>ERZ1034626.11-NODE-11-length-129807-cov-27.420394_pt1 | contig 129807 bp, 105 predicted proteins | sample MGYA00520652_ERZ1034626 | MGnify/ENA primary metagenome ERZ1034626 (study PRJEB33766, sample SAMN09781765) | gut metagenome | biome: gut microbiome | host: Homo sapiens | place: Madagascar | study: EMG produced TPA metagenomics assembly of the PRJNA485056 data... | reverse complement strand
ATTTACAAAGAGGGACTCTTGCGTTACAAACGGGACTCTCATTCTACATTTCACCTGGAAATTGTATTACGAAACATCTGAAAGATTGAAAAACAATAAAAACATATCGAAAAACGATAAAAATATATTGACAATCAATAATGCGTGGTGTATGGTGTAAAAAAACTAAGAGATAATATCAGACGATTTGTAAAAGATGTAGGAGGGTGTATTGCATATGAAAGAAAATAAAATTGCCGGTGCAACGAAGACCTTACTGGATATCATGTATTTTGTTGGAATGATCGTGACGCTGACTTTGCCGGTATCGTTCAAATGGTATGGAACGGTGATCAATCCATTTTTCGGAGAATATTATATCTGGATGGTGTTGATCTTCATGACGGCAGGTGTGTTCGCGGTGCTGATCTTGCGGGAACTTCGGAAGATGTTTAGGACCGTGCTTGCTGACGACTGCTTCGTGAAGGAAAATGTAAAGAGCCTGAACCGGATGGGTATATATAGCTTCGCAATTATGGCAGTAATGCTTTGCCGGATTCCACTTTACTTCACACCGGCTGTATTTATCATTGTTGTTGTATTTTTGATCGCAGGTCTTTTCTCCCGCGTGCTTGCCATAGTCTTTGACAAAGCAGTGCAGTACAAGGAAGAAAATGATTTTACGATTTAGGAGGATGCAATCATGAGCAAAGCGAGTGATTCAGGATGCATCCGACGACCTGCCGCCGAGCAAAACGAGGGGGCATTACCATATAAGAGAAGGCGGTGGTGATATGGCAATAAAGGTGAATCTGGATGTGTTGATGGCACAGAAGAAAAAGGGGCTGACAGAGCTTGCGAAGGAGGTCGACATCACGCAGGCAAACCTGTCTATCCTGAAAAATAACAAGGCGAAGGCAGTGCGGTTTTCCACGTTGGAATCAATCTGCAAGGCGCTCGACTGTCAGCCGGGAGATATACTGGTGTATGAGGACGAGGATTGATTATAGATAATTGCATATTATCCGAATAGCGTTTGTAGATACATATATTTTATTTTTGAATATGTTTCCATATACAATATGTTTGGAACCTAGAAATTCTTGATGTTCTGTTTTTATCAGCAATGTTTGAACACGATGTTCAAACAAGCCGCCGCTGAGCCATGGACGGCGAATCGGCGGCGGTTGCGTCCGTTATCAATTCCTAATATCAGAACATCTTAGAATTTCTTGGTTTCAATACATCGTATATGAAACAATTCAAAATAAAATATATGTACTGCCAATTACATCGGATAATATGCAATTATCATTTAAATTTCGGAAAAGGAGTGATACAGATGAATGAAGAGATTAGACAGGAGAACTTAGATATGTCTGTCCCGGATGCGGATATGAAGCAGCGGGCAGACCGGTTTCGGACGGGGGGATTTGCTGCTGTCATCTATGCGGTTGTGACGACCATCTGCCTGTATAAGAATGCTTATGGAATTATGACGGTGCTATTTGCGGCAGCGACGATTGGCTTTCTATATTATGTCTGTTCGCACGCACCGCAGAGCAAGGCGTACGATAACCGCGAGGATAAGACGTCGAACCCGCATACGATGATCTACTATATAGGAATTTTGCTGCTTGGCGTGTCAACGTTCCTGACCGCAGACCGGTTCCTGATCACATGTAATTACATAGGAATTTATCTGCTTTCGATGACCGTGTTTTTTACCTGCTTTTGCGATGCGGACAAATGGGGCGTCGGGAAATACATCCGTGCCGTGCTCGGTACAGTGTTCTCACCGCTCGGGTATCTGTTCCGCGGGTTCAGTGACTGCTACGTGTATGTGAAGCTTAGGGAAAAGAAGAGATCCAAGGCAATCTATGTTCTGGTTGGCGTGTTAATTGCTCTGCCGTTTCTGGTATTGATGCTGATCGTGCTCTCACAGGCAGATGCCATCTTCAAATATATGGTTGACCGGAGTATCGGGAATCTGCGGCTGTCCGGGAATCTGGCCGGCTTCGTGATGATGCTTGTGGCGGTATTTATCATCGTCTATGGAATCTTCTGCAGGATGGTAATACAGCCGCCGAAGATTGCATGTGAAGAAAAACGCATGATCGAGCCGATGATCGGTATTACGTTTTGCGGATTGCTTACAGCGTTATATGTGGTGTTCGCAGTCATTCAGATTCTGTCTCCATTCCTTGGGAAGCAGATGCTGCCGGCCGGATATTCGTATTCGGAATATGCGAGACAGGGATTCTTCCAGCTGCTTTTTGTGGCGGCTGTGAATCTGGTGATTGTGCTGGTCTGCAATCGCGCATTTGCGGAAAGCCGTGTGCTTCGTACGATTCTCGCAATCATGTGCGGCTGTACATATGTGATGATCGCATCTTCAGCGGTGCGGATGCTGATGTATATACGGGCATATCATCTGACATATCTGCGTGTGCTGGTGCTGTTTGGACTGCTGGTATTGGTTGTGCTTTTCACTGGCACGATCATCTATCTGTATAAGAATACATTTCCACTGATGAAATATATGATCGTTGCATGTGGCGGTTTGTATATCGCGTTTGCGTTGTCCCATCCGGATACGTATATCGCACGCTATAATCTTGCGTGTGCACGTGCGGATGTGCAGACATGGCTGGCGGAGGATGTCGATACGGAAGAGATCGAAGTGCGGCTGGCGGATGAGCTGTCGTATATGGAAGAACGCTCTGCGGACACGACACCAGCGGTATTTGAGTTTGTAGACTGGGCGCAGGCACGCGGTATTTGGACGGATGAAAATGATGTCTGGCAGATCTCAGATCTGCTTTCGTATCACAGTGAGATGTGCACAAGTCGGAGAGGCGTACGGAAATTTAATGTGAGTACCTATCGCGGGAAGACGGCACTGGAGGATTACTTAGATAATTAAACTACAACAGACAGATATCAGCCGGTAAGTCCGGCTGGTATGTGCTGCGGAGGAAACAGATAGATGGAAGGGAAATTGATTGGCGTCGGAGTCGGTCCGGGTGATCCGGAGCTTCTGACGCTGGCAGCGGTGCGTGCAATCCGGGAATGTGACTGCGTCTTGCTGCCAAATGAAAAAAAGGAAGAATGTTATGCTTATAAGATTGTGCGACAGGCTGTACCGGAGATTGAGGAAAAGGAGGTCTGCCCGATGCAGTTTCCAATGACGAAGGATGCGGACGTGCTTCGCGCGGCGCAGGATCGCTGCTTTGCCGAGGTGCGGGCGAGGATGCTGCAGGGGAAGAAGCTTGTATTTCTTACAATCGGTGATCCAAGTGTATACTCGACGTACCATTATATTCACCGACGTGTGCTTGCAGCAGGCATGTCCGCATCTATGATCAGCGGTGTGCCGTCTTTTTGTGCGGTGGCGGCAAGACTTGGAATCTCGCTTGCGGATCAGGGAGAGGAGATCCATATTATTCCGGGCAGCTACGCAGTGGAGGATACCGTGGACTATGACGGGACACGGATCTATATGAAGTCGGGGAAGAAGCTGGAGAGGCTGATCGGCATGCTTCGGACAGAGCTTGTACGGAGAAGGCAGCAGGGTGAAAATTTGGAGATCTATGGCGTCTCGAACTGCGGACTGCCGGATGAACGTGTGATGCATGGGATAGATGCGTTGACACAGGCAGTAAGCTACCTTACAATTGTGATCGTGAAGGTGAAAAAACAGGACAAATCACGATATTTACATTAAATTTTCTACAATGACGGATTTGTTCACAAAACAAACATAAATCTGTTATAGAATATGTATCACAGATCAGAGATAGAAGAAAAAAGAGGGAAGGAGAAACCACTTGAGCATATAGAAAGTGGCAGATCGTATATGAAATATGCAATTATAGGAGCCGGCGGATGCGGCGGAAGCATCGGCGCATTTTTGGCGAGAGCCGGACAGGATGTGACATTGATTGCGCGTGGCGCGCATCTTGCGGCAATCAAAGAACATGGTATATGTGTGGAGTCACCAAGCCAGACATGTACCGTGACAGATATAAAGGCAGTTGATGAAGCAGGATATGCGGAGATTCCGGATGTCCTGTTTGTGTGTGTCAAAGGATATTCGATTCCGGATATCATTCCATTTTTGAAAGAACATAGCAACGAGGATACATTGATCGTTCCGATCTTAAATATTTACGGAACTGGGGCAAAGCTGCAGCAGGAGCTGCCGGATACGACAGTTGTAGATGGATGTATCTACATTGCGGCGGAGATTAAGGAACCGGGCGTGATCTTACAAAAAGGCGATATCTTCCGTATCGTATTTGGCGCACGGAGGGGACAGGAACTTTGCCGGAAGATGTTTCTTTTGGAACAGGAGTTAAAGGCGGCAGGTATCGATGCGGTGCTTTCTGACCAGATTGAACGGGATGCATTTCAGAAATACGCATATGTGTCGCCGATGGCAGCCTGCGGTTTGTATTACGATGCAAAGGCAGAAGTATTCCAGCGCGCAGGCGAAGAGCGGATGCTTTTGATCCGGTGCATGAAAGAAATTGACGCACTTGCAACAGCAATGGGAATCCCATTTTTAGTTGATATTGAGAAGACGAATCTGGACATCTTAGATGCACTTGTACCGGAGGCTTCCACCTCCATGCAGCGGGATATCTGGGCAGGAAAAACATCTGAACTGGACGGATTGGTGTATGAACCGCTCCGCCTCGGACAACAATATGGAGTAGAGATGCCGAATTACGAGATGATCGTGAAGGTATTGAAGGAGAAGTACGAAGAGTAGAAAGAGTAAATTGCACAACGTATTCATCCGTGTAGATTACATGTATTTCGATATAATTTCGCGAAATATGCATATGTTTGAAACTTAGAAGTTCTTGATGTTCTGCTGTAATCAGCAATGTTTGAACACGATGTTCAAACAAGCCGCCGCTGAGACAGGGATGTCGAATCGGCGGCGGTTGCGTACGGTAAGAATATGTAGATCAGAACATCTAGAACTTCTTGGTTTCAATACATCGCATATGGAGTGAATTATATTGAAATACATGTTATAGATGTAGAATACGTTGTGCATTATAGTATGGAAAGGAAGTATGCAGAGATGAAAGAAGTAAAATCACCCAAACGTCCGTTGATCTTCTATTACGGAATCGTGCTGGTAGTATTGCTGGTGTTTAATTTATTTATCACCCCGATGCTGGCAGAACGGCAGGTAAAGGAAGTTGATTACGGAACATTCATGAAGATGACCGAGGATAAGGATATCGGTCAGGTTCAGATCGACAGTACGCAGATCACATTTACGGATAAGGCGGAAAGCGCGATCTACAAGACCGGACTCATGCCGGACGATGACCTGACACAGCGGCTCTATGACAGTGGCGCGAAGTTCTCGAAAGAAATCGAGACGAGGACATCCCCGTTTATGAGCTTTCTGATGTCTGTGGTTGTGCCGCTTCTGCTGTTCTGGATACTTGGAAGATTCCTTGCGAAGAAACTGATGGAACAGGCAGGCGGCAAGAATTCCATGATGTTCGGTATGGGCGGAAAGAGCAATGCGAAGGTGTATGTACAGTCCACGGAAGGAATTCATTTTACAGATGTTGCCGGCGAGGATGAGGCGAAGGAAAACTTAGCTGAGATTGTCGATTATCTGCATAACCCGAAGAAATATACGGACGTCGGTGCATCGATGCCGAAGGGACTTTTGTTAGTCGGGCCTCCGGGAACCGGTAAGACAATGCTTGCGAAAGCGGTTGCCGGTGAGGCAAATGTACCGTTCTTTTCAATCTCCGGTTCCGAGTTCGTCGAGATGTTTGTCGGTATGGGTGCCTCGAAGGTGCGTGATCTGTTCAAGCAGGCAAAGGAGAAGGCACCTTGTATCGTATTTATCGATGAGATCGATGCAATCGGTAAGAAGCGTGACGGTGGCAAGTATGGCGGCAACGATGAGCGGGAGCAGACATTGAACCAGCTCTTAACGGAGATGGACGGATTTGAAGGGAACAACGGCGTTATCATTCTGGCAGCAACAAACCGTCCGGAATCACTCGATCCGGCGCTTACCAGACCGGGACGTTTTGACCGGAGAGTACCGGTGGAACTACCTGACCTGAAAGGCCGTGAGGCAATCCTCAAGGTACATGCGAGAAAAATCAAGGTTGGCGATGATGTCGATTTCCATACGATCGCACGTATGGCATCCGGAGCATCCGGCGCGGAGCTTGCGAATATCATCAATGAGGGTGCGCTTCGTGCTGTTCGTTCAGGGCGGACATTTGTGACCGAGGCAGATCTGGAAGAAAGTGTCGAGGTTGTAATCGCCGGTTATCAGAAGAAGAATGCCGTGCTTTCGGATAAAGAGAAGAAGACGGTTGCATATCATGAGGTCGGACATGCATTGGTGGCTGCGTTGCAGAGCCATTCTGCACCGGTACAGAAGATTACGATTATTCCGCGTACATCTGGTGCACTTGGTTACACAATGCAGGTCGAGCAGGGCGATAAGTACCTGATGACGAAGGAAGAAATCGAGAACAAGATCGCAACACTCACCGGTGGACGTGCCGCAGAGGAAGTGGCATGCGGCGAGATTACAACCGGTGCTTCGAATGATATCGAGCAGGCAACCAAGCTGGCACGCGCAATGATCACCCGGTATGGTATGAGCGATGAGTTCGATATGGTAGCGATGGAGACTGTGGAGAATCAGTATCTGGGCGGTGATACTTCGCTTTGCTGTTCGGCAGAGACGCAGAAGGAGATTGACCGCAAGGTAGTTGAGCTCGTGCGCTCACAGCATGAGAAGGCGAAGAAGCTGCTTGTCGATAACAAGAGACTGTTGGATATTTTGGCAATGCATCTCTATGAGAAAGAGACGATCACGGGCGATGAATTCATGGAAATCCTGAACAAGGAAGGGGGAGCCGCTCTATGAAAAGACATACGGGATATGGCTGGCTGGAGCTGATCGAGGGTATTCTTCTTATAATCCTTGGCGCTTTGGCGATTGCATCGCCGGGTGGGATTCTGCGCTGGATCACGATCTTCTATGGTGTGATGGCAATCGTGACCGGAATTACTGATATTATCTTCTATGCCAAGTCGGAACGTTATATTGGGTTTGCACCGTGCGTGTCTCTGGCTGCCGGGGTGATCAGCGTGATCACCGGTCTGGCACTGATGGCATATCCGCACATAGGCGAACTGGTTGTAACATTGCTGCTTCCATTATGGTTTATTGCACATAGCGTATCGAAGCTGTGTCATCTTGGATTTATCCGGAGTTTATACAGAGGAAGGTATTTCTATGTCACACTGTTCATCAATGTAATCGGTCTGATAGTAGGTGTGTTGATGATATTCTGGCCGCGGATTGCTTTGTTCTCAGTCGGATTTTTGATAGGTACATACCTGATTATATTAGGAGTGGACAGTATCGTGTCGGCTTGCAGTAAACTTGGAAGGAATTGGTAAAAAAATATTTATTTTTTTTAAAAATTGTGATAATATACGTAGTTAGATTAGACTAACAGGAGGTAATTATTATGTCAAATTTTTTTAAGAAGATCGATGGAAAGAAAACAGGGATTTTTGCAGCAGGTGTATTGTTCGGAACAGCTGGAATCAAGCTTCTGACTAGCCGTGATGCAAAGAAGGTTTACTCACATGGTACAGCCGCAGTCCTTCGTGCAAAGGATTGTGTCATGAAAACTGTGACAAATGTACAGGAGAATGCAAGCGACATCTATGCTGAGGCAAAGCAGATCAACGCAGACCGCGAGATCGAGGCTGAGGCACAGGTAGTTGAGGATGAGGCAGAAGCAGAAGAGCAGGCGGAAGAAAATGAAATTTGTGATTAAACATGAGATACGGGGCAGAATTCGTTTTCATGTTGCACAGAAGAATATGTCGTACCGGGAAGCCGATATCCTTCAGTATTATCTTGACAGCATGAAACATGTCAGTTCTGCGAAGGTGAATCATTCGACCTGTGATGCGGTTGTCTGTTATGAGGGAAGCCGGGAAGCGATGATAACAGCGCTCCGACGGTTTCATTATGAGACGGCAGATGTGCCGGAATCCTATCTTGCTAATTCCGGCAGACAGGTGAATGAGGAGTATAAAGAAAAACTGGTAGATAAGGTTTTGCTGCGGTGTATCAACCGGGTGTTGCTGCCGGTGCCGATTGCGAACACCCTGACTGCCATCCGCTCGGTAAAATATATCACGAACGGATTGAAAACATTAGCAAAACGAAAGATCGAAGTTCCGGTTCTGGATGGCACGGCAATCGGCGTATCCGTATTCCGTGGAGACTTCCAGACGGCAGGTTCCATCATGTTCCTGCTTGGAATCGGCGAGATCTTAGAGGAGTGGACACACAAGAAATCCGTCGGGGATCTTGCACGGAGCATGTCCTTGAACATCGGAAAAGTCTGGTTGAAGAAGGACGGACAGGAAGTGCAGGTGTCTGCAGAATCTATCCATGTGGATGATGAGATCGTGATCCATGTCGGAAATGTGATCCCATTTGACGGAACGGTTGTCGATGGCGATGCGATGGTGAATCAGGCATCGATGACAGGCGAACCTTTGCCGGTACATAAGCAGGCAGATTCGTATGTCTATGCAGGAACCGTGCTGGAAGAAGGCGAGCTTTGCATCCGTGTACGTCAGGTCGGAGGTTCGAGCCGGTATGAGAAGGTTGTCACGATGATCGAGGAATCCGAGAAACTCAAATCCTCTCTGGAGAGTAAGGCATCCCATCTGGCCGACAAGCTTGTACCATATACATTACTTGGCACAGCTGCAACCTATCTTTTTACGCGGAATGTGACGAAAGCATTGTCTATATTGATGGTTGATTTCTCCTGTGCGTTGAAGCTGGCAATGCCGATTTCCGTATTGTCTGCGATCCGGCAGGCGAGCAAGTCAAGCATCACGGTGAAAGGTGGCAAGTTCCTAGAGGCGATGGCGGAAGCAGATACGATCGTATTTGATAAGACCGGAACGCTGACGAAGGCAGCACCGCGCGTGGTAGATGTCGTATCATTCTGCAATGAGAACAGTGATGAACTGCTGCGGATCGCCGCATGTCTCGAGGAGCATTTCCCACATTCGATGGCGCGTGCAGTTGTTGATGCGGCAAGCGAAAAGAATCTGGTACATGAAGAAGTTCACTCGAAGGTGTCCTATATCGTGGCACACGGAATTTCTACTACGGTAGAAGGAAGAAAGACAATTATCGGCAGCTATCATTTTGTATTTGAGGATGAGGGTTGCGTGGTTCCGGAAGGTATGCAGGAGAAGTTTGATGCATTGCCGGAGGAATACTCCCATCTGTATATGGCAGTCGAAGGACGGCTGGCTGCCGTGATCTGTATCGAAGATCCGATCCGCGATGAGGCAGCCGGTGTGATCCGGACATTGAAGGAACTTGGATTTGCGAAGATTGTTATGATGACCGGAGACAGCGAGCGTACAGCTTGTGCGATCGCACGGAAGGTTGGCGTGGATGAGTATTATTCCGAGGTGCTTCCGGAGGATAAGGCAAGCTACGTGGAGCGTGCGAAAGCAGAAGGACACAAAGTTATCATGATCGGTGATGGCATCAATGATTCGCCGGCACTTTCGGCAGCGGATATCGGTATTGCGATCAGCGATGGTGCAGAGATTGCACGGGAGATCGCGGATATAACCGTTGGTGCAGATAACTTGAATGAACTGATTACATTGCGGAAGATCAGTACCGCACTGACAAGACGCATCCGCCGGAATTACAGAACGATCGTCGGATTTAATACCGGACTGATCGTGCTTGGTGTGGCAGGTGTAATCCAGCCGACAACCTCAGCGTTGATGCACAATACATCGACACTGGCAATCGGACTGCATTCGATGAAGGATCTTGTATTATAAAAATGAAAATAGAAACGTCAGACAGACGAACATGCAGGTGACAGGAGTGTAGCTGCATTTCATCGATATCTGCTTGACGTTTCTTTTTTTATTCCTTATAATATAACGAAGGTTACATAACAAATGTTATAAAATGAAGATGGAGGATAATATGCCAAGGGCAACAAAATTTTTGAAGGAAGATATTATTGAGGCAGCGTGTGCGGTTGTGAAGAAAGAAGGACTGGCTGCAATCAATGCACGCCGCGTGGCAAAGGAGCTTGGATGCTCAGTGCAGCCGATCTTCTACCAGTTTGAAAATATGGAGGACTTAAAGCAGGCGACGATCGCACATATCCAGAAGATATACCAGTCGTATATGATTGCGGGTTCCAAGGAAGAAAGGGCGTATCGCGGCATGGGACTTGCGTATATCCGGTTCGCGAAGGATTATCCGGATTTCTTCAAGGTATTATTTATGGGGGATTCGAAGATTTCTCCGACGGAATTTATCGAGAAGGATAATATTGGAAATCAAATCTTAGAGAAGGGTGCGGAGTTCACAGGATATGACAGGCAGGAACAGGAGGCATTTCATCTGAAGGTGTGGATCTTCACACATGGAATCGCGTGCATGGTTGCAAACGGAACCGTCGCATTTACGGATGAACAGATTGAAGAACTTCTGACCGACACGGTAAGGCAGATGAAGATCGGAAGCATGTATGACAAGAAGCCGAAGGATGATTGAATATGAACCGCAGAAATTGCGATATTGATTTCAGTATATATTTTAATATTGATTTATAAAGATATACGATATGTTTGAATCATAGAAGTTCTTAATGTTCTGTAATTATATTAGCCATGTTTGAACACGATGTTCAAACAAGCCGCCACTGAGCCATGGATGGCGAGCGGAGGGCGCATATGAATCGTAGATTCATATTTAGGATGCGCCCGACAATCTGCCGCCGAGCGAAGCGAGGGGGCAATACCCGGGCGGCGGTGGCGTATTGGATGGAAATATAGATCAGAACATTTAGAACTTCTCAGATTCAATACATTGTATATCGTATAAATCAATATTGAAATATATAGAAACAATATCGCAATTGCTGGGAATAAAAAGGAGAGTGGAAAAGCGAAATGAGCGCAGTTGTAGAAGTAAAGAATCTGACAAAGGAATATAAACAGAAGAAGGCAGTCGATGATCTGTCGTTTGAGATCCGGCAGGGAGAAATCCTCGGTCTGCTTGGCCCAAACGGAAGCGGAAAATCGACCACGATTAATTGTATTTTATCACTGCTCAAATACAGCGCGGGAAGTATCAAGATTTTCGGTGAAGAAATGACACCGGATGCCTATAAGATCAAGCGGGATATCGGAGTCATCTTCCAGGAGGTAGCGGTGTTTGAAGAGCTTACAGTGTATGAGAATATCGATTATTTCTGCGGCTTGTATGTGAAGGATAAGCAGGAGCGGAAGAAGGATATTGAGGATGCAATCAAGTTGGTTGGATTGGATGAATTCCGCAAATATTATCCGAAGCAGTTGTCGGGCGGATTACTCCGGCGATTGAATATCGCATGTGGTATCGCGCATAAGCCGAAGCTGATCTTCTTAGATGAGCCGACGGTTGCGGTCGATCCGCAGAGCCGGAACAACATTTTGGATGGTATCAGGAAGCTGCGGGATGATGGCGCGACGATCTGTTACACGACACATTATATGGAAGAAGTTGAGATCCTGTGTGACCGGATCATCATATTGGATAGGGGAAAGATCATTGCGCAGGGAACATCCGACGAGTTAAAGGCACTTGCGAAGATCGAGGAGAAGGTTACGATCGAGACGAAGCATTTCAAGCCGGAATTCTTAGAGAAGCTGCAGGCGGCATCGAATGTCGACAAGGCAGAATATGCCGACCATCAGCTTGTAATCACCTATAAGAGCGGAAAAAATAACGTGGCGAAGCTGATCGAGGAACTGAGTGCGGCGGGAATCACCTGTAACAAGATCTTCTCTGAGCGGCCGACGCTCAACGATGTGTTCCTGGAGCTGACCGGAAAGGAGCTTAGAGACTGATGTTTGGACATAACTTTAAGTATACATTCAAAGTCCTGATGCGGAGCCGGATGCTTCTGTTCTGGACATTTGTATTCCCGCTCGTGCTTGGCACGATGTTCAAGCTGGCGTTCTCCAATATCGAGAACAGCGAGAAGCTGAACGTGATCCCGATTGCGATTATCGATAACGAGGATTTCCAGGGAAATGAAGCATTCCGCCGGACATTTGAGACTTTGAGTGATGAATCAGGCGATGAGCAGATGTTTGATACGGTGTATGTGTCGAAGGACGAAGCGGATACACTGCTTTCGGATGGGGATGTCGACGGCGTGCTGTACATGAATGGCTTGGAGCCGGAGATCTGGATTCACGAAAATGGCATCAACCAGACGGTGCTTCAATATGTGGTGGACGAGATCGTACATACCTCTGCAATCATGGAAAAACGTGTACAAAATGAGATTGAGCAGGGCGCTATGCCGGATATCGAGATGCTCTACAAAGATGTAATGGAGCAGGTTGCAGGCAGAAAGTCGAACCTGGTCGATGCATCCCGTGCGAATATGAGTTATACGATGATTGAGTATTACACATTGATTGCGATGGCGTGTCTGTATGGCGGTATCCTTGGAATGACAGCGCTGAGCCGGAATCTGCCGAACATGGGGAATCTCGGAAAGCGTACAGCCATCGTTCCAATCAGTAAGGCAAAGACGATGTTTTCTTCTCTGCTTGCTGCATATTGTACGCAGTTGATCGGGCTTGCGATTCTGTTTGTGTATACGATCTTTGTGATGAAAGTCGATTACGGGGAGAATCTGCCATATGTGATCCTGCTGGCACTTGCGGGAAGTCTGGCGGGGCTGACGCTTGCGATTATGGTGACAACGGTTGTCAAGACCGGCGAGAATGGAAAGCTTGGAATCCTGATCGGCATCACGATGGCGTGCTGTTTCCTGTCTGGCATGATGGGAATTACCATGAAATATATCATCGAGAAGCACGTGCCGTTCTTAGACAAGATCAACCCGGCGGCGATGATCACGGATGGATATTATGTGCTGTATTATTATGGTGTGGACAAGCGTTTTTGGATGGATGTAGCGAGTCTTGGAATCTTCTCTGCCTTCATGCTGCTTGTGTCCGCGCAGGGATTAAGGAGGCAGAAGTATGACAGTATTTAAAGCATTTCTGCATGTGTTGAACAAATGTAAAGGCATGGTGATCCTGTATACGGTGCTGCTTTTATTGTTCGGTGGCATCAACGCAAAAAGTGGGGATACGGCGAGTCAGTTCACCGCAGACAAGCCGGAAATCGTCATTGTGAATCAGGATGAAAATGTCGGAATCACGAAGAATTTTACGGATTATATCGCAGCGCACTGTGAACGGAAGGAACTGAAAAGCGAGGAGGAAATCGACGATGCAATCTTCTACCGGCAGGTGGCATTTGTAATCTATATTCCACAGGGCTACCGGCAGGCGGTACTGAACGGCGAAAACCCGGAACTTCGATATAAGAGCAGCCAGACCGCGGATGCGAGCTTCGCACAGATGATGGTTGAAAGCTATCTTGCCATACAGCAAAACTACGTGGATGCCGCACTGCAGGCGAATCCGGATGAAATAAACATATCTCTGAATGAGGAGGAAGTCTGCAAGGATATCACGCAGACTTTGGAACAGACATCAACCGTACATGTGACGACGACACTTGATACAAACAGTATGTCTAAGGCAGCGGGTTATTATAATTTTGCAAGCTACAGTCTGCTTGCCGGTGCGATCTTCGTGATCTGTCTGGTGCTTACGAGTTTCCAGGAGCTGCCAATCCGCAAACGTATCACGGTCAGCAGTATGAATTATAAGAAGCACAATGCGATCCTGCTTGCATCGAATCTGCTTTTTGCAATCGCATTATGGTTGTTTTACAGTCTGATCAGTTTCGTGATCGTCGGGAAGGTAATGTTCAGTGCGCAGGGAGCCATGTATCTGGCAAATTCGTTCGTATTCACCTTGTGTGCATTGACAATGGCATTCCTGATATCAAGCATCTTCAACAACAAGGAGGCGGTCAATGGAATCGTGAATGTTGTGGCACTTGGCTCGGCATTTCTGTGCGGTGCGTTTATCCCGGTCGAATGGCTGCCGGATGGTGTGCTTGTCGTGGGTCGTATCTTCCCGGCATACTGGTATATTCAGACGAATGAATATCTGAAGACACTGGAGACAGTGAGCATTTCGGGGCTCAAACCGGTATTTATCAATATGCTGGCGATGGTCGGATATGGCATGTTCTATATCATTGTAGCGAATATCGTGTCGGCGAAGAAACGGGTAGTGGCATAATATTGAAACAGGCGAAGTGGAAATTCTACTTCGCCTGTTTTGCTGCTTTCAAGTATATTGTGAAAAAACAAACAAATGTTCGTAAAAAGTTCTTGCATCCGAGAACGTTTGTTCGTATAATGAAACTATGAGTACAGAAATCACAAATAATTACATAGAAGAATATACAACACAGGAGAAGCTGCAGATTCTTGCGGATGCTGCCAAATACGATGTGGCGTGTACGTCGAGCGGATCGGATCGCCGGGGGAAGAAAGGAGAACTCGGCAATGCAGCGGCATGCGGCATCTGTCACAGCTTTGCTTCGGATGGCAGATGTATCTCGCTGCTTAAGATATTGATGACGAACCATTGCGTCTATGATTGCAAATACTGCATCAACCGTGCAAGCAATGATGTGAAGCGGGCGACCTTCACACCGCAGGAGATCTGCGAGCTGACGGTCGAATTCTACAAGCGGAATTATATTGAAGGATTGTTCTTAAGCTCCGGCGTTCTGAAGAATCCGACATACACGATGGAGAAGATGTGCGAGACATTGCTTCTGCTTCGGACGAAATATCATTTTAACGGCTACATCCATGTGAAGACGATTCCCGGCGCTTCGGATGAACTGCTTGCGGCAGCAGGATATCTGGCAGACCGTATCAGCGTGAATATGGAGCTGCCGACGGAGGAAGGACTACGGACGCTGGCACCGAATAAGACGATGCAGACGATCTTAGATCCGATGGGAAAGGTGCGGAACACGATCGCGTCGCATCGGATGGCAATCGGTAAATCCGCACATATGGAGCGAAGCAAGGGCAATCAGTTCTTAAGTCAGAGTATCTTTGGGACTGAGTCGAAGAAGCAGTTTGCAGATGGATTGATGAAGGAGAAGGACGCAGGGAAAATCGCTGCGGATGGGGCAGTGGTTCGGGAGTCTGCGAGTGCTTATGGAAACAGGTCTGCTGTACAGGATGGTGTTGTAGAATCAAATAGTATTACAAATGGAAAACTGGATGCAGGAAAATTAAAAGAGGAAAAAGAGCGGAACGGTCGGTCGGGGAATGGAGAGACCATGCATGATCAGGCACAATCTACGATTGAGGCTTTGGCTGCGAAGATGAATGGAACGGTTCTGGATAGCGCTCTCACATGGGACAACGCATACCAGCTTGCACCACTTGATATGTCGAAATTAAAGCGGCGGTTTGCACCGGCGGGGCAGAGCACGCAGATGATTATCGGGGCAACCGGCGAGAGCGATTATACGTTGCTGCAGACGACACAGCAGTTGTATCAGGGCTTCGATTTGAAGCGAGTCTTTTATTCGGCATATATTCCGCTGAATGAGGATAAAGTATTGCCGCAGATTGGAACACCGCCACCGCTCCTGCGGGAACACCGGTTGTATCAGGCGGACTGGCTGCTCCGGTTCTATGGATTCCAGGCGGGAGAATTGTTATCGGAAGAGAAGCCGAATTTCAATGAACTGGTTGATCCGAAGTGTGACTGGGCGCTGCGGCATCTGGAGCAATTTCCGGTGGAAGTGCAGACGGCAAGCTATGCGATGCTCTTGCGTGTGCCGGGCATCGGACCGAAATCGGCAGGGCGGATCACATATGCAAGACGTTATGGCAGGCTGGATTTCGCTTCCTTGAAGAAGATGGGTGTCGTGTTGAAACGGGCGCAATATTTCATTACCTGCGACGGCAGGCAGATGTATCACACACCGATCGAGGAAGGGTATATCACAAGGCAGTTGACCGGCGTCGACCAGAAGGATATATGGAGGGCAGAGCATGCGAATGAATCGTTCACGCAGATGTCTCTGGCGGATTTCGGAATTGGGTAGATTGTAGTTATGAAGATATATACATGTAAAGACCGGCTGGAGGATATTATGACCTGCATCTATGATGCATGGGTGGAAGCCTTGCAGGTCGGTCATGATCAGATACAAGTGAAGAAAGAGCCGGTATTTCAACAGACGATGTTCGATGAGTACATTCATGTGGACGGCGATGCCAAAAAGGCAGAGAAGGTGATCCGTTCCATCCGGAGAGATATCTCGGATGAGGCGTATCTGGATGTCTATTATGCGACGCTTTCCGCAGAGGAAGATGCATTGCAGGTAATCTATAATTTCCTGCGGGTAGGATTCGCCGCTGGCTGCCGTGTGCTTGATTATTATACGAACCCGCATGTGATGCGGATATTGGAGCTACGGCGGAAGGTGGGGAATGAGAGCCACCATTTCCGGGAATTTGCGCGGTTTCAGTCGTTAAATGGGAAAGTCTATGTGAGTCATCTGGAACCGAAAAGCGACGTGATCATGCTGGTTGGCAGACATTTTGCAGATCGTATGCCATCGGAGCATTGGATGATCATTGATGATACAAGGAAGACCGCGTGTGTACATCCGAAGGATGGGACGAATTACCTGCGCTATCTGACCGATGCGGAATTTGAGACGCTTCGGAAGACGGAGGAGTACGAGGATGAATATACCGATATGTGGAAGACATTTTTTCACGCGGTTGGAATCAAAGAGCGTGAGAATTATATCTGCCAGCGGAATCTCTTCCCGATCTGGAAGCGGAAACATGCGGTGGAATTTAAGGATTAGATATGGTAGTATCTTGGTAGAAAAGACAGGAGGAACAGATACGATGGCATACTTCTATTTTACAAGACATGGACAGACAATCTGGAATGTAGAGAATAAAATCTGTGGCGCGACGGATATTGCACTTACAGAACTTGGACATACACAGGCAAAAGAATTGGGTGAACGGATGAAGGCAGCAGGAATCCATATTGATAAGATTCTGTATTCACCGCTCGTGCGTGCGGCAGATACCGCAAAGCATATCGCAGAAGTGACCGGCGTTCCGGCAGAGGAAGAGCTGCGATTGAAGGAGCAGAATTTTGGACGGTATGAGTCCACCCCGCGAAATGGTGCGGAATTTTCTGTTGCCAAGGCGCAGTTTGTCAACAGTTATGGTGGTGGGGAGTCCATGTTGAAGCTTTCCCAGAGAATCTATAATCTGCTGGATGATATTAAGAAAGAAGCGGAAAGCGAAGGGACGGTGTACCTGTTGGTGGCACATAACGGAATTTCACGTATTATTGAGTCGTATTTCCGTGATATGACGAACGAGGAATTTGCAGCATTTGGGATAAAGAATTGTGAGTTAAGAAAGTATGAATTTTAAGGGAAAGTTGACGGTTCTCTGATGGATTTGCAGATATTTTTTCAATTTTTGCCGATGATGCAAAAAAACATAGACACTAAAAAATATGAAGAGTATAATAAAAAAAATTGTGGGCAAAGCAGACGAAAGTCTGTGACGCAAAGCTAGAGGGCCTGTAAAATGGCAGCCAGTTGCATGAAACTATGTACACTGTCTGTTTTTGGGAGTGTCTTTTTTTGTTGAAATAGTCATAATAAGTTTAGCAGGAAAGAAAAATGTATGTAATTTGGGGTTAGCCGGTATGAAGCTTGTATTTCAAACCGGTTGATAAGAAGACGTTGGAAGAGGCGGTAGGAAGTATAAAAACCGATACAAGGGGAGAAATATGAAACAGTTAATAATCTCAGACAAAGTACAAAAGGAGCTGCTTGCAGATTTTATGTCCATGGGGGAAACCAGCGGACTAATCGGTGGATATTGTGAGGATGAGTTTCCGGTTTATTATGCCAATGAAGAGATGGCACGGATGCTTGGTTACGATACAGTGGAAGAATTGGTTGAAGCAATTGACGGAAAAGTTATTAATACGATTCATCCTGATGACAGAGGACAGGTTCTAAAGGATATCGGGGATGAGTATTATGAGGGATTAACTTATGAGACCACATATCGTATGTCACGAAAAGACGGATCATGGTTCTGGACGGTTGATAAAGGAAAAGTCATGCGGACAGAGGAGGGAAAACTGGCGATTATCAGTGCCTGCTATGATATGACATCTTTCGTGGAACGGCATAAGAAATTGGAAGAGCAAACTATGCTGTCGCAGGCGACGATCGATCAAATGCCTGGTGGTTATCACAGATGTTCCCTGGAGGAGGGTCACCCATTTATATATATCAGTAACAGGTTTCTTGCGATTCTCGGGTGGACCAGAGAAGAGATCAAGACAGAATTCGATAATAAATTTGATAATATGCTGCATCCGGATGACCGAAATCTTTGCGCAGAATATGCTATCCGGATTCTTGATACATGCGGGAATGGATTTACCGGGCAGGATCAGATTTACCGGGTGCTTGGAAAGGATGGCTATCACTGGGTCACAGATGCCACAACATTGGTGAAATCCGGGAACCAGACCTTTTTTCAGGGAAATATTACAGATATTACGGATTTTGTGAAGGAAAAAGAGAAAAAAGAGAAAGAACAGGAATACAGCAACCGGATTCTAAACGAACGTAACAGGGTTTTATCAGCTTTGACCATGGATTATACAACGGTACTTTTGTGTGATTTAAAGCAGGATACATTTGAAGTGGTAAAAGGGGATACCTTTATACACAATGCCCCTGAAGAAAAGCAGCAGTTAGTTTGTGGGAGTAACTGCTATTCGGAGAGAGTCCGATATTTTTTTGAAAATGTTCTGATCAAAGAATCTGCCCCGGAGTATCTGGAAAGACTTTTGCCGGATCATCTTATGAACGAATTAAAAGAAAAGGACAATATAGAGCTTTATCATAAGACCATACCGAATGGGACGGGTTCCACACATTTCCTGGCAAGAGCAATACGACTATCCGATGAGGAAGAGCATTTTAAGATTATCCTTGGTTTCTATTCTGTAGATGAAATTATTAAAAAAGAGAAGGAGATAGAGTTTCAAAGAGAGATTCTCGAAGGTCTTGGAAAAGTATATTTCTCTGTTCTCGCAGTAGATTTGGACAAGAATCAGGTGTTTCCCTATCGCGAGTTAGGTGAGAGTGGAAAGATTATTTCGGATTTTTGCAGAAAATGTGGGAAGAGATGGTCAAAAATAATTCCTTCTTATGCCAAGACGATGGTATCTGATAACACCAGCGGAAAATTTGAAAAGCAGCTGGGTCTGGAAGCCCTGCGTTCACAGGAAGAGGATTATTCCTTGACATACGAGTTTAAGTCGGAAACAGGGATTAAATATTATCAGGTAAGAGTGGCATACGTAAAGAAAAAAGATGGAACAAGGATGGCTGTAGTCGGAACAAGAAATATTGACTGTCTGATAAAAAAAGAGCGTGACCAGGAAGAAAAGCTGAAGAAAGCATATGCTGCTGCCGAAAATGCCAATAAAGCCAAAACAGAATTCCTGAATAATATGTCCCACGACATCCGGACGCCGATGAACGTGATCCTGGGATATAACCAGCTGATGAAATCACTGTTGACAGAACCAAAGCAACTGGATTATCAGAAGAAAATTGAACAATCCGGGAAACTGTTATTGTCCATCATCAATAATGTACTGGATATGGCCCGGATTGAAAGCGGCAAGATGAACCTAGATGAGAATTATGAGAGAGTTGGCGAGGTAGTAGATGAAATCATAAGTACGTTTTCGTCGGAAGCGGAAGAAAAGGAAATTCATCTAAGCGGCAGTATGCAGGTTACACATAGAAATATCCTGTGTGATGGTACAAAAATAAGGGAAATATATGTAAATCTTGTCAGTAATGCTATTAAATACACTCCGAGAGGTGGAGATGTAACAATCACTGTACAGGAACTGCCATGTGAAAAAGAAGGATATATAAAGATAAAATCCGAGGTAGCGGATACCGGTATTGGCATGAGCGAGGAATATCTTCCAACGTTATTCGAACCGTTCAGCCGTGAATATAATACAACGACCGGAAAAGTCGGAGGAACCGGTCTTGGAATGGCAATCGTAAAGAAAATGGTTGATCTGATGGGCGGCAGTCTTGAAGTGGAAAGCAAACTGGGAAAAGGAACCGTATTTACAGTTACGCTGATGCATAAAATAGCGGATAAGAAATATTACAACCAGGAGATAGAAACAGCAGATGTATCTGATATAGTAGAACCCCTGCGTGGAAAGCATGTTCTGCTGGCGGAGGATAATGATCTGAATGCAGAAATTGCGATGGCAGTTCTGGAAGATACAGGTATTGTTATCGAACGTGTGGAAGATGGAATTCAGTGTGTGAACAGAATCGAGCAGATGCCATACGGAACATATGATCTGATACTTATGGATATCCAGATGCCAAATATGGATGGTTATCAGACAGCCCGGTGTATCCGGCATTTAAATGACAACAAGAAGGCAGAGATCCCGATCGTTGCCATGACAGCAGATGCCTTTGCAGAAGACAGAAAAAGAGCATTAGACGCCGGCATGAATGGACACATTGCCAAACCGATTAATATTGAGAAGATGGAAAAAATCATTCTTTCTGTATTGAATAAACAGGATAAGTGAAAATATGAAATAATCTTGTGTGAATGAAATTGAGAAAGACGGTGAAGAATTGAAAAAAATTCTGAAACAATTAGAATACAGCAAATATATCATGGAAAAGCTCTGCATGGATTTTACGTCAGTGTATGTTGTGGATCTCAATTCCGGAAAGTTTGAGACACTAAAACTGGCACAAAATACAAATGCGCTTAAAATGTTGAATGAAAAACAGAAGACGTATGAAATGTTTCACGACTATGTGGCTCAGTATGCTAAGGAGTATGTGCCGGAAGACGAAAGAGCGGAATTCAAAAAATGTTTTTCGTATCAATATTTGAAAGAACAGCTTTGCAGCATGGATAGATTCGTATTTCATTACAGGAGTATTCCAAATGCGGGAGATCGACAGTATTTTGAAGTACAGGCAGTGAAACTTAATGGTGAAACAGAGGATTCGGAGTTCATAATCCTTGTGGGAATCCGTCATATTGATGAAGTCATGGTGAAAGAAAAACAGATTCAGGACAGACTTAAAAAGGCTCTGGAAGATGCAACGCTGAAAAACGAGATTATTTCAGCAATCGGTAAAAGTTATAATTATATTTCCAGAATTGACCTCGAAGCTGACTATTATGAGGTTGTATCCGGAGAAGAAAACTTTCCGGCAACGGCAAAGCTTAAAGGGGAGATGAGTAAGACACTCCGCCATAATTGTGAGCAGATAGTCGCAGAAGAGTATTTGGAGGCTTTTCTGTTATTCTGTGATGTTTCAACAATGGCAGAACGCTTACAGGACAAGGAATCCATATCCATGGAATATCGTACAGTGAATGGAGACTGGCACAGAACCCGCCTGATCGTGAAGAAAAGAGATGAGCACGGACGTGTAACCCATGTCCTGTGTGCAGTCAGATCGATCAATGATGAAAAAAGAAAGGAACAGCGGCTTGCCTTAAGGGCGGCAGAAGCCAAGCATGAAACTGCGTTGAAGACCCGTTTTCTGTCGAATATGAGCCATGATATCCGCACTCCGATGAATGGGATCATAGGTCTGCTCGATATGGCGGAAGAATTTCCAGATGATCTGCAGATGCAGGAAAAATGTAGAAAGCAGATTAGAGAATTGTCAAAATACCTGTTATCTATGGTGAATGACATTCTGGATATGAATAAGCTGCAATCTGGTGAGAGCGTCAACCAGGATATGACGTTTGATATCACAGATATGTTAAGAACAGTAAATGAAGCAGCCTGGATCAAAGCAGAAGAAAAGCAGATAGAGTATATCGTTGAGTGGGGAAAAAGCTCATTTACCAATCAGTATCTGGTGGGTAACCCTCTTTATACAGAGAGAATCTTATCAATTCTTGCCGATAATGCGATTAAATTTTCGCACATTGGAAGTACCATATCTGTGAACTGCATCGAAGAGCAGTTAGATGATAAGAATGTGATTTGTGAATTTGTCTGCAAAGATCATGGAATTGGAATGAGCAAAGAGTTTACCGAACATGCATTTGAACTGTTTTCTCAGGAAAACGAAAGCAGCCGTACCAGATATGAAGGAACCGGTCTTGGACTTGCAATCGCAAAAAAGCTGACAGACCGGTTGCACGGAACCATCTGTCTGGAGAGTGAAAAAGGTGTTGGTACTACAGCAACTGTCCGGATACCATTTAAGATAGGCACTGACAACGATATCAATGCAGTTCAGGACTACAAAACGATATCCTTGCAGGGACTTCGGGTACTTCTGGTAGAAGATAATGAACTGAATATGGAAATTGCAAGATTTATTCTGGAAGATCAGGGAATGACAGTGGAAGGTGCGGTAAATGGTCAGGAAGCGATAGAAATGTTTGAAAAATCAATGCCAGGATACTACAATATAATTCTGATGGATATCATGATGCCGGTGTTAAACGGATTAGATGCGACCCGCAAAATCCGGGCGCTGAAACGAACAGATGCGGAAATCATTCCTATCATAGCAATGTCAGCCAATTCTTTTTCTGATGATATGATCAGAAGCCGGCTTGCAGGAATGAATGCACATCTTGCAAAACCGCTGGATAGGGAAAAAATTGAGAGAACCATTCAACAATGTTTATCCCAAAACAACCATATAAAAATACATAATAAAGGATAGCGGCAGAACGATTTGTATAGATGCCGGGAATGTCCGGTAGATATTGAGGACAGAGTACGGGAAGAATATGAATATAGAAAGGAATAAATGTAGATGACAGTACAAGAATGCTATGAGAGTATGGGCTCCGATTTCGAAGGAGTATTGGGTAGAATGGGCAGTGAAGCAATGGTAAAGCGTTTCGCCCTGAAATTTCCTGATGATCCCAGCTATGGGAATCTGGTAAAGGCAGTGGAAGAACAGAATGCAGAGGAAGCTTTCCGGGCGGCTCACACATTAAAAGGAATCTGTCTGAATCTGGGATTAGACAGACTTTACAAAGTCAGTGCATGCCTTACGGAGAAACTCCGGGGAAGATCGTTCGATGGATATGAAGAAGCTTACGAGAAAGTGCAGCAGGAGTATCAGAATACCGTAGATGCAATTCGAACTATGGAAGAATAGTCCGGGAGACAGGAACAGACTTATGAGAGGATAGGGATTATATGGAAGATGAAATATTGGATAAAACGCAATATTCCACAGATCAATTGCAGGAAATAGAAGAGGGGCAGGAGAACGGTCTGGATGTCACCTATTACCGGGACCCGGAATTCCTGGCAATTCAGATGCGTGAGATCCGCCTGGGTCTGGAAGCAAACGTCGATGTGTCAGTTTATGCGGATAAAGCATATGACTGGTTCCAGATGAAGGAAATCCGTAAGGGGCTGGAACGCCATCTGGATGTGAAAAAATACGCAGATCCCAAGCTCTCTTTTGAGGTCATGCATCAGATCCGTAAGGGGCTGATGGAGGGAATTGACCTGTCATTTGCCAAAACGATTCCTGCCGGTCTGCTGAAGGAACTGCGGAAGGCCATAATGGACAAGGTCGATATCCGTATGTATATCAGAGAAGGCTATGAGGAGGAACAGCTTCGGCAAATCCGCATTGCCATGGAGAAAGGAATCGATATTCAATCCCATGTGAAGATCTATCACAGAGGTCCGTCCATCAGGGAAATCGCTTTAGGGTTGGAAAAGGGACTGGACGTATCGTTATATGAAGATGAACATTTGAATTGGCAGCAGATGCGTGAGATCCGCTTGGGAATGGAAGAAGGAGTCGATGTATCGAAATATTCGAATCCGTTATATTCCTGGCAGCAGATGCGGGAAATTCGTCTGGGAATGCTGGATGATCTGCCGGTGGAATTGTATTCCAGCCTGATGAACACTGCCAGGGGCATGGAAGAGAAACGTAAAAAACTGTTAGAAGAGCGGGAGCATCCGGAAAAGACAGAGAATGAAGAGAGTTACAAAGACTTTTCTCTGTTGGTTAGTGCAGATAAAATGAAAGCTTTTATTTTGGTGGCTAAAAAGGGTATTCGAATCAGTAAGGACAGACTGTTACAGTCCCTGAAAGAAAAAGGCGTGAAGACAGGGATTGATACCATGATGCTGGAACGATTGGAGAATCAGGGGGCAGACAGTAATATGATCATTCTGGCTGCAGGCAGGAACCCACAGCCCGGTGCGGATGGATGGTATGAGTTCTTTTTCGATATAAATATAAAAAAGGAGCCGAAGCTGTTGGAAGATGGTTCGGTAGACTATCAGAATATCAAATGGTTTGAACTGGTGCGAAAGGGGGATGTGGTAGCGAAATATCATGAACCGGAACCAGGGAATCCGGGGCTTAATATCTTAGGAGATGAAGTCCCTGCGAAAAAGGGAAGAGAATTGCCGCATCTGCCCCGCAAGGGAGTAACGCTGGAGCCGGATAAGAAGACTTACATCGCATCTATGGACGGTAAGATTGAATACAAGGGGGGCGGACTGGAGATTACGAATATTCTGGTACAGGACAGTGTGACACAGGCTACCGGTAAGGTAGAATTCAACGGTTCGGTCTATGTCAGAGGCGAGGTAGGTGATGGTGCGATCATCCGAGCGGAGAAGGATATTCTGGTGGATGGTTTTGTAGAAGGAGCTGTGCTGGAGGCCGGGGGAGATATCATCCTGCGTAGGGGCAACAATGGTGACGGCAGAGGAAGACTGGAGGCTAAGGGAAGCATCATGGGCAGATTCTTCGAACGATCCGATGTCAAGGCAGGGAAACACATCTATGCCAACTACTGCCTGAACAGTGTACTTTGGTCAGGCGGCAGAATTGAAATTGCCGGTAGAAACGGAAGTCTGGCAGGTGGAAGTGCCTATGCCGCACAAGGTATCAGTGCTTGTAACATCGGAAATGCAGCCGGTATCAGGACCGATATCTCCGTAGGAGGTGATGAATTGTTCCTTGCGGAAATAAATATGTTGGAAGAAAAGCTTTGTTCTGCCCAGAGAGAGTTGGTCCTTTTAAAAAATGCCTATGAAGATTTCAGGAGAAAATATGCGCCGGAAGTACGTAACAGTAATCCAATCTATCTGAAAATAGAGGATTCCATCTATACCAAGAATCTTGAAATTGATAAACTCAATAAGAGGAAGGAAGAACTGCAGAAGGAAAGAGACAGCGTTGATCAGGTGAAAATCGTGATCCGGGGCATCCTTTATCAGGGAGTACTGGTAAATATCAATGGTTTCAAATGGAATTCTAAAACTATTCAGAACGTTACACTGAAGAAAAAAGATGGCACCATTTCTGTATTTCGGAATGCGATGGAGGAAAAATAAATGAAGAACAAGATTCTCGTTGTGGATGATGCATTAATGAACAGGGATATTCTGAAGGAAATATTAAAGGATACCTACGACATATTGGAAGCGGAAGACGGTAAATCGGCTTTGGAAATACTGGATGCTGAGAATAATGAGATTTCGGCAATTTTGCTGGATCTGATTATGCCGGTGATGGATGGCTTTGAGGTGCTGGAAGAACTGAATGCCAGAAAGATGATTGAGAAAATTCCGGTATTGATTATCAGCGGAGAGAACAGCACACAGAATGAACAGCGCTGTTTTGAACTTGGTATTGCGGATTTTATCGGGAAACCCTTTAATGCACGCTTAGTAAGAAAAAGAATTCAGAATGCGGCGGAGCATTACGCGTATCGTAACGAACTGGAAGCGAAAGTAGAAGAACAGACCAATGTACTGCGCAAGGCCTATAGAACATTGAAGAGTCAGGCAGAACAGTTGAAACGTCGTAATCAGGATATCATTGAAATTCTGGGTACGGTGGTAGAATATCGTAATCTGGAGAGCGGAGAACATGTCAAGCGTGTAGGAGAATATACACGTATTCTTGCAGAGAGTTTTATGGTGGAGTATCCGGAATATGATTTGACACAGGACAAGATTGACGTAATCGTATCCGCAAGCGCTCTCCATGATATTGGTAAGATTACAATCCCTGACAGTATTTTATTAAAGCCGGGACGACTGACAAAGGATGAGTTCGAGTATATGAAGTCTCATACAACCAGGGGTTGTGAACTGTTAGAGTCTATGAAAAATGTACTCGATCCGAAGTATGAAAAGGTCAGTAGTGAGATATGCCGTCATCATCACGAACGCTTTGACGGCAAGGGATATCCGGATGGCCTGGAGGGGGATGCCATTCCGCTCTCCGCACAGCTTGTGTCCGTAGCAGATGTATATGATGCGTTGGTAAACGAGCGCTGCTATAAGGACGCCTTTTCTCCTGAGGAAGCGTTTCGTATGATTGTTAATGGGGAATGTGGTGTATTTTCGCCCAGACTGATGGAAGTATTCCGCAAGGTTCGGTCGCAGTTTGAAAAAATAGCCACTGCAAAATAAATATTAGCGGAAAGATATAGAAATTTCTTGGCATATGGGGAGAAATTTATATGGAAGAAGAATGTGGAAGGCTTACGAGACCTTATATGTGGATGGAGAAGAACATGAAGCGAATCGGATATGCAATAGCAACTGTGATTTTGCTGTTGATCGAAGTGTTGATTGCGATATATGTGCATGATGCATTTGTAAGACCATATATTGGTGACGTGCTGGTTGTGGTTGTGATATATACGTTTATAAGAATATTTGTACCGGAGCGATGCAAACTGTTACCGCTGTATGTATTTATTTTTGCGGCACTGGTCGAGGCTTTGCAGATGTTCCATATTGTGGAAGCATTAGGCTGGCAGAAAAATCGTTTCTTAAGTATTCTGGTCGGTTCCGTATTTGATTGGAAAGATATCCTGTGTTATGCCGTTGGGTGTATATTGCTTGGCGTGTATGAGGTGTTGAAGCGAAAGAATGTAAAAGGGAGAACAAATGGCGTTTGATTTTAAGAAGGAATACAAGGAATTTTATATGCCGAAGAACAAGCCGGAGATAGTGAATGTTCCAAAGGCAAACTATATTGCAGTAGGAGGAAAAGGCAATCCGAATGAAAAGGATGGTGCGTATCAGCAGGCGATTGGCGTTTTATATGCAGTTGCATATACACTTAAGATGAGTTACAAGACGGATTACAAAATAGATGGATTCTTCGAATATGTTGTGCCACCGCTCGAAGGCTTTTGGTGGCAGGATGATGTTGATGGGATTGATTACTCGAATAAGGATGCATTTAATTGGATTTCCGTGATAAGACTTCCGGATTTTATTACGAAGAAGGATTTTGACTGGGCGGTAGAAACCGCTACAAAAAAGAAGAAACTGGATTGCTCGTCGGCAGAGTTTATCACGATAGAAGAAGGCTTATGCGTTCAGATTATGCATTTCGGAGCATTTGATGATGAACCGGCGACTGTTGAAATGATGGATACATATTTGCAGGAAAATGGATATAAAAATGATCTGTCAAAAGATAGATTGCATCATGAAATTTATCTTTCGGATGCAAGAAAAGTCGCTCCTGAAAAATGGAAAACGGTTATTCGGCATCCGATAGCATTGTTAGATACCAAGTGATTAACCGGCAATTTCTGGTGTATCCAACAATATTTGGAAAATATATTAATCCCCGAAATAAATACAAAACGCTGTCAAGCGTTCTTGAAAAAGTCCTTGACATGTTCAGTTCGATTATGCTAGTCTACTACCAAAGCATAAGTTTCATATAGTAGCTGCTAGATAGTTACTTTCTACGAATAGTCAAATTATTTATTCTTGAACATTCATGCTTTTAAATTCAATTCATTTAATTTAAGATGCAGGAGTATTCAAGGAAGATAGTTTAAGATTATGTTTGCCGATGGATTTCTCCTGCGAAAGCCAAAGGAGGACGAAATATGGCAAACAGAGAGTACAAAAGTGACGTGTTTAGTATGTTGTTGGAGGACAGGGCGAGAGCGTTGGATGTCTACAATGCGATGGCTGGGACGGCGTATACCGATCCGGAGATCATCGAGATTCATACGCTGGAAAGTGGTGTATCACTTACGGTGCACAATGATGCATCGTTTGTGGTGAGTATGGATTCGGTTCTGAATATCTACGAGCATCAGTCGACGTATAACCCGAACATGCCGCTTCGTGAACTGATTTATTTTGTGACAATCATCAAGAAGCTGGTCGAAAATAGATATCTGCTTAGTCATAAGCTGGTGAAGATACCGACACCGAAATTCGCAGTGTTCTATAATGGAGACAAAAACAGACCAGAGCGTGAAGTGCTGAAATTGTCCGATGCATATGAAAACCAGTCGGACGAGCCGCAGTTAGAGCTGATGTGTACCGTGTATAACATCAATCCTGGGAATAATGAGGATCTGAAGAAACGGAGCCAGACACTGCGGGAGTATATGATATTTGTTGGATATGTAAATGAGAATCTTGCAAAGGCAAAAAAGGGCGACAAGGATTATGAGACCGCAATCAGAGATGCGGTGAATCGTTGCATTGCAGAGGATATCCTGAAGAAATTTTTGCTGGAACGCGGAGAGGATGTGCAGAAAATTATGATGTTTGATCTGACATACGAAAAGCAGATGGAGAATGCAAAACGGGAATGGTTTAACGATGGTGTGGAAGAAGGACGTGCGGAAGGGTATTCATCTGGGATTGCAGAAGGACGTGCATCTGGAATCGCAGAAGGGCATACATCTGGAATTGCAGAAGGTCGCGCAGAAGGGTATCGTCGTCTTGTGAATTCAATTATCAAAAAACTTCAGAAGAATAAGTCGCTTGAACAGATTGCAGATGAACTTGAAGAATCTGTCGAAGATATCCAGCCAATCTATGATATCGTGAAGGAGCATGCGCCAGAATATGATGTAGATGCAATTACCACGGAAGTGTTGGAAGCACGGGAAAACGAAAAAGTGTAAAACGTTATGAGGTAAATAAAGGCAGGATAGCTGATAGAAAGTCAACTGTCCTGCTTTACATATATAACAGGCATTTTGTTGTTTGAAACTCAATAAGGGGCATAAAAGTGAGACATTTTATAGATTTTATAAAAAGTAAAAAACAGATGAAACCGGAGTTATTCAGCATTTCATGTGAATATGATGGTTATGATTTAGTCTTTGAGGAAGGGACTATAGATGCAAAACTTTACGAAGCATTCAATGAGATAATTACGGACAGGCGATATGATATAAATACTCTGCCGGAGTATCATGTGCTGCTTGACCGTAAAGATGAGGAACATTTCAATACTTTCTATGACTGTTGGATAAGAGAATTGGAGAAAAATGGTTTTGCTTTTTTATTGGACAATACCATCGGAATAGATAGCTTTGTAAAAGGAATTAATAGAATTTTGTTGAGTATTGGTTCAGGAAAACAATTGAACGCGGAGAGGGTAAATTCTGAATATCGACGTGAAGTTATGAATTATTCTTTGTCTGGAAAAGAGATTACATCTGAAATAAACTACGATATACTGGAAGCAAATATCGTTGCCAAAGAACTTCGGGAAATTGGATATGAATTGATTTGCCTGTTTAATGGCTTCGATAATAACATAAAGACAATTATCAGGATAGATAGAATAACTGAGCTGAAAGAGATTGAGGCGAAGATAAAGCATGGGGTGGATTAGCTGCCAAGGATTACGAGAAATTATAAGTAAAATCAGGGGGAGGATACCATGAAAATAGAGTATAGAAGACTGACAGAGAAAGAACTGAATACGTTTATTGATATGCGGATAAAGCAACTGAGAGAAGAAGGTGCTAAGGAGGATATTGATTTGGTACCTGCATTAAAGCAGTATTATATACGCCATATGGGAGATGGAACATTCGTGTCTTGGCTTGCTTTTGACGGGGATAGGATTATTGGAACGAGTGGGATATCTTTTGTAGAGAAACCGCCATATTTTGGCTGCCCAAGTGGAAAGATAGGGTTACTATCCAGCATGTTTACTGATCCGGACTACAGAAGAAAAGGTATCGCAAAAGAGCTGTTAACACGCGTTGTTCATGATGCAAAAGAATATGGCTGTGGAACAGTGCAGATCACAGCGTCAGATATGGGCGTTAAGTTATATTCGAACTTTGGATTTGTTCCGAATAAAAATTTTATGCAATATAAACTTTCGTGATTCTAACCATTGTCAGTGAAAGTACAGAAAAATATATGAGTGTTAGGTGAGACCACTCATAAGGAAAGGATTATCATGGATAAAACGATAAATGATTTTATTAATCTTTGGGTTGGAAAACGGCTTGAAGGGCTTAACTGCATATGTGAAATGCTGGATTTCTGTTTCAGCGATAATCTCGTATTGCATGGATTGGGATTGACTAGAATTTTTCTTAATGATGACTTGATAATAACAACGATGGATTACAATTCTTGGGATCAAGACGATAGCAAACATAATGATGAATGGTTCAATACAGATAAGTTTCGGAATCAGATAATTGGTGGAAAAGTGACAAGCATGTCCATTAATAAATCCAATGATTTGTTCGTTGAAATGGATAACGGTGTGAGAATAGAATGCTATATTTCCAATGCTTACCCGCATTATGAAGAGGAATGTGAACAATGGCTTTTATTTGAACATACAGAGGATCATTCAGGAAGAAGATTGACTGCATATAATAAAAGGCTGGAGAGTAACATTGGAAATAGCAGAGGGGACAAAGATGTGGTGGTATGAAGATGTATCAAGAGCTGATTTTGAAGCGGTTAAAGATACGATAGAGCAAATTATGCTTCAATTAGGTGCTTCAAAATACGAAATCCGTTTAACTTATGAGGTTAAAACAACAAGCTGTTCAGATGATTTTGAAGAAATGCATCGTTCTGAGCGATCAGTATTTACATATAAAGGATTATTTTTCAGAGTGGATGAAGTCCTTTTTAGTAAAAAGTCCTTTATTGTAATAGAATGTGGGGATTTGGATGAGCTAATGAACAATATTATGGATGATGCAGAGCCTTTTCCATATGATTTATCCTATGAAGAATTGTGTGACGAGGTGAAGTATTCTTTGGGAATCGAACCATATCCGCAAGAGTAAAAGTTTATAATTTCTAAGAGGTGAAGTGTGACTTGCAGTTTGGTACACGGTTGATCAGATAGGAAAAACACAATAAATATAGCTAAGGTAAAACAAAAATCAGCATTTGGAGGAATGAGAAATGAAATCGACAATGCGAAAAGTAATTGGTATTATGCCACTTTATGATGATGAAAAAGAAAGCTACTGGATGCTGCCCGGATATATGAAAATGCTGGAGGCGGAAAATGCAATCCCTATGATGCTCCCTCTTACAGCAAATGAGAAGGAACTTGATTATTTTCTCGAAATATGTGGTGGATTTTTGCTAACTGGAGGACATGATGTGTCCCCGTCTGTGTATCATGAAAAAAAGAAATCGTGGTGTGGTTCCTGTTGTGAACTACGGGATGAAATGGAACAAATAGGAGTAAACAGTTATCACCATCAAGCAATCAGAGAACTGGCACTCGATTTTCAGGCGATGGCATTTTCGGAAGATGGTTTGATTGAAAGTATCTATATGCCATCGAATAAGTTTATAGTGGGCGTACAATGGCATCCCGAATTTTCCTATACAGTAGATGAAAACAGCAGGAAAATAGTAAATGCGTTTGTTAGTTCCGTCTGAAAATTTCGGTGGTGTATATTATGGGGGGAATTACAGATGAAACCATATCATTTGATTCTGGATTTTACACACGTATATGATGACGAAATCTGTGCGGACCGAGAACAATTTTCGTGGATTGACTGTTCGGATATTGAAGGAAGCAACCTGTATTGTTCTCCACAGGCAGAACGGGAAATTCGCAGGAAAATAGAGCCGTATGGAGTACATGGAATCCATTTTGTGGATTCTGGCAATTATCATTATGTTACGAAGATATTTACGGACCAAATTCACAGCCCGTTTTCTTTGATTGTTTTCGACCATCATACAGATATGCAGCAACCGTTAATGGAAGGAATGATGAGCTGTGGCGATTGGGCGGGAATGGTGCTTGACCAGAATCCGACATTGCAACAATTTATTTTGATCGGACCGGCGGAAGACGATATAAAGCAGATTCGGACAGAGCACCCAGATAAACTGATAACTTTTTCCGCAGAGGAAATCCGTAAAGGAGAAGGTGTGGAACGGTTAAAACGGATTCACGGCGGTGTACCGTTGTACATTTCAATCGACAAGGATGTGCTTTCTGAACAATACAGTGAAACAAATTGGAATCAGGGCGAACTGACGCTGGGGATGCTTGAACATATGCTTCAATATTTTCTGGAGCGGGCACCCGTATATGGTATAGATATCTGCGGGGAATGCTCTACGGCGATTGCCCTGCCGGAATATTTTCAGGCAGAGGGTGTAAATGGTAAGACAAACGTAGAGCTGTTTCGATTTTTGCGTAGTTATTGTTGTAGTTGAGCTGGATACAAGTGAGCGAAATACAAGAGCAAGAAATTTGTACCAGAGGTTAGGGTATGGAGAGATAGGAATCGATAAATGAAGCAAACCACACAGAAAACTGCATATTACCACCTTCCGGGGTTATTTGAATTCTATGAGTTATACGAATTATTTCTGCCGTTATTTCGTAAGCATCGGGAATACTTTTATGATTGGTGTGAGATTGGCTCCATCTATGGGGCACCGGCAGATTGTATCTGGGGCGGCGGACGGATCGGAGACGGAGATCGCAGTGCGCAGGAAGTGCTGCATCTGATGCAGAAATATGGTATTTCGGCGAGGTTGACGTTCAGTAATTCGTTACTGCAGGAAGAGCATTTATCCGACAAGAAATGCAACGCACTCTGCACGTTATTTGAAAAAGGTGGAACAGTGCAAAATGGAGTGATTGTGCATTCGGATTTGCTATTGGAGTATCTGAAGAGGCGATATCCGGATTTGTATCTTGTCTCATCAACCACGAAGGTTCTGACGGAGTTTGAACAGCTCCGGGATGAGTTAAAACGGGACGACTTTCGTTATGTAGTGCCGGATTTCCGGTTGAATAAACGTTTTGAAGATATGCATACGTTGACAGATGAACAAAAGGCGAAGGTTGAGTTTTTGTGCAATGAATGTTGCTGGTTTGGGTGCAGAGACAGGAAAGCATGTTATGAGGATGTGAGCCGGAAAGCACTTGGCATAAAAGCACCGGATCATAGATGCACAGCACCAGAGTCAGAACAGGGATACCGCTTCGCAAAGGCAATGTCGAATCCGGGATTTATTGGAGTCGATGCCATAAAAGATATCTATCTGCCGATGGGATTTTCCAATTTCAAGATTGAAGGACGTGGACTAGGAAGTGCGTTGGTGTTGGAATTTCTGCTCTATTACATGACGAAGCCAGAGTATCAGATTCATGTGAGAGAAGCGATTTATCTGGATAATATGTTGGATCTGTTCTGAGGAGAAATGCGGAATAGAAGTTTCTGCATTATAAGGAGAAGCAAATATGAAATTAAGAAATATACTCATTGTCGTGAAAGACATAGAGCGTGCAAGAAAATATTATCACGACTTATTTGGACTGGATATGCTATTATTATGTTACTCCAATAGAAGTTAGCAGGAAATGAAGGGAGATAATGAAGGATGACATCAAATAATTATTCGATAATTTTCAGCAGCGTAACCGGTAATACAAAGAAACTGGCAGACACAATCCATGAAACGCTGCCTCAGGATATGTGTGATTATTTTGGCGGGAATGAATCACAGATACCGGAATCTGATTTGCTGTATATCGGTTTTTGGACGGACAAAGGAAACGCAGATAATAAGACATTAGAATTGTTATCGAAACTAAAAAATAAGAAGATTTTTTTGTTTGGAACAGCCGGCTTCGGTGGAAGCGACACATATTTTAACAAAATTCTTGAGCAGGTCAGACAATCTATTGATTCCAGCAATGAGGTTATCGGAGCGTATATGTGTCAGGGAAAGATGCCACAGTCTGTGCGCGACCGTTATATCAAAATGAAAGAGAATCCGGAACATCCGGCGAATCTTGATATGCTGATTGAGAATTTTGATCGCGCTTTATCCCACCCGGATGCGGATGATCTGGAAAGATTAAAAAAGACATTATGAACAGACCGGGAAAGTTCAGGAGGGAACTATAATGTCAAAAGATGAATATTTAATTACAGATGCGCCTCTGAAAGCGTTAACCGTATTTGCAATGCCTATGATTCTCGGAAGCTTCTTCCAGCAGGTATATAATATGGCTGATTCCATAATCGTGGGTCAGTTTGTTGGTTCTTCCGCGCTTGCGGCTGTTGGAGCCTGTGCAGCACTTACCAATGTTTTTATTTGTGTGGCGTTGGGCGCCGGTGTGGGTGCCGGTGTGCTTGTAAGCCGTTATTTTGGTGCCCGAAATTATGGAAAAATGAAAACAATTGTATCAACTTCGTTGATCAGTTTTCTGAGCTTGAGCATACTTCTGAGTGTCCTTGGATTTTGTTTTTCCGATTTGATGATGCGGTTATTACACACACCTGCGGATATACTGGGTGATGCGGTGCTGTATCTGCGGGTCTATTTTATGGGATTTCCGTTTCTGTTTATGTATAACATTCTATCAACCATGTTTACTTCCATCGGAGAGTCGAAGATTCCGTTGGTGCTTCTGATCGTATCGTCGGTATTGAATATTCTTATGGATCTCTGGATGGTGGCCGGCCTGGGGCTGGGCGTGTTCGGTGCAGCCCTTGCGACTCTTATTGCACAAGGAATCTCCGCAGTGCTGTCCTTCCTGGTTTTTATTTATCGGATGCGGCAGTATCAGAGTCCTTTTCGCTGGTTTGAACGGCAGGAGCTGTATTCCATGCTCAAGATTGCTGTCCCATCAGTTCTCCAGCAGTCCACCGTGTCGATCGGTATGATGATTGTACAGGCAGTTGTGAATCCGTTCGGTACGCAGGCACTTGCCGGTTATGCTGCAACGATGAGGGTAGAAAATGTTTTTTCTCTGATATTCGTATCTATTGGAAATGCGGTGTCACCATACGTTTCCCAGAATCTTGGTGCGAAGAAACCACAGCGTATCAAGAAGGGCTATCATGCTGCATTGGTGTTAGATGTGAGTTTTGCAATCCTTGCGTTTGTCGTCATTGAAACACTGCATACGCAGATTTCTTCGTTGTTCCTTGGGAAAGACGGAACTGCTTTAGCATATCAGGTATCCGGGGATTATATGAGATGGCTTGGGTATTTTTTCATCTTCATGGGTATCAAGATGGCGACAGATGGAGTCCTTCGGGGACTTGGAATCATGCGGCCGTTTCTGGTTGCCAATATGGTAAATCTGGCAATCCGTCTGGCGGTTGCTCTGATTTGTGCACCGAGGTTTGGAATCGCATTTGTCTGGCTTGCCGTACCGGCCGGCTGGCTTGCAAACTTTCTGATCTCCTATGTGGCGCTTAGAAAATCATGGCCGAAGATCCTGCATTGAATAAACACAGTGCACAGGGCGTGTTCGCTCTGATGCTTAAGGCGGAAAATTAGAACACAAAACTATTAAGTATCTGAAGAAAATTCCCGAAATATAATATAGCTGTATGTGGATATATTACATTATAAAGGATAAATATGAAATCAATGAAAAAAAATCGTGGCTTTACATTCGTGGAACTGGCTGCTGTGCTTGTGATTCTTGCAATCCTTGCGGCGTTTCTGGTTCCGACATTGCTTGGGTATATCGATAAGACAAAAAAACAGATGATTATAAATGAAGCTCGGGATGTCTGGGTTGCTTCGCAGGCAGCCTTGACAGAATGTTATGGATTGCATCCGGAAAGCTTTAAGACTTCCTGTAAGTTTACTTCGTCCATAGGTGGAAAGACCGTGAAAAATCTGGGGAGAATATCGAATGGTGCCCTTGGAGCTTTGCAGAAAGAACCGAATGATACCGTGGAAGCGGGAACATCCAGCCGCAGGATTGCCGGGCAGGTGCTAAAGTATCTGGACAGTGCGGACAAAAATGCAAATCCCCGCTACACATTTGGAAGCGGTGCGGTTACCGGTGGAGGAGTGAAACCAAGTAATTATTTGGGGAAGGATTCAAAGCCGACAGACGTGATTATTCAGATCTTCCATACAGATAAAGGGAAGATGGTCGCCTTGAATTTCGCAAAGGATGGCTATATGGTAACGATGATAGAGGGCAAAGAAACAACCTGTGTTTATGATGGGAATTGCCTGCCATCCTGGGAATAATAAACGATCGGATGGCTGCACGGCGATAATTCGCCTGTATTACTTTAGAGTATGATTGTTCCGATAGGCTTTGGGCGTACAACACATAATTTCTTTAAATTTGCGAATAAAATAACTGACATTTTCAAATCCGCAATCCAGTGCGATATCAAGCACTGGATTGTTTGTCGTTTCAAGCAGAATACATGCCTTTTGAATGCGGTAATTAAGCAGATACTGAATCGGAGAAACACCTGCAATATCCTTGAAAAAACGGCAGAGATACTGGCTGTTGCACGGGATGGTATCCGCCAGGTCCTGCAAGGTGATTGGCTGGTTATAATTATGCTCCATATAAGAGATGACAGACTTATAGTTCTGTATTTTCTTTTGGTTTGTCTGTGCGTGTGCATTTTGGACTGATTGCATGAGATTGGCTGTATAAATGGATGATATAATATCGAGAATCAGTAGTTTGCTTGTCATATACCAGCCGTAATTCATTTCAGCGGCAGTATCCATAAGAGCCTTGATTTTAGGTGAAAGGGCGGCATGGATGGATGAACCGCAATGGTAGATATTTGGCAATAGAGCCAGTTGGTTTATCAGCGGTCTGATACATTTTTCCTGCATTTCATCTTCGTAGGAAAAATCCAGAATACACGGGTCGAATAAGATTACGTTATGCTTGGTATCGGAGGAATTCCCCTTGATCTGATGCAGGTCGCCGGGATTCAGAATACAGATATCTCCTTGTGATAAAGTAAAATTCTGCAGATTGATCTCAAATTCAAAGCTCCCCTTCTCAATATAGAGAATCTCCATATAGTGGTGCCAGTGGCGCGCAACAAAGAAATATTCCGGATAGGGTGTACCGGCCCCTGTATCAAAATGTAGTCTGGAAATAGGATGTTCTTTTGTTCCGTAATGAATATTTTCTTTTAGAGAAATGTCCTGGTTCATATCGTAAAATCATTCCTTTTTTTGTAATTAGACTCGTGCCGGGCCTGTGCCTGCATAAGTTCATATGGTTAAAATATGCCATATTTTAAGAAAAGTCAATATTGTGCTATAAAATAACGAAGATAATGCAAGAATATTAACTTATTTGACAATATAATGATATTAACAAAACGCAGGACAAAACAATCGGAAGGAGAATGCGAAATGATAAAAAAATATACCTATGGGACCCCGTTCCCAACAGAGTCAGTGACAGAGCAATTTGCAGCATCGGAAGGAATGCCGGAGTTTGGCACCATTCATTTACAGGAAGGATTTTCATTCACTTATAAGCTTCGTGATGAGGATGTCGTATATGGACTTGGCGAAGCAAACCGTGGTATCAACAAACGCGGCTACCAGTATATCAGCAACAATTCAGATAATCCCCATCATCATGAAGATGTATATTCGCTGTATGCTGCGCATAATTTTATTATCGTGTCAGGGGAGCAGACGTTTGGACTTTATCTTGATTATCCGTCAACGCTCACCTTTGATGTCGGTTACACAAGATCGGATGAGCTTCATATCTTCTGTGACAGGGCAGATCTCGATCTGTATGTTATCACAGGCGAAAATCCATACGATATTACAAAGCAGTTTCGGAAGATGATTGGCAGAAGCTATATTGCACCGAAATTTGCGTTTGGATTCGGGCAGAGCCGCTGGGGATATAAAACGCCGGAGGATTTTGTTACGGTGGCAGAAAAATACAGGGAAAATCATATTCCGATAGATATGGTTTATATGGATATTGACTATATGGATAACTATAAAGATTTTACGGTAAATGATGAGTTCCGTGATTTCCCGCAGTATGTAGAGAACCTGAAGAAGGATCATATCCGGCTTGTTCCGATCATTGATGCAGGCGTAAAAATCGAAGAGGGATATGATGTATACGAGGAAGGAGTCGAGAAGAATTATTTCTGTAAGAGACAGGACGGAAGTGATTTCGTAGCCGCTGTCTGGCCGGGATATACACATTTTCCGGATGTATTAAATCCGGATGCCAGAAAATGGTTTGGAGAGAAATATAAGCGTCTGACCGATGCCGGCATAGAGGGATTTTGGAACGATATGAATGAACCTGCGATCTTTTTCACACCGGAGGGGGTAAAAGATGTAAAGGAAGCGATGAAGGCGTTCATAGACAAAGAGGAAACCGTGCAGGACGTATGGGCAATCGGGGCGCAGGTGACCGGACTTGCGAACAACGCGGAAGACTATGCATCTATGTATCACAATGTAGATGGTAAGATGGTGCGGCATGATCAGGTGCACAATCTGTTTGGATATAACATGACGCGTGCAGCGGGGGAAGGGCTCCGTGAGATTTCGCCGGATAAGCGTTGCCTGTTGTTCTCACGTTCATCCTACATTGGAATGCATCGCTATGGTGGAATCTGGACCGGTGATAATAAATCCTGGTGGTCACATATTCTGCTGAATCTGAAGATGCTGCCATCCTTAAATATGTGTGGGTTCTTATATACCGGCGCCGATCTGGGCGGTTTTGGCTGTAACACGACACGGGATCTGCTGCTCCGCTGGCTGGCACTCGGTGTATTTACGCCGCTTATGCGGGATCATGCCTGTGAGAAGACTAGAGAACAGGAATGTTACCAGTTTGAACACATAGAGGATTTCCGGCATATAATCGGTGTGCGGTATCGGTTGATTCCGTATATTTACAGCGAATATATGAAGGCTGCACTGACCGATGACATGATGTTCAAGCCACTTGCATTTGAGTACCCGGAAGATCGGATGGCTGTAAATGTGGAAGATCAGTTGATGCTCGGAAATGAAATCATGATTGCACCTGTTTATACGCAGAATGCAATCGGCAGATATGTGTATCTGCCGGAAGCTATGATGCTTGTCCGTTTTTGCCCGGACGGAAAAATCGAACAGACGGAAATGCCGAAGGGACATCATTTTGTCGAGATTCCGTTGAATGAGGTTATCTTATTTATCCGTCAAGGCAAGTGCATTCCGCTTGTGGATGCTGCAGAGTGCGTGGATGAGATTGATATGGACAGCCTGCAGATGATAGGATATGAGAATAGCACCTATCAGTTATATGATGATGACGGTTATACGAGGGCATATGATCTGGAGAAGTCAACCGTCTGGTTGAAGAAGGAAGAAAATAAATAAATTAAAAAGGCGTGAAGAAGCACTGAGAAGTAAAGATTGATTGCTGAAAGAGGGATTGCATTGGTAATCCCTCTTGTTTTCTCCCCTGTCCCTGTGGTAGAATGAGGATGGTTAGAAAAGACTAACTAACGCACTGTGGGAGGGAAGAACAAATGAAATTCATGTTATTGTTGGGATTGATCGGACATATTTTCTGTGGAGCATCGGACTGTCTGCTCACCTATGCGCCAAACGGCAAGGTGAACCTCACAGACTTCAAGGATTATGAGAAGTCGAGTGTTTCGTTTCGGGGGATGCCACTCAAGAATCTGACGATTGCGATGATCTTGGGCGTTGTAGCTATGACACTGGAATTGTTTGGATATATGCAACTTTGTAATTATGTGCGCGACTATTCGATCGTATATTACCGGATCATGTATGCGTCTGCGCTCGTGATGTTTATTTCATTGCCGCTGCACCATATTATCTGCTGTGCCTGTGAATGGTTTTTCGTGCGGCAGGGTTTGACGAAGGATGCACTTGACAGTGTGTGGGATTTCTTCAAATGCACCGTCTACACGATGTATGTTGGATATCTCGCGATGATCGTGTTTGCAGTTGCATTTTTGATTGTTGTAGTAACAGGTAAGACAGGCATGCCAAGATGGGCATGTATCTTCAATCTGCTTCCGTTAGCTGTCGTCACATTGCCGACGAAGCTTCCTGCGAAGGCAAATGTAATCGGCGCAGGGATGTTCCTCGGACTCTTGTTTTTGATGTGATATCTTGTTAAAATGGTGTTCAGAATGTGCTAGAAAAACAGGATGGAACATACAATGTTACTAGATAAAGATATACGGGAGCCATTGTTTGAATTCCTCGAAGAACGGTACGGCAAGGTGCGCATCTTAGAGGAGAAAACCGTCGGGCGTTCGCGGGCGGATGTCGTGATGGTGATTCCCGAAAAGATTGTTGGAATCGAGATAAAAAGTGATGCGGATACATATACGCGGTTAGAGCGGCAGGTCGCAGACTACGATCTGTATTTCGATGCGAATATCGTGGTTGTCGGGAGTACACACGCAAGTCATGTTGCAGAACATGTGCCGGCACACTGGGGGATCGTGTCGGTAGAACAGGAAGAAGACCATGTGGATTTCTATATCGTGCGGGAGATGAGCGATAATCCGCATGCACAGCTTCTTCGGACGATCCGTGTGCTGTGGCGGCCGGAGCTTGCCCATATTCAGGAAAAATACGGACTGCCGATGTACAAGCAGAAGAGCAAGGATTTTGTCCGTACGATCATTGTAGACCGGTTACCGGTCGAGGTAGTTCATAAGGAAATCAGTGATGCGCTCTTTGAGCGGGATTATGACGCGATGCTTGTGGAGATTCAGGAATTCCGCAAGGCACAGGCGGCAAAACGCGGCAAGACTGTGCGCAAAAAAAGAAAAAAGTATCGAAGAAAAAAGCGGGATGCCTAGTAAGGCAGTTCCCGCTTTCCTTGCATAAAGTCGATTACAAGCTGCTTGTCTGTTTCATTCTCGATGACGGCAGGCTGGTAGTTGTTGGATTCCCCGGTGTAGACATAACATGGAATTAAAGTTACATCTGTGTTTGTTACGGAGAATGCACCGGTCGTGGCATCCTGCGTGACAGTCAGAGTCTGGTTATAGATCAACGTCCGGTTTTCCGGATAATTATTTCCACCGAAGATAAAATTTCCGAGCGAATATACGATGTTCACACCGTTGTAAGTCTCCATCGGCTGTAACACATGTGGGTGCGAGCCGATGACGAGATCGGCACCGTGGTCAACTAAGTTATGGCAGGATGCCTGCTTCCAGTCCTCGTAGGCGTGAACCTTCTCTTCGCCACCGTGGAAATATACAACCTGATAATCGCTGTTCGCATTCGCTTCCTCCAGATCGACTAACATTGCCTGTTCGGCTCCGGCAGAGTACATGCTTCCGAACACAAATGCAATCGTAAATCCGTTGATTTCCTTGTAGACAATCTTTCCGTCTTTGCCCCAGTCAACACCCGCAACATCTAAGGCAGCGCGCGTATCCATGTTGCCGTCGGTTCCGAAATCATAGGTGTGGTTGTTGTCAATCGAGACAACATCGACGCCGTTTTCCGGCAGAAGCTTGGCAGTTGCAGCGTGGGAGCGGAACCAGAATGCACGGAAGGTATATTCCGGCTTCTCCATGCTGACGGTCGTTCCGGTCTGCTGTGCAAGTGCGACCGCGGAGTTGTATTCCGCAACCGCGTTGTCGTATTGTTCTTTTGCTGCGGCTTCGCCCTTATCCGTTTTCACCAGATTTTCATTATCGGAGAAGACATTTTCGCAGTTCGCGACCGTGATATCATCATTTAAGAAATAATCCCGCACATTTTCGAAGAAATACGTGCTCGGCTGGCTGTTCGCCATGGCGTCGAGGCTGCTCGTAGCTGTGTCATTGCCCGCGAGCATGATATCGCCGACGAAATTCATGCTGATGGTAAAGGAATTTGGTGCAGGAACACTGCTGGCATCGGTAAGAGTAGATGGCTCGCCGGAAGAAACTGCTCCGGGATAATCCAAACCGGATAAGTCAATTGGCTGTGCGGTTTCAGTTGTAGAGGTGGCATCTGCGTCGGCAGGCTTTTTTAATATGTTGATTGTAATCAGTCCTGCTGTACCAAGGATTGTCAGAATAATAAAAAACACAATGATCTTTCGCATAGTAAATCCTCTAGTCTTTTGTGAACGGAATGCTTCGTGCCTATATCCCATGAATCAGAAAAACACAATACAATACATATAGAATACCATATTTTCACATATATGCAAATATCAATAAATTAGACAGATTTGCTGGTCAACGGTGATAAATGGTGGTAAACTATGCCTAGTTTATATAAAAGGAGATATGGAATGAATTATCCATTGACATTGGAACAATATATTGCGCAGATGCCAATGCAGGAGGCAGAACTTGCCCGCATGGGAGCACAGGTTGCAGATGCGTTGTCCGCCATTCATCAGCAGGCACGTGTACACGGAGATGTAAAACCGGGAAATGTTCTGGTCGTGGCACCTGGAAGTTATCAGTTGATTGGATATGAGAGTGAACGTAAATATCCAGAGGGAACGATTCCAACATTTATTGCACCGGAATTGACGCAAGGGGGCACCTATCAGGCGGGAACAGATATATATGCGCTTGGCATGATGATGAAATCGCTGATTCCGAAACAGGGTATCAGTGGCGTGTTTGATGAGATCCTTCGGAAAGCCTGCGAACCAGATCCGGCGAGACGATATAAAACTGCGTTAGAGTTTGCAGATGAATTGCAGACGCTTGCAGATGCATTGCAGAGTTCGACGGTAAGTGCAGTGCCGCAGATGTATGTGCAGTCTACGGAGCAACCGACGATGCAGACACCGGAGCAGTCAGTCGTGCAGCAGGCAGTGATGCAGACACCGGAGCGGTCAGCGATGCAGCGGGTGAATGTACAGAAAACACCGGAACAGCGACCACAGAGACAGCCGTCTGTACAGCGCACGGCAGAACCCTCGAATCATAGACAGAGCGCGAAAAAGGTAACAAAGGAGACGCAGAAAGCGTCTTTGGCGTTACGGTTTTTACTGCCAATTTTACTCGTATTGATCATAGGAGCATCCGTGTTGGTATACGTTGAATTGATTCATCCAGCCGGAAGGGAGGAAGCGACGACAACGACGGCACCTACGACACAAATTGTGACAGAGACGACAACGGAGGTCCCAACGACAGAAGTCTCGACGGAAGCCACGACAGAGGAGGCGGAATGTCCGTATGAATATTCGCAGAAAGTGACTGTCACGGCACATGCAGGAAGTACATCCGGCATGCTGTGCGTGTACAACTGGGAACATGGAGACTGGGTAAAGAAATTCGCAGTTCCATGTGTGCTTGGAAGGAATGGCATCGGCTCCGATTATGGCGAGGGAAAAGGTGTGACACCAATGGGAACCTTTAAGCTTGGCTTTGTGATGGCAAATGTAAATCCGAGAAATAATATGAGCTTTAAGATGGCAGACAGTGCGATGGCAATTGTGGATGATCCGGAATCCACGCTTTATAATACGCTTGTTGATACCGGTGAGGCAGGGGATGAGATAAGTGTCGATCATGTTGGAGAAAACATTGTAAATGGAAAACTTAACGCGATTATCTATATTGAGCACAATGGTGATGGTCTGACATCTGACGGGGTAACACCAGGAAAAGGTTCGGTAATTACAATTTGTGGAAATTACAATGAAGTAAGTGAGACGGCAGGATGTATAGATATTTCGGCAGAAAAGATGACAGAATTGCTTAAACTGCTGGATGGAAGCATGAATCCGTATATTGAGATTACATTGAATTAGGGGGTATTTATGAAGAATTTGCGTATGCTGCTCTGTATGTTGATGGGCTTGTTGATTGGCTCGGTTATCGGAATTGTAATTGTCAATGTGACGCACAGCCAGCAAAAAAAGAAACATGCACAGATGACAACCACGGAAGAAACAGCAACGGCGGATGCGGAGAAGACGACAGTGTCGATGGACGAACTGCAAACTGCCAGTGATGCTGCGACATCTACGGATGCAGCCATTTCAGTGGAGGATCAGCCGGAGACATTGACGGCGATGCTGAAGCGAAGTCTGGTAAGCTATGAACAGCTGGCAGGCGTGGATTGCAGACAGCTGATTGTTGTGGATGCGAAGCAGGAGAAAGCGTCAATATCGATGTATGTCTGTGGTGAAAATGGTTTGTGGACGGATACAGGACTTAATACAGAAGGTTATGTTGGCGCCAACGGAGTGAGCAGGGAGTCCTATGAGGGCGGTCGGATGACACCGGCCGGTGTATTTCCGATTGGAGAAGCTTTTTATATGGAAGCAAAGCCAGTAACCGGGCTTGAAACATTTCAGATTACTGAAAATACATATTGGGTTGACGATGTGGACAGTGAATTATATAATCAACGCATAGAGCTTGATGGGGAAAAGACATGGAAGAGTGCGGAGCATATGATTGACTATCCAGACGCATATCGATATGGGTTTGTGGTTGATTTCAATATGAATCCGGTTGAGGCTGGCAGGGGGTCTGCGATATTTTTCCATGTGGGCGATCGTGCGACGCTTGGATGCATTGCAACATCCGAGGATATGGTACTTGCATATTTGGAAAAATTGTCGAAGAATATGCATCCATATATCGTAATTCAATAAAAATTTTACATCAGGTTAACATGATGATAAAAATAAAAAACGGAGGATAGAATTATGGCAATGAATATTGTATGTTTGGACTTGGAAGGTGTGTTGGTTCCGGAGATCTGGATTGCATTTGCAGAGGCAAGTGGAATTCCTGAACTCAAAAAAACAACGAGAGACGAACCGGACTATGATAAGCTGATGACATGGAGACTTGGCATCCTGAAGGAGCATGGTCTTGGATTGAAGGAGATTCAGGAGACAATCGCGAAGATTGATCCGATTCCGGGCGCAAAGGAGTTCTTAGATGAGCTTCGCAGCCTGACACAGGTGATCATTATCAGTGATACATTTGCGCAGTTTGCAACACCACTGATGAAGAAGCTTGGCTGGCCAACGATCTTCTGTAATTCTCTGGAGGTTGCGGAGAGCGGAGAAATCACAGGATTTAAGATGCGTTGTGAGCAGTCAAAGCTGACAACAGTTAAGGCATTACAGTCAATCGGATTTGAAACCATCGCCAGTGGAGACAGTTATAATGACCTTGGTATGATCAAGGCAAGTAAGGCAGGCTTCCTGTTTAAGAGTACGGATCAGATTAAGAAGGATAATCCGGAGCTTGCAGCATATGAGACTTACGATGAGCTGCTTGCTGCAATCAAAGAGCATCTGGACTAATCGGCAACCGGATAGAAATAGCTCTCTTATAATAGGAAAATGATGGAAATCGCTGTGAGCAACGCCTGTATTTGCTTATGGCGATTTCTTTTTGTGTAATTTTATGTAAGCTGTATTGGATAAATGGGTGCATTATTTGGGAAATCATTTAATAGGAGGAATCTGGAAGATGACAGAAGAGAGAAAGGAATTAAAGAAATCATCGAGCCCGGCGAAGGATCTGACCGTAGGATCACCAATGAAACTGATTCTCGGATTTGCATTTCCGATGTTTCTGGGGTTACTGTTTCAGCAGTTTTACAGTCTGGTTGATACGATGATCGTCGGAAAATATCTGGGAGTGGATCCGTTTGCAGGTGTTGGCTCGACAGGTAGTCTGAATTTTATTGTCATTGGATTTTGCATGGGACTTTGCAGTGGATTTTCGGTCCCGATCTCACAGAGCTTTGGAGCTAAGGATTTTCCAATGCTGCGGAAGATGGTGACAAATTCTGTGTGGCTGTGCACATTTTTCAGCGTTGTAATTACAACCCTGATGCTTGTGTTCTGTCGCCCGGTTTTAACGTGGATGAACACACCGGAGAATATTTTTGAATACGCATATATTTACATATTTATAATCTTTGCGGGAATTCCGTGTACGATTCTGTACAATATGACGGCAGCTATCCTGCGTGCGCTGGGAGACAGCAAATCGCCGATTATCTTCCTTGCGATTTCGTCTGCCATCAATATCGGTCTGGATCTGCTGCTCATTATAGTGTTCAGGATGGGCGTCGAGGGTGCTGCACTTGCAACCGTTGTTTCCCAGGGCGTATCAGGTGTGATCAGCATTATATATATTAAGAAGAAATTCGATATTCTCGCGATGGAGAAGGGAGACTGGAAGCTGGAGAGACATCTGGCAGGAAAACTGACGGGTGTTGGAATTCCGATGGGACTGCAGTATTCCATCACGGGAATCGGATCGGTGATTCTGCAGACCGCGGTCAATGGACTTGGTTCCATCTATGTTGCATCTATGACAGCCGGCTCGAAGATCAATATATTTCTTGCGTGCCCGTTTGATGCGCTCGGTCAGACGATGGCACCGTATGCCGGACAGAACATCGGAGCAAGAAAACTGGATCGTGTAGGGAAAGGCCTGCGTGCCGCATGTATCATTGGATTTATCGTGTCCGGACTGATGGTGGTCGTTGTGAAGCTGTTCGGCGGGCAGCTTACAATGCTGTTCTTAGATGAGAAGGATCCGGTTATCATGCAGAATTCAACACAGTTTTTGATTATTGTATCCGCATTTTACTGTCTGCTTACCCTGGTTAATACGGTTCGTTTTACGATTCAGGGTATGGGATTTTCATCACTTGCCATTATCGCAGGTGTGATGGAAATGATCGCGCGCGGTATCGCGGGTATGCTGCTCGTGCCGGCGTTTGGCTATCTCGGAGCCTGTTATTCCAGCCCGCTCGCATGGCTGCTTGCGGATGCATTTCTGATTCCGGCGTTCTTCTTGTGTAAGCGGAAGGTTGCACGGCAATTGGAAGTCGGGAAAGCTTAGCTGGATAGAGTTTAATCATACAAAAAAGGCACGGTTTGATATGGATCAAATCGTGCCTTTTTGTATGTAATAAATGATTATCCGGAAATATCCTTATCTTATGAGATATGGGCTGTTTATGCCTGACTCATATGATTGATGTAATGATTCTTTAGTGCCTGAAATGTCTCATCGCTTAGGTCATGCTCAATCCGGCAGGCATCCTTATATGCAACTTCATCATTAACACCCAATGCCATAAACAGATGTGCCAGTGTTTCGTGCCGCTCATAAATCTTCGAGGCGATTTTCATGCCTTCGATTGTGAGTGATAAGTAACCTTTATCGTCCATATTGATATATCCATTTTCACGGAGGTTCTTCAGATACACGCTGACACTTGGCTTTGATAATCCGAGATGGTGTACAACATCAATAGAACGGACATGCTCGCGAGATTTACCAAGATATAAAATCGCCTCCAGGTAATCTTCCGCTGATTCCTGTATCTTCATAAAATAATCCCCTTTACAAATAATGATTTTAACGTCGTTATGTTTGCATACTAACATAAATTTTACAGCTTTGCAAACGCTTTGAAAAAATGATTTATAAATAAGAAATACAAATATAAAAATCCGTTATATTTTTTATTGACAAAACAGTTAGTTTGGGCTAATATTGTGTCGACAGAAAGTTAGTTGTTCTAAACTAACCCGAAATAAAGTATGAATACTACAGAAAAGGAGTGATTTTTATGCCACTGTCAATGGTAGAAGAAGGAGAACCAAAAACCATCGTGAAAGTGGGGGGAAAAGAGGAAGTGCGTAAATTCCTTGAGAACCTCGGCTTTGTGGACGGTACAGTTGTAACCGTTGTATCATCTCTTGGCGGAAACATGATTTTGAAGGTAAAAGATTCAAGAGTGGCTCTTGGGCGTGACATGGCAAGTAAAATCCAGGTAGCCTAGAAGAATGTATTCGTAAGAGACGGAACCGATATGAACGAAGTTCATACTAGGAATCGGTTCCGGCGAATTGCCGCCGAACGAATGTGAGGGGGCATTACATATTATACGAGAGGAAGTGAAACGATGAAGACATTGAATCAGGTAAAAGTAGGGGAGACCGTAAAGGTAACGAAGATTGCAGGCGAAGGCCCGATCAAGAGAAGAATTATGGATATGGGTATCACAAAGGGCGTCGAGATTTACGTACGCAAGGTAGCTCCACTTGGAGATCCGGTTGAAATAACGGTGCGTAATTACGAGCTGTCCGTTCGTAAGGCAGATGCAGCGATTATCGAAGTAGAGTAATTCTCACATAATCGTAAAGAATAAGTCGAATCATATATCTCCATATTGATGAATGAGGATATACGATATGTTTGAGGCTTAGAAGTTCTTATTGTTCTGTTAAAAAAGAAGCCATGTTTGAACACGATGTTCAAACAAGTCGCCACTGAGCCACGGATGGCGAATTGGCGACGGTGGCGTATTGCTGTAATGCGTGTAATCAGAACAATTAGAACTTCTTAGCATCAATACATTGTATATCGAATAATCAATATGGAAATATATGATGACTTTCACGATTGTGTGAAATGTAAGAAAGATAAGGAGAGAAATCATGGCAATTACAATTGCACTCGCAGGTAATCCGAACTGCGGTAAAACGACATTGTTTAACGCCCTGACCGGCGCAAACCAGTATGTTGGTAACTGGCCGGGTGTTACAGTAGAAAAAAAGGAAGGTAAGTTAAAGGGACATAAGGATGTTGCCATCATGGACTTACCTGGTATTTATTCTCTTTCTCCGTATACATTGGAGGAAGTTGTAGCAAGAAATTATCTGATCGGTGAGCATCCGGATGCAATCATCAATATCATTGATGGTACGAATCTGGAGCGTAACCTGTATCTGTCTACACAGATCATCGAGCTTGGCATCCCGGTTGTTATGGCTGTCAACATGATGGATGTAGTCAGAAAGAGTGGCGACAAGATCGATATCAAGGCACTTTCGAACGCACTTGGCTGTGAAGTTGTTGAGATCTCCGCATTAAAGGGCGAAGGAATCAAGGAAGCAGCAGATAAGGCAGTTGCAGCAGCAAATGCAAAAAAGGCAGTTGCACGTGTTCATAAGTTTGACGATGCAGTGGAAGCCGCAATCGATGCAGTGGAGGCAAAGCTGGATGATTCTGTAGCAGAAGCACAGAAGCGTTTCTTCGCAATCAAGGTGCTTGAGAAGGATAGCAAGATTGGCGATCAGCTTCAAAATGTTCCGGATGCATCTGCGGAGATTAAGACACTGGAAGATAAGTTTGACGATGATACAGAGTCTATTGTGACAAGTGAGCGTTATGCTTACATTTCTTCTATCATCGGAAAATGTCTGAAGAAGGCGAAGTCAGGAAAGAAGCTTTCTGTATCTGATAAGATTGATAAGATTGTTACAAACCGTATCCTGGCACTTCCAATCTTCGCGCTTGTTATGTTTTTAGTGTATTTTATTGCAATGCAGACCGTCGGTGCTGCTGCAACAGACTGGACAAATGATAACCTCTTTGGCGATGGTTTCCATTTGTTTGGTATGGAGAAGAATGACGATGGCGTTGCTTACAGCGACGATTCAGATGCTTACGCAGAGGCAATGCAGGTAATCGATGGATTCATCTCTTATGGTGAAGAAAATGGTGTAGAAGTTGGCGATATTGCAGATGCCATGGATGCAGAATCTGATGAGTTTGATCCAGCAAACGCTGCAAAGGCTGCTGACGAACTGCTTAAAGTATTTGATGCAGATACAACAGCAACGTATCTTGTAGAAGATGAGGAGACACTGGCAACTGACGAGACAGAGTCTACATATGCAGATCTGCAGAGTGCAGTTGATACATACAAGTCTTATGGCTGTGAAGAGCCAGATCCTGCAGATTATGGCGTATTTATTCCTTCTATCCCTGATCTTGTATCAAGCGGATTGGAGAAAGCAAATTGTGCGGATTGGTTACAGGGATTGATCGTTGATGGTATTATCGCCGGTGTCGGTGCGGTACTTGGTTTCGTACCTCAGATGCTGGTACTGTTCATCCTCCTTGCAATCCTTGAGTACTGTGGATACCTTGCCCGTGTTGCATTCATCATGGACCGTATCTTCCGTAAGTTTGGTTTGTCCGGTAAGTCCTTCATCCCGATGCTCGTAGGTATGGGATGTGGCGTTCCGGGTATCATGGCTTCCCGTACAATTGAGAACGAGAAAGACCGTCGTATGACAATTATGACAACAACCTTTATCCCTTGTGGTGCAAAGGTTCCATTTATCGCAATGATCGCCGGTGCTATCTTCAACGGCTCCGCAATCATTTCAACCGGTGCTTACTTCATCGGTGTTATTACAATCATCTGTTCCGGTATCATCCTGAAGAAGACAAAGATGTTTGCCGGTGATACATCTCCATTTGTCATGGAGCTTCCGGCTTACCACTGGCCAAAGGTTGGCGCTGTTTTACGCAGCATGTGGGAACGTGGCTGGTCCTTCATCAAGAAGGCTGGTACAATCATCCTTCTTTCTACCATCGTTGTATGGTTCACAACATACTTCGGATGGGTTGACGGAAGCTTCGGAATGCTTTCAGAGGATCAGATGGATTACAGTATCCTCGCTAAGATCGGTAACGCGATCTGCTGGATCTTCAAGCCACAGGGCTGGGGCAACTGGCAGGCAACGGTTGCAAGTGTAACCGGACTTGTAGCAAAGGAGAATATCGTTGGTACGATGGGTATCCTGTACGGTGGCGGAGACGCAACTGTTTACCAGACACTTGCAAGCAAGTTTACAGAGCCAAGTGGTTTGTCATTCCTGTTGTTCAACCTTCTCTGTGCGCCATGTTTCGCAGCAATGGGTGCGATCAAGCGAGAGATGAACAGTGCAAAGTGGTTCTGGTTCGCAATCGGATATCAGTGTGGTCTTGCTTATCTTGTATCACTCGTTGTATATCAGATCGGCGTGCTCATCACAGCAGGTACATTTGGTGTAGGAACGGTTGTAGCGTTCTTGATTATCGCCTTCTTCCTGTATATGCTGTTCAGACCAAACAAGAATGCACAGTTTGCAAAGATCAAGACAAACTAATTCATAGTTTTTAAGAAAGATTGTATAGCACCGGAGCATATCCGGTGCTATATTAAGTATGTGGGAATTGTGTTTGCAAACCATGGAGATAATAGGTGTAGAAGAGGTTGCATATATTTCCATCAGATATCCATAATATAGGATGTATTGCAGCTAAGAAGTTCTAGGTGTTCAATATAAGTATTGTGAACGGACACCACCGCCGCCAATTCGCCATCCGTGGCTCAGTGGCGGCTTGTTTGAACATCGTGTTCAAACATGGCTGGGTAAATGAGTTGAACACCAAGAACTTCTAAGCCACAAACATATTCTATATTATGGATATTAGATGGAAACATATGAACCATCTACATCATTGGTTTCTATGGTTTGCAAATACAATAAATATTACCTTGCAAGGAGGTCGTGGAAATGAATTTAAGTACATTTTTAATATTATTGGTAGTAGTTGCGGTGGTTGGTTTGGTCATCCGTGGGATGGTGAAGGATAAGCGTGCCGGCAAGTCAAGCTGTGGCGGGGACTGCAGTCACTGTGGAAGCGTCTGTCATGCACCGAAAAAACCACAGAAATAATAAAGCTAGGGAAATCTACAGAGAAATGCCGGATGGATAAGCATAACGATGTAGGGGTGAATTGTGCGGAATATCTTCTAGTTAAGAATATTTATCAACAAGTAAAAATTTTAAAAAAAGTAGTTGACTTTTTGGTTAGCCTGCGCTAACATACAATATGTAGTTAGCGATGACTAACTACAACGAAACATAAATTCGCGTACATGGAATTTATAATCGACTCCTTTCTCTAACAGCCCCGCGCTACTCCACATAGCGCGGGGTAAATTTTTCACTAATTTTTCATGAATCAGACATTGCGATTTCCTTACATAATTCATATAATAGCATTATAAGATATTCGCCTGATTTCTTATTTGCGTCAGCATCTGGAGAGGTAAGAAAGAGGGTGCCAATAATTAATATTAAAAAAAGAAAAACGGACCATGAGAAACAGCAGATTGTGTTGGATTTAGTGTTGATGGATGATGCGATGTTTGAAAGTATGTGCCAGTCTCCGGAATTTGTTGAGGAATTATTGCAGATAATACTAAATGATAGTAAATTGCGCATTAAATCTGAAACATTGATGGCTCAAAAAAGTATTCGGAATCTTCGAGGACGATCAATTCGAATGGATGCTTATGTAGAGGGACAAGAAGACAATGCATTTAATGTAGAGGTGCAAAAATCAGATAATTGTAATCATGTAAAAAGAGTTCGTTATAATGCGTCTTTGATTACAGCACAGAGAACAGAACCCGGAGATACATTTGAGGATGTTCAGAGTCTATGTATGATATACATATCGGAGAAAGATATATTTCATAAGCAAAGAACATTGTATCATGTTCAAAACACAATTATTGAAACAGGGGATTTGGTAGATAATGGATTGAAAGAAATCTATGTAAATACAGAGGCTCAGGATAATACGAAAGTTGCAGCTCTGATGGGATTGTTTCATAAGAAGGAACTTGACAACTTGGACAAGAAATTGTTTCCAAATACATATACACAATTTACAAAGCTCAAGAATGATAACAGGGAGGTGGCAAGAATGTGTGACAAAATTCAGAATTATGCAAAAAAGGAAGCTATATATAATGTAATTGAAGTGTTAGATAGAAATGGATTCTCAAAAAAGAAGATTATAAAGGCAACAATGGATCAGTTCCATATTACAACAGAAGAGGCAGAATCTTATTATGATGATGTGTTTATAACAAAATAATATTAACATTTATGAAAGCTGGAATTTGTGGACATCTCAAACTCCAGCTTTATTTTTGAGTGTTGACGCTATACGAGAATTGTGGTAGCGTCTTTTTAGAGAAAAGATGCGAAAGGAGATGTACACATGCAGCTAAGAAGCGATGATGATATGGGGCAGAGCAGAAATTCCGGACCATATTATGGTATGCCAATGCAGAAATATAAAGAGCAGAATGACTATGGCAACCAGAATCCATATGAATATGAAGAACCGTTTGTGGTTCATACGGTACCACCGGTTCAACCAGTGCGTGCAAAGCAAGCAATCCCGATTATTACAATTCTGATCATTGTTGCAAATGTGATTGCAGCGATTATGTGTATTGGAATCGATAATACATTCCAGCTTGCAGGAATTAACTATGAGTACATCACGATAAACCACGAATACCGTCGTTTGATCTCTTATATGTTCATACATGCGGATTTTGAGCATCTGATAGGAAATATGGTGGCGCTTTTTCTGTTTGGTAAGCTGGTAGAACAAAGGCTTGGTTCCCTGCGGATGGCAATCATCTATTTTGGCTCCGGTATCGGTGCGGGATTTCTCTCGATGGAGATTGCACATAAGCTGCATCCGGAGAGCACACGGTTTGCGGCGGGCGCGTCCGGAGCTGTCTTTGGAATTATGTGCGCGGCAGTGTTCCTTCGGATTATGGGACGGAAGAATGCGGAACGGAAAGATATGATCATCGCCATTGCACTTGTGATTGGATATGCGATTTATTCTGCGGGCGGAAATGTGGATATATACGGACATATCGGAGGTGCAATCGTCGGCGGAATCCTTGCATTTGCATTAAATGTTAAGAAATGGCAGGGATTCATAGAGAACCAGTTCTGCAAGATTCTGGCAATTATAGCGACCGTTGTGCTCTGCGTGGTCGGAGTCGGAGAAGCACATATTGGCAAGGATCAGTCCTCTTTGATGGATAAGCAGGTAACCTATATCCGGGAACAGCCGGTGGCAGATTATGAGATGAAAAGCTATGGAACAAAAACCTACGGCGAAGCACTGGATGATTACTGTACGAATACGAAATGGGAATCCTTTACCGCAGAGAGTGGAGAACAGGTTGTAGAGTTCACAGGAAACGCATATTACAAGGGAAGCGAGAAGGAAGTGATCATCCAGTTTTTGATCACGGGTGACTGCGAATCGTATGAGCTGTCGTATTTTGCGTTCGACGGGACTGCATGTAACTGGTATCAGGTGGATGCATTTTTCAAAACAATATGTAAGTGATTTTTATAATTGTGCAACTTAGCAGAGGCTTATGATTGTGCAGACATTACCAATTCTAAAACAGATCGTTGAAGCACGTTGGTACTATCTGCACAATAGACATGTATATCAGTTGTCCAATTTACAATTATAAATAATCCGGAGGATAAATGAAAATGAATGACATAAAGAAGATAGCGGTGTTGACAAGTGGTGGTGATGCACCGGGGATGAATTCGGCGGTTCGTGCGGTCGTGTTCAGTGCGAACAATCTCGGTATCGAGGTCGTTGGAGTCCTGCGCGGTTACGAAGGGCTGATAGACTGGGAGACGGTTCCGCTTGGATTAGACGATGTGCGAAACATCAACAACCAAGGAGGGACGATTCTCTTCACAAGCCGTAGCGAACGCTTTTTAGAACAGAAATACAGACACACTGCAGCAGAAAACCTGCGGGCACATGACGTGGATGCAGTTGTTGCAATTGGCGGTGATGGCACACTGCGCGGTGCAATCAAATTTAAGGACGAGGGCGTGAATATCGTCTGTATTCCGGGTACGATCGACCGGGATGTGGCTTGCTCTGAATACACATTGGGATTTGACACAGCAGCAAATACTGCGATGGAGGCAATCGACAAGATCCGTGATTCATCGGTATCGCACGGCCGTTGTAGTGTCGTAGAGGTTATGGGCAGAAAGCGTGGTTATATCGCACTCTGGGCAGGCATGGCGACATCCGCAGATGCCATCGTGTTACCGGAGAAATGGGACGGAAACTTTGATTACATCATAAATGCACTGCGCAAACGACATACCGATGGCAGAAACAGTTATTTGGTCGTTGTGGCAGAGGGCGTGACCGATGCAAGTAAGCTGGCAGATCTGATTCAGAAGGAGACAGGCATCGAATCGCGTGTGTCCGTGCTTGGATATATCCAGCGAGGCGGACAGCCAACGGCGAAGGATCGTATGTATGGTTCGCTGATGGGCGCGTATGCAATTGAGATATTGCGACAGGGCAGAGGTAACCGGATCGTTGCGATCAAAAACGATATTCTGGTTGACTACGATATTGCGGAGGCAATCGACCTGCATAACAACAATCTGGATTCCTTCCAGTACCAGCTCAGTCTGATGCTGGCAGAGTAATGGAGGTATTGGTTGTATTATGAATTCTGCGGAATTCAGTCGGGGTACACCCTTTTTGTAGTTTGAAGATACGGAGGAACGATGAGATAGAGTGGAATCCACAGCTCATTGCGACCTCCGTTATATTTTTTTCAGGGTCAGAGAGCAACAGGCATGCATGATAAATGCGCTGTGCATTTACATAATGGTAGAAGGTATCGCCTGCAAATTGTTTGAAAAGCCGAAGAAAATGATACTTGGAAAATCCCGTCATGGATGCCGCTGTATCAACGCATAGATTTTCTGCGTAATGCTGATGGATGTATTCACATACAGATGAAAATGCTTCGGTATAATGTCTTTTCTTGTCAGGAGATATATCATGGAAGACTGCACTTTCGTCAGACAGTGTGCGCCCAACCAGCAAAAAAAGCTGAACAAGGAAATGAAACACTGCAGTCTCACGGAACCGATTTTCACCGAAATATTCTTCTGCACAGGCGGAGATCAGTTGGGCACATGTATCGTGAATTCCCGGGAGTGTGTCCCTGTTGATCAGTGTAACTGGAGAGAGTGTTGTCTGAATTGTTGAAAAACAGTCAGATTTTATATAATGGAAAAAATCTGCCAGAAAAATATAACGTTGACCATGGCAGGCAGGAATGGAATGAATGGTTCCTGGTGCAATGATCAGGATATCCTGCGCCTTCAGACAATAGTTTATCCCATTGCAGATGACAGTATAATCGCCCTTGATGGGCATGATGATTTCTGTGGATGCATGCCAATGTGGCTCATATATTTCGTATTGCGTGTTGTTATATAACAGCACAGATTCATAATCGTGAAATTTTATCTGTTCATAAGAACCATCCAGCTTGAGTGCCATGCTAATATTTTGCCTCCATTCTATAATCAATAATTGCTTTTAAATATCGAAAATTTTATTAAATTATAACGGAATAGAAAAAAACGTCAAGGAAAAACAACAAGAATATTTGTATAAAAATAGCAATAATTGATAGTTAAATAGCAATGATTCGGTAGATAGCGAAAAAAGATTACGATAAGATATAGTCAGATTGGGGCATGAGGAAATAATATCACACATAGCATGAATAGAACGAGCAGGAGGACAAGATTATGAGAAAGAAACAAGTATTTAATCCTTTTTTACCTTTGAATGAGTATATTCCAGATGGGGAACCACATGTGTTCGGAGACCGGGTGTATCTGTATGGTTCCCATGATCATGAGGGAGGATATACATTCTGTATGGATGACTATACTGTGTATTCGGCACCAGTGGATGATCTGACAGATTGGAGAAAAGAACGGGTGATATATGAGGCAGAGCAGGATCCTGCTTATCCGAAGCTTTGTTATATGTATGCACCGGATGCTGTGCAGGGAAATGATGGGAAATATTACCTGTATTACGCGATGTCCGGCGATTATGGCGTGGGCGGTTATACATGTCCAATCAGCGTGGCTGTATGTGATACGCCGGCGGGAAAATATAAATTTTTAGGACATGTTCGAAATAAAGATGGAAGCCCGATGATGCGGTATGTATGCTTTGACCCGGCGGTGCTGAATGATGATGGCGTGATAAGACTCTATTATGGTACGCAATATGATTACGAAGAACAGCCAGACTTCCCGGAAAATGATACCTATATGAAACAGGAGATGGAGATGTTTGGACGTACAAGAGAAGAAATCCTGTCATACCCGGACAGCATTATGGGGCCTGTGATGCTGGTGCTGGAGGATGATATGCTGACCGTGAAAGAAGAACCGAAGCATATTATTCCGTATAAGGTGAAAGGAACCTCATTCGAGAAACATCCGTTTTTTGAAGCTTCTTCCATGCGAAAAGTTGGAGATAAATATTATTTTGTCTATTCATCAAAGCAGAATCATGAGCTTTGTTATGCTGTAAGTGACCGGCCTGATGGTGGATTTGCGTTTGGCGGGACGATTGTCTCAAATGGAGATGTCGGGCTGGATGGCAGACCATTGGAAGAGAAACTTAATATGACCGGTACGACACACGGAAGCATTATCGAAATCAATGGTCAGTGGTATGTGTTCTATCATAGACTTACACATAAATCTGACTATAGCAGACAGGCGTGTGCAGAGAAGATAAAGATCGAAGCAGATGGAAGTATTCGTCAGGTGGAGGTTACAAGCTGTGGATTAAATGAGGAACCGCTTGTTGCAGAGGGAAGCTACCCGGCAGTGATTGCCTGCAATCTGACGAATGGAAGTATGCCGCATGGAAATAATAGCATATATAAAGAAGAATTTCCGAATATAACCAATATCGGAGAAGAACGTTTCATTGGCGAGATTGATCATGGAACGTTGATAGGGTACAAGTACTTTGAATTTAAGAATGTAACCAGAATCGGAATTGTTGGACGAATTGAGACAGAAGAAAATAAGGCGCGATTCGATGCACCAGCCCGGCTCGATGAACGGAGCAGATTGATTCATAAACCAGTAGATATGCCGGTGCCTGAAAACAATTTCTTCGAATTGCGTTTGACACCAGAGGGACCTGCCTGCGGGAAAATCAACATAACAGGTGCAGAAGATGAACATGCATGGGAATGCTTTACGGGGGATGTCCAGATTCCGGATGGCGTACATGCATTGTACCTGATCTATCACGGAAAAGATAAATTTCAGATGAAGGAATTGAAATTCTTATAGATCGTAATTGAACAGATAAAAGAAAGCTATGCGTATACGTTTGTATGACCACTGTCAGACAGATAGCAGAAAATAGGAAATACGCATAGCTTTTTTCTTTTTCTGTGATTCATAAGATTCTAAAATATAAATAATTCCTGTTATTGTATGTGTTTAACAATAATCTCAAGCAAAAACAACAAAAGAAGTGTGAAACTACAGTGAAAATAATGACAGTGTGAATGCAAATGTGCTATAATTATATCAATTATGCAATAGAACTTGAGGTGTAAACAGTGAGCATAAAGAAAAGAACCTTATATTTCCTCTCTGTGTGCTGCCTGATTATGAGTCTGGCAGGGTGCGGAAAGAAAGAAGAGTCGACACTTGCGGACGGAGTGTTTCTGATGTTGTCGTCGACAGCAAAAGGGGATGCGGTGGAAACCTACGAGATGTATACACTGCATGCGGAGATCAGTGACAATGGAAATGTCCGTATTTACGCAGATAATTTTAATCGTTGGGTGCCAAGTGATTCCTGTCCGGAGGAAAATATTCAGCTATCGATGGATACAATCCAGCAGATCAAGGACATCATAGATGACATAGATCTGTATCATATGCGAAGAAATATTGGAAGCCGGGATTTGAAGGACGGAGAATACAAGGAACTGACATTGTATACGGCAGCCGGAGAACATGTCTCAGGGGGACTTAACCCATCGAACCAGGAATTTCTGAAACTGTATGAATATGTGGAAGATCAGATTCGGGAGGCAGAATACCGGTATCGGTCAAAGCTTGCCGAGATGCAGAAGAAAGCCATTTCGATGGAACAAAACAGGAATGTGTATATTACGGATATGCAGGATGCAACAGTGGTTGCAAGTGATTATATCAATGATGTCTATGTGACTTATGGTATAAAACATACGCGGTATGACGAGACAGCAACCGCAGATGTACCGGAGCAGGTCAATTATTATGTGACAGTTCTGCTTGCAGATGCAGGGGCAGAGACGCTGCGGACCGATACGCAGGGCTGCGCAGCAGATAATGCGATGTATTACAAGGTGTATCAGGACAGTGCATATGCATTTACGTTCTGCGTGCAGGAACCGGTTATGACAGACGAAATTTATGTATACGAGACAGTGGATGCGGACGATGCAGTCGCCAAGGCAAAGGAACTACGGGATAGTTTGTATTAAATATAGAAAAAGGTTGGAAAGAAAATGAACAAATTAAAAGCAGTAATTTTGGCAGCAGGAAAAGGAACACGAATGAATTCGGATTTACCGAAGGTCATTCACAAATGCTTAGGCAGACCGATGGTGCATTATGTCATTCAGGCGTGTAAGGATGCCGGTGCCGGTGAGGTCTGTGTGATCGTTGGCTATAAGGGCAGAGAAGTCAAGGATGCAATCTATGATGTTGTCGACTATGTAGAGCAGAAAGAACAGCTTGGAACCGGACATGCCGTGAAATGCGCCAAGGATTTTATTGGCACAGAGGGCGATACACTGGTGCTCTGTGGAGATACGCCGCTGATTACTGGAAAGACCCTGACCGAGCTTGTTGAGAAGCATCGCAAGGAGGCAAATGGTGTAACCGTATTGTCAGCGATTTTGGACGATGCAACCGGGTACGGACGTATCATCCGTGATGCGGCAGGCAATTTTGAGAAGATCGTCGAGCACAAGGATGCAACCGAAGAGGAGCGGGCATGCAAGGAAGTGAATTCCGGTATGTATATCTTTAATTCCGAGGCACTTTCTGCAAGCCTGGATCTGCTGAGCAACGATAACGCCGCAGGTGAATATTATCTGACAGATACGATTGCACTGATCAAGAAGATCGGTCTCAAGGTATCGGCACTTCCGCTTACCGGAGATGCCTGTGACGAGATCCGCGGTGTGAATACGATCGACCAGCTGGAAGAAGCGGAGCAGATCATGTGTCACCGTGAGGACTAGGAGGCAGACGATGAAAATAATCGTGGGACTGGGAAATCCGACGAAGGAATATGCCGGAACAAGGCATAATGTCGGGTTCTCCGTGATATATAATATCAGTGATGCATATAATATTCCGGTCGAGACGAAGAAGCATAAAGCGCTGATCGGAAAAGGTATCATTGAGGGTGAGAAGGTGATTCTTGCCATGCCACAGACATATATGAATTTAAGTGGCGAGAGTGTGCGAGAGCTGATGGATTATTATAAATGCGAGCTGTCTGATCTGATTGTCATTTATGATGATATCAGTTTGGATGTCGGCAAGCTTCGCATCCGCGCGAAGGGTAGTGCCGGCGGACATAATGGAATCAAGAATATCATTGCACAGCTTGGAACACAGGAGTTTACACGCATCAAGATTGGTGTCGGTGAAAAACCGGCGAAGATGGATCTTGCAGATTATGTGCTCGGGCGTTTTTCAAAGGAAGAACAGCCGGTTATCCGGGAGAGCGCAGACCGCGCAACACAGGCAGTTGCAACCATCCTTACCGAAGGGATAGCCTCTGCCATGAACAAATTTAATTAATAAAATGTAGATAGAGACATGCAGAATTATCAATTCGTAAGCAGACCGTTGAAGCACGCTGGTACTAAATTCGCAGCAACTTGTTGCTGCGAATTTAGTACCATTGCGTGATGAATCGAGCGAGAGCGTGTCTGCGTCGAATGATAATTCTGTATGTCTCATCTAAAAATATGTAAATTAGTAGAAAAGAGGATCCGCAAATGAAGGCATTGACACTTGCATTTCAGGATGATCCAAGGTTTGCAGAGTTAAAAAAACACCGGGATGAAGCAGGCGGTATCCACCATGTATGGGGGATGGATCGCCGGATCACCCCACTTTTGATGGAAGCACTGTCGGACACAAGACGATTTCGTCTGATTGTGACCTATGAGGAGCGGCGCGCACGGGAAATCGTCGAGGACTATCGGTTTTACAGCCGTCAGACCTTTTATTATCCGGCGAAGGACGCTCTCTTTTATTCCGCAGATATTCACAGTAACAATACCGTACAGGAGCGGCTGGAGATTTTTAAGAAGATTGCAGAAGGACGTCCTTGTACCGTTGTTACGACCATAGAGGGATTGATGGATAAAATTCCATCTATCTCACATATTATAGAAAATATATTGACGATCAAGGTCGGAGATACCTTGCAGCTCGATACATTTTCGAGAAAGCTCACAACACTTGGATATGAAAAAACTTCAATCGTAGAAACACCGGGGCAGTTTTCGGTCAGAGGAGGAATCATCGATATCTTCTCCCTGACGGAAGAGTGCCCTTATCGTGTTGAGCTGTGGGGGGATGATATCGACAGTATCCGGAGCTTTGATGTGGAAAGCCAGCGTTCAATGGAACGTGTCGAGGAGTTTGTTATTTATCCATCTACGGAGATGGTGCTCGATGACATGCGGATCAGCAAGGGTATTGCAAAGCTTTCGAAGGAGCATAAGGCACAGGCGAAGCTTCTGAAGGAACAGTTCCACACGGAGCAATATGCACGGCTGAACAAGATGGTGGCGTCGGTCTTAGACGAGTTAAAGGAGTTTAATTCCACGATGGGATTAGACAGCATGGTGGAATATTTCTATGACGATACGGTGTCATTCCTTGATTATTTTCCGGCAGACACGGATATCTTCATCGATGATCCGGAACGCGTCAACCAGCGTGCCGGTGCGTATGCGATGCAGTTTGGCATGTCGATGGAAGGCCGTCTGGAGGGCGGTTATGTCCTGCCGACACAGGCAAATGTGCTCTATGATGCCAAGACAGTTGTGGCAAGACTGGTAAACCGTACACCGGTTTTGCTTTCGGAATTATATAAGAAGCAGCCGGCATGGAAGGAACAGTATGCATTTCAGATCGATGCAAAGGGGCTTGTCAGCTACAACAACAGCTTCGAGGATCTGATGAAGGACATCGAGAAATATAAGAAGAAGGATTATCGAATCCTGATTCTGTCACCGTCTGCGACGCGAGGAAAACGCATCGCGAAGAACTTACAGGATAATGATGTCATGGCGTACTTTACCGAGAACCGGGAACAGCCGCTTAAACCGGGCGAGGTACGTATCAGTGTCGGACGAATGGAGACGGGCTTTGAAATCCCGGAGTGTCATCTGCTTGTGATCGCAGAGGGCGATATATTTACCTCGAAGGAACTGAAAAAACGGAAGAAGCTGCCGAAATATGCAGGTGAGAAGATTGCCGGATTTTCAGATATTTCCGTTGGCGATTATGTCGTACATCAAAATCACGGTGTCGGAATCTACCGTGGTATCGACAAGGTGGAAACTGATGGACGCATGAAGGACTATATCAGTATCGAGTATGCAAAGGGCAGCAAATTGTTCGTGCCTGTGGAGCAGCTCGACCGCATTGGCAAGCTGTCCGGCAAGGATGGCGCACGTGTCAAGCTGAATAAGCTTGGCGGTCCGGAGTGGGAGAAGGTGCGCACGCGCGTCAAAGGACATGTGGAGGATATTGCGAAGGAACTGATTGAGCTGTATGCGATCCGTTCGAGTACGCAGGGCTACAAATATTCGGAGGATACCGTATGGCAGCGGGAGTTTGAAGAGATGTTTCCATATGAGGAGACTCTGGATCAGCAGAAAGCCATTGACGATACCAAGCATGACATGGAAAGTGGCAAGATCATGGATCGTCTCGTCTGTGGGGATGTAGGATTTGGAAAGACAGAGGTTGCCATCCGGGCAGCGTTTAAGGCAGTACAGGATAACCGGCAGGTAGCATATCTGGTACCGACGACGATTCTTGCCGAACAGCATTACAACACATTCTGTGAGCGAATGAAGAACTATCCGGTCAATATCCGGATGCTGTCCCGGTTTTGTACACCGAAGGAAGTAAAAGAGTCGTTGGAGCAGATGAAGTCCGGTATGGTAGATATCGTGATTGGTACACACCGGCTGCTCTCCAAGGATATTGTATTCAAAAATCTGGGACTTCTGATCATCGACGAGGAACAGCGGTTCGGCGTCAAACACAAGGAACAGATCAAGCAGATGAAGAAAAATGTGGATGTGCTGACACTCACTGCGACACCAATTCCGCGAACGCTGCATATGAGTCTGGTTGGTCTGCGAGACATCAGTTTGCTGGAAGAGCCGCCGGTCGACCGGCTTCCGATTCAGACGTATATTATGGAATACGATCTGGAGTTTGTAAAAGAGGCGATCAACCGGGAGCTTGCGCGAAACGGACAGGTATATTATGTGTATAACCGGGTAGAGACGATCGCGGACATCACGGGACAACTCCGTCAGGTACTACCAGATGCAACGATTGAATTTGCACATGGCAAGATGCCGGAGCGGGAGCTTGAAGCGATGATGCGTCGTTTTATCAAAGGTGAGATTGACGTGCTTGTGTCGACGACGATCATTGAGACGGGACTGGATATTCCAAATGTCAACACGATCATTATACATGATGCAGACCGGTTTGGTCTGTCACAGCTCTATCAGCTGCGTGGACGTGTTGGACGTTCCAACCGGAGTGCCTATGCATTCCTGCTTTATAAGCGTGATAAGATGATAAAAGAAGTCGCGGAGAAACGTCTGAAGGCAATCCGGGAGTTTACAGATCTTGGCTCAGGGTATAAGATAGCAATGAAGGATCTGGAGATTCGTGGAGCCGGAAATCTGCTTGGACAGGAGCAGTCGGGAAATATTGAGGCAGTCGGTTATGATCTGTATTGCCAGATGTTGAACGATGCGATCCGGCGTCTGTCTGGTGAGACGGTGCGTGAGGAGTTCGTGACAAACGTAGAACTTCCGCTCAATGCCTATATTCCAGACAGTTATGTGAAGAATGAATATGTGAAGCTGGATTTGTATAAGAGAATCTCAAAATGTGCGAACCGCGAGGATAATGATGCCATCTTAGAGGAGGTACGTGACCGGTTTGGAGAACCGCCAAAGCCGTTTTTCCGCTTGCTTGATGTGGCGTATCTGAAAGCAATTGCACATGAGGTTTATATTACGGATATCAAATATGTAGGCGATGAGGTGCGGTTTTACATGCTGCCGCAGGCACCTGTGCAGGCGGAGCGGGTTAATCCGTTATTGAAACGGTATAAGAACACATTGCGACTTACCGCGGGCAAGCAGACATATTTCCGTATCCGTATGTCGAAGCTGATCGAGGAAGAGATGGTATCTTCCTGCGAGAAGGTAATTGAGGATATCCGCACATTGTATAATACGGAGGATGTGAACCATGAAGCATAATAGACGTTGTCGAAAACTAATTGCAATATTGTTGTGTATCTGCCTGATGGTACCGATGCTTTCCGGCTGTGGAGAGAAAAAGGAAGAAGAAACAAAGCAGATAAGCAGCGGAACACTGGTGTTTCAGTATGGAAATAATCTGGTAACCAAGGGCGAGGTATATATCTATATAGAAACCGTGCGGGAGCGGTATGAAATGCAGTATGGCAGTGATGTCTGGCAGACGGTGCTTCCGGATGGCGGTGCGGGAACTTCTATGGAGAACCTGACGCGCGAGGAAGTCGTGAATGAGATTGTGCGTGTCAAGACATTGTGTGCACATGCGGACGAGCTTGGAATCACACTGGGAGACGATGAACTCACAGAGTTAAATCAGAAGGCAGACGATTTCTGCGAGGGATTGACGGACGAACAGTTACAGAATATGGAGATCACGAAGGAAAAGGCAGAGAAAGTGATGCAGGAAAATGCAATCGCATCGAAGGTGGAAGCGAAGATCTTAGATGACCGGAAGATTGAGATCTCTGATGAAGAGGCGCGGATGACGACCTTCTATGACATGTATTTTGAGTGTTACAGCATGGATGAGAATGGGGTAGTGACACCTTATACAGAGGAACAGAAGGATCAGCAGTATAAAAATGCGCTGCAGGCGTGTGGAACATTGGCTGTGACAGACACAAAAGACGTCACAGGCGCAGCAATCGAGAAGCTGGCAGAGTATTATCAGTTGAACGAGGCGAAGATACAGACGATGAGCCCAAAGGATATACTGGAAACTTATGGGCAGGATGTGTATGATCTGCTGTACAATATGGAGAACGGACAGTACAGCACGGTTGTGGAGACGCAGTATGGCTATCATATATTCCAGATGATTGCTCTGACTGATCAGACGAAAACAAATGAGCAGAAGATCGTGCTTTATAATCAGCAGGTACAGGAAGCGTTATCGGATACGCTTACGAAGTGGCAGGCACAGATCGATCCAATCTTCAAGTACCCGGACAGCGTAGATATGGACGTGTATGATACGATCGTGAATGATACAGTTGGGACAAAATAAAAATGCACAGGGGATGCATACTTGGGGAGATAAAGGAAAACAGGCACAACGAAAAGTATGTGGCAATACTTTTCGTTGTGTTTTTTATTGTGAAAAAGGAGAATACATATGATAATAGCAATTTGTGATGACGAACGAAGCATGCTGGATAAGGTGTATTGTTATTGTAAAAAAATAGTGCAGAAAAAGACAGAAGTTTTTACATATACAAGACCGGAAGATTTAATGAAAAGTATTTATCGAGGGATCATACCGGATCTGCTGATTTTGGATATAGAGATGCCAGAAGTGTCTGGATTGGAATTTCAAAAGCAGTTACAGAAAAATAAGATGGACATAGACATCATATATCTGACATCTCATAGCGAGATGATGCAGGAGGCATTTGCAAGAAATGTAGTAGCTTTTTTGAATAAGGATAATTATGAAATACGCCTGGCTGAGATTCTAACGAAGTATGAACAGGAACTTTCGAAGGTACTTGAAATACAATGTGAAGGGAAAACGAAAAAACTGGAATTAAAATATGTGTTATATATTCAGGCATCAAATAAATATAGTGAGGTGTATTACAGACAGCCGGGGGATATAAGGACTGATTATTTGTTGTCAGGTTATACGCTTTCACGCTGGCAGGAGATATTACCGGAGGATCAGTTTTGTCGAGGGGCAAGAAACGTAATATTAAATTACGGCAATGTAAAAAAGATAGACAGGGATATGGTATATATGACGGATGACAAATGTTTTAAAATTCCGAAGGGGAAGGTACGCCAATTCCGGACGGCTTACCATGCATATATGAGAAAACAGGTGGTGATTCTATGAATTTTGTGCTTCACTTTTTGATTTTATGTATCAAGTTTATATGTATCGTCTTGGTTATGCGGATTGTGTTTGGCAGCAGGACGAGGTGGAAGCAACGAAGATGTATTTTTCGTATCGTAATATGTGTGTGCGTGCTACTTATAGAGACATGGATGGAATATGTGGCAATGACTTATAATGCGGCAGATATATCCCCGATTTTGCATTTGCTGAGTGCCTGGTTGGTATTGGATCTGAAACCGTTGGATTGCACGCGGAAAACGATACTTGCATATTTGCTAGTGGAAACATTGGGTGTCGTTATAGCATTAGTAAGTTCGAATTGCTTTGTAATAGGAATCAATAGTTTTTATGAGAATCCGTTGATAGATATGATAAATATAGCTGTGGAATGTGTTCTTTTGGCGTTGACATCCTATTTATTAAGAAAAAACAGAAAGACGGTTACGGTTACAATACCGACATTCATACTTGCACTGCTCATTGAACTACTGGTTGCTTTGCAAATAGCATTTGTGACATATGTATTGGGAAATGGTGTCAGGAATAATGTACGGACAGAAAATACATATGTGATTATCGTCATGCTGGGTTCCTCATTTTGTATGGCGTTATATTTCTTGTATATTCATAAGTCTGAACAGATAAGGGATTTGCAGAATCAACAGATTGCAATATACAGAAGAGAGCAGGAACTTACAAAGAACTATTATACAAGGTTGTATGAGAAAAATGAACAGACAAGAGCCAGACAGCATGATATGCATCACATGTTACAGACCGTTGAAGTCATGATGAAAGAGGGAGAATATGAAAAAACTCTGGCGCTTATTCAAAAATGGAAAAAGTCAGAGGGGACAAAAAATAAAATTGTCTATTCACAAAATCAAATCATCGATGCCGTGATTGATGGCGTGTTGGGAGCAGAACTTGAACGAAATGAAATCACATTGAATTACAGTGGGAAAATACCGCAACAGATTGGAATTGATGATTTGAATATGTGTTTACTGATATCGAATCTTTTGGAGAATGCGAAGGAGGCTGTACAAAAATTAGATATGGATAAGAGACAAATTGGACTGAAAATTGGAAGAAAAGAAAATCTGATTTGTATCAATATATGTAATCCATATATACGGGACGAGGAATGCGTAAAGGAAGGAGAGTGGCATGGATACGGGCTGAAAAATGTGAAGGATATAGTAGAAAAATATCATGGGGAAATAGAGATACAGGATGGAAATAATATATTTACAGTGAGTATCATTTTAGAAAGTGTTTAAAATGAATAAAAACTTCCGTTTCACGAATAAAACTTCCGTTTCACGAAGCAAACATTGAAAGAATTAAATTCTTGTGGTTGTATATAAAATATAAGTATTTATAAAATAACCATGAGAGGAGAAGGAAAAATGAAAAAAAGAATACTATCAATAATTATGTTAATGTTATTATTGAATTTTACCTTATTTATTGGGAATCAAAATTATATTTATGCAAATGAGGGTGTTCATACGAATACGGATGGAGAACGGCAAACGGAGAATTTATTTGAGGGTGAGAATTATTCAGTTGTGTTTGAATTAGATGATGCATGGGAGTCGGGGTATAAAGCAACCGTGACTATAAAAAATACAGGAGATGAAACAATACAAAACTGGTGTATAGCATTTCCTTTGAAAGAAAAAATAAATAATATTTGGAATGCAAAAATCGGTGAACAATATGATGAATATTATGTTGTAAAAAATGTTGGATGGAATCAGGATATTTTGCCAGGAAAAAGTGTTTCCTTTGGATTTATAGCAGAAAATAGTTTGATAATGTTTCCTTCATATTATACTTTGTTAGGAAATAAAATGCGAGTGGATGAGGGAGATTATACAATAATATATGAAATTACTGAAGATTGGGGAGATGCGTATAATGCACAAATAACGATTCAAAATAATAGAGATGTTATAATTGAAGATTGGAGACTTTCTTTTGATTTTGGACAAAATATTATTACTAATGTATGGAATGCAATTCAAGTTTCATATGATAATAACATTTATCTACTAAGGGGGATGGATCATGATCAAAATATTACAGCACAGGGGCAGTTAAAAATAGGATTAACCGTCAAACAAGGGATGTATGATAAATCAATTAATAATATTCAGTTTTATGAATATAGTGATAAATCAAATATTAAAGATAGTGATGGAGATGGATTGAGCGATGAGGATGAAGAGAATATTTTTCAAACAGATCCATTAAAAAGAGATACGGATAATAATGGCATAGATGATGGGGATGAAGATTTTGATAAAGATAATCTTACTAATTTACAGGAAATAGAACACGATACAGATCCGTTCTGCTATGATACAGATGATGATGGGTTAAGTGATAGCGATGAATTGTACATATATTTTACAAATCCTAATATTCCAGATACAGATGGTGATGGAATTTGTGATGGAGATGAAGTTAAATTGGGTTTGAATCCATTATTAAAAGATACGGACGGTAATGGAGTTTATGATGCAGATGAATTTTTTGAACAAACATATACAGAAATTATACAAGATAAAATAATAGATAAAGTTTGTGTTGAGTTAAAATGCCAAGGATTGATTGATAACACTGTGAATGTGGAAAATATGATGAACATTGATATGAAATCGTCAGAGGTTGTTGGTTTAATTGGTTGTCCTGTAGATATTTCTGTAGGAGTTGATTTTGATAATGCAATCTTAAAATTCTATTATGATGATACAAAATTAGGTAATGTAAATGAAAATGATTTACGTGTTATGTGGTATGATGAGGAAAATGATAAATATGTATTATTAGATGAAGAAACAAAAGTGGACACTGTAAATAATATTATTCAATATGAAACGAATCATTTTTCTACTTATCTAATTGTTGATAGAACTATATGGCTTGATGCATCCAGACAGAATATTAGCTATCGTGATTTAGATCAGTTGACATATTATGATGTTGCATTCGTGGTGGATACATCAGGAAGTATGGGTGGACAAAGAATTAAACTTGCTAAAACAGCATTAAATGCGTTTGTAGATGCATTGATGGATAGAGATAGGGCTGCGCTGATTGAATTTAATACATATGCAACTGTCAAAGTTCCACTAACATCAAGTAAAGGAGATATAAAAAATAATATAACCCAATTGAAAGCAATGGGGGGAACAAATGCTGAAGAGGGGTTAGAACTAGCAATTACTGAATTAATTAATAAGGAATCAGATAATGAAAAAATGATAATTTTAATATGTGATGGGGACGTATCTGAGTCCAAAAACATTATAACGTGTGCTAATGATAATAATATAGTTATTTATTGTGTTAATGTTGCAAGTGGAACTTCGGGAGTGATGGAAAATCTGGCATACACTACAGGTGGGAATTATTATTATGCAGCAAGGTCTGAAGATTTGATAAAAGTGATGGAAAACCTTCAAAAAGAAACTGTTGATAATATAGATATGAAGGATAGTGATGGAGATGGAATATATGATATATATGAAATTAATGGAATAAAACTGTCTAATAACAAAATTGTATATACAGATCCTAATCTTGTAGATTCAGATGGAGATGGGATTAGTGATTATGACGAATTAGGAGGGGTGCCTACTCAAGAAGTTGTTTACGTGGATGGTAATTTATACTCGTGTACTATTGCGCATATGAAGAGTCATCCGGGGAAAAAAGATTCAGATGGGGATGGCATTCCAGATACTATTGATGAAAAACCATTCAGAAAAGATATAGTTGATATTGCATATTTGGAAAAATATAATTATGTGTCTATATTAGATCCTAATGGAAACTGCTTGATGGGGGGAAATCAAGGATGGTGGGAAAATGAGAATAAGAATATAGAAGACAACGGATGCGGTCTTATTGCAATGAGTGATCTAGAGTTGTATTTGTTAGATACACACGCTTATCAGATAAGTGATGCAGGTATTTTGAAAAAAAATGCAGGCGCATATACAAATGATAGCTATAAAAAATTTGTGAATAAAAAATTTGAGACATATAAAATAGACCGTGTTTTTGGAGTTTTTCCGAAAACTATGGAAAAAGGACTTCGTATAACGTTAAATAATAATGGTGCTGAATATAGAGTTAATTGGGCACAAAGTTATGATGGAGATAATATAAAATATGGCATTATTAATATGCTTGATGATAATATACCAGTTGTTGCATCGTATTATTCACCAAGGGAACCATTACAACTTTATAAAAACAATGCTGGGGCTTTATATCCTGTTAATCAGAAAATAAAATCACATTTTTTTACGATTACAGGAATATATAAAATCTATGAAGATGGCAAATATGATACATATTGTAGGATATGTTCATGGGGTGAGGAATATTATATTAAGCTTGTTAGTTTTGAAAAAAAGATTAGTTACTTTAGTAATATCTTAAGTATATATTAAACATGAAAAGAAAAATTATTTATTGTACCATAATGTATATTGTTACATATATTTTGATCGTTGACATTTCTGTGCAGGATTATAACATATTCTCCACAGTTGTAAGGAATCAAACAACGGAAACTGTACGCTATACAATTATTCCATGGTTATGGGTGCCAAGGCTGATTAACTGGGTGCCTGTGTTGCTTGCATGTTGTATGGTTTATACAGTGATTAAAAATGTAGTTGTTTCAGAGAGCTTTTTGTTTGCAGGAATCAGCATATGTAAGATGTTAATTCGGTTGTTCCCACAGGCAGATAAAATGACTATTATAATATACCTGCATATTGCATCAGTTGTGGTATACCTGTTATTGACAGGTAAGATAGAACAACGGGTAAGTGCATGGTGTTCTGTCAGGGATGCATTTGCAAAAAAGTCAGTGCGCAGAGCTGTAATAATTTTTGCAATATGTGGGATCGTATGTAATCTTGCATATATATTTGCACCAAAGAAGACGTTTTATGCATATATTCCAGAGGAAACGAGGACGACGGTTGTATGTGAGGATTTGTCTAGTTACTATCCGTATGCAGATTTAACGATAGAGCATGAATATGTAATAATTGGATTGGCATGGAATCATAAGGATTTTCAAGGTTGCGTGGTGAAGGCAGAAAAGCCGGGAACAGATGTAATCCGTATAAAACAGAGTGGGGATTTGAAAGGAAATGTAGAAGTAGAATATCCAGTGACGGTTGATGAAAAACTAAGATTCCATATCAAACCGAGTGTATCATATTTGTATCATCGGTACTGTGCCAATGTGAATTTTTGTATTGGTATGATAGTGTTGCTTGTGGCTGTCTGGAACAGTGGGGATACCTTAACAGAAACTAAGCGACGTGTGAAAATGGCATGCATTCTGTTGACGTTGATAATTTATGGTATGTGTATAGGTGTAGAAGCGGTACAAATAGGTGTTAAATATGTTGCTCTATTTATATTGTTTAGTATATATGTTTTGTTAGATTGTTTTAGATTGAGAAGCAAAAAAACAAATGGAATATTGGGTGCGGTTTTGATATGCTTATTTTTGTATAGCTGTTACTATATGGAATTGTTGTTATGGTTATGGCTTGCTTGGCTGGTGTTTTCATATAAAAATAGTTATCGGATTTTAAAACAACATTCAAAGTAAGAAAATGTTATGTGAAGTGTAAGCTTTTATAGAGCAATTAAGAAAGGGGGTATAAATTATTTTATTGCAGTCAGATATTTGGAATTGGTTGAAGAGATTGTTTGGGTAATGAAAATATAATAGTTTAATTGTTCTTCTTAAATTCGAATACAGTCTAACATTATTTTATAACGAGCAGGTGTTAACCTGCTCGATTTTTTTGTATAGACAGAAAAATAAACCACCTGCTATCTGTGTATGCAGATGGCTTCTTTTTTATTTAAAAGTAATTATGAAACATGTTCAGCATATTTTTTAAATAAATACTTGACAAAACTGTACTACTGTATTATTGTACTACTCAGATAATACAATAATACAAAAAGGAGGAACAAGGGTTGGCATGGAAGTTTAACAATGAATCCCCGATCTATCTGCAGATCGTGGATGCGATAAAGATGCAGATCGCGCAGGGCACCTTGAAGCCGGGTGATCAGGTACCGGCAGTGCGGGAGCTTGCGGTGACCGCAGGTGTGAATCCGAATACGATGCAGAAAGCACTTTCGGAGTTAGAACGCGAAGGCGTGCTTTATTCCCAGCGGACGGCAGGGCGATTCGTAGCAGAGCAAAAGGCAGGAGGAACGAGTATGAGAGAGGAACTGAGCCAGAAGCATTTACAGGCGTTTGTGGATAGCATGCGAACACTTGGATATGCAGACGGTGAGATTATAACAGTATTGAAAGGATATTTACACGAGGAGGGAGCACATGAGTAATTTAGTAGAAATATCCGGCGTGAAGAAAGGATATGGGATCTCCAAAACTGTATTTGAGGACCTGAATCTGGTATTGCCGGAAGGAAAAATCATCGGTCTGCTGGGACCGAACGGAAGTGGCAAGACAACACTTATCAAGATGCTGGTTGGTCTGCTGCAACCGGAGAAAGGAAGCATCCGCATCTGCGGACATGAGGTTGGACCGGAATCAAAGGCGGTTGTTTCGTATCTGCCGGAGCGGACATATTTTAACGAGTACCTGAAAATCCGTCAGCTTGTCAATATGTTCAAGGACTTCTATGCGGATTTCGATGAGACGCGGGCGTATGACATGATGAAGCTCTTAAATATCGACCCGGATATGACCTTGAAGAAGCTGTCGAAAGGTAACAAAGAGAAGGTACAGTTAATCATGGTGATGAGCCGCCGGGCAAGGCTGTATGTCTTAGATGAGCCGATCGCGGGTGTCGATCCGGCTGCCAGAGACTATATCATGCAGACGATTCTTACAAACTACGATGAGAAAGCGACGATCCTGCTGTCCACACATCTGATCTCGGATATCGAGAACATATTGGATGAAGTCATCTTCATCAAAGAGGGAGAGATTATCTGTCAGAAGGATGCGGATGCATTGCGGGCAGAAAAAGGACAGTCAATTGATGAGATATTCAGGGAGGTATTTCGATGCTAGGAAAATGTATAAAAAATGAATTTGTAAACCGTTCCGGATTAGTCGGAATGATATCTGCCGGTGTGATGCTTTTTGCGGTTATCGTGCTCGGACTGGATAAATTATATAACGTGGTTGGTACGACTGCATTTGCCGTATTTGTAAAGCTTGTAGACGTGATGTTTGCTCTGGCAATGTTTGCCGTGATTGTGATGGTTGTACTGCTTCCATGCCTTGATTTCCGGAATCGCTTCTTCAAGGATCAGGGGTATCTCACCCATACCCTGCCGGTAAAGACATCCACACTCATCGGCGCGAGACTTATCTGTGATCTGGTGATGATTGCCTGGATGGTTGCTGTTTATGGGCTTGCTGTCTGCGTCGCAACCGGGAATTTCGAGGTGTTCAGTGATTTCGTATGGTTCGTACAGCAATTCCTTTCGATGTCCGGGATGACAGTGGATCGGAGTCTGATTGTGTTGGATGGTGTATTGGCACTTCTTATGATGTGGCTCGGTGTGATGTGCAATATCTGGACGATCAATGCCGCCTATGCATTTGGCCATGCATTCACAAAGGGAAAACGCATATGGTCAGTTGTGTTTTTTGCTCTGATCCAGCTGATATGCGGCATACTTGTTGTTGTGTTCAATGAGATTCTGTCAAAGCAGGATATTGACTTATTTCTGGAGCAGATTTCATCGACGGCAAAGCAGTATCTGGTTGTGCTTGTGACGGTTACGATCATAGAGGTTGTCGGAATTGCGGTACTTTCCGTGGCTACGACGCTTACCTGCAAGCATAAATTAAATCTGGAGTAAGAGTCTTCTATCTACAGGTCCCCTGGAATGTCAAAATTCCGGGGGATTTTTGTAAATAAATGGTAGACAGTTTTTATATCATGACATATAATTGGTGCGGGGAAAATGTAAAACACCGAGTATATCGTAGGGGGGATAAATAATGGTGAAACATACAAAAAATGCAAAGAAAAATGTCATGATAAGATTTCTTCCAATTATAGCGGGAAATTTATTGTTGGCATTTATTTTTTTGCTTACAACCTATATGGCAAAGCAGACGGTAAGTGGTGTGGCGGATGAGACGTTATTGTATGCACGCCGTACCTGTGAACGCTATGATAATTACGTGAGTGATGATAAGACAAAAGATCTGATCAATCTGCAGGAGAAAGCAATCTCGATTGCTCTATATGAGCAGCATGGTGTTGCAATACACAAGGATATTCTGGATGCATATGTTTTGGATGAGAATCTGACAGGTGTTGTCGTGACAGACAAGAGGGGGGAGTGCGTTATTTCCAGCGGAGAGGATGCACAGATCCTGTTTGAGAAGGAACTGAAAAATGATTCCGTATCACAGATTCTGGAATATCCGGAAAAATCCTATATGGAGCGGCTGCAGATTGGAGAAAAAACATATGATTTTGCGGTTGTTGCAAGAGAAGATGCCGCAGGACTGATTCTTTGTTACCACGAAGTGGAATTGCGGCCAATGGGAGTAAATGAAATTTCTCTTGATACCATGATTTCCGGATATCAGTTTAAAATGGATGGTATGGTAGTTATAACGAACGGAGAAATTGTGTTGAATACAAATGAAAAACATGTCCAGGGACATTTGATTGATGGATGTCCGATTGATATTACAGATGAATCCGCGTGGCAGGCAGGGAAAATCACAAAAATAAAATATAATGGTAAACATTGGTATGGAAAACAAATGAGATATAAACAGTACAGATTATATGTGGTATATCCGGTTAGAGAAGTGTTTGCAACGCGTACGACAATACTTGCATTCAGTACGGCAGTTTATATCTTTTTCCTGTTGATCCTGGCTTTTCTGCGTGACCGTTCTGCACAAAATACAATGCAGGAGATGCAGAAACAGTTCCGGATCATTAATGCAGTGGGGAGTATTTATAAGCTGAATATTTTGATCCAGCTTGAAACGTCAGAGTGGGAGATTATCAAAATCCCGGGAGAGATGGGAGCCATTCTGAAAGAAGCCAAAACGGCAGAGATAATGCTGGATTGTTACATTGATAACTTTGTGGCAAAGGAGTGCCAGGAGGCGTATTGCAAATTTGTTGATTTAGGAACAATAGCAAAACGCCTGAAAGCAAAAACATATATCGCAAATATCTCCAGAGATGATAATCAAAGCTGGGTATGCTCAATTATGACACCGCAAAGCTGGGATCCACAGGGAAATGTCACTGCAGTGGTTTTTGCAGTACGTGACATTTCCTCGGATATCCAGAAAGTGGTATCTGATTAACGACCGGTGGATCCAAAGCCGCCTGCGCCACGTTCGGTTTCGTCTAATTGGTCAGCCACAGCGAAATCTCCAACGATATACGGTGTGATGACAAGCTGCGCAATACGCTCCTTTGGCTCAATTGTCTGTGTCTCGTTGCTGTGGTTGTGCAAAGCAACCATGAACTCCCCGCGGTAGTCGGAATCTACAACACCAACTTTGTTTGCCGGTGCCAGATGACGCTTGGCAGCCAGTCCGCTTCGGGCATAGACAAGGCCGGCGTAACCTTCAGGAATCTCCATGGCAAGACCGGTGTGAACCATTATAGTTTCGTGCGGCGCAATCGTAAGTGGAGTATCAGTACATGCGTACAAATCGGCACCCGCAGCATTGACAGAACCGTAGGTTGGCAATACTGCATTTTCGTGTAATTTCTTAACTTTTATCTGCATGTGTGTAATCATTTGTAGAATTCCTCCTTCAGACATATTTTCCCCTCTGCGAGGGAACGTTTGACATCAATGATTCTCTGGTTGGAGGAACCGCGGAAACGAAGTGATAAGTCTTTCTTGTCCATCTCGAATTCTCCGTCGACCAGAATATCAATGTAGCGGAGCATTTCTCGCGTCTCCGGCCACGTGACCATCATTTTTCCCTGTATATCTTTTTCAAAATCATATCCGGTGTAACACCACACATCTTTTTGCGGGTACAACGCTTTAAATCTGCGAAGCAATGGAAGCAAACCCTGTTGGTTGACATATTCAAAAGGCTCGCCGCCAAGAAGCGACAGGCCTTTGATGTAGTCAGGTTTCAGATAATTCAGGATCAGCTCAATTTCAGCTTCGGTGAAAGGTTTTCCATAATTGAAATCCCATGTTTCTTCGTTAAAACATCCTTTACAGTGATGGGAGCAGCCGGACACGAACAGGGAAACCCGGACGCCGAGCCCGTTTGCCACATCAATGCGCTTAATATCAGCATAATTCATATCTATTTTTCAACCTCGATTTACAGATGTAATACACGTGCTTTGATTTCTTTTGTCTTGCCGACGTTCCAGAAGTTTTCACCGAGATAACCACAGGTACGACGTGTGACATTCATTTTTGAATGATCCTTGTTACCGCACTGTGGACATTCCCATTCGTTGTCATCGTTAATCATGATCTCGCCATCATAATCGCAGACATGACAGTAATCAGATTTGGTGTTGAATTCTGCGTACTGGATGTTGTCGTAAATAAAGCGGACGATTTCTTCAAGTGCTTCTAAATTGTGACGCATGTTTGGAATCTCTACATAAGAGATTGCACCACCGGAGGAGATTGTCTGGAACTGGCTCTCGAAGCGGAACTTGCTGAAAGCATCAATCTTTTCCCGGACATCTACATGATAAGAGTTTGTATAATAACCTTTATCTGTGACGTCTTCGATTGTTCCGAAACGCTCCTGGTCAATCCTTGCAAAACGATAGCAGAGGCTTTCTGCAGGTGTGCCGTACAGACCGAAGCCAAGACCGGTTTCTTCTTTCCAGGTATCGCATGCCTTGCGAAGACGGTTCATGACGCGGAGTGCGAATTCCTCACCGCCCGGTTCCGTATGACTCTTTCCGGTCATAAGCTTTGTTACCTCATACAAACCGATATAGCCGAGGGAGATCGTAGAGTAGCCATCCTTCAATAATGGATCAATCTTCTCTCCCTTTTTAAGACGTGCAATCGCACCGTACTGCCAGTGTACCGGGCTGACATCGGATGTCACACCGAGCAGAGCATGGTGTCTGCACATCAATGCTTCATAGCAGAGATCCAGACGTTCATCCAGCATGCTCCAGAACTTCTCTTCGTTGCCCTTTGCCAGAATACCGATCTGTGGGAGATTCAGAGATACAACACCCTGGTTGAAACGACCTTCCCATTTGTAATTTCCATTCTCATCCTTCCAAGGAGAGAGGAAAGAACGGCATCCCATGCAGGAGAAGACATTGCCTTCGTAGTTCTCGCGCATCTTCTTTGCAGAGATATAATCCGGATAGAGACGCTTTGCAGAACATTTGACGGCTAATTTTGTAATATAATCATATTTGCCACCCTTTAAGCAGTTGTGCTCATCTAAGACATAAATAAGCTTCGGGAATGCAGGCGTTACATACACACCCTTTTCGTTCTTGATACCTTCGAGTCGCTGACGGAGGATTTCTTCGATGATAGTCGCGTTTTCCTCGATATATTCGTCATTTGGATCAAGATTCAGGAACAATGTCACGAATGGAGACTGTCCGTTCGTGGTCATCAGGGTATTGATCTGATACTGGATTGTCTGAACACCGGAACGAAGCTCGTCCTGTAAACGGTCCTGAGCCATCTGCTCTAAGATCGTGTCGTCAATCTTATCTCCAAATTCTTCCACTAATTTGTTTTTATATTTGTTGTAGCTTTTGCGCAGATATTTGCCAAGATGACGGATATCTACGGACTGACCGCCATACTGGCTGCTGGCAACAGACGAGATGATCTGCGTCATAACGGTACAGGCTACCTGAAAGCTCTTTGGGCTTTCAATCAGCTTGCCGTTCATCACGGTTCCGTTATCGAGCATATCTCCGATATTAATCAGACAGCAGTTAAAGATCGGCTGTAAGAAGTAGTCTGCATCATGGAAGTGCAGAACACCCTCGTCGTGAGCCTTGGAAATCTTCTCCGGCAGCAGAACACGACGTGTCAGATCCTTGGATACTTCACCCGCGATCAGATCACGCTGGGTAGAAGCAACCGTTGCATTCTTGTTGGAATTTTCTTCCATAACATCCTTGTTACGGTTCTTGATCAGACTTAAAATGGAATCATCAGTTGTATTAGCTTTACGGACAAGCTCACGGGAATAACGGTAAATAATGTAAGTTTTTGCAAGAACAAACTTGCCGTCTGCCATCAATTTCTGCTCGATAATATCCTGGATATCTTCTACGAGCATACGTGGGCGGTTCTTACTCTCGATACTTTCGACAATCTCCTCAATTTTTTCATCTGTTACTTTTTCGCATGGTTCAACCTCAGCATTTGCCTTTTTGATGGCAGTGATGATCTTGCTTCGGTCATAGGTCACTGTATGACCATCTCGTTTGATAACTTTCATAAACCCTCTCCTAAAACTATCTGTTCAGTATATTTCTTTGGTATCCAAATAAAAACGTGAATACGATTTCACATTATACCATCCCTCTTGTGCTTTGTAAACATAAAAACACTAAATATAGTATCGAAAAATTACACAAAAACTAGATGTTGCGATTTTTTGGACACCTAAAATGCCGGAAAACCGCGTATTCAAGCCATTTTTGTGCCTTATACGGGATAGAAAAATAGTATGCGCCCTGTGATTTCTTTGTGAAATATCAAAATAACCTTTTCATTTTCCTTAAAATATGGTATAAATGCTAGGGATTTAAGTTTTAGAATCCTATATTTAGGTAGAATTAGAAGGGATATGTATTATGAAGAAGCAGTTTAGAACACTTGGGTATGTACTGAGCCTTGCACTTGGTATGACAATGCTGACCGGATGTGGAAAGAAGGTTGATGGCGTTGACCAGGAGAGCATGATTGACAAATATGCAGCGTATTGTGACCTGCCGGAGTATAAGGGACTGGAATATGAGGAGACAAAATCAACTGTGACAGATGCAGATGTAAAGACAAAGATTGATTCTCTTTTACAGCAGTATGCGACTAAGACACAGGTCAAAGAAGGAACAGTCAAAGAGGGCGATAATGTAAACATTGATTTTGTTGGAAGTATTGATGGCGTGGAATTCGATGGTGGCAATTCGAACGGTGCCGGTTACGATCTGACACTTGGCAGCGGAAGCATGATTCCGGGCTTTGAGGATGGTATCATGGGACACAAGGTTGGCGAGACGTTTAATATCAAAGCAACTTTTCCGGAAAATTATGGGAAGGAAAATCTGAACGGTAAGGAAGCAGATTTTAAGGTTACAATCAATTATATGACAGATACACAGCTTCCAGAGTATAATGATGCATTTGTTGCTTCTTATACAGATGCAACAACAGTTCTTGAATATGAGGATTCTGTAAGAAAAGATCTGGTGGAACAGTATGAAAAGTCTGATAAGAGTGCAAATGAGAGTGCTGTTATGCAGGTGCTTGTAGAGAAGACGACTTACAATGAGTACCCACAGAAGGAAATGCAGGATCTGATCGATCAGAGCATCGCGCAGCAGGAGAAAGCTGCATCCCAGTATGGATATTCTCTTGGTGATTATGTAACTGCCAGATATGGTTTCCGGAGTGAGGATGATTTCCGCGAGTATGTACAGGGACTGGCAGAGGATTACATGAAAGAGAAGATTGCCGTTTGTGCGGTGGCGAAGGATGCCGGAATTACTGTGACAAAGGAAGAAGTCGATGATTACAAGAAGACAGTGATGGATTATTATGGTTATGATTCATCTACACTGGAGGAAAATTACAGTTCAGAAGATCTTGTCTATTATGCACTGGCACAGAAGGTCGTTGATTACCTGTTAGAGAACGGTAAGGGTGTAGAGGCAACTGCCACAGATGCAACAGTGGAGACACCGGCTGCTACAGACAGTAATGCGTCTTCTACAGATGCAGAATAATTTAAAATGAAAAAGCGTTTCGAAATTATTAAAATTTCTGTTGACATTTGTGAAAAGAAATGATATGATACGAAACGCAGTACGCGGAAGTGGCGGAATTGGCAGACGCGCAGGCTTCAGGTGCCTGTGGTAGCAATACCGTGTGGGTTCAAGTCCCATCTTCCGCATTAGAAACAAGAAAAGCATCCCAAGTGGGATGCTTTTTTTGTTTCCAAGAGGCTGCGCCTCTTGAACCCGTGGGTTCAAGGTCTCCTCGCCATAAATGGCTCGTCGGTCGGTTCGGTGGGAAAAAGGTCCACTGGACCTTTTTCTGTTTCCGCCTCACCCCATCTTCCGCATGGAGAAAATGGGAAGGAAAACAACTTGCCCATATAAGATAAGTTTGGTAAAATGTAAGTATTATGGGAAAAGCGATATCTTCAAAATTTCATAGGATGCGCGCAGAGGATTTAAAGCGGCAGGTGGAACTTGGCAAGCGGAAATCAGAGTTTAAAATTCCACCGTTTGTTGTCAGGCAGTTTGACATTGATGAGCTGCATGAGGAAGGACGGTTGTGCTATCGTCTCGTACCGAAACAAGGATTTAATGGTACTTACATTATGTACCTGTATTCCAGTAAGCTCTGTTTCAAGATGAATTCTGCGGAATGGATGTTCCTTGCGAAGACGGCACTTGCCTGTCATGCGGGGATTTTTCTGCCGATGTATCCGTTGGCGCCTGAACATTGCTGCCGGGAGGTCTTCCAGATGCTGGAGCCGGCATATGCAAACTGTACGAAGGGACAGGACGTAGAACGGGTTGTTTTGATGGGGTGCGGTGCCGGCGGCGGACTGGCTCTGTCACTTGCTATGGCGGCATGGCGGGAAGGTTTGCGTAAACCGGATCAGTTGTATCTGCTCTCTCCGATGATGGATACAGAGTTTTTTGATAAGAGCATGGAACAGGAGTTGATTGAGAATTCTAAACATGCAAAATGGACATTTTATAATGAACATGTAAAAGAGTTTTTGAATTCATACTGGGTGCGTGATTATGCGGTAAAAACAGAGTATACCAGTCCGTATTATGGAGATATGACAGATATCTGTGACGACGTGGTGTTATTTTCCGGGGTGCAGGATTTATACCATTGTTATGCACGGGAGTTTTATAAAAAAGCCAAGAAAGCTGGCGTGAATATCCGATTCTTTGAGTTTGAGGAAGAAGCCGAGGATTTCATGATTTATGATAAAACTAAGGAATACAAAAAGGCACAGGGCTTTTTGACCGATTGCATCAATGGAACGTTTGATACTTCGCTGCGGGCAATCTATCCATTGAAAATGATGTCAGAGTGGTCGAAGAAATATCCGGAATATTTCAAGGATGACTGGGCTTCAAAGTTTATATATGATCACAAATTCGATTTTTCCAGACTGAATCCGCATATCAGTGAGTATCAGTATATCCGGATGGCGGCGGATGCGAGTGCCTGTGATACACTGGTGCGGAGATTTACGGAGGAGTTCCCTTGTGGAACGGTCGTACATATGGCTTGCCGGCTGGATAATATGTTTGGCAGGGTGGATAATGGAAGAATCCAGTGGTATAGTGTCGATTCGCACAATATTATGTCGATTCGCCGGGCGATGTACGGGGAACGTGAGAGGGAAAAGACAATAGGACGGAGACTGATGGATTTCTCATGGTTAGATGAGATCCGGTGTAAACAGAATCAGGGTGTCATGTTTGTGTGTGACGATGGATTTTCGTATCTGAACAAGAACGAGGTCCGGGAGTTGATTGCAAAGATCCGGGAATTGTTCCCGGGGTCCCATCTGGTATTTACTGCATCTACGACACTGGCAAATGCAACAGCGAATACATGGAAGCATAGCCAGACTGTACAAAAACGAAAGACACGGAAATTTTCGGTGAATGATGCTGCACGGCTGTTTGGCGCATGGAGACCGGATTACCGAATTATTGAGGAACAACCCATTTTCCGATATATGGAGATTCCAAAGAAACTCGGCTGGATTACAAAATTAATGTGCCGTTATAACCGGATCGGTTATAACCATAGAATCATACATGTCAAGCTTGGCAGTGAAGAATATAAGATTAATTACCAATATTAGGGCTGTCGGTGTAAAGCCGGACAGCCTTTTCTTTTCTGATCAGGATAATCGGAGCGGGAACAGGGAAAGGAGAAGGCATGTTAGAAGCAGAAAATCTCGTAAAACAGTTTGAAAAAAATGAGAAAAAACACAGGAAAGTAGTATTTTCGGCAGTCGATCATGTGAGCCTGCATATAAATGCAGGCGAAATCGTTGGTGTATTGGGACCGAATGGCGCCGGAAAGACAACGCTGCTCCGGATGCTTGGCTGTCTGATGCAGCCGACGGAGGGTATTGTCCGATATACAGATGGTAACCGGATCGTTACAGATCAGACGGAAATCAAACGGCAGATCGGGTATCTGTCAGGCAATACAAAGCTGTATGGCAGGCTTTCTACGCGGGAGCTGCTTACGATCGCGGGGAATATTTATGGATTGTCGGAGGATGTGATACAGGCGAGAATTGAGGAAATCGCACGAATCCTGTCTCTGGAGGACTTTATCGACAACCGGATTGAGAAACTGTCTACCGGACAGACGCAGCGGGCGTCAATTTCCCGGTGCCTGATCCATAGTCCGAAGCTTTATATCTTTGATGAACCAACGCTGGGACTCGATATCATGAGCAGCAGTGCGATTATTGATTTTATGCAGAAGGAGAAGGCACGTGGCAAGGCGGTTTTGTATTCCACGCACTATATGGAAGAAGCGGAGATGCTTTGTGACCGGATCGTGATGCTCTCGCGTGGAAGGGTAATCGCACAGGGGACGATGGATGAGATCTATGCACAGACCGGATGTGAAAACCTGAGGAACGCATTTCGTGTATTCATGGCAGAAGAAATCAAAGAAGAGACAGGACAGATGGAGGGGAACGCATGAATTTTCGAGTGATAAAACAGTTATATAAGAAGGAAATGCTGGACGTTCTGCGGGACAAGAAAACCGTGATCATGATGCTGATCGTGCCGATTCTCATCTATCCGTTGATGTTTGTCGGTGGTATGGCTATGATGTCGAAGGTGACAACGCAGATGGATGAACAAACGTATGAAATTGCGGTTGACTTTATGGATACGAATCCGGAGCTTGTCCAGATGTTTCTGCATCCGGACGATGACACGCTGCATTTCAAGCTGGAAGATCTGAATGTCATGAATGCAGATATTTCGATCATTCTGCGGGGAGAAAAGATCAATGCAATCGTATATGAAAATGAAGATGGAACCGGATATAATATCGCGTATCTGTCCTCGGTTACGAATTCAAGCTATGCGGAACAGAAGGTGCGTCAGGTACTTGAAGCATATTCAGATTCTCTGACGAATCAGAGTCTGGAGGCGGCAGGCTTAGATCCGGATACGGTGTTACATCCATTTCAGATAGAGACCGACGATCGTGCGACAACCGAGGAGTCGACCGGAAGCCTGCTCGGCGTGATCGTGCCGTTTATGCTTGTTGTGAGCCTGCTGATGGGAACGATGTACCCGGCGATTGACACGACTGCTGGAGAACGGGAACGTGGAACACTGGAGACGATATTGACGCTGCCGGTCACGAATCAGGAACTGATTTTCAGTAAGTTCCTGACAGTTGGAACGATCGGAGTTGCTTCCGCCTTGTTAAATGTCCTTTCGATGGGTGGAATCGGTATATATCTGTACAAACTGGCGGTGCAGACGACCGGTATGGTTTCGAGGATACAGGTGTCAAAATTCGTTCCGGCAATCTTAGTCTGCTGCCTGTGTATTCTTGCCTTTGCGATTTTAATCAGTGCGCTTTCTATGTGCTTCTGCGTATTTGCGAAGACGTATAAGGAGGCAAATAATTATATTACGCCGCTTATGCTGCTTGTGATGTTTGCGTCATTTATTGGGTTTATGCCAAATGTTACACTCACCAGAGACATGGCACTTGTCCCGGTTGCCAACATCTGTCTGCTGATCCGCGATCTGCTGGCATTTAAGTTCAGTTTTTCCGCAATCACGATCGTTTTGTTCAGCAACGTGGCATACGGAATCATTGCGGTGCTTGTGCTCGGAAAACTTTATAACAGTGAAGCGATTCTGTTCGGCGATGGAACCGGAAACGTACAGGTTTTTGAGCGCAGAAGTAACATGTTAAAAGGCGGTGTTCCATCAGTTGGAGATGCCTGTCTGGTGCTTCCGGTCGTGCTGGTGCTGATGATCTATGTCGGGGGCTTTGCCGGTGCGAAGAGTATGCTTGCTGGATTGCTTGTCACGCAGGGAATTGTCGGTGGAGTTCCGCTTTTCACTGCGTGGTATACGAAGAAGAACATGCGAAAGACATTTCGTATCCGGCTTTGCCACCCGGGCTTTTTTGCTGGCGGGCTTATATTGATGATGGGGACGATCCTGGTTGGTATGATCCTGACGAGTATCACGAGCATGTTGTTCCCGAAGAGTGCAGAGAGCATGACAGGATCTATGGAAGCAATCTATACATATGGGTATGGCATCTGCCTACTGCTGATTGCGTTGCTTCCAGCAGTGTGCGAGGAACTGTTGTTCCGGGGATTTTTCTTATCTTCGCTGGAACATACGATGAAGAAACGGGCTGCAATTTTTGCGGCGGCGATCGTGTTTGGGCTGTATCATATGAATCTGGTGCAGACACCGACGACAGCACTCATCGGTGTGGCACTCTGCTATGTTGCTGTTCAATCGGGTAGTCTGCTTCCGGGGATGCTCATGCATTTTTTCAACAATGCGTTGTCCGTGACAGCTGCATTTTATCCAAAACAGGTGGCCCGTGTCCTGCCGTTTTTTTCGGAGAAAGGAGTGCCGGCGCTCATCGTTATTGTCATGGGTGTCGGGTTGTGCGTGCTTGGCGGTTACATGATAAATCGCTCGAAAAATAAGGCGTTTCCGGTTGAGTCAGATGTCCGTTTGTGATATGATAAGAAGTAGGTTAAGAAAGGTTCACCAAAGAATATGGAACAGCAGAAAAAAAGAGATTATGAGATAAACTGGCCACATGTAATTCTGGTTGGAGCGATTGCAATTGTACTTGTACTGATCGGTGTTGTCATTGGAGTGAATATTGGAAATCGTAAGAAATATAAGCCGGTTCCTGTGACAGGGCAGGGATATACATGGACATTGCAGCCGGGAGCGGAAGCGCAGATGATTTATACGAATTTCTGGCAGTTTGCAAGGGCAAGCTATGTGTTGGTCGGGGATATCCCGAATTGTGAATTCTATAAGATTGTAAAGGAAGTGCCACGGAATGACTTCCAGACGGACAACTTCTATATGGAGGATGGCGATAGTACGATCATGGCTTACCATGCAGAGGATGGCAGCCGGTTGTCTGCACTTGCGGTTGATGTGTCATCGTACCAGACAGAGCTTGACTGGGACGCGTTGAAGCAGGCGGGTGTTACGATTGCGTTTATCCGTGTGGGTTATCGCGGTTATGGTTCAGAGGGAAAGCTTGTGGCGGATGAGATGTTCCAGACGCATATCGAGGGTGCGAAAGCTGCCGGAATCAAGGTTGGAATTTATTTTTACAGTCAGGCAATCAGCTATGATGAGGGTGTTGAAGAAGCGCAGTTTGCGTTGAATATGGCATCTTCCTATACGTTGGATATGCCGGTTGTGATTGATACGGAAGAGGTTTATGCAGATGGCGCAAGAACAGCGGATATTTCCAATGATGTACGGACCGATGGAGTTGTAGGCTTCTGTGAGACTGTGAAAAATGCAGGATATACACCAATGATTTATTCAAACCGGAACTGGTTTGTGCAGAAACTGGATATGACAAGACTGGGAAATTACAAACTGTGGCTGGCACATTATACAAATCAGCCTGATTTCCCTTACCTGTATGCCGGATGGCAGTATACCGGAAACGGAACAATTGCGGGAATCGGGCAGGAACTGGATCTGAATGTATGGATGGATGGTAGTGTATATTAAGAACGGAGTATGTTTATGTTGAATTGGGATCTGGCATATGATTATGCGGCGATTTATCTGCTGCTGATTATAATCATGTGGTATTTTCATGAAAAAAGAATACCTCTTGCAAGCCATCGGACGTTTTTAGTTGCGCTTTCTGCAGTTTTTGTGTCGACAGGATTGGAGATTGTAAGCACAAAGCTTGCGCAGACAACCGGAACTGCAGGAGGTACCGTTTTTTGGGTGACAAGCACGTTGCAGCATCTTGCACTGAATGCAATTCCTTTGTTGTTTGCATATTATGTGTTACAGATCGTACATATCAATGCAAAGCAGATGCTGCAGGCGAAATGGATGTTGTCTGTCTGTGGAGTTATCGATGTGGCTGTACTTGTGACAAATCCATATACAAACTGGGTGTATGAAGTAGATGAGGGACGGTATATATATGATTATGGTGTGATTGTATTAATTACGGTTGCGATTCTTGCGATTGTAGCAAGTTCAGTTGTAGCGATATGCCGTGTCAACCACACACTGTTTGCCAAGACGATGGTTGTGATGTTTCATATGCTGCTTGTTGTGATAGCGGTAATTATGCAGTTAAAAACGCATGTGCTTTTCTTGAATTTTGTGACAGCAACGGTCTGCCTGACATTGTATTATTATCTACAAAATCCAAACAGCGTGATAGATACAGTAACAAAACAGTTTAACCGCCGCTTCTTTGGAGAATATCTGCATACGTTTTTTGTAAATGAAAAACCATTTGGCATCGCTGTTGTTGCGATGGATGATTTTAAGTTTATCAATAAGACATATGGTGTCGAAAATGGAGATAATCTGCTCCGTCAGATCGGAGCTTTTATGGATAAACTTCCGTTTGCAAAGACGGTGTTCCGCCTGGGTGCGGATCAGTTCTGTATTGTATTATATAAAGAATTGGATCAGATTGACAATGTGGCACAGACAGTACATGAACGGTTTCGTCATCCGTGGTATAGTGAGAATCAGATAGGGATTATGATGTCTGCATCGATTTGTTGCGTGAATTGTCCGGCAGATGCGTCGGCATACGGACAGCTGATTGAGGTTATGGATTATTCTATGTCGATGGCAAAACGCCTGAAAAAAGGCATGATTACCTATGCAAAGGATTATGATCTGGGAAAGATCAAACAGGATAAAGCGTTTGAAAAGGCAGTGAAGCAGGCGCTTGACCGGGATGAGCTGATGGTATATTATCAGCCGATTTTCTCAGTGCAAAAAGGTGTTTATAATTCGGCTGAGGCATTGGTGCGTCTGCATGATGCACAGCTTGGATGGATATCGCCGGAGGATTTCATCCCGATTGCAGAACGCAACGGTATGATCATTGAGATGGGCGAGGTAATATTGGATAAGGTATGCCGGTTTATCCACGATTTCAAGTTGGCACAGACGACAGTCGAGTATATTGAAGTCAATATCAGTCCGGTACAGCTCATGCAGCAGCATTTTTCTGACAGGGTAAAACAGATCATGGAGAAATATGATGTGCGGCCGGAACAGATTAATATTGAAATAACGGAGACTGCGACAATCAGTATGGCAGATACCGTAAATGCCAACATTATGGATCTTGTACAGTATGGAATCAAATTCTCGCTGGATGATTATGGTTCCGGTTATGCCAATATTGATTATATCAATCATATGCCATTTTCAATTATTAAACTGGATAAATATATTATCTGGGATGCATTTAAGAGTACGAAAGCCGGAATTACACTGAAGCATACGATTGGTATGCTGAATGAATTGGAGTTACACATTGTGGCAGAGGGCGTGGAGACCGCGGAAATGCGCGATCACCTTGCCGATATTGGCTGCCATTATATGCAGGGGTGGTATTACAGTAAGGCTGTATCAGATACAGAGTTTATTCATCTGATTGAGATGCAGTGACTTACATATTCCACAAACCGTAAGCCGGGATATTCAGGGTGTCTCCATCGAGGGACACCTGATTGAAGCTTACCTTGACTGCGATTTTTGTATTCGCATTTTTACTGCGGAATGTCTTAATATTCTGAGCCTTTGTGTTCGGTATGAAACGGATATCGACCGGAACAGGGGCATCTTCTCCCTCGTAAACAAACGGCACACGTGCAGTCGCACCGGATACCCAGTAATACAAGTAAGGAATCTTGGAGCTTAACTCCTGAAAGATAAACTGTTCTGCGATAGCTCCGCATTTTTCTGCCAATATATCATTGACATCAATCTCTTCATTCATAGGAAGTCCATAAGCGGCACGAAGCAGACCGTGATCAATAAAGAACAGTTCGAATGATTTGTAATCGACATGCTCCTCAAGTGGCAGTGTACCGGCAGTCAGGCGTGGAAGCTTTCTCGCAATCCCGAGATTGCAGAGCGCCTGTGCGGCTTCTGCATATTCGCGGCTTCGGGCATTGGAATCAACGGACTTGTACATGAACTTCTTGTTTTCACGGGCGAGCTGCTCCGGAATACTACGGAAGATACGTTTACAACGCTGATACAATGCATTTGGATAGGTCTGTTTTGTGAGCTGGACATAGTCTTCCAGCATGGATTCTTGCATTGGGCGGATGATAGACAGATCCCTGTTTTTCAGATATGCGTGGACGATGCCGGGCATTCCGCCTACCAACAGATATTCTCGTAACATGGAAGAAATAGCTCCAATCTCAAGATTGGTAAGAGGTGTATTCTTGTGTTTGGAGATTGCGTCTAAAAAAGGATGTGCTTTGCTGGCAATCATATATTCTTCAAAAGTCATCGGCCGCATACGCAAAATCTCAAAAACGTCAGGGTGACTATATTCAAATTCCGTAAATTCCATGGATGATGCAATCAGACAGATTGTGTAATCCGGATGATTCCTGCGAAATGCATAAAAGTATTCCGCACAGTCAGGTACAGCCTGTACCTCATCAAAGATAAAAATACAATCGGAGGTGTCTTCCGCCGGAAATCGTTGTGACAACAGAAGATCCAGATTGGAATCACCATGAAGTGCATCCTGACAGGCAGAATCCACTGCCAGATTGATATAACATTGCTGCTTAAAAAAGGCTGTGGCAAAATCGCGGACTGCCCATGTTTTACCAACGCCCTTTGCTCCTTTTACATATAAGATTCTGCGCTTTCCCTGATCGTACCAGCTGGCAAAATCATTGATAATATTCCGATACATCTTTGCATACACCCCTTTGCGTGTTATATAAAAATATTTTAGTCAATAATATAGGGAGTGTCAACAAGAATTAGGTTGTTTCTACCGATTAAAAATGCTATAATAAATCGGAATTATTTTATGAACAAAAGGAGAAGGATGCGTGAAAAATAAGTGGAATAAAAATATTCTTCAACTTGGAGTTATGCTTGCGCTTGCTGGTTGTGCATGTATTTTATTTGCAGAAGTGATCAAGCAGTGGAAGTCTATTTTTGGCTTTTTTGGAAATGTTGTCTCTGCGATGACGCCGATTATTATCGGGTTAGTGATTGCGTTTATGCTGAATCCAATTATGATCTATCTCCGGCGTGGACTTTCCTTTTTGGTTTGTAAGATAAAAAAAGAATCAGAATATGATACTATTTACCGCAAAGTTAAGGTACCTGCACTGATTCTGACAGTGCTTTTATTCCTTGGACTGCTTACTGGATTGTTGTGGCTCGTGATTCCGCGTGTCTATGAAAGTCTGACTGATCTTGTAAACAGTATGGAGGATTATATTAACAACGCGGAAGCGTGGATCAAGAAAGTATTTGCGCAGAACAAGATGATTGAAGATAAGCTGTCGCAGGTACTCAGTTATGCAGAAAATAATGTATTTACAATATTAAAAGATAAGATCATGCCGAATCTTGACACGATCGTCAAGACACTTTCTTCCGGCGTGGTTGTCGGTATTAAGGCAATCCTGAATTTCTTTATCGGTCTGGTTGTTATGATCTATCTTTTGATGAGTAAGGATGTACTGCTGGCACAATGCAAGAAAGTAATCTATTGTCTGTTTTCAAAGAAAACAGGTAACAAGATCATGGAAGGCTGTTCCTATGCAAATGTTGTGTTTGGCGGATTCATTAATGGAAAGATCCTGGATTCCTGCATTATCGGAATTATATGTTTTGTATTTACTTCAGCTGTGCATATGCGGTATGCGGTGTTGATCAGTGTAGTTGTCGGTGTGACAAATATCATACCGTTTTTTGGACCATTTATTGGTGCAGTGCCGGGAGCATTACTTGCGCTCATGGATGATCCGATTATGTTTGTAGTATTTATCATCTGGATTATTGTATTACAGCAGTTTGATGGAAATATTTTAGGACCATTGATCTTAGGCGATGCAACGGGAATCTCCGGTATCTGGGTATTGCTTGCAATCCTGGTTGGCGGGGATCTGTTCGGTGTGGCAGGTATGATCTTAGGGGTGCCGGTATTTGCGTGTCTGTATGCGTTTTTTGCAGTACAGCTCCGGGACAAGCTGCGGGCGAAAGAGTTGTCTTCAGCTACAGGTGATTATATCCGGTTGAAGAAGTTTGATGAGGAGACTGGAGAGCCGGTCTACCGGGAACGTCATGATGAGAGAAAAACGCTGCGTGAAAGCCGCCTGAAGCAGGTACTTCGACGCTGGATGGAGAAGCTGCATCTGAAGAAACATGAAAATGCAGTGAAGAAAGAAGAAAAATCGGGAGCAGAGAAAGACAAGAAATAACGAGATACAACAAAGAGAGACAAGGAGGCATTTGTATGGCAAAGGGTAGTTATGCAACGAAGCAGATCCTGAACTGGATGGAATATTTTTCAAAGGAGATGCAGGTGAGTCCGGAGAAAATCAAGCTTCTGGATATCTGTGGAAAACAGAAAAACGTAATACCGACGGTGGAAGGACATAAACGTGTGTTGATCTTCGCGGATGAATCCCATGAAGATCTGTTCTATGATTTCTGGGAGGCTGGTTTTGGCGATTATGATATGTGGTATGCGGTCGGAATTGAGGAAGAAGGACAGGTCAAGCATGTTAAGATCAAAGAGGTGATTAACCGAAAGATTACAGGACCGACAGTCATCTTCATCCTGAATGAGAAGACGCGGGAATCATACCGGATTGGTATGCGCAACGAGATGTTTTCAAAAGGACCGATCAAGTATGTAGGCAAAGAAATCCGTGCGGTGATTATGAGTCTGCTTGGGGTTGATTCGCAGGATACAATCTGCTTAGTTGATGCGGAGAGTATTGCAATCGAGGCAGCGTTTGTGGCAAGCGATGGCACGATTATCTGTGTGGAGAATGATAAGGGCGCCAAGGATACGATGGAGGACAACGTCAAGCAGTTTGGCGTGCACAATGTTCAGATTATCCCGGATTTATCGGAAGAGTCGATGGCGAAGATTCCGACACCAAGACTTTCTTTTATCGTTGCCAATAAGCATTTAGAGGAAGATATCCAGAGACTGCTGAAGAAAAATCCGAAGATGCAGTTTGTTATCTATACCTTAGAGTTAAATATTTTGTCCGGCATCAAGCCGCTTTTTGATAAGTATGGTATCTCGAATATGGAAGTACTGCAGATCAACGTGGCAAAGACGAACAAAGACAGTATGTTTGTAAATCAACCAGCCCCTTGGCTGATTACCGGAGAGGTGCTATAATGGCAATCGAAAATTTACCGAAGGATCCGATGATGCTCTTAAGCTTCGTGAATACGAGGCTGCGCGATGATGGCATCGATTTGGACAGTTTTTGTTCACAATTCCAGACTGCAAGAGAAGATCTCGAACAAACGCTTGCAACCATGGATTATAAATATGACGACAAATTAAACCGCTTCGTATAGGATGCGGCTTTAGCAAAAGGAGATATTATGAGACACAATTTCAAAGTAATCGAGAAAAAATGGCAGAAGAAATGGGAAGACGCCAAGGTGTTTGAAGCACAGGACTTCTCAGACAAGAAGAAATTCTACGGTCTGGTAGAGTTCCCTTATCCAAGTGGAGCAGGTATGCATGTAGGACATATCAAGGCTTATTCCAGCGTGGAGGTCGTATCCAGAAAGCGCCGCATGGAGGGCTACAATGTTTTGTTCCCAATCGGATTCGATGCATTTGGTCTGCCAACAGAAAACTATGCAATCAAGACAGGTACCCATCCGCGTCAGATTACCGATCAGAATATCGCGCGATTTACCGATCAGTTGAAGCGGGTTGGTTTCTCGTTTGACTGGAGCCGTGTGATCGATACGACAGATGAGAAGTTCTACAAGTGGACACAGTGGATCTTCCTAAAGATGTTCGAGAAGGGACTTGTTTTCCGTGATACAGCACTCGTTAACTATTGTCCAAGCTGCAAGGTCGTTCTTTCCAACGAGGACAGCCAGGGTGGTAAATGTGATATCTGCCACAGCGAGGTTGTACAGAAGTCAAAGACTGTATGGTATCTGAAGATTACAGAATATGCAGATAAGCTTCTGCAGGGACTCAAAGATGTCGATTATCCTGCAAATGTGAAGCAACAGCAGGAAAACTGGATCGGTAAGTCTACCGGTGCATTTGTAAACTTCGATGTGGACGGTACCGATGAGAAGCTGCAGATCTATACAACAAGACCAGATACTTTGTTCGGCGTAACTTTCATGGTTATCGCGCCGGAGCATCCGCTGATCGATAAATATGCAGATAAAATTGCCAATATGGATGCCATCAAGGCATATCGTACGGAGTGTCAGAAGAAGACCGAGTTCGAGCGTACACAGCTTGTCAAGGATAAGACAGGTGTGAAGATCGAGGGACTTATGGGAATCAACCCGATGAATGGCAAGAAGATTCCGATCTTCATCGCTGACTATGTAATGATGGGATATGGTACCGGCGCAATCATGGCGGTGCCGGCACATGACCAGCGTGACTATGATTTCGCGAAGGCATTTGGTGTTGATATCATCCAGGTTATCAAGGGTGGCGATATCTCGAAGGAAGCTTATACCGGCGATGGCGAGATGATCAACTCTGAGTTCCTGAACGGATTTACAAATAAGAAGGATTCTATCGCCCGTATGGTCGAAGAAATCAAGAAGATGGGCGTTGGTGAAGCAGGCGTACAGTTCAAGATGAAGGATTGGGCGTTTAACCGTCAGAGATATTGGGGTGAGCCGATTCCTCTGGTACATTGTCCATCTTGCGGCGTCGTGGCAGTACCATATGACGAGCTTCCGCTGGAACTTCCGGATGTGAAGAATTTTGAGCCGGGTGAGGATGGTGAGTCTCCACTGGCAAAGATTGATTCGTATGTAAACTGTAAGTGTCCAAAGTGTGGCGGCGATGCAAAGCGTGAGACAGATACTATGCCTCAGTGGGCAGGTTCATCCTGGTATTTCCTTCGTTATATTGATCCAAACAACGATAAGGCATTTGCGGACCGCAAGAAGATTGACTACTGGATGCCGGTTGACTGGTATAACGGTGGTATGGAGCATGTAACAAGACATATGATCTACTCCAGATTCTGGCATCGTTTCCTGTATGATCTTGGCGAGGTAAATACACCGGAACCATATGCAAAGCGTACAATCCAGGGACTGATCTTAGGACCGGATGGCGATAAGATGAGTAAGTCGAAGGGAAATGTGATTGATCCGCTTGATATCGTAGAAGATTACGGTGCAGATACTCTTCGGACATATGTATTATTTATGGGCGATTATGCAGCTGCGGCACCTTGGAGTGACAGTTCTGTAAAGGGATGTAAGCGTTTCTTAGAGCGTGTAGCAGGTATGGTAGATATGGTATCTGATGATCCGTCTACAGATGCTCTGGAAGTAAGTTTCCACAAGGCAATCAAGAAGGTAAGCAGTGATATTGAAGAGACGAAGTTTAATACTGCAATCGCAACCCTGATGGCACTCACAAACTCTGTGTACAGTGCCGGTAAGCTGAGCAAAGAACAGCTTGAGATCTTCATCAAGCTTCTCTGTCCGTTTGCACCACATCTGACTGAAGAAATCTGGGAGTCCCTCGGACATGATGACTTCTTATCTGTCAGTGCATGGCCACAGTACGAGGAAGAAAAGACCGTTGATGCAACGATTGAGATTGGAATACAGGTCAATGGTAAGGTAAGAGGTACCGTTCTTGTTGCAAAGGATGAGGATAAGGATGCCGTGCTTGCCCGTGCAAAGGAAATCGTCGCTGATAAGCTGACTGGAAACATCGTAAAAGAGATTTATGTGCCGGGAAAGATTGTAAATATTGTATGTAAGTAATAAATAATTAAAAACGGTTGTCTGACAGTGGTTTGAACCATGTCAGACAGCCGTTTTTTAGTTACAGGAAAAATGATTTGATCATCTGGAATTTCTGCCGCTCTGCCGGGGACATGCTTTCTTCCATTGCTTCGAGAAGCAATGCGGATTCTTCTTTTGTGAAGCTTAAGTTCCGCCGTTTTAATTCCTGATTGATCTGCAGGATCTGTGGCAGTAGCTCTTCGGCGGACTGGTATTTGCTCTGTTCTTTGATCTCATTGATAATTCGTAATTTGGTTGGGTGGATGTTTCGAAGTTTCGAGTTTTGTTCAAACATAGGAGAACCTTTCTATTTATTGGGAATTCAGGATATCCATGACACTGGAATACAGATTCTTGTGCGTAGATGCCTGCTGCATTTGGCTGTCCTTGGGATTTTGCGTCTGTTGCGTATAGTTCCTCATGGAATTTGGACTATGACTTTGCCGCGGCGCATAGTCCGGTGGCGGAGGTGGTGCACCGCAGCCTGGTGGTGGGGGAAAATCATAGTGGGGACCGTGCCCCGGTGGTGGCGGAGGGGAATCACAGGGATTTCCGCAGTTGTTTGGTGGTGGAGGGGAATCGCAGGGATTCCCATAATTATTTGGTGGTGATCCCGGAGCCCCGGAATCGTTCATTGCCTGCATAACCTGCATCATTTTGAGCATCTGTTGCATGTTCTTGATATTGCCTGCAAAATCGCCCGGCAGAAAACGGCACATACATTCCATCATTTCTTCGGAGTTTTCCGGGTGGCAGTCGAACCCGCAGGAGGCGACATAGTCCGGGTGATCGAAGCATTGCATCAGGGCACGGATCTCCTGATATTTAATTAAGAGGATCAACGGCTTTTTGTAGGCATAGTCCACAAAAGGAATCATGGCTTCTAAGAAAAACAGAGAGTCATCATGAATCAGTTGATCGAGTGGATGATTATGCAGCATGGCGGATGCTCTGAAATCTTGTTAGTCTAATATATGTGTGCATATTTGAAAATATGAGCCGGAAGAAGAGGATGCAACCAATGTCACACAATAGATAACAAAAACTCCCCTACAAGTGAACTTGCAAGGGAGTCCCGAAGAATTCCTCTATTAACAACCGCAGCCGCAACCGCCGCCATTGTTATTTCCGCAGCAGAAGAGGAGAATCAGGATGATCCAGATACAGTCATTGTCGCAACCGCAACCGTTTCCGCCGCAGAATCCTCCGCCGCCACAGCCACCGCACAATAACAACAGGATGATGATCCAGATGCAGGAACAGTTGCTGCCGTTTCCGATGTTAAAACCATTTCCACAGCCGCAACCGCACTGTGTAGCTGACAAATCGCTCATGAGATGCCTCCGCTAAAAATTCTTATGGTTTATACTATGCGCCTGCCTGCGAAGTGTTAAAAAAAGTTGAATGGAAGTACGTTAAATGATAAGATAGAGAAAAATTGACAAAAGGCGACAGGATTCGATGAAGCACAAGAAGTTTGAAATCATAATGATAAAGAATACATTGGCGATGATGCTCCCCATCATGGTCTTATTGCTTGTGCTCATTTTTGTGGGTGTTCGCTATTCGCTGTTCCATGCAGTGCAGTGTTATGAGATTACAGAGATTGAACCGGTGGAGGATCAGATCGAGCGGCTGTATGAGGACGGTATGACAAGTGTGAAATACAATGCGGTTAATCTTTATTATACCGGGTACAATTATCTGGTTGAAAATAAGATCAAAGGTGCATATTATTACTGCTTTGAGAATGACCATATGGTATTCCTGCTGATCAAGACAACACAGCCGAAAAACAGTATCGATAAGCGGATCGTCAAAGGGCGGATTGTAAAGGATGAGGTTGTCACAGAACATATCATAGCGGGTCTGTCTAAAAACGGGGATGTTCCGATGAACATTCTGGATGGATTTTACGACACCTATGTCATCAGCGAACCGGATTACCCGTATGTGTATACAGGCATTGCATATATTATCGTTGCGGCATTCTCGATGGTATATGTGTTTGCTCTGGCTTATATTGTGCGGCTTTGGATGCGCCCATACAAGAATCCACAGGCGAAGAAGCTGCGTGCGTATGGACGGAGAAGTGTGGTAATTGAACAGCTCAATACAGAATTGCATGACAAACTGTATTTCCATTATCATGGCATTTATGTGACGGATAATTTCCTGATTGCAACGTATTGGTTCCATACGGACGTGATCCGGCTCGATGATGTACGGTATCTGTCCAAGAACCGGGTGGAGGAAAAAGGCGGCAGGGAATTGTATCGGCTGACTCTGTCCGAACCGGAGACGGATTTGTTCTATGAGATTGATTTCAGGGAAGAAGAATTGATCGATGCGTGCGTGGATGCAATTCGGGGTTGACACAGTTATTTATTGTGCTAAAATATTTTCTGATAGGTGCGTTTGCGGAATGAATGATGATGCACCTGCAAGAACATAATAAGGAGAAAGACGTTGAAGGTGCAACAAGGATTTTCAAGACCTGACAGAGAGACGGGGTCACGGCTGCAAGCCCTGTTCAGTAGAGGAAGATCTCATTTTCACACCGAAGTCGCGGATTTGAACATGCCATTGTCGTGGTGCAGTGGAAAGTAGGATTCGTCGTGTTATGCACGTTACGCATACAATGAGAGCGACTATAGAAGTCGAATCAGGGTGGTACCGCGGATATTACTTCGTCCCTAATATAGGACGGAGTTTTTTTAATGGAGGAAAACAGGAAATGAAAGAAAAGTTGCAAAGCATCAGAGAACAGGCACTTTCCAAGATCGCAGAGGCACAGGATATCAACCTCTTGAATGATATCAAGGTGTCGATCCTTGGTAAGAAGGGTGAATTAACCCAGGTATTGAAGAGCATGAAGGATGTGGCTCCGGAGGATCGTCCGAAGGTTGGACAGATGGTAAATGAGACACGTGCAAACATCGAGGCAAAGCTCGAGGAGAAGATGAAGTCCATCAATTCTGCTCTGCGTGCAGAGAAGATGAAGCGTGAGACAATCGATGTTACACTTCCGGGTGTGAAGAAAATCGACGGACACAGACATCCAAACCAGATTGCGCTTGAAGACTTAGAGCGAGTATTTATCGGTATGGGATATGAGATTGTATCCGGACCGGAAATCGAATATGACAAATACAATTTTGAACTTTTGAATATCCCTGCAAACCATCCGGCGAAGGATGAGCAGGATACATTCTATATCACAAAGGACATTCTGCTTCGTACACAGACATCACCGGTACAGGCAAGAATCATGGAGCAGGGCAAGCTGCCAATCCGTATTCTGTCACCGGGACGTGTATTCCGTTCAGACGAAGTAGATGCAACCCATTCACCATCCTTCCATCAGGTTGAGGGACTGGTTGTTGACAAGGGAATCACAATGGCGGATCTGAAGGGAACACTCGATCAGTTCGCGAAGGAATTCTTCGGTGAGAAGACAAAGACGAAGTTCCGTCCGCATCATTTTCCATTTACAGAGCCTTCCGCAGAGGTGGATATCACCTGCTTCAAGTGTGGTGGCAAGGGCTGCCGTGTATGTAAGGGCAGCGGCTGGATCGAGATTCTTGGTTGTGGTATGGTTCATCCACATGTATTGGAAATGTGTGGCATTGATCCGGAAGAGTATTCGGGATTCGCATTTGGTATCGGACTTGAGCGTATCACACTCTTAAAGTACGAGATCGATGATATGCGTCTCTTGTACGAAAACGATACAAGATTTTTGAATCAGTTTTAAGATGGAGGTAAGAAGATGAATACACCGATTTCATGGTTAAAAGTATATGTTCCTGATTTAGATGTGGACGTACAGGACTTCGTAGATGCGATGACTCTGTCCGGTTCCCATGTAGAAGGATACGAGAAAAAAGATAAGAACTTAGAGAAGATAGTCGTTGGTAAGATCGAGAAGATCGAGAAGCACCCGGATGCAGATAAGCTGATTATCTGTCAGGTAAATATCGGTGCCGGGACGATCCAGATCGTAACAGGTGCTCCAAATGTAAAGGAAGGTGACCTCGTACCGGTTGTCCTAGATGGCGGCAAGGTTGCAGGCGGACATGATGGCGAGCCACTTCCGGAGGACGGCATCAAGATCAAGAAGGGCAAGCTTCGTGGTATTGAGAGCGATGGTATGATGTGCTCCATCGAAGAGCTTGGTTCATCCAGAGATCTGTATCCGGAGGCACCGGAGTATGGTATTTACATTTTCAACGAAGAGTCAGGCGTAAAGCCGGGCGATGATGCAATCGCAGCACTTGGCCTGCATGATTCAGTTGTAGAGTATGAGATTACATCGAACCGTGTGGATTGTTTCTCTATGATCGGTATGGCAAGAGAAACCGCTGCAACCTTTGACAAGGAATTCCACGAGCCGGAGATTAAAGTACAGGGCAGCGGTGGCGATGTAAATGATTATATTACCGTGGATGTACAGGCACCGGATCTGTGCCCGCGTTACACAGCCAGAGTTGTGACAGATTTGAAGATCGGACCTTCTCCAAAATGGATGCGTGAGAGACTGGCTTCGCAGGGAATCCGTTCCATCAACAATCTGGTTGATATCACAAACTATGTTATGGAAGAGTACGGTCAGCCAATGCACGCGTATGACTTAGATACGATCGCAGGCAAGAAGATTGTTGTAAAACGTGCAAATGACGGTGATACATTTGTGACACTGGACGGTCAGGAACGTAAGATGGATAAAGACGTTCTGATGATTTGTGACGGCGAGAAGGAAATCGGTATCGCCGGTATCATGGGTGGCGAAAATTCCATGGTTACGGATGACATCAAGACATTGTTGTTTGAGGCAGCCTGCTTCGACGGTACGAATATCCGTCTCACAACAAAGCGAATCGGTCTTGCTACAGATGCAGCCGCAAAATTCGTGAAGGGACTTGATCCAAACTTAGCAGAACAGGCAATCAATCGTGCATGTCAGTTGATAGAGGAACTTGGCTGTGGTAAGGTCGTTGACGGTATGGTGGATGTATATCCAAACCCGGTCAAGGAGATTGCACTTCCGTTCGAGCCGGAGAAGATGAATAAGCTGCTTGGAACCGACATTTCTTCTGACGTTATGCTTTCTATCTTCAAGAAGCTGGAGCTTCGTTATGATGAAAAGACAAACATGCTGACGATTCCTACTTTCCGTCAGGATTTGAAATGTATGGCAGATCTTGCAGAGGAAGTGGCACGTTTCTATGGCTACGCCAATATTCCGACGACTCTGCCACACGGCGAGTCCACTGCCGGTAAGAAGAGTTATGCAGAGCGTGTAAATGACATTGTAAGAAATATTGTCGAGGGCGATGGTTTCTCCGGAGCTATGCATTATTCGTTCGAGAGCCCGAAGGTATTTGATAAGCTGTTAATCCCACAGGATTCCGTATATAGAAATGCAATCCAGATCATGAACCCACTTGGCGAGGATTTTTCTATCATGAGAACACTTCCGTTAAATGGTATGCTGACATCCCTTTCTACCAACTATAACCGTAGAAATAAGCATGCAAGATTGTATGAGCTTGCAAATGTATATCTGCCAAGGGCACTTCCACTGACAGAGCTTCCGGATGAACGCATGATGTTAACCCTCGGTATGTTCGGCGAGGGCGATTTCTTCGATCTGAAGGGTGTAATCGAAGAGCTGACAGAGAAGCTTGGATTTGCAAAGGAAGTAAGCTACGAGCCAACTTCTGAGCATCCATTCTTACATCCGGGACGTCAGGCAAATATCACGAAGGGCAAGCTTTCGGTTGGTTATCTCGGACAGCTTCATCCAGAGGTTGTCGAAAACTATGGCATGAAGAAGGAAGTCTATGTTGCAGTTCTCGATATGCAGACAGTTACGATGCTTACAACCTTTGACAGAAAGTACGAAGGTATCGCGAAGTTCCCAAGCGTTACACGAGATCTGGCGTTGGTTGTGGATAAGGGCGTATTCGTCGGTGAGATCGAGAAGGTCATCAAGAAGTGTGGCGGAAAGATGTTAGAAAGCTACAAGCTGTTTGATGTCTATGAAGGTGAGCAGGTAGCACCTGGCAAGAAGTCTGTTGCATATTCACTTGTATTCCGTGACAAGACAAAGACTTTGACCGATGCAGATGTCAATCCGGTTGTAGAGAAGCTTCTTGCAGAGCTTTCGAAGATGGGTATTGAAATCCGGGCATAATAAAATTGTGCAGTGTGGGAAGCCTTTTTGTACATTGTGTGTGGAAAAACGGATATGGCTTATGCGTAGTACAGCATTTTATACTTTGCACCCAGTGTATATAGAAGAAACATGGAGCAGATAGATATGAACGAAATGAAGTTAAGTGATTTTAATTATGAACTGCCGCAGGAGCTGATCGCACAGGATCCGCTCCTGAAGCGAAGCGATTCCCGGCTTATGGTGTTGAACCGTGAGACGGGTGGAATCGAGCACCGGCATTTCTCGGATGTGATCGAATACTTAAATCCGGGTGATTGCCTGGTCATCAATGATACAAAGGTTATTCCGGCCAGACTGATTGGCGTGAAGGAAGATACAGGGGCATCCATTGAGGTGCTGCTCTTAAAACGCCATGATGATAAAGTCTGGGAGACATTGGTAAAGCCGGGCAAAAAGGCACGTGTGGGTGCGCGTATCTCTTTTGGTGAGGGCAAATTGGTCGGCGAAGTGATTGATATAGTCGAAGAAGGCAATCGTCTGATCCGCTTTGAACACGAAGGAATCTTCGAGGAAGTGTTGGACGAGCTTGGGCAGATGCCGCTTCCGCCGTATATCACACACCGGCTGGAGGACAAGGACCGTTATCAGACAGTCTATGCAACACATACCGGTTCGGCAGCTGCGCCGACGGCAGGTTTACATTTTACGAAGGAACTGCTGGAACAGATCAAAGAGAAGGGCATCAAGATTGCAAGAGTGACCTTACATGTCGGGCTTGGTACATTCCGCCCGGTGAAGGTGGAGAATATTTTAGAGCATCACATGCACAGCGAGTTCTATGTGATCGATGAGGAAGCTGCGAACACGATCAATGAGACGAAAGCAAATGGCGGCAAGGTCGTTTCGGTTGGCACCACGAGTACGCGTACGCTGGAGACGGTTGCAGATGAGACAGGGCATGTGCGTGCCTGCAGTGGCTGGACGGATATCTTTATCTATCCGGGATATAAATTCAAGGTGGTTGACCGGCTGATTACGAATTTCCATCTGCCGGAATCGACACTTTTGATGCTGGTTTCTGCATTATATGACAGGGAGAAGATTCTCGAAGCATATAAGATCGCAGTCGAGGAAAAGTATAGATTTTTCTCATTTGGAGACGCCATGCTGATTCTGTAAAGATAGAATCAGTGATTGTGTTGATAAGAGAACAGGATTTGATTATGATAGTATAATCACATAAATATTGATAAGGAAATGGAGGAAAAGGTTATGGGTCGTTTAAAGCAGGCAGTGAAGATGCTTCAGTATAATTTTTCCTCCATTGCTTTTTTTGAGGTAGTTTACCGGGTGTTGTCACTGGCAATTTTGACACCTGCTATGTATGGACTGTTAAATGTGTCGATGGACATTGCGGGAGTTTCGTATCTGTCATCCGGAACGATTTACCGGTATATGCGGTCACCGATTACTTATGTGGCATTCCTGCTGATTTTGATTCTGATTGCATTTTTCTTACTGATTAATCTGTCGGGAATTATTTACAGTATGGAAGCATCGGTGCGGCGCGAGAAGCTGAATCCGATGGATGTTTTGCTGCATGGAATCGGAAATGCCTGTCGGAGTCTGACACCGAAGAATCTGCTGACACTCGGGTATGTATTGTTTGTCCTGCCATTTACATATTCTCTTACGTTGTCGGGCACGTTGCTCGGATTGAAGTTGCCGGAGTTTCTGACACATTTTTTGAAGAACTATAAGTTCGGAGTAATGGGCGGACTTGCAATCTATCTTGTGCTCTGCCTGACCTTCTTCAAGGAGATTTTTACACTTAATTATTTTGTCTTGTATAAGGTCAGCTATAAGCAGGCACGCCGTATGAGTAAACAGGCGATGAAACATCATGCACTGCTTATGATGATTGGCGTGATCGCACTGAATCTGGCGATAGCAGTGACCGCGGTTTTGCTTGAAGGCGCATTTGCAACCGGAATCTCGAAGGCCGTGATGGGCCTGATTCCAAACAAAACGGTTGTGACGGTGATTGATACGATCTTCCGTGTCGCGACGGTGATTCTTTATGTGTTGATCGTCATAGTGGCAACGCCGCTTATTCATGCTTATATCTGTGCGCATTTCTATGAACGGGAAGGCGATATGGAATATGAAGAGTTTAAGAAGCTTCACGTGAATAAGATACAGGAACGGGAAGAGAAGATTCTTTTAAGCCGTTCACGGAAGAAGCAACGAACCTTTCTGGCTTCGGTTGTTGCACTGGGCCTGATCCTAAATGGCTGTTATGTCTATCTGTCAACGAATAATTACATGTCTTTCCGTATCGCGTATCCGACGAACGCATCAGTAACAGCGCATCGGGGAGATGATGCAAATGCACCGGAGAATACTATGCCGGCATTTGAAAAGGCAGTTGAGGCAGGGGCAGATATTATTGAGCTGGATGTGCGGCAGACAAAGGATGGTGTGTTTGTGATCATGCACGACGAGAGCCTGAACCGGACGGCGAATGTTAAGCGTAAGGTTGGGGAAGTGGATTATGATTATATCAGCAAGCTGGATGTCGGAAGCTCGTATGACCGTTCATATGATGGTACGCGAATCCCCACATTGGAAGAAGTGCTGATTTTTGCCAGAGAAAACGATGTGTTCCTGAATATTGAACTGAAACCGGCAGAGACGGATCAGAATTATGTACAGGGAATTGTTGATCTGCTGCATGAATATGATTTTGTGGATCAGTGTATGCTTGGCTCCCAGAGTGTTGCAGCATTGCGTGAAGCGAAGGAACTAGACCCCGACATTTCGACATTGTATATCATGACGATGGCGTTTGGAGATTTTGCGGGGATGGATGGTATCGATGGATTCAGTATCAAGCATACGTATATCAGTAACAATATGGTAAGTAAAATTCATGCAAAGGGCAAAAAAATCTATGCATGGACGGTTAATAATGAATCGGACATCAAGAACCTGTTGTTGCTGGATGTGGATGGGATTATCACGGATGATCCGACTAACACAAAGGAAGTTATATCCAATGCAAATGATTCTATCATCGAGGATTGGATGAAACGGCTGATTTATAAATATTAGATTGTGATTGTATGCGAGAATAGAATGATTGGGAATGCAAAGAGGCTGCCGGATGAGGCAGCCTCTTTTGCTGTGGCGACGAGAAAAATGCACGCATTTATGTGGTGCATTGATGGCCGCGAATAGAGCAAGATGTAAGGTGCGCATCTTACTCTGTGTGATGCATATTGGATTTATGATGCAATCAGTTTATTGTCTGTAAAATGCAGTAATCAGAGCGACTAAAGCAGCGTAGTCATCCTTGTGCATCAGTTCGCTCGCAGAGTGCATGGCAAGAACCGGAATGCCAATATCGCAGGCACGCATTGGCAGATAAGAGGATACGATAGGTCCAAGTGTCTGACCGCCTGGCATGCCGGAACGATTCACGGTGCGCTGCAAGGCAATGTGGTTTGCGTTACATAAATCGATGATGCAGGCGCCTGCTTCGCTGTCGCAGACATAGCGCTGACTGGCACTGGATTTCAGGACAGCACCCTTTCCGAGCAGTACGGTGTTGGTAATATCGGCTTTCTCGCTGTAATTTGGATGTGTGGCGTGTGCGACATCCACGGACAGATAGAATCCATCTTCAATCAGTGAAAGATGGCTGCCTGCGGTCAGACGATTCACAATATCGGAGAGCAGCATACTGTCGGCACCCTGTTTCGAGCGGCTTCCGATTTCTTCGTTGTCAAACAGTGCACCGATACAAAGGGTATCGGAAGGCTCGGTGTTCGCCAATCCTTCTAAGATGGCACAGACAGAGGAGATGTTGTCGATGCGGGGGCTTGTTACAAGTGCATCGTTTATACCGACGGTCGTTGGTGCATCGTAGATGTACAGGTACAAATCGAAGTCCAGAACATCTTCTGGGCGAACGTTTAGTTTTTCTGCCACATAAGAAAGCAGGAAATGAGAATTAGGATTTTTCTGTTGCGTCTGCCCGTCCGATTGGTTTGAGGAACCATCCATAGAAACTGCCATGTCCACAATTGGAATCAACTCCTTCTGTACATCCAGTTCTCCTTCTTTGCTGCCGCGTTTCAGGTGTGGAGCAAGGTTTGGAATGATAGCAACCGGCTTTTCGGAATCAAACAGCTTGATTTCCGGATGGAAGATGGAATCACTCTTGCAGATGACTTTTCCTGCGAGTCCGAGTGGACGGTCAAACCATGTTTCTTTGATAAGTCCGCCGTAAGGTTCCACGTTTATTTGCAGATACCCCTGCTTTTTTAATTCCGGGTTTGGCTTTACCTTGAGCATCGGAAAATCTGTATGTGCGCAGGCAATGCGCACCTGTGTGGACTGTCCGCCTTTGACGAATGGAATCACAATCGAAGAGAATGGAGCAAGGTAGTATTTGCCGGCGGCAAGTTCTGCCAGCTCTTCACGGTCAGATACTGGTGTAAATCCATGTGAATCTAAATATTCTTTGGCAAGAGTGGCGACGTGAAATTGCGTTTTGCCGTTCTGTAAAAAACGTAATAATGTTTTCATGTGATGATCTCCTTTTGAAAAAGTGTGAAACATACTATGATTTGAATATATAGTTGTATCAGCATCTGCCACTATACGATGTATTGAAACTAAGAAGTACTAGATGTTCTGAAAAGGTGTATTGAGAGCATACGCAACCGCCGCCAATTCGCCATCCGTGGCTCAGTGGCGGCTTGTTTGAACATCGTGTTCAAACATTGCTGGGAATGTACAGAACATCAAGAACTTCTAAGTCCCAAACATATGTATATTGCCAGATACTGATAGAACTATATATATCCAAATCATAGTATGTTTCGAAATCGTGTGGTTCATGTATGTAGTATAGAGAGTTCCTTGGGAGATTGCAAGGCTGGAAGGGAACTTTTGACGGGAAAATGGATAGGAAGCTAATCTATGCTGGCGAAATGGGCGCAGAGAGGAAATTTCCGGGGAGAAAACTCACGCGGTGGGCGTAGGGAGAGGCAGAGGGGGCGGAAAAACCCAGAGATGATGTGCGGAAAGTATGGCTTGCTGGCGAAATGGGCGTAGAGAGAAGCTTTCCGGGGAGAAAACCCACGCGGTGGGCGTGAAGCGGGGGAGAAGGGCAGAAAAACCCAGAGATGATGTGCGGAGAGTATGGCTTGTTGGCGAAATGGGCGTAGAGAGAAGCTTTCCGGGGAGAAAACCCACGTGGTGGGCGTGGGGCGGGGGGAGAGGGACAGAAAAACCCAGAGATGATGTGCGGAGAGTATGGCTTGTTGGCGAAATGGGCGTAGAGAGAAGCTTCCAGAGGAGAAAACCCACGCGGTGGGTGTATAGGAAGAATAGGAGCAGGAAAAAACCAGAGATGGCTTGTGTATATGGAATAAGGAACGTATAATGGATGTAGCGTTATATATGTAGCATAGGATGTACAGTAGGGCATGTAGAATGGAGAATGGGTTCGTGGGGAACACGTAATGAATGTTGATAGGAACAGGCAAGAGATGAACATGGAGAGGAACATGCGGTGAATATGGAGAGAAGTAAGTGATGAAAAAGATTAAAATAACACTGAACCATATGATAGCCTGTCTTGCCATTGCAATTTCACTAGTAGGATGTGCAACCGGGCAAAACACAGCGGATGATGCGACAGCGATAGAAGCACAGGCAGAGACGCAAAATGCGGATGAGCAACTCGCTGAGGAAATAGGAGATATTACAGCAACTGATCATACAGGGCTGATGGAAGATGCCGTAGGATCAGCGGTAGTAGCCGATTCTGACACACAGGATATAACGAAGAAGCCTGATATGCAGGATAAAGACTCGCAGCCGGATGCACAATCGGAGAACGGACTTCCACGTGAAATCCAGAAGGGAACCTCAGTTTCACTTGAGGACATTCCATATTACGACGGAACTCCATATATCCAGCTTGAAAAAAACATCCCGGATTTTACGGAGGATGAAAAGAAAAATACCGAGACGTTTGAAACATATAGTGAGCTGGATTCGCTTGGGCGCTGCGGACAGGCATATGCGAATATCTGTCCGGAGATCCAGCCGATGGAAGAACGGGATGCAATCGGAAATGTCCGACCAAGTGGCTGGCACACTGTGAAGTATAATGATCTAATTGATGGCAATTATCTCTACAACCGCTGCCATCTGATCGCGTACTGCCTGGCCGGCGAAAATGCAAATGAGGAGAATCTGATCACCGGGACAAGATACCTGAATACCGAAGGGATGCTTCCGTTTGAAGAGATGGTCAATGATTATGTGGATAGGACTGGAAATCATGTGCTGTACCGCGTGACACCACAGTATGAAGGAGATAATCTGGTTGCTTCCGGCGTGGAGATGGAGGGATGGTCCGTTGAGGATGCAGGAACCGGAATCTGTTTCCATGTATACTGCTATAATGTACAGCCGGGAATCGAAATCAACTATGCAGACGGAACAAGCTGGGAAACCGTTTCCGATAATCGTGAGAACGCGCAGAAAACAGAAAGTGTTGGGCAGGAATCAGGATGCACAGGACAGGGAACCAGACTGGAAAGTGATATTACCACAGAGCAGCTAGAGATTGCCAATGGCGATTCAGACCGCCGGAACAAAACGACACAGACTTATATTCTGAATACAAATACGAAGAAAATCCATCGACCGACCTGCTCGAGTGTCAGTCAGATGAAGGAGACAAATAAGCAGACCTATGAGGGAACCGTAGAGGAGTTAGAAAATATGGGATATGCTCCGTGCAAGAAATGTAATCCGTAATCGTAATCCGAATTCACGTATGTGCATCAAGACAAAATAACACGACAAATAATAAGCGTACAATACGCGGCTGTGTGCAAAACGGTACGTAAATCAGTTGTTGCGGGAAACAAGCCGTGCTATAATGATGTAGATTTTTATAACAATACGTTCGTACATGAAGATGGAAACATGAGGTGATTCTGGATTTATGAAATGGGATTAACCTGAGCGGCGTTCGTTCCGGGGGCAGGATATGCGATATTTATTTAGATAAAATCAGACATACAGAAAGAGAGAATATTATGAAATTATCAAGAGTTCATGGACTTTCCGGAGAAGTAGCAGTGCCGGGAGACAAGTCCATTTCACACAGAAGCATTATGCTTGGTTCCATTGCGAAAGGCAATACAGAGGTAGAAGGATTTTTGCAAGGCGCTGACTGCCTGTCTTCAATCGCCTGCTTCCGGAAAATGGGGGTTGAGATTGAGAACAACGGTGATAAGGTATTGGTGCATGGAAGAGGCCTGCATGGGCTGATGGCACCGGATTCTGTGCTGGATGTTGGAAACAGTGGAACAACGACGCGGCTGATGTCGGGCATCCTTGCAGCACAGCCGTTTGTATCAACAGTCAATGGCGATGCGTCGATTCAGAAACGCCCGATGAAGCGTATTATCACACCGCTTTCACAGATGGGGGCAGATATCCGGAGCTTACGTGGAAATGATTGTACACCGCTTGAGATTCACGGCACGAATCTGCATGGGATCCACTACGATTCGCCGGTCGCTTCGGCACAGGTCAAATCAGCGATTCTGCTTGCCGGACTTTATGCGGATGGCGAGACCTCTGTGACAGAACCGGAAGTGAGCCGGAACCACACCGAACTGATGTTTGAAGAATTTGGTGTGGATATCCGTACGGAAGGGAAAACGGTGTATGTGAAACCGGCAGAGGAATTGTTTGCGAAGAAGGTGATTGTGCCGGGAGATATTTCTTCGGCAACGTATTTCCTTGTGGCAGCAGCAATCACACCAAATAGCTGTGTGACCGTGAAAAACGTAGGAATCAACCCGACACGGGATGGTATCCTGCGCGTGCTTTCGGATATGGGTGCTGATGTAACAGTCGAGAAGACATCTGGAGAGATCGGTGAGCCAACGGCGGATGTGACAGTGCGTACCTCGGATTTGAAAGGCTGTGTCGTTGGCGGGGAAGTAATCCCAACTCTGATTGATGAAATCCCGGCGATTGCGATTCTTGCCTGCTTTGCAGAGGGGGAGACGATTATCAAAGATGCGGCAGAATTGAAAGTAAAAGAATCAAACCGGATTGATGTTATGGTAGATAACCTGAAAAAAATGGGAGCAGATATTGAGGCAACCAAAGATGGTATGATTATCCGCGGTGGCAGACCACTTCATGGAGCCATAATCGATAGTCATCTCGACCATCGGGTGGCGATGAGTTTTGCGGTTGCTGCGATGAACGCAGATGGCGAGACGGAGATTACCGGCGCAGAATGTGTTGATATTTCGTATCCGGGATTCTATGAAGATATGCGCAAGCTGGTAAAAATGTAGAGCAGACGAATAAATTAGGCATACAATGCCAATACATAGAAAGTGTTGCATGTTGCAGCTAAAAGAAAAAGTTCGATGAAACATTCATTGTCTCATCGAACTTTTTGCTCTTCCATGCAAGCTGCTGCATCTGAACTATAAGAATGTCGGATTCTCGGCAATTACTCAGCGTCAGCATCCTCCGCCTTTTCTTCAGCAGGCTCTTCTGCTGCAGCATCCTCGGATTTTTCGGAATCATCCGGATTAATCGTCACATAATCACGATCGGCATCTTCCATTTCAAGATCCAGATCGTCCGCAAACAGATCATCCTCCTCGATATCATCTTCGTTGTCAAAGATCTTTGGCATCTTGTCTTTGATCGTAGTTTTTACCTTGTTGATTTTCTCATCAACATTGTTATCCTGATATACCTTAGATTCTTTGATCTTGTCCTTAAATGCATAGCACAGACCGCCAACTGCGGCTGCGGCAACTGTAAATTTTACGACACCCTTAAAAAACTTACCCATGTCTCAATCTCCTTTTCCATAATTATCTATATTTTACCACAATTATATAAAGACTATTCTAATACATGCAATAATAAAAAGCAAATAGAAATCTGTGGTTCACAGAAAGTTTAGAATTATTCCTTTGCCTTGCCCTGTATGATATGGTAGACTAAAAGATAATAAAAAAGTCCGGAGGATGATATAAAATGAAAAATTTAAAAGAAACTGAGAAGAATTTTCTTACCTGTGCGATTTTGATCGCACTTGTTGGAATAGCATTGGTTTTCTTAGACCAAACTACATTAGGAATCCTGAGTATTATTGCTGCTGGGGTATTCATAGTAATCTTTTTTAAGATGGTGATCACAAGGAAAAAAGAGGAAAAAGAGGAAGAAAAGAAGCATGTTGACAGTAAGTGAAAATCGGAAACAGTTTGAACAGTGGACGCTCGACTATCAAAAGAAAAAGGAAGATGCGGATCGTTTGTTTGGAAGAATTTCCACGTTGCGGATTCTTGCATTTTTGATTGGCGCAGCGGCCTTGATCATTGGAGTAACAGAAAAAGAAAAGACATATGCAACATTGCTGCTGATCGTAGGCGCAATGTTTTTGATTGGTTTTGTTTTACTTGTGAAATGGCATAGCGTTGTTGCGGAACGTCAGGAACTGCTGTCGGAAAAATGGGAGGTCTGCAAACGGTACTGCAACCGGTATACAGATGGCTGGCGTAAGTTTGAGGAAAAAGGAACCACTTATCTGCACGAAGATGATTGTGTTGCTGCGGACATTGATCTGCTTGGAGAAAATTCTCTGTATCAGATGATTTCTGTGTGTCATACAGACAAGGGAAAACAGTTTTTGGCTAATCATCTTACAACGAGATATATAGACAGTTCGGAGCGGGAACAGCGACATACGGCGATACTGGAACTTGCTGGAAAACCGGAGTTTGCGGTTGAATTTGAGACAGCCGGACGAAAAATGGAATCGGAAAAACAGAAGTTTGATGCTGAGGCGTTTGAGGATTTCTGTGGAGACCCGGCACAGGGAAAGCTTCCTGTATTTGCACATATATTACGATTTGTATTTCCGGTATGTGAGATTGTAAGTCTGGTATTGTTTCTGGCAGGCGTGATCTCTTATGGCGTTCCATTGATTGGGTTTCTTGTTTTGATTGTGATTTCATGGCTGAGCAGGTTTATGACGGATGCCATTATCCAGCCGGTTTCTTATGCGGGTGCGGTAAGTGGAGAATATGAAGTGATGCTTTCGCTGATTGCAAAACAGGAGTTCCGGAGTGCGGTACTTTCTGATATGCAGCAGCATGCCGGCGGAGCAACGGGAGCCGTTCGCGCGTATCACAAATTAAAAGCCATCGGGCAGGCCTATAACATTTCCTTTAATCCGTTAGTGCATCAGATTTTGTGTGGATTTTTCCTCTGGGACTATCAGCTTGCGGCGGTTGTTTCCCGTTGGAAAAAAACATATGGATTGCAGGTCGCCGGATGTTCGGATATGATTGGAAAGCTTGAGGAACTGATGAGTTTTTCAGTGCTTGGTATGGTGCGGGAAACCGGCGATAGTACGATTGATTATAGTGGAAACAGGGTACATTTGGAAGGTAAAAATCTGTATCACCCGTTACTGCTGCCGGATCAGGCACAGGGCAATGATGTATGCCTGAAGGATGGCATTACAATTATTACAGGATCAAATATGTCAGGGAAGACGACATTTCTTCGTACAGTTGCAGTTAATCTGGTGCTTTCGTATCTTGGGGCTCCGGTTTGTGCGGAAGCCCTGCATGCATCATATATGCGGATTTTCACATCCATGCGTGTCAAGGATGATGTGGCACATGGAATTTCAACATTTTATGCAGAGATTTTACGAATTAAGGATATGGCGGGATACCGGAAAGAGGACAAGCCGATGCTCTGCCTGATTGATGAGATTTTCAAAGGAACAAATTCTGCGGACCGGATCGTCGGTGCGACGGAGGTTATTACAAAGCTTGCGGGAACCCATTGTATGACGGTTGTCTCCACACATGATTTTGAACTTTGTAATATTACAGACCGGAATCAGACACCTGCTGTGAATTATCATTTTCAGGAATATTATGAAGGCGATGAACTACGGTTTGATTATAAGATCCGCGATGGCAGATGTACGACGACGAATGCACGGGCGATCCTCCGTATGGCAGGGTTTGAGGTAGGATAGAATTGTGCAGGATTGTACAAAATGGATAAAAAAATGCCGGACATTTGTCGAAAAAGCTTTGTCAATTATGCACAATGCCAATTATGAATTATTGACAAAGCGAAGGTTGACTTTGTCGCGCATTTTGTTATAAAATCGAAGTAGTGAAATTTAATTACAAGGGGGTATATGGCAATGGCATTACCAGCAAATATTACAGCAGGTTCTGACAGCAATGTCCTTACGATTGCGGCATCCAATAATAAAGGACTGCTGATCCGTTTCCTGAATGACCAGGTAGAAGATGGCTTTTATGCTTTGGTTATTGACTATTTGAAGGACAGCAATTTCGACCTCAAGAATATGATGGTCGATGACGATGTAAAAGCACAGTGTACAAAGCTTTATGAATTGGGTGAATTTGTAGATACCAATATTAAAGCAACCGGACGATATGAGATTGAAGAGTGGATTGAACCGCTGTTCAAATTTGTGTATGGAGATATTGATCCGCTGGATGTGGATGCACCTATCAGTACATCCGGTATTTATCGTTACAGCATCTGGCTGATTTATCTGTATCAGAGAGAGTGCTTCGGCGATGCAATGCGTCTGATCGGTGAGCGTATTGCGCCATTGCTTATTAATCTGAGCTATCAGATTTTAGAGGATGATGACAGACCGAAGAACTTTGATAAGGCAATCATGGGATACCTTGATCTGATCAATGTTATCATGGAGATGGGACTTCCGGCAGACGATGCAAATTCAGATGCATACATGAATAATCTGGAAGTATTGTTTGACTATGTGGTAGAAGATCCGCATGTAGGAAATGATTACAAGATACAGTTCTCAATCGGACTGTTCAATGCGTATATCCATAACAAGGAATACAGCAAGGCATTTGAGTTTTACGGATTGAATGCTGAGTATATTCCAATTGACAATATGTCAGTTTATGAGAGCTTTAAGGAATTGATCCGTAACACGAACTCAGCAGCTGATACAACGGTATTGAGCAGAAGTGTTATCAACGCAATCTCAAAGCAGGAGATTTACAACAAGCGTATCGATACATTGATTTCAGAAGTGTCTTCGTTTGTAAGAAAAGTATATCTTTATATTGAAAACGAGCCAAACATGAAGAAGAATCTACAGATTCTTGGCGCAGGTGCTGCCTTGAGTGACAAGCATAATATTTTTGAGGGTCTGTATGAGTATAACCTTGTGTTCTATGAGTGTGGAATCAAGGATCTGGTAAATCAGGATAATTCTAACAAGTCATGGGAAGAAAAGTATGAGATTCTCGATTTGCTCTACACAACATTGAATGTTATTTTTGATGGTTACAATGTATATGAGATTTCAAACAAGATTGAGCATCAGTATGTAGAGCTTACATGGATTGGAAATTATGTCAATGCAAATCCTTCTCTGCTCAAGCTGTTCTTCAGTGTAAAGGAGAAGATTAAGGCATTTAAGGTTCGTAAGAATTCTATTCTTGAGAAGTCTAAGACGAATTATGAGATTAAGCAGATGATTGATGATCGTCAGAAGGCACTCGTATTTATGACTGCAGAAGATATGATCAGCAATGGCTTGAACAGTGGAAAGATCAATATTATCAACAATAACTATGATCCAAAGATTGCGGAAAAACAGTTGATTAAGACTTATGCGGAAATCGTAGTTCCGGCCAAATATAAGAAGAACGAAGTTCCGCAGACTGGTGGTAAGTTCTTTGGTAAGAATTCTGCTCCTGCTATGGATCCGGATTTACAGAAGCTGTTGTCCGATACAAAGATAGAAGAGATGCTTTTAAAGTCTGAGTGGTTGTGGAATCAGTATGAGGATAAGGGCAATGATCAGCAGACACCAGAGGAAGCTACATACAGTGTTGTATGCCTGATCAAGGTAGTAGAGAAACTCCTTGACAGAAAGGGTGGAAACTCATCCCGTTCAGAATCCTCTCCGAATAAGAAAGTCATTATCACAAAGACAGGTAAGGTTATCGAGTTATCCGACGAGGGTGCGCAGACACAGAACAATAACACAACGCTTCAGCCGACTGTAATCGAGAACCTGAACAACATCATCGTGACCTTGAAAGACAAGTCCGATGCAAACGTGAAGTATGTACAGGCGTATGTAAATGACTGGTTGAATTCAGTTGTAGATGCGAAGCTGGATAAGAACTCTATGTTGCAGCTGTACGAGGCAGAAGAACTTCGTAACAAGACGTTGACTGTCATTAAGAAGCTTCGCGCAGATCTTTTATAATCAGACCACAAAAAAACCTTTATCATAAAGCGGGAGGTATCTTATGGATACCTCCTAATTTTATTCTGGACGCCTTTGATATGAATGCAATTAAAAAATGGATGAGAACAGTATATGGCAGAAAAAAGACAGAGAATTAATATAAATATTTATCGTGCGAGCCACAACGCAGAGGAAAGTCAGCATATATTTGATGTCGAGGAGGAACTGAAAAAGCTTCCGAAAAGTCCTGGCGTCTATATCATGCACAGCAAAAATGATGATATCCTCTATGTTGGAAAAGCTGTGAGTCTGCATAGCCGGGTACGACAGTATTTTCAGACGGGACACGGACATGGAGGCTCTGCGAAGATTGCAAAGATGGTCTCGCAGATTGCGTATTTTGAATATATTGTGACAAGCTCTGAGATGGAAGCACTTGTGCTTGAATGTAATCTGATCAAGGAGTATCGCCCGAAGTATAATACGATGATGACGGATGACAAAGGCTACCCGTATATCCGTGTTACGGTAGAAGAGGCGTTCCCGCGATTTTTGTACAGCCATTCGATGAAACGGGATCATTCTAAATATTTCGGACCATATACCAATGCGCGTGCAGTCAAAGATATACTGGAACTGATTAACAAGCTTTATCATCTTCGTACATGTAATCGCAGACTGCCACAGGATATTGGCAAAGAACGTCCGTGCTTATATTATCAGATCGGACAGTGTAAGGCACCCTGCAATGGAAAAATCGGTCAGGAAGAGTATGGCAGACAGGTGCAGGCAGCATTATCGTTCCTGAATGGAAATTACAAGGATATCCTTTCTGAATTACAGGAGCAGATGAGAAAACAGGCAGAGGAGATGGAATTTGAAAAGGCGGCAGAAACGCGGGATCTGATCGAAAGCATTCGACATATTGAGGACAAACAGCAGATGAATAAGGCGTCCGGGGAAGACCGGGACGTGATTGCGTGTGCATCGAACGAGAAAGACATTGTGGTGACAGTGTTCTTTGTGCGTGATGGCAAGCTGCTGGGCCGGGAAAATCATCATATGAATGGTAACAGTAAGGAACGATTACCGGAGGTGCTGACAGCTTTTATTAAGCAGTTTTATTCGGGGACACCGTATCTGCCAAAGGAAATTCTGGTGCCGGAAATGCCGGAGGAACGTGAGATACTGGAGGCGTATTTGAGCGAACGGCGCGAATCCAAGGTGCAGATTGTTGTGCCGCAGAAAGGTGATAAGAAAAAAATACTGGATCTGGCAGCCGAAAATGCAAGACTGGTACTGGCACAGGATATGGAACGCGTGAAACGGCAGGAGAAGCGGACGGTCGGTGCAGCAAATGAGATTGCGGAGCTTCTTGGAATTCCGTCAGCGAATCGGATGGAGGCGTTTGATATTTCCAATATTTCCGGTGTATTGTCCGTGGCATCAATGGTTGTGTTTGAACAGGGAAAACCGAAGAAAAATGCGTATCGGAAATTCCGGCTGCGTACGGTAACCGGACCGGATGATTATGCATCTATGAAGGAGGTGCTGTCGAGGCGTTTCACAGACGAGAAGATGGATATTTTGCCGGATGTCATCATGATGGATGGTGGTAAAGGTCAGGTGAATGTCGCGTTGATGGTATTAGACAGTCTGGGACTTGACATTCCGGTCTGTGGTATGGTAAAAGATGATAATCACAGGACAAGAGGGTTATATTACAACAATGTGGAAGTGAAGTTTCCAAAGGGCAGTGAAGCGATGCTGATGGTGACAGCATTACAGGATGAGGCACACCGGTTTGCAATTGAATACCACAGACAGCTACGCAGTAAGAATCAGGTACATTCCGTGCTGGATGAGATACCGGGAGTCGGTGAGAACCGGAGGAAACAACTGCTTAAATATTTTGGTGAGATAAGGAAGATCAAAGAAGCGACGGTTGGCGAGCTTGTTGAAGTGCCGGGAATTCCGGAATCCGTCGCAAAGAATGTGTATGATTTTTTTCATGTGGAATAAACAGCGCAAACAACATTCAAAATCGGATGATGACAGACATAGGAGAATAACATATGTTTCAGAAATTTTTTCCAAACGAATATTATGACAGTACCTACCATATAGATTTTCAGGCCTTTTATGACAAAGGGTACCGGGCGGTGCTGTTTGATGTTGACAATACACTGGTGGAACATGATGCACCAGCCAATGCACGTGCAAAGACGCTGATCCGGCAATTAAAGGATATGGGGTATGGCGTCTGTTTCGTGTCAAACAACGACGAAGAACGCGTGAAGTCCTTCAATGATCAGGTTGGCGCAGCTTATGTATATAAGGCAGGAAAACCTTCGGCGAAAGGCTATGTACAGGCAATGCAGAAGCTTGGCACTGACCGGACAAACACGTTGTTTGTCGGGGATCAGATCTTTACAGATATCTGGGGCGCGAACAATGCGCAGCTTTACAGTATTTTAGTGCAGCCGATTGCAAAGCATGAGGAGATTCAGATTGTATTGAAACGAATTCCGGAAAAATGGGTGCTGCACTGTTATTTGAAGAAACATACATTGCAGACAGGAAAATTATCCTCTTAATGATTTTCGTCTGTCATATAGAAAATGTGCTTGCACAAATTTCTATATGACAGACGAATGTATAAAAAAAAGACGCAAATGTCTGCGTCTTTTTCTTTGGGTTAATATATATTTATCAGTAAGATAATTAAGCAAGCTTGTTAACAGCAAGTGTTAAACGGGAAATCTTTCTTGAAGCATTGTTCTTGTGGTAGATTCCCTTTGAAGTAGCTTTGCTGATCTCAGATGTAGCAACCTGAAGTGCAGCTTCTGCAGCAGCCTTATCGTTTGCCTCGATAGCAGCCTCAACCTTCTTAACTAAAGTCTTAATCTTAGACTTGATCATTTTGTTTCTTAAAGTCTTTGTCTCAATAACAAGAATTCTCTTCTTTGCGGATTTGATATTAGCCAAACCTGACACCTCCATAAATATTATAATAGTTAGTTTATATAATTATCACTTTGGTCAAGACACGAACAACCCGTCCACACCACTAGACAGATTGGACCAGTGAAAATTTCTAATTGTGTTCACACACAAACCATAGAATAGCAAAAAGCCATTTTTCTGTCAATAGTTTTTGACGAAAAAACCTGTAAAAACCTAAATTTTAGCTTGCAGAATAATCCTGAATCATCTTATCATAATCTGCAATTGGCATAGGCTTCGCAAATAGGAAGCCCTGACCGATTTCACAGTTGATGGAACTGAGCATTTCCAGCTGTTCAACGGTCTCGATACCTTCGCTGACCACACGGATATCGAGGGTGTGAGCCATCTCGATGATACTGCGCAGGATGCTGACTGCATTTTTGTCGTTCGTCGTTGAACGTGACAAGAAATCATGGTCAAGCTTGATGACATCGATCGGCAGATCTTTGAGTAGTGTAAGCGATGAGTAGCCAGTTCCGAAGTCATCCATATTGATGATGAAATCCATGGATTTTAGTTTCTTCAATACGTCGATCATCTGCGAGTAGTTCTCGGAGAAGATGCTCTCTGTAATCTCGAACTCCAAATAATGATGTGGAATATAGTATCGTTCCACAATTTCCTGAACCTTCGACAGGAAATCCGGATGAACCAGTGTTACCCGTGACAGGTTCACAGAGAACGGGATGACATAAATGTCAGAATCGAGATAACGACGGATGGACTTGCATGCCTGTTCCAGCATGAAACAGTCGATCTGATAGATGAAGCCGTTCTTCTCGAAGGATGGTATAAAGGCTGCCGGTTCCAGAAATCCCTTGGAAGGAGATAACCAGCGAACCAGAAGCTCACCACCAATCAGACTCTTTGATGCAATATCGTATTTTGGCTGTACATATGCACAGAATTCATTATTCTCGAGAGCTCCATGAATGCTGTTCTCAAGCTGCGCGTCGTTCAATACCTTTTTGTGGTATTCATCATCGTAGAATGCATAAGACACGCCGGTTGAAGCATCGATAGACTTGCCGGCCATCATTGCACGGTCAACTAAGCGGTTTATGCTGTAGCTGTGCATGGTTTCGTCGATGATCAGGATTCCGGTTGTGAAGTCTACAACGAACCGATCCTGGATGGCAAGACAGGAATCATGAACCTCCGCCTTGATGTTATTGAAGATAGACATGAACTGATCTTCCGCCTTGTAGTGGATCAGCATGATATAAGTATCACTGATGACACGGGCAAATGTCTCGCCCTCCTGCATATATTTGTTCAATACATCTGCAACAGCCTTGAGTGTCTGGTCACCCACGTTGTGTCCATAGGTCTCATTGATGTATTTGAAGTTCTTGATGTTAAAGTAGAACATTACATAATCGGTATCCGGATTGTCGTTTAGGATAGCCTGTGCATCAACCTTGAACTTCTCGAAGTTTCCGTATCCGGTTACGATATCGCGGTAGGAAGCTTCGGCAATACGCTTTTCGATATTTATGTTCTGCTCGAGCTCCTTGCGAAGCTGCTCTGCCTTTGTCTCCTTGTGAGTGGAGGTGGAGATCAGGAATGTATGGCTTCCGGAATTCCAGTTGATTGTTGTCATATGGACATCCAGAGGCTCGTCCAGTGTGCGGTTATGCTTAATACAGCTAACCGTTGGATTGCCATCGGAGATTTTGTGTACCGGACAATCCCTGCAAGGCGCACTTTCCTGTTGCAGACAAGAGTAGCATTTGCTGTTTAATGCAAGCTTCGGGAAATATTCTCTTGCATATTCGTTAAAATACATGACTTCGTATGAATCCTTGTCGACAACGATCATTGGATTTTGTACAAGATCAAAGGCTTTGATTGTGTCGTCACGCAACAGAGACATCACACGATTTGACTGTTTTGTCTTGATTGCCTCGCCAAACAGACGGAAAATCTGTTTAAATGCCGTAAGTGTCTGCGCAGTCCATGTAACGTCTTTATTCATAGAGTAAAAACTGATAAAACCGATGCGCTTTCCATTTGTAATGATATCGCATTGCATGAGCTTTTGGATTCCCTCCGCATGTGGATTCATGCTTGCGGTATTTGTCTTGATCAAAGAGGTATCGGAGGAATACGTAATTCCATCCGTTCCCATCGCGGATAATTCTTCCAGGATCACTGCAGGTGTATGCTGACGGAGAGCCATGTCATTGGTAATTCCTTTTTTGCACCATTGGTGTGTACAGTCGACAAAGCTCTTATTGTAGCTGTATTCCCAGATACTGATTTTGTCAATGGAATAGTGTTCTCCGACAAGCGCCATTGCCTGTTCGATTGCTGTGTAGGTATTTGTGCTGGCAAACAGCGTGGAAAGCAGGGAATCCAGAAGCGAAGAAGCCTCGGACTCCTTGGATGTTGATTCTGAACGGTCATTTTCATATTTTCCACGTTCCATGTCATCCGCATAAAAGAAATAACTGTTTTTTCCGTTTAATTTTGCCTGATACAGGGCAGTGTCAGCATTTTCCAGTAAGACATTGTAAGGAATCTGCTGGTTTGTTGCAGCGATACCGATACTGAGTGTGACCTTACAATCACGTTGATACAGCTCACGCAGACGATCGGCAATCATGACTGCTTTTTCGCTTGCAAGCTGAGTATCTAAGACATTGGATAAAAACACACAGAACTCGTCACCGCCGAGACGGCCGGCAATCCCATAGTCTCCTTTAAATTCCTGCAAAGTCTTTGCAATATCAACGATTACTTCGTCGCCCTTTAAATGTCCGAAGGTATCATTGATTTTCTTAAAATCGTCAATATCAATCAGCATCAGAACCTGATAGCTGTTTCCGTTTAATTCACGAAGGGAGGCCTGGATTTTGCTCTCGGTCGTTGCCTTGTTGTAAAGACCGGTCATCTGGTCGGTCTCTGCACGGATCAGAAGCTTTTGCTGTTCCACTTTCTGGGCGTGGATATTCCGGAGCAGACCAACGACACGAAGTGGTGTCCCTGTCTCATCGTAGATGGTAGAAAAGGTAGAGAAATACCACTGGAAGCCGCCGTTTTTTGTGTTTAATTTAAATTCGGTAGAATGATATTCAGTACCTGTCTTTGCCAGATAAAACAGCTCTTCGATGGCAGATTGGGTATCGTAGGAGACAAGTCCCATCTTGAGCATATTTTCGGTCGGGTTCTCAATCACAGATTCACCCTCAAAGATATGGTTGAACTTTTCTGCAAAAGTAATTGTGTCAGTTGCAATATCGTATTCGTAAGGAAGCTCCTCAGAGATATCGGAGATAATCAGATATTTCTGTTCTTCGAGCATTGCCTTTGTCTCAGCAATCTTCAGGCTTGTGATATCGGACATAACGAGGTTCACAACCGGGAATCCGTGATCTTCCGAACCGGAGCGGGCGATGACTGCATTGACCCATTTGATGCTTCCATCCGCACATTGGATACGGAAGTTCATGATTTTGGAATTCTCTTCATTTTCGGTCAGATCTGCGAGTGCGTCGATCACAAGCGCCAGATCCTCGCTCAACACGAGCTGCAAGGTGCTTTTGCCAAACTTCTCCCTGTAGTCATGCTCGGAGTAACCACACATGTCATAGAAGAAATTATTTGCCCATAAAAGAGACAAGTTATTATCAAGCAGATGCTTGCTCACTCCACTTGGAACTGTATTTGCGAAAATCTCCAGATCAGTTTTGGCACGTACCGTTTCATTTGCTGCATTTTCCAGATTTGTGATATCAGTAAATACGCACTGTAACACATCGCGGCCATCGTTCAAAGAGAATGCCTGCCCGTTGCAGAGTACTGTCAGAACCGTACCGCTTTTCGTCACGATCCGGTGCTGGATACTGATCAGATTTGAGATACTTAACTGATAGTTCATGGAGGCAATCACTTCTGTGAAATCCTCCACATATAACAGATTATCCAGAGTACAGATCTTCTTTGACAGTTCACGCGGAGAATATCCGGTCATTGTACAAAGTCCCTGGTCAAAGTCCAGAATATTGTATGGCGCATCCGTCTCTAAGACAAATGTAGCCACGTCATTTCCATTCACAAAATTGCTTGATGCCATTATCGCCCCACCACCTCATGCTGTATAAAAAACTATTATTATTATAGAGGAAAACAGCATATGACGCAAGGTAAAAATGATGCAGAATTCCAGGGATATTAGACGCATTTATAAAATGGTTTCTTTACTTTGCAGGGCGGAAATGGTAAAATAAATAAGCTTATAGGTTTTTGGACAATACAGGAAAATATAGTAATCGATTGTTATGAAAAGAGAAGAATACAGAAAGTTTCAGTGGCTTGCAAGTATCTGTATCGCGGTGTTTATTTTGAGCTTTGCCGTGTGCCTGCTTGCTTTTAACCGGAGTGTGTACCGGCTTTCTTCGACCGATTATCGCAATGGTGTAACGGTGGAGATCAGCAAGGCAGAAGCGGAGCTTTATTATGGACAGATTGCAGATTCCTATTGCCGTTTTTTTACAGGAAAATACAGGATTGCCGGATATGAATTATCCGATGAAAATGTACATCAGCTAAACCGGTTGAAAGGGTATTACCGGTTTGCCTGGATATTATCAATTATGTCGCTGGCAGGAATGATATACAGCTTTCGCAGGCTGTGGCGCAGACGGGAGACGATGCCGTGTTTTTATGGCAGTGCAGGCGGCGCGTGTCTGGTTGCGCTTTTGATGCTGCGGATCGTGACATCTAAAAAAGAGGTCTATGCAGGACTTCGGAATATGATATTCCATGGGGATTATAGTTATTTTTCTTCCGGGGATGTGCTGTGTAAGATTTTACCGGAAGCTTTTGCCAGGAATCTGGCATTGCTATACCTTGGCATAGTTGCGGCGGAGATTTTTGTGTTTGTAATGATTCGTGTGATTGTCCGTCTGGCGGGACGGCCACACCGGTATTAGATTTAGAGAAGGATATTTTTAAGGAGGGTTACAAAATATGAACAAACGACTGGAAGACTGGATAAATTGGATTTTAATTGATGAGTTAAAAAGCGGGATCATCAATGCGCCGAAGCATCTGCTCGGAAACCATGACTATGGGGATGGTCAGGTGATCATGGTATATCGTCCGCATGCGGAGAAGGTCTATGTCGTATCTCCAACCGGCAGGATCCGTGACGAGATGGAATGTCTGACGGAAGGTGTCTATGGATTTTACAGTGCAAAGAAAAAATATAAAGGAACAAAATACCGGATTGAGACGACATATCAGGATGGTACGACAGTTGTGACTGCTGATGCGTATGCATTTGATTCACAGATTACAGATTTCGACACGTATCTTTTTGCTGAGGGCAAGCACTATGATGTCTATGAGAAGTTCGGTGCACATCCGATGACCATCGATGGCGTGAAGGGTACTTATTTTGCAGTGTGGGCACCGCATGCGAGACGTGTAAGCGTCGTCGGTGATTTCAATATGTGGGATGGTGCACTCAATCCGATGCAGATGATGCAGACTTCCGGCATCTATGAGCTGTTTATCCCAGATGTGGCTCCGGGAGCTGTCTATAAATACCAGATTCTCACAAGAGACGGGGAGATCTTATACAAGGCGGATCCATATGGAAACCAGTGTCAGGTAAGACCGGACAATGCGAACGTGGTTGCGGACCTGACCGGATATAAGTGGAAGGATACCGGCTGGATCGAGAACCGGAAGCAGCAGACACGTGAGAAAGAGCTGAAGAAGCCGATGGCAATCTATGAGTGCCACCTTGGTTCCTGGAAGAAGAAAATAGAGGATTCCGATTTTGGATTCTATACATACCGCGAACTCGCAAAGATGCTTTGTGACTATGTAAAGAAGATGGGATATACGCATGTAGAACTGATGGGTATCGCAGAGTATCCGTTTGATGGTTCCTGGGGATATCAGGTTACAAATTATTATGCACCGACCAGCCGTTACGGTTCGCCGGAGGATTTCATGTATTTTGTGGATTACATGCATGAAAACGGTATCGGCGTGATTTTAGACTGGGTACCGGCACATTTTCCAAGGGATGCGCACGGACTTGGAAGATTTGATGGCATGCCGCTTTATGAGCATCCGGATTCAAGACGCGGCGAACATCCGGACTGGGGAACCTACATCTTTGATTTTGGAAGAAATGAGGTTTCTAACTTCTTGACAGCAAATGCATTGTTCTGGGTGGAGAAGTTCCATGTGGATGCATTGCGTGTGGACGCAGTTGCTTCTATGCTGTATCTGGATTACGGAAAGCAGGATGGACAGTGGCTGCCGAACAAAGATGGCGGAAATGAGAATTACGATGCGATCGAACTGCTCCGCAAGATTAACACGGTTATGGAAGAACGCAATCCGGGTGCATTTCTGATCGCGGAAGAGTCTACGGCATGGGCAGGTGTCACAGCGCCGGCAAGCATGAAAGGACTTGGCTTCCTGTACAAGTGGAATATGGGCTGGATGAACGACTTCTTAGAGTATATGAAGATGGATCCGTATTTCCGTTCGTTCAACCACAACCGTCTGACCTTCAGTTTGTCATACACATATGCAGAGAATTATGTGCTTGTGATTTCACACGATGAGGTGGTACATCTCAAGTGCTCCATGCTCAACAAGATGCCGGGTGTAGAGATGGATAAGTTCGCAAACCTGCGTACAGCATATGGATTTATGTATGGACATCCGGGCAAGAAGCTTTTGTTCATGGGACAGGAGTTCGGGCAGCTTCGAGAGTGGAGTGAGGCAAGAAGTCTTGACTGGTTCTTATTAGATCAGCCTTTGCACAAGAAGATGCAGAAATGGGTGGCAGATCTGAACCATATGTATACAACCTATGACGCATGCTACTACAATGACAACAATCAGATGGGATTTGAGTGGACCAAGGTCGATGATGCAAATACAAGTATTATCGCGTTTGTGCGTCGTGGAAAGACGGTGAAGGATCAGTTGTTGTTTGTGTGCAACTTTGTTCCGGTAGAACGCAAGGATTACTGGATCGGAGTGCCTTGCCTGACCGAGTATGAGGAGATTATCAATTCGGATGCGAAGATCTACGGCGGTTCCGGCACGAAGAACGGCACAGTGAAGGCATTTGAAGAGAAATGTGATCGTATGCCATACGCAATCAGCATTGATATCGCACCACTTTCGATGATGGTATTCAAGTATGATTATGTAGATAAGAAACAGGCTGTTGTGGATGCACCTGCGACAGCAGCAATTGAGAAAAAGCCGGAGCCAAAGAAGCCGGCAACGGCGAAGAAGTCAACAGCAGCAAAGAAGCCGGCTGCAAAGAAAGCGGCTGTGGCAAAGACTTCCACAGTAAAGAAGTCAGTAGAAAAAAAGACAACGAAATAATGGCAAAAAGATATGAGTAAGAAAAAAGCAGATAAGAAAAAAGGCGGATTTGTGCGGGCAATCGGAAATGTGGTTTTGTTTCTGGTTGCGTGTGTATTACTGATTGTTCTTGGGTTGACAGGAATCTATATCTATGTTAAACATGATGTGAATCCCCGTTTGCTGACAGAGGAAGAGGCAACTGCGCTTTCGGATGTGGATTGTATTATCATTCTTGGGGCATCTGTGAAGAATGGAGATACACCTAGTCCGATGCTGCGGGATCGACTGGATGAGGGGATTGCACTTTATAAAGCAGGCTGTGCACCGAAGATACTGATGAGTGGTGACCACGGCAGCGAATATTATAACGAAGTCAGTGTTATGAAGAAATATGCCATTGAGCATGGTGTTCCGTCGGAGGATATTTTCTTAGACCATGCAGGATTTTCGACTTATGAAAGTATGTACCGTGCCAGAGCCATTTTCGGAGTGGAAAAGATTGTGATCGTCACACAGAAATATCATTTGACGCGTGCGGTGTACAATGCCAAAAAACTCGGTATGGATGCGTATGGCGTGGCAGCGGCACCGATTAATTATGGTGGACAGACCATCCGGAATATCCGCGAGTATCTGGCAATCAGCAAGGACTTTGTTATGACATTTATCAAACCGGAGCCGACTGTACTTGGTAATCCGATTTCCTTAGATGGAAGTGGGGATGTTACCAACGGCGCAGATTAACTTGCCCCACAGGGTAACCTGAGCGACGACGGATTGAAAATGAATAGGTAGATTACAATTTGGCAACAGATGAATATGTATATTGAGTTGTCGGCATTCACTAATTCGTACGCAGACCATTGGAGCACATCAGTACTTAATGAACTGTGCCACCAACTTGTTGGTGGTGCAGTGAATTTAGTATCTGCTATGTGCGGAAGTGAGCGAGAGCGAGTCTGCGTAGAATTATGTAATGCTGACAGCTCATAGAGGTCTTGAGAGGTTGCCAAATTGTCAGTAGTTAAACATTCAAGAGGAGGAGCGAAGAGCGTGAAGATGATTTCATTGGAAGAAGAATTGAAGGGTAACGCGTACCCGGGAAGAGGTATCGTGATCGGAAAGTCACAGGATGGAAAGAAAGCGGTAACTGCATATTTCATTATGGGACGCAGTGTGAATTCACGGAACCGTGTATTTACAGAGACAGAGGATGGCATAAGAACAGAGGCAGCAGATCCTTCCAAGCTGACAGATCCACATCTGATCATCTATGCACCGGTGCGTGTATTAGGCAACAAGACAATTGTGACAAATGGAGATCAGACCGATACCATTTACGAGCTGATGGACAAGCAGCAGACATTTGAGCAGTCTTTACGCACGCGAGAATATGAGGACGATGCACCGAATTATACACCACGTATTTCCGGTATTATGCATGTAGAAAATGGTTCGTATAACTATGCAATGTCCATCTTAAAATCCGCAGACGGAAATCCGGATTGCTGTGAGAGATTTACATTTTCTTATATGAATCCACTTCCGGGAACCGGACATTTCATTCACACCTATATGGGTGATGGCAATCCACTTCCAAGCTTTGAGGGTGAGCCGAAGCTGGTTGCAATCCCGGATGATATGGATGCATTTACCGATATGCTGTGGAACTCTTTGAATGAGGATAACAAGGTATCTTTGTTCGTTCGCTATATCGACATCGAGACAGGCAAGGCAACATCAAAGATTATCAATAAATACGACAGAGTCTAAGAAAGCGGAGGATGAAAAATCATGGCAAACGAAATTATGCTTAAGTATGGATGTAACCCGAATCAGAAACCATCCCGTATCTACATGGAGGATGGAAGCGAGCTTCCGGTCAAGGTGATCAATGGCAAGCCGGGCTATATCAACTTTTTGGATGCATTTAACGGCTGGCAGCTTGTAAAGGAGCTGAAAGAAGCAACCGGACTTCCGGCAGCAACTTCCTTCAAGCATGTATCTCCGGCAGGTGCGGCTGTAGGACTTCCGCTTGACGATACATTGGCAAAGATCTATTGGGTAGACGATCTCGGCGAGCTTTCTCCACTGGCATGTGCCTACGCGAGAGCCAGAGGCGCCGATCGTATGTCTTCCTTCGGTGATTTCATTGCACTTTCCGATGTGTGTGATAAGGATACAGCAAGACTCATCAAGCGTGAGGTATCTGATGGTGTAATTGCACCGGGTTATACAGACGAGGCAATCGAGCTTCTGATGCAGAAGAAAAAGGGCAATTACAATATTATCGAGATTGATCCTTCGTATGTACCGGCTCCAATTGAGCATAAGCAGGTATATGGCATCACCTTTGAGCAGGGAAGAAATGAGCTTCCGATCAACGACGAATTGCTTTCAAACATTGTGACTAAGAACAAGGATCTTCCGGAATCTGCAAAGAACGATATGAAGATCGCCTTGATCACACTGAAATATACACAGTCAAACTCTGTATGCTATGTAAAGAACGGACAGGCAATCGGTATCGGTGCCGGACAGCAGTCCCGTGTACATTGTACAAGACTTGCCGGACAGAAGGCAGATAACTGGTATCTCCGTCAGGCACCACAGGTTCTGAATCTGCAGTTTGTAGATTCGCTTGGACGTGCAGATCGTGACAATGCAATTGATGTCTACATCGGCGATGAGTATGAGGATGTACTTCGCGAGGGCGAATGGCAGAAGCGTTTCAAGGTAAAGCCACCGGTATTTACACGCGAGGAGAAGCGTGCATGGCTCGATGGAAATACCGACGTGACCCTTGGCTCTGATGCATTCTTCCCATTCTCTGATAATGTAGAGCGTGCAAAGAAGAGCGGTGTGAAGTATATCGCACAGCCGGGTGGTTCTGTACGTGATGATCTTGTCATCGAGTGTGCAGACAAGTACGATATGGTTATGTCATTTACAGGAATCCGTCTGTTCCATCACTAATTGGATGCTGTAAGACAGAATAATTGAAGAAAGAAAATTGTGAATCCGCAAGGTCAGAAATGGCTTTGCGGATTTTTGGCACAATAAACGGCATACAAAAGGGGGAAAATATTGGTAAAACAGTAGAAATCTCGTTTGACATATTGCGTAATATCCGATATAATTCAAGCATGTATGCTCGGAAGAAGTCTGGGCAAGTATGTCGTGAAAGAAAGGAAAATAGAGATGGCTGAGAAGAAAAATCTGTTGACTAGAGAAGGTCTTCGTAAGTTAGAGGACGAGTTACAGGACTTAAAGGTAAATAGACGTCAGGAAATTGCACAGAAGATCAAAGAAGCAAGAGAGCAAGGAGACTTGTCAGAGAACGCCGAGTACGATGCTGCAAAGGACGAGCAGAGAGATATCGAGGCTCGTATCGAAGAGATCGAGAAGATCCTGAAGTACGCAGAGGTTGCTGACGAAGAAGAAGTAGAGCAGGGTGTTGTAAACTTTGGTTCAGAGGTATCTATTCTGGATATCGATATGGATGAGGTAAACACATTCAAGATCGTTGGTTCTACTGAGTCAAATATTCTGGAAGGAAAGCTTTCCAATGAATCTCCACTTGGCATGGCTATTTTGAAGAAGCGTGTAGGAGAGACAGTTACAGTGGAAGCACCAGACGGAAATTTTGACTTCCGTATTTTGGATATTCGATAAGAAAGAGAGAAATAAAAGTGGCAGAGAATAAGCAGCAGGATACAAACAAGCTGTTGCAGGTGCGTCGCGACAAACTCGCAGAGTTACAGGCAGCAGGAAAAGATCCGTTTGAGATTACAAAATATGATGTGACAAATCACAGTGAGGATGTAAAGGAAACTTACATTGCGCATGAAGCGGAGCTTCTGGCAGGCAGACCAGCACCGGATGTAGAGGGATTGGATGACGAACAGAAGAAAGAGGCTCTGACAAACGATTACAATGAGAGAAGAGCAATCATGGATGCTTCTCCGATTTATGTGAGCATTGCCGGACGTATGATGTTCAAGCGTGTCATGGGTAAAGCGTCGTTCTGTAACATTCAGGATTTGAAGGGGAATATTCAGGTTTATGTTGCAAGAGATGTAATCGGCGAAGAAAGCTATGCAGATTTCAAGAAGTCTGATATTGGAGATATCTATGGTGTGAAAGGATATGCATTCCGTACAAAGACGGGTGAGATATCCATTCATGCCGAGGAGATGACACTTCTGTCAAAGTCTTTGCAGATTCTTCCGGAGAAGTTCCATGGACTGACCGATACGGATATGCGTTATCGTCAGAGATATGTGGATCTGATCATGAATCAGGAAAGTAAGGCAGTATTCATCAAGCGTTCCCAGATTCTGAAGGAGATTCGTAATTTCCTTGCAGGTCGTGATTTCATGGAAGTTGAGACACCAATGCTCGTATCAAATGCAGGTGGTGCGGCAGCGAGACCGTTTGAGACACATTACAATGCGTTAAATGAGGATGTAAAGCTTCGTATCTCTCTGGAATTATATCTGAAGAGACTGATCGTTGGCGGTCTGGAAAGAGTGTTCGAGATCGGCCGTGTATTCCGTAACGAGGGTGTGGATACCCGCCACAATCCAGAGTTTACATTGATGGAGCTGTATCAGGCGTATACTGATTACGAAGGCATGATGGAACTGACTGAGTCTATGTTCCGTTACCTCGCAGAGAAGGTATGTGGCAGCACAAAGATCTCTTACAACGGAATTGAGATCGACTTTGGTAAGCCGTTTGAGCGTCTGACAATGAATGACGCAATCAAGAAATATACAGGCATTGACTTTGATCAGGTAGCAGATGATGCAGAGGCGAAGAAGCTGGCTGACGAGCATCATATCGCATACGAGGATCGTCATAAGAAGGGTGATATTATCAACCTGTTCTTCGAGGAGTTCTGCGAGGAGAAGCTGATCCAGCCAACATTTATCATGGATCATCCAATCGAGATTTCTCCGCTTACGAAGAAGAAACCTTCAGACCCAAGCAAGGTAGAGCGGTTCGAACTCTTTATCAATACGTGGGAGATGTGTAATGCATATTCCGAGCTGAATGATCCAATCGATCAGCGGGAGCGTTTCGCTGCACAGGATGCAAATGCAGCTGCAGGTGATGACGAGGCAGAGCATACAGATGAAGATTTCCTGAATGCTTTGGAGATCGGTATGCCGCCAACGGGTGGTATCGGTTACGGTATTGACCGTCTGGTGATGCTGCTCACAGATTCGCAGGCAATCAGAGATGTTTTGCTCTTCCCGACAATGAAGAGCTTGGATAAATAAACCTAGTGTTTATGCGGGAT
>ERZ1034626.10-NODE-10-length-135414-cov-29.419817_pt1 | contig 135414 bp, 120 predicted proteins | sample MGYA00520652_ERZ1034626 | MGnify/ENA primary metagenome ERZ1034626 (study PRJEB33766, sample SAMN09781765) | gut metagenome | biome: gut microbiome | host: Homo sapiens | place: Madagascar | study: EMG produced TPA metagenomics assembly of the PRJNA485056 data... | reverse complement strand
GTGTTTAGTTTTATGCTTAGAAATGTGGCAATCCTAGGAGTTCTGCCTATGTTTGGACTGGCATTTTTAAAGATAATAATTAAAAATAGAAAGAGTCTTAAATATTTTTTAGGCTCTGTGTTTATTTTGTTAGCTGGATTATGTGTTACCGTTGCTGTTAATAAATTTTATTATAAAAATTGGAATCCCGCATATACGGAAATCAATAAAGCAAGAGCTGCGGTTATTGATTATGGATTGGCTGATTATAATGACATTAAGGAGCAGTTGGATGATATTGGGGTATCTGAAAATGATTATGCCATGATAAAAGCACGAGTGTTTGATGATTATTCCTTTTTTGATGCGGAATTGCTAAATAAGATAGCCCAAATTTCGAAAACACAGATCACAACGCAGACCAGATTGAAAGAGACATTTCGGAATTATCCGGAGGTGTGGAAGGATTCCTGTTTTTATATGGTTCCGCTTGCAACATGTTTATTTATGCTGTTGTGTGGAAATCTATTGTACATTATTGATGCTTTTTACATTAATGTTGTGGTACAGGCATATGTTATATATTTGAATTGTATAGTTGGAAGGTTCCCGATCTATATAAAAAATGGTATATGCTTTGCTGCAATTGGAGCTTTGAGCTATGCATTTTTGCAGTACAGGACTAAAAAGAAGAAGCATACCATTGGTAAAAAATCTTATATTATTTATGGAATTATAACAGTTCTGTTATTTTTTAATGTAAATGAAAAATTAATCATTAATCGTACAAGTGTATATAAACAGGAAGATGCGAGCCAATTTATAAATAGAATATCGAAGGAAGATAAATTTTATTTCGTAGATTTTGTTTCAAGGTCAGAGTGGCTTTATTGCAGAAGCGTCAGTGTTTTTGAGAATATACCAGAAGGGTATTACGGAAACATTATTCGAATTTCAAATTGGGATCGAGGACTGGGGCAAACGAATGAACAATTGGCACGCGCAGGAATTGATTCTCCTTTTCAGGCATTATTAAATGATAATGTATACCTGCTTTCGAACGAAAGTGGGAATATGGACTTATTGAGAATCTATTTTAAGGAGCATTTTGATATTGACTGTTCTTATTCTATGATAGAAGAGGATGTGCTTGAGGGATTTAACGTCTATAAGTTTACTGATAAAATCAAACAGGCAGACAAAGAAGCTGGGGAGGTGGAACTGTTAAACTCGATGGACAATGGCAAATACAGGACATTATCTTTGTTTGTAAATGTTGATGATGATTCAGATGTCTATTTAGAGATGTCAGATAATAATCAGCGATATATGTATATGGCGGTCGACAGGAAACAGTGGTTTTCAATGGGGGAAGATTCATATGTAATTAAATTTGTGGTTCCCAGTAATGATGTTATAATGGGGAAACGGTATTATTTAAGAGTAGTGAAGAAAAGTAATGAAAAATACAGGTATGTAGATTCTAGAATTATCACAGATTTATAATAGGATAGTGGAATGAAAAAGAAAGCGTGTAATAAACTGAATAATATTGTAATTTCAATTCTGGTTGCGGTTTTGATATTTGTCGTCTATCGATTAATTTTTCCGGTATATGGTATCTCTCAAGAGGACTATTGTATGAGAAGTATCGTTACAGGGCGAGGGATGTCTGGAGACACGCATATTGTGTTTTCAAGTACTATTCTAGGAACAATAGCGAAATTTCTTTATTCTTTATTTGATATAAAATGTTGGGAGTATATGCAGATTGGATTGATTCTTCTGGCGTTTATTGATTTAAATTTACTGATAATCAAGAAAAATGATTTGAATTCTGTTCTGGTAATGACCTTGATCAACGTCGTTTTGGGATTAAGATTATACACACTGATAGACTATAAAACTACAGCAATGTTTGTTGGATGTGTTGGGTTAAGTAATATTGCTCTAGGCAATAAGGAACAGCATACGTGGATATGGATTGCAGAAAATATAGTTGGAATAATATTTTCGGCGTTTTCAGCACTGTATTCATGGAGAATCTCGATTGTATGTGTGTTGTTTATTCTGCCTGTTTTTATTGGTAATATTGAAAGACAAAGTCAAAAAAAGAGAAATATAATAAACAGGGTTGTGTGGATTGTTCCATATTTGCTTATCCTTATAGGCGTTTCTGTTTCTCAGAGTGTTTATTATTCAGATGGTAAGTGGGAACAGTGGCAGGAATATTACGAAGCGTACTCCGATATCCAGGAACATGGTGTACCAGATTGGGAGGAGTATAAGGAAGCGTATGAGGAACTCGGATTAAGTGAAAATGATGTATTGATTTTAGCATCCAATATTGCTCAGGATGAGAACGTGTTTCAGGAAGATGTAATTGTAAAAATCTCCCAAATAAGAGGATATGATGAGAATGTTCTGGACAATGAATTTTGGCAGTCATTTTTGGAGGGAATGATATATGGTTCCTTTGCGATTATGGTTGTGGGTACTTTTATTATATATTTTTGGACTGCTACCAGAAAAGATATCAAATATCTGCTCTATAGTTTAATTTTATGTGCAACATTAATGGCTTTTGGCTATATACAAGGTGGGATGATCCTGATGCAACAGGCTTATTATGCAGTTGTGATTGGAGAAGTTATTTTCCTGATGGATAGCATCGAATTTGTAAAATTACATCGGAAAGATGGAATCAATAGTGTAGTAAAATGCTTATCTGTTTCTGTTTTAGCATTATGTCTGATATACAATTACATGGATACAACGGCATCAGAAGTTTTGTCTGATGAACAGAAAATAGTATTCTCGGAAATAATGGAAGAATTATCTGCGGATGAAACACGGGTATATTGTTTATATGAAAATAATTTATATAATTATCTTCTGACAACAGACATTGAGTTGCCGGATAATGTTTGGATATTGGATGAATCAATAAAAAATTTACCTAATAAAAAGCAAATAGACCTACAGGATTTGTATAAACAAAAGGATGTCTATTTTGTGACTGGCAACGATTTGATGGTATGGACGATGTATAATTATTTAAATGAACATACTACAGACAGAGTTGATGTTTTGTGCGTGGAAGAAGCGTTGAATTACAAAGTAATAAAATACACTGTGAATGAATAAGGGAATTGCATGGGAACTATAAGTAATAAATTAAGTAAAAACAGGTATCTATTATACTTATTGATCATTAGCACTCTGATGTTTGTTATTTTGTATAATAAGATGATTTTTCATGGATATATTTATGCATATTATGACATAGGAAGAGATACCCTGGCTACTTATATTCCACGTTATTTTTTTGATTCGGATTGGATCCGACAGGGGAAAACCTCACAGTATTGCCTTCAAAATGGATTGGGAGTGTACACGTACAATCCGGTTTATAAATATATTTTTCCGTATAATTTTTTGTTGATGTTTTGCAACAACAGTAACCTGAATATTGTATTACTGGTGTCTTTATTTATAAAGATTATGATTATTTGTTCTGTATCATATTTGTATTTTAAAGGGATAACAGGAAATGAAAAGGCTGCTTTTGTTGCAGGGCTTGTTTGGACATTTTCAAGTTATATGGTTGTATGGGGGCAGCATTATCAGTTTGCCTCGTTAGTACTGGAATTTACAGTAGGGATATATGTTCTGCAACGATACTTAGAGGATAAAACGGGAGGAGCCTTGCTTGTTATCCCACTGGTTCTTATGGTGTGGGATAGTTATTTCCATTTGTATATGAATGGAATTTTTTTCGCGATATATACAGTGGTATGGCTTTTTGTAAATAAAAGAAATATAAAAATCTATTTGAAAAAATTAGCAGGTTTAATCATTATGGCAGTTGTGGCCTGTGGAATAGCAATGATACAATTATTGCCTGCATTACAAAGTTTTTTTGCAAGTACAAGAACAGAGGATGTCAGTGTATCTGATCAGGGATTAGAACTGTTTTATAGCAAGAAATATCTGATTACTTTTATTGGAAGATTTTTATCTGCGAATATGTTAGGGGTGGGGAATGGTTATACAGGTGCGTATAACTATTATGAGGCAGCGTTACTTTCCTGTAGTGTCATTGTTGTTTTTTCTATTATATTTTTATTTTATGGAAAATATGTCAAGCGTGTGATCGGTTTAGGGATACTTGTCGTGGTATCACTTATAAGTCCGGTTGTGTCACAACTCATTGGTATGAATGACAAGAAACAGAGATGGTCGTATATGATCATTTACATTTTCTGTATTAGTGTGGCGTTTTTTGTAAAAGGTATATTGGAATTTGAGGATCGCCAAACATTGCATAAAATATTGAAAAGGACAGTTTTAGTGTCGGATGTGATAGGTGTAGTTGCGTTAACCGTTCTTTTGATTGTACAGAAGTTGACTGAGATAACGGTTTGTAAACGTGCGTTGTTGTGTTGTGTTGCTTTTTTTGTTATTTATTCAGTTTTGCTTTTAAGTATAGGTCAAAAAAAACAGAAATATATGAGTGGATTATTTGCAGGGATATTAATTCTGGAATTAATACTTTCAAATTATGCATCTATTAATTCAAGATATATTTTACAAGAAAAACAGTGGGATGAAACATATTTTAATGATGGCACAACGGAGGCTGTTACTCAGCTGAAAGAATTGGATTCTGGTATATATAGAGTAAATAAAACGTATATTTCGGTTGGTGAAAATGATGCATTGGTTCAGGGATATAATGGGCTTGCTGTTTATAATTCTTTGAATACGAGTGAATTGATTAATTTTTATAAATCTGCGGGATATGAGCTTATTAATGGTTTTTCTCATTGGTTAAGCGTACCTGTATATGATTATTATATTAATTGCCTGCTTGGAACCAAGTATGTCATTACGTTGCCAGATGAAGATTTATCAACGCCGGAATATAAATTATTACTGGAGACAGAATATAAAAAGATTTATGAAAATCAATATGCACTGCCTTTTGGATATTTGTATTCTGACCGGGTGTATAGCTCCGATATAGATTCGCTGGAACGTGTGAACAGACAGAAGTTACTTACAAAATATTTTTATATTACGGAAGAAAATCAGAAGTATGGAAACGAAATAAAAGCAACTCATGTAGATACCGAGGCTGTAACAAATATTGAGCATACGGCTGTCTTGGAGAATATACAGAGCTTACAGAAAACAGGTATGACTGATATATCTTTTGAAGATAGTATTCTGTGTGGTAAAGTAACGAATGATGACACAGATACAAAAATGCTTGTGATTCCTATTATTTTTAACAAAAACTGGAAAGCTTATGTTGACGGAGAAGCTGTGGATGTGTATAACGTAAATGGTGGAATTCTTGGAGTAAATATTACACAGGGGATACATGAAATAAAGTTGATGTATTCAGCTCCAAATGAGAAGCTTGCAAAAGGCATTAGTATTGGAATGCTGAGTATATATGTTGTTTATGAAGTAATGATGCTAATGAAGAAAAAATGGAAAAGGAGATATAAACAAAATGAAAACAGTTGCATTTGTACCAATAAAATTAAATAATCAAAGAACACCAGGAAAAAATACAAAACGATTTGCTGATGGAACGGCTTTGATAACGGTATTTTTAAAAACACTTGTAAAAGTGGAGGGGCTGGATGAAGTCTATGTGTTTTGCAGCAATCCGGAGATAAAGGAATATTTGGTAGATGGTGTAAAATTTTTGGAGAGACCGGAATATCTGGATACACAGCAGGCAACTCCGCAGGATATAATTGGAGAATTTATGAAAAGGGTTGATGCAGATATATATGCTGTTTGCCATTGTACTTCTCCGTTTGTAACAAAAGAACATTTTGAGGAATGTATAAATGCAGTTAAGAGTGAAAAATATGATTCGTCATTTACAGCAGAACGACTGCAGCATTTAATGTGGACGGATGATAATAAACCATTGAATTTTGATCCGACCTGTGTTCCAAGAACACAGGATCTGCCGGTTTATTATAATGAAGTTTCAGCGGCATATGTGTTTAAAAAGGAAGTTTTTGAATTATATAAAAGAAGGATTGGAGTAACTCCGCATATCACAGAGGTTTCAGGAGTGGAATGTGTAGATATTGATTATCCGGAAGATTTTGAAATTGCAAATGCAATTTATATGTCTATTGTAAAAAAAGATAAAAACTCATGAAAGGAGAAAATATTATGAATCATGCAATGTTATTAGACTGTACTTTAAGAGATGGTGCGTATTTAATTGACAAAAAATTTGGTGATAATAATATTAGAGGGATTATAGATGGTCTTGTGAAGGCAAGAATTGATTGCATTGAAATTGGTTTTTTCCAGGATGAAGGATTTGGGGAAGGAAAAACTGTTTATAAGAATTCTGCTGATGCAAAGCGATTTGTGCCAGAGGAAAAAAATGGTGCAATATTTACGGTGTTAGCTGATTGCAGCAGATATTCTGTCAGTAATCTCGATGAATGTGATGGAACTTCGATTGATGCGGTTAGAGAATGTTTCTTTAAAAAGGAACGTGATCAGGCAATCAATAATTGCAAAGTAATAAAGGAAAAGGGATACAAATGTTTTGTTCAGCCAGTCGATATTCTGGGATATTCGGATATGGAACTGATTGAACTTATTAATATGGTAAATGAGGTAGAACCATATTGCCTGTCGATTGTTGACACATTTGGATCCATGTATCAGGAGGATTTACACAGAGTATTTGAGATTATTAATCATAATCTTACGCCAACATGTAAAATAGGATTTCATTCACATAACAATATGCAGATGTCAAATGCGCTGTCGCAGGAGTTTATAAGGATGACATATGGAAAAAGACAGGCTGTTGTGGATGGAACGATATCCGGAATGGGAAGAGGCGCCGGAAACACACCAACGGAGCTGATTGCACAATATATGGTTTCAAAGCTTGGTTATAATTATGACATGGACGTTCTTCTTGATATTATAGATGACTATATGGATAACATTAAATCAAAATGCAGTTGGGGATATACAACACCATATTTTGTGGCAGGTTGTTATAGTGCGCATGTAAATAATATCACGTATCTGATGCAGAAGAGTAGTATCCGTTCCAAAAATATCAGGTATATTTTAAATAAGATAGGAGCGATCGCCAGAAAACGATATGACTATGATTTACTTGAGAAGACATATTTGGAATATTTATCATCAGATGTCGACGATGGGGATAATCTTGAAAAATTACGTTCCGAGTTAAAAGGTCAGGATGTATTGATTGTGGCTCCTGGAGGATCTGTAGTTGAGCAAAAGGATCAAATTGATGAATATATTCAGCGTTGTCATCCGATTGTGATTAGTGTTAATTTTGTTCCGGCGGAGTTAGAAACAAATTATGTATATATGAGTAATTCCAGAAGATATAATTTTTGGAAAAATAACCCGAATTATGTTCCATTGAAAAAAATTATAACATCTAATCTGAAAACAGAAGCAGAAAACAGTACGGAAATGGTTATATCATTTAACAGACTGGTAAAATGCGGATGGGAACATATTGATAATTCTGCGTTAATGCTATTGAGATTATTGGATATGGCAGATGTGAAGAGCATTGCAATAGCAGGATTTGATGGCTATAGCCATTTGGATGGGAAGTCTGCGAATTATGCATCGCCAGAGCTGGAGTTATATAATGTTACTCAAAATCCGGGGGAATTAAATGAAGAAATTGCAAACATGCTTGTAGATTATGTAAAAACAAGAAAAAGTAATGCAAAGCTGTTGTTCGTAACGCGCTCAAGATTTGAAGCGTGCTTAAATGAATAGGGTAAGAGGGATAAATAGCATGATCAAATTTTTAATAATGGATGTGGATGGAACATTAACAGATGGAAAGATTTATATGGGAAATCAAGGGGAATTGATGAAGGCATTTGATGTGAAAGATGGCTGTGGAATTAAAGATATACTTCCCCAATATGGAATTGTTCCAATCATAATTACCGCTCGAGAGAGTGAAATCCTGAAAAAAAGATGTGCGGAAATTCAGATATTTAATCTGCATCAGGGTGTACGAGAAAAGTTTGCAAAACTTTTGCAGATCATAGAGGAGTATAATGTCCAACATGGAACAAAGTATGGTTTGGAAAATTGTGCGTATATAGGAGATGATATTCTTGATTTGCAATGTATGATGCCGATTAAGGAAAAAGGTGGAGTCGTCGGATGCCCTATGGATGCTGTTTTGAAGGTACGGAATATCTCTGATTTTATATCCGCTTATAAAGGCGGAGAGGGTGCAGTGCGTGACTTCATAGAGTGGTTAGTAGAAGAATAAATAATACTGTAGAAATTGTTAGAAACATAGGGAGAAAGCTTGATGGAAATGCAAGAAAACATGTTTACGAAGACAGAAACTTTAAAAGCAAAATGTTTAGCGGTGCTGTTATTATTATTTCATCATATGTTTTCTTCTCCTGAGGGGATCGCAGAAAAAATAAATACGCATATATTGCCTTTACGGGTGTTAAATACTTTAGCGATTGATGCCAGATTTTGCGTTGGGATTTTTGCTTTTTTATCGGCGTACGGAATGACAGTAGCGTATAATAAATTTGAAGGAGGAAATAATAGATATTTTCTTCATCGTTGCCTGACATTATATAGCTTTTGTCTGCCTATATTAGCCATACATTATGTATTAAATATTATATTTAAAAACCCTGTAGGCATGATTTATAAGCCTATATATATAATATTTAATATATTAGGTATATCTGATTGGGTTTCATATCCTGCATTGGGCGATGTGTATTGGTATATATCTTTTACGCTTGTATTAATTATATTTTTCCCTTTTTTATATAGAGTTTGTGATATATATCAATATATAGTATTTTTTATGGGGATTATTATTTTACACGGATATATAAATCTTGGAATTCATTCGGATGTAGGAGGCTATTATGTACAATATTTATTTGCGATATTAATGGGGATCATATTTGCACAAAAGGGAATATGGAATAAAATATATACATTTAATCAAAGGAAGTATAGCAAAAAATTTCTTTTTGTTGTGACAACATTGTGTATGCTGGTGCTTCCATATATTAGAAATACTTATATTCAGTCGGATGTTTTGCAAGTTAAGCAAATTTTGATGACTTTTGCTGCGCTGGCAGGCTGCAGTTTTACATTTATATGCTGTAGATGGAAGTGGTTAAATATAGTTATGACATTTGTAGGTAAACATTCAGCAAATATTTTTTTGATTCATCCTTTGGTATTAAGATATCTGGGTAATGTGATATATTATACAAAGAATGTGTTAGTATCATATGTTACATGCGTTGGAATTAGTATTTTATTATCAATGGTGTTAGAACAGATATTGGAAAAGACAGGGTATAACGCATTGATTAAAAAAATCGACAATTACATTTGCAAGAAGTAATAAAACGAAAGATACAGGATTTATGTTAGAAAAAGTAAGAAGAAAAAGTGTATAGCGGTGATACTTATAGGTTTAATTCTATTAATAGCAGTTTGTATATTGTTGTGGAATAGAAAAAAACATAAGAACAATTATTATGAAATTACCCAATATGGATTGGATAATGATTCTCAAGCTATGTTTTATACTATAAAGTCTCCGACTGGTCAGTTGGCAGTTATTGATGGAGGAACTAAGGGATATGCAGAATATGTAAGACAAGTTTTGGCAAAGGAAGGAAATAAGGTTGATGCATGGATACTTACGCATGCACATGAAGACCATATGGGAGCCTTTGTGGAAATTATGCAATCTTCGCATAAAATTGAAGTATCAAACGTATATACAATAAATATTGATTATGCGTATTATGCATCTGTCGCACAACCTGTAGATCGATTAGACGTATATGATAAATTTCTGAATTTAGGGCTCTCTAATGTTACATATTTACAGGAGGGGGATAGCATTGATTTTATAGGATTGACACTTGAGGTTTTTAATGCATATTCGGATGCACATAAAAAAGGTGATATACAAGGCAATTTAATGAATGAGTCTTCGTTGGTGTTTAAGCTTACGAATAAGAGGGAAAGTATATTATTTTGTTCAGATACAGGGGATAAAAGTGTACATCAGAAACTTATTTCTACATATGGGGACAAATTAAAATCAGATTATATGCAAGTAGGACATCATGGGGCTGGGTACAGTGATAATTTTTTTGATGTTGTACAAGCATCTGTATTATTTATTGATGCACCGAAAAGCCTTAGAGAGTGGAAAGATTATCCTGTTTATGGAAATCTTGAGTTGTTAAAAGAAAAAGGATATACAGTATATACATATGAAACAGCTCCTAATACAATTTTTTTACATTAAAAATCAGGTACATATAAATAAATGACATGCAAAAGCCCGTATGGATTCCCCAATCCATACGGGCTTCCTATGTAAAACACATTGCGGGGTATTGCATTCGAACATCAACAACCCCATCTCTCCCCAAGATGTTCAAAGGTGTTTGCTTTGAACAAATTCATTGTAGCAAAAATGACCAAAAAAACAACCTATGTGGCATACTTGACGTGATTTTTGACGTACATTTTCATTCTAGGGGATAAAAAAGCGCATTTCACACAAATTATATACAATCCATTCAATTCCATGTATAATATCCCATAACAAACTCTATACAAAGGAATATAAGCAAAGATGTCAGACAAATTGAAACAATTATCCACTTCGAAGAAGCGTTTTTTATTATGCGCCGGTGCGTTTTTACTTACATTAGCGGCGATGTATGCTATGTATATCGTGATGAAGGTTCCGCCTTTTGGAAACCGGTCGATTGCATGGGAGGATGCAGATATACAGTATCTGGACTTTTTCTCTTATTTTCGGGACGTACTCATGGGGAAAAATCGAATTGCATATAGCATGACGAATACACTGGGAAATGGTGGAATCGGATTATATAGTTATTATCTGGCGAGTCCATTTAATCTGTTGGTCGTATTATTTAAACAGTCGCAGTTGGAAGTTTTTTTCTCTTTGATAGTTGCGCTGAAGGTGGCTGCAGCTTCTGCGACAGCATGCTATTTTTTGCAGGTGCGGTTTGCAGATCGGATTGATGCGGTGATTACCGTGTTGCTTGCCTGTGGATATGGGATGATGCAGTATGATCTGGCGCAGTGTTCGAATGTGATGTGGCTGGATGGTGTATATATGCTGCCACTTATGCTGCTTGGCGTGTATAAGGTTGTCGAGAAGAAACAGATTCATCCACTTGCCATTGCGACGGCACTGTCGATTCTGTTTAACTGGTATACGGGTGGCATTAACTGCCTGTTTTCCATCTTTTATGTTGTAATCGAATATGCTTTGTATATGTGTCGGGAGAAAGTATCGGTAAAGCAGGTATTCCGGGCGATTATCCGTTATGGGATTGCCATGCTGCTTGGTGTCTGTATGAGTGCAGTGTTGTTTTTGCCGACGGTATTTGATTTGCGAAAGGGCAAAGGCAGCAGCTTTAATCTGGAAATGCTACGTAATTCATTCTCAGGAAATCCGTTGTTTGTGATTCGTGATTACACGATCGGGGGAATCAGTACGCCGACGGAGGCATCCTTATTTGCCGGAAGCCTGATTCTAATCGGATGTCTGGCTGTGTATTTCAATCATAATTATAAATGGTCTGAAAAAATCGTGCTTGGTATCGGTATGATATGTAGCCTGGTAGTGTTTTTCTATGCACCGACGCATTTGCTGTTTTCTCTGTTGAAAAATGCGTCCAGTTATTGGTTCCGTTATTCCTATGTCAGCATTTTTTATCTGTTGTTTGTGGCGGGAAATGCGTATGCAAAGCCGGATAAAAAGCTGCGGTACTGGATAATCGTGCTTCCATATCTTGCTGTTTATCAGATATTGAGTATCGTGCGGCCGCGCTACACATGGATTCAGGTCGGTTTAACTGCAGCATTTGTAATTGTGATCGCAGTAGGCTTGCAGCTTGGAATACAGAAAGCACCGTCAGGGAAAAAACGGATATCCATATTGGCTTTGCTGACCGTGTGTGCAATTGCAGAGCTGGACGCAAACGCCTGTTATCTGAGTTCTACTTATTGTCTGAAAAAAGCGGATGCATATCGGTCCTATGTGACGGAGACGGACAAGCAGCTTGGTGTGCTGCGCGCCTATGATCAGGGACAATATCGGATTTCGCAGACAAGCCGGCGGTCAAATGTTGCACATCTGGACGAATCATTGGGGTATAATTATTGGGGAAACACAGGTTATACATCGAGCCCGGACAATCAGCAGCTTCAGCTGTTAAACCGGTTGGGCTATAAAATGCATGGGGAGTGTCTGAATGTGGTTGCCGGTTCTATATTAGCTGCGGATTCCCTGCTTGGTGTAAAATATGTTATTTCAGAACAGGCATATCCGGGATTGCTCCCGATACAGGAGCTGCCGGAGGCAAATGGAAAGCAGGTATATGAAAATCCATATTGCCTGCCTCTTGCGAGCAGATACATACCGAAAGATGAGACATATACAAATCCGTTTGAGTATCAGAATCTGCTGTATAGCGAGCTTTGCGGGGAACAGGTAGAGATTTATACCCGGCTGAATGTTACAAGCCATACAGAGGAAAATAAGCGTATTTATGACATACAGATTCCGGATGGAAACCATGTTGTGTATGGAAATATCGAGACAGACCGCTATGTGAAGGGGCGTGTGGGACGTGTCGGAAGTGACGGAAAGGGTTATTCCGACTGGCTTTCTATGGGTGTATTTTACATTGCGCACGAACCGGAAGAATCAGAGATATCGGTTTATTTTTCATATCCGGAGGCGCTTATGATCTGGGACGAACAGTTTTATGCCTTGAATCTGGATGCTCTGCATATGGCATCGCAGAAAATCTCTGAGAAGCAGCCGGAACAGCTGGATATTAAAAATGGTAAAGTTTCCTGTACAGTGACGGCGCGGGCAGGGGAGTATCTGTATCTGTCTGTTCCATATGGTGCCGGGTGGACAGTGACGAGAAATGGAGTTCCTGTCGAAGCGGATATGTTTGCAGAGTGTATGGCATCCATCCCGCTTGAAGAAGGGGAGAATGTAATTGTGATGACCTATCGCATCCCGCATATGCGCAAGGCAATTCTGATATCATTATTTGGTGTGTGCTGCCTTGCGGGAATTCTGATCTTACAGAAAAAACGAAAGCTTGAATTTTAAGTGAATATGGATATATGCCAATCCCTCAGCATACATTTTGCTGAGGGATTTTTATGTTTAGGGGTTGCGATGGACACAGAGTTATATAATTCGGCGTGTGAGGCATATGTATACGATGAAGATGTGCTGGATTTTCTGGTAAAATATGACAACAATTTGGAGGGGGAATTACAGGTATTACAGCCGGACTGTGTGACCGTGATCAACAGCCAGTTTCTGGTGGCATACCGGCGCGCTTATGATGCGAATGGGATGCCTGTTTCAACACAGGAATTGTTCCGGCTTGGGTATGACCGGATTCCAAAGTGCTATGGACTGACAGATACGTCGGCGCTACAGGGAATTGGCGTGGGCGCAGTGCAGAGTGTGCCGGGGCTTTCCCTGTTTGGAAAAGATGTACTGATTGGATTTGTGGATACCGGAATTGATTTTGCAAACCCTCTGTTCCGACGGTCCGATGGTACATGCCGCGTGCGTGCAATCTGGGATCAGACGCAGGAACTGCCGGAGAATCCGATATTTGGGTATGGACGGGAATACACACAGGAAGAACTGAATCTTGCCGTGCAGTCGGAACAGCCATACACACTTGTTTCAAGCCGTGATACGGATGGGCATGGAACCTTTCTTGCCTCTGTGGCTGCTGGGAATATGTATACAGAGGGAGGAGATATTTTTTCCGGAGTGGCACCGGAGACGGAGATTTTGATGGTTAAATTAAAACCGGCAAAGCGGAGGCTGCGGGAATTTTTCCTGATTCCTGCAGACGTACCGTGTTATTCAGAGGCAGATATCATACTTGGTGTCAAGTATCTGATCAATAAGGCGATGGAGTTTGGAAAACCGCTGGTGATCTGTCTGGGACTTGGAACAAATCAGGGCGATCATAATGGGAATCTGAATCTGGAACTATATCTGGACACAATCGTAACATTACCCGGTGTCTGTGTAGTGGGAAGCGCTGGAAATGAGCTTGGTGCAGGCGGACATTATGCAAGTTTATCTACCATCTATCCGGGCAATCAGAATGGTATGGTGCGTCCTCAGACACGGACAGTCAGAAATGAGATGGAGATTTACGTGGAGGGTGTGAATCCGGGTTTTTGTCTGGAAATCTGGGGGCGTGCACCGAGCCTGTACCAGGTTGCAGTATATTCTCCAACCGGACAAAAATTTGACCAGCTGCTTCCGAACCAGGATACATCTGGTATGATTACATACCTGTATGAGGGAACTGTGTTATATGCGGAAAGCATCGTTGTGGAGAATAATTCGGGAGATCCGTTTATCTTACTGCGATTTGATCGGCCGGCGTCTGGAATCTGGCGTATCGAAGTGACAGAAAATTACAGTGGATTCCCAGCTGGTTATGATGCGTGGCTGCCAATCCGGCAATTTTTGGAGGGAAATACACGTTTTTCCAGACCAGATCCGGAGGTGATTTTATGTGCCCCTGCAAATGCACGTGGAACGATTACCGTGGCAGGCTATAATCATTTGGACAATTCTCTCTATGTAGAATCAAGTCGGGGATATACCCGGAAAGGACGGATACAACCGGATTTTGCAGCACCGGCTGTCCGGGTTTCCGGCCTGTTAGCAGGAGGGAGTGGCACACGCCCGTTGTTTGTGAGAAGAAGCGGAACCAGCGTGGCTGCTGCACTGACTGCCGGCGCTGCGGCATTGCTTCTGGAATGGGGTATCGTGCAGGGAAATAATTTCAGTATGAATACGGAAGTAATTCGCCAGATCCTGATTCGGGGAGCCAGAAACGTTGTGGATATAGGATATCCAAACTCTGCCTGGGGATGGGGCGCGCTGGATGTTGCTCATGCATTTGAGATTCTGCGAGGATGAAAACGACGAAACATGCATCTGGACAAATGACGAAAAAAAGGGTATCATAAAGGAAATATGTCAATACGATTCAAAATAAAAACAGGAGTTGTATAGAGTATGGTATGTAAGCATTGTAAGGCGGAAAATGAAGACGGGGCATTGTTTTGCAGTAGTTGTGGAAAACCGCTGGAGGATGAGGAGTACGAGCGCACACAGATGCGAGGAAACACAAAATTATATATTGGAATATCTATTGCGTTGATGGTATTTCTGGCGAGTGGACTGGTCTTTGGTTTCTTTTACTTTAGCAACAAAGTACAGAAAGCAAATGATGAGCGTAACACGATTGCGTCGGAGAGCGATGTTGCAGCGAATTATTTCCGTTCCCAGATTCGGGAACAGGAGGATGCAATCGCAGAGTTGCAGTCTCAGATTGATCTTCTGAAAGCGTCGATTGCAGATTATCAGAACAAAGAAGAAGATTATAAGAAGCAGATTACAGCGCTTGAAGATAAGGAAGAAGCAATGGATGGTCTGGCAAGCTTTACGGATGCAGTGCCATCACAGGGCTATGAAGATATGTTTGTCAGTGATACCTTCTTGAAGTGCACGTCATCCGTGACAGAGACAACAGAGGAAGGCGAGGGCGCAACGGAATCACAGACACCACAGGAGACTGTACTTCGCGTATGTATTTCCGGAGATATTGAGGTAAGCGTAGAATCTTCGGATGAGGATGTTGCAAGCTTTGCATGGGATACTTCACCGGTCGGACCGTCGGTAGCGAGGTTACGTGTGATCCCGGGAAAGAAAGGAACGGCGATTTTAACGTTTACAAACAACTTAAATGACGAACAGATTAAGGTGTATGTCTATGTACAGTAATATAGAATAAATAAAAGAAGCACGGTTCATCTTTGAACTGTGCTTCTTTTGTGCTTTGATTTATACGGTTGGAGCTTTGTAGTTATCGGAGATTGTTCCGAACTCCTTGTACTCCTGAATTCTTGACTGAATACGCTCAGACTGATCCAACAGACTGCTGATGGAAGCATTGTGATTCAGGTGATCAATCAAGGTTGCGATATATTTGCTCAAGTCAGCAGACTCATACCAGTCATGGTTGAAGAGCTCTGGATCCTGATATGTGAGGTTTGTAGTAATAACCTTTTCGATGGTTCCCTCTGCCTTTGCCTGATCAAAGATATCCAGACCGGCAGTAAACAGACCGAAGGTTGCAAGACAGTAAACACGTCTAGCCTTGCGTGCTTTCAGCTGACGGGCAACATCCAGCATACTTTCACCGGAAGCAATCATATCATCGATGATGATTACATCCTTGCCCTCTACGCTGTCTCCTAAGAATTCATGAGCAACAATAGGGTTCTTACCATTTACGATCGTTGTATAATCACGTCTCTTATAGAACATACCAACATCGACACCTAAATGGTTTGCAAAGTAGATTGCACGGTTCATGGCACCTTCATCCGGGCTGATCACCATCATGTGATCGCTATCCAATGTCAGATCCGGAGTTGTACGGAGCAGTGTCTTGATGAACTGATAGGTTGGCATGATATTTTCAAAGCCACTGTACGGAATGGCGTTTTGGACACGTGGATCGTGAGCATCAAATGTTATGATGTTGTCAACGCCAAGTCCGACTAATTCCTGCAATGCGATTGCACAGTCTAAGGACTCGCGGCTGCTGCGCTTATGCTGGCGGCTCTCATACATGAAAGGCATGATAACTGTGATACGGTTTGCCTTGCCCGCCATGGCGGCGATGACACGTTTCATATCGGAATAATGGTCATCCGGGGACATCATATTGGTCTTGCCACAAATCTTGTACTCAATGCTATGGTTTACAACATCCACCATAATATATACATCGGTACCACGCACGGAATCCTGTAAAGTACCTTTTGCTTCACCGGAACCAAAACGTGGACAGGATGACTTCAGAATATAAGAATCTCTCTCATAGCCTGCAAATGTGATGTTATCCTTGTGTTCGTTGTGACGTTCTGCTCTCCAGCGTGCAAGGTAGCTATCGACTTTTTCTCCGAGGGCTTTGCAGCTCTCCAAAGGGATAATTCCGAGCTTTCCGACTGGAACTGTAATAAGATGACTTGAATCTGGCATGATTTTTTTCCTCCATTGTGTGATTACAGCTTAGAACCCTGTATCATTTCTTTTTTTCTTTTTTGATACCTTATGTTTTCACCATACAACTGTAGTACAGTGTAACGTTCAATAATACGGGACATAATACGCTCGGAATATCGTTCCTGTAATTCCTTCATGGAAAGATTGGTCGAGATGACCGTTGATTTTCCTGCAAGTCCCCTCTGGTTGATGACCTCGAAAAGCTTTGAGCAGACGAATGCATTCGTTGTCTCGGTTCCTAAATCATCAATTATCAACAATTCGCTATTATAAATATAATTGTATAATTGTTCAAGCTCTAATTTTTTATTCATTACATATTGTCCAAATACCTGCTCAAATAAATCATTTGCTGACAGGTATAAAACAGTATGTCCTTCGTCCAACAATGCCTTAGCAATACAGTTTGTGAGAAATGTTTTGCCAAGACCAGTTTCTCCATATAATAACAGATTTCCGCGATCTGTGTTCTGTACGGCGAAAGTATCTACAAAACGGCGGACCAGATGCAGGATATTCTTTGCGTTGTCATATGGACTGACCGGCCAGCTGCGATTCTCTGGAATAACAGGATTGTAATAATCCAGATCAAAGGTATCGAAATTCTCAGAATCAAGGATCTGAGTCATGTTCGATTGCAAATAGAGTGCATCGACAATATGGCGCTCGAAACAGGCACATACGTTTCCGTCCACGTAAGCGAGATCTTTGCAGATCGGGCAGTCATAAATCGGATCCAGATAGGTGGCAGGGTAACCATGTGCCATCAGTAATTCCTGTATACGGGCAGAATTGCTGCGATTCTGACTGGAGACTTCCTGCGTATCAGCATTCTGTCCGAGCGCTTTCTTTTTCGCAAGTGCAATATAGGACAGCTTGCTTTCGGATTGCAGTTTTTTTATCTCAGGAATCTTCGCGTAGATTTCCTCCTGTCGTTCCTGTAAACGCCGTTTGTTCCGTAAGCGGACCTGTTCGTAATCGTGCAGGATATTTTCTTTTTTCAGTAACTCAAAATTCATTTACCGTTTACCTCTTTTTGGAACAGTTTCTCCATTTCGTCAAGTTCAGAGCTCATGTTGCTCTGTGTAAAGTTTGTAAATGCATTTCCGCTTTTTTTTGTAACAGCAGGGGATTTCTGATTCTTTGCTGTCTCAGCATGTGCAAGATCTTCCTGCTTGATACCGGTAAAGTCTGTCACACCTGCATTATGCCAGGCTGTTAAAATACCATTTACATATTTGATTGTAGGATTCTGTGTATGTAAAACAGCACGCTTGCAGGCTTCTTCTACGATATCTTCCCCGTAGCCATAATCCTTGGTCCATGTCTTAAAAAATTCCTGCTCTATGGTAGTCGGTGCACCACGTTTGATGCCGAGTGTCTTATAGAATACACGGCAGACGCCGCTCATAAGAGTGTATTGTTCCTTTGCCTGAGCTTTTGTTTTGATACCGTCCTGATACCAGCCGATGGCTGTTGCCTCTAAATAGCGGCAGTTTTTCTTCTTCATTGTTGTACAGTATTCAATCAGATACTCAAATAAGTCCACACTGAATCCAAGTGTATCGTAGATGTACATTAAAGATTGTGTATCTGATTGTGTAATCGGCTTCTCAAATAAAGTCTCTACCTGATATAATATATCTTCCCAATCCTGATCGCGCAAGAGTTTATCGATATCTTTCTGGGTGAATTTCGGCTTTTGCGGTGCAGAAAGCTCCATAGCCGGAGTTGTGATCGGTACAATCTTTGCGGATGCCCGGTTGGAGTCTTCCGACGTGTCAGCTGTTTCAGTACGCGCAGGAACTGTGTCTGAACGAAGCAATGAAAATGCATCCGGCTCTGTGGATAATTCCATCTCCGGAGTCTTCAAAGGAAGTACTACGATGCCGGTCGGCTGTCCCTTTCCGTCAAATGTGAGGCGCAGGGCATCTTTCGTTACCCAGTACTTGATTGCGCGACAGATATCTTTTTCTGTGAGGTTGAAATGATCGGCAATCTCAGCAACTGAGATCTGTTGTCTGCTGTTCAGCAGACGGATCAGATACAGATATACTTTTACAAACTCCCCGTTTGCATCTGTCATATAATAGTCGATAAAAAAGTTTGAGATTGAAGAATAAGTCTCGCTATTTTCAGTTGAAATCGTAATCGTCTTCATAGTTTTTTGAACCTTCCCTTCGTTGCTTCACCTGGAAGCATTTCAAATTATAGCATGAAGAAAATTAAATTCAAGCGAACATCTTTTCGGTCGGACTTTTTACGAAAATTGTGGAAATTGTGGATAATGTGGACAATGAGTTACCATAAAAACAGAGGGTGTGGAATCAAGCCATTTATGGACGATTTATGTTACAATTATGTTAACTAAAAATGAAAAGACCTGTTTGGTAATTTCCCCCAAACAGGTCTGTGGATAATGTGGATAACTATTTTTTTAACAGTGTATTTCCGATAGAATCGACGTTTCCGGCCCCCATAGTTATCAACAAATCATTTTTTTTACAATTTTTTTTCACATACTCTGTGATGCTGTCAAAGTCACCAAGGTAGATTGCATGGCCACCGTTGGCGTTGATCTTGTCGCGGACATCTCTGGATGATACAAGACCTGTATCCTGTTCCCGTGCCGCGTAAATATCTGCAAGAAGCACATGATCACAGGTTGCAAGAGCCTGTCCGAATTCATCTAAGAGCGCCTTTGTTCTGGAGTATGTATGTGGCTGAAAGATGCACCATAGTTCATTGTGTGGTGTGTTTTTTGCGGCTGCCAGAGTTGCGGCAATCTCCGTTGGGTGGTGGGCATAATCGTCCACAATTTTGACACCGTTTTCCGTGACACCCTTGTGCTCAAATCGACGATGGGCACTGGAACAGCGTGCCAGACCGGCAATCGTATATTTACGGTCGATGCCAAGGAAGTCAGCGACTGCAATGACAGACAGGGAATTCATAACGTTATGGATTCCGGTTGCATGCAACTGAATCTGATCCTGCTTCTCACCTTTTACGACAAGCGTATAGGCAGGGTGTCCGTCTTCGTCAAAAGTAATATCCGTGGCACTGTAATCATTTCCGGCATTCATACCGAAGGTGATGATGTTGCAGTGCAGATCTTTTGTCACATGTTCGTAATATTTCATATCGCCATTGATCACGAGCAGTCCGTCGTCTGGCAGAATCTCGGCAAATGTTTTGAAGGAATCTGCGATCTCCTCAATGCCACTGAAGAAATCGAGGTGATCTGCATCCACATTCAGAATGATACTGATATAAGGATGGAACGCATGATAGCTGTTTGTGTACTCACAGGCCTCTGTGACAAAGTAATCGGAGTGTCCGACGCGGATGTTACCGCCGATGGCATCCAGCATACCGCCGATGGAAATGGTCGGATCGACCTGCGCTTCCAGCAATACATAAGAGAGCATGGATGTGGTTGTTGTCTTACCATGGGTACCACTGACTGCAACTCCGTATTTATAGTTTAGCATGATCTGACCAAGAAGCTGCGCACGTGTGAGCATCGGAATATTGCGACGCTTGACTTCTACAAATTCCGGATTGTCTGCATGAATAGCTGCGGTATATACAACCAAATCAATGTTATCAGAGATATTCTCTGCTTTCTGACCAATAAAAACATTGGCTCCAAGATTTTTCAGGATTTCCGTAATTTCAGATTCCTTCATGTCGGAACCGGATACAGTAAATCCCTCCTGTAATAAAATCTCGGCAAGTCCGCTCATGCTGATACCGCCGATCCCCATGAAATACACGTGGATTGGTTTTTTAAAATCTACATTATACATGATATAATCTGCCTTCCTTAATCTCTATTCGTAATGTATGGACACCGCAACAGGGGATGCAGAGCCATATTTATTCCATATTATAGCACGATTGAACGACATTACAACAAATTTACGAAATTTATATGCAATGCCGATTGACTTCATACGGTATTTATGACATTATATATTTTAGTAGTTTTTTATAAAAATTACGACCTATCAGAGAGGATTTATATTTAGGAGGAAAAGCATGAAAGTATGTGAAATGTGTGGAGCACAGAATGATGATGTCTTCACAAAATGTGCAGTATGTGGCGCAGATCTGCCATCTGCAAATAGTCAGGATGGCGATGACGAGAAAACGGTGTTGATTAATCCGGATCAGGTAGCGGAGCAGCCATCTGGTTTGTCATTAAAGACAGATACGAGTACGTATGGACAGGCAGATGCAGCGCAGACAAACCCACAGCCGGCAGCACCACAGTATGGCGGTATGGGACAGCCGCAGATGAACGGTATGGGTATGAATGGTATGCCACAGCAGGGAATGCCAGGACAGGCTCCATACGGACAGCCGGGATTTGGCGGTCCGGCGCCAGCACAGCCGGCAAAGCCAAAGAAGGGTCTGATCATTGGAATTATTGCGGCTGCAGTTGCATTGCTGGCAATTGCATTTGTTCTGATCTTTAAGGGCGGATTCGGAGCAAAGGGTGGAGCATCTTCCCCAGAGGCAGTTGCGCAGCAGTTTATCGAGGCGATGAATGATAAGGATGTAGATAAGATGGCAGCACTTTGTCCACCTTTCCTTGATCCAGGACAGGAAGATATTGAGGATATGCTTGATTCTTATTCTGGGTATGACGTAACCTTCAAATATGAGGGTGTTGAGAGCAAAGAAATGTATGATGGTGATGATCTGGATGATCTTGAAGAGGATGTCAGTGATTATGCTGACAAAACAATCAAGCTGCAGGATGCCTGTGATCTGGAGTTCTCCTTCAACGTAGCAGTTACGATGAGTGGCGAGACTTACGATCAGTCAAGCACATATCCAATCACATGTATCAAGTACAAGGGAAACTGGTATCTCTATGAGTAAGAAGACACAGACGATTCTGACAATCTGTGTAGATATAAGTATGCTGGCAGTCGTTGCGATTGCCAGCTATTTATTACTCACAGGGAAATTGCATGGGAGCTGGATCCATGTAGCACAGGTTGCAATCATCGTTGCGATTCCGACGCTCTTTTTTGTTAGTTTTTTAAATTTCGGGATGCAGAAATATGAGAATCTGAACCCGGAGGACGCGTGGGAAGAAGCGCACGAGGATGAAGATGAAACAGAAGAACAGGATGAAAATAAAAATGCACCGCAATCCTAATGATTGCGATGCATTTTTTATTGCTGATCGAATGTAATGCTGTCAGCCCATTGCAACATGGATTTTTCCAAAGATTCATACGAACGGTGCTTGCACACGAATTCGCAGATCCAATAGTTGTTTCCTTGCTGAAACATGCAGTGCAGGTAGGTGTATTTGGCACCGGAAACAGTCTGTGTGTTGCTAAAATAATAGTAGTTGTTCCGCTGTACCAGTTTGTCTGTGGAAATGTCATTCAGGTTACAGATTTCCTTTGCATAATCTTTCAGTCCGGCGATTTCGTAGCCCTGATATTCCAGATCAGAGGCATTTTCGGTTTTTACTGAAAATGACACGTCGTCGCTTACGAAGTATGCATCAAAACCGGACATCTTACTTTCTTTGAAATTATCGGTCAGGGTAACTGTCATTGTGCCAACGGTGAAATTCTTCGGATTGCCACTGCATCCGCACAGGAAACAGGCGGTAAGTACAATCAGGCACAAGCCCAGGGTTATTTTCTTAGATTTCGAACGCATAGTTAAACTCCTTTCCTAGTTGCCGTCGTCTTGTTGATGCTGTTTGGAGAGTCCTTCCTGTATAAATGCATCGATGTTACGTTCGGTTGATTTTAAAATCGCTGCCAGTCGTTCCTGCTCGGCGGCTTTTTCTTTTGCAGCGTCGATTTCGCGTTGCTTTTTCGCTTCATCCTCTGCGGCTTCCCGGTTGAGACGCGCCATGATCTCGTTGGCGCGGGCTAACACATCGTCATCGACATCTGCTGGGATTTCTTCCGGATCTAATACAGAATCGGTGCTGCTTATGTCTGGTTCTGCCCCGGTGTCCGGTGCGGATGTCATAGGTTCGGCTGACATATGTGCTGCCTCGGAGACCAGATCATCGACGTTATGCTGGCTTTGACGGTTTGTGTCAAGCACGGCATCTGCAAGTGCCTGTGCATCCAGTGTTGCCGGTTGTGCTGTTGCCTTTGGATTTGCATATTTGACATCGGGCTCTTTTGCTTCTGGCCAATAGCCGTTATGGGTGAGTTTATAGACCGGCTTATATACGATACACCACCATTTGTAGACGGTTCGTTTTGCCCGGAATAGAAAGTCATCGTACATGTAAGCCTCCTATATATTGTGTGTAAAAATGTATAACGCTATCACTATAATAACATGATTTTATCTGGAATAAAAGTTAAAAATTTGTTAGATTTTTAGGTGAAAAATAGTTCAGAAATATGGTTGTAAATCTTGACACAAGCGATTATACTAGGGGTGTATGTCAAAATGGGGAAAAAGTTTGGCAAATAAATAAAAACGAGGTAATAAGTGATGAGAAAGACAAAGATTGTTTGCACACTGGGACCTGCAACGGATAACGAGGATGTGCTGCGGAAGCTTATGCTTGCAGGAATGAATGTAGCAAGACTGAATTTTTCACATGGCACACACGAAGAACAAAAGAGACGTATGGACATGGTCAAAAAACTGCGTGCGGAGTTGGGACTTCCAATCGCAATTTTGCTCGACACAAAAGGACCTGAGATACGTACCCGCGATTTTGATGGTGGAAAGGCAGTACTTAAAGCGGGCGATTTCTTTACACTGACAACGAGAGATCTCGTTGGTGACAGTACGATTACCTCTATTACATACAAAGATTTGTACAAGGATGTACAGATTGGTACGCATATTCTGATTGATGATGGTCTGATTGAACTTCAGGTGACCTCTATCAGCGGCGAGGATATCCTGTGTACAGTCATTACCGGAGGACCAATCTCAAATCACAAGGGTATTAATGTACCGGACGTACATCTGAATATGCCGTACTTAAGTGAAGCAGATCAAAGCGATATTCTGTTTGGTATTGAGCAGGATGTGGATTTTATAGCGGCTTCTTTCGTACGTTCTGCCAAGGATGTATTGGAGATCCGTGAGTTATTGAATGCGAATGGAGGAAATAATATCAATATTATTTCCAAGATTGAGAATTCTGAGGGCGTTAATCACATCGACGATATCATCTATGTATCCGATGGTATCATGGTTGCCCGTGGCGATATGGGTGTCGAGATTCCTTGTGAGGAGGTTCCGGTTATCCAGAAGATGATTATCAATAAGGTATATATGGCTGGCAAGCAGGTTATTACCGCAACACAGATGTTGGATTCCATGATCAAGAATCCGCGTCCGACACGTGCGGAGACAACGGATGTTGCAAATGCCATCTATGATGGTACAAGCGCTGTCATGTTGTCAGGAGAGAGTGCTGCCGGCAAATATCCGGTAGAGGCTGTGGAGATGATGGCAAAGATTGCAGAGCGTGCAGAGGCAGCCATTGATTATAAGAAAAACTTCTATCATTATGAGCGTGCTGCAAACCAGAATGTGACAGATGCTGTCTGCCATGCAGCATGTACAACTGCCATTGACTTGAATGCGGCAGCAGTTATCATCGTGACAAAGTCCGGTGTATCTGCAAGAAATATTTCGAAGTACAGACCAAGCTGCAATATCATTGCCGGTACGACGAGTGATAAGGCATATCGTCAGCTCAATATGTCATGGGGTGTTACTCCGGTGCATCTGGAAGAGCAGAATGAAGTATTTACATTGTTTGACCATGCGGTGGAAGCAGGTAAGAAGCAGGGATTGTTGCAGCCGGGCGACAAGGTTGTAATCGGAGCCGGTGTGCCGCTTGGTATCTCCGGCAATACGAATATGTTGAAAGTACAGGTAGTAGAGTAGAGAAGAGGGTTTATGAAGACACTGGTGATAATACCAGCCTACAATGAGGCGCTGAATATTGTGCATACAGTTGAGAGCTTGAAGGCGGCATGCCCGGATGTGGATTATGTGATTGTGAATGATTGCTCCGGGGATAATACGGTTGAAGTCTGTGAAGAACGTGGATACTCGTATTTGTCTTTGCCAATCAACCTTGGAATTGGAGGCGGCATGCAGACAGGGTATCGGTATGCCGCAGAGCATGGATATGATATTGCAATCCAGATGGACGGAGATGGACAGCACAATGCGGAATATATTCCGGATCTGATTGCACCGATTGAAAAAGGTGAGGCAGATCTGGTTATAGGTTCACGGTTTATCAATAAAGAAGGATTTCAGACATCGGGGATGCGACGCGCTGGAATCAACGTATTAAATACAGTGCTTCGTTTGTTTGGACATGTGCGGATTACAGATGCAACAAGTGGTTTTCGTGCAGCTTCCAAAGGTGTTTTATCGTTTTTTGCACATAATTATGCACAGGATTATCCGGAGCCGGAGTCAATCATTGCAGTGAATGCAAATGGATTTAAGGTAAAGGAAATTCCTGTGATTATGAATGAACGTATGGCAGGAGTATCATCCATCAGTCCGTGGAAATCTGTCTATTATATGGTCAAGGTTACACTGGCGATTGTAATCTATCGGATTGCAGGAAAGAAGTGGGGGAAACGGCGATGATGACAACATTATTTCGAATAATATTATTGGTATGTGTGCTGTTGTACCTAGCTGTGATCTTGATCCTGATGAGAAAAGGCCGCATGAGTTTGAAATATTCCCTCATTTGGTTTTTGTCTGGGGTTATTTTGTTGATCTGTGCGATATTCCCGCAGGTGATCCGGTTTTTTACAAGACTGATTGGTGTGTATTCGGAGGCAAATGCTGTGTTTTTTATAGGGGTTTGTTTCCTGATTTTAATTGTATTGTCGCTGACATCCATTGCATCCGGGCAGTCTGAAAGAATCCGGACATTGGTACAGACGCAGGCGATTTTAGAAAAGCGTGTACGGGATTTGGAGAAGAAAGTGGAGCAGTTGGAGCATGAAGAATAATTTTACGGCAAAGGATCACACATTTGTGATCTGTGCATACAAAGAAAGTAAATATCTGAAAAATTGTATCCGTTCGCTGGAAAATCAGACAATCAAAAGCAGAATTCTGATTGCAACTTCGACAGGAAACTCTTATATCCGGGAACTGGCAAAACAATACCAGATTCCTTTATATGAGAATGATGCACCATCCGGGATTGCGACTGATTGGAATTTTGCATACCGGCAGGCACATACCAGACTGGTAACAATTGCGCATCAGGATGATATCTATAACCCGGATTATCTGGAGAAGATATTATATGCTGTAAATCATGCAAAAGATCCAATTCTGGCGCATACAGCATATTACGAGATTCGGGATGGTAAACCGGTATGTAAGAACCGGTTATTGACGATTAAGAGGATTTTGCTGCTTCCATTTACGACAAGAAAGACATGGAACAGTATTTTTCTGAGACGGCGGTCTTTATCCTTTGGATGTGGGATTTGCTGCCCGTCGGTTACCTATGTAAAGGAACGGCTTCCGGAAGAACCGTTTGCGGTTGGATGTAAAGCAGATCTGGACTGGGAAGCATGGGAACGATATTCCAGATTACCGGGAGCGTTTTGTTATGTAAAAAAACCTGTGATGGGACATCGTGTACATGAGGAGTCCGAGACATCCCATGTGATTGGAGAAAACAACGGACGAAGCCCGGAGGATTATGCGATGTTTCGGAAATTCTGGCCGGAATGGATGGCAAAGCTGTTGATGCGGTTTTATCAGAAGGGGCAGGATAGCAACCAGTTATAGGAAATTGTAAAAATTGCTTGCTATCTGAAGAAAAAAGCGTTACAATGTCAACGTGATAATTATTATCAATAAAAGTTGATTTTATCAATATCAAAGGAAGAGTAAGGAGGATATTACCATGGCATTTAAGATTAATGATGGATGCGTTATGTGTGGAGCATGTGCAGGTGCTTGTCCTGTAGGCGCAATCTCAGAAGGCGATGGCAAGTACGAAATCGACGCTTCTCTGTGTATTTCATGCGGAGCATGTGCAGGAACTTGCCCAACAGGTGTTATCTCTGAGGAGTAATCCATAGCGGTTACATATAGAAAAAGAGTCTTGGTATAGTATCAAGACTCTTTTTCTTTTGCTCTTGAATATACAATATGAAAATTATCTGTTTAGTTTTCCTATCACCTTCTTTCTGTGAGCGCATATCATATCCGTATAAACATAAGAAGTTACTGTGATAATTTTATATATTCCTTCGTATGATATGCAATGGATATAACTATAATGGAAATAAAATTGTAGGAAAAACCTACAAAGAAATAAGAATTGTAAATAACTATGCAAGATTTACCATACTATATTATTGGTAAAAATGCAAGACGCTGGAAACGATTTTCCATCAATAAATTGTGAAAATATTAAGAAATCGCTTTACATGTCGGAGTTTTGTGATAAACTAAGTAATACAAAAAAATAATATTTTTTTGAACACTTGCGAAGGAGTTGACGAGTATGAAGCTAGAACGATTAAGTGAGAATCAGATACGTTGCACACTTTATAAGTCAGACTTGGCAGATAAGGAACTTCATTTGACGGAATTAGCGTATGGAACAGAGAAAGCAAAAGAACTGTTCCGGGAACTGATGCAGCAGGCATCCAGTGAGTTAGGATTTGAAGTGGATAATGTTCCGCTTATGATAGAAGCAATACCTGTATCGCCAGAGTGTTTGATTCTGGTTATTACAAAAGTTGAGGACCCGGAGGAACTTGATACAAGATTTTCCAGATTCACGCGTCCATCCGATGTGGAAGATGTTTATGATGAGGATGAGGATGACGACGAAAATGATGGCGGACTTGGATTGATTGATGAGTCAGAAGATGAGTCAATGGCGGAGAACAATCCGGTAAATGGATTACTGAAGGCAATCGGAGGTCTGGCAGAAGATTTAAGTGGTCTGATGAGCGGCAAGGGTGTAAAATCTGTACAGTCAGGTTCCGATGCATCAGATCGAAGAACAGAGATTCAGCAGCCAGTAGAACAGCCGGAGATTTTCCGTATCTATGCATTCAAGAATCTGGATCAGGTTATCTTATCCGCGAAACTGGTAAAGGATATTTATGACAGTGAGAATTCGCTGTATAAGAATCCGCGAGACAGTCATTTCTATCTCTATATGACGAAGGATAAGAATACGGATAATGAGTTTGTGAAGACCTGTAATCTGCTTGGCGAATATAGTAGCCGGGTACGTGCAACCTATGCGACCCCAAGTCATATGCGTGAGCATTATAAATTGATTATAGATGCGAATGCATTGCAGACGCTTGCAAAGCTGTAAAATCACAGGACTGTATCCGGACAGAATGGATATCCGGATATAGAGATATTAAGAAAATAAAATGAAAATAAAAGATCATCGACGTTGTTATGACATCGATGATCTTTTTGCATTCAGGTTAGTTCAATGTTTTCTTTACGGCTGCAACAACTGCATCCTTTGTAATGCCGAAATGCTCGAAGAGCTGGTTGCCCGGTGCAGAAGCACCAAAGGACTTCATTCCAACGAACGCACCGTTGATACCGATGTATTTGCCCCATCCGAACTCCGAGAGTGCCTCGACACCAACTCTGGCTGTTATGTTCTTTGGAAGAACGGCATCTTTATACTCATCTGGCTGATCTTCAAACAAATCCATACATGGCATGCTGACAACACGCACATCAATATTCTCGGCTGCAAGCTCTTTCTTCGCTTCGACAGCAAGAGAGACTTCTGAACCGGTCGCGATGATAATAGCATCCGGTGTATCTTTCGTGGAATCCTCTAAGATGTACCCACCCTTCAATGCTTCCTGGCTGCTGCCATCTAACTGTGGCAGATTCTGTCTGGAGAGAACCAGAGCGGTTGGTGCATCCTTCTTGTTTGTTGCAAAGTACCATGCGGCTGCACACTCAGTTGCATCTGCCGGACGATATACATAGAAGTTCGGCATAGCACGGAGCATAGCAAGCTGCTCGATTGGCTCATGCGTTGGGCCATCCTCGCCGACACCGATACTGTCATGTGTCAATACATAAGTAAGAGGTACGCCCATCAGAGCGGAAAGTCTTGCCATTGGTTTTACATAATCGCTGAATACGAAAAATGTAGAGACGAATGGACGTAAACCACCGTGCAGAGCAATACCGTTTCCGATTGCTGCCATCGCGATCTCACGGATACCAAAGTGGATGTTCTTGCCAAGCGGATTCTCCTTGGAGAAATCGCCGGCATCTTTCATATTTGTCTTGGTAGATGGAGCAAGGTCTGCAGCACCACCAAACATATTCGGAACAATATTGTTGATAATATTCAAAAGCTTTCCGGATACATTTCTGGTTGCTTCCGGCTTGTCGAAAGAGTTCCAGAACTCGTCCAAGTCATACAGACATTTTGCATTGTCGGTGTTGTGGTAGTTGTCCCACAGCTCCTTCATCTCTGGGTATGCCTTGCAGTAGTCTGCAAATAATACATTCCATGCATCCTCAACCGTTGCCTTCTCCTCAGCAAGCTTGGCAAAATGATCGTAGACATCCTGATCTAATACGAAAGGACCGTTGTCTGCGATACCAAGGTTTGCACGAAGGGCTGCAACGTTCTCAACACCGAGTGGCTCGCCGTGTGCACTTGCTTTGCCTTCCTTGGCAGGACAGCCAGCACCGATCTTCGTCTTGATCTCAATCATGGAAGGTCTGCCTTTTTCTGCCTTTGCGGCTTCAATTGCCTTGCCGATAGCATCTAAGTCATTTCCGTCCTCAACAAGCTGGGTGTGGAAACCGAAGGACTCAAAACGCTGCCTTACATTCTCACGGAACGCGATGTTTGTGTCACCCTCGATTGAAATATTGTTGGAATCATATAATACGATCAGCTTCTCCAGACCAAGTGTGCCTGCGAGTGAGAATGCTTCGTAGCTGATACCTTCCATCATACAGCCATCGCCACCAAGTACATACGTATAGTGGTCAACAACCGGGAAGTTCTCCTTGTTAAAGGTTGCGGCAAGATGCTTTTCTGCCATTGCCATACCAACTGCCATTGCCATACCGGCGCCAAGTGGACCGGTTGTAGCTTCTACGCCAACGGTGTGTCCATATTCCGGATGGCCCGGTGTCTTGGAACCAAGCTGACGGAAGTTCTTCATATCCTCGATTGTGATACCGTAACCGAAGAAGTGAAGCAGGGAATATAACAGGGCGGAGCCATGTCCACCGGACAGAATGAAACGGTCGCGGTTTTCCCATTTTGGGTCCTTCGGATTGTGGTTCATGTGGTTTGCCCACAGCTCATATGCCATAGGAGCAGAACCAAGTGGAAGTCCCGGATGACCGGAGTTTGCCTTCTGGATGGCATCTGCAGCAAGCACACGAATGGAATTTACGGATTTTGTGTCAATTGCACTACTCATGTTCAATGCTCTCCTCTAAATAAGTTTCTTGTATGATTAATTTCTGTTCGCGCGTGCTAAGATCTTCATGATACGCAGGAACAGGTTCACGATATCCAAATACAACTCAGAAGCAGAATCAATCGCGTTATCTACGGTCTTCTCAATCGCGTTTGCTTTTGCCCAGTCATAGCCGACATACAGGCAGAAGATTGCGACAACAACATAGTCGATGATGCCAAGGCTTGCACCTGCAATCAGCATGATTGCTTCAACAACGACGGTTATAAGCAGAGTGATTCCGAGTGTTCTTCCCATGCTTAAAAAGAAATCCGGGTAGATGGAAGAAATAATCATCATCACAAGTGTTACAGCAGCTGTAATACCGAATGCAGCTGCAACTACCATGTTGTATCCGATCGCACTATACAAGGTTACAGATACGGCGATAACCATACCGATTGGAACAACCATCAGATTGTATCCGATAAAGCTGACAACCGGATTGTCAGATTTGCGAACCATAAACGTACCGGCGATGGCGAGAATGAAATACCCGATGTAAAAGGCAATCGGATTCGTCAGCACAAAGCTGACAATCGAATCACCGAAGACGGCGGTCATAATCGCGTTAATGATGAAACCATATAGCAGTACTCCGCCGATAACCAGATTGTACATCTCGCTGGAAATGATCTTTGCGGATGAACCATAGCCGGCATTGTAGCCGTTATTATAACCACTGTTGTAATCATATCCTGCATTATTGTATTGATACTGGTTATTGTATTGATAGTTATACTGGTTATTATCCTGATAATTGTACTGGTTATTGTAATTATTATAACCGTTGTTGGAACCATTAGTATAACCGCTGTTATAGCCGTTGTTATAATCGTTATTGTATGACATAAGATTACCCCCTTTTCAAAAAGATACCATGACAGGCAGTTTTCCTGCCTGCCATGTATGTTATTTATGCATTTGCCTCTTTCTTGGCAAGATATGCGTTGATGTCAGCAATAACTTCGTCGCAATTCATGCCATGAACCATGCATGCTTCCTCAAGGCTTTCCATAGCTGCGGATGGACATCCGACGCAGTGCATACCGGCTGCCATAAGGATAGCGGCATTGCCTGGATCAACCTCGATAATCTCGTGAATTAACATAGATTTATCAATCTGTTTTGCCATAATATAAGACCTCCTTATTCTTCTGTTTTGCTCTTTTCGCAAAACACAACTAAGTATAACATATAATAAAGAAAAAATCTATGGTAAAATCCGTTTAATAATGGTATAGTATAAATAGCTATGCGAAGGAAAAGGTAGGACAAATGAAGGGTATTTTTCTGACGATGGAGGGACCGGATGGTTCCGGCAAGACAACGCAGATTTTGAAATTAAAAAAGCATCTGATGCAGCACGGTTACGAGGAGGTTGTCGTGACAAGAGAACCGGGTGGAACGGTGATCAGTGAAGCGGTCCGCGGGATTTTGTTAAACAGGGAGTATGCAGAGATGGATGACCGCACAGAGGCTTTGCTTTATGCGGCGGCGCGTGCACAGCTTGTGGCACAGGTGATCCGGCCGGCACTTGCTGCCGGGAAGGCTGTGATCAGTGATCGTTTCGTGGATTCCTCAGCGGTCTACCAAGGTATGGCGCGTGGGCTTGGTGTGGAGAGAATCTATGAATTAAACGGATTTGCAATGCAGGATATCTGGCCGGATCTGACGATTCATCTGGATCTTCCGGCGGAGGTAGGACTTGCCCGTGCGAAATCACGCGCAGAGCTGGACCGGATGGAAGCGCAATCTACCGCCTTTCATGAGAAGGTGGCACAGGGATACCGTGATCTTGCGGCACTTGCCCCGGAACGCATTGTGACAATCGATGCCACACAGGACATCGAGACAATCCATGCAGTAATCGTAGAAAAAGTCGAGAAACTGCTTGCCACAAGGTAAGCTGCAACGAAACTTGACGGGAAGCAGATGGATAATTACGAAACTACGAGTGTGTCGATTGAATATGTTTTGATACTGATTCGTGAAATATGCATATGTTTGAAATTTAGAAGTTCTTAGTGCTCTGTGGTTTGTCAGCAATGATTGAACACGACGTTCAATCAAGCTGTCATTGAGCCATGGATGGCGAATTGACAGCGGTTGCGTACGGAATGAAAAACAATATATCAGAGCACTTAGAACTTCTTGATTTCAAGACATCGCATATAGAATGAATCAGTATTAAAATATATGCATTAGAAAAAATGATGTTTCGTAATTATCGCATGAGAAAGGAGGAGAGTAAGTGGACAACAATGTGAAGATCAGCCAACTGCAGCAATTGACGCAGATGGAAGCACCGAAAAGCCAGAAGGCGATGGATGAAGAGTTCAAGTTTACTCTCATCCGCAACATAGATAAGGCCGATCTGCAAGAAAAACTGACCGGACTGATGAAGGATATCGAGGAGCAGGGCGAGAAGATTGCCAAGCACATGGATATCAAGGATATGAAGAAATATCGCACCTCTATCAAAGAATTCATGAATGAGGTTGCAGCAAATGCACATGAGTTTTCAAGAGAAAATTTTCTGGACCGCCGTGGCAGACACCGGGTGTATGGAATTATCCGGCAGGTGGATAAAAACCTTGATGATCTGGCACAGGAACTGATGAAGGATGAGAAAGATCATCTCGCAATTCTCGGTAAGATCGATGATATCCGCGGATTGCTGATTGATATATCAACGTAAATGAATAAAAAGAAAGTGAGGGAACGCTATGGGATTTAAAGGAATAGTGGGCCACGAGGACATAATTGCACATTTTAAGAGCAGTATTGAAACCGGAAATGTCGGTCATGCGTATATTATAAGCGGTGATGCCGGCAGCGGTAAAAAAGCACTTGCTTACGCATTTGCGGAGACGCTGGAGTGTGAGGCAGGCGGTACAGAAGCCTGTGGAACCTGCCAGTCCTGCCTGCAGGTTTCAACCGGAAATTACCCGGATATTATAACGGTTACGCATGAAAAGCCAAACCTGATTTCGGTCGATGAGATTCGTGACCAGCTCATAAATACAATTGATATCAAGCCATATAAGGGGAAATACAAAATATACATTATCCCGGATGCGGAGCTTCTGAATGTTCAGGCGCAGAATGCCATGTTAAAAACGATTGAGGAACCGCCGGCCTATGCAGTGATTTTACTGCTTACGACCAATCTGGATAAACTGCTTGAAACGGTGCAGTCACGTTGTCTGAAGTTACAGACAAAACCAATCCGGGAGCGGGATGTGCTGTCGTATCTGACAAATGTGATGGGGCTGACAAAAGAAAAAGCATATTTCTGCCTGGATTTCGCACAGGGAAATCTTGGAAAGGCAATCAAGCTTGCAGGCAATGACGAGTATGCGGCGATTGTTGACTCGGTTGTTGGTGTATTGGCGCATATCGATGAGATGGACGTTGAGACACTTGGAAAAGCAGTCAAGGATATCGAGCAGTTTAAGATGTCCATGAATGATTATATGGATTTGATGATGATGTGGTACCGGGATGCCATGATGCTGAAGGTAACCGGGAATGTCGATAAAATTTTGTTCAAACATGAGTTTTCAACCTTGAAAAAGCAGGCTGGAAAGCTGACATTTAAGAGCATCGAGGACAAGATTGATGCGATTGCAAAGGCGGAGCAGAGACTGCTTGCCAACGCGAATTTTGAAGTAACAATCGAACTGTTGCTTCTGACTTTAAAAGAGGAGGCATCGGCTGAAGAATGAAAGAAGTAATCGGAGTTCGTTTCCGCGAGAACGGAAAGATATATTTTTTTAATCCGCTGAATTATAAGATTGATCCGGGCAGATATGTTATTGTGGAGACTCAGCATGGCGTGGAGTTTGGAAAGGTTGTGCTTGGATGCAGAGAGGTGGATGAGACGAAGCTGCAGGGCGAGTTAAAGCCGATCATCCGGATCGCAACCGAGGCGGATGAGAAAAAGCATGCAGAGAATCTGGAAAAAAATAAAAAGGCAATGGTCATCTGTAAGGAAAAGATCGAAAAGCGTGGTCTCGAGATGAAGCTGATCGGAGCCGAGTACTCGTTTGATAACAGTAAGGTGCTGTTTTATTTTACTGCAGATGGCAGAGTGGATTTCCGCGAGCTGGTCAAAGATCTGGCAGCGGTGTTCAAGACACGTATCGAGCTGCGTCAGGTAGGTGTCCGCGATGAGACAAAGATTCTTGGCGGCATCGGTATCTGTGGCAGACGGCTTTGCTGTAATGCACATCTGTCTGAATTCGGACCGGTTTCCATCAAGATGGCGAAAGAGCAGAATCTGTCATTGAATCCAGGGAAAATCTCCGGTGTGTGTGGTAGATTGATGTGTTGCCTGTCCCATGAACAGGAAACTTATGAATATTTGAACAAAAAGCTGCCAAATGTTGGTGATGTGGTTCGGACTTTTGACGGCAAAACCGGAGAGGTAACTGCAGTCAGTGTCCTTCGTCAGAAGGTAAAGCTGAAGGTGGCCCAGGAAGATGACACATTTGAAATAGAAGAGTATAAGGTTGATGAAATCCGCTTTAAACCGAGGAAAAAAGGTGGACCGAAGAGCAACGGCCATGGCAAGAAAGGTGGCAATGACGGTTCAGCTGAGAAAGAACTGAAGGAACTGGAGAACCTGGAACGCAAGGAAGGAAAGTCAAAGCTCGATGAGGACTAGTGACGAGAAAGAGAAGTGGCTGAAACCGGGAGAGCGTATCGATGATCTGCAATGCCGGGGCTATGATATTATCCAGAACAAAGATGTGTTCTGTTTCGGTATGGATGCGGTATTGCTTGCGGATTTTGCATCAGGAGCTCCTGATGGTTCTGTGATTGATCTTGGAACCGGGACAGGTGTGATCCCGATGTTGATGCAGGCGCGTGGTAAGGGCAGACATTTTACCGGACTTGAGGTGCAGGCGTACAGTGCAGATATGGCGAGGCGCAGTGTACAGATGAACCGGCTGGAGACAGACATTTCGATTGTGGAAGGCGATATGCGTCGGGTACGGGAGCTTTTCAGACCGGGAAGTTTTTCTGCAGTTACAAGCAATCCGCCGTATATTAAGGGAAACCATGGGCTGGAGAATGAGAATTCTCCTAAGAATATTGCACGGCATGAGATACTGATGGAACTGGAGGACGTGGTAAAGGCAGCGGCATATCTGCTCGCAGAGGGCGGGACATTTGCTATGGTGCATAAGCCGTTCCGGCTGGCGGAGATCATACGTCTGATGTCGGAGTACCGGATTGAACCGAAGCGTATGTGTATGGTTCAGCCGTATGCAGACAAGGAACCCAATATGGTTTTGATTGAAGGAAATAAAGGTGGTCGGACGATGCTCAAGGTAGAGCCGGCACTTGTTGTATATAACAAGGGTGGTTCCTATACTGAGGATCTGCTGACGCGATATGGAGACAGATAAATGGCAGGAACATTGTATTTGATCGCAACGCCGATCGGCAATCTGGAGGATATGACTTACCGGGCGGTGCGGCTGCTTGGCGAGGTAGATCTGATCGCAGCGGAGGATACGAGAAACAGTATCAAGCTGCTTAATCATTTCGATATAAAAACGCCAATGACAAGCTATCATGAACATAACAAATACGAGAAGGCACAGGTGCTTGTAGGGAAGCTTCTGGAAGGGATGAATATTGCAGTGATCACAGATGCCGGAACACCGGGGATCTCCGATCCCGGAGAGGAAATTACGAAGCAGTGCTATGAGGCAGGAATTAAAGTTGTTCCGGTGCCGGGGGCATGTGCGGCGGTCAATGCACTGATTGCATCCGGGCAGGCAACCAGACGATTTGCGTTCGAAGCGTTTTTGCCAATGGATAAAAAAGAACGGCAGGCGGTGCTTGCAGAGCTTGCGCGGGAGACGCGCACGATGGTTGTCTATGAGGCACCGCACCGGTTGAAGAAGACATTACAGGAGCTGCTTAGCGTACTGGGGGATCGTTCGATTACGGTCTGCCGGGAAATCACGAAGAAGCATGAGACATTCTGGAAAACGACGCTGCAGGAAGCATGCGGTTTCTATGCGGGAGAAGAACCGAAGGGGGAATGTATTCTTGTCATAGAGGGATTATCGCGCGAAGAGATTGAAAAAGAAGCACAGCGCAGATGGGATTCGATGAGTATTGAGGAACATTTGCAGATGTATATAGATCAGGGGATTGAGAAAAAAGAGGCGATGAAGCTGGTTGCAAAAGACCGTGGCATTCCGAAACGGGATGTGTATGCGGCAAGTCTGTGATACTGGCACATCAGGAAGAAAATATTCGGTCCGAGAGCAGAAAAAGGAGGAAGACTGCTGTATAGTGCGTACAGCCGATTCGTATGAAAGACAAAAAACATCTGGTACAATTGATACTTGCGATTATTACATTTACTGTACTTTTGATATTTGTAGTCAATCACCTGCACATTATAAGTGGATTTTTCAGCATGGTTTTTTCTGTGCTGCTTCCGTTTTTGATTGGGTGTGGGATTGCATTTGTATTGAATATTCCGATGCGTGGAATCGAACAGGGAATTTTTAAAAATGAAAAAAACCGTCTGTACCGGTTCCGCCGTCCGATCAGCATGGTGCTTACGTATATTGCGGCATTGCTTTTTATTGCGCTTGTGTTATTTGTAGTTGTACCGGAGGTTGCGGATACGGTTGGAAAGGTGAAAGAGCTTCTGCCCGGATTTGTAAACCGGGTGAAGGAGCTTGCGCTTTCGTATACAAAGAATGTTCCGGCGATATCGGAGAAGATTGCGGGTATTGAACCGGATTTTGACCAGATATTCTCGTTTTTCAATGATAACGGCGGAGAAATCATGTCGGCGACGGTTTCTATCTTCTCGTCCATCATTGGAACCGTCATAAATATATTTATCGGGATTATTTTTTCGGCATATATTCTGGCACAGAAAGAGAAGCTCGGCAGGCAGACGAAGCTTGTCATCTATGCGTTATTCAAGGAAAAGACGGCAGATGAGCTGATGGTGTTCGGTAAGATAGCAAGTACGACATTCTCCAAGTTTTTTACCGGACAGTTCAGGGAGGGTATCATCCTCGGCATCATGTTCATGATTGCGATGGCAATCGCGGGCATACAATATCCGCTTACGATTGGCGTTCTGATTGCATTTACGGCATTGATACCGGTGTTTGGTGCATTTATCGGACTTTTTATCGGATGCTTTCTGCTTCTGGTTGTTGACCCGAAGCAGGTGCTGTGGTTTGTGTTATTATTCTTTATTTTACAGTTTATAGAGAATTATTTTATCTATCCGAAGCTTGTCGGCGGAGACATTAATCTGCCCGCGATCTGGGTGCTTCTGGCTGTGATTGCCGGCGGAGACCTGATGGGTGTGGTCGGAATGTTTATCTTCATTCCGCTTGTGTCTGTGCTTTATGCATATTTCCGGTCAATCGTGTACCGGAGAATAAAAAAACGGGAGATTAATGTTGATGACAAACAGGTGCCGGACGATGTAGTCCCACTTGAATCGACAGGCAGGCGGCTTTTTGCAATGAAATCAAAAGGCGAAAAAACGGACAGTAAAAAACAAAACAAGGAGATGTAACAGTATGTACAAAGAAGTACCAGGACTCGTTTTATATCGGGACTTAGGAGAAGACAGTATCTTATATTCCATGGCGGATATTTTTGAGGCATGGGAGAAGAAGACGAGTACCAAGGAGGAATTGGTCACGCGGATTTATCAGCAGATCAAGCGGATTTTAGATGTAGCAACGAGCTATGGTTTCAACCGGAATCTGTGGCAGGATTATCTGGCGTTTTTACTGATTACAAATGAGAATTCGTTTACACTTACGTGTGAGAAGGTTGGTGCAGGAGATGGATCAGTCAATGCATTTGCAAAAAATGATTATGCAATCTTCAAACGGCTGTTCCATTTTGACTTTGCTCCGATTGAGAAGGATCTTGATATTGATTGTTTTACAACAATCACAAATTATAAGTCATTACCCAAAAAAGAACAGATGTACAATCAGAATGTAAGCGAAAAGGTGCGAGATATCAGTGACCGTGTGAGTGCCGCTGAAAGCGTTGATGAGATTTTTGATATTATGACCGCCTTTTATAAGCAGTATGGTGTCGGTATGTTCGGGTTGAACAAAGCATTCCGTATCCGCCATGATGAGGGCAGAGAGTTGGAATTTATTCCAATCACGAATACAGACAAGGTGATGCTTGACGATCTGATCGGTTATGAAATCCAGAAGAAGAAACTGGTAGACAATACAGAGGCATTTGTACTTGGAAAAAAGGCGAACAATTGTCTGTTGTTTGGTGACAGCGGTACGGGAAAATCAACGAGTATTAAGGCAATCATCAACCAGTATTATGAGCAGGGCCTGCGGATGATTGAGATTTACAAGCATCAGTTCAAGGATTTGTCTGCGGTAATCTCGCATGTAAAGAACCGGAATTATAAGTTCATCATCTATATGGATGATCTTTCTTTTGAGGAATTTGAGATAGAGTATAAATATCTGAAAGCGGTAATCGAGGGCGGACTTGAGACAAAACCGGACAATGTACTGATCTATGCAACCTCGAACCGGAGACATCTGATCAAAGAGACATGGAATGACCGTGATGATGTTGAAACAGATAACGGTATGCACCGTTCTGATACGATGCAGGAGAAGCTTTCTCTGGTCAACCGTTTTGGCGTAACGATCAGTTATTCGCGTCCATCAAGAAATGAATTTAATGATATCGTACTTGGACTGGCAAAGAAACATCCGGAAATTGGACTCACGGAACAGGAACTTTTAGCAGAAGCAAACAAATGGGAACTTTCCCACGGTGGTGTATCCGGACGTACTGCACAGCAGTTTATGAATTATCTTGCAGGAAAAGCATGATTGCTATTTCAGCCCGGATTTGATAGAATGAAGTTTAATTTGGATTGTCTTGCCAGGCAGAGAGACGACAGTCTCTGCTGTGCGGATTAGTTGATCCAGATGATTGATATCGTGCCGGTCTGCATAGATGGAGGCAAGCATTGTATAGCTGGTTGTAATGTCGGAGCCAATTGTGATTGCATATGCAAGAAACTGTTCGGCGTCTGTGATATCATTTGCATCAATCAATATTTTGCCGATTTTATTAAGGAGCAGAATCAGATCTGCATAGGCATCATCGCAGGCAGAAAGGGTATCCAGATTGGCTGGACCGTACATCAGTTTCAGATCGGTATTCGTGTACATCGAGAGATTTAATATTTTTTTCTCTGACAGCGTGCATAGTTTATCGGCAAGTTCGGCATGACCACATGCAGAAAGAGCTGTGAGAGGAAGTGTATCGAGTGGAATCCTGATGTAAGGCAGGCTGGAAATATCTGCTTTCCGTACGGAATTCGCTTCGGACTCGCGTTCGAGAAGGTTCTCGCGACCTTGTCCATGTGTTTTCTTAAAACGGGAGACATTTCGAGAGACAACAAAGCATAAAGCAAGAAAAGAACAACAAATGATAATAGTAATGTAATGCATAAAAATAATCCTTTCGGGAGGTAAAATTCATGTTATTTGATTTCAGCAACAAAAAGAAAACAAAGAGAATTGCAGCAATCATCTGTGGTGTACTGGTATTTGCCATGGTCGTTGGACTGCTTGTCTCTGCAATCTAATTTGTAATATTGTATGGTTTCAATGTATCATGGAAATTGGTGAAATTCAACCTTTAGAAAAAGGAGAATTCCAAAGCATGGTACTGGAAAGAATATGTGCAACGTGAAATATAGATATAAGGTTTCTATATGTTGCAAATAATATCAGGAGGTAGATGTGATGAGAAATGAAATTTTGAAGCTGCTCGAAACTGACAGCAGACTGACAGTGAAGGATATCGCCGCGATGATCGGCGCGGAAGAAGCCGCGGTGGAAGCGGATATCAAGGCGATGGAAGACGAGAGCATCATCTGTGGATACCATACTATGATCGACTGGGATAAGGTTGGCGAGGAAATGGTAACAGCTATGATCGAGGTCAAAGTTACACCACAGAGAGAAGCGGGGTTCGATCAGATTGCGGATCGCGTCAGAAATTTCGATGAAGTACATTCTGTCTACCTGATTGCAGGTGCATACGATTTTATGGTCGTTATTCAGGGAAAGACATTGCGGGAGATCTCACATTTTGTATCTGAGAAGCTGGCAATCATCGAGGATGTCATTGCCACATCCACGAACTTTGTACTGAAAAAATACAAAGACCATGGTGTTATTTTCCAGACACCAAGTCAGGACGAAAGGTTGGTAATTGCACCGTGAGAAATCCATTGTCAAAAACGATAGAACAGATTAAGCCATCTGGGATCCGGAAGTTCTTTGACATTGTAAGCGAGATGCCGCATGCAATCTCACTCGGTGTTGGTGAGCCGGATTTTGATACACCATGGCATGTTCGATCAGAGGGTATCCGTTCGCTGGAAAAAGGACGAACATTTTATACATCGAATTCCGGATTGATCGAACTGCGTCAGGAAATCTGTAAATGGTATCAGAGAAAATATAACGTATTGTATGATTATAAGACCGAAGCACTGCTGACCGTCGGTGGCAGTGAGGGTATCGATGTGGCACTCCGTGCCATGCTTGATCCGGGCGATGAGGTTATTATCCCGGAGCCTTGCTATGTATCGTATGTACCTTGTGTACAGTTGATCGGTGCTGTGCCGGTTACAATCGAGTTGAAAAATGAGAACCAGTTCCGTCTGACACCGGAGGAGCTGCTTGCGGCAATCACGGATAAGACGAAGATTCTGATTCTTGCATTCCCGAGCAACCCGACAGGTGCGGTTATGACGAAGGAAGATCTGGAGCCAATCGCAAAGATCTGTCAGGAGAAGGATATTTACGTGATCTCCGATGAGATTTATTCCGAACTTACATATGGCGGTCAGAAGCATTGTTCGATTTCATCCCTGCCGGGCATGAAGGAACGGACAATTGTCATCAACGGTTTCTCCAAGGCATATGCGATGACCGGATGGAGACTTGGTTATGCGCTTGCGCCGGAGGTAATCGCACATCAGATGACGAAGATCCATCAGTTTGCAATTATGTGTGCACCGACCACGAGCCAGTATGCAGCTATCGAAGCAATCAAAAATGGCGATGCAGATATCGAGAAGATGTGCAAGTCGTATGACCAGAGACGCCGGTTCCTGCTGAAGAAATTCGAGGAGATCGGACTTCCGTGCTTTGAGCCGCATGGCGCATTTTATGTGTTCCCATGCATCAAGGAGTTTGGCATCACGAGTGACGAATTCGCAACGAGACTGCTTCGTGAAGAGGAACTTGCAGTTGTGCCGGGTACGGCATTTGGTGACTGCGGCGAAGGATTCCTGCGTATCTCGTATGCATACTCAATCGAGCAGCTCAAAGAGGCGATGGGAAGATTAGAGAGATTTATTGGACGATTAAGAGAGCAAAAGACATGTTAAACATCGTATTACATGAGCCGGAAATGCCGGCAAATACAGGAAATATCGGACGTACCTGCGTGGCAACGGGGGTGCGTCTGCATCTGATCGAGCCACTTGGATTTTTATTAAATGACAAGATGGTGAAGCGCGCGGGACTGGATTACTGGGATCGTCTGGATGTGACACGCTATGACGATTACAACGATTTTCTGGCGAAGAATCCGGGCGCGAAGGTTTATATGGCAACGACAAAATCAAAGCAGAAATACACCGATGTGAAATATGAGGATGACTGCTTTATTATGTTTGGTGCCGAGAGCAGAGGGATTCCAGAGGAGATTCTGCTTCAGAATAAGGAAACATGTGTGCGCATCCCGATGATGCCGGGCGAACGTTCCCTGAACTTATCGAACTCGGTTGGTATCGTGCTGTACGAGGCGTTACGGCAGTTGGATTTCCCGGGATTAGAGACAGAAGGACAGTTGCATCATTATCAGTGGTAGAGATTATGAGACAGGAAAAATGGCTGGATAAGCCGTATTATTCATTGGATGCATATATGAAATACACCTATGGACAGAAGGTGTACAAGATTGCGGTCGACGCAGGGCTTACCTGCCCGAACCGCGATGGTACACTTGGCGAACGTGGGTGTATTTTTTGTAGTGCCGGCGGAAGCGGCGATTTCGCAGTGCCAATCGCAGGTGGTGGCAGGCAGGATGGACAGAGCGTGGTTGGTGCTTCGGCGAATGGCTGTGTGTACGAGCATCGGTCGAAACGGGATTCGCGCGGGGCATCGACAGAGGTTTATCATAAGGAATATGAGCGCCGGGGAAGCTGCGTCGATGTGGAGCGGAAAACGCTTGATATCAAACGGCAGATGGAACGCGGTATGGCGAAGTTCCATAAGAAGGTCGGAGAGAAGTTCGTCATTTATTTTCAGGCATACACGAACACCTATGGAGATCCGGCATATTTGGAGCGCATCTGGCGGGAAGCATTAGAAGAGGAGTCGGTCGTTGGAATCAGTATTGCGACAAGACCGGATTGTCTGGGGATTCCGGGCGTATTTATAAGTGAGAAACATGCGGAACCCATAGCAGGGGACAGGAGACAGGGAACGGAATCTTCCGAGACGGTGATCGGGATTCTTGCAAGACTGCAAAAAGAATACGCCACATGCGGCAAATTCATCTGGATTGAACTTGGACTTCAGACGATGCATGAAAAGACAGCGGAATATATCCGCCGGGGATATCCGCTTTCTACTTACGAGACTGCAATCCGGGCATTGACAGATATGGATGTCCCGTATATTACGCATGTGATCTTAGGCTTGCCGGGAGAGAACGAAGCGGATATGCTTGCGACGGTACGGTATGTGTGTGGACAGCAGGCAAAGCCGTTTGGAATCAAGCTGCAGCTGCTGCACGTGCTGCGTGGTACCGATCTGTATGAGGATTATGCGGCAGGAAAATTCGAAGTGCTGTCCGAGGATGCATATATCGAGCTTGTTATCCAGTGTCTGGAAATAATTCCGGACGATATCGTGATTCACCGAGTCACCGGGGATGGACCGAAAAATATTTTAGTGGCTCCACTCTGGTCGGGCAACAAACGACACGTACTAAATACCCTTCACCAGAAGATGAAAATCGAAAAAAGAGAACAGGGTACATGGGCAAAATAAAAAAAGTTTTGCCCATTTTTTCTAGTATTTATGCGGGATCCCGCAAATGTTCCAAACTTACGCTTTACAAAATCTATCCAGTCGTGCTATAGTCAGCTCGTGGTCGAGAATCGTTGTTCTGGCGTAGTTCGGTCACAGTCTTTTTAGAAACAATCATAAAGTTTTCCAATTATTTGTTTTACGAATTTCAATGGAATTACCCAACAAAGAATTTGCAGAGTTTGTGAATAACTATGCGTGTGTTAAACTCTGTCTTTTTTAGGAATTTTATAAGCCATGTGAACGGATAATTTGGAAAACTGCATGATTGGAACCGTGTTTTTGCACAGAAAAGGAGGTGCGTAATCTGGAAGCTTATACTTGGTTTATGGTTGATGGGTGCGGTCGTGGTGGACCTTAGAACATATAAGATACCGAACCGGTTTTGCCTGTGTATGATTGCCTGTGGATGTTTGCTGCAAGGGTACATGCTGGGTGTGAAAGGATTGCTGAACAGCGGGTGCGGCATATTGATCGGTTTTGGGATTTTGTATGGACTGTTTTTGATTCGGGTACTGGGAGCCGGAGATGTAAAGCTGTTTTGTGGAATTGGAGCATTTATGGGAAGGGAAACCTGGGATATGCTGTTATATACCTGTATTTTTGCGGGCGTGCTGGCAGCAGGGAAACTCGCAGCTGTATTTGCAAAATCCCATAGAAAAGGAATGGTTGTGGATAAAATGAAAAATATGAGTGAGATCCGGATGCATATGTCAGTGCCTGTTCTGCTTGGATATATGCTGTATGTGACAGGAGGTGTACAGATTGGCATATAAGGTGTGTCTGCTGGATTCTGATCCGGCATACCAGAGAGCATTAATGGAATACCTGAATTCCCGGACAACGATTCCGATTCAGTTGTATGTATTTACAATTCCGGCGGCATATATGGCGTTTCGGGAACATGAAAAACCGCAATTAATCTTAGTCGGAGATGCATATGCAGACTGGAAAGATTCAGAAGATTGTCCGGTGTTAGTTCTGACCGGTAATCGTGAATTTATTGGGCAGCCACAGTATTTTTTCCGGTATCAGAGTGTGGAACGGCTGGTCGAGGTGATTCAGCAGATACTTGGTATGAATCGACGATGCGAGGTGGAAACAGGCATGTTTTACGCTGTATATTCACCGCTTGGACGTTGTGGGAAGACAACGTTTGCGAAAAGTCTGAGCAGACAGTTTACGAATAGTTTGTATGTGAACTGGGAAGGTATTTCTGAGACGACAGATGAGGATGAACTTGGTGGGTGGATGTTGTATTGCATAAAAAGCAGAAATGAAGAATGTCTGACATATTTACAGACGCATGCAGTTTCAAGTCTGCCACCACCGGATTGCTATGAGGATATCCGGCAGATTGAGATAGAAGATCTGCTGTGGTTTCGGGAAGAATTGAAAAAACGTCAGTTGTATGAGGGCGTGGTTTTTGACATTGGAGGAATGGTATTGGCAAGTTATGCAGTGCTTGACGCATTTGACCGGATTTTTATTCCAACATTGGCGGATGCGGTATCAATCAGAAAACAGGAAGTGTTTGGGAAGATGATACAACGGAAGTATGAGCATGTCGAGAATCTGCAATATGTCCAATTGGAAGGACAGGATGTGGATCGTGTAGCGGAAATGTGTATGAGGTAAGGAAATGGAATTACAGTCTTTGCGCGAGCGGTTAAAACTGCGGGTGGCATCAGAGCTGGATCTGACACGCGATATGGAGGATGCAGAAATTGCCCGGTTGATTGACCGGTGTATTTTGGAGGAAACGAAAAATCAATATGTGCCGTTGAAGGAAAAGGTTGGTCTTCGCGTAGAACTTTTTAACAGCCTCCGAAGACTGGATGTCCTGACAGAACTGCTGGAAAACGAAGCTGTTACGGAGATTATGGTAAACGGCAAGTCGGATATTTTTGTGGAGCAGGCAGGGATGATTTCACGTTATGAAAAAGGCTTTGCATCAGAGGAACGGCTGGAGACGGTAATCCAGCATATTGTGGGAGACTGCAATCGACGAATCAATGCAGCGTCGCCGATTGTGGATGCCCGGCTGATGGATGGGTCTCGCGTGTGTATTGTGACGCGGCCGATATCACTGGGAGGCCCGGTGATTACAATCCGGCGGTTTCCGAAGCAGCGGATCGATATGGATGCACTGATCGCAATGGGAAGTGTGGATGCCGGCGTTGCAGAGGTGTTACGGATATTGGTACAGGCTGGATACAACATTTTTATATCGGGAGGAACCGGATCCGGGAAGACAACACTGTTGAATGCACTCAGTGATTTTGTTCCGAAGGAAGCAAGAATTATTACAATCGAGGATTCCGCGGAATTACAGATAAAGGGTGTGCAGAATCTGGTCCGGTTAGAAGCCCGTACTGCGAATCTGGAAGGAGAGAATGAGATCACAATACGGGATTTGATCAAAGCGAGTCTTCGTTTACGTCCGGATCGCATTATAGTTGGCGAGGTGCGGGATGCAGCCGCAATCGATATGCTTGCAGCGATGGGAACCGGGCATGATGGTTCGTTGTCTACCGGGCATGCAAATTCTGCAAAAGATATGCTTATACGATTAGAGACGATGGTGCTGATGGGAATGGAAATCCCGCTTTCAGCGGTGCGGCGTCAGATTGCCGCCGCGGTAGATATCGTGATTCATGTGAGCCGGTTACGGGATAAAAGCAGAAAAATAATAGAGATATGTGAGGTAAATGGTATGGAGCATGGAGAAATCAGATTAAACACGTTGTTTGAATTTCAGGAGACCGGAACCAAAAAAGGAAAAGTGCAGGGGGTATTGCGAAAAGTAAATGACTTAATTCATATGGAAAAACTGCAAAGCTCCGGCTTGCTGGATGTTTTTGAGGAGGCAGTCTGTGGATTACCGGGAGTATAAAACGAATGTGTGGTTCTGGATTCAGGCGGCTTTGATAAGCAGTGGAATTGGGGGCCTGACCGGCTATCTGTTTTTTGATGCATGGTGGGGAAGTTTGCTGATTCCTGTCTGTATGCCGGTTGTGTATAGCCGGCTACGACGTTGGCATTTAGAAAGACAAACACGACAGTTAAAGATGGAATTTCAAGAAGTTATGACGCTGATATCCGGGTGTATGCATGCAGGGTATTCGCTGGAGAATGCTATAGTACAGGTTCGGCGCACAAGTGGAGAAGAATTTTCACTGATGAGAGAAGAACTTCAAATACTGGTAAATGGAATTGCCTGCCATAAGAGAGTTGAACAGTTACTGCTGGCACTTGCAGAGCGGTGTGATGTGGAAGAAATCCGGGAGCTTGCGGTAATGATAGAAATTGCAAAGCATTATGGTGGAAATATTCCTCATTTGATTCGACAGATCACTATACGATTACAGGCATCCGAGATGACAGAGGTGGAGATTCAGACGGTAATTGCAGCAAAGAGACTGGAAGGGCACATTATGCTGATCGTTCCTTTTGGAATCCTGATGTTTCTGCGGCTGACAAATCCTGTGTACATGCAGGTGTTGTACACAACGATTGCAGGACGGTTATGCATGAGTGTGTCGGCTTTTGGCATTGGTGGATGTGCGTACTGGATTGATAAGATAACGAGAATTGGGGTGTAAAAAATGAAGGTGTGTATTTTGATACAGGTGTTGCTTGCATGTCTGGCAATCCTGTCAAGAATTCATTTCAGCAAATATAAAGCAGAGAAGCTTAAGGGGTTGATGCATATCCGGGAGGAAGTGCAAAAATTACGGGTAATAACAAAAAAAGAAGCGGAGCTGTTGATACGAAAACGTATGCAGCAAATGATATCCATATCAATTATGATTTTATTTGTCAGTACCTGTATTGCAGAGGTAGTGTTGTGGAACGATACGAGGCAATCTGGAAAAACGGATATGCACGTTTTAGAACGTGATGATTATGATGGGGAAGTGAAAACAGAAGACATCCGGCTATCGGTTGATGACAAGGAATATACATATATGATGGAAATTGAACCAAGAGAATATACGGAAGATCAATTTTATCAGGAGGCACACATGCAGCTCGACATTCTGGAGTCCAAAATTCTGGGGGATAATCCGGATTTAGAGCATGTAAGTTGTTCTCTGAATTTGCCGAGTGAGGATGAAGCAGGTGTATTTGCCTATACATGGAGATCGGATAATCCGACGGTGCTCTCTTCTTATGGAAAGGTATATTTGGAGGAAGTGAAAGGAACAATTGTTGTGCCCTTGACAGTGGAGATATCGTATCGGACATATACGATGGAACATAGCTTTTCTGTATGCGTGGTTCAGGATATGCGTGGGAAAGATGCGGTAGAACGGGCAGAGGAAACACTTCAGCAGATCGAAAAAGAGACAAGAACAGACGAGAAACTGACAATTCCGGAACAACTGGGAGAAGTTGGGGTATCGGTAAAGAGACAGACAAAGGAACATGCAATGACATGGGTTGCATTTGGTATTGTATTGGCAGCGTTGCTGCCGGTTATGATGTATGCAAGATGGAAGGAAGAACGAAGAAAAAGAAACAGTGCGCTGATCGATCAATATCCATCTTTTGTGAATCGCCTGTGGTTGTTGCTTGGGGCAGGAATGACAGTACAAATGGGAATTCGGAAAATCGCATCGGAAATGAAAGGGGATATATTGTTAAAAAAAGAGTTGGAGTATGCAATGCACCAGTTAGATACGGGAAGCGAAGAAAGCTGGGTGTACGAACAACTGGGGCAGCGGCTGGAGCTGCCGGAATATTATCAGATGTTCCAGCATCTGAGCCAGCATATTCGTATGGGAACAAAGGACCTTCGAAATCTGATGGAACAGGAGATGCAGCTTGCACTTCAAAAAAGACGTGAGCTTGCAAAGAAAAAAGGAGAGGAGGCATCGACAAAGCTGTTATTTCCGATGGTTGTACTGTTGATTCTTGTCATGATTATGATTGTATATCCGGCACTCGTCGGATTGTAGAAAGGAAGTGGGATTTATGGGTGCGTGGAAACGGTTTTTGCAGGAGGAAGACGGAATGGGTGTTGTGGAAGTAATCCTGATTATCGTCGTACTTGTTGCAATGGTTCTGATTTTCAAGGAGCAGATATCTGCACTTGTCGAAACGATATGGTCGACGATCAATAAGGACGCAAAGAAAGTATATTCTTAGAAAAACAGGAGGAGAGTATGAATAATAAGGGAAGAATTGTCGTGTTTATCAGTCTGATTACTGCGGTAATGCTGATATTGATCACACTTGTGCTACAGGTTGTCGTACTCAGTGCAGCACGGTCAAAAGACGTAATTGCCACCCGCCTTTCCATGTCGGATGTCAAAGCCTGTTATAACCGCTACATATTTGAACATTATCATATTCTCCTTTTTGATAAGACAGCAGGTGGAAACGGAGAAGCGTATCTGGAAGAGTGGCTGGAACAGGCGTTTTCGGAGAAACTCGGAGATGCTTATTCGGATATACGGGTTGTGATTACAGATTTTTTGATGCTTACGGATCAATCGTATGCTCCGTTAAAGGAGCAGATGCAGGAATATATGACCTATGCAATAGCAGAAAAAGGTGTGCAGGCAGGTGTTGATAAGATTAAGGAAAAAACAGGTGGACAGGATGGAACATTGCCGGAGGATTTAAAGGAGGACATGGAACATGCGGAGTCGGAAACGGAATATGCAGATACCGGAAATACAGGAGAGCAGGAAGGAGCTGGCTCCGATCTGGAAGAAAATCCAGTGGCGCAGCTGGCTGCGGATGATCCGCGTGACTATACAAAGAAATTGTCCAGCAGTGTGATTCTGAATCTTGTGCTTCCGGGTGATAAAACGGTGTCCGATGCATCGATTACGCTGTCGGATGCTCCAAGTTTACGGTTGGGAGGTTTTTTTACCAACTACAAAGAAGTCAATCGAAAATTTGACAACATGGTTTCTTTGTTTGAGGGATTAACAGCGCTTGGTTCCTGGCAGGACTCACTGGCTGATACAGGAATACAGCTTGCATATATAGAACAGGTCTTTAACTGTTACAGGGAAGAGAAAAACGATACAGCGGTGCTTGCGTATGAACAGGAATATCTGATTGCGGGCAAAGCATCTGATTATGAAAATCTGAGGTCAGTTGCGCATCGCATGATCGGGATACGTTATCCAATCAATTATATTGGTCTGTGTAAACAGCCTGATAAAATGGAACGATTGACGGAACTGGCAACCGCGATTGCCGGCGCTGCACCTTATTTGATCCCGGCACTCAAATATTTTCTGGCTGGATGCTGGGCGTATATTGAATCTATTGCAGATGTCCGCGTTTTGTTCGATGGGAAGAAAGCCGCATTTACAAAAAATCAGTCAAACTGGATCACAGATATTGACCACATCAGCGAGAGTCTGTCGAAACAGACAGAGGATGCAGAAACTGGATTGGATTATCAGGCGTATTTGTCTGTTTTGCAGGCAATGAGTATGGAAGGCGTGACGGCCAGAATGCTGGATCTGATGCAGATAAATACAATGCAGGAGGAACCGGATTTTCGGATATTACACGGCGCGGTTGGATTTGAGGCAGATTTTGAAAGTACCTTTGATGGATATGTATTTCGGTATCACCAACAGGCATCGTATTAGATAGAAAACCTTTCGTATTGGTTTCAGAGGATTCCTCAGGATGAGTGAAATTAGAATAAAAACCTCTCCGGGTGCTGGCCAAAGCAATAATTGAATCTTATTTCTCGTGTAGCCTGAGGAATCTTCGGAAAGCAATATGAAAGGGGTGTTTTATGAAACAAAGAAGAAATACAGGAAGTGCATCGGTGGAGGCTTCACTTGTGATACCGGTGTTTCTTCTGGCGATGCTCCGTCTGTTTTTATGTTTCCAGAGTGTGCTGGCAGAGGTACAGGTTTATGAGGCGGCAGCAGAGACGGTTGAATATATGTCCGAAACAGCCAGCGCAGGTGTCTGTGATGCAGCTGTCGCATACTTGCGGTTTCCACGGTATATTGATGAGAAAAAGACTGTGGAACAATATGTAAAATATGGAGAATCCGGGGTGTGCTTTCCCGGAAGCACTATGGACGAAGAGGATTATGTCGTTCTTAGAACGAGCTATGAACTGAAGTATCTGGGGCCACGGACTTTTACAATACGGAAACGGGCATATACGGGGGCGGTCTGGACAGATACGGATTCTGAAGCGGAAAGCGGAAAGGATGCGTATGTATACGTGACAGACAGGCAGTCGGTGTACCATGTGACACGTAGCTGCAGCTATTTGACACTTGATATCCGGATGAGTTCCCTACAGGAAGCGAAAGCGGATGGGTATGCTGCGTGTGCATTTTGTGGAAAGGAACTCCGGGGGGAACAGGTGTATGTGACAGAGGATGGTGATTGTTATCATAGCAGTCTGCGATGCAGCGGGTTAACACGGACAGTGTATCGAAAGAAGAAAAGTGAGGTAACCGGGCTCGGTGCATGTTCGCGATGTGGAAATAGAAAATAAATATTGTTACAGGAGGAGGTTATGAGATGGGAAATAAAGGTAGCTCTGTGGTGGAATTAAGCCTGATTATGCCGATTATATTTGGCGTGCTTGTTATGGTAATTATGTTGTTTTTAGATACGGTCCGGGATGGACTGGTACAGCAGGATGGGTATAGTGTGATTTATACATATGAGGAAAACTCCGGGTTACAGGAAAAAATAGAGGATACAAAGGAAAAAACAGGTGCAGGAGCATCGTATGCGGGAATTTCCAACAGAAATTATTGTTATGAAAAAGAAGGACATGTCTTTGTTACGGAAGTGGACGTATGCAGCAGTCGGCTCAGAAGGTGGCAGGTGTATGGAAATATTGTTTGGGAATAAGGGAATTTACCATTATATAGATGCAAAGATAGGAACGATGCAGATGCTTGAAGAACAGGGCAGAATGTATCAGGTCAAGATGTTGGTGGAAAATGAATTTCCGTATATTCTGGCATCGACCATGATTTGTACCGATGGTGAAGTCTGGTTATCACATAATACAAAGGGATGCTATAGTATGCAGGCATATTTACAGCAAAAAACGATGGACGGACATCAATTACGTTCTTTATTGAATCAGATTATGCAGCAGGCAAAGATGTTGGAGGAGTATCTACTGGATGCATCAGATCTGGTTATACGTATAGAATATCTGTTTTTTCATCGGGAAAAGGAGGCAATACGCATGTTGTGTGTACCGGGATACGAAAAACCATTAAGGGAACAGCTGGCTGTCTTTTTGGGGTATCTGATGCCACGGTTTGATCACCTGGATCGGGAAGGGGAACTGTTCTTATACGAATGTCACAGGATTCTGGCAGATGATTGGTGTGATATGACAGATTTTCTGGCTTTGCTGAATGAGAGAACAGATACGGATGTGAAATGCGTGAATCCGGACGAACAAGATGAGGCAGATATCTCGAAACAGACAGACAAAAAAGAATGTGCAGAAGAAAAGACAGTAATTGTACAGCAGATAAAGCGGGAAGATGTAGATTCTATATTTTCCAAACGTTTTTTATTGTATGCATTAGCAGGAGGCGCTGCACTGGCATTGATTATCAAGTATTTATTTTTTGATGGGACGACAGGGACAGCGATTTTTGGAATCATCTGGCTTTTAACATTGATCATACTTGCAATCATGACAGTACGCGATAAAACCGGAGAGGAAGAACCGGATACTGCGATGCAGGAATATCAGCTGCAATATGGAAGAGATAGGAAGGATATTCGTTCGGAAGCCAGCCTGCCGGAGAAATATAATATAGATTATGCATCCGTATCTCCGCAGACGCCGACAGTTGCGAAAAAAGAAATTATGAAGCTGGTGCCGTTGACAAATGGTGCACTTGAACCATTTCGTATACCGCTGGATAAAACATCGCTCACCATAGGAAGGGACAAGTCGTCGGATTACCGTGTTTCGACGACACAGATCAGTCGCGTGCATGTCCGGCTGTTCTGCCGTCCGGACGGGTTATATATCGAGGATCAGAACTCTACCAATGGAACATATATCAATGCAAAGCGCATCCCGGCGATGACAGAGCAGAAATTAGAGAAGGGCGATGTGGTGGGACTTGCAAATGAGGAGTTTTTTGTTGCGTAAGAAAAAACTATGTAAAAGCAAATGAATGTGGTATACTATGTTCATGATGAAGATTAATGAAGTACTTTCTCTGTTTGAACATAGTGAGATGGAAAAATCAGAGAAAGGGCTTGTCGGAGGTGACAGGTATGGTAGAAGAAGTGACGAATAAGCAATTACAATTTATTACGTGGTTGATAACGACGGCCACGGACAAATGCCAGACAATCGAAGAAGTCAGAGAACTGAATCGAGAGATACGAAAACATTCAGATGGACTGATTGATGATACGGCGTCAGGCAGTACGATGGATGAAAAAACAGAAGCATAAAGATGAGATGATATTGAATAGAAAAATCTGCATCATTTTCCAGATTGAAAACGGTGCAGATTTTTCTATTTGCTTTTTTCCTCGCAATTATTGTATTTACCCCCTGTTTTTGGTATAGTAATAATGTATGTTTTTGTAGCATGCGAAAGAAAAAATGGCAGTGAATACATGAGGTGTTACAGTGAAGGTAAATGTGTATTACGGAGGCCGGGGATTGCTGGAGGATCCAACACTCTTTGTAGTGGAGAAAATCATTCAGGTTCTGCAGGAGCTTCGGGTAGAAGTCACAAGATATAATATGTATGAGGATAAGTCGGGGATTGCAACACTTCCGAACACGTTGAAGGATTGCGATGGCGTGATTCTGGCTGCGAGTCTGGAATGGTTCGGCATTGGCGGCTATATGCAGCAGTTTCTGGACATGTGCTGGCTGTATGGTGACAAGGAGAAGATTGCGTCTCTGTATATGATGCCGGTTGTGGTTGCGACGGCGTACGGCGAACAGGATGCGGAGCTGTCACTGCGCAAGGCATGGGATGTGCTGGGAGGTATTTCTGAACCGGGGATTGCAACATATGTCGATTCGACGGATGTGCTGGAGCAGGAAAGCCAGTATCTGGATCTGATCGAGAAAAAAGCAGAGGACTTTTACCGCCTGATCAATAAAAAGACGAGGAAGCTGCCGACGAGTAATACAGCGGTAAAGAACACGCTGATCAAACAGAATAATATCAATCTGACACCACAGGAGAGCGAGCAGCTTTCCAAGTTCGTGGCAGATGACGGATATGTGAAGAAGCAGAAAGAGGATATTGAGGAACTCGCTGCGATGTTCAAGCAGATGCTTGGAGACGAGGAGGAAACGCCGGAGCCACCGAGTGTTTACGAGGACGATATTGTTGAAGGATTTTATGAGAACTTCCATCCGGAGGGCGGATTTGCGGCAAGCTATGTGATCATAGTACCGGATATGGGGAAGAATTTAGTGATACGTGTAGGGAAAGTCTTGCAGTGTGAGTATGGCTCTGATGTGGAAGCCGATGTGAAGCTGAAAGCATCGAGTACGATGCTGCGCAATATCTTAGCAGGCAAGAACAGCTTCCAGAAGGGCTTTATGTCCGGTGAGATAACGGCGAAAGGTAATTTCAAAACACTTCGGATGCTGGATCAGATTTTCCATATATAGAGTTGGAGGCAGTTTATGTCATATATGGCATTGTACCGGAAGTGGAGACCGGACGCGTTTGAGGAGATCAAAGGACAGGAACATATTGTGACGACGATCCGAAACCAGATTGTGCATGATCGGGTGGGACATGCGTATCTGTTCTGTGGAACCAGAGGTACCGGAAAGACAACGACGGCGAAGCTGATGGCAAAGGCGGTCAATTGTGAGCATCCGATCAATGGAAGCCCATGTAATGAATGTAGCAGCTGTAAAGCGATTGCGGCGGGGGCAGCGATGAATGTAATCGAGGTCGATGCTGCAAGTAACAATGGTGTGGATAATATCAGACAGATCACGGATTCGGTGAATTATTCTCCGTCGACCGGAAAATATCTGGTCTATATTATAGATGAGGTGCATATGCTCCGTGATGCGGCATACAATGCACTTTTGAAGACGCTGGAGGAACCGCCGTCTTATGTTATTTTTATCCTGGCAACCACGGAGTCACACAAGATTCCGGCTACGATTTTATCCCGTTGCCAGAGGTATGATTTCCATCGGATTCCATTGGAGGTGATTGCAGATCGTCTGCAGGAGCTTCTGGAACGAGAGAAAATCGCGGCAACAAGAGAAGCGGTCGAATATGTGGCGCGTGCCGCAGATGGTTCCATGCGAGATGGTCTGAGTATTCTGGAACAGTGTATTTCTTACCATCTGGGGGAAGAGCTTACACTGGATAAGGTGCTGGATGCAATTGGTGCTGTGGATGTGGAAGTCTATATCCGGTTATTTGAATATCTGAAAAAACGCGATGTCGTTGGTGCATTGAAAATCATTGATGAAGCAATCTGGCAGGGGAAAGACCTCATGCAGCTGGTGAATGAATTCACAGGATTCTTACGGAATATTCTGGTGCTGTCCATCGACCCGGCCATGACGATGGAAGTAAATCAGGAGACGAAAGAGCGGATGATTGCGCTTGCACAGGATGCACAGGAAGATGCACTGATGCATGCGATCTATGTATTACAGGATGCGGCGGCAAAAATCTCGTATACTACATCAAAAAGGGTGATGCTGGAGATTGCGATCATAAAGCTTTGTAAGCCGGAAATGCGATATGATGTCGAGGGAATGAATCATCGGATTGAGTTGTTGGAACAGCAGCTGGCAGAGACAAAAGAACTGCTCAAAGAGCAGCAGGCGCATCCGGTCGTTATGACGGTTGCACAGCCGACTGCGGAAGGTGCAGGGATGGCGCAACAGCCGATGATACCGCAGACAGGCGATTCATCTGAGCATATCAAACAGAATCTGCGGGAGAAATATCCGCAGGCAGAATATGAGGATCTGCTTCTGATTGCGAAAGCGTGGAAGACGATTGGCAAGCGTGGACCGAGACTGGTGCAGCATTATTATAGACAGGCATCGCTTGTTGCAGGAAGAGAATCTGGTGCGCTGGAGCTTGTTGTGGCAGATACACCGGACAATGATCTGGCGATTTCCTATTTCGCCAGTCAGGACAAGCTGGACGAACTGAGTGAGCAGCTTACCGATATGGCACAGTGTAAGGTACGTGTGACATTCCGCAAGATTGATGGCAGGGAAGAAGTGCATGAATTGCAGAAAGACTGGGATTTGAGCCGGATTGTATTTGAGGATATCGAGATGCATGAGTAAGCTTTTAATCTGGCGAGTCCAAATCATATAAAAAGGTAGTACGCATGGGAAACCGTGTATGAATATAAGAATAAGAAATCAGGAGGATATAAAGATGGCAAAAAGAGGTGGATATGGTGGAATGGGCATGATGCCAGGAAATATGAACAATCTGATGAAGCAGGCACAGAAGATGCAGAAGCAGATGGAAGAGACCACCAAAGCACTCGAAGAAAAAGAATATGAGGCAACTGCCGGCGGTGGTGTTGTTAAGGTAAAGATCAATGGCAAGAAGGAAGTAACAGAAGTTCATCTCGACGAGGAAGTTGTCGACAAGGACGATATCGAGATGCTCGAGGATCTGATCATGGCTGCTATGAACGAAGCCATCCGTATGCAGGATGAGGATCAGAAGAATTCCATGGGTAAGATTACCGGTGGATTAGGCGGAGGTTTGCCGTTCTAATGGATATTTATGGAGAGAAAGTAAACCGGCTGATCGGTGAACTCGGAAGACTTCCCGGCATCGGTGGAAAGACCGCACAGCGGCTGGCGTTCCATATTATCAATATGCCGGAAGAACAGGTGGAAAGCCTGTCGGCAGCAATCACAGATGCAAAAAAGAATATCCGGTATTGCAAATCCTGCTATACGATTACTGATCAGGAGCTGTGTCCGGTGTGTGCATCGCCGAAGCGGAACCATAAGCTGATCATGGTTGTCGAGACTCCACGAGATCTGGCAGCATATGAGCGTGTGGGACAGTATCAGGGCGTCTACCATGTATTAAATGGTGTGATCAACCCGGCGATGGGAATTGGAACCGGAGATATCCGGTTGAAGGAACTGATCCTGCGGTTGGAGCAGGAAGATGTAGAAGAGTTGATTATTGCAACAAATTCCAGTGTGGAGGGCGAAGCGACTGCGATGTATATATCCAAGCTGGTCAAGCCATCTGGAATCAGGGTCACAAGAATTGCAAGTGGCGTTCCGGTCGGCGGCGATCTGGAATGTATCGATGAAGTGACGTTACTTCGGGCATTAGAGGGAAGAACTGTTTTGTAAATGGATTTACCGGGAGATAAAAAAGATTACGGATAAATCCGGGGAACCGCTTCAGGTAGGACTGCCGGACAGCGGGAATATATATTAAGGAGGCTGCATAATGAAGAGAATAGGAATGTTGACAAGTGGCGGTGACTGTCAGGCATTAAATGCGACGATGCGTGGCGTCGCAAAGGGGTTGTATAACACGTTTGAAGATGTGGAAGTATATGGCTTTTTAGAAGGCTACAAGGGATTGATTTATGGCAATTATGTAAAGATGAAGCCGTCTGATTTCTCAGGAATTCTGACGAAGGGTGGCACGATCCTCGGCAGTTCCCGTCAGCCATTCAAGATGATTGACGAGCCGACTCCGGAAGGCCTGAACAAGGTTGAGGAGATGAAGAAGAATTATAACAAGCTGAAGCTGGATGCACTCGTTGTTCTTGGAGGAAATGGTTCTCAGAAGACAGCAAACCGCCTGTCACAGGAAGGTTTGAATGTAATCGGACTTCCAAAGACGATTGACAATGATATCTGGGGCACGGATATGACATTCGGATTTCAGAGTGCCGTTGATGTGGCAACGCAGGCAATCGACTGTATTCATACGACTGCATGTTCCCATAACCGCGTATTTATTGTAGAGGTTATGGGACACAAGGTAGGCTGGATCACACTGCATGCAGGTATTGCATCCGGCGCAGATATCATCCTGATTCCAGAGATTCCATATGATATTGCCAAGGTATGTGAGGCACTTGACAGAAGAACAAAGCAAGGGAAAGGATTCTCGATCCTTGCAGTCGCAGAGGGCGCTATCTCGAAGGAGGTTGCAGCACTTCCGAAGAAGGAACGTAAGGCAGCTGTGGCAGCAGCAGCTGAGAAATACCCATCTGTTGCTTATGAAGTAGCTGATAAGATCAAGGAATATTCAGGTATGGATATCCGTGTGACTGTTCCGGGACATACGCAGCGGGGCGGAAGTCCGGATCCTTATGATCGTGTGATCTCAAGCCTGTTTGGAGCAGAGGCAGTGGAACTGATCAAAAACAAAGATTTTGGCAAGCTTGTTGTTATGCGTAACAATGAGGTGACGGCGATTCCGATGGAAGAGTCCGCAGGAAAGCTGAAATATGTATCACCGGATGACAGCGTTGTGAAATATGCAAAACGTCTTGGCATCTCCTTTGGTGATGAGTAGGAGATACAGATTCACATGCACAAAAAATGGTTCTAATGCATAAAATAAGAAAAACAGATAGACAATCAGCCTCAAAACTGATTGTCTATTTATGTCATTTTGTATGTGAGGATTCCATGAAAGAAATCGATGAGATGTATGTGCATAAGTTTCGTGCTCCGGAGCTCATGGTTGTGGATGAACAGGAACTAGAGGAAGACCGGGCATATCTGCGTGCGATGTATCCGATGCGTGCAAAGCTGATTCTGGTCATGGTGGAGGATGCCTGCGACCGGCTGGAATATGAAGGAAGTCCGATGTTTGCAGTTTATCCAGACAAGGTAGCTATGTTTTCGATTGCAAAGAAAATCTATGACAAGATCAGCTATAAGGATGCAGATGAGACATTGCTGCATATGATTGAAATTATGGTCTGCCACGAATTTTACATTCGCCGGTGCAGATACCGTAAAAGGAGAAAATATTACTAAACATGAAACGGTTTTTGATAAAGGCGCTCGTGTTCATTGCGGTTGCGGTGGGCACAGCCTTTTTGGTAAATCAATTCAATAACAGAGGTCTGAACCGCGTTTCAAGGGAACTGGAAGAGCCGACACTTCCATATGTGTATCTCGAATTTGAGGGTAAGGTTATAAATCGTACCTGCGGATATACGCAGACGATGTCGACAAGCCTGATGCGGGATGGAATTGTGCCGCTAAACAACAATCATGGTGTGACGGTTCTCGTTGATAATGAAGCAAAATATGGCGAGACATTTACCTATGAACTGCGAAGCATTGCAGGTGATTCCTTGGTGGAACGCGGTGATGCAGTTTCCGGAAGCGTTGAGAATGGACGCAAGAAATATGACGTGAATTTCCGGATGGACATGCAGCAAAACCGGGAATATGTATTTGTGTTTATTATTACAGCGGCGGATGGCACAGAGGTGCGGTATTATAACCGGGTAGTAAATCTGCCGGAACAGCATGCAAAAGCAATCGTAGACTATGCCATGAATTTTCATGATACGACATTTGTCAAGGAAGTGAATGAGTCGGAGGGAAATATCGTATTCGATAATCTGAAGACCGATAAGGCGGGAACAACCTCGAGTCTGGCGCATGTGGACTTAAATGCTACCTATGAGCAGATTACCTGGGGCGGACTGACGCCGGTTGTTGTAACAGGTGTGACGCCAACAATCACAGAGATTGACAATGAGTACGCTGTCGTGCATATGTCCTATGTCGTGGAGTCCATGAATAACAAGAAAAGTCATTATTATCAGGTGGACGAGTACTATAACGCCACTTATGACCGCAGTGCGGAGACGGTGGATCTGCTTGCGTTTGACCGGTATCAGGAAAGCTTCTTCGACAGCGGTTACATCAGCAAGGACAAAAACAGCATCAGTATGGGTGTTACAAATGAACCAGCGGAATATGTGGCAACCGCAGATTACACGACGATTGCATTTGTCCGTCTGGGACAACTCTGGATGTATCGTTATAATGAAAGTTCTCTGACGAATATATTCAGCTATCCGCAGGACAGTTATTCGGATGCGCGGACGCTTAATACAAACCTGGATATCAATATTGCGGATATGGATGCGGATGGAAATATCTACTTTGTTGTATACGGATATATGAATCGTGGCGAACATGAAGGCAAAAACGGTATGTCACTTTATTACTATTCGACGGAGAACATGACAACACAGGAGCTTTTCTTCGTAGAATGTGATGAGAGTTACGATATCATGAAAAAGGAAACCGGGAGGTTTACTTATTACAATGCGCAGACGAATAAGTTTTATTATCTGCTGGATGAAACCCTGTATGAGGTATCCCTTGCTGATATGACACAGACTGCGCTGGTGGAGGGGATTCCTTCTGCCAAGTACCTTGTATCTGCAAACCGGAAGCTGGTTGCATATCCGAATGCGGCTGAGGACGAGAATGTGACGGCAATCACGATCCGGAATTTCGAGACGGGCGAGACGTATGAAAAAACCTGCGCAAGCGGTGATCTTCTGCTGGCACTTGGGTTCGTGGAGAACGACCTGATCTACGGCTGTGCGCACAGCGCAGATGTGATCATGACATCCGACGGACAGGCTATATTGCCATTATATGAGCTGTTCATTATGGGGAATGATGGTGGACAGAAGAAGGATTATACTAAAGACGGCGTGTATATCATGAACGCATCCGTTGGGGATGATACGATTTATCTGACACGTGCGCGCAAGCAGAACCAGTTCTTCGAAGAGATTGATCAGGATTACATCTCCTATAAGAAGGAAGAAAATAACAAGATGATCACAACGACAAACACCTATGATACTTATGCATGGAGTGTCTTGGATGTCGTGTTCCCATCGAATTTCTATCTGTCGGATACGGCAAGCTACCGGAAGACAAAATATGGAAGCACCGACGCTTACAAGGATATGCAGGTGCAGACGAAGACACGTGACGGCGCGTATTATGTGTTTGACAATGCGGGCTACATCGGCGAGTACGAAACTGCCGGAAGCGCAATCACGCGGGTGGTCGATGACGAGGCAGGACTTGTCGTGGACAGCAACGGAAATACGATCTACCGCTGTCTGGCAGCAGACAGCTACAATACAGTTGCGGATGAGATCAAAGAGACACCGAATCCGGATGTGAACCAGTCATTACTTACCTGTGCATACATGTGTGCAGAGTATGCAGGTGGTGCATTGGAACTGCCCGATGCAATCGCGAGTGGAACGTTCGAGAAGGTGTTCGAGGATTACACGAACGGTGTCGGCATCAATATCTCCGGCATCAGTCTGTCGACCGCATTGTATTTCTTGGATCGGGATATCCCGTTTGCAGCATGTATCGATGATGGTAGATATGTGCTTGTAATCAGCTACAATTCAACGCATATCCGGTATTATGATCCAGTGCTTGGTGAAGAGGTAAAGGTGACACGGAAAGCGTTTGAGAATTCGTTAAGTTTGCAGAGTAATACGATGTATACGTTTAGTGTACAGTAAAAGGGAAAGAACCTGAAAGTGTAAGACTTTCAGGTTCTTTTGCACACAGGGGATACGATCAAACCGGAGGAATGCATGAAATATATCGTGACATTACGGAACAAAACATGTAAAAAAGTATGTTAAAAATAACAAAAAGCAGATAGTTCCAAAGTATGAATCATGATAAACTAACCTTAGCAAACAATGGTACGAGATAGTATAAGATAGCATAAGACGGTACATACAGAGGTGAGTAACATGAACAGAATGCGAAAGGTATTAATTGCAGATGATGAGGTAAAAGTGGGACAGCTTGTGAAACGATTGATACAGTGGGATCGGCTTGGACTGACCTGTATTGGACTTGTGACAGACGGGCAGACGGCGTATGAAAAGATCTTGTCCGAATCGCCGGATATTGTGATCACGGATATCCGGATGCCGGTATTGACGGGACTGGAAATGATCCAGAAGGCATCCGAGCAGGGCGTGAAATGCCATTTTATAGTTGTCAGTGGATATAAATACTTTGACTATGCGCAGAAGGCGTTGAAATATGGTGTGGAAGATTATCTGCTCAAGCCAATCGATGAGGATGAGTTGAACGGACAGCTGCAGAAAATCGTCGCGGAAGAAGAACAACGTGAGGATAAGCAGCAACAGGTGGATCAGATTGAGAAAAAGCTGGAGGATAGTAAATATCTGCGCCACAAAGAATTTCTCAGACAGATACTAAGCCAGAAGCAGGAAAATATTGATGCTGCGAACACGGAGTTTGGACTTCAGCTTGAGAACAAGTGCTTCCGGGGATTAACCTTCAAGCTTGACCGGGATATTGATGTCGCAGAGAATACACAGCAGATGCAGTTTGTTCTCCGCAAGATCATGCAGAAGGCAGAGGATGCATTTTCGGCATGCACCATCGACCTGATTGCGGCCGTGCAGCCGAATCATTCCGTGCAGGTGCTGTTAAATTATTTCCAGACGGAGCAGGAGAATATCGACAACCGGATTACGGATTTTTTCAATGAACTGAGTGATTATCTGGAGAACTTCCAGCATTACAGGATTACTGTCGGGGTGAGCAGTGAAGTCGAGAGCTTCGAGCAGATCAGTACTGCAATTGAGATGAGCAAAGAGGCGGCTGCCAGCCGGATCTTCAAGGGAAACGGCAGACGAATCGAATATTGTAAGGAGCCGCACACTCTATTTTCGCCAAAGGACTTTCAGAATGAATATGAGGAATTCGCAAAAGCGGTTGAGACAATGCAGCCGGATGCCTGTCAGTACCAGATTCACAAGTGTTTCCGGCTGGCAAGCGATAAGGCTCTTTTTGCAAGTGAATTTTATGCAATGGGGTTATGGCTGCTCCGCAGTACTTATGAAATTCTGGAAATAACAAATACATTTGATGTGGATGTGCAGCAGGAGGTGTTGGAGAATCTGTCGACAGTTGCGGATTTGAGAGACTATGTGATCCGTCAGGTGCAGCGCGTGATCACAGAGAGCCGTAGTGAACGGGAAAATCGCGAACGCAAGCCGGTATTGGAGGCAATCGCCTATATGAAAGAGCATTTTACAGAGAAGATCACGCTGGAGGATGTAGCCGCAACCATCGGCTTCAATACGAATTATTTCTCAGAATTGTTTAAGAAAGAAACCGGTGAGAACTTCTCGAACTACCTGCTTGGAATCCGGATGGAGAAAGCAAAGCAGATGCTCCGGGACACGAAGATTCCGGTGTATGAAATCGGCGAAAGTGTCGGGTATAAGGATGCCAAATATTTCAGTCAGCAGTTTATGAAGGTTGTCGGTGTGAAGCCGGCAGAATACCGGAAGCTATACTATTGACAGACGCAGTGAAACGCGAGGGCACAACATGGGAAAAATAATCTGGATATGTGTGGGTGCGGTGATTGTCTGGGCAGGGACAATCCTTTTGATGCATCGGATACAAACAAAGAAAATAAAGAAACTTGAGGATGACTATCGGGAGAAACAGCGTGTGCAGCAGAAGCTGCGGGAGGAATATTCCGTCAAGGTGCAGAATAAGCAGGCGAAAATTGCCGCCTTGCAAAGTCAGATCAATCCGCATTTTTTGTACAACACGCTGGAATGTATACGAAGTGAGGCGCTTTTATATGAATGTGACAGCATTGCCCGTATGGCGAAGGCGCTGGCGGCTTTTTTCCGGTATAGCATCAGCAACAAAGAAAACATTGTGACAATCCGCGATGAGCTTCGGAATATTGAGAATTATTTCCTGATCCAGAGCTACCGGTTTGAAAATAAATTCGCCCTTGAAATCAATGTGGAGGATGACAAGGATGACGTCGGGAATTATCTGATTCCCAAGCTTTCGCTGCAGCCGATTGTGGAAAATGCAATCTTCCATGGCTTAGAGACGAAGGCGGAAAACGGAAAGGTGACAATACGGATTTATACGACGCAGCAGGAACTGGTTGTTGTCATATCGGATAACGGAACAGGAATTGACTGGGATACCCTTGTTTCCATGAGACAGGCACTGGAACAGACGGATGAGTACCGGGAGAGCAGCGACGATGGAAGCACGCACGGAGAGACGGCGGGAATGGATGCACATGGAACTGACAGGAACGGGAAGCGCGGAAACGGAATTGCATTGAGCAATGTAAACCAGCGGATCCAGCTCGCATTTGGAACCCGTTATGGACTCCGTCTCTACAGCACGACCGGAATCGGAACAGATGTAGAAATCTGGCTTCCTAAGAAAGTAGACAGAAACGATCTGTGATTTAGAAAAACAGGAAAGAAAAAGCAGGCATGGATTATGAGACATGAGATTATTCGGATGGAACATGTGAATATCAGCAGACCGGGCAGGCATGAGATTGAAGATTTGAATCTGATTATCTGCCGTGGGTACAGCATGGGAGTTGCAGACGTGGAAAACAGCAAGGAGATACTGGCGGATTTTTTCGAGGGGAAAGGAACGCTCGCAAGAGGACGGATTTACCTTGATGGGGAACCATGGAAGCCGGAAGGAAAACGGGATTTTGAGGATGCCGGTATTTTTGTGATATCAAAAGACTCGGCATATATGGATTCACTCGATGTCAGCGAGAATCTTTTTTTGTTACGAAGAAACAGCCTGCGTAAAATCCGGTTGAATGAAAAGGCATTGCATATACAGGGACGGGCACTGCTTGAAAAATACGATCTGCCTTATGCGGCAGATGAACATAGCAGCCATCTGAAGAACGGAGACCGTATTCTGATCGGGATGGTACGCGCAATCACACAGGGGGCGCGTATTCTTGTTTTGCGGGAGATTGTGGCGTGTTTTCCGGGAGAAGAACGCCGGAAGCTGAGACAGTTTGTGAACCGGTTGAAGCAGGACGGGATTACGGTTATATCAATCGATAACCGGGCAGATTTCACGGATCCTTTCTTTGATGAAGTGATTTTGTTCCGGCATCATACCATCTACAAAAAGATCTGTCAAAACGAAGATACATGGATGATCGACGTGATATTAAAACGCGGTCTGGAGGCGGCAGATACCGCCATACCGGAAGCGCGCGCTGCCAGTGGAAAACCACAGCTAAAGCCGGTGGATTTTTTCGTGTGGGAGACGTTCCGGGATGGCAGCTGGCAGCCGCAGATTTCGATGCGGGCAGGGGAAATCCTTGCGGCACTCGGTACCCCCGGACAGGTGGATGGTGTCTGGTCGGACATCCTTCATTCCAATGCCGTACAGTCGCGGCTTGAGTTAGATGGCGAGATCATCGCCTACAAAAACATACAGGAGCTTATGAAGCACCGGATTGCGCTTATGGAGTATGGAAACCATACGGAAATCTGCGAGAATCTGACCAACGAGGAAAACATTCTTCTCCCGACATATCCACGCATATGTTCAGCATTCGGGTTTTATCAGAAGCAGCAAAGGTATATATTGGAAGACAATTTCCTGGGATTGGACAGGCGGGACATCGAGCTGCTGAACCCTGAGACAGAAGCCTGGAAAATAGGAATCTATCGTTATAAGCTGTTTCATCCGTGTGTGCTGATCCTGAAAAACATGCTGCAAAATCTAAACGTCCGGGAGGTCGCATGGCTGAAACGGGAATTGCGGGAGATCGTGGGAAGAGGAAGCAGCGTCCTTCTGCTCGAAAACGAGAGTAAAGTCTGTGTGGATGTTGCGGACCGGCTGGAGGTGATAGCTTGAAGACTGTGCGGCCATTTTTTGATAAATATCATATGGAAATCGGGAATATCGTTTTGATTCTGGTTCTTGCTATTGCGTTGTTCCCCAGACTTTCTGCAGACTATGTGCTGCATCAGTTTGTGATTATCGTACTGTTGACGATGGGACTCTCGCTCGAGATGCTGAGCGGTGTTTTGGATTTCGCATTTATGGCGGAAATCGCAATGACGACGTGCCTGGGTGGACTATGCCTGCGGGCAGGGTTTCCGGTCTGGGTGAGCTTAACGGTTATGATACTGGCACAGATGCTGTTCGGGATGGCAAAGGGACTTCTGATCGGAAAAATCCGTGTAAACCCTATTTTGCTGACCTTCATTTTGCAGCAGATCTATCAGGGGATAGCTGCCGTGTTCGGGGATGCAATACAGGCACCAATCCCGAAGAATTACTATGGTTCCTATACGTTCTGGATGATTTTTTCCGGTATTGCAGTTGTAATCTACGTGTTCCTGCAGTTCCTGCTTACACATACATATTATGGGAAATACGTACGGATGCTGGGAGAAAATGAAACCTCGGTCAAAAACAGCGGAATCCGTTTTGATATGTGCCGCATGATTATCTGTGGAATCAGTGGTATTGTATTTGCCCAGGTGGCAATGATCTTTTTGTTCATCACCAATGGCGGCAGTGCCGGTATTGGCAGGAGATACCTGTATCCGGTAATTGCGGCAGCGTGTCTTGGCGGAATGAACTTTCTAAAAGGAAAAGGGAACCTGCGCGGCACTGTTTTGGGCAGTCTGTCCATGGTGCTTCTTCTGAATCTGTCAGCGGGGCTTTCTCTTTACAGCTATTTTTCTTATATCTGGGAAATCGCAATTCTTGTAATTGCGGTGGTTATTTTCGCAAGGGAGAGAAAGAACTGAAAATCCTCTCCCTAAATCCGAAACTTGTCCGATTGTGGGAAGGGCAGATCCTCCATATAATAAAACCATCAGATAGATACATCGAAATGATCCCACCGGAAGCCGGACGTGCTTCTGCCATTTCCCTGTATCTGACGGAAGAAAAAACAAAGAAAATGAGGAGGAAATGACTATGAAAAAACGAAAGAGATTGTTTGGTATTTTGTTGGCAGTAGTTATGACAGTAGCAATGATGACAGGATGTTCCGCAGGAAAGGGCGGCACATCCGGAAGTGGTGTAAAGGTAGGATTCCTGGCACCGACACTCCAGACGGAGTTTATGATTGGAATCGATGAGAAGCTTCACGAGGAATGTGACAACCGTGGATGGGATTATGTATCTGCAAGCTTTGATAACGATTCGGCAGCAGCCGTATCTGCAATCGAGAACATGGTAACCGGAAATTGTAATTACATCGTAGCGATGGTATCCGATACATCCTGTGACGATGCGCTCAGGGCAGCACAGGAAAAGGGCGTCAAGATCATTGAATGTGGTGTTGAGACAGCAGTACATGATCTCGTGCTCAAAACTGACCAGTATTCTATCGGAACACAGATCGGTGATATGGCAGCAGACTGGCTGAACAGCCAGCTCGGCGGCGAAGGAAACATCGTAGTATATACAACCTATCAGAACCAGGATATGCAGGATCGTGGACAGGGTATCCAGGATGCAATCAAGGAGAAAGCTCCGAATGTCAATATTTTGGAAGTCGTTGATATCGGTAAGGATGTTGTAGGATCCGGAACAACAACGACAGAGACGATGCTTCAGAAATATTCGAACCTGAACGGAATCGTGTGCTATGGTGATGCGGCAGCGGTAGAATCTGTTGAGGCAGTGAAGGCAGCAGGCAAGGACAACGAAAACTTCGGCGTATTCGCCTGTGACGGTACAAATCAGGCTTTGAAGGGTATCAATGACGGAACATGCATGCGAGGTACGATGTACTTCGAGGCGCTTGGAAGTGTTGTAGCGAAATATATCCAGGAGTTGGTTGACGGCAAGACATTTGATGCGGCAATCGAAACTCCGATCCACGCAGTAACAAAGGCAAATATCGCAGATTACTATAAAGCAGACAAATAAAGATTGCAAAAAGAATGCCTCTGGTGAATCATCGGAGGCATTCTTAGAAAGGGGATGAACTCTGTGAAAAACATACTGAGTGTAAAAAATATCGTAAAAACATATCCCGGCGTTATCGCAATCAATGATGTATCGTTCGATGTAGAAGAAGGCGAGATCCACGCTCTGATCGGTGAAAACGGAGCAGGAAAATCAACCCTGATCAAGGTATTGTCGGGAGCAATTGTTCCGGATTCCGGAACGATTGAACTGGAAGGCAAACAATACAACCAGATGACACCGAAGCTTGCAAAAGATCTGGGAATCGAGGTCATCTATCAGGAATTTACGCTGGTGCCTGGCATAAGCGCAGCGGAAAATGTATTTCTCGGTGACAAGACGAAACCCGGTGCGTTCTGCGACGTCAAAGATCGCGAAGCACGTGCGAAGAAAATATTTGATGACCTTCAGGTAGATATTGATGTTTCCCGACAGGTAAAGACGATGTCACCGGCGCAACAGCAGCTTGTCGAAATTGCGAAGGCAGTCAGCCGGAATGTAAAGATTCTGATTATGGATGAGCCGACCGCACCACTGACGGTCAGCGAAGTAGAGACGCTGTTTCGTATTGTGCGTGAATTAAAAGCAAAAGGTGTGACGATCATCTTCATCTCCCACCGGTTGGAGGAGCTGTTCGAGCTTGCGGACCGCGTAACGGTTATGCGGGATGGCTGCTATGTCGGTACAGAAAATATAAAAGACATCGACAGGCAGAGGCTGATCACGATGATGGCAGGTCGTGAACTTAAGGAATCTTATCCGTCACGTACCAGTCAGATTGGCGACGAAGCATTGCGGGTAGAGCATCTGACAGGAAATGGAGACCATGATATCTCGTTTACCCTGCATCGGGGAGAAATCCTTGGATTTGCCGGACTGGTCGGCGCAGGCCGTACCGAGCTGATGCGGGTAATCTATGGTGCTGATCCGATTGAAAGCGGAAAGATTTTTGTAAATGGCAAGGAAACAAATATCCGTACATGTCAACAGGCAATCCAGCATGGAATCGGATATATCCCGGAGGACCGGAAGGCGCATGGCGCATTTCTCCGGATGAGCATCAAATGGAATGTCGTTGTAAATAACCTGCGTGGCATCTCCAAAGGACCATTCGTTGATGAGAAGCTGGAAAACCGGATTGCCGAGGATTACGAGGAGAAATTCCAGATCAAGACACCATCCCTGGAGCAAAGGGTGGAGAATCTCTCGGGCGGTAATCAGCAGAAGGTTGTAATCGCAAAGACACTTGCAGCAAACAGTGAAATCATCATCTTTGATGAACCGACGCGGGGAATCGATGTCGGTGCCAAGCAGGAGATTTACAAACTGATGAATCAGCTTGCCGGTGAAGGGAAGGCAATCATTATGGTAAGTTCGGATATGCCGGAGCTTTTGGGAATGTCTGACCGGATTATCACCATCTACGAGGGTAGGAAGACCGGAGAACTTGCGAAATCAGAATTCGACCAGAACTATATTCTGGATCTAGCATCAGGAGGCGAGGAACATGGAAAAAACAAGTAATAAATTCATAACTTTTTATAAGAAATTTGGTATATATGTATTTTTGGCGGCAGTTGTTATTATCTTTTCGATTATTGCACCGAACTTTTTATCTGTAGCAAACCTGATTAATATTTTGCGTCAGGTATCTATTTTCGGTATCGTTGTAATCGGCGTTACGATGGTCATGATCGGCGGAGGCATGGATTTGTCGGTCGGAGGAATTATGGCGGTCGTCGGCATGGTTATGGGCTATTGTATGGTAAATGTTGGGTTGCCGATTCCGGTTGCCGTGATTATCGGCATTGCACTTGGTGTTGCATTTGGTGCTATCAATGGCGTCGTCGCCATCAAGCTGCACATCGCGCCAATCATTGTAACACTTGCCATGATGCTTGTGCTGCAGGGCGTGGCATATCTGATCACCGGCGGTTATCCGATCACCGGTATGCCGAAAGCATTTTTGACAGTCGGACAGGGATATATCGGACCGGTTCCGATTCCGGTTATTCTGTTTGTGATCTTCATCGTATTTGGCTGGATTGTCATGAACAAGACATACCTTGGCAGAAATATTTATGCACTTGGCGGAAACAAAGAAGCAGCTAGACTTGCAGGTATCAATGTCAACAAACTGACGGTACTCGTGTATTCTTTTGCTGGATTTGCAGCCAGCATCGCAGCAATCATTATGGTTGCCAGAACAAACGCATCGCAGCCGGGCGCAGGAAGCTCCTATGCATTTGACTGTATGACGGCAGCCTGCTTAGGTGGTGTCAGCATCGCCGGAGGTGAAGGAAAAATCAGCGGTACGGTTGTAGGTGTTATCATTCTTGGTATCCTCGATAACGGACTTGTGCTGATGGGTGTTAATTCTAACTTCCAGAGTGTTATTAAAGGTTTGATCCTGCTTCTCGCAGTTGCAATCGACTGCTACCAGGGCGGACAGAAGAGAAAGAAGGCGTGAGACATGGTGACGAGAAAATTACCGTATTATGAGTTCGCAGATGGAATTTACGAGATTGATGAATTTGACTGTGTGAGCGTGTTTGTGATTGTCGGAAGCAAACGGGCATTGGTGATAGACTGTGGAACCGGAATCGGGGATCTCAGATGGGTCATAGAGAACAAAATCACAGATAAACCGTATGATGTTGTGGCGACCCATAACCATGGCGACCATATTGGCGGAGCCGGATTCTTCGACTCCATCTATATTCACCCGGCGGATATGGACTGGGATAGCGGGAATACACTTCCGACAGTGGATTTCCGTAAGAGTTATGCGAAGATTATTGCCGGCCGAGCGGATAAACATTACGACTATAATCTGGATGAGGATGTGCGGCCATGGCCGAAGACACCGGAGAAGCTTCCGCTTACGGATGGGCAGGTGTTTGAACTTGGAGACAGGACGGTGACGGCATATCACTGTCCGGGACACACATTTGGCGAGATGGTATTTCTGGATGACAAGACGAAGACGCTGTTGCTTGGAGATGCCTGCAACTGCAACTATTATCTGGCGGTTCCGGAGCCGGGACGGGAAAAAGAACGGATCCGGGAAGCGAAGGCAGGACTGGAACGTCTGCGTTCCATGAAGGACAAATATGATTTGATGTATAATTCCCATCATGATTTCAGAGGATTCGGCAATTCCCTCTATCCGGATATTATAGAAGATGCGATCCATGCATTTGATAGTATATTAGATGGGACAGCAACCTACATATCCGTGACAGATCCTCTGGATCCGGAACATAAGGCTAAGACGTATGTGTCTTACGGCAGATTCCGTGTCGCCTATCAGGGTGACGGAATAGAAAATGTAAAGTAATCACAATTAAAAACCCTTTCCTTTTTAATATAAAATACCCCACCGGTGCGATCTATGACCGGTGGGGTGTTTTCATCTTACACATTCTTATTTATATGCTTATATGTTCTTACACCTCTACATTCCAGAAACCATCCAGCGTAGCGAAGTAATCTTCCGGTGTCTCGGCACGGCGGATCTGCTTTACGCTGCCGTCCTCACACAGCAGAAGCTCTGCGGATTTGAGCTTTCCGTTGTAGTTATAACCCATTGCGAAGCCATGTGCACCTGTGTCATGGATTACAAGATAATCGCCCATGTCAATCTTCGGAAGCTTGCGGTCGATCGCGAACTTATCGTTGTTCTCGCACAGGGAACCGGTCACATCATAGGTGTGGTCACAAAGTGCAGTTTCCTTGCCAAGGACGGTGATGTGATGGTAAGCACCATACATAGCCGGACGCATCAGGTTGACGGCACAGGCATCCACGCCGATGTACTCCTTGTAGATATGCTTCTCGTGGATTGCTTTTGTAACAAGGTGTCCATAAGGGGCAAGCATGAAACGGCCAAGCTCTGTGAACAGGCTGATATCGCCAAGTCCGGCAGGGACAAGCACCTCATCGAATACTTTGTGTACACCTTCGCCAATCTTCAGGATATCATTGCCTTCCTTATCCGGTGTGTAAGGGATACCGACACCGCCGGACAGGTTGATGTAAGAAAGCGCAATACCGGTCTTTTCCTTTAACTCTACGGCAACCTCGAACAGGATTTTGGCAAGGGTTGGGTAGTAGTCGTTTGTGACCGTGTTACTTGCAAGGAACGAATGCAGACCGAATTTCTTCGCACCTGCGTCACGCAGCTCGGTATATGCTTGGAACAACTGCTCCTTCGTCATGCCGTATTTGGCATCGCCGGGGTTGTCCATGATCGTTGTGGAGATAGAGAACGTTCCGCCCGGATTGTAACGGCAGAATACTGTCTCCGGAACACCACATGTATCCTTCAGGAACTGTACATGTGTGTAATCATCTAAGTTGATGTTCGCACCGAGCTTCTTCGCGAGGACAAATTCCTCGGCAGGTGTGTCGTTCGATGAGAACATGATGTCGGAACCTGTGATGCCCATTCTCTCTGACATCAGAAGCTCTGTATAAGAAGAACAGTCGGTACCGCAGCCCTCTTCCTTCAGAATCTTCAGGATGGTTGGGTTCGGAGTTGCCTTGACTGCGAAATATTCTTTATAACCTTTGTTCCATGCAAATGCCTGCTTTAATTTTCTTGCATTTTCACGGATGCCCTTCTCGTCGTAGATATGGAACGGAGTCGGGTATGTCTTTACGATCTCTTCGATCTGTGCTTTCGTTACAAACGGTGTCTTCATGATATTCCTCCTGTATGTAGTAGGTGTTTCTGTTTATCAGCCTTTTTATTCACGCTCTCTATAATCTAGAAGTAAAACTGCGTTTTGTCAAGTAAAATGGCGTAAAAAACTTGATATCTAATTGAAAATAAATATCGAAGATGGTATCATAAACTATTATGTGCGGTTTTGGTACAGATGATTGCGGATACGACGCAGGAACATACCGGAAACGACTGCGGACCGGATGCAGTCCGTTGGTGGGATAAAATAAAAAAACAGGAGTGTTGGATACATGGCAGATAACGGCGAATCAGGAATGAACTACGACAACATATTTATAAGGATGCTGAGCAGAGTGGGCGATGCGATGCTTTTGTCCATTCTTTTTGTACTTTCGTGCGTCCCGATTATCACGATCGGCGCAGCATTCACTTCACTTTACTATACAGCGATGAAAGGAATCTCCGGCGACGACGGATATATCTGGAAGTTCTATACACGGAGCTTCAAGCAGAACTTCAAGCAGGCAACCGGTATGTGGATGCTCTTTTTAGTCGCATTTTTCATCCTGTCGGTAGATATCTGGTTCTGGATGACACAGTGGAAGGCAACTGGGAATGCAATCGCGAAGCCGTTTCTGTTTGTAAGTGTAGTATTACTCACTCTGACGGTCATGACATTTATCTATACATTCGCCCTGCAGGCGAAGTTCGACAATTCGTGGAAGGTGCAGCTTCGAAATGCATTTTTGCTAAGTATCAAGAACTTTCCGATGACGCTTTTGATGCTGCTTACGTATCTTGTGATTGCATGGTGTTTCTATTATGATATCATTATTTCAATCATAGTATATGTGATTATCGGATTTGGCGCGGTTGGATATCTGTGGGCGTACATTATGCTCAGATGCTTCAAGCCATACCTGCCGGAAGAAGACCTGCATGCACATGATGAGAGTGTATTGTTGCATGAGGTTGATAAGGATTTGGAAGCAGAATCCGGGGACACGGACAATGATACGGAACAAACGGTGGATGATGCGCCTGCAAATGATACGGAAACTGACGCTGCCGATGGAAGTGCAGAGGAATAAAACACCGGGAAGCCGGAAGGATAGAAATGATGAAGGCAAATGCGAAAAAAGGAACTATATATATAAATATCATCTTGCTTGCAGTATTTTTCTTCGCATTTCTGGGAACGGAATACCTGTTTGATAATTGTATGATGTACGTGACAGATGCATCAGGCGTAGTGCGTGCGCAGAATCGGATGCTTGGCGTAAGTGCAATCGGGTTTCTGCTATACAACTGGATTTCCGGTTTCTTCGCGGATAAGAGTCCGTGGGTGACCGGGGGAACCGGATTGTTTGCGTTCGGCATTGGAGCCGGATGCATGGGCTGTATTATCCTGTATGCAGGATATGTGCAGATGATGATCGCGGGCGGAGTACTGTTTTTCCTGCTTGGTGTGCTTGGGGCTGGCGTACATTACCGGATGGCGTACTCGGTTTATGATCGTGCAATGCTTGCGAGATGTGTTGGGTTTGCGTATGCAGGGGGAATCTTCCTCCAGTTTCTGAATAATAATATGATTCATGAAAATCACACCCAGGCAGTTGCACTGTGTGCAGGGACCGGGTATCTGTTGTTTGTGCTTTGTACTCGGGGCAGAAAGGGGAGCCTTCCGTGTCAGGAGCAGGAGGGGGGATATACCATCGCCGGACAACCGCAGGAGGCTGTCGGACAGAAGGACATACAATATCCTGTTTACGTCGGGATTATGCTGATCGGAATTGTCTTTCTCCAGACGATTGTATTTACAACGCTTGACAATGCGGTTACTGCGGTGCATGCATCGGGCGACGTGGATATCGGACAATGGCCGCGCCTGTTGCTTGCGTTAAGCGGAATTGCGGCTGGCTTTCTGTATGATATACGCGGTCGGAGATGGATGCATATGATTATGTATTGTGTGACGCTTTTGTCCACAATCTGCGTGATTGTGATTGGGTTTGGCGGACCGTTCCTGCTGGGACTGCTTGTATTTTATCTGTCTGCAGGCTTTTTCTCGGTATATTTCACAGTTGGATTTATGGATATCTCCTATCATAGTGCGAAACCGAAGTTGTGGGTCGGATTGGGCCGGGCTGTGAATAATGTATGCGCACTGATGATCATGACATTGGCAGGCGGATTCGCTTCAGTGCGATATGAAGTGATGATTGTCGCGGTTATTCTCTTTTTCCTGATCAGCGTGTTGGCGTTTTCGTACCAAAACATTCTGATAGGGATGGAGCTTAGAAGCATGGAAGCTGCGGCATCCGCATTGATGCCACAGACAGGCGGGGCAGCGGAACCGGAGGATAAGCAGGCCGATCTGTCCACGATGGATAAATTCACAGCCTTCGGCGAACAATACAGCTTGACGGATCGGGAGCGGGAAGTGCTTCGGGCGTTGCTTTCCTCGGGGGAAAATGTGCAGGATATTGCACATACACTTGGTATCTCCCGGGCAGCAATCTATCGTCACATCTCGAATATGAATGAGAAGACCGAGACGAAGGCACGTATGGGACTGATTCAGTTCTATTATGGGTGGAACCCTGAAAAATAGCGTATTTTTGCGCATTTGAGACATATGTCAACTACCATAGCAGGCGAAAATCTGCTATGGTTATTTTAGTTTATGGGCATTTTTGCTGAAATAAAATCAAAAAAGAAAGAGGAGGAACAAGGCTATGAACAGGAAGAAAAGACTATTACCGCTTCTGATGGCATTGTTTTTGATCGTGAGCTATCTGCCGGTGAAGCGAAGCTATGCGGCAGGGACGTACACAGTGAAGATTGATGAATCTCACGAAGCGTGTGAAGCGTCCGATGGAACGTTTACTTATAAGGATGGAACCAGTGTGATGGGGACTATGAAGATAGTTTCAAGTGATACAGGTAAAGGGTTCCAGCAGTCGAGCAAGCAGATAGAAGAGGTACAGGAAAATACGATATTTACCATTACTGTTACGCCAAGTGAAGGATATCAGGTAACTCTTCGGTTGAATGGAAACACTGTGCCGCTGACAGGCGGTGAGGGAAGAACCATGACAGGAACCATTACGGCGATAGGCGCAGATCAAAACTTGGGTATTGAAGCGCAATTCACCAAAAGCGGAGGCCAGGGCTCCGGTGTTGATCCAAATCCGGGAGGACCATCGCCATCAGGTTCCGTTACGTTGCAGCTCGAGGGTAATGCATTTTCTGGAAGTGCAAGTGACTTCTACAACGAATTAAAGCAGGCAGACCCGCGCTTTGAAATTTATGCAGATGCAGGTAGTGGGTATAAGACAATGAGCCAGCTGGTTACAGATAGTGTTGTGATATCGAAAGGAAATGGTGTTTATGAATTTAAAACAGAAATTACACCTGTAAAAGTGTATATTACTTACGATGCAGCTAACTATGATTTGTCTGCATTTGGAGGAATAACGATTGGAAATACAGAGAGTACAGCGGCGTCAATCACAGCTGGTATGCAACACATCCAGATTGATAAGAAATCTGAGACATTGACAGTAACCTGGGCGTATGACAGCGATTCCTTCGGCGCGGATGCATACCTCGAACACGGAAAGGCACAGATAACTGCGATTGAGGGTGTGAGTGATTTTTCAACTCTGTTCGGAGGCAATCCGGGAGATGCAAAGGGCGGAAATATTGCGGTTCCGGCAGGAAAGAAGGTAACAATTAAACTTGTCCCGGATTATGGTTATCAGGTCGCAGGATTGCAGTTGAACGGTGGCGTGACCTTACAGCCGGATGATGCGCAGACATCGACGTTTACATTTGTTATGGGTAATAGTCCGGTTCATATGAAGGGGCTTTTCACGAAGGTATCGGATACAGTGAATTCAAACAGCAAACAGATTGAGGCTGCAAGCATTACCCATGGTGCAAATGCAGCCGCAAGCGGTAATCTGAGACTGACGGTATCGGATGCAGAGAGCTATGACACGACGTCTGCACAGGCGCTGGTATCCGGCGCACAGTCTGCGCAGGCAGTAGATTTGAAGCTGGATCAGATTGTGAGTAAGGGAAATGGTTCGAACTGGGAGAACAATATTACAGAGTTTGAGAAACCGGTCACATTGAATCTGGCATTGGATAATTACGATGCAAACTACGATTATACAGTTGTGCGTAACCATAATGGCAAGCTGACCGAGCTTTCGACAACGGTCGAGCAGGGAACGATTTCCTTCGAGACAAATCAGTTCTCAACCTATATTATTGTGAAGAAGTCGAAGGCTGCAAGCGTGGACAAGCCATCGACGACACCATCAACAACTACACCATCGACGACACCGGCAGCGCCGGATACAGATGTTACGAAGCCGGCAGCCAAGGATACGAAACCGGCAAAGACAAATAACACAGCTTCGCCAAAGACCGGAGATGCGATGCCGGTTGCAGGGATGATGCTTGTTATGGCAGGAAGCCTGACCGGGTATGCCGTAATTCGAAGAAAAAGAAGATAAATCCTCCATTCTGAATGGAAAATGTGTGTGCCGCGTGCAGAGAAGAAAAATCTGTACGCGGTTTTTCGTTTTTAATTGTTCATTACGCACATCCGGACAGGAAAAAAGACTCGAAGCTGTCTGTATTGCATTGACAGGAGACATGCAACGGCATTATGATATATACTATCGTGTGCATGCGCAGAGTTTCGGCTGGCTTGGCTGGGCGGAAAACGGCGCACCGGCAGGAACCGCCGGCTATGCAAAACGATTGGAAGGGATAGAGATCCGGTTTGTGCCGAAGGGACGGGCAGCTCCGGGCAGTACAGCAAGATCCAATATCTCTGCATATTAAAAGAAAAACAGGAGAGGAAGACATTATGAACGCAAAATGGAAACAGCTAGTGACCGCAATTTTGATGATGGCGCTGCTGCTTGGACCGATTGTATCGATGCAGACACCGGTGCGGGCGGCGGACGGAGAGGACGACAATACGTTTATTGTCGGCTTCGATGCGGAGTTCCCGCCATATGGCTACAAGGACGATAACGGCGAATATGTCGGCTTCGATCTGGATCTGGCACAGGAGGTATGCGACCGGAACGGTTGGACACTGAAGAAACAGCCGATTGAGTGGAACTCGAAGGATATGGAATTAAATTCCGGTTCGATCAGCTGTATCTGGAACGGATTCACGATGAACGGCAGAGAGGATGACTATACTTGGACAAAGCCATATGTCGATAATTCACAGGTGGTTGTCGTGCGTAAGGATTCCGGCATCACACAGTTGTCTGATCTGGCTGGAAAGGTCGTTGCCGTACAGGCAGACAGCTCTGCGCTTGCAGCGCTCACCGGAGAGGATGCAAGCGAGGAGAATAAAGCGCTGTGTGAGACCTTCAAGGATCTGCAGCAGGTAGGCGATTACAACAGTGCATTCATGAATCTGGAGTCGGGCGCGGTCAATGCAATCTGCATGGATATCGGTGTTGCAAACTACGAGATCGAATCCCGCGGAGATAAATTCATGATGCTCGAGGATCGTCTGTCTTCCGAGGAATACGGAATCGGATTTAAAAAGGGGAATACAGAGCTCCGTGACAAAGTACAGGCAACGCTGCTTGACATGCTTGCCGATGGTACATTTGAGGAGATTGCTAAGAAATGGGGACTGGAGGAATCCATCTGTCTGACTGCAGACGATGAGGTGCAGGAAGAGACAACCGCAGATGATAATACATTTGTTGTAGGCTTCGATGCGGAGTTCCCGCCATATGGTTACAAGGACGATAACGGCGAATACGTCGGCTTCGATCTGGATCTGGCACAGGAGGTATGTGACCGGAACGGCTGGATCTTGAAGAAGCAGCCGATCGAGTGGAACTCGAAGGATATGGAATTAAATTCCGGTTCGATCAGCTGTATCTGGAACGGATTTACAATGAATGGACGAGAAGATGCCTATACATGGACGACGCCATATGTCGATAATTCGCAGGTGGTTGTCGTGCGTAAGGATTCGGGTATCACACAGCTCACCGATCTGGCTGGGAAGGTCGTTGCCGTGCAGGCAGACAGCTCTGCGCTTGCGGCACTCACAGGCGAGGATGCAAGCGAAGAGAACAAAGCGCTTGCAGAGACATTCAAGGAACTGCAGCAGGTCGGCGATTACAATAGTGCATTTATGAATCTGGAGTCGGGCGCGGTCAATGCGATCTGCATGGATATCGGTGTTGCAAACTACGAGATCGAATCCCGCGGGGATAAATTCATGATGCTTGAGGATCGTCTGTCCTCTGAGGAATATGGAATCGGATTTAAAAAGGGAAATACAGAGCTCCGTGATAAAGTACAGGCAACGCTGCTTGACATGCTTGCCGATGGTACATTTGAGGAGATCGCAGAGAAATGGGGGCTGGAGGAGTCCATCTGCCTGTCGCCGGACGATCAGGTGCAGGATGGAGATGCCGCTGCGGCAACTGCGACAGATACCACATCCACAGGCAAGAAGAACACAAGCTTCTGGGATAGGTTCTGCTCGATTACAAAGCAGCTTGCAGAAGGTCTGCTCGCATCCCTGGTGATCTTCTTCCTGACACTTTTATTCTCCCTGCCGCTCGGACTTTTGGTTGCAGCAGGCAGAATGTGTAAGATCGCGCCGATCCGCTGGCTGGTGAAGTTCTATATCTCCATCGCACGTGGTACGCCGCTGATGTTACAGCTTTTGGTTGTATTTTACGGACCATACTATCTGTTTGGTGCGACACTTACGACAAGCTATCGCTTCCAGGCGGTTATCATTGGGTTTGCCTTAAACTATGCAGCATATTTCGCAGAGATCTACCGCTCCGGTATTCAGGCTGTGCCACAGGGACAGCATGAGGCGGCGAAGATCTTAGGATATAGCAAGAGCCAGACGTTCTTCAAGATCGTGTTCCCACAGATGGCGAAGAACATCCTGCCTTCAGTCACAAACGAGGTTATCACACTGGTTAAGGATACATCACTTGCGTTTGCTATCTCTTATACAGAGATGTTCACACTTGCCAAGCAGGTCGCTGCCGCACAGACAACGATCATGCCGCTGTTTATCGCAGGCGTGTTCTACTACATCTTTAACTTTGTCGTTGCGTTTGTGATGGAGAAGATTGAAAAGCGCATGAATTATTATCATTAGGAGGTCGCGTATGAATTTACTGGAAGTAAAAAATATTAAGAAAAGCTTCGACGATCTCGAAGTACTAAAAGATATCAGTATGTCGGTGGCAGAGAGCGAGGTTATCTCGATTCTCGGACCATCCGGCTCCGGAAAATCAACCTTCCTGCGCTGTATGACGATGCTGGAGAAGATTGACGGCGGAAGCATGGAGTACTGCGGAAAGGAAGCGGTTAATTCCGACAGCGGTGTTCCGGTTTATGCAGACAGGGCAATGCTGAAAGAGATCCAGAGCTACTACGGACTGGTGTTCCAGAATTTTAATCTGTTTCCGCATTATTCGGTTCTGAAGAATATCGCAGATGCACCGATCCATGTGCAGAAGCGTGACAAGGACGAGGTATATGCCGAGGCGAGGGAGCTGCTTCGCAAGATGAACTTGGAAGATAAGGGTGACTATTATCCATATCAGTTATCCGGCGGACAGCAGCAGCGTGTGGCGATTGCCCGTGCGCTTGCGTTAAAGCCGAAGATGCTTTTCTTCGATGAGCCGACATCGGCGCTCGATCCGGAGCTGACAGCCGAGATCTTAAAGGTGTTGAAGGAGCTTGCCGCAGAGAAGATGACGATGGTAATCGTAACCCATGAGATCGGTTTCGCCCGCAGCGTATCCGACCGCGTAATCTTCATGGATGGCGGTGTAATCGTCGAGGAAGGAAAGCCGGAGGATGTCATCGACAACCCGAAGACCGACCGTGCGAAAGCATTCCTGAAGAAGATGCAAGAAATGTAGTAATTTATCAACACACAGCACAGGGTACAAAAAATAAAATCCCCTGCAGACTGATAGAAACACATCGGCACTTAACGAGCCCGGCATGAGCCGGGGGAGTTTAGTACCGCTATGTGTTGTCTCTCAAGCGAGAGCGTGTCTGCAGGGGATTTCTATTTTGTACGCTGTGCGTCCGTTAGAAAATATGATTACATCTTCTCCGGCTCGTCATACTCGACACCCTTCGTGTCGACGGTAACTGTCTTGATACGCTGATCCTCGAGCGGGCGATCCATGTAGTCGGTTGGAACGTCAGCAATCTTGTTTACGACGTCGAGACCATCTATGATCTTACCAAAAGCAGCGTAGCTTCCGTCTAAATGTGGGCTGTTTTTGTGCATGATGAAAAACTGCGAACCTGCGGAATTTGGCATCATGGTACGTGCCATGGAAAGTACGCCCGGTTCATGCTTCAGGTCGTTAGCAAAACCATTCTGTGCGAACTCTCCGCGGATAGAATATCCAGGCCCACCAGTACCGTTTCCGTCCGGACAGCCCCCCTGGATCATAAAACCATTGATGACACGATGGAAGATCAATCCATCGTAAAAGCCTTTCTTAATCAGTGAAATAAAATTCTTTACTGTGTTAGGTGCAATATCCGGATACAGTTCGAACGTCATAACATCGCCGGATTCCATTGTCATTGTAACAATTGGATTACTCAAATTTATCATCCTTTCTTGTATTTTTATATAAAAGATGATAGTATAATACCATTATTGTAAAATTACATCAAGTATGTAATTTTATAAAAAGTTATGTAAACTAAAAATGCAAAGAAGAGGTACAGACAGTGGGAAAAACGGCAGTCAGAATTGTGAAGGGAATCATATTGGTAGTTGCAATTGTTGCACTTGTCAATCTGACCTATAAGCATATACGAACTTATTATGATGATTATATGGACGAATATAAAGGAACGGAGTCGACACAGGGGGAAGATGTGACAGTGGAGATTCCGGAGGGCGCATCTGTCAAGGAAATCGCCCAGATCTTAAAGGATAACGGATTGATTCATTATACACGTGCATTTACGAAGCGTTTGCAGGACTCTGAGTATCGTGGCAAGCTGCATGGCGGCACATACACATTAAATACCGGAATGACAACGCTGGAGATGATGGCGGCAATGAGTCCGACATACGAAGAAGACCAGCCGGTCGATTATCTGGTTGTGCCGGAAGGCTTTACGGTGGAGATGATAGCTGCACGTTGCGAGGATCAGGGTATCTGCTCCGCAACAGACTTTTTAAATGCATGCAAATCTGTGACGAAATCCGATTTTGCATATCTGGCAGACATACCGGCAGGTGCCAATGTCAACTATAAGGTGCAGGGTTTCCTGTTCCCGGCAACGTATGATATTTATGAATCGACAACCGCCGAATCATTAGTTGAGTATATGCTGAGAACCTTTAACAACTATTATACACAGGAATTGCAGGATCGAGCAGCAGAGCTTGGGTACAGTACATTTGAGCTTGTGACAAGAGCTTCCATCGTAGAACGAGAGGCAAAGGTTGAGCAGGAGCGTGCTACAATTGCAGGTGTAATTAACAATCGATTAAAAGCTGATATGCCATTGCAGATGTGTCCGACAGTTTTATATCCGTTGACGGATGGTATGTATGATAAAAGTCAGGTGTTGTATGAAGATCTGGAGCTTGATTCTCCTTACAATACTTACAAGAATACCGGACTGCCGGTTGGCCCGATCTGTAATCCGGGAATGGCTTGTATTCAGGCAACATTATATCCGGAAGAACACAACTATCTGTATTATCATGTTGGGGATGAAGCATCGGGTACACATATTTTTACAGAAACCTATGAAGAGCATATAGATACGCAGATTATCGGTGGACCAAACGGAGTATCGCCGGATGGAGAAACTTCTACTGAGGAATCAACGACGGAAGAGGAACAATAGGAATAAATAATGTATTAGGAGGGACGTTATGAGAACTTTTAATTTTAGAGCGCGAAATATTGGCGAAGAAAAATATCTGTCATACACAATGGGCGAGGATTGTGAGTTAGATGAAGATGTTTTGGATTATTGTCAGGACAATGCGCCGGAAGAACTGATAGAGATTATCTATGAGGAAGATGACGACTATGATTATCTGACTTATCCGATCACTGGAAAGACATCTCTGGAAGAGTATATTGCACAGGAACATGACTGTGAAAGTGTTTTGCTGATTCTGCGTAACGTTGCACAGGAAATGATTTCCCTGAAAGAGCAGGCAATTCCGCTTTCTTATGTGCTGTTGAACCGTGGATTTATCTATGTGGATGCAGAGAAGAAGACGGTACAGTTCCTGTGCCTGCCGATTGAAAGTAAGGGGGCGCTTTCTGTAGAATTTAAGAGTTTTGTGCGCCAGTTGCTTGCAAACATGAAATATGATGTAGAGGAAGACCTGAATTATGTTGGTAAGCTGCTTACTTATATCAATGGAGATAATTTCAACCTGCGAGGTCTGATTGGACTTGCAGAGGCGTTGATGGAAGAAGAAGGTATCAGCTTTGAGGAGGCTGGAGCCATTGACGCGGACGGGGTCGAGGTTGTAAGTGCAGAGGAGGAAACTCCGGCACAGGATATCAACGATATTATGAACAATCTTGAGGCAGAGGACGATACGCCACTTCCGGAGATTGGTGATGATGAAGAAGATGAAGAGGAAGAAGCAGAAGAAGAGCCTGTAAAGGAAGAGGACGAACTGGAAAGCATTCTTCCAGCAGGTATGCAGACAAAAGAAGAGACACCTGTGCCTGTTGAAGAGACACCAGAACCAGAGATGGAGAAGCAGGAGGATCCAAAACCAGAACCAGTTGCGGAAAAACCAGAAGTTTCTCCGGCAGCAGAACAGATTTTGTCCCAGGTGAAACCGGAAGAGAGAACAAATGATGGTGGTGAGAAGCTTCAGTTAAAGACCAATAAGAAGGAATCGGATATCAATCTGATTAAGGATCGTATCAAAGAACTTGTGGGTGAAGTTCCATCTGCAAAGCCAACGGCACAGCCGACTAAGAATATTCAGACGTTGGAAGATCTGGATCATTTCTTAGATAAGCCGCCGGTGGTTAAGAAAAATGTAGTAAAGGTAAACCGCGCAGCGATTATCCAGCAGACCGAAGCAGAGATGGAGGCGGCAGAAGCAGAGGCAGCAGCGGAGGCAGCTGAGAATGTAGAACCGGAGACAACGGTACAGAACGAAGAGCCGGCAACCGGGCAGACAGAAAATATCAAGGTTCCTGTGATCGAAGATATCTACGACGACATGAACATTGAGAAGAAAAAGGATGATGAAAAAGACAAGGACAAGAAGCCGAAGAGTACATCTATCCTGAATAAATCTGTAACAGAACTTGTAAAGGATGCAGTGGGGGCAGTGAGTGCGGCAACCGTAGCAACCAACACACCAAAGGCGTTGCCATATCTGATTCGGGTAAGTACAGAAGAACGCATTATGTTGAACAAGGCAATCTTCAAGATTGGAAAGGCAACCAGAGGTGTAGATTATACAGTTGGCGGAAATGGTGCAATCAGCCGTCAGCATGCATTTATTATTCAAAAAGACGGGGTGTGTTATATCAAAGATAATAAGTCTACGAATCATACATATGTGAATGGAAAACGCGTAGAGGATGGCGAGGAAGAGATTCTGACACATGATTCTCTCGTAAGACTTGCAGATGAAGAGTTTACATTTAAGATTCGTTAAGTAGGATGATCATATCATGAGGAGGTAGCAAATGAAGGGGTTAGAGTTGAACGTAACAAAACAGAATGGAATGACACTGGTAGAGTACCAGCTTGGTGTGGCAGACGTTTATGATGACAGAGTGTCAGACAAGGTGGCACAGCTTGGAAATATTATTCCATTTCAGTACAAGGACGAAGATGGAAAGAGAAGTATTGTTTCTTATGTACACCACGATACTTCTCTGGAAGTGCTGCTACGCCAGACATTAAAGAAGAAAGACGTGCTTGCTATATTGAAAGGGCTGCTGTGTGCGTTTGAAATTGGTGCAGCAGGCGTACAGATCTGTTATCTTGTGCGCAATCCAAATTATATCTATGTTGATCCGGAAAGTAAGGCAGTTAAATGTATCATGGTTCCTGTGAAGCAGGATGCGTTAGGACAGTCAGACATCCCGGATTTTTTCCGGAATATCGTAGCACATATGCGTTTTGATGAAGCAGATAAGGACGATTATGTAGCAAGAATTCTGACATTGATCAATACCGATCACTATTCCAATATGAAGTTGAAAGCTCTTGTAGATGCAGAAATGGAAAAACTTGGTCTGTTTTATACAAGAGATGAAGGTCTGAAGAAGGAAGCAGACACAACAGTTGCTCCGGATGTACAAAATCAGAATAAAGATGTAAAAGTAAATCGTGTCGGTGTTATGAACAACATGCGTCCTCAGGGCATGCCGACAATGGGACAGTCAGTACCGCCGATGGGTGGACAGCCAATGATGGGACAGCCAGTACCGCCGATGGGTGGACAGCCAATGGGGCAGCCAGTACCGCCGATGGGTGGACAGCCAATGATGGGACAGCCAGTACCGCCGATGGGTGGACAGCCAATGGGGCAGCCGGTACCGCCGATGGGCAGACAGCCAATGATGGGGCAGCCGGTACCGCCGATGAGTGGACAGCCAATGATGGGACAGCCAGTACCACCGATGGGTGGACAGCCAATAATGGGACAGATGCCGAATCCACAGGCACCAGCACCGGAAGCACCGAAGCCGGAGATGCCGAAGCCACAGGCACCAGCACCGGAAGCACCAAAACCGGAGATGCCAAAGCCACAGGCACCAGCACCGGAAGTACGAAAACCAGAAATGCCAAAGCCACAGGCACCAGCACCGGAAGTACCAAAGCCGGAGATGCCGAAGCCGCAGGCACCAAAGCCAGAAATGCCAAAACCACAGATGCCTCCAATGGGACAGCGCCCGGCGATAGGAGGTCAGCCAATGATGGGACAGGTCCCAACGATGGGACAGCGTCCACCAATGGGACAACCAATGGCGGGACAGATGCCTCGACCACAGGCACCACAGATGTCAAACGGCAATTTGATGGGACAACTTGGCGGAGCTCGCCCGATTCCGCATTTTGTGCGTAAATCAACAGGTGAGATTATCAACATAACAAAACCGGAATTTGTAATTGGAAAGTCAAAAACAAAAGCGGATTATGCGATTGAAAACAACAGCGCTATCAGCCGCGAACATTGTATTGTGGTTCAAAGAGATGGCGTGAACTATATCAAAGACAACAATTCTACGAACCATACTTATGTGAATGGCGTAGAATTGCAGCCGGGAAAAGAAGTGCTTCTGAAACATAAGACAGAAGTTCGATTGGGAGATGAGGAATTTACATTCCTTCTGAGAAAAGGAGAGTAATATGGAGTACATTGCAACTTATCACACCGATGTAGGAACAAGAAAAGAAACAAATCAGGACTCTCTTGCAATCAAGGTCGTGAATACAAAAGAGGGAAATGTAGCGTTTGCAATCGTGTGTGATGGCATGGGAGGACTTGCAAAAGGCGAGGTTGCCAGCAAAGAGGTAATTGAAGCTTTTTGCGCATGGTTTGACGATACACTGATTGACGAGATTTTGAATGGAACATTTACAGAGCAGGAGCTTGTGACACAATGGGATGATATTATTCAGAACCAGAACCGTCGTTTAGGTGCATATGGGGAAGAAAATCATTTGCAGCTTGGAACGACGGTGTCCGCTATTTTAATGTATAAGGATCAGTACTATATTGTGCATGTAGGAGACAGCCGTGTCTATGAGCTGACCAATACTGCAAAACAGTTGACAAGTGATCAGACATTTATAGCCAGAGAGCTTGCGGCAGGACGTATGACACCCGAACAGGCAAAGGTGGATCCGAGACGTAGTGTATTGTTGCAATGTGTCGGAGCGTCTCCGGTTGTAGAACCGGAATTTTCAAAAGGTACCGTGAAGAGAAATGCAGTGTATATGGTTTGTTCAGATGGATTCCGTCATGTGATCACACCGGAGGAGATTATTGAAAAGATCGGTCCTGGGGAAGCGTCGGATGAGGAAAAAATGAAATATGGAGCAATATATCTGACAGAGTTAGTAAAGAACCGTGGGGAGCGTGATAATATCACGGTAGCGATGGTTCGCACGATTTGATTTAGAGAGGGTTTGCCATGACGAAGGAAGGAACCGTATTAGACGGAAAATATGAAATATTGGCAGAAGTTGGTCGAGGTGGTATGTCCATCGTGTACCTTGCCCGTGATAAGCGTCTGAACAAGCAGTGGGCGGTCAAGGAAATCAAGAATGATGGAAAGAAATCCGCAAAGACGTTACTTAAGGGATTGGAACGAGAAGCAAATATTTTGAAGAACGTAGATCATCCGGTATTGCCACGAATCGTAGATATTATCAATCAGGATGGAACGATCTATGTTGTGATGGATTATATCGAGGGAGATACGATTCAGGACCGATTGAAAAAAGAAGGCGCACAGCCACAGGAACTGGTTGTAGAGTGGGGCTTGCAGCTTGCAAGTGCATTGAATTATCTGCATAACATGAATCCTCCGGTTATCTACCGGGATATGAAGCCTTCTAATGTTATGATCAAGCCAGAAGGCGGCGTAAAGCTGATTGATTTTGGTACAGCCAAAGAGTATGAAATTGAGAACAATGCGGATACAACGGCACTTGGTACGAGAGGCTATGCAGCGCCGGAGCAGTTTGGAGATTCTAAGGGGCGTGGTATCTATAACACAGATGCGAGAACGGATATCTACAATCTGGGTGCAACTCTGTATCATATTGTAACAGGAAAGAACCCTTGCGAGCCACCATATGAGATTAAGCCAATCCGGGAATGGAATCCGATGTTATCCTCCGGTTTGGAGAAAATTATTTTAAAGTGCACACAGGCAGATCCGAACGACCGATATCAGAACTGTACGGAGCTGATGTATGCGTTGGAACATTATGATGAGCTGGATGACAGCTATCGTAAAAAGAATAAGAAGAAGCTTGGTATTTTTGCCGCAACAGCAGCACTGGCAGTTGTTTCCGGTATTACAGCGGGAATCGGATATTCCGGAATGCAGAAAATTAGGCTGAATAACTACAACCAGTATATTGAGAATGGTATGAATTATTGCCGGGAAGAAAATTATGAGGCAGGAACGGCAGAGTTTAAGAAAGCAATCGAATTGGATGGCTCAGAGGAAAAGGCCTACGAGCAGTATATACAGGCATATATTGATGCGACAAATAAGGCGGAGGAAGCTGGGACGGAGTCCACACTCAATCTGGATGATGCGCTGACATTGGTTTCCAATCGGATCAGCAGTAAACATGGCGGAGTTGAAAAGAATAGTGCAGTGCTCTATAAGCTGGCACTTACATATTTTGAGGAAGAACGTTCTTACAGCCAGGCAGCAAAGTATTTTGGCATGATTGACGAGAAGGATGAGGAATATGGAAAGCTTGCAGGCTTTTATAAATCCATTTCTGAACTGCGATCTGACAGTACCTCTGATGCAGCAGAGCTGATGCAGGCGGTCAATGATTTTGCTGCTTACAATGAGAACAACTTCACGAATCAGGAGGCGACCAAGTTCATAAATTATCGTATTATCGGTGAGATATACAGTACGAATGTAAGTAAGGATGCGGGTGCAAGTATCGCGGAACAGGCAAGCACGGTAATGGAACAGGCGGTTGCGGATCTGGGCGAATATACCGGAAACGAATTGGATGAAGATGCAGTAATGGATCTGAATTATCGTTATGATGATAATCTGATCGTGATTTATGAACAACTTGCAAGGGAAAATGCAGAAAACGAGACTGCAGCGAACGGATATTATTCAATGACCATTAGTTACTGCGAGGATTATATTGGAATATTGAAGATGAAAGTGGATGCGGATGCAAGTATTTCGCTGGGAGGATCTTCAATCAATGCGTATAACCAGTCTTATTATAATAAGATGATGACGGAAGCACGCTGTTATGATGCACAAGGGAAAACCGATGAAGCGCTCAAGATATATGAAGCAGCAGAAAAGGTATTCGGAACGAAGAACGAATGGAGCGACAATGTATATGCAGAGCATCTCGATTATCTGTACCGCCTTTGTGAGGCGCAGGAACAGGATCCAAAGCTATGGGCTTCGAAACTGCCGGATTTGACAAAGAAGTTGATTCAGGTGTTTGATGATGGCGGTAATGTATTGGGCATCGACAGTAATAAGACATGGTACAAACGAAAAGATACTTTGCAGATGATAAAGAGTGGAAGTTATGATATTGGGGAAGATGAAACAGCGCAGCTGCCGGATGCAAATACAGGTGATACGCAGTCCGCTGAGATGGGAGAGTGATAAGCATGCAAAACGTATATGAGATATGTTTTTATGGCGGTTTAGTATTGGCAATTCTCCTGTTGATTGCGGCAATTGTATTATTCGTTGTTCTGAAGATTCCAAAAGTAATTGGAGAATTATCCGGAAGCACAGCGAAAAAGGCAATGAAAGAGATGCAGGATGGTACTGCAAAGCCGGGCAGTGTAGCGAAAAAAGAACAGGAAAAATACTACAATATGGGTAGCGGAAAGATTACCGCGAAAGAAACGGTTTCTTCAAAGGAAGAACGTAAGAATTACGGAAATGATTCCACGGAGCTGCTGGATAATAAAAAGAAGAAAGAAAAGAAGTTTGAGGAGACTGACGTCCTTCGACCGGGTGTCAATGATTATGAAACGCCGGATGACGGAGAAACGGAAATACTTGGAGCAGACAACGCAGATGAAACGACGGATATCCTGCGGGATGCCACATCTGTCGGTGATGACGGAGCAACGGATGTACTTCGGAATGACGAAGGCGATGATGGAGCAACGGATGTACTTCGGAATGACGAAGACGATGATGGAGCGACCGATGTTCTGCGGAATGACGAAGGCGATGATGGAGCAACGGATGTACTTCGGGGAGATGACGAAGATGATGGTGATACAACGGATGTGCTTCGTGGAGATGAAGACGACAGCGATGCAACCGATGTATTACGGGCAGATGATGACGAGGAAGGTACAAGTGTATTGACAACCGGAACATTGGCAGCCAAGGTAAAGGTAGTATACAATATTGTGGTTGTTCATTCGGATGAAAGCATAGAGACGGGGAGGTGAGAAGTGGAATGAAAAGAAAACAGGAAAAACAAAACAATACAAAGCACTCATTGAAGAAGCTCATAGCACTGTGGGTTGTCTTTGTGCTCCTGGTTGTGCCGTTCGCAAACCATGTAAGTGGAAGAGATGACGCGAAAGCCGAGGGGGAGACGCAAACAACAACGGAAGAATATTATACAGCGGTGCTGACAGAAAACCCAGATGCGGATAAATCTATTTTTGATGATGTGACTGGTTCAGGTAATAATTATGATAATGTACATTATTATCTTCGGTCGCAGTTTGGAACAACCCCAACACAAGTGATTGATACAACTTATTTTGCAGATGAGATTAAGATGAAATTACAGGTTACGTTGTCGGGCGTTGACCATAGCTATCATTATGGAGAATCAGATATTTCCAAGGCGGTTATGGATACGGAAAATTTTGATATTCAATATGTTGCATTGACTGATTCGACGAGCACGCCAGACATATATCGTGCTACGATTGATGATGCAATTTCGCAGCCTGCTGGTTTATCATCCTATACAAATGGTGTTGCGGTTTATATTAAGCCGCAGGCAGTTCGGTCAGAAGTTGTGGGGGATACACAGACGTATGGTATATCGTTAGATAACTTTAACGCTAAGATGGGATATACATTGCTGGGTATATATAGGTTTAAAAAGGAAACGGTTTCAAGTTCAAAAAGTATAACCTGGCAGGTTGACTCAAGTGATGTTCAGGCAGATTCTGTATATAATCATGCGAATCTGAACGAGGTATCAAACACTACAGGACAGATCGCTGGCACATGGAAGTACAAATACATCAAAGCAAATGACGCAGGTGAACCTTCTGATGATTCAATCAAAAAAAACACTGGTTGGAGTAGTTCTCTTCCAGCTGTAAATGCGGATACAACAGATATCTCTGATGGTACCTACTATGGGTATGCAGGATACTTTGTAAACAATGCAGATGGAACACAGACATTGCTTACCTATGTAGCTACAGCAACACCGGTTGCATTGGATGTAACAGCTCCGAGCATTTCCGCTTTTAATGCGAAGTGTGGGGAGACGGAGATTACTTTAGATGAATTAAGCGAATCAAAAGTATTCTATATGAATGCCGTGGAGAAAGTGACATTTGGGTTTGAGGTTGGAGAAACAGGATGCACAGTAACGACAACTCCAGCGACAACTCTGACTCCGGATGGAACATCGTATACAACATCGGAATTATCAGCATCCGATTTTGGAGCAGATGATAAATTTCAGGTAACATTGACAGATGTAGTCGGAAATAGCGAGACATATTCTTATCAACTGGGCGGAAGCAATGTACAGTTCCAATTGGCAACACCGAAGTTTGCTGTATCATCAGCGAAGATAATGGGAACAAATGGAACGGAGCTTGCACTTGGTACGTCGGAGTCAGATACGGTATATGTGAACAATGCATGGAAAACTGAAAATGGACCCCCGATTTTACAGATTCAGACCGAATCCGATCAGAAGATTACTCCAGTGACGACAAAACCAACAGCTGATTATGCGTATCAGATTGTTGGCGTAGATGCGGTTGATGTGGGGACGGATCATTTTGACAGACCGATTCATACCACGACGATCACAAAAGAACTGAATGAAGAAAAGGCGTATTCAGGAATTGCGGTAAATACGTTCCGGGCAGGTTTGACAGAAAATAAATATGGCACAGTCATTTGCGATTATACAGCACCGGAGATTATAAAAGCAGAACTGCAGTACAGCAATGATGGAACAAATTGGAACGCGGTTAATCCGGATGACATGAGTGATGGGAATATTTATTATATCAATTATGCGGAAACTACACAGTATCGTTATTATGTAAGTGCAACGGATGCTTTGAGTGGAGTAAAAGAAATCACAAGTGCAGGATATACATATGATGCAGTTCCTGGAGTTGCTGGTGCATATACATGTGCGATTGATAAGACAGCATTACCGGAATCAATTGCTGCTTTGCCAGTGAGTGTAATAGTTACTGCTACGGATAAGGCTGGAAATGTAAGTGGAGAGAGCACATTGCCAAGACTTGCAAAGCAGAACGCTGAGACGGAAGCAAGCTTTACGTTAAAAGATGGTGAGAATGTCATTGATTTAACTGGTGGAAAGGTCACTACAAACAAGCAACTGACATTGACTGTAGATGTGACGTCTTCTGTGATGATTCAGAATGCAAAGCTGAATGCCAGGATAAATGGTGTGGATAATTCTGAAATAGCGCTGTCTCGTGAGGATGGCTCGAATCAGATGAATCCAAAGACAAAAATGTATACGAAGACATATACATTTACAATTCCGGCGGGAACAGACGTAAATAAGCTGATCGAAAATGGCATTGTTACGATTACAACAAACGATCCGGCGAAGAATCTTACAAAGAATGTACGGGATATCTTATATGATGTAACAAAACCAACATTTAAGGTAAATGATGGATCAGATGCATATTTAAAAGATTTACAGGTCGACTGGACAAAAGATTATAATTTGTCATATAAGATTCTAAGCGGAGAGAATGCGAATGTGGAATCTCCGATTGCGAGTGCTTCCTATAAGGTTGAGAATACAACCGATATGGATAAGGATGGCGTACTGACCGGAATTGATACAGCTGGAAATACTGGTGAGGTATCAGGAGCATTCGAAGTTCCGGAATCTGCAACGACAGCCGGTACACGGGTGTATATGACAGCGACAGATGAGGCAGGAAATACGAGTGAACAGGAAACCTTCGTGAAGGTGGATGCAACAAAACCGGAGATTGGCGATATTGTTGTAACTGGCTATACAGATTCTAAAACGCCGGTTGTAGGAACACCGACGATCCGGACACTTGTATCGGATAATCTGACGATCCGGACAGGCGAACTGAAGCTTACATACCCGGATGGCACAGTGAAAAAAGTAACTGTTGGACCAGAGGAAGCCGAGCATATACAGCGGGCACTGGAATATCAGCTTGAGAGCAGTGCTCCGGATGGTGATTACAGCATTGAAGTTTTCGTAGAGGATAAGGTGGGAAACAGCACATCGAAAGCTATGGCATTCCGTCTGGATAACACGGCTCCGATTGTAACAGTCAAGATTACAGATGGAACAACTGCCGGAAAACAGCCAATGACAAACTTTGATGGAACGTCGCGTGATTATTATTATGGTTCAGATGTTACGATGCTTCTGACTTATGAAGATACCAATATCTCTTCTAAGGATGTAGTAGTAACTGACAATGGAACGAAGGTCAATGTGACATGGACACAGGTTGGAAATACGAATAAGTATCAGGCGAACTATGCGGCAACAACAGAAGGCAAGCATGTGCTCTGCATTAATGCGACTGACGAGGCTGGAAATCCGGCACAGGAAAAAACGGCTGAATTTATCAAAGATACACAGAAGCCGACGATGACACTTACGGTCAACGGAAAGTCTGCATGGACAGAACCAATTGAAGGTGCAGTGAAAGTACAGACAGGTGTGTCGGATAATCAGACACTGAATATAGCGAAGATTACAGTGGTAGGTCCAAATGCACAGACAGTTAAGACGCTTTGTGATGCTGGTGATCAGCTGGTAAACAAGCATAATAGCAGCTTTGCATTGGAAGATCTGGTTGGTAATTCAGTTGTGGATGGGGATTATGCAATCACGGTCGAAGCGTCAGATAAGGCTGGAAATACAGATCGTGCTTCTATATATTTCCGGGTAGATAATACCGTGCCGGTAGTAACGGCAAAGATTGCAGATGGTGTTACAGCAGGAAAACAGCCGGGTGTTAACTTCGATGGAACGGATTGTGATTTCTTCTATCGTTCGGATGTAGCGGTATTGCTTACATATGAGGATAACAACATAGATGCTTCATCTGTAGTCGTAACAGATAATGGAACGCCGGTAGCTGTACAGTGGACACAGGTTGGAACTACAAATAAATATCAGGCAGTCTATCAGGCAACCAGAGATGGTGCCCATACGATTAAGATTGGTGCAACAGATAAAGCTGGAAATAAGGCAGAAGAAAAACAAATCGTATTCATCAGGGATACGGCGGCTCCGGTGATTACAGCAATGATCAATGGCGGCATGGTATACAATGAAAGTATGGGAGTTGTAGATCTGACATCCAATGCAGTTGTATCGTTCTCAGTCAATGATACAAATGAAGACGTGAATGACTTCAACTATCAGTTGATCAAAACGCTTCCGGATGAGAATCCGGTAACTGCGGATGTGTTGCAGACAGACAATCGTTCTTTTGGATACAGCGATGAAGCAGACTATGTAATTAAAGCATATTCTGTGGATAAAGCAGGTAACCGGAGTGCGGAGAGAACAATACAGTTCCGTATTGACAAGACCGCTCCGGAACTGAATATTACCGGAACAGCGTCCGGTTCAACATTGAATGCCGGTACAACGCTGACATTCAGCATGACAGAGGCATTCTGGAGAGATGCATCCGGTACGATCACGATTACGAGGAAAGCAAATGACAGTACGGCAGAGTCGAATTATAAGACGATTGACTTTAAACCGACAGCGCGTGTGACAACCCTGACAGAGACTCTGAGTGAGACGGGTGAGTATAAGGTAACCTTTACAGGAAAAGATCGTGCAGGACATACAGCAGAAGCTGCCACTTATACGGTAAGAATTGATACAGGCAAGCCGGTCATTACATTGAGTGGTGTGTCAAACAACGACAAGACGACAAAACAGGTGGAGTTCCAGGCTCAGATTGAGGAGGACTTTTATCTGACAAAGTCTGTCAGCATTCAGGCAACAAGAACCTACCTGGATCCGGAATCTTATAAGGAAAAGACAGAGGATCTGCAGATTACCGGATACAATCCGACGGCTGCAACGACGCTCATCCGGAATACATTTACAGAAGACGGTATCTACAAGATTCAGGTAATCTGTAAGGATGCCGCAGGCAATGAAGACACACAGGAAGTTTCGTTTACAATTGATAAGACGAGCCCTGTAATCGATCCGAAGGTTATGAGTGCATATCAGGGAACGCTTACATCGTTTGCGTGGGATTATGATCTAAACGATATCATCTACGATCTGACTGTCTGTGATACACATATGTACTTGAATGGTAGTGAGTACGATGGTACTTCAGAGGTTGAAGATGGCGCATACGAGATGAAGATTACAGCCGAGGACGAACTTGGAAATGCAACGGAGGAGACGGTAAACTTTAATCTGGATACAAAGGCACCAACATTTATTGTAACAGGTGTTGAAGATGGAGAGATTAAGAACGCGCAGTACGATATCAACGTATCACTTCAGCTGGATGAAGATACATTGGATGAGGTGACGTTGAATGGTTCGGCGGTTGAAATCAAGGACAATGCGGCGACGATTACAGTCACGGAAAAGGGTGATTACAAGCTGGCAATGAAGGCGCACGATGATGCCGGAAATGTAGCAGAAAAGACGATCAGCTTTACATATGGAGAGAAGAGTCATGTACTTCTGTATGTACTGATCGGAGTTGGCGCGCTGGTATTGCTTGGCGGTGGTACAGCGATCATTCTGGCTGCAAAGAAGAAAAAATAGCTAACCGGAGATAAAACCGGTTCATTTACGACGGGAGCATGGAAACATGCTCCTGTTTTGCTTGCAAACGAAGCGTTCCCATATTATAATCGTAAGAAGCAAAAATGGAAACGGAAATTAGAAATACATGGTAGGAGGTTCACGTATGGTAGATGTTGCGATGCGGACGGAACGAGGGGGAAGAGATCACAACGAGGATTACATACGGAAAGCAGTATACGAAGACCAGCTTTGCCTGATTTTATGTGACGGGCTTGGCGGGCATGCCTGCGGGGAGGTAGCATCGAAGCTTGTGGCAGAGAGCGTAGCGCATACATTTGAGAACCAGGGATATTACAGCAGCTTTTTCAGGGACGCATTTGAACAGGCGCAAAAAGATCTGCTTGCTGAACAGGAACAGCGGGATCTGCGTAATTCGATGAAAACGACGTTGGTTGTGCTGGTGATTACCAAGGAATTGATGCAGTGGGCGCATATCGGTGACAGCCGCCTGTATCGAATCTATGGGTGTGGTACAAAATATCAGAGGACGCGTGATCATAGTCTGGTACAGATTCTAAGCGATACTGGTGAGATTAAGGAATCCGAAATCCGTACGCATGAAGACCGCAACAAGCTGCTGCGTGCCATGGGCGCACAGTGGGGAACGAAAACATATGATATCAGTGCAGTGATAGAACGTGGAGAAACACAGGCATTTGCACTGATGACAGATGGTTTCTGGGAGTATGTGTATGAGGAAGAGATGCTCGATACACTGCAGAAGGCAGACTCGGCGCAGGCGTGGCTGGATGCGATGGAGCAGTTTGTGCTGAAGCGGGCGGATATGACAAAGACCGATAATTATTCGGCGATCGTAGTACGTGTGGAGGAATAAAAAACACATAAACTGACATGGAAGATAGTTTGTGTTATACTAAATAACAAGGGGGATAATATGCGATTTGATGATGGAAGTAAGCAATTTGAATTTCAGACGCGCAAGTTAAATCCAAAAGAACGATCTAAAATAGAACATGAAATAAATACCAATTATAGCAAATATGAAAATCAGGAATTATGTATCCATTACTCATTTGCGTTAGATAATAAATGTTATAAGTATTACTTTGAAAATCACGGATTTAATAGTTATAATATATATTCAAGAAAATTAGTAAAATCAAAGAGGAGGTAAAGACCATGGAAGAATTGATTGAAAAATTAAATAACTTGCCAAATGCATATTTTGAATTTATAGACAGTGTTGTTGATTATGCAGAAGAAAATGAATTACATTTTGAATTGATTATGGAATTTTTAAAAAATAATTCATCGGTGACACCTTCAGATATTATACGACTTATTTCGACACAACCGGATTTTTATGATGATGAGTCGCCTGTTGAGCCAGATGCGCTGGTTGGATAAAAATGAGGGGAGCTGGATATACAGCTTCCTTCTTGTCACGTAAAAATAACGGAGGAATAAACATGTTTCGGGCGGTTGTATTTGATATGGATGGTGTCATTACGGACACGGAGAAGTTATATCGGAGATTTCAGCTGGAAGAGGGAAAGAAGCTTGGGATCCCGGATGATGTGATGGTGGTTGCCTGTGAGCGTATCGCAGGTGGCACAAAGTATACGAACAAGCAGCGGTTTGAGGAAGTAGTAGGTATGGGAATTGATTACTATGAATTCCGAGAGGCTGTCGTGAACAAGCTGGACGCACATATTCAGGCACATGGCGTAGAATTAAAGCCGGGCGTTGCAGATACATTGAAGTACCTGAAAGAAAAGGGCACGAAGGTCGGACTTGCTACTTCGACGGTACGTGAACGTGCTACAGGATATCTGAAGGCACATCAGATTGACCGGTATTTTGACGAGTTAGTATTTGGAGATACCGTGGAACATGGAAAACCGGCACCGGATATTTACTTGAAGGCATGCGGGATGCTGGGTGTAAAGCCGGAGGAAGCAATTGCAGTGGAGGATTCCATCAATGGAATCGTATCGGCGGGACGCGCCGGCATGTATCCGGTCATGGTGATCGATCTGATTGAGCCAAATGACATTACGAAGCAGTATGCAAAGAAGGTATATGAATTCGGACGCATCGACCGTCTGAAGGAGTTAATATAGTGTTGAACGAGACCACTATGTAGATGGAAGATGTATGTAGATATGATTCTAAAACAGACCGTTGAAGCACGCTGGCACTTAACGAACGCAGTGAGTTTAGTACCATTGCGTGCTGAACCGAGCGAGAGCGTGTCTGTGTAGAATCATATCTACATACATCTTCGGAATAAAATATATCTCGTTCGACACGAGAATAATATGGAGGACAGAAAAATGAGTAACATGAATTTGCTGGTTGTTATTTTGAAGCATGAAGATCTTGTGAGTGAGATCTGTAAGGAACTGGTTGAAGAAGGCATCCATGGCGGTACGATTGTTGATGGTACTGGTATGGCAAGTGTAGTTGAGAAAATGGATGATCTTCCGATTTTTGGAATGTTACGTTCAATTCTTGCAGATGATGATGAACATGAAGTGGCAAAGATGATGTTCTTTGTTGTTGATGATGAAGAAATGAAGAAGGCACGCAAGACGATTAATGATGTAATCGGGCTGGATAAGCCAAATACCGGAATTATGTTTGCGCTTCCTGTATCGTTTGTAGAAGGGCTGGGGGCGTAGTTATGGATTTAAATATACTTACTTATCTTGGCATTATGTTGCTGGCTGCGTTGATCGCAGGCAAGATTGTCAAGCAGATGCGGCTGCCGAATGTAACAGGATATCTGGTTATTGGGTTGTTGATTGGTCCAAACTGTTTGAAGCTTCTGAATGAAGAACTGATTGACAGGATGGACCTGGTGACAGAATTAGCGCTTGGATGTATCGCTTTTTCTATTGGTGCGGAGTTTAAAACAACTTTTTTGAGGAAAGTTGGGAAGGCACCGCTTGTTATAGGTATTACAGAGGGCGTAGGAGCAGTGCTCGTTGTGGATACAATTCTGCTTCTGCTTGGCTATGACGTTACATTTGCACTGGCACTTGGTGCAATCGCATCTGCCACGGCGGCAGCATCAACGATGATGATTGTGAAGCAGTATAAAACGAAAGGCCCTGTGACAAGCACTCTGCTTCCGGTTGTGGCATTAGACGATGCGGTGGCTCTGATTGCATACGGACTTTCGATGGCAGTTGCAAATGTAATCAGTTCGAGTGGCAGCGCACCGGTTGGCAAGCTGCTGATTGCCCCTTGTATCGAGATATTCGGCGGTTTGTTGTTCGGCGCAGTACTTGGCGTTATCATGGCATTGCTGGTAAAATTTTACACTGGACGGGGAAACCGCCTTGCAATCACAATTATGATGATCTGTCTGTGCGTGGGTGTTTCTGATATGGTTGGATTTTCTTCGTTGCTTGCATGTATGATGCTTAGTACGATCTTTGTGAATATTTCAAAGCAGAGCGACAAGATCTATGAGCCACTGGACCGGATTACCCCACCGATTTACATGATGTTCTTTATCTTGTCTGGTGCATCGCTGGATGTCACAGTCATTGTATCTGTCGGAGTTGTCGGTGCGGTCTATGTCGTAGGACGAATTATAGGAAAAGCACTTGGCGCAGCGTTCGGAGCGAAAATCTCGAAGGCACCGAAGGTTGTCCAGAAGTGGCTTGGTCTGACGCTCGTGCCACAGGAGGGAGTTGCAATTGGACTTGCAACCTCTGCCGGAAAGTCTCTGCCACAGTATGCCGCGCAGATTCAGACAATCGTGCTGTGTGGAGTCGTAATCTATGAGCTGATTGGACCGGTTATCACAAAGCTTGCCTTAAAGAAGGCAGGGGAACTTGTGGAGGAACCAAAGAAGACCGGCGCAAAAGCATAAAATAGAAAGTAATAAACGCAACTTATTTTTCATATATATAACTAAAGTAAGTGGGAATGGTGAAACTGTCATTCCGGATGATGGGAGTTTATATGGAAAAACGGGTTGCGTTTTGTGTTTTAAAGGCATTGGCTGCAGCGTACATTGTGACCGGGCTGTTACTTTTAATCATGGCATTTGCATTGTATAAGCTTGGCTTAAAAGAGAATGTCGTGGAGCTGGGCGTTGTATTTACCTATCTGCTGTCGAGTGCCATCGGCGGATTCTTCATCGGCAAATGTATGGAAGTAAAGCGACTGTTGTGGGGGATATTGCTCGGATTGTTTTATGCAGTGATTCTGCTTATTTTATCTTTGATCGTGCGTGGAAATGCACAGGGAATTATTCATTCCGGACTTCTCAACATACTGATCTGCCTTGGAGGAGGGGCAATCGGTGCATTTCTGTCATAAAACATACGGGCAATTATTTTACAAACGGAATACAAAAATAAGGCAGTTTATATTACGTATAATGTAAAAATAAGGGATGACATATTACACATAATGTGATAAAATACTCAATAATAATGCTAGTAGGAGGCGATAAAGATGAAGAGAATTAAGACTTTGACACAGAAGACAATGAAAAGCACTGTAGTTAAGGGTGGTTGCGGCGAATGTCAGACATCTTGCCAGTCAGCATGTAAGACAAGCTGTACAGTTGGTAACCAGAGCTGTGAGAACAACTAATTACAGATAAAGAAAGTGTAGTACATACACTTCGCACAGAGAAAAGGGGATGTCCTGCGATGTCCCCTTTCCTTAATGAATAAGAGAAATAGGAGTGACTAAGAAAGTGGTACACCAGTACAAGAACAATGGGTATAATATCGTGCTTGATGTGTGCAGCGGCTCCGTACATGTAGTGGATGACCTTGTATATGATATGATTGCGATGTACAAGGATAAGAAATTCGAAGAGATTGAACAGACAATTTTAGAGAAGTATGGAGATACCTATAGCAAGGAGGATATTCAGGATGCATATTCTGACATTTCCGAATTAGAAGAACAGGAATTGTTATTTACAGAAGATGTGTTCAAGGATGTCATTATCGATTTTAAGAAGAGAAAGACCGTAGTCAAGGCACTTTGCTTACATATCGCACATGATTGTAATCTTGCATGCAAATATTGTTTTGCAGATGAGGGCGAATATCATGGACAGAAGCGGGAACTGATGAGTCTGGAAGTTGGTAAGCAGGCGATTGACTTTTTGATAGAGAATTCCGGAAACCGTGTGAATCTTGAAGTTGATTTCTTTGGCGGCGAGCCGTTGATGAACTTTGATGTGGTGAAGGAAATCGTAGCATATGCGCGGGGCAAGGAGAAGGCGGCAAATAAGAACTTCCGTTTCACCCTGACGACGAATGGTATGCTGTTAAACGACGAAGTCATTGATTTTTGTAACAGAGAGATTTCGAACGTTGTGTTGAGTCTCGATGGCAGAAAAGAAATCAACGATAGGATGCGCCCGACCAGAAACGGCAAGGGCAGCTATGATATCATTGTGCCGAAGTTCCAGAAGTTCGTGGAGCAACGCGGCGACAAGAGCTATTATGTGCGTGGTACATTTACGAGAAATAATCTGGACTTCACGAAGGATTTTGAATTGATGACCGAACTTGGTTTCAAGGAGATTTCCATCGAGCCGGTCGTCACGCCGGATGAGAATGATTATGCCATCCGTGAGGAAGATTTACCGGTGATTTTCGAGCAATATGATAAGCTGGCAGTTGACCTGATCCGCCGGCAGAAAGAAGGAAAGCCGGTGACATTCTTCCATTACAAGCTCGACTTAAACGGGGGACCGTGTGTGTACAAGCGTCTGTCCGGATGTGGTTCCGGAACGGAATACCTGGCAGTGACACCGACCGGAGATCTGTATCCGTGCCATCAGTTTGTCGGACAGGATGAGTTTAAACTTGGCGATGTGTTTCACGGGGTGGAACGAAACGATATCGTGGAAGAATTCAAGCTTTGCAATGTCTATGCGAAGGATAAGTGCAAGGATTGTTTCGCAAGATTTTACTGCAGTGGCGGCTGTGCGGCGAATTCGTATCAGTTCCATGGCAATATATTAGACGCATATGATGTAGGCTGCGAGTTACAGCGCAAGCGTGTTGAATGTGCGATCATGATGAAGGCAGCTCTGGCAGATGATGAAGAAGAGTCAGAGTAAAATAAATGAAGGAGAGACAAAGAGATGAAGAAAACGAAAAGAAAAGCAGTCATCAATCTGATTATTTTCTTCCTGCTTCTGGCTGGCGGTATCTATATGGCAATCGCCGGTGTGGGAAAGAATGAATCCGGTAAGACTGCGAATGTTCCTCTGGGACTTGATTTGCAGGGTGGTTTGTCCGTAACCTATGAGATTCAGGACGAGAAGCCGACAAGCGACGAGATTAAAGCGACTGTGGATAAGCTGCAGCGAAGAGTCGATGAGTACAGCTCGGAAGGCGAAGTGTATCAGGAAGGCGATGACCGGATCACAGTTGAGATTCCTTTGAACACGGAAAAGGTGGATGCACATGATGTATTGGATCAGCTTGGACAGCCGGGACAGCTTCTGTTCCTTGATTCTGAAAACTATACAATCTGGCAGCAGAACCAGAACAATGGCACGAGCGATGCGTACGAGGCAGTTCTGACAGGTTCCGATATCAAGAATGCGCAGGCAGGTGTGGATGATTCCGGCACAGTCAAGGATTATGTTGTACAGCTGCAGTTCACGGAGGAAGGTGCGCAGAAGTTTGCAACAGCAACAGCAGCCAATATTGGCAAGCCAATTTATATTATCTATGACGGTAAGGTTGCAAGTGCACCAACCGTACAGAGCGCGATCACAGACGGAAATGCTGTAATTAACAAGATTTCAAATTATGATGAAGCAGAGAATCTGGCAGCGACAATCAAGATTGGTGCCCTGCCTCTCGAGTTAAGGCAGATCCAGTATAACATCGTTGGCGCGAAGCTTGGTCAGAAAGCAGTATCAACCAGCTTGATCGCCGGTGCAATCGGTTTCGGATTAGTATGTATCCTGATGATCATACTGTATCGTTTCCCTGGAGTTATTGCCAGTCTGGCTCTGACAGGATATGTAGTATTGATGCTTTTGATTTTAAGTATCCGTCACATCACACTGACACTTCCTGGTATTGCAGGTATTATCCTTTCTATCGGTATGGCGGTAGATGCGAATGTCATCATCTTCACACGTATCCGTGAGGAAATCTCTGCAGGCAGTGGTGTGCGTGCAGCAGTAAAAGCAGGTTTTTCCAAAGCGCTTTCAGCGATTCTGGATGGAAATATTACAACATTGATCGCAACTGTTGTCTTGATGATCCTTGGTTCTGGTAGTATCAAGGGATTTGCGGTTACATTGATGCTTGGTATTGTTCTTTCTATGTTCACAGCATTGTTTGTGACAAAGATGCTCTTGAACTCTTTTCTGGAGCTTGGAGTACAGAATCCGAAGATGTATGGAAAAGCGAAAGAACCGAAGATTCATGGATATGTAAAAAATTTCAAGATCTGTGGTATTGCTTCTTTGATTGTGATCATTGCAGGACTTGCATTCCTTGGTGTTAATCATTCAAGAATTGGAAAGTCACTGAACTATAGCCTGGAGTTTACGGGCGGTACATCAACAACCGCTACATTTGCGGAAGATGATGTATATACACTGGAACGTGCAGAGTCTGAGGTTGCACCGGCGATTGCGGAAGCGGTTGGCATTGATGCCGGAACAATTCAGATTCAGACAGTAGAAGGAAACAATCAGGTAATCTTTAAGACATCCGAGCTTACAGAAGAGCAGAGCGCAAAGATTGATGACCTGTTGAAATCACAGTTTAAGGCAACAGAAGTAGACAACCAGAGTATCAGTTCAACTATCAGTGGAGAGATGAAGAAGGATGCTATCGTAGCTATCGCTGTATCTTCTGTATTGATGCTTTTGTATATTGCGTTCCGGTTCTCTGATGTGAAGTTTGGTGTCAGTGCAGTGCTTGCTCTTGTACATGATGTATTGGTTGTATTTGCTGCATATTCGATCGGAACACTGTCTGTTGGTAATACATTTATTGCATGTATGCTGACGATTGTAGGTTACTCTATCAACGCGACAATCATTATCTTTGACCGTATTCGTGAGAATATGCGTACACAGGATAGCAAAGAAAGTCTGGAAGAGCTTGTCAACAAGAGTATCGGTCAGACATTTACAAGAACGATTTATACATCTTTGACAACCTTTATCATGGTATTTGTATTGTTCGTGATGGGCGTAACTTCTCTGAAAGAGTTCACATTTACATTGATGCTTGGTATTGTATGTGGTGCTTACTCATCTGTATGTATTACCGGACCACTCTGGTATACAATGAAGAAGAAATTCTCAAAGAAAAATGCATAAGTAACATAAGGTGGGGCTGTTTCGGCAGCCCCATTTTTAAGTGAAGAAGAGAGGAACACAGATATGTCAGAGTACAAAAAAGAAGAATGGCGGGTGAAAACGCCGGCCGCAGATATTCGTGCACTGGCACAGCAGTTTTCAATCAGTCCGATATTGGCGCATATCATCGTGAACCGGGAAATTACAGAACCGGATGCAGTTGCGCAATATCTGAGTGATGATCTGACATATGCACACGATCCGGCGCTGATGAAGGATATGGATAAAGGCTGTCAGATTATGAAAGAAAAGATACAGACAGGAAAGAAGATCCGGATTATCTCCGATTACGATGTGGACGGAATTACGTCCAATTATATTCTGTATCAGGGACTTCATAAGGCGGGGGCAGATGTCTCGTATGACATTCCACACCGGATTCTGGATGGGTACGGTATGAATGTCCGGCTGGTGGATGCGGCATATGTTGATGGCGTGGATACAATTATTACATGCGATAATGGAATTGCTGCGGAGGCGGCGGTTGACCGGGCGAAGGAACTTGGCATGACGGTGATTGTCACCGATCATCACGAGGTTCCCTGTGAGGTGACAGAGGCAGGTGAAAAGAATTATTTGTATGTGAGAGCAGATGCGGTGATCGATCCGCATCGTCCGGACTGTGCGTACCCATACAAAGGACTGTGTGGTGCCGGAGTGGCATATAAATTTATCCGGCGTTTATACCAGATAATGGAGCTCCCGTGGGAGGACGCGGATGCCTATATGGATATTCTGTCGCTTGGTACGGTATGCGATATCATGCCGCTCACAGATGAGAACCGGATCTTTGTCAAGCATGGATTACGGAGACTTACGAATAGCACGAATCTCGGTATCAATGCCTTAAAGAAAGCATTAAATCTTGATGGTAAACCGATTGCAGTGCATCATTTAAGCTTTCGGATCGGACCAAGCCTGAACTCAACCGGAAGGCTGGAAAGTGCGAAAGAGGGCGTGGAACTGTTGTTGACACAGGACTCTGAGAGAGCGGAAAGCCTGGCACAGGATATGGCAAAGCTCAATGAACTTCGTAAGGAAATGACTGATCGTGGTGTGCGGATGGCAACTGATTGGGTGCGAAAGGATATTCGCCTGATTCCAACCGGAGATGGTGTGAAAGAGACGAAAATCATGGATGATAAGATTATCGTCCTGTATATGCCGGGCATCCATGAGAGTATCGCGGGATTGATTGCGAGCAAACTGAAGGAAGCATTTTATCGTCCGACGCTTGTGTTTACCGATGCGGAAAATGGACAGGGGCTGAAGGGCTCCGGGCGTTCAATTGAGACGTACAATATGTTTGATAAACTCTGTGAGCATAGAGATTTGTTTATAAAGGTTGGGGGACACCCGATGGCGGCGGGGTTTACGATCACGCGTGAGGCGCTCGAGCCGTTGCGCGAGGCTTTGAACCGGGACTGCAAGCTGACAGATGTGGATCTGGTTGAGAAGATGTATGTGGATGAATCCTGCGCTATAAAGCAGCTGACATTACCACTTTATGATGAACTTGCAAAACTGGAACCATACGGAACTGCGAATGCAAGGCCGTTGTTTGGTATTGTGAAAATGGGTATCCAATCGATTAAAATGGTTGGAAATGAGGGACAATATGCGCGTTGTACCTTTGTTGATGGCAGTGGTACACGTATAAACGGTATGGTATTTCGAGGAAAAGAGTTATTGGACAACATAAAAGTGTGGTTTGGAAACGAAGAATGTGATAGAATATTGAAGGGTTTACAAAACCATGCATTGATTGATATTCTGTACCATATGAAGAAGAACGAGTTCAATGGAACGGTTTCGATTCAGATGGAGCCGGTATCAATACGGAAAAGCATATATTATGAGTCATCAAAATAGATCATAAGTGAAGGTAGGAGGAGCACAAATGAAGAGTGTAAAAGATTATATCATCAGTATTCCGGATTTTCCAAGCAAAGGGATTATATTCCGGGATGTGACAAGTGTACTGGAAAGTCCGGAAGGGTACACACTGGCGATTGATGAACTGAACAAGTTATTAGATGGAGTGGACTATGACCTGATCGCAGGTACAGAATCGAGAGGATTTATCTTTGGTGCACCACTTGCCTACAAGAATAAGAAAGGATTTATCCCGGTTCGTAAGAAGGGAAAGCTTCCACGTGAGACAGTTGAGATGAGCTACGATCTGGAGTATGGTTCTGCAACGATCGAGATTCACAAGGATGCGATTAAACCGGGCGATAAGGTTGTGCTGGTCGATGACCTGATTGCAACGGGCGGCACGATTCAGGCAGCAGCCAAGTTGGTAGAAGAATTAGGTGGAGAAGTTGTGAAGATGATTTTCCTGATCGAGCTGACAGACCTTGGAGGAAGAAAACTCCTGGAAGGCTACGATGTTGCGTCTGTAGTGCAGTATGAGGGTGAGTGATTTACTGGAACCTGAAACCAGATTTTAGATAAGTTATACGACTATATTCGAGGAAAGAAGTGATTTCTATGGCCGATACAACCTATAAAATACCACATGATACTCTGAAAAAAGATATTAGTAAACCGGAAGATTTTACTCCGCCGGAAGAATTGTATAAGAAATTGATTGCCACGATTCGGGCGTATCGTCCGACGACAGATCTGTCGGAGATTGAGAAGGCATATAAGATTGCAAGCAAGGCACATGAAGGACAGAAACGGAAGTCCGGGGAACCATATATTATCCATCCGCTTTGCGTAGCAATCATTCTGGCAGAGCTCGAGCTTGATAAAGAAACGATTGTAGCCGGAATCCTCCACGATGTGGTTGAGGATACAGTCATGACACGCGAGGAGATTGCAAAGGAATTCTCAGAAGAGGTTGCTCTGCTTGTCGACGGCGTTACCAAACTGACGCAGCTCGATCTGTCACAGGACAAGATTGAAGTTCAGGCAGAAAATCTGCGTAAGATGTTCCTTGCGATGGCAAAGGATATTCGGGTAATTCTGATCAAACTTGCCGACCGTCTGCATAATCTGCGGACAATGCAGTACCAGTCGCCGGCAAAACAGATTGAGAAATCACGAGAGACGATGGATATTTATGCACCGCTTGCGCATCGTCTTGGTATTTCCAAAATCAAGGTTGAACTCGATGATCTTTCTATGCAGTATCTCTATCCGGAGGTCTACAAGAACCTGAAAGAAGAGATCACAACACGTCTGAATGCGAGTGAGGATTTCATCGTACAGATGGTAGAGCAGGTCAAACAGTACATGAAAGAAGCCGGTATCGAGGCAGAGGTGGACGGACGTGTCAAGCATCTGTTTTCCATCTATAAGAAAATGATCACGCAGAACAAGACACTTGATCAGATCTATGATATTCATGCAATCCGTATTAAGGTTGACACAGTGCGGGATTGTTATGCGGCACTTGGAATCATTCATGAGAAATACAAACCGATTCCGGGACGTTTCAAGGACTATATTGCAATGCCGAAGGAGAATATGTATCAGTCACTCCATACGACATTGATTGGACCGGGTGGACGTCCATTTGAGATACAGATACGTACTTACGAGATGCATCGTACGGCAGAATATGGTATTGCCGCACACTGGAAATACAAAGAGGGCGGAAGCGGTAAGAACGATAACGAAGAGCAGAAGTTGAGCTGGCTCAGACAGATTCTGGAGTGGCAGACTGACACGACGGATAACAGGGAATTTATGAATGCTATCAAGACAGATCTGGATCTGTTCTCCGATCAGGTGTATGTATTTACTCCGGCGGGTGATGTCAAGAACCTTCCGGCAGGCTCTACGCCAATTGATTTTGCGTATAGCATCCATACGGCAGTTGGAAACAAACTGATTGGTGCACGCGTCAATGGACGTCAGGTGCCGATTGAGACAGAACTTCACAATGGCGACCGTGTTGAGATCATTACGTCCCAGAATTCGAAGGGACCAAGTATGGACTGGCTGTCTGTAGTCAAGAGTTCGCAGGCGAAGACAAAGATCAACCAGTGGTTCCGTCAGGAGAACAAGACGGACAATATCCAGCGCGGGAAAGATGCCATTGCTGCATATTGTAAGACAAAGGGAATTGTGTTATCGAATCTTTTACAGCCGGAGCTGCAGGAAAAGGTGATGAAAAAATACAACTTCCTGACCTGGGATGCCGTGCTTGCTTCCATCGGTCATGGCGGACTTAAAGAAGGACAGGTTGTCAACCGCCTGCAGGAAGAATACAAAAAAGAAGAAGCAAAGAAAATCACAGAGGAGCAGATCGTCGACAAGATCAACACGCCGGGCAGAGGCGAGAGCCATAAGCATGCCAAAGGTGGTATTGTGGTCAAGGGCATGGACGATGTTGCAGTGCGTTTCTCCCGTTGCTGTGCTCCCGTACCGGGGGATGAAATCGTCGGTTATATCACACGTGGGCGTGGTGTATCGATCCATCGTACGGATTGTGTGAATGTGCTCTGTATGGATGAGTTTGACCGGAAACGTCTGATCGAGGCGGAATGGTCAGAGGATCTGCTACAGAATCAGAAGATGTATATGACGGAGATCAATATCTATGCGAATGACAGTAAGGGGCTGGTATTCTCGCTGTCAAAGATCTTCAATGAGGAAAATATCAATCTGACAGGTATGAATGTACGTGTCAACAAGCAGGGCAAGGCGACGGTTTCCGTGAAGTTTGAGATCCGTTCGAAGGAGCAGCTTAACAAGATGATTGCGAAGATTCGGAATGTGGAAGGGATCATCGATATCGAGCGTACGACCGGTTAACGAATCCACGTGTTTCGTGGATATGCCGTATTGGATTCGAGTAATATGTGGAAGAGTTGAACACAACTACGCAATTCCATGCAGACGCGCTCTCGCTCGGTTCAGCACGCAGTGGTACTAAATTCGCGACAAAGGGCAGTCGCTCATTAAGTGCCAGCGTGCTTCAACGGTCTGCATATGAATTGGTAGTTTGCGTCCAACTCAATCTACAGATTGTGGTAAATGCAGTAATTTGTGAATATATATGCCATGTTAATCTTTACTGTATAAATATGTTTGGAACTTAGAAGTCCTTGATGTTCTGAGAATATTCAGCAATGTTTGAACACGATGTTCAAACAAGCCGCCACTGAGCCATGGATGGCGAATTGGCGGCGGTTGCGTACGATATCGATATTTGTAACAGAACATCTAGTACTTCTTAGTTTCAATACATCTTATACAGAAAAGATTAATATGGCAGATATTCACAAATTACGGGTTACCGCAATCGTTACCTTGAAAGGAGATATATGGGAAAGATTGAAATAACGAAGAAAGTGCTTGGAATCTGTGCGACGAATTGTTACACGGTAGTTGATACAGAGACGAAAGAAGCGCTCATTATAGATCCGGCGGATCGCGCAGATGTTCTGATTCGCGATTGGAAGGATAAAGGCGTGACGCCGCAGGCGGTGCTGCTTACGCATGGCCATTTCGATCATATCGGGGCACTGACCGGCGTGAAGAAGGAGTATCCGGATATTAAGGTGTATGCGGCAGCGAAGGAGAAGGAAGTTATGGAGAGCCCAGCTCTGAATCTGTCGTCTTCGTTTGGCGCGGCATTTACGGCGCAGGCGGATATCTATCTGGAGGATGGTGCCGAGATCGAAGTACTTGGACGGACATGTAAGTGCCTGTTAGTGCCGGGGCATACGAAGGGTGGCATGTGTTATTATTTTCCAGAGGAGAATGTTGTCTTTACCGGGGATACGCTGTTTTGCTACAGTGTCGGAAGAACGGATTTCCCGACGGGCGATGCGAAGGCATTGGAGAAAGCCATCCGTGAGAAGTTATTTACACTGCCGGACGAGACACTTGTGCTTCCGGGACACGATGCACAGACAATGATTGGAAAGGAAAAGAAGGGCAATCCTTATTTCTAAGATGATACTGCTAGACCAGAATAACCAATTATATAACAATGACCTGCGGGCGATGATTATGGCGTTTTATCCGGGGGTGAAGATCGTTGAGGACGCAAGTTTATCTGATGATTTTGACCTGCGGCTCCTGATCCGGTATGAGGAAGCATTTACTATCCTGACGGTGTGCAAGCACGGACACGCGTGCGACAAGCCGGATGATCTGCAGGAGGTGCCGGAGCTTCCGGCGTATAAGGATAAGCTACGGATATCGACCTGTGGGCTGCGGGCGAAGATTCTTGCCGATTACCGGGATAAGACAGAGTTTCGGAATGTGCTGAAGATGGCATCGTACCGGCTGCTCGGACAGTTTGCGGACCGGAGACTTCCATGGGGCGACCTGACGGGGGTACGCCCGACGAAGATCGCAATGACAAAGCTTGTGGAGTATATGGATGCAGGTGCGCAGGAGCTTCCGGGTGATTCGGACGCAACAGACGAAACTGGAGTGAACGGACATGGATTCGTGGGAAATGTCGATCTGTCACTTGCAAAACAGCAGGAAATACACGGAAGAATCGTACAATATTACCGCGATATCTATGACACAAGTATGCAGAAGGCAGAGCTTGCAACGACAGTGGCAGAAAACGAGCATCGTCTGGTGAAAGGAATTGATCTCGACAATGATTATTGTCTGTATGTCGGGATTCCGTTTTGTCCAAGCCGGTGTCTGTATTGTTCGTTCACATCGTATCCGATTGGAATCTATGCGGAGAAAGCAAGGACGTATATTGATACGCTCTGCAAGGAATTGGCTTATGTGGCGGAACAATATAAGCACAAGCGGTTAGTCGCAATCTACATTGGCGGCGGAACGCCGACGTCGATCTCACATGAGCTGCTTGCGATGTTGTTGCAGCAGATTCAGACTGTATTCCGGTTACAGGAACCGGAGGTTGCAGATGGACTTGTGGAGTTTACCGTGGAGGCGGGACGCCCGGATAGCATCACCCCGGAAAAACTTGTGGTGATGAGGGAATATGGCGTGACACGGATCAGTATCAATCCGCAGACGATGAATGACGAGACGCTGCGGACAATCGGGCGTGCGCACAATGCGGCTCAGGTGAAGGAAGCATTTGCGATGGCAAGACAGGCGGGCTTTGATAATATCAATATGGATCTGATCGCGGGACTTCCGGGAGAAGACTTAGACAGTATGCGGCATACGCTTGCACAAGTGCGGGCGTTGGCACCGGAGAGCCTGACGGTACATTCACTGGCAATCAAGCGTGCGGCGAATCTGAACCAGCAGATGGACGATTACAAATCCACGATTCATCATGATATGGACGCGATGCATATGGCGGCACAGGAGACGGCGCAGGCACTTGGCATGGAGCCATATTACCTGTACCGGCAGAAGAATATCGGTGGCAATCTGGAGAATGTCGGCTATGCGAAGCCGGGCTGCGAATGTTTATATAATGTTTTGATTATGGAAGAGATGACAGATATCATTGCGGCGGGCGCAGGCGCGTCGACGAAGCTCGTCTACCATGCAGAAAACCGTGTGGAGCGGGTAGAAAACTGCAAATCTGTCGATGATTATATCAACCGTTTTGATGAAATGCTTGACCGGAAGCGCAAAGCGTTTTAAAATCGAACGAGAATGAACACAAGTGGGAGGAAAAAGATGGCAATGAAGAAGAAGCCGGTAACCGGCATGAAAGATATATTACCAAAGGAGATGGCAATCCGTGATTACTGCATCGCATTGATCAAGGATACCTATAAGACATTTGGATTCAATTCGATGGAAACACCTTGCGTGGAACATATCGAGAACCTGAACAGCAAGCAGGGCGGCGAGAATGAGAAGCTTATTTTCAAGATCTTGAAGCGTGGTGAGAAGCTGAAGATCGACGAGGCAAAGGAAGAGATAGATTTGGTTGACGGCGGACTTCGTTACGATTTGACCGTACCACTTTGCAGATATTATTCGAACAATGCGAATGAACTGCCAAGTCCGTTTAAGGCTTTGCAGATGGGAAATGTATGGAGAGCTGACCGTCCACAGCGTGGTCGTTACAGACAGTTCATGCAGTGTGATATAGATATTTTAGGTGAGCCAACAATCTTAGCAGAGATCGAGCTGATCTTAGCGACAACGACATTGCTTGGCAAGCTGGATTTCAAGAACTTCACGATCCGTATCAATGACCGTCGTATCTTAAAGGCGATGGCTGCTTACAGCGGATTTGCGGAAGCAGATTATGATACCGTATTTATTATCCTCGATAAGATGGATAAGATCGGTTTGGATGGCGTCAAGGAAGAGCTTTTGAAGGAAGGCTATGCCGAGGATGCTGTGACAAAATATCTCGAACTGTTCGAGAAGGTGACAGCCGATATCAGCGGCGTACAGTATCTGAAGGAGACTCTTGGCGCGTTCTTGCCGGAAGAGGTTGCTGAGAATTTGAAGACGATCATCGACAGCGTGGAGAGTACGAAGAGTGCGGACTTCAAGATGGCATTTGATCCGACTCTGGTGCGCGGTATGTCATATTACACAGGTCCAATCTTCGAAATTTCGATGGATGAGTATGGCGGATCGGTCGGTGGCGGCGGACGTTACGATGAGATGATCGGCAAATTCACCGGTCAGGCGACTCCGGCGTGTGGATTCTCCATCGGTTTCGAGCGAATCATCATGCTTTTGTTAGAGCGTGATTTCGAGGTACCGGGAAGCAAGAACAAGACCGCATACTTAATCGACAAGAAGATGCCAAGCGACAAGCTGCTTAAGATCTTAGAGCAGGCAAAACAGGCAAGAGCCGAGGGTCAGATCGTGAATATCGCGATCATGAAGAAGAACAAGAAGTTCCAGAAGGATCAGATGATTACAGAGGGATATACACAGTTCGAGGAATTCTATTCGGATTCTTATGAGGGTTAATCGTAACTTAATGATATGAAAATGCTCCCTATCTGGATTAGATAATTGTAAGCTTAGAATGTTGGAGATAGGAGTAAGTCTTTATAAATTAACTTAGACACAGGAGGCTATGAAAATGGCAGAGTCAATGCAGGGACTTCACAGAAGTCACAGATGTACAGAAGTAAATAATACGATGATTGGGAATACCGTCACCGTGATGGGATGGGTGCAGAAGAGCCGTAATAAAGGTGGAATTATCTTCGTCGATCTGCGTGATCGAAGCGGTATTCTGCAGGTAATCTTCGAGGAAGCTAATTGCGGTGCGGAGAGCTTCGCAAAGGCTGAGAAGCTTCGTTCCGAGTTTGTCGTTGCAATCACCGGTGAGGTTGCAAAGCGTGGCGGCGCAGTCAATGAGAACCTTGCAACCGGTGATATCGAAGTAATCGCGAAGGATATCCGTATCCTTGCAGAAGCAGATACACCACCGTTCCCAATCGAGGAAAACAGCAAGACGAAGGAAGATCTTCGCCTGAAATACCGTTATCTGGATCTTCGTCGTCCGGACTTACAGAAGAATATCATGATGCGCAGCAAGGTGACAACACTGGTTCGTTCCTTCATGGCAGACGAAGGCTTTATCGAGATCGAGACACCGACACTTTGTAAGTCAACTCCGGAAGGCGCGCGTGATTATCTTGTACCAAGCCGTATACATCCGGGTGAATTCTATGCATTGCCACAGTCACCTCAGATCTACAAGCAGCTTCTGATGTGCTCCGGCTACGACCGTTATTTCCAGATCGCACGATGCTACCGCGATGAGGATCTGCGTGCCGACAGACAGCCGGAATTCACACAGATCGATATGGAGCTTTCGTTCGTGGATGTCGATGATGTTATCGATGTCAATGAGCGTCTGCTTGCAAAACTGTTCAAGGAAGTCATCGGTGTCGATGTACAGCTTCCGATCCAGCGTATGACATACAAAGAGGCGATGGAGCGTTTCGGTTCCGATAAGCCAGATCTCCGTTTTGGTATGGAGCTTTGCGACGTGACAGATGTTGTGAAGGATTGTGAATTTGTCGTATTCAAGAATGCGATTGAAGCCGGCGGAAGCGTGCGCGGTATCAATGCCGAGGGACAGGGCGCAATGCCGAGAAAGAAGATTGATGCACTCGTTGACTTTGCCAAGGGCTACGGCGCCAAGGGACTTGCCTATATTGCAATCCATGAGGATGGAACGATGAAGTCATCTTTCGCGAAGTTCATGAAGGACGAGGAGATGCAGGCACTTGTTGCGAAGATGCATGGTAAGCCTGGAGATCTGCTCCTTTTTGCAGCAGATAAGAGCAAGCTTGTCTATGACGTACTCGGCGCACTTCGTCTCGAGATCGCGGATCAGCTTGGCCTTCTGAAGAAGGATGAGTACCGTTTCGTATGGATCACAGAGTTCCCGCTGCTTGAGTGGAGTGAGGAGCTTGGCAGATATCAGGCAATGCACCATCCGTTTACGATGCCGATGGAAGAGGATCTGCAGTATATCGAGTCGGATCCGGGCAGAGTCCGTGCGAAGGCATATGATATCGTATTAAATGGTACAGAGATCGGTGGTGGTTCCGTGCGTATCCACCAGGACGATATCCAGGAAATGATGTTCAAGGCACTTGGATTTACAATGGAGCGTGCATACGACCAGTTCGGATTTTTGCTCAATGCATTCAAATATGGAGTACCACCACACGCAGGACTTGCATACGGACTTGACCGTCTCGTTATGCTGATGGCGAAAGAGGATTCTATCCGTGACGTTATCGCATTCCCGAAGGTGAAAGATGCTTCCTGCCTGATGAGTGAGGCACCGAATACCGTTGATGCAAAACAGCTTGAAGAGCTTGGAATCGAGGTTGCGAAGCCGGAAGCAAAGACAGAGACAGATGCCGAATAATTGTAGATGTTTGTGTAGATTTAATCTGACTCAACAAGAGAGATCAACAGATCGTTGGTCTCTTTTTTTATCAGGCTGGAAGAAGAGGGCTGCGTATGTGGACTGATTTGAGCCAAAAAACGCAGAATATAAATATGAAATCGGCATATGATTAAGAGAAGGAATCTCATGGAGTTGCAGGTATGCAGATTCTTCGTTGGAAGAAAATCAGATTGTTGTTCGGATTTGCCGTATTTTTAGTTTTGTTGATTTTGAATTGTGTCATGTATTGTAACAAAGCAGGTATGAAGCGAGACTTAACAGTGGTAATTGATGTTGGGCATGGAGGCAATGATCCGGGAAAAATCGGCGTCGACAATGTAAAAGAAAAAGATGTCAATTTGCAGATTGCTCGTTGTCTGAAAGCGCAGCTGCAGGCGCGTGGGGTGAAGGTAATTCTGACGCGGGAAGGAGATGTGTGTCTGGCTACGGACGGCGCGACAAACAAGAAAGTATCCGATATGCATAACCGCGTGAGTCTCATCAATGCGTCCGGCGCAGACTATATGATCAGCATTCACCAGAACAGTTATCCGGAGGCGGAAATCAGTGGTCCACAGGTATTTTATTATGGCTCATCGGAAATGTCCAAGGAATTGGCGGAAGCGATACAGGCACAGTTGATTGCGGATTTGCAGCCACCGAAAGAACGGGAGATTAAGCCCGGCAACGATTTATATATCCTGAAGAATAGTCAGTGCCCGGGCGTGATTGTAGAATGTGGATTTTTGAGCAACCCGACAGAATGTGACAATTTGCAGGAACCGAAATATCAGCAGGCGGTTGCGGCGGCGATTGCACGCGCCATCTGCAAATTATAATTCGACTGTAAAGCAGATCCATATATGGTCGTGGAACATCTCGTTTTCTAAATAGATTTTGCCGTTGTAGTGGCTTACCAGTTCATTCAGATTTGGTAGTCCCTGCCCGCGGGTGCTGTGCGGGTCGGTTGTCTTGGTGGAATATCCGCGTACGAACATTCTCTTGCGTACTCCGGCGGACAGTTCCCGCCCTTCGTTTTTTGTCTGGATCAGCATATGGCCATCCCGGCTGTCGAGAATCAGATAAAGGGTGTGACCGACATCGGTTGCTTCCGCGGCGTTGTCAATCAGAATGCCGAGAATCCGGATCAGATCATATTCCGGAACTTTGGTAATCAGGGATCTGTTTTTGATTGTGATAGATATCTGTTTCCCTTTTTGTTCAGCTTCTTTGAATTTACTGAATACAAAGCCTGCTACAACCGGAAGGTTGATCTTCAGAAGTTCAGACTCGTTGAACTCTTCCTCTAAGAAAGTGGAGTAGTTAGCAATTGCCTCGCTCAGCGATTCATAATCTTTGTATGTGTATGGCAGCATACGGATGGCGTTCATCTGGTTATTGAAATCATGTTGTTTGCCAAGTATATCCGAAATCAGGTTATGAGCCATTGGTTCGTATGTCTGATAATCCTTGATATCCTGCTGCTGTATGGTGATCGTCCGTTGTTGGTTCAGAACCATGATATCGGCAAGAAACAGGATGATCATAAAGGAGATAGTCAGAGGCAAAACCGCGATGGCATCGATGGAATCCACCTTGGACAGTGCGATAGTGACAAGCAAAAGCAGGGCAATGTAAGAGATAATAAGCTTGATGATCAGATTGCCCTGATTGATATGTACATATAATTTGTTTAACGGAAGGAAAGAAATTCCGATGGAGATAAGCAGTACTATGAAAGTGCCAAGCAGCTGGCCTTTGGAATTATCACTCATCATGAGCTTCTTTGGAACTGCTAAAATTGCCAGAGCTTCAACTAAACTATATAAAATATAACTTAACAGAAAGGAGAAGATAGCGTTAGAATAATTCAGATTCAATACCTTTTTGCAGGTAAATAAAGTTGCCAGCATGGCGAGCGACCATCCGAACAATGCGGGAAAAAATGTCTCCAAAGCAGAGTTTAGAATTGCACATGCCGGAATCAGGGATAACCATGGGGAAAGGAGCTTTTTCCATTTTATATCTACAAAAGAACGCACTAACAGTATTAAAACAATAAGTTCACATGTATACACAAGTATAAAGATATGATTGATAGCCATAGTACCCCCTCCTTACACGCATTATAAAATTGAAGAAAGACGTGTGTCAATCTTTTGTTTTAATTTTGTCATACGAATGCAGGGTATGTAAAATGAACAGAAATTTTGTCGTCTGTTCCCTGCTGTTTGTCGTTCGTTCTCAACCTATTGCGCAATTATCTTATCCGTGATAAGAATAATATAGAAATTCAGTAAAGATGAATTTCCAAAATATACTTTCACAAGGAGGAGATGTGTGATGAAAGATATGAAGAAGTTGGTTGCTGCACAGTTGGAGGATCTGACAGAGGATATTCTGACACTTACCGGATGCCTGAGTTTTTGGGGAGAGCCTGAGCTTCCGGACTGTATGAGAGTCCAGATGGAATCTGAGAACTAGTACATCAACAACAAAACAGTTGGGGGGTATCTGTTGCGCGGACTTTTGACGGATATCCCCATTTGTGAAAAAGAGAAAGAAAAAGTGAGGATGATATGAATATCAATCATAGGATAGGGGAGCACGTGACGCGGTATCTGGTGGGACGTGACTATGATGGTTCAGATGTGCAATGTGCAAAAGTATGCTATGCAGTGGAATCTGTGGTCGGTGATTTGCAGAAAGATCTGATTTTGTTTGTGATCTTTTCTATATCAGGATTATTTCTGGAATTTTTATTTTGCTTTCTGACGGTAAATCTGGTTCGACGTTATCTTGGTGGAATCCATATGAAAACGAATGTTGGATGTACACTGGTATCAGTCGGGGTATATGTGATTGCTGTGACAGGGGGCGTGTTGCTACCATTACCGCAAGCTGTTACCGTTGGGATTATTCTGTTGACCGTATATCTCATGTGGAAGGTAGCTCCATTGCCGTCACCGAATCGGCCGGTCTATCGGGGAGAACGGAAACGGAAGATTCAGAGACGGGGTATGCTTGGGCTTGGTGTCTTGGAGATCTGTACGGCCCTGTATCCTTTTTGCTCCGCATTTATTGCGTGGACTTTGGTTTTACAGATTGTGGAGGTAGGAGTTGTGTTAGTGAAAGAGAATTACCTGAATTATGAAAATATGGATACACCGCCGTCGATATCGGCAGAGGCAGAAAAATTATTTATGAAATATACCAGAAATTATGAACAGCGGATGAACGGACTACTTCATTTTCCGACAGATTTTGAATCCATGACGCGGAAAGAACGGACAAGCGCGTTCAAAGGATTTACGGAACAGGAAAAAGATGCGGTGATGGCACTGCTGACTGAGGAACAGAAAGAACGATTGGTGCATGATATTCATTATCAGGCAGTATATGATTTTTGGAGAGGAAAATAAAAAAGCAGGGGCTGACCGATGCGTTAAAACACGGGCGTTAGTCCCTGCTGATTATTTTTTTGACATAGTCTTTATATTTCCGCCCGACAGGCGTCGATAATTTGTGTGTTCCGAGATAGAGCAGTGCGTTTGCCGGATCATAGGAAGATACAAAATCACTGTTAACAATAAAACTGCGGTGGCTTTGAATGAAATTTGGCGGGAGCTTCTCGTTGATTTCCTTCAGCCGGATACCGGTTGTGTAAATAATATCAGTTTCGGTGTAGATTGTCAGGTTCTTGCCGGCAGCCTCGACATATAAAATCGTATCGGGGAGAATACGAAAATAAATACCGTTGACATCGCGCAGTTCGATGGGCGTTACATCCAGAAAACGATTGTGAATCAGCTTGTCGATGGTATAGAGCAGATCTTCTTTCCTGTATGGCTTTACAAGGAAGTCATAACAGTTTGTAGCATGTATGGCACGTGGAGCATCGACAGAGAGAGCAGTCAGATACAAAATTGGCGTTTTTGTATAACGCTGCAAGGAACGGATATAACCTCCAAGCGCAACACCATCTCGCTCCGATACCGGATTCCCATGTGAGATATCCAAAAGAAACAATTGGATTTTGTGAACCCGCATCATTTGTACAGCCTGTTCGTAGGTCGTAGCCTTTATACAATTCATATGTTCATAATTTTCGAGCAGAATAGCTTCGATGCCATCCAATTGTGCCCGGTCATCTTCGACTATCAATATATCCATGAAGCGGCTCCTTTCGCTCGATTATTCATTATAAATATGAGCAGATTTGAATGTCAATATTTTTTCATAAAAAATAAGAATGAAAAATTTCCTGAATGAAAAATTTTAAATCGGAATTGTAAAGGTTCAATCAATATGATAAAATAAAAAAGATATTTGATATAGCATGAATTTGGAGGATGCATATGAATATAGCAGCAATTGGAAATTCAAACCTGACACTGGCAGTTAGCGATACCGGGAGTATGAACGCAATAGATATGGCGATGCTCCGAAAATCTCTGGATACGGTGGAGACGAGCGGCTCAATGATTACGCAAATGATGGAGCAATCCGTCAATCCCAATATTGGTGCAAACATTGACATTCGATTATAATAAGCTTCAAAAGTCCTGTATTTAATATGCAGGGCTTTTTTCTTTGAATCTACGTCAAAAAAATGTAAAATATGATAATTCCATGTCTTGTTTTTGTGATTGCAATCGCTTACAATGCATCTTGGTTTTGTTGATTTTTTCGGATTTTAGATAAGAGGTATAAGATGAGGACAAAGATGACGTCAAAAGAGCGGCTTCCATTAATAGGAATGACTGTTTCTGCATTTATATTTAACACATCAGAATTCATGCCGATTGGATTGCTGACAGATATAGCAAACAGCTTTTCAATTTCTGAGGCGAAGGCGGGTATGCTGATCACAGTGTATTCGTGGATTGTTATGTTGCTATCCCTGCCGCTCATGCTGTTGGTAAGCAAGATAGAATATAAGAAGCTTTTCATGGGAACGGTGGCGTTATTCGGTATCAGCCAGGTGCTTTCGGTATTGTCGAACAGCTACGGCATGCTTATGGTGTCACGTATCGGTGTAGCCTGTGCGCATGCAATCTTCTGGTCGATTGCTTCTCCGATTGCGGTTCGCATGGTTTCAGAGGACCATCAGTCACTTGCATTGAGCATGGTAGTGACCGGAACGTCGGTTGCTACAATAGCGGGACTTCCGCTTGGACGGTTAGTCGGACATTATGCCGGGTGGCGGAGTGCATTTCTGATTGTTGCGGTAATTACATTTATTGTACTGGTATATATGGCATTTGTGTTCCCAAAGATGGAAAGCGGGGAACCGTTCCGTGTAAAACAGCTGCCGGAGTTATTCAAGAACCGTTCGCTGGTGTGTGTATATATTCAGACATTCCTGTTTGTTGTCGGGTATTACACAAGCTATAGTTATATTGATCCATTTTTGCAGAAGGTTGCAGGCATGAAGAGTGGTACGATCACGATCACGCTGTTTCTGTTTGGTGCAGCAGGTCTGCTTGGCAGTTTCCTGTTCTCGAAGTTCTATGACCGGTATCGGTATGGCTTTTTGCGGACAATCATGATTTCTTTAGTACTTGAACTGGTGCTTCTGCTTCCGGCTGCGAGTCAGCCTGGTTTTATGATGATAGTTTGTGCAGTCTGGGGAATCACGGTGCTTGTGTTTAATGTATCGTTCCAGTCAGAAACCATCCGTTGCACAGATGAACAGTCTTCCTCTGTTGCGATGTCGATTTTCTCCGGAATCTTTAATTTTGGAATCGGTGCCGGAAGTTTTATCGGCGGGATTGTCTGTTCGAAGAACCAGCTTTCACACATTGGATTTGTCGGAGCTGCATTTGCTGCGATTTCCGTGCTCTTTTTTGTGATGTGCATGGAAAAAAGTATGAAAACGGCAGAAAAATAGATAACAAAGAAGTTTCCTGGTATTTATTGCCGGGAAACTTCTTTGTTTTATGTAAAGTAGTCTGGAGAATGCGCTTAAGCCTTCAGAACGATTCCTATATATTGTATTCTTTATAATATAACCTCAAGATAAGGTATCAAATATTTCAATATGTTACAAAATGTAACAATTTTATGTGAACCATAAGAAGAAAAGAGTTTATAGAAACTCACATCGAAAAAATGTTGAAAACATAGCAGAAATGCGAAGAAAATGTGAACTTTTGTGAAATCATCCAAAAACTGGTTGACAATAATATTATAGGTTGCTATAATGTCAAATGTAATAAGTTGTAACACATTCGTAACAAATTGGAGGTAAGGACATGAGGAAACCATCACGAAAGTGGTTGACGGTTGCGGCTGCAGGTTGCATTTTCGCTTCGTCTATGGGTACATATACATATAAGGCATTGGCGGGCGAATTTGTATATAGCGATGCAAATGTCAGCATTACATCGATTGTGGATCGTTACATTGAAGAAAATGGCGGAGATGTATTTACACAGGCTACTCCGGAGGATGCAACGGCAGTAACAGCGACAGCGGAAATTGCAGATGCAATGGCAACGGCAACGGATGCGATAGCGACAGGCGAGGTTCGAGAGGTTGCTGCGGTAACAGGTTCTATTAAAGAAGTTTCAGTAGTAAAAGAAGAGACAACAGAGGAAACAACAGAAGAAATAACGACAGAGACAACGACAGAAGCAGCGACAACAGAGGTACCAGCGCAGCAGGATTCAGTCGTCGCTTCACCGGTAATGGACTTTACAGGTAAGGCAGTTGTTACAGCATCTGGAACTGTAAATATTCGTCAGTCTGGCGATGTAAATGCGGCAAAGGTTGGAACAATTGATGCAGGCGGACTTGTAAATGTGGCAGAAAAGGGTGATACATGGTCCCATATCACATCCGGCAATGTAGATGGATATATCAGAAATGATCTTCTTGCGTTTGACGGAGATGCAGCAAGCTATGCAAGTGCAAACCTTTCCAAGGTGGCAGTTGTTAACACGGCAGCATTGAAGCTTCGGAGTGAGGCAAGCACAGACAGCGAGGAAATCACACTTCTGGCACAGGGCGAGACATATCCAATCATTGAGACTGGGGATGCATGGACAAAGATTCAGCTTGATACAGTAACGGGATATGTTAAGAATGAATACATAACAGTTTCTTATAACATGCCAACGGCAAAGGTAGTAAGCGCACCGGAACAGACTCCGACAACAGAGGCACCTGTAACAGAGACTTCGACAACAGAGACACCTGCAACAGAGACTCCGACAACAGAAGCACCAGTGACGGATGCTCCAACATCAGATCTTGGACAGCAGATTGCAAACTTTGCATGTCAGTTTGTCGGGAATCCATATGTATGGGGTGGTACAAGCTTGACAAATGGAGCAGATTGTTCGGGATTTGTTCAGAGTGTATATAAGAATTTTGGATATTCACTTCCTCGTACATGTACACCACAGAGCAATGCGGGTACTCCGGTCAGTATAGCAGCATTACAGCCTGGCGATCTGGTATTTTATGATCATGGAACAGGTTCCTGTGAGCACGTAGGAATCTATATTGGAAATGGGCAGATTGTACATGCAAGCAGCAGCCGTACAGGAATCAAGATTTCAAATGTAAATTACAGCACACCATTTAAGGCATGCAGAATTGTAAATTAGTTGATAAAGATAGGTAATTGCTTTATCATGAGAAAAAGGGTATTTTCGGTAAGAATCGAAAGTGCCCTTTTCCTTTCTCAAAAAAATATGAACTTTTGTATATTTTGACGAAAAATCACTTCCCAAACAGGGGTTAGGTGTGCTATAATACTAAACATAGAAAGTACATGTGCTTTATGCACATTTTTTATTTTCTATAGTTCGACGTAAAGGAGCTGGGGCTTATGAATTACATCATTAGTGGAAAAAACATTGAGGTTACAGACGCATTGAAACAGGCTATCTACGAGAAACTTGAGCGTATTGAGAAGTTCTTCGCAGAAGATACGGCCGCACAGGTTACACTTTCCGTAGATAAGGATCGTCAGAAGATTGAAGTTACAATCCCGATGAAGGGGCATACGATCCGCGCAGAACAGGCAAGCGATAATATGTATGTATCTATTGATTTGGTCGTAGAAATTATCGAACGTCAGGTGACACGCCATAAGAAACGTATTTTGGATAAGGAGCAGAATGCCGGATATATCAACAGTGATTTCTTTGATGTGGAAGGACTTGAGGATGAGGATGTTCAGATTATCCGTAGCAAGAAGGTTGTGTTAGAGCCTATGTATCCGGAAGATGCATGCATCCAGATGGATCTGCTTGGACATAATTTCTTTGTATTCCGCAACGCAGAGACAGACAAGGTAAATGTAGTCTACAAGCGTAGAGGCAATACATTCGGATTGATTGAGCCAGAATTTTAACAGTTTCAGTTATGTATAGAGGGTTATGAAAAAATGGTATCCCGGAGACGAATGTCTCCGGGATATTTGTTATTATATGAATAGTATCCGTGTGGTATTTGGGCTTTGGGCAAGGAAACTTCTTGCGTTACCTTGCATTTAATGTTATATTACAAGTTGTGGTATTAGAATGAGTTATGCTCTGGGAGGTAAGAAATGAGCTTATTTGAAAAAGTGTTTGGAACACATAGTGATAAAGAGCTGAAGAAAATATATCCGATTGTAGATAAGATTGAAGCACTGGATTCAACCATGCAGGCGTTAAGTGATGAAGAGCTGAAGGCAAAGACACCGGAATTCAAGGAGCGCCTTGAAAAGGGTGAGACATTGGATGATCTGCTCCCGGAGGCGTTTGCGGTTGTCCGTGAAGCGGCAGATCGAGTCCTTCATATGAAGCATTACCGCGTGCAGCTGATCGGTGGTATCCTGTTGCATCAGGGACGTATCCCGGAGATGCGTACCGGTGAAGGTAAGACATTGGTTTCTACACTTCCTGCATATTTGAACGCACTTGAAGGAAAGGGTGTCCATATCGTAACGGTTAACGACTATCTGGCAAAGCGTGATGCAGAGTGGATGGGAAAAGTACATGAATTCCTCGGACTGACGGTAGGAGTCATCTTAAACAGCGACAAGAACGATGCAAGACGTGCGGCCTATAACTGTGATATTACATATGTGACAAACAATGAGCTTGGTTTCGATTATCTGCGTGACAACATGGTTATTTACAAGGAGCAGCTTGTACAGCGGGAACTGCATTATGCGATTGTCGATGAGGTCGATTCCGTGCTGATTGATGAGGCACGTACACCGCTGATCATTTCCGGGCAGAGCGGAAAGTCCACCGATCTGTATAAGATGTGTGATTATCTCGCACGCCGCATGAAGCGTGGTACTGCATCCATGGAGATCAGCAAGCTTGATGCCATCATGGGTACAGAGATTGAGGAAGATGGCGATTATTTAGTAGATGAGAAGGATAAGCAGGTTGTGCTGACGGCACAGGGTGTCAAGGAAGTCGAGCAGTTCTTCCATATCGACAACTTCTCGGATGCAGATAATATTGACATTCAGCACAACATGATCATGGCACTGCGTGCACATGCCCTCATGTTCCGGGATAAGGATTATGTAGTAAAAGATGATGAAGTTCTGATCGTGGATGAATTTACCGGACGTATCATGCCGGGACGCCGCTTCTCAGATGGTTTGCATCAGGCAATCGAGGCGAAGGAAAATGTAAAGGTAAAACGTGAGAGCCGTACATTGGCGACAATTACCTTCCAGAACTTCTTCAACAAATATAAGAAGAAGGCAGGTATGACAGGTACTGCTTTGACGGAGGAAGAAGAGTTTCGTGAGATCTACGGTATGGACGTTGTTGTTGTTCCGACAAACCTGCCGGTACAGCGAATTGATCATCACGATTCTATATTTAAAACAAAACAGGAAAAACTCAATGCAATTGTGCAGGCTGTTGTGGATGCGCATGAGAAAGGACAACCGGTATTGGTTGGTACAATCACGATTGATGCATCCGAGGAACTGAGCCGAATGCTCACAAAGCGTGGCATTCAGCACAAAGTATTGAATGCGAAGTTCCATGAGTTAGAGGCAGAGATTGTTGCCGATGCAGGACAGCGCGGAGCGGTTACGATTGCAACAAATATGGCTGGTCGTGGTACGGATATTAAACTTGGCGAAGGCGTGGCAGAGCTTGGTGGTTTGAAGATTATTGGTACAGAACGTCATGAGTCCCGTCGAATAGACAACCAGTTGCGTGGTCGTGCCGGACGTCAGGGAGATCCGGGTGAGTCGAAGTTTTATCTGTCTCTGGATGATGATTTGATGCGTCTGTTTGGTTCCGAGAAGGTAAAGGCGGTTTATGATGCGTTGAAGATTCCGGAGGGCGAGGAGATCCAGCATAAGACCATTACCAAGTTCGTAGAGAAAGCGCAGATGAAGATTGAGAGTAACAACTTCGCAATCCGTAAGAATCTGATGGAATATGATCAGGTAAATAATGATCAGCGTGAAGTTATCTACGCGGAGCGTCGTCGTGTATTGGATGGCGAGAATATGCGTGATGTTATCTTCAAGTTTATTCAGGATACGGTTGAGAGTTATATTGATAAGACATGTTCGGCTGATCTTGCACCAAGTGAGTGGCAGATTGGAGAACTGAATCAGCTTCTGATTCCAATCATTCCGATGGAACCGATTGCGTTGACAGAGGAAGAGAAGAAGTCCGGAAAGCTGGACAAGTTTAAGCAGAGAATCAAGGAAGAGGCGGCCAAGGTATACGAAGCAAAGGAAGCGGAGTTCCCGGAGCCGGAGCATTTCCGTGAGATCGAACGTGTCGTACTTCTGAAAGTCATTGATAAAAAGTGGATGGCACACTTAGACGACATGACACAGCTTCGTCAGGGTATTACCTTGCAGGCATATGGCAGCAAGGATCCGGTTGTCGAGTATAAGTTTGCCGGTTTCGATATGTTCAATGAGATGACAGCTGCTATCCGTGAGGATACGGTTCGTATGCTGCTCCATGTGAAGATTGAGCAGAAGGTAGAACGTGAAGAGGTTGCCAAGGTAACCGGAACGAACAAGGACGATTCGGTAAAGAAAGGACCGGTTCGCCGCGAGAGCGCAAAGATCGGACGTAATGATCCATGTCCTTGTGGCAGCGGCAAGAAATACAAGATGTGCTGTGGTAGAAACCTGTAAAGGGCGTCTAAAACACACGTAATTGTGTTTGCAAGATACAGAATAGAATCAGGTAAAGTATATTCAAGGATAGTTGTAGATGGAGTTGGATACCATATATAATTGTTAAGCAGACCATTGGAGCATGTCGGTACTTAATGAGATGTGTCAGTAATTAATTACTGACAGCATCGAATTTAGTACCGTTACATGCGGAAGTGAGCGAGAGCGTGTCTGCGTAGAATTATATATGCTGTCCAACTCCGAGAAGAAGTTTATTGGTTAATTACGGAAGGTGGTGACGGAAGTGATAGAGTTAGATCAGTTTCGCTATACTTTAAACGAATACAAAACTCCACTTGCGGAAGTGAGGGATTCACTTTGACATCGCTGGCAAACAGTTACGCATCAAACAGTTAGAACCGATGCTCGAACAGCCCGGTTTCTGGGATGATGTGGAACATAGTCAGCAGGTGATGAAGGAATTAAAGAATCTGAAAGATACGATTGAGGAATTTGAAACGCTTTCAACCCAGTATGAAGATATTGGTACGTTAATTGAGATGGCAGAGGAAGAAAATGATGCGAGTCTTGTGGAAGAGATTGGAAATGAACTCGCATTGTTTGAGGAAAAATTCGAGGAATTTCGTATTGATACGTTGCTTTCGGAAGAATATGATGCAAACAACGCAATCGTGACGATTCATGCAGGTGTTGGTGGTACGGAAGCATGTGACTGGACACAGATGTTATACCGTATGTATACGCGGTTCGCGGAGAAGAAGGGATTTTCTGTAGAGATTCTTGATTATCTGGAAGGAGAAGAAGCGGGAATCAAATCCGTAACATTTCAGGTGAATGGACTGCACGCGTATGGTTATCTGAAATCTGAGAAGGGCGTGCACCGTCTGGTACGTATCTCCCCGTTTAACGCAGCAGGCAAACGACAGACCAGCTTTGCTGCGGTCGATGTGATGCCAGAATTAGATGACAGCATCCAGGTAGAAATCAATCCGGATGACCTGCGGATTGATACGTATCGTTCGAGTGGTGCCGGTGGACAGCATATTAACAAGACAAGTTCAGCGATCCGTATCACACATATTCCGACCGGTATTGTGGTACAATGTCAGAATGAGCGGTCCCAACACAGCAACAAGGATACGGCGATGAAGATGCTGACAGCGAAGCTCTTTATGATGAAGGAAGAAGAAAATAAGGCAAAGCTTGCAGGCATTCGTGGTGAAGTTACTGACAACGGATGGGGCAGCCAGATTCGGAATTATGTTTTGCAGCCATACACGATGGTAAAGGATGCCAGAACCGGCTTTGAGTGCAGCAATGCGCAGGCAGTATTGGATGGCGGCATTGATGGATTTATTAGTGCTTATTTGAAATGGATCAACACGAAGGAAGAGACGGAATAATCCGTCATATGAAATAAGGAGGAATGTGCATGGCAGTGACGAAGTACATTGTGTTTCGCTTAAACGATCAGAAATACAGCATGAAGCTGACGAAAATCAATGGCATAGAGTATGTGTATCACGTGGTACCCGTGCCAATGGGACCTGCATGCATCAAGGGAATCATTCATTTGAGAAATGAAGTGATTCCGGTGTTCAGTCTGAAACGGCTGTTTGGGATGCCGGAAGACGCGACGGAGACACAACTTTTGATCACAGAGACACACGGTATGAAGCTTGCGATTGAGGTGGACACCGTGCTCGGAATTGTAAATGTAGAGGAAGATGACATTAAACAGGTTCCGATGGTTGTACATACAGAGGAAACCGGATATTTAGAGGATGTTGTAAAACTGACTCTGCCGGAATCCAATCAAGAGGAAATCGTGATCAGCATCGCGGTTGACACACTGATGTCCGATCATGAATTCGGACAGATTGAAGACGCATTAGAAAAGGAGATGAGCGGAAAATGATTAACATTGCAGTGCTTGGCTACGGTACAGTAGGTTCCGGAGTCGTGGAAGTAATCAACAAGAATCACGCAAGTATTAATAAGCGTGCCGGACAGGAGGTAAATATCAAGTATGTTCTTGACTTGAGAGATTTCCCTGGAGATCCGGTTGAGAATGTACTTGTACATGATTACAGCGTCATTGTAAACGATCCGGAAGTGAAGATTATCGTAGAAGTAATGGGAGGCATTAAGCCGGCGTATGATTTTACGAGACAGGCGTTGGAAGCAGGCAAGAGTGTTTGTACATCCAATAAGGAACTGGTTGCGGCACACGGTGCAGAGCTTCTGGCAATTGCAAAGGCAAATAATGTAAACTTCCTGTTCGAGGCAAGTGTTGGCGGTGGTATTCCGATTATTCGTCCACTCAATCAGTCTCTGACTGCAGATGAGATCACAGAGATTACCGGTATTTTGAATGGTACAACAAACTATATCCTGTCGAAGATGACAGACGAGGGCAAGTCTTTCGAGGAAGTGCTGAAGCGTGCACAGGAGAAAGGCTATGCAGAACGCAATCCGGAAGCAGATGTGGAGGGCTATGACGCCTGCCGTAAGATTGCGATTCTGACATCTCTTGCATTAGGCAAGCAGGTAGATTATCAGGATATCTATACAGAGGGTATCACGAAGATCACAAAGACCGACATCGAGTATGCAAAGGTGTTGCATGCAAGCATCAAGTTGCTTGGTACAAGTAAGTGGGAAGACGATGGCAAGATCTATTCGATGGTTGCACCGTTTATGATCGACAGCGATCATCCGTTAGGCCATGTCAATGGTGTATTTAACGGCATTTTCGTGAACGGAAACATGCTCGGCGATACGATGTTCTACGGCAAGGGTGCAGGCAAGCTCCCAACTGCCAGTGCGGTCGTAGCCGATGTGGTCGATGCCGTGAAGCATCAGGGTACAAATATCATGACAATCTGGGAACAGGATAAGGTGGAACTTGGTGACAGAGCGAACTTTGCGTGCAGGTTCTTCGTCCGCGTGGCAGACACAACATCGAAGGAGACAATCGAGAAGGTCTTCGGTGAGGTTGCTTATGTGGCACTTGCAGATGTAAGCGGCGAATATGCATTCCTGACAGAGAAACTGACCGAGGGTGCATTTGAGGAGAAGAGCAAGCAGGTTGATATGATCATGCGCATCCGCACTGCATTATAATGAAGTGACAAACAAAAATAAATGTGATAAAATACAGTTGCGTTGCCATGCGGTGATGCAGCTGTTTTTCAATTTACGTCATCATGCGGAGTACAAATTCGCGTGTAGAGGTGTGCATTTTATTTCCCGGGAGATGAGGTGGCAGTTTATGAAACGTAGTGATTATATAACATGGGATCAGTATTTTATGGGGATTGCGATTATGTCTGCGAACCGCAGCAAGGATCCGAACACGCAGGTGGGTGCCTGTATCGTGGATCAGGATAATCGAATCTTAACCGTAGGTTATAATGGCATGCCATCCGGCTGTAACGACGATGAGATGCCGTGGGACCGGGAAGGCGAAGGTATGGCGAGCAAATATTTCTTCGTCTGCCATGCAGAGTTAAATGCGATTTTGAATTATCGTGGTGGCGGCACATTACGTGGATCACGATGCTATGTGACTTTATTCCCGTGCAACGAATGTGCGAAGGCAATCATACAGGCGGGAATCAAAGAAGTCATTTACATGTGTGACAAATATGCTGATTCGGAAAGCACGATGGCATCGAAGAAGATGTTCGAGATGGCAGGCGTCAAATACACCGAATACGAGAATCAGCACAAGAAGATTGAATTTGAATTATAAGGATCTGACCGGAGGAAACTATGACAGAAGCAAAGACAAAAAGTGTAAATATGACATTTCCGGCATTGTTTAGTTATGTGATGAATACAAACTATCGAAGCATGAGTGGAATATTAGGTCTGGTACTGAGCTTTGGTGCAATCGTAATGCTTGTGATTGGATGGAATGCGACATCTGGCAGACAGAAAGCAATTTTTATTATCGTAGCACTGATGTTTACCGTGATCAATCCACTGTCACTTGCGTTCAAGACATTTAAGCAGTTGAAGACAAGCCCCTCGTATAAACAACCACTCGTCTATACATTTAGTGACGATGGAATCGGCGTGTCGCAGGGCGAAGAACATATGGATCTGGAATGGAAAGGCGTGTACCGCCTGCTTATGACGAAATACATGCTTGCAGTCTACACGAACCGTATGCATGCATTTGTAATTCCGCTCGACCAGCTGGGCGACGATAAGGGTAAGATTCTGGCATCGGTTGTGAATTTTACTGCCGGATACAAGCCAAGAGTCAGCAGAAGTTTGAAGAGGTATCAAAGTGGAAAAGGTATTTAAGAAAGAAAGTTTCAGCGCAGAGGACACCTTTGCAATCGGCAAAGAGCTTGCGACACAGGCAAAGCCGGGCGAAGTGTATTGCCTGTATGGCGATCTTGGCTGTGGCAAGACGGTATTCTCGCAGGGCTTTGGTGCGGGGCTTGGCGTGACAGAACCGATCAGCAGCCCGACATTTACGATATTGAAGGAATATGATGAAGGACGTATGCCGTTTTATCATTTCGATGTCTACCGGATCGGCAGTGACGATGAGATGGATGAGATTGGTTACTACGAAGCGATTGACGGCGATGGTGTCTGTCTGATTGAGTGGGCGGAACTGATCTATGATATATTACCGCCCCAATATAAGAAAGTGACGATAAAAAAAGATGTCGAGAAAGGGTTCGACTATCGAATGATTACGGTTGAGGAGATTTTGAAATGAGAATCTTAGGTGTTGATAGCTCCGGTATGGTGGCAAGTGTGGCACTTGTCGAGGATGACCTGCTGGTGGCAGAATATTCAGTGAACTATAAAAAAACACATTCACAGACACTGCTTCCGATGTTGAATGAAATCGTGAAGATGACAGAGTTAGACTTAAATACGATTGATGCAATTGCAGTTGCGGCGGGACCAGGCTCCTTCACGGGACTCCGGATTGGCGCGGCAACAGTCAAGGGACTTGGGCTTGCGCTTGAGAAACCGGTTATATCGGTACCAACCTGCCACGGACTTGCATATAATCTGTGGGGCAGTGACAGACTGATCTGCCCAATCATGGATGCAAGAAGAAGTCAGGTTTATACAGGTATTTATGAATTTACGAAGGATGGCATGCAGGTACTTCTGGATCAGTCTGCAATGGATATCCGTGCACTTGCGGAGAAGTTAAATACGATGGGACGCGAGGTAATCTTCCTTGGAGACGGCTGCCCGATTTACGCATCTGTGCTCGCAGAATGTATGCAGGTGCCGTATGCATTTGCACCGGCTCATTTAAACCGCCAGCGTGCGTCAGCGGTTGCGAGCCTTGGCACAGAGTATTTCAAGCAGGGAAAACAGGGACCGGCAGATGATCTGATCCCGATTTATCTGCGTAAATCACAGGCGGAGCGTGAACGCGAAGAAAAGCTTGCACAAGAAGGACAGGCGTAGAAGTTGAAGATTGGTTATTATAACTGTGAAATTGCAGAATACGTAACGGAAAAGTGGGAAAAGAAATCGGAAATCCTGCCAGCGCAAATAGCGGGAAATGCTCTGTTAATGTCTGGACAGGGGAAAAGATATGATTTGCAGATTGCTGCACGTGAAGTGGCTCAGATGGAAGGTAACTCATTTGCAGATGCGTGGACAGAAACAATGATTGCGGATTCTCTTGCGCAAAGTTACAATCATCTGTGGATTGTGGAGAATGAGGCAGGCGTAACTTGCGGTTATCTGCTTGCGAATATACTTGGCGATGAGACGGAATTGTTGCGTATTGCGGTCAACCCAGAATGTCGGAAAGATGGAATCGGACAGATGTTGATAGATGCGTATCTTGCATTTGCAAGGATAGATGCTGTACGTGGTTTTCTGGAAGTACGGCATGGGAATGGCGCAGCAAAGCATCTATATGAGAAGAATGGGTATCATCTGCTTGCCTGCCGGAAGAATTATTATAAGCATCCGGACGAGGATGCGGATATCTATGAGATAGCATTTACAGAAAACGGAGAATAGAATGTTAGAGTTATGTTTGCTTGGAACGGGCGGTATGCTGCCGCTTCCGTACAGAGCGTTGACCTCACTGATGGTGCGGTACAACGGAAGCAGTATCCTGATTGATTGCGGTGAGGGTACACAAAATCAAATACGTTTGCAAGGTTGGAGCTTCAAACCGATTGATGTGATCTGTATCACACATTTTCATGCGGATCATATCAGTGGACTTCCGGGCATGCTTCTGACGATGGGAAATGCCGAGCGGACAGAACCTTTGACGATGATCGGACCGAAGGGGCTGGAACGTGTGGTCAATTCACTACGGATTATTGCGCCGGAGCTTCCGTTTGAAATCAAATTCATTGAGCTGGAACAGCCGGAGGAAATAATCGAGATCTGTGGTCTTCGGATTCGGGCATTCCGTGTCAATCATCGCGTAACCTGCTATGGGTATAATATTGAACTTGACCGCGCTGGCAAATTCGACGCTGTGCGTGCGAGAGAACTGGGACTTCCGGTACAGTATTGGAGCCTGCTGCAAAGAGGCGAGACAGTTGATTATGAGGGAAATGTATATACAAGTGATATGGTTATGGGAAATCCACGGAAGGGCTTGAAGGTCACGTATTGCACTGACACCCGCCCGGTAGATGCAATCGCAGAGTGCGCGAAAGATGCGGATTTATTTATCTGTGAGGGAATGTATGGCGAGGAGGAGAAGCTTTCAAAGGCGAAGGAGCATAAGCATATGATGATGCGGGAGGCTGCGGAGCTTGCAAAGGAAGCGCAGGTACATGAAATGTGGCTGACACATTACAGTCCGGCAACGAATCGTCCGAAAGAATTCGAGGCGATGGTACAGTTGATCTTCCCGCAGGGATATATTGCGAAGGATCGCACAGAAAAGGTTTTGAATTTTGAAGAGGAATGATGCTGTATGGCAAAAAACAAGAAAAAAGAAGTGACAATCAAAGGCATTATCATAGCAGTGCTGCTTGTCGTACTGGTGTTGTGGTACTTCAATCATTTGAGCAACCGATCTTCGATACAGCGGAGCACGTCGCAGAAGACGGAAGTGGAAGCACTGATGGAGTATGATATGGCAGTGGAATATCCGAAAACACCACGGGATGTAGCAAAGCTGCATAACCGCTATTTCAAGGTGTTTTATGGACAGAAGCTGGCGGACGATGAACTGGATGCTATGAATAAAAAAGTGCGGCAGCTGTATTGTACGGATCTGCTTATAGCAAATCCGGAGAGCGGCAGCTTGGCGAATCTGCAAAAGGATATTGAGGCGGTTAAAGAACAGGGATATACTTACAAGATGTGTGAACTTCCGGAAGCAAGCCAGGTGCAGTATTTCAAGAAAGATGGAAAAGATATGGCATCACTGGAAGTGTGCATTACGATTAATACCGGCGACAATCTGGGTTATTTTTACCGTCAGTATGCGATGGTAAAGGAAAATGACCAGTGGAAGATTTATGGCTGGACAGAATCCCAGTTACCGAGCGGTTCTGCGACGACGCAGACGGCACAATAACAGATACATGGAAGATGCCGGGGGATAAATGTATAACTGGCTGGAATATGCATGACTGCAGGGCCGTTGTGATGTAAAAATAAAAGAAAATAGATGCAAAGAGGAATCATTATGAGTACAACGATACTTTCAATTGAATCATCCTGTGATGAGACAGCAGCAGCGATTGTTGTTGATGGAAGAAAAGTAAAATCAAATATTATCTATTCGCAGATCGAACTGCATAAGCTGTATGGTGGTGTGGTGCCGGAGATCGCATCGCGGAAGCATGTGGAGAAGGTCAATCAGGTGATCCGTGCGGCAATCGAGGAGGCACATGTTACATGGGACGATATTGATGCGGTAGCGGTTACCTATGGACCGGGTCTGGTTGGTGCACTTTTGGTTGGCGTGAGCGCAGCAAAGGCAGTTGCGTATGCGAAGAAAAAACCGCTCGTTGGTGTGCATCATATCGAGGGGCACATTGCGGCAAATTATATTGAACACCCGGATCTGGAACCGCCATTTATGTGTATGGTAGCTTCCGGTGGACATTCCCATCTGGTATATGTGAAGGATTATACAACATTTGAAATCGTGGGACGAACAAGAGACGATGCAGCGGGTGAGGCGTTTGACAAGGTTGCGCGCGCAATTGGGCTTGGATATCCGGGTGGACCAAAGATAGATAAGCTTGCCAAAGAGGGAAATAAGGAGGCAATTCATTTTCCGCGTGCATTTATGGAAGATGCACCGTATGATTTTTCTTTCAGTGGTTTGAAATCTGCAGTGCTGAATTATCTGAATGGATGTGAGATGAAGCATCAGGAGATCAACCGGGCAGATGTAGCTGCATCGTTTCAGCAGGCAGTTGTGGATGTGCTGACCGATAATTCGGTGCGTGCGGCAAAAGCGTATGGCTGCAACAAACTGGCATTAGCTGGTGGTGTGGCATCAAACAGCTCCCTTCGGGAGAATATGCAGCGGGTGGCATCCGAACAGGGTTTACAGTTTTACTATCCATCTCCAATCTTCTGTACAGATAATGCAGCGATGATTGGCGTAGCGGGCTATCATAATTATATGGCGGGCGTCCGTGATGGGCTGGATTTGAATGCGATTCCAAACTTAAAGATTGGAGAGCGAAGATAATGGTAACAGCAATCGTGCTTGCGGCAGGCATTGGCAACCGAATGAAAAGTGAAAAGGCAAAACAATTTCTGGAAGTTGCAGGACATGAGGTGCTGTATTATTCTTTGCGTGCATTTAACGAGCATCCGGAGGTAGATGCAATTGTGCTTGTGACAAAGAAAGAATTTGTTAAACACTGTCGGAAAGACTTGATAGAACGCTATCAGTTTACAAAGGTTCAGAATATCTGTATCGGCGGAAAAGAACGCTATGATTCTGTGTATCAGGGATTATCTGTGATTGATGCGGAAGGAGAAAACAATATTGTGCTGATTCATGATGGTGCACGTCCATTCGTGACTGCGGAAATGATATCGAATTCGATTGCGTGTGCAAGAGAATGTGGAGGCTGTACGGTTGGTGTTCCTGCAAAGGATACGATTAAAATTGTGGATGCAGATCACTATGGTGTAGAGACACCGGAGCGAAGATTCGTATATCAGATTCAGACGCCGCAGACATTTCAGGTGTCATTGCTACGATGTGCTTATGAGACAATGTACGAGGCAAAAAGAAATGGCAACACCCACAATATAACGGATGATACAATGCTTGTAGAGCAATATGCTGGGAAGCATTGCAAGGTGGTGGAAGGTGCATATGAGAACATTAAAATCACGACACCGGAGGATCTGGCAATCGCGGAAATCTTTGCCGAAAAAACTTTGAAAAAAATTTAAAAAATCTGTTGACAAGTATAATACTTTTTGATAAGATAACAAAGTCGCTGATACAAACAGCGATTTTTAATTGAAAAAAATTAAAACATGGAGAGGTATCGAAGTGGTCATAACGAGGCGGTCTTGAAAACCGTTTGTCCGCAAGGGCGCGTGGGTTCGAATCCCACCCTCTCCGTTCGATACATTCGATAGATCGAACGTATCTCATCGATTTAGGCGCTTGTGGAGAAGTACCCAAGCGGCTGAAGGGGCTCCCCTGGAAAGGGAGTAGGTCGTTAATAGCGGCGCGAGGGTTCAAATCCCTCCTTCTCCGTTTGATTTACCTAGCCTAGATCAAAACGAACCTTTGACAAATTAATAACATGTTAACCCTGAAAATTTCTTTAAGATAT
>ERZ1034626.9-NODE-9-length-144156-cov-28.342066_pt1 | contig 144156 bp, 127 predicted proteins | sample MGYA00520652_ERZ1034626 | MGnify/ENA primary metagenome ERZ1034626 (study PRJEB33766, sample SAMN09781765) | gut metagenome | biome: gut microbiome | host: Homo sapiens | place: Madagascar | study: EMG produced TPA metagenomics assembly of the PRJNA485056 data set... | reverse complement strand
TTGTATGGAGTTCTGAAGGTACAGAAAGAAAAGACCGATACGGTCTTTTTTTTGTGCCATTTAAGTTGACAGTACGTAGTGAATTTTATAAAATAATATTAGATATTTTTAAAATATGAAATGATATGATTTGGGGTGTTTATATTGAAATATATATTCTTTGGGAGTTTGGTCATCTTATTGATTCCCCTCTTATCTTGTATATATACAGTACAACGGATAGAAAAAAACGCTTTACGGAATTCGGTGTTTGGATTACTGCTTTCACAGACAGGAACGGTTATGCTGTATGGTATGGCGTTGATGACAGTCGATGAGAAGCTGGCATTGTTTTTTTATGCGCTTTTTTATTTTTGTGTTGATTTTATGACGTTGTTGCTTTTTATTTATAGTCGTGTATATGCTGACACCTATCGGCATAAAGCATGGATGCGTCCGGTAACGTATATCCTGTTGCTTACAGATGCGATTGTGTTATTTTCAAATCTTAGAGTGCAGAATGTATTCCATGTGGCTCCGATGACAGACCGGTTTGGTAATGTTTATTATGGTGTAAAAAGCTATGGTATCTTGTATGGGGGTCATACATTGATTTGTTATGCATTTGCTGCGGCATGTCTGATTGTTCTGCTTGTCCGCAGGTCAAAATGCCCAAGAATTTTTCAAGTAAATTATTCTTCAATCATTGTTACGCTTATATTGACCGCAATTGCAAATATTATGTTTTTCAAGTTTGAATGCATTTACGATTTTTCATTGATCGGATATACCGCATTATGTTGTGCAATCACTTATTTTACATTCTTTCATATTCCGTCAGGGCTTGTAGAAAAAATGCTGGCCTTGTTTATTAAGACTATCGATGACGGAGTTGTCTGTTATGATGTAAAAGGAAAATGCATTCATGCAAATGAACAGGCAAAGAAGATTCTTCATGTGTCTGAGCTTTCTGTACTTGATAAAAAGCTGCAGGGCTGGCTGAATGGAAAAAATCTTCGGGATATTCATGATATTGCATGGAAAGAACAATTTCGAATAGACGGAAAAGTACATTTCTTTCAGTTTCAATATAAGAAGATGATATATGAGAATCACGAGATTGGAAGCTTTTTTTTGTTACATGACCGAACGGAAGAAGTGGAGCGTGTGAAATCCGAACAGTATAAGGCAAACCATGATGCATTGACAGGTATTTATAATCGGGAATATTTTTATGAGTGCGCAGAACAGATGTTACGGGAGAATTCAGATACAGCGTTTTATATTGTTTGTAGTGATATCCGTGATTTTAAGATTGTGAACGATGTATATGGAAGTAAAAAGGGGGATGATATTTTAATAAAACAGGCAGAAAGTCTGAAACAGAAAACTCCGGCAGGTTGTATTTATGGGCGGTTGGAAGGCGACCGGTTTGCACTGCTTTTGCCAAAGGAATTATTTCAGGAAAACATATTTCGACGGGAGATTTCGCGAATTGAGCAGATAGAAGGTAATTCCAGTTTCAGGTTGCGTATGTATATGGGAATCTATGAAGTAGATGATAGGAATACACCGGTTGCAGTTATGTGTGATCGGGCTATTATGGCAATCAAAACCATCAAGGATGATGTTGCAAACCGTATCAGCTATTATGATAAGGAACTGCGGGAGACGGTATTAAAGGAACAGGAAATTATTAGTCAGTTCCATGAGGCATTAGAAAGTGGGCAGTTCTGTTTTTATATTCAGCCGCAGATCTTGTCCGATGGTGTTGTACGCGGAGGAGAGGCGTTGGTGCGTTGGATTCATCCGGAACATGGAATGATTCCGCCGGGAGAATTCATTGAGTTATTTGAACGCACGGGGCTGATCAGTGAACTGGATCTCTATATCTGGGAGAAAGCCTGTATTCAGTTACGTGACTGGTGCAGACAGGGACATGCAGATTTTTATTTGTCAGTAAACATTTCACCACGTGATTTTTATTATATGGATATCTATAAAGTGTTTACCCAACTGGTACAAAAGCATGGCTTCGAAGCGAAGAATCTTCATCTGGAAATCACGGAAACGGCAGTCATGTCGGATACGAAAAAAGTAATCCGTCTGGTAAACAAACTGCGGCAGTATGGGTTTAAGGTGGAGATGGATGATTTTGGAAGCGGATATTCTTCTTTGAATATGTTGAAGGATATCAAGATGGATACAATCAAACTGGATATGGGATTTTTACGTAAGACCAGAAATAATGAACGAAGTATGTCAATCGTAAGCAATGTTATTCATTTGTCGAAACGACTGGGGATGGAGGTTGTTACCGAGGGAGTAGAAACCAGCGAACAGGTGGATGCATTAACCATGATGGGGTGCGATGTATTTCAAGGATATTATTTTGCAAAACCAATGTCGGTTTGGGATTATGAAGACAAATATATTTCAACCGAAGGATAGGGGAGATAGGATTGAAGAGTGCGATGTTAGCGATTATGCTGATTATGATTGTTTTGTTGGTATATCGCATTATTATGATCAAGCAGATAGAACAGACACAGGTTGCGAAGGATGTGGTACGGCTTCATATTGTAGCTGCATCAACCATTTTGTTTTATGCCATGACGATTCTGGATATCAATGATACAGTTGCATTGGCGTCGTATGGCTTGTATTTTTGGTGCAGTGATTTCCTGTTGATATGCTTTTTTATTTATATTAATGATTTTACACAGGAGACGTTTGTCAACAAACGTGGAGGTTTAATCCTTGGGATATTGATAGCGATTGACGGGATTCTGTGTGGCATTAATGTATATAATCAGATGTTATTTTCGGTTGTATTATCCGGAGATAAAGCAGAGGGATATTATTACAAAGTCACCTCAAGAACGTGGCTATATTCATATCACAAGTTGTTCGTGTATATGTTTGCAGTTATGACATTTCTGCTGTTAGCCTATGAAATCTATAAGGCGGCACGAATTTATATGAAACAGTATTATGCAATTTTGTATTGCTTTTTGCTCATGATTGCAACAAATGTTGTTTATGAGGTGCTCAACCTGGAGTTTGATTACTCTGTGTTATTTTACGGAATTACCGCTGCCGGCATCTATTATATTACATTTCAGTATGTGCCGAAGGGGTTGGTGGAGAAAACACTTGTTATGGTGGTACAAAACTTCACAGATGGTGTTGTCTGCATGGATATCAAAGGACGATGCATCTATGCCAATGTGTATGCCAGACAGGTATTTCATGTAGATAAAGATACTCGTGTGATCGAGAACTATTACCGGTCGTGGAAGGGTGATCGTAAACCGGAAGAAATCGAGGAATGCAGTTGGCAGGGCGAGACAGAAATCAATGGTAAACAGAATTTTTTTGCTGCACGATATCGGGGAATCTGGGATGAAGACAATCGTTTTATTGGTTGTTATTATGTACTGCATGATGAAACAGAACATCGGAAAAAACTGGAGGAAGAACGCTACAGGAGTAATTATGATTCGCTGACAGGTCTGTTCAACCGTGAGCATTTTTATGAAACTGTTGAGCAGCAGATCGTCGCAAATCCAAATGTGAAGTATAGCATTTTGTGTGCTGATATACAGAATTTTAAGATTATCAATGATGTGTTTGGAATTGAACGCGGGGATGCGGTGTTACGGTCATTGGCAAATATGTTCCGGAATCTGGCAACGGGCGATACCTTACTGGCGCGACTTTCCGCAGACCGGTTTGCAGTTTGCGTACGTGATGAAAAACTGAACCATGAGCGGTATCTTGAAGAACTGGATATGATCAGCCGTATTGGAGATAATAATTCTTACCACGCACGGATTTATACCGGAATCTGTCCAATCCGGAACATCAAAACACCGATATCTGTCTACTGTGACAGGGCATTTCTGGCAATTGAATCGATTAAGGGGGATTATCAGCAGTCCATTGCATATTATGATGATGAATTGCGAAAACAGATGCTGGAGCGACAGCATATGGTCAGTGATTTTCGCTCTGCAATAGCAAAACAGGAATTTCGGCTATATTTGCAGCCACAGGTGGATGAGCAGGGAACAATGCTTGGTGCGGAAGCACTGGTTCGTTGGTTCCGGCCGGTACATGGAATGATGTTACCGGAGGAGTTTGTGGATGTATTTGAGAAGTCGGGGCTTATCAGTGCGATGGATCAGTATGTATGGGATTTAGCCTGTAAGGAGCTGCAACGCTGGAAAGCACAGGGGAAAGAACAGTATTACATATCGGTAAATGTGTCGCCGAAGGACTTTTATTTTCTGGATATTTATACAACTTTGACAACCTTGGTGGAGTGCTATGAAATCAATCCGGATAAGCTGCATCTTGAGATTACCGAGACTTCAGTCATGAAGGATGCCACAAAGCATCTGGAACTAATTGATAAACTCAGGCAATATGGCTTCCATGTAGTGATGGATGATTTTGGACGGGGCTATTCGTCCTTGAATATGCTGCAGGATATGAATCTGGATGCAATCAAGATAGATATGGAATTTTTGCGTAGAAATGAAGATCCGGAACGGAGCCGGATGATTTTGGAAATGGTGCTGAATCTTGCAAAGGAGCTGGATATCCACGTAGTGACGGAGGGCGTCGAACAAAATGACCAGCTTCAGTATATGCGCGAGCTTGGATGTACGTTGTTCCAGGGCTATTATTTTGCAAAACCGATGCCGGTCGATCAGTTCGAAAAAACATATTTTTAACCTAAGCGAGCAGGGTCTCCCAGGCCTCGTAAAGTGCGGAGAGCGTTTCTTCCAGCTCTTCGCGCTTTTTTGACAGCTCGCCTAATTTTGCGGAGTTCGTTGCGTATTCGGGATTTAGAAATTCCTCATCGATCTGCGCAATTGCTGCCTCTGTTTCTTCAATCTTCTGTTCTGTTTTTTTGATATCATTTTCTTTTTTACGAAGTCGTGCCTGTTCTTCCTTTTGTTTTTTGTAATCATCCTTGCCGGAAGGAGCGGCAGATGATGCTGTCACTATATTTGCCGAAGCATCCGTCTGTTTCGGCGCAGCTGCCTCGTACACTTGATCCTTGTGGCTTTCATAATAATCGTAATTTCCGATAAAGCTGTAAAGCTGTTCGTCTTTTAATTCCAAAATCCGGGTTGCAATCCGGTTGATGAAATAACGGTCATGGCTGACAACAAATACGGTTCCTGTATAACTGCGGATTGCATCCTCTAAGATACCCTTGGACTGGATATCCAGATGATTTGTCGGCTCATCTAAGATTAAGAAATTGGCAGGGGAGAGCATAAGCTTGGCGAGAGATACACGTCCTCGCTCTCCACCACTTAGATCTTCAATCTTCTTAAATACGTCATCTCCGGTAAATAAAAAGGCTGCCAGTACATTACGGATTTTTGTGTTTGTCAGATCCGGGTAAGCATCGCTGATTTCCTCGAAGATAGTCTTATGCAGAGAGAGTACCTGATGCTCCTGGTCGTAATAACCAATATGGACACGTGAGCCAAGGGCAATCGTTCCGGCATCCTTTGGCACAAAATGATTGACCATCTTTAAGATCGTTGTTTTTCCGGTTCCGTTTCCGCCGATTAAGGCAACTTTTTCGCCACGCTTGATATCGAAATCGAGATCTTTGAACAGACAGTTTGTGCCGAAGGATTTTGCCAGATGGGTGACAGTTAAGACGTCATTTCCGCTCTCGACGGATGGCTCCAGTGTTAATCGCATCTCAGATGCAACTTCGGTTGGTTTATCTAAAACTTCAATTTTATCCAGCATCTTTTCCCGGCTTTCCGCACGCTTGATAGATTTCTCCCGGTTAAACTGTTTTAGCTTTGTGATGACTGCTTCCTGATGCTTGATTTCCTGTTGCTGGTTTAAATAGGCTTTCATCATATTGGCACGGATTTCCGCGCGCTTGGACGCAAAGAAGGTGTAGTTTCCGTGGTAGATGGTCGCTTTTTTGTTGTCGATTTCAACGATCTGTGTCGCAATCCGGTCAATGAAATAGCGGTCGTGACTGACAACAATCACGCTGCCAGGATAGGATGACAGGAAGGATTCTAACCACGAAATACTTGGCATATCCAGATGGTTTGTCGGCTCATCAAGGATGATGATATCCGGCCGTGTCAGAAGCAGACGTCCAAGTGCAATCCGCATTTTTTGTCCACCGGATAATGTATTGATGTGACGGTCATAGTCCTCCGGACCAAAGCCGAGTCCTTTCAGGACGCCTGTGATTTCGCTCTCATAGGAATAACCGTTGTCCCGGTCGTATTTGCTGCTCAAACGGTTGTAGGTCTCCAAAATCTTTTCTAATTGCGCACCTTCGGCATGCTTCATATCCTGTTCCAGACGACGGATGTTCGCCTCTAAATCAAGGATGTATTGTTTGGTTGCAAGCATTTCACCATAGATGGTATTGTCAAAGGAGATATCCTGATGCTGGGACAGATAACCGATCGTTGTATCTTTGGCGATAACAATCTGTCCGCTGTCAGCCGATTCTTCCCCCATGATGATTTTAAGGAGCGTCGTCTTCCCGGAACCATTGATACCGACAATCGCAATCTTTTCTTTTTCGTTGACATGGAAGTTGATATCTTTTAAAACTTCCTTTGTGCCGAATGCTTTTGATATATTTTGGCATGCTAACAGCATGATAAATTCCTCCTGCGTGTTTCAAACAAATTCTACCAGAGCATTTTATCAAAAAGCGGGGGGACTTTCAATCATACATTGAAATAAGGACTAAAAAATGGTATACTAAAACATAATTATGCGAACAAATGTTTTGAAATTCCCGGGAAAAGGAAGTGAATGTTTTGTTATTTGGAAAAACGAGTCAGGCAAAAAAAGAGATAGAGGCGCTATTTCATGAAGTCCAGATCAATCTGGAGAACAACTATAAGGATCTGGCGATTACCGCGCGGAAGCAGGCTGAGATAAAGCTGGCAGAATATCAGACAGCAGGGGAGTTAAAGGAGAAGGAATATAAGAAGTTAAAAGAACAGCTCGACGAATATACAAAACGAATGGAAGGATATCATCATTGATATGCAGCAGGGAATTGGTAGAAAAATAGCAGTTGCGATTGGCATGTTTGCTGTAGCCGGACTTTTGATTGTACTGTATCGTTGGATGAATGTACGTGAGGGTATATCGAAAGGGGATTCGCTTGCGGATGGACAGACAACGTACAGTTTTGCGATGGGAACATCTGTGTCGGTCAGTCTGTATGGGGCACAGGATACAGAGTATGCGAAGCTTGAACAGGCAATCAAAGAGCTGGATGAACAGGAAATCTCGTGGCGGCAGGAGGGTAGTGCCCTGTATAAGCTGAACCACACATATATGGCAGGGAAGGCTACGGAGGTTTCGGATACTTTGTATCTGGCATTGACGCAGGCGAATAACATATGCCGGGACAGCGGGGGCGCATTAGATATTACAATTCGTCCGCTGGCAAACCTCTGGAATATTGAGTCGGCAACCGAGGAAGATTTTCGTGTCCCGACGGATACAGAGATAGCGGAGATACTCGCAAAGACCGGATATGAGGCAGTGACGATTGATGCATCGAAGAATGTGACGATTGACAGGCCGGATATGGTGCTTGATCTTGGCGCAGTTGGCAAAGGATTTGCGCTTGATATTGCGGAACAGATATTAAAAGAGGATTCTGTAAGCGGCGGAACGATCAGTGTTGGTGGAAGCGTGCTCGTGTATGGAGCAAAACAGGATGGCAGTGCATTCCGGGTTGGTATCCGTGATCCGCAGGGTGACGCGGAGGATAGGATCGGATATCTGGAGTTTGCTTCGGACAGTAACACCTGTGTATCTACCTCCGGTGATTATGAGAAATATATTGAAAAGGATGGTACACGGTATCATCATATTTTAGACCGCAAAACCGGATATCCGGCGGAGTCAGGACTTTCTTCCGTGACGGTTGTATGTCAGAATGGCCTGTATAGTGATGCATTGTCGACGGCGTGCTATGTGCTCGGTTATGAGAAGTCCTTGCCACTGTTACAGAAGTACAAGGCAGAGGCAGTATTTATTGATAAGGAAAACCAGGTGACCGTGACGGATGGACTGAGGGAACAGTATCATTCGGCTCAGGCTGCACAGAAATAAGATAGAAGGCGAAAAGAGATGTTAAAAATGAAGTGGCTGGAACATTTGAAAACGATTACCGCACATAAGATCATGGTAATGCGACATTGCTTTGCGGTTGGATTATACAAGCAGGGGCTGTTGCATGACCTGTCCAAATATTCGTGGACGGAGTTTTCGATGGGTGCGAAATACTATCAGGGAAACCGCAGCCCGAATGATGCGGAGCGTGAGGACAAGGGATATACCTCTTCGTGGCTGCATCACAAGGGAAGAAATAAGCATCATCTGGAGTACTGGGTGGACTATAATGTAGATAAGAGTGATACGGAGCATTTGCTGGTTGGCTGCAAGATGCCAAAGGAATATGTAATTGAGATGTTCTGTGACCGTGTGGCAGCCTGCAAGATTTATAACAAGGACAAATATTATGAGAAACAGCCTCTCGATTATTATATGAATGGCAGATCGAGACGCCTGTTGCACCCGGATTCCGCGAAGCTTCTGGAGAAGTATCTGAACATGCTTGCGAAAAAGGGAGAGGCATACACGTTCCGTTATATTCACAATTACGAGGTAATTCCGCTGCGTCGGAAGAAACTGGCGAAATACCTGCCATTTTTGAAATATTTGTTTCCATATGGAGAAGATTACTAGGAGATAAGATGAAATTTACACATTTACATGTGCATACGCAGTATAGTCTGTTGGATGGTTCCGCAAAGATCAAAGAGCTGGTTCCACGTGCGAAAGAGCTTGGCATGGATGCTCTTGCAATCACAGACCATGGTGCGATGTACGGCGTGATCGAATTTTATAAGACATGTAAGGCAAATGGAATCAAGCCGATCATCGGCTGTGAGGTGTATGTGGCACCGGGTTCCCGGTTTGACCGAGAGGTGGTAAAGGGAGAAAACCGATATTACCATCTGGTACTGCTTGCAAAAAACAACGAAGGATATCACAACCTCTGTAAGATTGTGACACGTGGCTATACAGAGGGTTATTATTATAAACCGCGTGTGGACATGGAGGTGCTGGAGAAATACCATGAAGGTATCATTGCACTTTCGGCATGTCTGGCTGGTGAGGTCGCGACAAATCTGCGTCAGGAGCAGTATGAGAAAGCAAAGGAAGCAGCGTTGCGCCATCTGAAGATCTTTGGCGAGGGAAACTATTATCTGGAAATGCAGGATCACGGGATTCCGGATCAGCGTACGGTCAACATGGGTGTGATGCGGTTGTCTAAGGAAACCGGTATCCCGATGGTTGTTACGAATGATTCCCATTATATCAACAAAGAGGACTGGGAGGCACATGATATCCTGCTCTGTATCCAGACAGGAAAGACGGTCAATGATGAGGATCGTATGCGCTATGAGGAAGGACAGTTTTATCTGAAATCCCCGGAGGAGATGGAAGCACTGTTTCCGTATGCAAAGGAAGCACTGGAGAACACGAACAAGATTGCAGATATGTGTAATGTCGAGATCGTGTTTGGCGAGCGCAAGCTTCCAAAATATGATGTGCCGGATGGATATGATTCCTTCTCTTATTTGACGATGCTCTGCGAGGAGGGTGCAAAAAAACGATATCCGGAGGTTACAGATGAGGTAAAGAACCGTCTGCATTATGAGCTGGATATGATCAGGCAGATGGGCTTTGTTGATTACTTCCTGATCGTGTGGGATTTTGTCAATTATGCGAAAAGTCATGATATTCCGGTAGGACCGGGACGAGGTTCGGCAGCGGGCTCAATCGTGTCTTATTGCCTGTATATTACAGATATCGAGCCGCTCAGGTATGAGTTGCTTTTTGAACGGTTTTTAAATCCGGAACGTGTATCGATGCCCGATATAGATATTGATTTCTGCGTCAACCGAAGGCAGGAGGTCATTGATTACGTTGTACAAAAATACGGTAAGGAAAAGGTTGTCCAGATTGTCACGTTCGGTACGATGGCAGCGAAGATGTGTGTGCGTGATGTTGGACGTGCGATGGCACTTCCGTATAGTCTGTGTGATAAGGTTGCAAAAGCAATTCCGAACAAGGTTCCGGGCGTGAAGGATGTTACCCTTCCGGTGGCACTTAAAGTAAGTCCGGACTTAAAGGAAATGTATGAGAATGAGCCGGAGGTGACAAAGCTGCTTGACATGGCGATGAAGCTGGAAGGTCTGCAGCGGCATACCGGTGTACATCCGGCAGGTGTGATCATCGGTCAGAAGCCGATAGAGGAATATGTACCGCTCGCACGAAGTGTGGATGGAGGTATAGTCTGTCAGTATGAGAAGGATCCGGTAGAAGAGCTGGGACTTTTGAAGATGGATTTCCTGGCACTGCGAAACCTGACGGTTATCAAGGATGCACTGGATCGTATCGAAGCTGATCATGGTGTGAAGATCAATATGTCTGAGCTTGATCTGACGGATCCGGCAGTTTATGAGTTATTATCGGAAGGAAAGACCGACGGTGTATTCCAGCTGGAGAGTGCTGGTATGAAGTCTTTCATGAAGCAGTTAAAACCAAAAAATCTGGATGAAGTAATCGCTGGAATTTCGCTGTACCGTCCGGGACCGATGGATTTTATCCCGAAGTACCTGGCAAACAGGGAGCATCCGGAAAGTATTGTTTACGATACACCGAAGCTTGAGAAAATCCTGAAATCAACCTATGGTTGTATGGTATATCAGGAGCAGGTTATGCAGATCGTAATGGAGCTTGCCGGATATTCGATGGGACGTTCTGATCTGGTGCGCCGTGCGATGGCAAAGAAAAAAGCGGATGTCATGGATAAGGAACGGCAGTATTTTGTATATGGTAACGAGGAGTTAAACGTGCCGGGTTGTGTCAAAAACGGCATTCCGGAATCGGTAGCCAATAAAATCTTCGACGATATGGTCGATTTCGCAAACTATGCATTTAACAAGTCTCATGCGGCAGTGTATGCGGTTGTCGCATATCAGACGGCATATTTAAAGATTTATTACCCGGTTGAATACATGGCAGCGTTGATTTCATCTGTCCGTGAAAATACAGAAAAGATGAGTGGCTATATCCAGACCTGTAAATCACTGGGAATTAAGATTCTGCCACCGGATATCAACAAGGGAAGCGGAGATTTCCTGGTCGATGGAAATGCAATCCGGTTTGGACTATCGGGATTGAAAAGTATCGGCGATGGTGTGACGGAGGTTGTGCATCAGGAGGTTGTTGCAAACGGTCCTTTTACAAGTCTGGAGGATTTTTGTACCAGACTTTCAGGAAAGGAAGCCAATAAGCGTACGATTGAGAGCTTCATACTGGCAGGGGCATTTGACTGCTTCGGACATAACCGCCATCAGATGATGATGGTTTATCCGGCAGTGTTAGAGCAGACAGCGAAAGAAAAGAAAAATGCCATGAACGGACAGATGTCATTGATGGATTTCCTTGGAGAGGAAGAAAAAACAGAGTTTCAGGTACGTTACCCGGACGTGGAGGAATATCCGAAGGATGAGCTGCTTGCAAAGGAAAAGGAGATTCTTGGTATCTATGTAAGCGGACATCCGCTTGAGGATGATCTGGATATTATAGAAGAATATACAACCGCGAAGTCGACAGCATTTCTGGCAGATACCGATGAGGACGAGAATCCGGAGGCAGACGTGGAATTTGATGAACGTGAGCGTGTTGTGGATAAATCCGGCTACACGATCGGCGGTCTGCTCACAGAGATTACAAAAAAGACAACACGCAACGGTGATGAGATGGCATTTCTGACAATCGAGGATTTGTATGGGACGGTTGAGGTTGTTGTGTTCGCCAGAGATTACCGGCAGAATAAAAACCGGTTTGTGAAGGATGCAAAGGTACTGATCAAGGGAAATGCATCGGTCGATGAGCGGGGCGGAAAGCTGCTTTTTTCAAAGATGACGACCTTTGATGAAATCCGTCAGGAGCGCATGGCAGTTGGTAAGGAACTGTGGCTTCGTTTCACAGAAATGGAGAAATATATGCAGCAGGAGCAGGCACTCTATGCGACGCTCCGGCAGTATCCGGGACGGGTGATCGTGAAAGTATTGATCAAACCAAACGGAGAAGGACAGGAGCAAAATATCAAGCTCAAGCAGCTTCCGGATTTATACCGGGTTGATGCCAGTGAGGATTTGGTAGAGAAATTAAAGCAGATCTATGGAGAGGCAAATGTCATTCTCTTAGATAAGGAAGGAAACGGAGAAAAATCGTGATAACGTCAGCGTCTAATGATAAAATCAAAGAAATTAAAAAGCTGATCAAATCCGCCAGCAGGCGCAGAGAAACTGGGCTTTATATCGTTGAGGGCATTCGTATGGTACGGGAGATCCCGGCAGGTGCAATCCGGACACTGTATGTGGCGGAGAGTATGACAGACAAATTCGCTGATATCTGCAATCAGACACATGCAGATGTAGAGATTGTAAGGGATTCCGTATTTCAGAGTATGTCGGATACGAACACACCACAGGGAATTCTTGCAGAGGTGTACCAGACATCCAGAACCGAGGAGGATTTATTTGCAGGCAATGTGGAACCATTTTTACTGATTATGGAACGCTTGCAGGATCCGGGAAATCTTGGTACAATCATACGAACCGCAGAGGGTGCCGGTGTAACCGGAATTATTCTAAGTGCAGATACGGTTGATGTGTATAATCCGAAGGTGATCCGCTCTACGATGGGATCTGTTTTCCGGATGCCAATTGTGGTGGCAGACGATCTGGCGGCTACGATTGATCGTGTGAAAACACGTGGAATCCCGGTTTACGGGGCGCATCTGAATGGAGCGGCTTTCTATGAGAAAGATTTTACTGGTGGATGTGCGTTCCTGATCGGAAACGAGGGAAATGGTCTGTCGGATGAAATCAGCGCAAAAGCGGATGATCTGATCCGGATTCCGATGTGCGGGCAGGTGGAATCGTTAAATGCGGCGATTTCAACTGCGGTGATCGCATACGAGGTATTGCGACAGCGAAGCACAGGAAAAAAATGAAAAAGTTTGGAATATTACAATATAGGCACGCATATATTGTAAATGTACAATATTAAAAATTCACAGTTTATATGGGGATATAAACGAGGCTGTGAACATTGACAAGAGGGAGGAAAAAATATGACAGAGAAGATTTTGAACAACAATCAGGTGGTAGTAGCAGGAGAAATCGTATCAGATTTCCGATTCAGCCATGAGATATTCGGTGAGGGATTCTATATGGTGGATTTGGTAGTCAGCAGATTAAGCGATGCGCATGACGTGATTCCTTTGATGGTTTCTGATCGCCTGTTTGATGTAGAAAAATCCCACATAGGGGAAAAGGTACTGGCGAAGGGGCAGTTCCGGTCGTATAACAAGCACGAGGAGAACAAGAACCGTTTGATTCTGTCTGTGTTTGTACGTGAGATCGAGGTAATCGATGCGGTGGACGACAAGGAAAACAAACCAAATCAGATATACCTGGATGGATACATATGTAAAGAACCGATTTACCGTATGACACCACTTGGCAGAGAAATCGCGGATATTCTGCTTGCTGTGAACCGTGCGTACGGAAAATCAGATTATATTCCATGTATCTGCTGGGGCAGAAATGCCAGATTTGCAGGGAAACTTGCAGTTGGCGAACATGTGGCAATCTGGGGGCGCATCCAGAGCCGGGAATATCAGAAAAAAGTTGGAAATGATGAGATAGTAAATAAGGTCGCATATGAGGTGTCAGTCAGTAAGATGGAATGTTTGGAATAATGATTGACAGACCTGTATAACGATGATATACTATCCTTGATTTTGATTGAGTAGAGGTGCGGAATTCAAGAGTACTTTGCGGGATGACTTAGAGCAGTGGATCGCATGGAAAAGGGGAAACCGCCGAAGGACGACAGATGTCTAAGCACTGGAATCCTGGTTGTGCAATGAAGAGTTGTATGACTGTCATTTGTAAGCATGCAGATGGAGCGCTACCGGAATTGAGACATTTCAAGCTGGCACTTTATCGGGGTGCCAGCTTTATTTATGGTTATACCTTATAAAATTTAGGAGGAAGAGAAAGATGTCAATTTTTACAGGTTCAGCAGTTGCGATTGTTACACCATTTAAGAAAGATGGTTCGGTGGATTATGATAAGTTCCGTGATGTGATCGAGTACCAGATTGCAGGTGGAACAGACTGTATCGTTGTATGTGGAACGACAGGAGAGTCCTCAACATTATCCCATGAGGAGCATCTGGATTGTATCCGTTTCTGTGCAGAGGTTGTCAATAAGCGGATTCCGGTTGTTGCGGGCACAGGCTCTAATTGCACAGAGACAGCGATTTATCTGTCTCAGGAAGCAGAAAAGTTTGGCGTGGATGGTCTGCTTGTTGTAACACCATATTACAACAAGGCAACACAGAAGGGGTTGATCGCACATTATACAGCCATTGCGAACAGTGTCACACTTCCAATCATCATGTATAATGTACCAAGCAGAACCGGTACGAACATTCAGCCGGAGACAGCTGTATATCTGGCAAAGAATGTAAAGAATATCGTAGCAATCAAGGAGGCAACTGGTAATCTGTCACAGGTTGCACGTCTGGTAAGTCTGGCAGACGGATGTCTGGATGTATATTCCGGAAATGATGATCAGGTTATGCCAATCCTGTCTCTTGGTGGAAAGGGCGTTATCTCTGTACTTGCAAATGTAGCTCCAAAGGAGACACATGATATGGTACAGAAGTACTTAGACGGTGATGTGGTTGGTGCCAGAGAGATTCAGATCAAGGCAATCCCTCTGTGTGAAGCATTGTTCTGTGAGGTAAATCCAATTCCTGTCAAGAAGGCAGTGGAACTGATGGGACTTTGCGAAGGCAATCTTCGTATGCCATTGACAGAGTTAGAGCCGGAGCATACAGAGCAGCTGAAGAAGGCTATGGTAGATTTCGGAGTAAAAATTCAGTAATACATATAGACAGACCGGGAGGAAAAACAAATGATTCGTGTTATTATGCATGGTTGTAACGGTAAGATGGGGCAGGTCATCACAGGACTTTGCAAGGAAGATCCGGATGTGGAGATCGTGGCAGGAATCGATGTTGTAGACAATAGAGAAAACGGATATCCGGTATTCACAGATATCAATGCATGTGATGTCAAGGCGGATGTGATCATTGACTTTGCGGCAGCAGTTGCAGTTGATAAGCTGCTTGATTATGCAGTAGAAAAGCAGGTTCCGGTTGTGCTTTGTACAACCGGACTTTCACCGGAGCAGCTCAATAAGATTTCTATCTGCTCGGAGAAGGTAGCAATCTTAAAATCAGCGAATATGAGCCTCGGAATTAATACATTGATGAAGCTTCTGAAGGATGCGGCAAATGTATTTGCACCGGCCGGTTATGATATAGAAATCGTAGAGAAACATCATAACCAGAAGGTTGATGCACCATCCGGAACAGCGCTGGCGCTGGCAGATGCAATCAATGATGCGAGAGATAATGCGTACGAATATGTTTATGATCGTTCCCAGGTAAGAAAGAAGCGCGACAAGAAAGAACTCGGTATCTCTGCTGTACGTGGAGGTACGATTGTCGGTGAACATGAAGTAATCTTTGCAGGCGTGGATGAAGTAATTGAGTTTAAGCATACTGCTTATTCGAAGTCCGTGTTTGCGAAGGGTGCAGTGGAAGCGGCAAAGTTTCTGGCAGGAAAGCCGGCAGGCTTTTATGATATGGCAGATGTAATTGGATAAACGAGAGGAATCGGTATGTATCAGGATGAAATTATTTTGTGCAGTGCCTCTAAGTATACGCAGAAATATTATTTGAACGAAGATTTTGATAATCTGCCCGCCGAAGTAAAAAAAGAACTCCGTATCTTATGTACGTTGTTTACGGAGGATGTCGGTGGAATCATTATGCTTGTGTTTGACAGTATGGGAAATTTAAATATCGTAACAGATGCGGCAGAGGAGGATATTCTGTATGATGAGATCGGCTGTGGTTTAAAGATCAAGCAGATCAGAAAGGAAAAAAAGGAATTGTTTGAGCAGCTGGAGCTGTATTTTCAGACATTTTTCCTTAGTTAAGGGGAGCACATATGTTATTTGCAGTAGATGTAGGAAACACAAATATTACAGTAGGACTGTTTGATGGTAAGAATCTGATCAAGACATTCCGGATCACAACCGGTACGGCACGTACATCCGATGAGTATGGTGTATATTTTGTGGATTGGCTGAAGGTACGGGGTATACAGACTTCAGAGATTGATGCGGTTATTATTGCGTCGGTTGTTCCAAAGGTTATGCATTCCCTGACGAGCGGTATCATTAAGTACCTGAATATTCAGCCAATTATCGTAGCGCCGGGAATCAAGACAGGAATCAACATTGCGATTCCCGAACCAAAGACACTGGGTGCCGATCGTCTGGTCGATGCCGTGGCAGCGTATGAGTTGTATGGCGGCCCGGTGATTGTCGTTGATTTTGGAACTGCGACAACGCATGATCTGGTATTGGAAGGCGGTGTATTCCATTCAGGTGCGACTTCACCGGGAATCAGACTGGCAGCAGCTGCACTCTGGTCCGGAACAGCCAAGCTTCCGGAGATTGAGATCAAGAGACCGGATACGATTCTGGCAAAGGATACGGTCAGCAGTATGCAGGCAGGTGTGTTCTATGGCTATGTTGGACAGACAGAATATATTATCCGCAGAATCAAGCAGGAGTCCGGGTTGGATAACATCAAGGTTGTGGCAACCGGAGGATTAGGCAAGCTGATTTCTGAGAATACGGATTGTATTGATTATTATGACGCGGACCTGACACTCAAAGGCTTGCAGTTGATCTATGAGAAACAATAAAGGACGAAACAATGGATTTTACTGGTAAAGTTGCATTGGCACCAATGGCAGGTATCTGTGACCTGCCATTTCGTCTCTTATGCAAAGAGATGGGCTGTGATATCGTATACACGGAGATGGTGAGTGCCAAGGGCATGTATTATAACAATAAAAATACAGGACCACTGCTTATGACGAAGCCGGAGGAGGAGCCGATCGGCGTACAGATTTTTGGCAGCGAACCGGAACTTATGGCTTCTCAGGCAAAGCGGTTGGAAGATAAGGGATTTTCTTTTATCGATGTCAATATGGGATGCCCGGTGCCGAAGATCGTCAATAACGGCGAAGGATCCGCACTGATGAAACAGCCGGAACTGATCGGAGATATCGTCGATGCATTGGTGCATGCGGTTTTGCTTCCGGTCACAATCAAAATCCGGGCAGGTTTTGATGCGGACCATATCAATGCGCCGGAGGTGGCAAAGATCGCCGAACAGGCAGGAGTAGCTGCAATCGCGGTGCATGGCAGGACGAGAGAACAGTACTATCATGGACAGGCAGACTGGGATGTGATCCGTCAGGTAAAGGAGGCTGTTTCTGTACCGGTAATCGGAAATGGAGATATTACCTGTGCGGAGGATGTGCTTGCGATGCGTGAACAGACAGGCTGTGACAGTGTGATGATTGGAAGAGCAGCGAAGGGAAATCCGTGGATTTTTCAGGATATTTCCCATTTCCTTGCTACGGGAGAGCATATGGCAAAGCCGAGTGTGGAAGAACGAAAGGCGATGATGCTGCGCCATGCGTCTCTGATGGTGGAATACAAAGGAGAATTTACCGGAATTCACGAGATGCGGAAGCATGTGGCATGGTACACGCAGGGAATGCCAGATTCGGCGAAGCTGCGCGCAAAGATCAATATGGTGGAAACATACGATGCGCTTGCAGCTATGGTGCAGGCATTGTAAGTTTTTTAGAAACCGGAATTGAAGTATAAGCAGCGTGATATTGCTCGCTTGTCATGGAAACAATGTAATTTCTGGCGTAAGCCTTACAGATACCACAGGACGCGAGTTTGTCCGCTGCTTTGTTGTATGCGATGGCAGCAGATATCTCATCCGGATATGTGCCGACGATGATATCTCCGTTTACATGGATTTTTGTCTGGTATTGTGTCTGACCGGAGGCAGATTCTTTTTTCTGTACACCGGCATACCGATTGATGATCTCGATGTTAGAATAGCGGAAATCAAGTACATCTCCGTTTACCATACGATAATCCCTGCCATAGACGGAAAATGGCCGGATGCCGTAACGGGACAGGATGCTGTATTGGCTGCCATAGTCGGTGACAAAGAGATAGCCACCTTTTTTCTGGATTTTTTTAGAAGCATAGAAGAATAAATCATCGCGGTCGAATTTCAGGGTTTCCGTGGCTGACAGATAGTATTCAAAATATTTTTTGCGCAGATAAATCGGCGTTTTGAAATAAATCCCATTATCACGGAAATTAATGAGAGACACGAATTTGTTGTGGGAAAGGCAGGAAAACAGGCTGTATTCAGACAGAGTGATTTCTGGGTGATCCAGGATCAGGCGGGCTTCTTTGTAGGTGCAGGAAGCGAGTTCCTCTGTGTCAAAGCTGCCAAGGCTGATATGCTTGGTATGAAAAGTGATGGAAGCACGGTAATAGAGGCTGCCATTTTTTTTGAATGCAGTATAAATACCTGGTAAATTAGCCATAATGTGATGTAGCCCCGTCCTTTCTCAAACAATAAGTGTTAACGACAGTGTGATAATAAATCTGCAATCAGTATAATCACAATATGGATAAAAGTCCAGTCTGACAATCGAAAAAAGTCGTGAAAAAGTCGCGAAATTACTTGACCGGATTGTATTCTTGAATTATAATCATGAGAGTGTAAATGTAACTTTTTTGTAACAATTTTATCACAAATTTTCAGACCATATATGTGGATATTTATGAGGTGAATAGGAACAATATGGATACAGAAAAAATAGCAACGATAGAATTAAATATGGAAAAACCGAAAAAAAATCCTGCGTTGGATAAGCTGAAAAGTTTTGTACAGCAGTATGGAAAGTATGTGGGTGCCGGAATTGTGGCACTTGCACTGGTGGTTGTCAGTGGAGTTTCCCTGGCAGACCGGCTTGCCAACCGTGATGTTGCAACAGGTGTTATGATGACGGTTGCAGATCTGACAAAGGATAAAGAGGCTTTTTCCGGCGATTTGTTTGCATGCACAGCAATCTCTTATGGAGATATGGTAGATGTGAATTATGAGACGGATCAGCTGGCACAGCTCGAACGTGCGGAGCAGCAGATAGATGAGATCCTGACAGCAAGAAGAGAAGACAAGCGGGATCAGGCTGCGTTGGAAGCTTTGACGGCCGTGCATAGTGTGGAAGAAAATATCGGCGAATATGATCCGGATGCAGTTGTTGTTGCAGCTGCGAATACTTCGGACAGCACAACAAGCACAACACCGTCTGTAGCAACGACACCTGTGTATGTTGCGGCCGATGCAAATGGATCATATCAGTATTTGGGAGAGTATTTGTTGACAGCATATTGTCCATGCCCGATCTGTTGTGGTAAGTATAGTAATATGGAGAATCCGGTTACAGCGAGTGGCGCGAGACCGACTGCCGGGCTGACGATTGCAGCACCGTCTAATTTCGCATTTGGAACGAAAATCATGATTGATGGACAGGTTTATGTGGTTCAGGATCGAGGCGGCGCAATTACAGGCAATCATTTTGATATTTATTTTAATACACATCAGGAAGCATTGAATTTTGGTAGAAGAATAACCTCTGCCTATTTGGTAGTTGAATAAAAAGGAGAAGAAGATGGAACTGGTTTACAGAAGTACAAGAAATGCACAGGAAGAAGCAACCGCTTCTATGGCGATTTTGAAAGGACTTGCAAACGAAGGTGGCTTGTTTGTACCGGATCAGATTCCGGCATTTGATAAGAGCTTAGAGGAGCTTTCCAAGATGGATTACCGCGAGGTTGCATATCAGGTTATGAAGCTGATGCTGACAGATTTTACCGAGGAAGAGCTTCGCCACTGTATTAACAGTGCATATGATTCCAAGTTTGATACAAAGGAGATTGCACCACTTGTACATAAAGCTGGTGCGTATTATCTGGAACTGTTCCATGGCGCAACGATTGCGTTTAAGGATATGGCACTTTCCATTCTTCCGTATCTGCTGACAACTTCAGCCAAGAAGAATAACGTGAAGAATGAGATCGTGATTCTGACTGCAACTTCCGGTGATACGGGTAAGGCTGCACTTGCCGGTTTTGCAGATGTACCGGGCACGAAGATCATTGTATTTTATCCAAAGCATGGTGTAAGCCCGATTCAGGAGAAGCAGATGGTAACCCAGAAGGGTGACAATACATGTGTTATCGGTATCACAGGTAATTTCGATGATGCGCAGACAGGTGTGAAGAAGATGTTCTCTGACAAGGATCTGAACGAGTATCTGGCATCTAAGGGATATCAGTTCTCTTCTGCAAACTCCATCAATATCGGACGGCTTGTGCCACAGATGGTATATTATGTATATGCATATACAAGACTCGTTGCAAATGGCGAGATTAAGGCTGGTGACAAGATTAATGTCGTTGTTCCGACCGGAAATTTTGGAAATATCTTAGCAGCCTACTATGCAAAACAGATGGGGCTTCCAATCAATAAGTTTATCTGTGCATCCAATGAGAATAAGGTTTTGTATGATTTCTTCCGCACAGGAACCTATGACAGAAAGAGAGAATTCATCCTGACAACTTCTCCTTCTATGGATATTCTGATCTCCAGCAACCTGGAGCGCCTGATCTACCGTATCGCAGGCAATGATGCAGAGAAGAATAAGACACTGATGCAGGCGTTAAACGGAGAGGGTGCTTATACGATTACAGACGATATGAAGGAGCAGCTGGCAGAGTTTTACGGAAATTATGCATCTGAGGCAGAGACAGCAGCTACGATTAAGCGTGTATATGAGTCCGATCAGTATATTATGGATACCCATACAGCCGTAGCGGCATCTGTATATGACAAGTATGTGAAGGAGACTGGCGACACAACTCCAACCGTGATTGCAAGTACAGCAAGTCCATACAAGTTCACGAGAAGCGTTATGGACGCCATCGATAGTGCATATGACAAGCAGTCTGATTTTGAACTCGTAGATGAGCTTAATAAGCTTTCCGGTGTGAAGGTACCACAGGCAATCGAGGATATCCGTCAGGCAGAGGTTCGTCATAACATCGTCTGCGACAAGGAAGACATGCTTGCAGAGGTAAAGAATTTTTTACATATCTAATCACATAGACGCGTGTATGACACGCGCGGCAGTTCATTCGCACCATCCTGCCGTTAAACAAAACTAGGGCAAGCCATAAATGATGAATTTATGTTGCGGGTGCTTTGTGCGCCCGCATTTTTTGTTATGGTGACGAGGAAAATGCACGCATTTATGCGATGCATTTGACGACCACGAATCAGAGCAAGATGCGCAGAGCACATCTTGGCTCTGTATGAAAGGAGTTTTAACATGTATACATTAAAGACAAATGCAAGCTTTGACAGTGCACATTTTCTTGCAGGGTATGAAGGAAAGTGCTCAAACATTCATGGGCATCATTGGACAGTTGAAATTGAGGTAGGAAGTAACAGTCTGGAGATTGGTGGAAAACACCGTGGCATGATAGTGGATTTTTCTAAATTAAAAACGGATCTGAAGAATATTGCAGATGCACTGGACCACTGCCTGATCGTAGAGATTGGAAGCCTGAAGCGCAAGACGCTGGATGTTTTGGAAGAAGAACATTTCAAGGTTGTGGAAGTGATGTTCCGTCCGACTGCGGAGAACTTCGCAAAGTTCTTTTATGATGAGATGAAAGGAAAGGGCTATCATGTCTTAAAGGCAACGGTGTATGAGACACCGAATAACTGTGCCGCATATATGGAGTAATATGGGAGATTATAAAGTAGTAGAAAAGTTTGTCAGTATCAATGGCGAAGCAGCACATGCCGGAGAACTTGCATGTTTTATACGGTTTGCCGGATGCAATCTTGCCTGTGGATACTGTGATACAAAATGGGCGAATGAACCACAGGTGCCATATGAGAGTATGAGCGAGGAAGAAATCTATGCGTATATTAAATCATGTGGCGTAAAAAATGTGACACTGACAGGAGGTGAACCATTGATTCAGCCGGAAATCGAGGCATTGATCACTTTTTTGGCAGAGGATACGGATTTGCGTGTGGAAATCGAAACAAACGGAAGTGTGGACATCTCCGGGTATGATGCACGTCCGGAGAATGTCTGTATGACACTCGACTACAAGCTTCCGGACAGTGGGATGGAACGGTTTATGCGCACGGAAAACTATGTGTGGCTGAAAAAGCAGGATGTAGTGAAGTTTGTCGTTTCCTCGACAAAAGATCTGGAAACTGCAAAGAAGATTATCGTGACATATGATCTGTGTACGAAGGCAACCATATACTTAAGCTCTGCATTTTCGGCGATCACCCCGGCGCAGATCGTAGATTATATGATACAGGAAAACATGAAGGATGTCCGGTTACAGCTTCAGATGCACAAATACATCTGGGATCCGGAAAAAAAAGGAGTATAAGATGGCAATCGATAAAGAAGCAATCAAAGAACATATCCGCGGGATTTTAGTTGCCCTTGGCGATGATCCGGACAGGGAGGGGCTGAAAGAGACACCAGACCGGGTTGCCCGCATGTATGAAGAAGTGTTTGAGGGAATGAACTATACGAACGATGAGATTGCAGATATGTTCAATAAATCGTTTGAACGTCCTGGCAAGGACACGAGTGACATGGTATTGGTCAAGGATATTGAGGTGTTCAGCTACTGTGAGCATCATATGGCACTCATGTATGACATGCATGTGTCAGTTGCTTATATTCCGAAGGGAAAGGTGCTTGGTTTAAGCAAGATCGCACGGATTGCAGATATGGTCGCAAAACGCTTACAGCTGCAGGAAAGAATCGGCACGGATATCGCATATATTATGAGTAAGGTGACCGGAAGTGAGGATGTGGCAGTTGTGATCGAGGGAAGCCATAGCTGCATGACAGCCAGAGGAATCCGGAATGCAAGTGCGAAGACATTTACAACAACATTTACCGGTGAGTTTGAGAAAAATGAGACATTGCAGAACAAGCTGATGATGTTACTGAAATAGAAGTTAACAATAGAAGATGTAAACAGAGGATAAGAAGGAGTGATTATTATGCAGCACAAGAAGAACAAAGAAGCAGCTGTTGTTGTATTTAGTGGAGGACAGGACAGCACGACCTGTCTGTTGTATGCGAAAAAGCATTATAAGAAGGTGTATGCCGTATCGTTTGATTATCACCAGAGACATGTGGCAGAGCTGGATGCAGCAAAGGAAATCTGTGAGAAGCTGGATGTGGAGCAGACGATCATGGATATGACGCTGTTAAATCAGCTTGCACCGAATTCCCTGACCAGGGATGATATGCAGGTGGACAGTGACGCACCGGAAGAGGGCACACCGAATACATTTGTCGATGGAAGAAATATGTTGTTCCTGACATTTGCGGCTGTATTTGCAAAGCAGAAGGGTGTGACCGATATCCTGACTGGCGTATCTCAGAGCGATTTCTCTGGATACCCGGATTGCAGAGATGAGTTTATCAAGTCCTTAAATGTATCGCTCAATCTGGCAATGGATTATGAGTTTGACATTATCACACCTCTGATGTGGATTGACAAAGAAGAGACATGGGAGCTCGCTGATAAGCTTGGCGGATTTGATTTGGTTCGCAATATGACATTAACATGTTATAATGGAATCAAGGGCGATGGTTGTGGCAACTGCCCGGCATGTAAGCTTCGGAAAAAGGGTTTGGATGCCTATCTTGCAAGAAGATAAATAAAGCACGCGGATGCGTGCGCATGTCAATTACGCTGACGCGTGGTGCTATACGAAAAAGATAATGGAGGGAAGCCATGAAACGCTTATTATTTATTATCAATCCGAAAGCCGGACGAACGGCAATCAGAAATGATTTGTTTGAGATTATCATGGTATTTTCACAGGCTGGATACGAGGTTGTGACATATCCGACGCAGGGACCGGAAGATGCAGAGCGAAAGGTACGTGTAGATGGCGCAGATTATGACCTGATTGTGTGCGCGGGTGGTGATGGTACACTTGACAACACCGTATGCGGGTATTCCAAGATGGGGCTGAAAAAAGTGCCGCTTGGCTATATTCCGGTTGGAACTACGAATGATTTTGCACGAAGCCTTCGTATCTCAAGAAAACCAATTGAAGCAGCAAATCAGATCGTGGATGGAAAATGTACCAAGATAGACGTCGGACAGTTTGCAGAGAAGTCGTTCATCTATATTGCGGCATTCGGTATCTTTACTGACGTGTCCTACAGCACGAACCAGTCATTGAAGAAGGCAATCGGACATTCGGCATATATCATTGAAGGAATTAAAAACATCGGGAATTACAAGGGCTTCAATCTGACCGCACAGTTCGATGAGAAGACGATCACTGGAAAATATCTGTACGGCATGGTGACAAATACCCTTTCGGTCGGTGGGTTCAAGCTGCGGGGTGCCAAGCATGTAGTGTTGGATGATGGGAAGTTTGACTGCCTGTTTATCAAGATGCCATCGACACCGACGGAGATGCAGCAGATTATCCGCGGACTTTTGCAAAACGAAGTTGAGGATAACGAAATGTTCTTCGAGTGCAAGGCTTCGCGCGTCGTTGTAGACGGCGAACAGGAAATCGCATGGACGCTTGATGGAGAATTCGGCGGAAGCCTGAAGCATGTGGAAATCCAGAACCAGAGGCAAGCGTTGGATATTATGCTGCCACAGATGAATATCGAGGAGATGGCACATCAGCCGAGGGATGACGAAGAAACCGCATACACTGACGAGGATGATATTGACCTTGAGGATTTGTATAGCCGGTATGCATTACAGGATATAGAACAAAATGCGCAACGAACACAGGAAAAGCAGACGGAATCGGACGAGGATGTATAGGCATCTGCAATCAGGTTCCAATTCTTTACATTTTCTTTAAAATAGAATATAATAAGAATAATGCACACGTGCATAATTAACAAAAGGATAAAATTTAGGAAGCTAAATTGAAAGGGGAAAATGATGGGAAAATATTTCGGAACAGACGGATTCCGCGGTGAGGCAAATGTTGATCTGACAGTGGAGCATGCGTATAAGGTCGGAAGATATCTCGGATATTATTTTGGTAAGGAGAAACAGGGGGATGAACGGGCGCGAATCGTCATTGGAAAAGATACGAGACGTTCGAGCTATATGTTTGAATATTCTTTAGTTGCAGGACTGACAGCGAGTGGCGCAGATGTGTATCTGATGCATGTCACGCCAACGCCAAGTGTTTCCTATATCGTGCGTGCGGATGAGTTTGATTGTGGAATTATGATTTCTGCAAGCCACAATCCATTTTATGATAACGGAATCAAGATCATCAACAGCCATGGTGCGAAGATGGATGCGGCTGTTGAGAAGGAAATAGAAGATTATATTGATGGACTGGTACCGGAGATTCCGTTTGCAACCAAAGAAAAAATCGGACGGACGACCGATTATTCGATGGGTAGAAACCGTTATATTGGTTATCTGATGACACTTCCAACACGTGCATTCAAGAATCTGCGTGTCGGATTAGACTGTGCAAATGGTGCGTCTTCGACTGTAGCGAAAGCAGTTTTTGATGCGCTTGGAGCAAAGACCTATGTGATCAACAACACACCGGACGGTACGAATATCAATACGAATTGTGGATCTACCCATATTGAAGGACTTCAGAAGTTTGTAGTAGAGAATAATCTGGATGCCGGATTTGCTTACGATGGCGACGCAGATCGTTGTCTGGCTGTCGATGAGAAGGGCAATCTGGTCGATGGCGATGCTATTATCTATATCTGTGGAAAGTATCTGCGCGACCGCGGCAGACTGAACAATAACAAAGTTGTTACAACAGTTATGTCCAACCTTGGTTTATATAAGGCACTGGATGCGGAGGGCATCGGCTATGAGAAGACCGCAGTTGGAGATAAATATGTCTATGAGTGTATGATGGAAAATGGATATATCCTCGGCGGCGAGCAGAGCGGACATATCATTTTCTCGAAAAATGCAAGAACCGGTGATGGTGTTCTGACTTCTCTGAAGCTGATGGAAGCGATGGTGGAGGAGAAGATGCCTCTGTCTGAGTTGACACGCGGTCTAACAATTTACCCACAGCTCCTGGTAAATGTCAAGGTTACAAGCAAGAAGGACGTTATGGAAGATTCAGATGTGCTTGCAGCTGCGAAGAAGGTTGAGGAAGCACTTGGTGATGATGGACGAATCCTGCTTCGCCAGAGTGGTACAGAGCCACTGATCCGTGTGATGGTTGAAGCCAAGACAGATGCAATCTGTAAGGAACATGCAGACGCGGTAGTCGAAGTTATCCGTAGAAAGGGATATGAAGTACAGTAGGAGTTTATGAAAAATAACATCAGAAAACTTGAGACATCGCTTGTTTTTTTTCTCAAGGCAATTTTGAATTTGATATTGTTTTTTACTTTATATGGTATTTATGCGAAATCTAACTGGCAGCTGTGGAATCTGTCGAGAACATCCGGTATTACAATTGCGGCGTATATTGTGATGCATTATATGTTTTCGACGATTTACGGTCATTACGACATTGGCAAGCGGAAGAGTAAGCCGATTGTATTGTCATTATTTTTGAACCAGATTTTTACTGATGTGATTTCAGTGATCGTGTTGTCAATTATGAATACAAACCAGATGAATAATCATAGCTTCGTATTTGAACAGCCATATTTGTTGATACCAATACTGGCGATTCAGTTTGTGATGATTATGATATTTGTATATGGTGGGAATCATTTATATTTCAGAATTTACCAGCCGGAGGATTGTATTATTATAACGTCTTCACAACAAAGTTTAAATGAAATTGTGAGGGGGGTTCTGAAATATAAACTGCAATATAAAGTTAAACGTGTTGCGGATTACCGGGATGTGAACCTTAAGCAATATATTCTGGAACATGATACGATCTTTATCTATGACGTTCCTGTGCAGGACCGGACGCAGATATTAGAGTATTGTTATCAGAATATGAAAAATGTATATTTTAATCCGGATATGCATGATGTAATCGAAAAGAGTGCCAAGCATTTTATCTTAGATGATGTGTCAGTATACTGTAATTATTCCAAGGGACTTACCTTGGAACAGCGTTTTATCAAACGGGCGATGGATATTGTGATTTCTGTGATTGCGTTGATTCTTACATCACCGATTATGCTGGTGGTTGTGATTATGATTAAGCTTGATGATCGCGGAAGCATTATTTTCAAGCAGAATCGTGCAACGCGCGATGGAAAGATATTCTCGGTGTATAAGTTTCGGACGATGCGTGAAAATGTGGAGAATTATTCGGTTGTAGAGGATGATGAGCGTGTGACGCGTGTCGGAAAGTTTCTGCGGAAATACCGGCTGGATGAGATCCCGCAGTTTTTCAATGTATTGAAAGGTGACATGAGTGTGGTTGGACCAAGACCGGAAATGTTGGCAAATGTATTCAACTATACATCGATTCTGCCGGAGTTTGAATACCGCCTGCGTGTGAAGGCGGGTATTACCGGGCATGCACAGATTGCCGGAAAGTATAACACATCCCCGAAAGACAAACTGATTCTGGATCTGACGTATATTGAAGAGTACAGCTTCTGGCTGGATATCAAACTGTTGTTCCAGACGTTGATTGTTCTGTTCAAGAAGGATAGTACAGAGGCGTTTCACAGAGGGGAAGAACTGGTATTTGAAGAGTATCAGCCGCCGGAACAGGTAAAAGTTTCGGAGACTTCGATGGAAGAATGCGAATAAGAATAAAATAAAAAGAAAGAACTGTTCACGAAAACTTGTGTACAGCTCTTTCTTTTTCTATATAACAGAATTGAAATGTTTACAGGTTCTGCGCATACTCCTCAAATATGTAATCGTACATAGATGGCAGACCGACGAACTCACAGCCATAACGATAGCCGGTGTTGCCAATTGGTGTTACATACAGAATCTTCACAACGGATAAGATTACTTCTTCCCGGTTCTCGAATTCAATCGTTGCATTGAAATAATAATTGACCGGAAGCTTGGACAGGGACATAAAGCCGATACCAGCTTTGGATATATCGAAGACCTCGATTTCAGCATCAAGATTCTCGATTTTCACACCATCCTGCTTAAATAAATTAGAAACTTCCAATTTGAGTTTGATTGGAAGTCTGACGTTCTTTCTTTTTTCCTGCATACGAACCCTCCAGCTTGGAATTTTTATTAGATTGGCACTATTATATCAAAAAAACAAGTGAAACGCTATATAAATTCACGAAAACTCGAAAAAAACACATAAACTGTTTGATACTTTAAGTTATCTAGGTTATAATAAGCAAGGTTTGAAAAAAATATCAAAAAAAGAAGCAATATGCAGATAATATGATTATAATGAGAGGAACGTGCGATATGAGTGATGTAATGGAACACTATCAGGATGATGGCCTGCACGAAGAATGCGGAGTCTTCGGCATGTATGATTTTGACGGACACGATGTGGCTAGAACGATCTACTATGGATTGTTCGCTTTGCAGCACCGGGGACAGGAGAGCTGTGGTATTGCGGTATCGGATACCGAAGGCCCAAAGGGCAAAGTGCTGTCTTCCAAAGGTATGGGACTTGTAAATGAAGTCTTCACGCAGGAAGACTTAGATAAGCTCAAAGGCAATATCGGTGTTGGACATGTACGATATTCGACAGCCGGTGCGAGTACCAGAGAGAATGCACAGCCGCTTGTACTGAATTATATCAAGGGTACCCTCGCTCTGGCACATAACGGGAATCTCGTCAATGCACCGGAGCTTCGAAGAGAACTCGCACATGATGGTGCAATCTTCCAGACGACGATCGACTCCGAGGTGATTGCATATCATATTGCCAGGGAACGTGTAAAGACATCTTCGGCAGAAGAAGCAGTTCAAAATGCCATGAAGAAGCTGGTCGGTTCCTATTCCCTGATTGTCATGAGTCCGAGAAAACTGATCGGTGCCCGTGATCCGTTTGGGTTCCGTCCGCTCTGCATCGGAAAACGCGACAATGCATATGTACTTGCATCCGAAAGCTGTGCCCTTGACACGATCGGAGCAGAGTTTATCCGGGATGTAGAACCCGGTGAAATGGTTGTTATATCGCCGGAGAAGGGGATTGAGAGCCATAAGGACATGTGCCAGAAGGAACATGGCAGATGCGTATTTGAATACATTTATTTCGCAAGACCGGACAGCGTGATTGACGGCATGAGCGTGTATCAGTCCCGTATCATCGCAGGAAGATGTCTCGCAAAGGACAGTCCGGTTGAGGCAGATTTAGTTGTTGGCGTACCGGAATCCGGAAATGCAGCTGCACTTGGATATTCGCTCGAATCCGGTATCCCATATGGAACCGCATTTGTAAAAAATGGCTACGTCGGAAGAACCTTTATCAAGCCGAAGCAGAGCCAGCGGGAATCCAGTGTGCGCGTGAAACTGAATGTCCTGAAGGATGCAGTCGAGGGAAAACGTGTTATCATGATTGACGATTCCATCGTGCGTGGGACGACAAGTGATCGGATCGTCAGCATGCTCAAGGAAGCCGGTGCGAAGGAAGTGCATGTGCGGATTTCATCCCCACCATTTTTGTATCCATGTTATTTCGGAACGGATGTGCCGGATAGCGACCAGCTGATCGCATACAATCGTACAATCGAGGAGATCCGTCAGATCATCGGTGCGGATTCGCTTGGATACTTGAAGCTGGAACGACTGCCGGAACTGACCGGAGGCAGACAGTTCTGCCAGGGATGTTTCACAGGAAAATGGCCAATTGATCCACCAAAAGAAGATATTCGTGGCGAATATGACGCATAAGGTGTATAATAGAAGAACATATGAGGAAAATATATAAATATTTGGAGGTTTTTATGAGCAGAGATAAGTATGTAAGCCCACTTTCAGAGAGATACGCAAGCAAGGAGATGCAGTATATCTTCTCCCCGGACATGAAGTTCAAGACATGGAGAAAATTATGGATCGCACTTGCTGAGACCGAAAAAGAGCTTGGATTAAAAGATGCCGATGGCAACCCACGTATCACAGACGAGCAGATTGAAGAACTGAAAAGCCATGTAGAGGATATCAACTACGATGTGGCAAAAGAGCGTGAAAAACTCGTGCGCCATGACGTTATGAGCCATGTGTATGCTTATGGCAAACAGTGCCCGAAGGCAGCAGGGATTATCCATCTGGGTGCAACAAGCTGCTATGTTGGAGATAACACAGATGTCATCATTATGACTGAGGCAATGAAGCTTGTCCGTACAAAGCTGATCAATGTGATCAATGAGCTTGCAAAGTTTGCAGATACATACAAGGATCTTCCAACACTGGCATTCACACATTTCCAGCCTGCACAGCCAACGACAGTTGGAAAGCGTGCAACACTCTGGATGCAGGAGCTGTTGCTGGATTTAGCAGACCTTGAATATATGATCGGTCAGCAGAAGCTGCTTGGGTGCAAAGGTACAACCGGTACACAGGCAAGTTTCCTTGAGCTGTTTGAGGGTGACCATGAGACAGTCAAGAAAATTGATGGAAAGATCGCAGAGAAGATGGGATTTGCAGCATGTTATCCGGTTTCCGGACAGACTTATTCCAGAAAGGTCGATGCAAGAGTTTTAAATGTACTTTCCGGTATCGCAATGTCTGCCCATAAGTTCTCAAACGATATCCGTCTCCTGCAGCACTTAAAGGAAGTGGAAGAGCCGTTCGAGAAGAACCAGATTGGTTCCTCTGCGATGGCGTATAAGCGGAATCCTATGCGGAGTGAGCGTATCGCATCCCTGTCAGACTATGTGATGGCAGATGCCTTAAATCCGGCAATCGTGGCTAGTACACAGTGGTTTGAGCGTACACTGGATGATTCTGCGAACAAGCGGATCTCTGTACCGGAAGCATTCCTTGCCATCGATGGTATTCTGGATCTTTACTTAAATGTCGTAGACGGACTTGTCGTATATGACAAGGTGATCTACCAGCACTTCATGAAGGAGATTCCTTTCATGGCGACGGAGAATATCATGATGGATGCCGTAAAACGTGGCGGAAACAGACAGGAGCTGCATGAGAAGATCCGTGAGTATTCGATGATCGCGGGTGAGCAGGTCAAGAAGTATGGAAATGAGAATAATTTGGTAGAGCTTATTGCCTGTGATTCTGCATTCGGCATGACACGCGAAGAGATTGAAGCATTGCTTGATCCGAAGAACTTTGTTGGACGTGCTCCGGAGCAGACAGCGGAGTTTCTGGCAGAGCAGATTCAGCCAATTCTTGATGCAAACAAAGATATCCTCGGTGTAAAGGCAGAGATTAACGTATAAGATGCATAATCATTGATGCGTATTGATTTTATTGTAAAAATAAAGTAAAATAAAAAGGTCGGCTGTGGTCGGCACACTATTAATTGCAAAGTGATAAAAACGGAGGTAACAGGTTAGACTATGGTACAGGCAGTAGTAGGCGCCAATTGGGGTGACGAAGGAAAAGGTAAAATTACAGACATGCTCGCAGAGAAGGCAGATATTATCGTGCGTTTTCAGGGTGGAGCAAATGCAGGTCATACAATCGTAAATAACTATGGAAAGTTTGCATTGCATACACTTCCTTCTGGCGTATTTTATGACCATACAACCAGCATTATCGGAAATGGTGTTGCACTGAATATCCCGGTACTGTTCAACGAAGTAAAATCAATTACAGACAAGGGAGTTCCGATGCCGAAGATTCTCGTATCGGACCGTGCACAGATGGTAATGCCATATCATGTATTGTTCGATGCATATGAAGAGGAGAGACTGGCAGGAAAGTCTTTCGGCTCTACAAAGTCTGGTATTGCACCGTTTTATTCAGATAAATATGCAAAGATTGGTTTTCAGGTAAGTGAGCTGTTTGACGATGAGGCAGCCTTGCGCGACAAGATTGAGCGTGTGATCGCATCGAAGAACGTATTGTTAGAGTATCTGTACAAGAAGCCGCTTCTGACCGTGGATGAAGTGTACAACACATTGATGGAGTATAAGGAGATGGTTGCTCCGTTCGTATGTGATGTATCTGCTTATTTGTATCAGGCAATCAAGGACGGAAAGCATATCCTCTTAGAGGGACAGCTCGGTTCCATGAAGGATCCGGATCACGGTATCTATCCGATGGTAACATCTTCTTCCACACTGGCTGCTTATGGCGCGATTGGAGCAGGTATTCCTCCATATGAGATCAAGCAGATCGTAACAGTATGTAAGGCATATTCATCCGCTGTTGGAGCAGGTGAATTTGTCAGTGAGATATTCGGAGAAGAAGCGGATGAGCTTCGCCGCCGTGGTGGTGATGGAGGCGAGTTCGGTGCGACAACCGGACGTCCAAGACGTATGGGATGGTTTGACTGTGTGGCATCGAAGTATGGCTGTCGTATCCAGGGTACAACCGATGTTGCATTTACAGTATTGGATGTACTTGGTTATCTCGATGAGATTCCGGTCTGTGTCGGTTATGACATCGACGGAGAGGTAACAACGGACTTCCCGACAACTGCAAAGTTAAAGAAAGCAAAGCCTGTATATAAGGTGCTTCCGGGATGGAAACAGGATATCCGGGGAATCAAGAAGTACGAGGATCTTCCGGAGAACTGCCGGAAATATATCGAGTTTATCGAGGAACAGATTGGATTCCCGATTACGATGGTTTCCAACGGACCAAAGAGATCCGATATTATCTATCGTGGATTTAACAACTAAATTTAACAACTAAGAAATAAAAGACAAAGGCTGTTGCACCATCGCTTTGGTGCAGCAGTTTTTTAATAGAGAGGTTTATTCTATGAGAAATCTGACAATGTTGATGGACTATTACGAACTGACAATGTCCAATGGATACTTTGAAAAAGGGTTCAAAGATAAGATGGTTGTATTCGATATGTTCTACCGGAAGAATCCGGACAATGGTGGATTTGTTGTATCTGCCGGATTGGAACAATTGATCGAATATATCGAGAATATGCATTTTTCCGGAGAAGATATCGAGTTTCTGAGGAGCAAGGGCGAGTTCTCAGAAGGGTTCCTGCAGTATCTGGCGGATTTTAAGTTTACAGGAAATATCGATGCGCTGCCGGAGGGAACAATCTGCTATCCGAATACTCCGCTTGTCACGGTGACAGCGCCGGTGATCGAGGCACAGCTGATCGAGACGATGCTGCTTCTTACGATGAATTTCCAGTCACTCATTGCGACGAAAGCATCCCGTATCTGCCGGACGGCAGCCGAGAGCGGTGCGGTCGTGATGGAGTTCGGTGCGAGACGTGCACATGGGGGTGATGCGGCAATCCTCGGTGCGAGAGCTGCGTATATCGGTGGCGCGGCTGCGACGGCAACGGTCATGGCAGATGAGCAGTTTGGTGTGCCGGCGATTGGTACGATGGCACATAGCTGGATCCAGTTTTTTGACAATGAATATGAAGCATTTAAAGCGTATGCAGAGGTGTATCCTGACAACTGTACACTGCTGATCGATACCTATGATATCTTAAATAGTGGTCTGGTGAATGCCATCCGCGTGGCAAAGGAAGTGTTGGAGCCTGCCGGAAAACGCCTGAAAGGTGTGCGTATCGACAGTGGCGATCTGGCGTATTTCTCCAAGAAAATCCGCAAGACACTTGATGCACATGACATGCAGGATTGTAAGATCGTTGTGTCGAACAGTGTGGACGAATTCCTGATGCAGTCACTGAAGAAACAGAATGCAAGCATCAATTCTTACGGTGTCGGAGAGCGTATGATCACCTCAAAGTCTGATCCGGTTTTTGGCGGTGTGTATAAGCTTGCCGCTGTGCAGAACGATGCTGGGGAATTTGTACCGAAGATCAAGATTTCCGAGAACGTTGAGAAAATCACAAATCCGGGCAGAAAGAAGCTGTGGCGAATCTACAGCAGGGAGACCGGGTATGCACTGGCAGATTTGATCACGATGTACGATGAGGTGGTAAATGGAGATGAGCCATTTGCCTATGTCGATCCGGTGAAGCCTTGGAAGAAGATGAGATTTGAAAATGTGGATGTGAAGGAATTACAGGTACCGATTTTCCGAGATGGAAAACTTGTTTATGACAAGCCGGAGCTTGATGCAATCAAGGCATATGTGACAGAACAGCTCGACCACCAGATTTGGGAGGAGGAGCAGCGGTTTACGAATCCGCACATCCATTATGTCGATCTGTCGAAAAAACTGTATGAAGTGAAAGAGGAGATGCTTTCACAGGGACAAGGGGAGCTTCACTAAAAAATATTTAAAAATAAGCGGTATCCGTTGACAGAAATTATCAGAAATATTAAGATAATTATATATGTTTCAGGATATGACATAGAATTAGGAGAAGGAGAGGAAACTCTCTACAAAGAATATGAGAAAATTTGACACCAGAACCCAATATTTCCGTTATGAAGTGCTGCGCGAGGTGGCGCGTATGGCGTGGGATGGCACACTGCTCGAAGGAATCCTGGATATTCCGATGAAGATTATTCCGGGCAAAAAGCCGACGATGCGGTGCTGTGTATTCAAGGAGCGCGCAATCGTGAGTGAACAGGTTAAGATGGCAATGGGCGGCAATCCGGACAATGACAATGTGATTGAAGTCATGGAGATTGCCTGCGACGAGTGTCCGGTTGGCGGATACGAAGTCGGACAGCACTGTCGTGGCTGTCTGGCGCACCGTTGTGCGGATGCCTGTAAGTTTGGTGCTATCACGATTGATGAGCATCAGAAAGCACATATTGACAAATCAAAATGTAAGGAATGTGGTGCCTGTGCGAAGGCATGTCCGTACAGTGCCATTTCAGATTTCAAGCGTCCATGTCAGCAGGCATGTAAGATTGGCGCCATCACAATGAATGAAGATCAGGAAGCGAAGATTGATAACGACAAATGTATTGCTTGCGGTGCATGCGTATATCAGTGCCCGTTTGGTGCCATCAACGAAAAGTCGTATATATTGCAGGTCATTAATATGCTAAAGGATAGTGACCACGGAAAGAACTATAAAGTCTATGCAGCGGTTGCACCTGCGATTGCCGGTCAGTTTATCTATGCGAAGCGCGGACAGGTCATCAGTGGAATCAAGGCGCTTGGCTTTGATGAGGTTGTGGAGGTTGCGCTTGGCGCAGATATGACAACCTGGCATGAATCACAGGAGCTGCGGGAGAAGGGTATGCTGACTAGCTCGTGCTGCCCGGCATTCGTGACTTATGTGGAGAAGAATTTCCCGGATATGCTGCCGTATGTATCTTCGACATTGTCACCGATGGCGATGATCGGTAAACATATCAAGGAGCAGGACCCGACAGCAAAGGTTGTATTTATCGGACCATGTACTGCAAAAAAGATGGAGATCCGTAAGGAAACGGTTGCACCGTATATTGACAGTGCACTGACTTTCGAGGAACTACAGGCAGTGCTTGACAGCCGGGAGATTGACATTACGACATTGGAAGAGGAAAGTCTGGAGAATGCTTCTTACTTTGGACGTATCTTTGCTCACACAGGTGGCTTGAGCAGTGCTGTAAAGCAGGGTATGAAAGAACAGGGAGCAGAGGACTTTGAATTGAAACCGGTTGTCTGCGACGGTATAGAAGAATGTAAGATTGCGTTGCTCAAGCTGCGCAGAAATATGTTGGATGGAAACTTTATGGAGGGCATGGCGTGTCAGGGTGGCTGTGTCAACGGAAACGGAAATCTGACGCATATGGCGAAGAGCCGTATGGATGTAGAAAAATATGGTAAGGAAGCTGCTGATAAGACGATTGAAGGTGCGATATCAGAGTTTCACCTGCAATAAAATGTAACAGGGGGATAAACCATGGATCAGGTACAGGAAAGTTATGATGAATTTAATTTGAATTTCAGAATAGAAGATACTGTAATTGTAAATCAGACGGAGATGGAAGGATTCAATGCATTTTTCCTTGGAAACCAGTCCACCTGTCAGCAGAGCGTCGTGGAAGGTGTGCGCGTCTTGTCGTACAAGATTCCGGCAACTCTGCCGCTCGGTCAGTTTTTGAAGAAGCAGTTGTACAAGGGTGAGTTTCTCTCAATCTTGTCCAATATATTAAATCAGCTGTTGTACTTCGAAGACCGCAACATGCCGGTCAAGAAGGTGCTTCTGAACACGAAGTATATGTATATTGAACTGTCAAATCTGCATGTACAGCTGTTGTATATGCCGATTGAGAAGGATTTTGCGGATTGTAACGTCTGTGAGTTTGTGCAGAATTTTATTAGTAAGATCCGGTTCGCAGATATGCAGTGTGTAAACTGTGTTGATCAGATCCTGCATTATCTGGACAGCCGTTTGATGTTTTCCTTGCGAGAGTTCTATACATTTATTATTGAACTTCAGAAGGAAGAAATTCTGAAAGATGATATCGATCTTGGCGAAGGCGAGACAACGGTTTTGCAGCAGATGAGCTATAGCAACATTACTCCATATCTCGTTCGCTCGAGAACAAACGCGCTAATTCCAATTGAGAAGACTGAGTTCGTAGTCGGAAAGTCTTCCGAGTGTGATTACCAGATTCCGGATAACCGGAAGGTAAGCCGGAAGCATTGCAGTTTCCGTATCAGCAACGGAGAATGCTATATCCGCGATGAAAATTCAACAAACCATACCTATGTAAACGGAAAGATGATCCAGCCAGGATTTGATGTCATGCTGAAAAACGATGACTATATCCGTATGGCTGATGAAGAGTTTAAATATTGGGTAAGATAATTGAATAAGAAGTAGATATAAAAGAGCACGGCGTTTGAGGGGTTACCTCCGTTTATGAAACACCGTGCTTTTATATAATTATTCATCTGCCAGATAATGCCGCATGGATTTTAATGCATTTTTCTCTAACCGGCTGACCTGTGCCTGAGAGATTGCAATCTCGTCGGCAACTTCTGTCTGGGTTTTCCCTTCAAAGAAACGAAGCCGGATGATGTTTAACTCCCGCTCATCGAGTCGGTGCATCGCTTCCTGCAAGGCGAGAGACTGTACCCAGTTTTCTTCTTTGTTCTTCTTGTCTTTGACCTGATCCATCAGATATAAAACATCCTGCCCTTCCTGATATACAGGTTCAAATAAAGACATCGGTGTTGCGATGGCATCTAAGGCAGTGACAATGTCTTCTTTAGGAAGATCAAGCTCCTGTGAAATCTCGTCAATGGTTGGTTCCCGATCATTTTTCTTTGTGAGGATATCCCGCGTGTAGATTGCTTTATACGCGATGTCACGCAGTGACCGGGAGACGCGGATTGCGTTGTTGTCCCGCATGTAGCGGCGGCACTCGCCGATGATCATGGGAACCGCATACGTCGAAAATTTGACATCCAGTGTCTGGTCGAAATTATCTAACGCCTTGATCAGTCCGATACACCCGACCTGAAAGAGGTCGTCCGAACTTTCTATATTATTTCCTGAAAATCTCTGAATCACACTTAGTACAAGCCGGAGGTTCCCCCGGATGAATTCTTCTCTGGCACTTTTGTCGCCGGCGTTCATACGGACAAATAATGCACGCTTTTCTTCTTCGCTAAGTAATGGAAGATTACTGGTATTGACACCACAGATTACTACTTTATTTCCAGCCATGATTCGATATCTCCTGTAACCGTTATAGTCTGATACCTAAAAGGATGCACGAATTTGAGACTGGATATACAGGTAGAAACTTCCAAATTGGAGAAATTGGATTTTGCAAATCGTAAGCCAGTTATTATTGTTTAAAAAATTGCCTGAAATATTGAAACTATGGGAAGAATGTGATAAAATACCTAAGTTTGTTGTAGTTGAGTATGTATATAGAGATGAGGAAAGAGATATGCAGATTACAAGAGAAGATGTAAGAAACGTAGCAATTATCGCCCATGTCGATCATGGTAAGACAACCCTCGTGGACGAACTGTTGAAGCAGAGTGGTGTATTCCGTGACAATCAGGAAGTCGCAGAGCGTGTCATGGATTCAAATGATATCGAGCGTGAGAGAGGTATCACAATTCTCTCGAAGAACACCGCAGTTACTTATAAGAATACGAAGATCAATATTATCGACACACCGGGCCATGCTGATTTTGGTGGCGAGGTAGAGCGTGTCTTAAAGATGGTAAATGGCGTTATCCTCGTGGTAGATGCATTTGAAGGTGCGATGCCACAGACGAAGTTTGTGCTGAAGAAAGCGTTGGAACTGGATCTGAACGTAATCGTGTGTATCAATAAGATTGATCGTCCGGAGGCAAGACCGGCAGAGGTAGAAGAGGAAGTATTAGAGCTTTTATTAGAGCTTGATGCGAACGAGAAGCAGCTTGACTGCCCATTTGTTTACGCATCTGCAAAGGCAGGTATCGCATCACTTTCACCGGATGAACTGGGTACGGATATGCAGCCATTGTTCGAGACGATCTTAAAATATATTCCGGCACCAACGGGTGATCCGGATGCAGGTACACAGATTCTGATCAGTACGATTGATTATAATGAGTACGTTGGACGTATCGGTGTCGGTAAGGTAGATAATGGTACGATCAAGCTGAATCAGGACGCAATCATCGTAAACCATCATGAACCGGACAAGTACCGTAAGGTAAAGATTGGTAAGTTATATGAGTTTGAAGGTCTGAACAAGGTGGAGGTTAACGAGGCGAGCGTTGGATCCATCGTTGCAATCTCCGGTATTTCAGATATCCATATCGGAGATACAATCTGTTCACCGGATGATCCGGAGCCGATTCCGTTCCAGAAGATCTCTGAGCCGACGATTGCGATGCATTTTATGGTTAACGATTCGCCGCTTGCAGGCAAGGAAGGAAAGTTCGTTACTTCCCGTCACCTGCGTGACCGCCTGTTCCGTGAGTTAAATACCGATGTATCCCTTCGTGTGGAGGAGACAGACACCACGGAGAGCTTCAAGGTATCCGGACGTGGCGAGCTTCACTTGTCGGTATTGATCGAGAATATGCGCCGGGAAGGCTATGAGTTCGCAGTAAGTAAGGCAGAGGTTATCTACAAGGAAGATGAGAAGGGCAAGAAGTTAGAGCCGTTTGAAATCGCTGTCATTGACGTGCCGGATGAATTCTCTGGTACGGTCATCAATATGCTGAATCAGCGTAAAGGTGAGCTGCAGGGCATGGCACCGACCGGAAATGGTACAACGAGACTGGAGTTTTCTATCCCATCCCGTGGACTGATCGGTTTCCGTGGTGATTTCATGACTGCCACTAAGGGAAATGGTATCATTAATACCATGTTTGACGGTTATCAGCCATACAAGGGTGATATGAATTATAGAAGTCAGGGTTCTCTGATTGCGTTTGAGTCAGGAGAGAGCATTACCTATGGTCTGTTCAATGCACAGGAGCGTGGAACACTCTTTATCGGACCTGGTGAGCAGGTCTATGGTGGTATGGTTGTTGGACAGTGTGGTAAGGCAGAGGATATCGAAGTAAATGTCTGCAAGAAGAAGCAGCTTACGAATACACGTGCATCTGGTTCTGATGATGCACTGAAACTGACACCTCCAAAGATTCTTTCTCTGGAGCAGGCACTTGATTTCATTGATACAGATGAGCTTCTGGAGATCACACCGAAGTCCATACGTATCCGTAAGAAGATTCTGGATCCGACGCTTCGTATGCGTGCAAAGCGTGCAATGCAGAGCAATTAATCTGTAAAAACTGAATTATAAGAAAAGAATGTGAGAATTTCGTTAAAATTGTGCAATATTTACGAAATTCTCTTCTTTTTTTATGGAAGATTTTTAAGCAGTGTGGTAAAATAAAAATAACGTGTGAATAGCAGAATTGCGTTTCACGAATAAAGCAGGAGGAGGTATATATGGCTTTAACAGTTTGGCTGATCATTACGGTTTTTTTGATCATTGTGGAAATCATTACACTGGGACTGACGTCGATCTGGTTCGCTGGCGGCGCGCTTATCGCGGGGCTGATCTCGCTGACCGGAGCACATTGGCTTGTACAGATTCTTGTATTTGCAGTGATTTCAGCAATCTTATTTGTATTTACCAGACCGATTGCAACGAAGCATTTTATGAAGAACATCGAAAAGACGAATGTGGATAGTCTGATCGGAAAGGAAGGCATTGTAAAACAGGAAATCGATAATATCGAGGCACAGGGCGTCGTGAAATTAAATGGCATGGACTGGACAGCACGTTCTGTGGATGGAACGAAGATTCCGACAGGCGAAAAGGTGCTGATCGATAGTATTGATGGCGTGAAGCTGATGGTTGTTAGAAAAGAAAATTCATAATTGGGAGGAACAAAATGAACGGAGCACAGATTTTAGGTATTTTTCTTGTTATTTTAGTCGTGATCGTGATTTGTAGTTCGATTCGCGTAGTACCACAGGCACATGCATATGTAATTGAACGTCTGGGAACGTACAATACGACATGGTCAGCAGGCCTTCATTTAAAGACACCTTTGATTGACAAGGTGGCACATCGCATATCCATGAAGGAACAGGTTGTTGACTTTGCACCACAGCCGGTAATCACAAAAGATAACGTTACGATGCGGATTGATACGGTCGTATTCTTCCAGATTACAGATCCAAAGCTGTTTGCATATGGTGTAGAAAAGCCGATTATGGCGATCGAGAATCTGACAGCGACAACACTTCGAAATATCATTGGTGAGTTGGAGCTTGACCAGACTCTGACATCGAGAGAGACGATCAACACAAAGATGCGTGCGACTTTGGATGAGGCGACAGATCCATGGGGAATCAAGGTAAATCGTGTCGAGCTGAAAAACATCATTCCACCGGCAGCCATTCAGGATGCGATGGAGAAACAGATGAAGGCAGAGCGTGAGAGACGAGAGCAGATTCTGATTGCAGAAGGTGAGAAGAAGTCAGCAATTCTTCGTGCAGAAGGACAAAAAGAGTCTTTGATTCTTTCCGCAGAGGCAGAAAAGCAGTCAGCAATTCTCCGTGCTGAGGCAACAAAGGAAGCAACGATCCGCCGTGCAGAAGGTGAGGCAGAAGCAATTCTTAAAGTACAGCAGGCGAATGCAGATGGTATCAAGTTCTTAAACGAGGCTGCACCGGATCAGGCAGTTCTTACATTGAAGAGCCTTGAAGCTTTTGCCAAGGCAGCAGATGGAAAGGCTACGAAGCTGATTATTCCGAGTGAGATTTCCGGCATTGCGGGACTTGCATCTTCCCTGACGGAAATCGTAACCAAAGACAAAGAGTCATAGGCAGGAGGAGATTTTGTATGAGTGATAAAATATCTGCACAACAGGAATTACTGAAAGAACTTTATAACTACAGTGCAAATATCATTCCGGGAACGGAAACACTGATTACAGAGCTCAGACATAATCGGCAAACCGATACGGATGAGTTGTTCAATCTGGTGATTCAGGGAATCAATTGGGAGATTGAAGTCTTCAATAATTGCGAAAATCTGATCAACGAGAAGGAACAAAAAATAGATAAAGCCAAAATGGCGTCCGCGGTTGGACGCCTGGGTAAAGTGTTGCAGGAAAAGGATGATATCAAGCTTGCAGCGTCTCTGGAGGTGGATTTTTTACCGTTTTTAAAGACAATGAAGAATGTAGCAGAGACAATGAATGTGTAAAAATATGTAAAATTTAGTATTATTTACCATTCGATTGAGCTTTTTGAAGAAAAATTTATAAAAATTGCCTAAAAGTGTTTCACTTTTTTAGGTTTAATGCTATAATACAAACATATTATGCTAAAAGGGGTGACATTATGATTAAAAAAGAAATGATAGCTATGCTTTTAGCAGGCGGACAGGGAAGTCGTCTGGGTGTTTTGACTTCCAAGCTTGCTAAGCCGGCGGTTGCATTTGGTGGAAAATATAAGATTATTGATTTCCCACTCAGCAACTGTATTAATTCGGGGGTTGATACTGTCGGCGTGTTGACACAGTATAGACCACTCCGGCTTAATCAGCACATCGGTATTGGTATCCCGTGGGATCTGGATCGAAGCATCGGTGGTGTAACTGTGCTTCCTCCATACGAGAAGAGTGCAAACAGCCAGTGGTATACAGGTACTGCGAACGCAATCTATCAGAATCTTGAGTATATTGACTACTACAATCCAGACTATGTACTGATCCTTTCTGGAGATCATATCTATAAGATGGATTATGAGGCAATGCTTGACTATCACAAGACAAGCAAGGCCGATATTACATTGGCAACCTATCAGGTACCAATAGAGGAAGCAAGCCGTTTCGGTGTTGTTATTACAGACGATACCGGATGTATTCAGGAGTTTGAGGAAAAACCGGAGCATCCACGTAGCAATAAAGCATCTATGGGTATTTACATATTCAACTGGAAACTGCTTCGTGAAGCTTTGACAGCACTGAAGGATCAGCCATCCTGTGACTTTGGTAAGCATATCATTCCATATTGCCATGAGCGCGGAAGTAAGATTTGTGCTTACGAGTACAAGGGATATTGGAAGGATGTGGGAACACTTGGTTCTTACTGGGAAGCAAATATGGAACTCGTAGATATCATTCCGGAGTTCAACCTCTACGAGGAGTTCTGGAGAATCTACACAAAGAGTGATCAGCTTCCACCACAGTACATTGATCCGGAAGGATCTGTGACAGAGAGTATCGTTGGTGAGGCAACGGAGGTTTATGGTACTGTACAGCATTCCGTTATCGGTTCCGGCGTTACGATTGGAAAGGGCGCAGTTATCAAGAATTCCATCATTATGAATGGTGCAGTGATTGGTGATGGTGTTGTTATGGACAAGGCAATTATCGCAGAGGGAGTTCATATTGGAGACAACGCGGAACTTGGTGTCGGCGAGGAAGTTCCAAATGAGCTTGCACCACATATCTACTCATTCGGTCTTGTAACAATCGGAGAGAATTCCGTGATTCCGGCAGGCGTTAAAATTGGTAAAAATGTTGCCATCTCTGGTGAGACAACCATTGACGAATATCCGGATGGATTGTTAAAGAGTGGATCCAGTATTATAAAGGCAGGTGAGTAGAATGAGAGCAATCGGTATTATTTTAGCAGGTGGAAATAGCAGCAGAATGGGAGAGTTGTCCGCGAAGAGAGCGGTTGCAGCTATGCCGATCGTGGGAAGCTATCGCGCAATTGATTTCACACTTTCCAACATGACAAACTCTCATATCCAGAAGGTAGCTGTTTATACACAGTATAATTCACGTTCTTTGAACGAGCATTTGAATTCCTCCAAGTGGTGGGATTTCGGTAGAAAGCAGGGAGGACTTTACCTGTTTACACCAACGATCACAGCGACAAACAGCTATTGGTATAAGGGAACTGCAGATGCGCTGTATCAGAATATCAATTTCCTGAAATCTGCGCATGAGCCATATGTGGTTATCGCCAGTGGTGATGCAGTGTACAAGCTGGATTACAACAAAGTACTGGAGGAACATATTGCAACAGGTGCGGATATTACAGTTGTATGTAAGGATATCCAGCCGGGCGAAGATGATATCAATCGTTTCGGCGTTGTTAAGCTTGCAGATGATAATCGTGTAATCAGCTTCGAGGAGAAGCCAATCGTGGCAGAGACTAATACAGCATCCATCGGTGTCTATGTTGTAAGACGACGTCAGTTGATTGAATTGCTGGAGGCATGTGCCGCAGAAGGCAGAAGCGATTTTGTAAACGATATTCTTGTTCGTTATAAGAACGTAAAGAAGATTTATGCATATAAACTGGATTCTTATTGGAGAAATATCGGTACAATCGATTCTTACTTCAAGACCAACATGGACTTCCTGAAGAAAGATATTCGTGATTACTTCTTCCGCCAGCATCCGGATGTATATTCAAAGGTAGAGGATTTACCACCAGCAAAATACAACGGGGATGCAGTTGTCAGCAACAGCTTGATTGCAAGCGGAAGCATTATCAATGGTACGGTAGAAGATTCCGTTCTTTTCAAAAAAGTTTATATCGGTAATAACTGTGTCATCAAGAATTCTATTATTCTGAATGATGTACATATCGGAGATAACTGTTATATCGAGAATTGTATCGTGGAGAGCCGTGATACACTTCGCGCAAATACAGTACATACCGGTGATCCAAACGAGATTAAGGTCATCGTTGAGAAGAATTTTAGATACGCATTATAATTTCACAAAAAGAGTTGCGTAAAAGGGGGACTAATATGCAAATCACAGATGTAAGGGTACGTAAGGTTACAAAAGAAGGTAAGATGCGCGCAGTTGTTTCGATTACGATTGATGATGTATTTGTAGTGCATGACATCAAGGTAATTGAAGGAGAGAAGGGACTGTTTATTGCGATGCCGAGTCGAAAGGCGTCGGATGGTGAATATCGGGATATCGCACATCCGATTAATTCTGAGACTAGAGACCGAATCCAGAGTCTCATTCTTGAGAAGTATCAGGAAGTAGCGTCTGAGTCTGAGGATGAAGAGTAAAATAGCAAAGGGCTGTTGCGTCTGCGACAGCCCATTTTTTCAAAATAAGTAAGGAGACGTAAGAGGGCATGGAAGAAGAATATAGCGTAAGTGTGACACAATTGATTCAAAAGATGAATCTGATCAATCATACGCCTGAAATTGATACTGATCATATATTGATTAAAGATCCAAACATGAACCGTCCGGCAGTTCAGCTGGCGGGATTTTTTGAACATTTTGATTCAGCACGTATTCAAATATGTGGAAATGTCGAGTTTGCGTATATTTCAAATATGCATACGGAGGAAGAGAATATTCAGATATTTGAAAAGCTATTTGCATTCAAGATTCCGTGTCTGATCTTCTGCCGGAATATCAAGCCATATGATTATATTATCGAGACCGGTAAGCGGTGCGGAATCCCAATTTTGACAGATACTTCGGAGACAACATCTGACTTTGTGCATGAGGTTGTAAAGTGGCTGCATGTGGAACTTGCACCACGTATTTCCATTCATGCGGTTTTGCTGGATGTATATGGTGAGGGTGTTATGATCACAGGAGACAGCGGTCTTGGTAAGAGTGAGGCAGCGCTGGAGATGATCCGGCGCGGACATCGTCTTGTATCGGATGATGTCGTAGAAATCAAGAAGGTTTCGGATGAGACACTGATTGGTACGGCTCCGGATATTACGCGGCATTTTATCGAACTTCGAGGAATCGGAATTATCGATGTCAAGAGTATGTTCGGTGTAGAGTGTGTCAAGCATACGCAGAGCATTGATCTGATTGTGAATCTGGAAGAGTGGGATAAGGATGCAAATTATGATCGCCTGGGATTGGAGGACCAGTACACAGAGATTCTAGGAAATAAAATCGTCAGTCATTCCATTCCAATCCGACCAGGACGAAATATTGCGGTTATTGTAGAGGCGGCAGCTGTCAACCACAGACAGAAGAAGATGGGATATAATGCTGCACAGGAATTGTATAACCGTGTAACACAGAATATAGCGAAGAATTCACATAATATCTAAGAGAAATAAGGAGGATATAGAGGAACATGGCAAAGTATGTATTTGGTGTAGATATTGGAGGAACAACAGTTAAGATTGGTCTTTTCACAGCAGAAGGAACGATGGTTGATAAGTGGGAGATCACAACACGCACTGACGAAGGCGGAAAGTATATCTTGGGCGATATCGCGGCATCCATCGAGGATAAGCTTGCAGATAAGCAGATTCAAAAGAGCGAAATAAAGGGTATCGGAATGGGCGTTCCGGGACCAGTCAAGGCAGATGGAACTGTTCTTCGCTGTGTAAACCTTGGATGGGGAATCTTTAATGCAGCCGATGAATTATCCAAGATCATCGGACTTCCTGTCAAGGTTGGTAATGATGCAAACATGGCAGCGCTCGGCGAGATGTGGCAGGGTGGAGGAAAAGGCTTCAGCAACATCGTAATGGTAACACTTGGAACTGGTGTTGGCGGCGGTATTATCTTAGACGGAAAGATGCTTTCCGGTGTGAATGGTGCTGGCGGCGAGATCGGACATATCCAGGTGAATGATGATGAGACAGAGGTTTGCGGCTGCGGCAGAAAGGGTTGTCTGGAGCAGTATACTTCTGCAACAGGTATCGTAAGAATGGCAAATACACTGCTTAACACAACGGATCGTCCATCTGCACTTCGGAATGTGCAGTATGTATCTGCAAAGGAAGTATTTGATGCAGCAAAGCAGGGTGATGAGCTTGCAGCAGAGATTGTAGACAGACATGGTAAATGCCTTGGTAAAGCATTGGCGCAGATTGCATGTGTTGTTGATCCGGAAGTATTTGTTATCGGCGGTGGTGTGTCTAAGGCTGGATCTATCATCACAGATACAACAGAGAAGTATTTCAAGGAATATGCATTCCATGCATGCAAGAACACAAAGTTTACACTTGCAACGCTCGGAAATGATGCAGGTATGTATGGTGGAGCCTGTGCAATTATGAATGATTAGTGTAACCTAATCGTGAAAATGACGAAGGGAAGCGGTTTTCCTTAGGATTTTTCTATATATTTTCACATTGAATAAATTTTGCCCATAAGTTATGATAAATCAGAGCTTATGGGCTTTTTTATGTTTTTTTTGCGAGGACAGTATGAGTTTGAAGATAGAAGAAATTAAAATATTGGAGCAGGAGCCGATGTGCAAACACACGACTTTTCGCGTTGGTGGGGCAGCAAAGTATTTTGCTATGCCGAAAAATACGGAAGAGATACAGATGCTGATCGCGTATTGTAGGGAACAGGCGCTGTCCTATTGCGTGCTTGGAAATGGAAGCAATGTCTTGTTTACAGATGCCGGATATGATGGCATGATTATCCAGATTGGAAGCGCCATGAGTGAAATCCAGATAGATGGAACAGAAGTATATGCGCAGGCGGGAGCGATTCTGGCACGTGTGGCGTATCTGGCATATGAGGCAGGTCTTACAGGCATGGAATTTGCTGCAGGCATACCAGGAAGTATCGGTGGTGCAATCGTGATGAATGCCGGTGCCTATGGTGGTGAGATGAAGGACATCGTATCGTATGTGGAGATATTGTCTACGGATGGTACGATACGTAAATATATGGTTGACGAGATGGAGTTTGCCTATCGGCACAGTATTATCGATGCAGATAAGATTGTGGTTGGAGTCGGATTGTCATTGGAAATTGGAGATAAGATAGCAATCCTTGACCGGATGAATGAACTGGCAGAGGCAAGACGAAGCAAACAGCCACTGGAATATCCGAGTGCAGGCTCGACGTTCAAACGCCCGGAAGGGTATTTTGCAGCGAAGCTGATTGATGACAGTGGACTGCGTGGATTTCGTGTTGGCGGGGCGATGGTATCGGAGAAACATTGTGGTTTTGTTGTAAATGCCGGACAGGCGAGTAGTGCAGATGTGCTGGCAGTGATGCAGCATGTGCAGGAAGTTGTGAATGAGAAGTACGGTGTGATGTTAGAACCGGAGGTAAGAATTATCCCATGAGATTTGTAATAGTAACAGGAATGAGCGGAGCGGGAAAATCAACGGTGTTGAAGATGTTAGAGGATATGGGATTCTTCTGTGTCGATAATCTTCCGGTCATGTTAATTGAAAAATTTGCAGAGATCGCGCATGATGATAAGCTGGAGGTTGATAATGTCGCAATCGGTGTGGATATCCGAAGCGGGCAGGCACTTGGCGAGATGTCAGTATGTCTGGAAACCTTGAAGAAACGGAACTTTACGTATGAAATTCTCTTCCTCGATGCAAATGAACCGGTGCTTGTAAAAAGATATAAAGAGACACGAAGAGCACACCCGCTGTCAAAGCATGGAAGAATCAACGAAGGCATTGTCAAGGAACGCGAGAAGATTGAGTTTTTGCGCCAGCGTGCAGATTATATTATTGATACAAGTAATCTGCTTACAAGAGAGTTAAAGCAAGAGATTGAGAAGATATTTGTGGAGGGCAAACAGTACAACAATATTATCGTGACTGTGATGTCCTTTGGGTTTAAGTATGGGATTCCAAGAGATTCTGATCTTGTATTCGATGTGCGATTCCTGCCGAATCCGTATTATGTTCCGGAGCTCCGGCCACAGACGGGAAATGATAAACCCGTTTCTGATATGGTGAAAAATTGTAAGGAATATACTGCATTTATGGATAAACTTACAGATATGCTGGAATTCCTAATTCCGAATTATCTGAAAGAGGGTAAGAATCAGTTAGTCATTTCCGTGGGATGCACCGGAGGAAAGCATCGGTCAGTGACAGTGGCAAATGCATTGTACGAGACATTACAGAAGCTTCCATATACGGTACGCCTGTATCATAGAGATATCGGCAAAGACCGTATCGTGAAAGGGGAATAGATATGTCGTTTTCATCGAAGGTGAAAGCGGAACTGCTTTCCCATATCAGTACAGGCAGGCATTGCCGGATGGCAGAGCTTGCTGCCATGATTGTAATGTCCGGTGAATACCGGGATGGTGTCTGGACGATGCGTGGGGAAAACACTATTTTGCAGGAGAAAATCACGAAGCTTACGACGCTTTTGGGTGTAGATATCAATACGCCAGATGGCAGACAGATGCTGAAGCTTATAGATCATGGCGATTATTTGTCCGTGAATCCGATTCTGGTTGAGCGGAGTTGTTGTAAGCAGGCATTCATCCGCGGAGCATTTCTGGCAACTGGATCTCTGACTGATCCGGAGAAGGGATATCATTTTGAAATCGTCTGCGACCATGCGGAGCAAGCAGTTATGCTGACCAGATTGATTCGTGATTTTTCGATTGAGCCGAAGCAGATCCAGCGCAAGAAATATTATGTAGTTTACATCAAGGATGGATCGATGATTGTCGATCTGCTAAATGTCATGGGAGCACATGTGTCCCTGATGGATATGGAAAATATACGTATCTTAAAGGATATGCGTAATTCCGTTAACCGACGTGTGAATTGTGAGACGGCGAACTTAAATAAGGTCGTAAGTGCTGCTGTCAAGCAGATGGAAGACATCACGTATATTGAACAGACAAAAGGATTAAAATACCTTCCAGAGCATTTGCGGGAGATCGCAAGTCTGCGTATGGAAGAGCCGGATACGAGTCTGGTGGAGCTTGGTAAGAAATTAAATCCGCCGATTGGAAAGTCCGGAGTCAATCATAGATTGAAAAAAATAAGTGATATAGCCAATGAGCTAAGGAGGAACCAAAATGATCAGTAAGACAGTTGTTGTGAATTTACCAGCAGATGCAGAGGCAAGACCGGTGGCTGTGCTTGTGCAGATTGCAAGTAAGTATGAGAGTAAAATTACGATTAATTCTCAGAATCGAAAAATCAATGCGAAAAGCATTATGGGAATGATGAGCCTGGGATTTGGAAATGGGGATACGCTTGAAATAGAGGCAGCTGGACCGGATGAGGAGACTGCTGTCGAGGAGATGAAAAATTATATTGAATCTGTCAAGTAGTCTTTATTGCATAAGGATTTTAACTATGGTATTATATAGGTAATTATGCAGGGGAAAGACCACAAAGGAGGATATCAGATGGGAAAGCTTAGCAGTTTTTTTAGCAAGATTCCGTTTTTGTCTGGTCTTGGCGGTAAGAAAAAATCGGCCAAGAGCAACGTGGAACTTCAATATGATAAGGCAATCAACCTGATGGAAAACGGAAATGCCGAGGACGCCGTAGAGATATTCGAAAAGATCGTTGATATCGCGATTATGGATCCGAATTATAAGAATTTCGGTACGGATGCCTTGAAAATATTAGGGGAGTTGTATGAAACAGGAAAGTATAGTAACTGTATTGTTGATGTGGATTTAAATAAGGCAACACAGTACTATGAGAAATATACGAATCTGAGTAAAGATGGTGAGATGATTTATAAGCTGGCGCAGATGCTGCTGGATATCCAGAATTTTTCAAAGGCTATTACATTCTTTGAGAAGGCAACGGAATGTGGCATTAAGGCGGCGTATATGAATCTCGGTAGTATCTATGAGAACGGTCTGAATCGTGTTGACCAGTATGGAAATAAGAGTGATTTTGTCGTACCGGTGGATTACGAGAAAGCGATGTCCTGGTACAAGAAACTTGCGGATATGGGTGATACGAAGGCAAAATCGGCTTATGAACGTGTCGAGTACGCAAGCCAGCATACAGATAGTATTGAGTTTGAAGAGAAGGATAAGCTCTATACAGAGATCGCGGAAGCGAGACGTGCAAAGGGCAAGGAACCGAAATACAAGGCGATTGATCCGGCGCGTCTGCAGTATCAGTATACATATGTACATAATCAGGTTGATGGATATATCCACAAGCTTCCGAAGGACTGGGTGAAGACGATTAACAGTGATACCGATGAGGAGTATTATGCACCAAGTCTTACATACAAGGACTTTGCGATGTATGTAAGCTATGACAGTATTCCGAGAGATTCCAAGAAGACGCTGGAGAATTATCTTCGTTATTGTAATGATGCATTTGACGAGGAATTGCAGTTGAAGGCATATATCACAGAGTATGCAGATGGTATCTGTACGACGTTCTATCACAAGGAGATGGAGAAGGGTATTGTAACATTTGCCTTCTATCAGGGTAAGCGGCTTGCATGTATGCGTTTTGTATGTGCATCCATGGAGATTATCGAACAGTATGAGGAGATTATCTTCGAGACAGCGAACTCGTTTGCGTTCGTCGACCCGACACTTGTCAGTGACCAGAGTCTGAACCGTAAGGATAACCAGTATTACAGTGAGGCACTGTATTGTTATTATTTGGAGGACTATGAGGGCGCGATGGCGGCTGCGAAGCAGGCGTTGAAGCTGGGAAGTATCAAGGCTAGTTATCTGTTGATTGAATTGTATTACGATGAGGATTCACCGTATAAGGATCTCGAGAAGACAATTAGTTATGCAAAGCAGTTGTTTGATGCGACGAAGGATCCGGATCTGGCATTCCTGCTCGGTAACATCTATGATCAGAAGATGAAAGATTACATGAAGGCGCTCAATTGGTATGAGACAGCACATCGTCTCGGACATCGACGGGTTGCATTCTATCTGGGACGTTTTTATTACTATGGTGTGCTTCGTACGAAGCGGGATGGTATCAAGGCGTTAGAGTATTTCAAGGAAGCACAGGCAAATGGTATTCTGGAGGCGGAAGCGTATATCAAGGATATTCAGGAGCTTGGCAACGAGGATCTGCAGCGCTCTGTAGAAACATGGGAGCGTTCGGTAGAAGCCGGAAGCGGACCTGCAGCTTTGAAGGTTGCGCTGTATAAGCAGAGCCAGGTGTTCTATATTGCTAATTCCTATGAGATCGAGAAAGCATTTTTGGAAGCCCTTGGTCTGGGAAGTTATCAGGCAGCTTACGAGCTTGGTAAGATCTACCAGCAGCAGGAGGCGGACGAGAATTATCATGGAGAGATTAAGAGTATCAAGTATTTTGAGAAGGCTTACGACCATGGATATGAGGATTTTGATAAGGACAACCTCTTCAAGGTAATTGAGTATAAGGCCGGCAAGACAGACGATATGAGCAAGCAGATCGAGCTTTATATGCACAGTGCAAAGCAGGCGTATGTTCCGGCTGTGAAGAAGATTGTAGAGATGGTAGCCTATATTACACCGGGCATTGTGGATCTGTATAACGAGTTGTGCGAGATTGCGGAGACAGGCGATGACAGTGCGATTATCTCCATGAATATGCTGGAGAAGAAGTATACAGACCTTGTAATCAAGCAGCCGACGAGTGGACAGAAGGTTATCGAGAACAAGTTCTTCCGCCTGTGTGTTCCGAAGGAGAGTACGGCTGTGATTAATGATGAGGGTGGTACGATTAAGCTTGCAGATTCCGTTGTGGAGTTTGCAGTTGCGGAGATGCCGGTCAGTGCAGATCAGGAGGAGGATTATCTGAAGATCTACAAGTTGATCCTGTCAGAGTATCTGCCGGACGAGAATGCTGAGATTATCATTGCGAACTCCCGTATGATTGGTTCCGGTATGCGTGAGACAAAGAACAATGTACATTCTTACAGTATCCTGCTGATCAGCTCGAAGAACCAGTATCTGTTTAAGCTGAGTTCCAGAGATCGCCGTGAGATGATGATGTTCAAGGATAAGGTGCTTGAGATTGCGAAATCTCTGGTTGAGACCGGGGAAATCTATGTTGCGACTGAGGAAGCAAAGAAGAAGATTGGACTTTCGTTTCTGCTTCAGTCGAACGACAGTGGATTCCTTTCGATTGGAAAAGCAGAATAAGTTTACAGTTTATGAAACGCCATGCGTTTGGGATTCCCCAATCGCGTGGCGTTTTTTTATGAGCGAATCCCCGCGCATCCTGTTAATTTTGTATCTAGCCATGTGGTCAACTCATATATGATGTATTGAAATTAAGAAGTTCTAAGATGTTCTGATATAGGTAATAAACATGCACGCAACCGCCGCCAATTCGCCGTCCATGGCTCAGTGGCGGCTTACCTGAACATCGTGTTCAGGTATTGCTGTGTATCAAACAGAACATCAAGAACTTCTAAATTCCAAACATATTATATATGAGTTTGACCGCATGGTTAGATACATTTTATTAAATTGGTGTGCGCGGGTGTTTGCAAGCGTGAAAACCCACCCTGGAAGCTGATTGGTAAGTGACGGAGAGAAAACTGGGCGTGAGGAGTAGGAAGCAAGCGGAAAAACCCACGTCGTGGGTGCAGGAAGAGAAAAACAAGCGTGAAAACCCACCCCGGAAGCTGATTGATGGGGAGCGGAGAGAAAACTGGGCGTGAGGAGTAGGATACGAGCGGAAAAAACCACGTCGTGGGCGTAGAAAGAGAAAAGTAAGCGAGAAACCCCAAACTGGAAGCTAATAGGCAGGTGGAGGAGAGAAAACTGGGCGTGTGGAGTAAGAAACGAGAGGAAAAACCCATGGCGTGGGTTTGGGGAGAGAAAAGCAAGCGAGAAAACCCAAACCGGAAACTAATAGGCAGGTGACGGAGAGAAAACTGGGCGTGAGGAGTGGAATGCGAGCGGAAAAACCCACGATGTGGTGACACCCGGGGTAGAGGAAAGCAAACGAAAAAATGACAAAGAAAGTTGTCAAAATATATTGACAAGAAAACTTGTCATATGCTATATATAGATCGTGCACAAATGACAAGAATAGTTGTCAAGTATAAAAAGAGTGAGTATAAATAACCGGGCAATGCAATTATGTAAGGGCGCGGAAGAATGGAGTGTGTGATATGGAGATTGGAACTGTTAAAGCGGATAAGAAGCTCAAAATCTATACGATCAAGGGTAAGCGTGTGGATAGAGAGGATTTCCAGCTGGGCGCCCATGTGGGCGAGGCAGTACCGATTGAGGCATCCGGTGAGAATATAAAAAAAGCTGTAGACAAGGCACTGGTAAGTAACGGAAAGGTGTGCGGCATTTATCAGGAGAAAAAACTGGTCGGAATATATGTGTTTGAGAGGATTGAGGATTATTTTATAGAAGCCGGAGAGACAGAAGCTATGGCGGGTGAACGGCGGATGGAGAGTCAGGAAGCTGTCAGGAAATTGAAAGAGATTTTTGAAGATAGCAAAGCTGCGATGAAGCTTATTTTATGGTATCTGCCGGATGCGTTGTCCGACCAGAAAAATAAGATTGAGGATATGATCCGCAACTACATGAAAGGCTGTATGAGCGACGGATTCTGGGCTGGAATCGAGTGGGGAGATGAACTTGTTTACAAGAAGAATATGGATCCAAAGGAGAAAAAGAATGTTGCATTCGGATATCTTCTTGGGGCTGTTGTCGGGTTCGCTGTTGGCTGGATGGCAATGGATAATATTGCTTTTGGAATCTGCTATGCAGTGATATTTTCAAATCTGTACGGAAACATGATTTTTGGAGGAGTGAAAAATAAAAAGGTGTGGGAAAACTTTGTGTTTGTGAATCCGAAATATCATGGTGGAGAGGAGAATCACGATGCCACTGAATAATCATTTGAAGGAATACCGGTCGAAGCTCGGAGTCAATCAGCAGGAGATGGGTGCTTTGGTGCAGACATCGCGCCAGACAATCAGTCAGATTGAACGTGGCGATTATTCGCCGTCGGTCACATTAGCGTTGAAGCTTGCAAAAGCATGCGGCGTGACTGTGGAAGATATCTTTGAATATACGGAGGGTGCGGAAGATGAGTAAAGATAAGAAAACGAAGGAAAAATCAACAAAAAAGGCATTAATCATTTTGATTTCCGCGTTGGCAATTTGTTTTCTGGCGGGATATATTGTAGGTAAAATCATGGGAAAGGTAGAAAAGACGCAGAGTTTCGACGCGGTTGTTACAGCAATCCGAGCATTTGCGTTTGATGCGATTCCGATACTTTTCGCGGTTGTATCGTTTCTTGGATGCTTGCTTCCGGTAATCGCGTATACAAGATGTAGCGCATTATATAAACAGTTACAGAAAGATCGTGAAAATGATGATCTGTGGGATACGTTGGAGGATAAGTTGAATGTACCGATGATCATGTCAAACATTTTTTCGATTATAGAGCTTTGTCTGTTTTTCTGCTTCTTATATGATGTAGAAAAAGGATATGGAAAAGTGAGCGGATATCAGTCCGCGATGTGGGTGATTGCTGTTGCGTTGTTCGTGATAACGATGGCAATTGAGATTCTGATTCCGAAACTTACTGTTGATATTGAGAAAAAGTTAAATCCGGAAAAACGTGGAAATGCATTAGACTTCCAGTTTCATAAGGTGTGGATGAGTTCTTGTGATGAAGCAGAACGGTTGATTGTGTACCGTGCAGGGTATCAGGCATTTTTGAGCACACATGTAGTATGCCTGATCTTGTGTATTGTCACATTTATCTTTACATTTTTGTTTAAGACAGATATTATGGGATTTGTATATGTATGTATGATTCTGCTTGTGAACAATGTAAGTTACATGATGCGTGCAGCGAAGCTGGAGCGACGCGGGTAGGCAAGCTGGTTATTGCTGAACTAGGAGCGGCTACGCTGGAATTGGAGAAGACATGTGCTTACGAAGGAAATAATGGAAGCAGAGTAAAGATTGAAAAATGGAGGAAACGAATATGGGAATGAATTCAATTGATGCAGAAGATGATCAGTTTGCATATCGGTATGATACGCAGTTGCTGATCGACCGGAGAGATAGGGATTTGGACGAGGATGAGATCGCAGATTATATCACGGATCATATCGAGGGAAACAGCTTGATCGCGGCTGGAGACGAGGATCTGGTGAAGATTCATTTTCATACGAATGAGCCTTGGAAGGTGCTGGAGTATTGCAGCACAGTTGGCGAGATTTATGATATTGTTGTTGAGGATATGATCCGTCAGTCAGCAGGACTGCAGGGGTAGATGCCGATAGGAGAAAACAATGACAGGAAAACTGAAGATATGTAATTTCGGTAAAAACATGTTGCAGATATTTTATGTGACAACGTTGCTTGCAGCCATCTATCTGATTCTTGGCTTTTGCGGATTCTATGAGCGATGGTTTGCGAATGGTCCGGCAGGAATTACGGTAGAGAAAAAATACTGGCTGATCCGTCTGTGTATTATCTTCCTGGTTGAGATTACGATATTCTGGATTGGAATGATCAGCGTGTATCTGACATCACAGCAGCTGGGAATCCGCTGGCGTGTGTTGGGGCTTATATGTGGCTGGATTCCGATTGCGCATCTTGTGATGCTGCATATCATTATTCGGACGGTAAGACGGGAAGTAAAGTTCGAGAAGCTGCGTGCGAAGCGAAATGCTGCGCGGGCAGATAAGCAGATATGTAAAACAAAATATCCGATACTTATGGTGCATGGTGTGTTCTTCCGCGATTTTGAACACTTAAATTATTGGGGCAGAATACCGGCGGAGCTTACGGAAAATGGTGCGAAGATCTATTACGGAAACCATAACAGTGCCGCGGCTGTGCGGGATAGTGCAAAGGAATTAGAGGCACGTATCAAGCAGATTGTCGAGGAAACCGGCTGTGAGAAGGTAAATGTGATCGCACATTCCAAAGGTGGACTTGACACGAGGGCGGCGATTGCACTTACTTCCGCAGGAGATTATATTGCGTCACTTACGACAATCAACACGCCACACAGGGGCTGTGAATTTGCCGATTATTTATTAGACAATATTCCGGAGGCACAGCAAAAGGCGATTGAAAAGGCATATAATGCAGGTGCGGAAAAGCTTGGAGATACGAATCCTGATTTCATGGCGGCTGTGCATGATCTCACTTCTACGAACTGTGCAAGCTTCAATGAAGAGGTGAAGGATGCGCCGGGAATTTATTACCAGTCTTTTGGCTCGAAATTGAACCGCCCGTCATCGGGACGATTCCCGCTCAATCTGTCGTATCTGCTTGTTAAGCGGTTTGACGGACCGAATGATGGCCTGGTTGGAGAGAAGTCTTTTGCCTGGGGAGAAGACTACCAGTTCCTGACTGTAAAGGGCAAGCGGGGAATTTCACACGGCGATGTGATCGACTTGAACCGTGAGGATATTCCGGGATTTGATGTGCGCGAATTTTACGTGCAGCTTGTATCAAAGCTTAAAGAACGAGGGTTGTAGAAACGGGAGAAAACGTCTGATTTTAACTTTGACTCCGTTGGGTACGAAGTTAGTTAAGAAAAAAGAATGTGGAATATCAAAAACAAAGGGGAACGAGAAATCGTTCCCCTTTACTATGTTACCGATTAGCTTCCGGTACGATAATTTCTTACCGCTCTGCAATCGGTGTATATGCGCGGTTTTCCGCAATCGACTTGTAAGCCGGGCGGATGATCTTGTTGGCATTGATCAGCTCTTCGATACGGTGGGCGCTCCAGCCGGCGATACGGGCAACGGCAAACATTGGCGTGAAGAGTTCTTCCGGCAGATCAAGCATGGTGTACACGAACCCGCTGTAGAAATCAACATTCGGGCTGACACCTTTATAGATCTTGCGTTTGTCTGCGATGACTTCCTTCGCAATCTCGGCGACATCCATATAAAGTTTGTATTCTTTTTCCTTGTGCTTTTCCTCAGAAAGTTTTCCGACGAAAGTCTGGAATACATTCGCACGTGGATCGGAGATGGAATATACGGCATGTCCCATTCCGTAGATCAGTCCGGAACGGTCGAAAGCTTTCTTGTCCAGAATATCACACAGATACTGACGGATTTCATCTTTATCATCCCAGTCGCGGACGTGCTCTTTCAGATCGTCAAACATACGCTTTACCTTGACATTGGCGCCGCCATGCTTTGGACCCTTCAAAGAGCAGAGGGAAGCGGCGACCGAAGAATAGGTATCTGTTCCGGAAGAGGTAACAACGTGTGTTGTAAATGTGGAGTTGTTACCACCGCCATGCTCAGCATGGAGTACGAGCGCTAAGTCGAGCACCTTTGCCTCGGTATCGGTATAAGATTTATCCTGACGCAGGAGGCGCAGAATATTCTCGGCAGTGGAAAGCTCCGGCTTAGGCTGATGGATATAAAGCCCCTTCCCAAGCTCGTAGTGGCGGTATGCCTGATACGAGTACACGGCAAGCGCCGGGAAATTCGCAATCAGCTCAATGCTCTGACGAAGGACGTTTGGGACGCTGACATCCATGGCGTTTGTGTCGTAAGAACTGAGTGTGAGGATATTTTTCGCAAGAGCATTCATGATATCGGGTGTCGGTGTTTTTAATATAATGTCTCTTGCAAAATAATGTGGCAGCTTCCGGTAGGAACCGAGCAGCGTGTTGAAATCTGCAAGCTCTTTTTTGTTCGGCAGCTCGCCGAAGAGCAGAAGATAGACAGTTTCTTCAAAACCAAAACGTTTCTCGGAAGTAAAGCCTCTGACCAGATCGTAAATGTTAATTCCACGGTAGTAGAGCTGGCCGTCGATTGGTATTGTGACACCGTTTACCTCCTCAGAGGAGATGATTGTGGAGATCTCTGTAAGGCCAGTCAGAACTCCTTTGCCGTCTAAATCGCGCAGCCCGCGCTTTACCTGATATTTTGTATACAATTCGGGATCAATCACATCGTGGCTTTCACATAATTTTGCCAAACGCTCAAACTCCGGTGTGACTGCTGAAAATTCCTGTTGATTCATATATTCACTTCCTTATCTGATTTGTTAATGATGCATTGCAGACGATGAAACCAGCAAATGTAACAATGCAATAAGTACATGCTGATAGACAATGACACAGTCTGATAATTACACATATATGATATATGCGAATTTTATGCTATATGTTTATTGCGGTTTTGCGATAACTTATATACTAGCATACTATAATTTCAATATTTTGGCAAACCATTTCCCATGAACAAATTGTGAAATTTATACAAAAAATGTAAATTGAATATAAAATATACGAAAAAAAGCAGCATAAATTGATGTATACAGAATGGTAAAATAGGGGATTTGATAGATTTTTAATGAAAAATTTTAGAAATTCCGGAAAAGTTATTGAAAATTTTTATTAGGTATATTAGAATAACAAAGATACTGAATGTATTTAATTTCGAATGTATATGTTATTTTAGGAGGATAATTATGGAAGCAAGTGATTTCAGAAATGGTGTGACTTTTGTATGTGATGGTCAGCCTTGTCAGGTAATAGAGTTTCAGCATGTAAAGCCAGGTAAGGGTGCTGCATTCGTTCGTACAAAGTATAAGAATATTATCACAGGTGCAATCAGAGAGACAAGTTTCAACCCTACAGCAAAGTTCGATTCTGCATATATCGAGCGTAAGGATATGGACTACTCTTACAGAGATGGTAACTTGTATTACTTCATGGATCAGGAGACATTCGAGATGATTCCTGTTGATGAGAGCGTAGTTGGTGACGCTATGAAGTTTGTTAAGGAAGGCATGACATGCAAGATTTCTATCTACGAAGGAAATGTATTCGCAGTAGAAGGTCCTGATTTTGTAGAGCTTGAGATTACAGAATGTGAGCCGGGTGTAGCAGGAAATACAGCTACAAACGCTACAAAGCCTTGTACAGTTGAGACAGGTGCTACATTGAATGTTCCTCTGTTCATCAATCAGGGAGAGGTTATCAAGATTGATACACGTACAGGAAAGTATCTTTCAAGAGCAAAGTAATTTGAAAATTACAAATTAAATCAGAATGATCAAAGGCACGTTCCGTTTCGGAGTGTGCCTTTTTGTGTAATATGTCGTCATGCAGAAATTGTGCGATCTGCGATCCGGATAAACCCCAAATTTCCAATCATATATTTCCGCATCCCGCATATATATATGGTAGGGGTGAATGCTGTGAAAAACGAAATCTTAAAATTACTCCCCCCTTGTATTCGGTACATAATTAATCAGATTGACATAGATTATAACTCCCTGATAGAGCTTCGGTTCCGGATCTGCGAGCCGTTGATATTGGTTTTTATGCAGGGAGAATATTTTGTGCAGAATTGTGGGGGACTGACACTCGATCGAAAAAAAGCATATCGTGTAACTGCGGATGATATCCGGGGGATTATCGATGCAGTGACCGATTACTCATTGTATGCATATGAGGATGAAGTGAGACAAGGGTTTGTGACAGTGTGTGGCGGGCATCGCGTCGGCGTTGCCGGTCAGGTTGTATTGGAGCATGGGAGAGTAAGAAACGTGAAACATATATCGTTTATTAATATTCGGGTATCCCATCAGATTAAGGGCTGTGCGGCCTGCCTGCTTCCGTATGTGATTAAGGACGGCAGGCTTCTGCATACGCTGATCATATCGCCTCCGGGGTGCGGGAAGACAACAATCCTGCGGGATCTGGTGCGGCTGATATCGGATGGGAACAGTTATTGTAGAGGGATGAATGTCGGCGTGGTGGACGAACGCTCAGAGCTTGCCGCCTGCTACATGGGAATTCCGCAAAATGATGTTGGGCTTCGCACGGATATCTTAGATGGATGTCCAAAGGCGGAAGGGATGTTGATGCTGCTTCGGTCAATGAGTCCGAAGGTGATTGCGGTGGATGAGATCGGAAGCCGGGAGGATATCGATGCAATCTCGTATGTCATCAATTGTGGCTGTGGGATTCTGGCGACAATCCATGGGGATTCCATCGACGATATCCGCACGCGTCCGGTGCTTCGGAAGCTGGTAGAGGAGAAGGTGTTCGAACGCTACATCGTACTTGGACGGAGCGCAGGGATCGGAACGGTTGAATCGATCTTTGACGAGAGGGGTAATGAGTTATACATTGGTTCACTGTCGGTTGCAAATTGATCGGAATCATCTGTGTGCTTGGTGGCTGCGTGGCTATGGGGATTCTTCGCGCGATGGCAATCCGCCGTCGCGTGAAAGAAATGCAGGAATATTCCCGCGTGCTTTCCGTTGCCACAGCGGAGCTTCGATACCGGAGAGATATTCTGGCACAGGTATTTGTCCGTGTTGCAAAAAAATGCCGTCCGCCATATGCCGCGTGGCTGTCAGAACTTTCACAGGCACTCAAGGAGGTGCAGCAGGAACAGGCATATTCTTATACGGAAGTGGCTGCCGATTTTGATCAGATCTGGAGAAAGCATGCAGACAGGCTGTACGAGAGTTCCGGTCTAAAACAAGAAGATATGGAATATATATATAACCTGGGACAGACTATCGGATATCTGGATGTACAGGCACAGGAGGAAGGACTGGCGTTGCTGCAGGCAGATCTGGGACGACATATCCGAGAACTTGAGACAGAGTCGAAGGACCGCATACGGGTATCGCTTGCGGTTGGAAGTGTCGCAGGTGTGTTGCTGATTATAATCTTGATTTAACAGATGCAGGGGAATGAAAATGACGATTCAGTTGATCTTCAAAATTGCAGCCGTCGGAATTGTCGTGGCACTCATCAATCAGGTATTAAAGCATTCGGGCAGGGACGATCAGGCGTATCTTGTGAGCCTTGCAGGTCTGATTATCGTATTGACATGGATTATTCCTTATGTCAATCAGTTGTTTCAGGATATCAACACATTGTTTGGATTTTAAGGAGGCGGAATATGAATCTGGGAGTGACGATGGTATTTACAATCGTGGCAGTGATCCTGGCATTATCCTTAAAATCCAGGAATCCGGAGTACAGTACATTTATCAGTGTGGCGGTGTGCATTGTGTTGTTGTTTGTCTGCGTGTCGCGGATGCGTGTCATGCTTTCCGGAATCCGCACATTGACGGACAAGATCCGGATGGACAGCACGTATCTGGTGATCCTGGTCAAGCTGATTGGGATTGCCTATATCTGTGAGTTTGCAGCGAGTATCAGCAAGGATGCCGGATACAGTGCGGTTGCATCCCAGATTGAACTGCTTGGAAAGCTTACGATGCTGGTTGTGTCGCTTCCGGTTTTTATGCAGGTTGTGCAGACGGTATTGTCGTTGATCGATTGATGGAGGAACCCGCCAAATGAGTCTGCGGTCTACACATACAACTACATATTTCACTTGCAGATGGCTGGTAGTTGTACTGGCCATTTTTCTTTTTACACATGTCTGTATATTGGCTGCTAAGGCGCAGGAACTATCAGAAGCCATGCAGGAGCTGGATGGACAGGCAGCCATGACAGAAGCTGCGCAGGAGGCGGAGAGACAGGCAGGTGCGACAGAAGCTACGCAGGAGCCGGGCGGACAGGCAGTCACGATAGAAACAACACAGGAACCAGACGATTTGCAGACAATAACAGAATCCGGTCTACAGACGAATCCGATTTATGAATCCATTTTTGAAGAACTAAATCTGGATGAAGTGGAACGTGCGTTGCAGCAGCAGGGGATTCAGACGCCCATGCCAATTACCGAGATGGTAAAAAAACAGGTGGAGGGTGACAACAAATCTGTGTTTTCTGCATTGCTTGCGACGATCAGCAGCGTATTTTTTGGTGAGCTGTCACAGAACAAAGGACTTCTCCTGGAGCTGGTAGGTATCGTCCTGATTGGAAGCATCTTCGTGAATCTGTCGAATTCTTTTGCGGGGGGATTTATCAGTGAAAATGGATTCTATATTACTTATATGCTGATGACATCGTTGCTGCTTACTTCCTTTTCCATGGCATATTCGATCACACTTGCCGCACTTGATAAGGTATTGGTTGCGGTAAGACTGTTAGTGCCGGCGTTTCTGCTGGTGCTACAGTTTATCGGACATGCCACGGCGGCTGGTGGCACATACAATCTGGTTCTGATCGGAATCTGGCTGATACAGGCGGTGATTATCCGGCTGGTGCTGCCCTTGATTGAATTTTATGTGATTGTGGCACTTGTGAACAACCTGCAAAGGGAGGACAGCTTTTCAAAGCTGTGTGAGCTTGTGCAGAGCCTGATCAAATGGATCCTGCGGACGATCATCGTAGTCGTGATCGGGCTGAACGTGATCAAAGGATTGCTGGCGCCGCAGATGGATATTCTTGGGAAAACAGCGGTGAACCGTGCATTGACGGCGATTCCGGGAAGCGTGGTATCGGTGCTTGCAGGTACCTATCTTGCCTGTGGCATGATCATAAAAAACAGTATTGGCATCGCAGGAATCCTGATTCTGTCCGGCATCTGCCTGATCCCGGTCATCAAGCTTTTTCTTCTGATGTTCACGGTGCGGATCACAACGGCACTGATCCAGCCGATGGGCGATAAACGATATGTGGATGGTACGACGGCACTTGCAAATGGAATTGGTATGCTGATGCAGGCACTTGCAAGTGCACTCGTTTTATTTATCATAACCCTTGCGATCATGTCGGGGGCAACAAACGGAACAGGAGGATAGCTATGTTGTTTGGCTGGATGAAAAGTCTGATTTTTTATCTGTTACTTGCGACGATTGTGACGCACATGGCGCCGTCCAATCAATATAAGCAATACATCCGGTATTTCATCGGACTGGTCGTGATCGTTTTACTTGCAAGTCCACTCAAATTTCTGTTTGATTTTGGCAGTGGGGAGTTGCAGGAGCTTTTGTATGAGATAGAGCATGTGGAAGGACAGGAGTCCGTCGCAGGTGTGGGGGGAAGCATCACAGACTATTATGGTATGGGTGTCCGGGAAGGCCTGAAAAAAGAGCTTGGCAGTTATCCGGTTGAGGATGTTGCAATCATAACGGATACAGACGGGACCTTGTTACAATGTACGATTTATGTGAATGGGGCAAGTGCGACGGTGGAGATGGAAAAAGAAATAAAAAAATACATTTCGGATGTCTATAATCTGGAGGATGCTCGTATATATGTAGTAAGACGGTGAGAATATGGAGTGGAAATTTAAGAAAAATGAAAAATGGAACAAGGTAATTCTGATTGTATTATGCGGGATTTTGCTGCTTGTGATCGTGATGCCACAGAAAACAGTACAGACCACGGTGGGGCAGACTGTTTCATCGTCTGATACAACCGCTTCGTATGAGGAGCGTCTGCGGGCACTGCTTGCGGATACTTACGGTGCGGACATGGTTGATGTTTTGATCTATGCGGGGGATCGCACACAGACGTATTATGGCTCTGCAGGCACTGAGACGATCACAGGTGTGCTGATCACGATAAAAAAGGAAGCAGTTACAGGTACCACAATTGCAGATATTACCTTGGCGGTATGCGCGCTCTTTGATCTGCCGGCACATAAGGTGGCGGTTTTGGTAAAAAATTAGGGAGGTTTTTATGAAGAAAAAAACCATGAAACGAAACCAGATTATTATCGGAGCACTCACAGTGCTGCTTGGTGTGGCAGGCTACATAAATTTTTCCGGTAATAAACTGGATTTAGCACCGGGCGAACTGGAACCGACAGAATCCGCCTTTGCAGAGGAACAGACAGTCACGGATGCAAAACCGGCGGAGATCGTATCCGGAGAGCTGACTGTATCAGAACTTCCGGAGGATGAGTATATTGAGCTGAATTCGGAGGAAGAAAAGATCGGGGAAGCGGTGCTGACCTCGGCAAATGCGGCAAATAACTTTGTGTCGATCAAATTAAACCGGGAACAGAGCCGAAGCCAGAACAAGGAGACACTGCTGGAGATCATCAACGGGGATGGCATGGATGCACAGGCGGTGCAGGAAGCAACCGATGCGTATGTAAAACTGACAGAGGATGCAGAAAAAGAACAGGAGGCGGAATCAATTCTGGCTGCGAAAGGTTTTGGAGAAGCAATCGTGTCGATTGGGGATTCCGGTGTAGATGTCATCTTGAACTGTACGGATCTGCCGGATGAAAAACGTGCACAGGTTGAGGATGTTGTGACGAGAAAAACCGGATGTACGGTGGACGCCATTGTTATTACTCTGGCACAGTAGTAAAAATGTAGAAATCAGCAGAAAGCCTTGCACAGATGCAAGGCTTTTTAGTTGCATAATATACATAAATTGGGTATAATATTTTACATATGCAATGAAATAAAACAAAGAGGAAGCAGACAAGGAGGCAATTATGAGCGATATGATAAATGAAGAAGAAAAAATCGGAAAGATCAGCATTGCGGATGGTGTGGTGGCATCCATCGCAGGAATCGCTGCAATCGAGGTGGAAGGCGTTTCCAAACTGACTGGAAATATCTCAAAGGAGCTTGTTGCAAAGCTTGGAAAGAAGAACCTTGCAAATGGCGTAAAGGTAGAGATCACAGATGGAAATGTAGTTGTAGACGTTTCGCTGGAAGTGGAATATGGTACAAGCATCAAGAAGGTTTCAGAGGGTGTACAGGAGAAGGTAAAGCAGGCTATCGAGAATATGACAGGACTGCATGTCCGCGTTGTTAATGTAGTGGTATCCGGTATTAAGATGAATAAAGAATAAGGCGGTTAATTATGACAAGACGAAGCATACGAGAAAATATTTTTCTGATCGTGTTTAAAGCAGAATTCAACAATCAGGAAGAAATGGAAGAACAGATCCGTTACTCAATCAGCAGGATTGAAGAACCGGAGGAGGATCCGGAGGATGTTGCGATAACGGAAATGGGAAAGGTAAAAGAGGATGACCTTGCCTATATTGCAGATAAGGCGCATAAGATACTTTCCATGCTTCCGGCACTGGACGCGAAAATCAGTGAAATTTCTGATGGCTGGCAGATTGGAAGACTTGGAAAGCCGGAGCTTGCTATCTTGCGTCTGGCTCTTTATGAGATGCTTTATGACGAGGAAGTACCATTCCGCGTAGCAATCAATGAGGCGGTGGAACTGGCAAAGAAATATTGTAATCCGGATGCAAGCGGATTTATCAATGCGGTACTGGCAAAGGTTGAGGAACCATGAGAGTAGAAAATGGAAAGAAAATTCTTTCTGTCTGTGAAGTAAATACTTATATAGGCAATATTATTAAACAGGATTACCTGTTAAAGAATATCTGTCTGGAAGGTGAGGTATCAAGTTTTAGCAAGGGACCGACGGGGCATTTGTATATCATACTCAAAGACTGTACGACACCGGAAGGACAGAATGAGACAGCATCTTATAAAGGAATTATCAAGGTGAATGTGTGGAGAAGCATTGTGGAGAAACTGAAGCTTCCAGCCATTAATCAGGGTGATATTCTGATCGTAAGGGGAAGCTGTTCTATTTACGATGTCAAGAGTGAATATAGTGTCAATGCGGTCTCAGTGCAAAAGAGAGAAGAACGCGGCTGGCATGGCGATGCATATGCAGAGTTAAAAAAGAAGCTTGGACAGGAAGGTATCTTTGACACGGCAATCAAAAAGCCGATTCCGAAGTATCCGCGGAAGGTTGGGGTGGTAATATCAATTGGCACGAATGCATTCAAGGATATTATGAGTGTATCACATAAGCGTAATCCATATGTACAGATGGTTGTCTGTGATGCCAGAGCACAGGGGGAAAATGCGCGGGAACTGATTGTGCGCGGAATCCGAAGACTTGATGCGATGGGCGTGGATACGATCATCATCGGACGGGGTGGCGGATCAAGAGAAGATCTGGAGGTCTTTGACGATGAGGCAGTTGTCCGTGCAATTTATGAGGCGAAAACTCCAATTATATCCGGAACCGGACATGAGGGCGATACGTCACTGGCAGATGATGCAGCAGATCTGCGAGTAGAGACACCGACGGCAGCGGCGACGGCAGCTGTGCCACTGGTTGATGATATTTTACGAACGCTTCATCTGCATATGCGGACGATGAATTATCACGTGACGAATAAAAAGAATTTATACCAGACACGGCTTGAAGCCAGTGCGCGGGAACTGCGGCTTCGTATGCAGGGGCGTCTGCAGGAAAAAGAGACAAAGCTGCAGATGTATATGCAGCAGATGGCAGCGTTAAATCCAAGAGCAAAGCTTGAAAAAAATCAGGAAAAGCTTGCGCAGTACCGAATAAATTTGAACCGCGGGATTACGCTCCGCTACAGGGAATATGAACACAGGCTTCATTTGCAGTTGACGCGTCTGCATGGAAATGCACCGACGGCGAAGCTGGTGGGTGGATTTGGATATCTTGAATCGGAAGGAAAACCTGTGATGGATGCAGGGCAGACGCAGGCAGGGGATCCATTGGATATTACCCTGCACGATGGCAGAATCCATGCAACTGTCGTTTCTGTGGAGACAGATATAAAAGGTGTGTAAGGAGAATAAAACAACATGGCAGAGAAAAAGAAAGAACTGAACATAGAGGAAGCATTTGCCAGATTGGAAGAGATCAACAAGCTTCTGGAAAATCCGGATACAAATCTGAAGGATTCTATGATGCTTTATACAGAAGGTGTACAGCTTGCAAATGCCTGTAAGGAAGAACTGGCTGGCGTGGAAAAGGAGATCAGGATATTAGATGAAGTATAATGCCAAAGCAATCGAAGAGATGATAGAACCGTATATGCCAGCGGAGGAGGGACATCAAAAGACGGTGCTTGCTGCGATGAATTACGCAGTCAGGGCAGGAGGAAAGCGCCTGCGCCCGATGATGCTCCGTTTATGTTATGAAATGTTTGCCAAAGAGCCGCAGGAGACGCTTGTGCGTCCATTTATGGCGGCGATGGAGATGATTCATACATACTCTCTTGTACATGACGATCTTCCGGCGATGGATAACGATGCACTGCGAAGAGGACTTCCGACTGTGCATGTCAGGTTTGGAGAGGATATGGCAATTTTAGCCGGAGATGCGTTGCTCAATTTTGCTTTTGAGACAGCTTGTCAGGGATTTTCAGTGAAGCCGGGGGATGCCAATGTGGAGAAGGCATTTGCTGTGCTTGCAAAAAAGGCTGGTATCTATGGCATGGTCGGTGGTCAGGTGCTCGACGTGGAACGAGCAGGGCAGCTGATGGATGAAGATCAGCTGGCGTTCATCTATGAGAATAAAACAGGCGCTCTGATCGCGGCGGCATGTATGTGTGGTGCATATCTTGCGGGTGCGGAAGAAGCTGTGGTTGCACAGCTGGAGGAGGCTGCCTATGCAGTGGGACTCGCATTTCAGGTACAGGATGATATTCTGGATTTGACCGGGGATGAACAGGTGCTTGGAAAACCACTTCATTCGGATGATAAGAATCATAAGATTACATATGTGACATTGCATGGCATGGATGCAGCAAAGCAGTATGTGGCGGATATGTCTGAAAAGGCAGTTCGCATATTGGAGAATATAAGCGTATTCGACGAGGGAGCAAAGGCGGATCTGATGGAGCTTGTAAAAAGCCTGATCAACCGAGACCATTAACCGGATTGTGTACGCTGTTATATAAGACAGGGTAAGGCAATGCAGATGTTAGAGAAGATAACAAAAGAAAATGATATTAAACAGATAGATAAGCAGGATTATCCGGCACTGGCAGCAGAAATCCGGGAATTCCTGATTGAAAAGGTAAGTGAACATGGCGGACATCTGGCTTCAAACCTTGGTACAGTGGAGCTTACAATGGCGTTGCATGCAGTGATGAATTTCCCGGAGGATAAGCTGATCTTTGATGTGGGGCATCAGTCTTATACGCATAAGATTCTGACTGGCAGGAAAGATGCCTTTGAAACACTACGCCAGTATGACGGGTTGAGTGGATTTCCAAAACGAAACGAAAGCCCGTGCGATGCATTTGATACCGGACACAGTTCTACGGGTATTTCTGCGGCGATGGGATATGCGGTTGCCAGAGATTTGAGAGGCGGCGACGAAAAGGTCGCTGTTGTTATTGGGGATGGATCCCTGACCGGTGGAATGGCGTATGAAGCATTAAATGGACTCGCTCAGCTTAAAACCGGGTGTGTCGTTGTTATCAATGATAACAACATGTCCATAGGTAAAAATGTCGGAGGATTATCCAAATATCTGAATGAAATCCGACTTGGAAATGCATATAATGAGTTGAAAACCGGTGTCGAAAGCAGTCTGATGGGATCAAAGGCAGGAAAGAAGATTGCAAAAGTTTTGAAACGGTCAAAAGATAATATCAAGCAGTTTTTTGTACCGGGGATGTTTTTCGAGGAGCTTGGAATTACGTATGTTGGTCCGATTGACGGACATGATATCAATCAGATGATTACGACCTTTCAGCATGCGTTTCGCCTGGATAAACCAATTATTATACACGTAAAAACAAAAAAAGGAAAAGGCTATGGACATGCCGAACGGCATCCGGATTATTTTCATGGAATTGCACCATTTGACCAGTTGACAGGTAAGGTACTTGCTACGAAGAAAACGAGCTGTTATACCGATATTTTTGCAAAAAAAATGGTGAAGCTTGGAGAGACGCATGAGGACCTTGTGGCGATAACAGCCGCGATGGCACAGGGAACTGGATTGTCCCGGTTTGAGGAAGCATATCCGGCACGGTTCTTTGATGTGGGAATTGCAGAACAGCATGCAGTGACATTTGCGGCGGGGATGGCGGCGGCAGGAATGGTTCCGGTTGTGGCAATCTATTCTTCATTCCTGCAACGTTCATATGATCAGATCCTGCATGATGTATGCTTACAGAAGCTGCATGTGATTTTTGCAATTGACCGCGCGGGGCTGGTCGGACAGGATGGAGAGACGCATCAGGGTATCTACGATCTGGCGTATCTGTCTCATATGCCACATATGACGGTGCTGGCTCCGAAGAACCGGTATGAGTTAGAGGCGATGCTTGATTATGCCTATGCTTATGATGGACCGATTGCAATCCGTTATCCGAGAGGCAGTGCATACAAGGGACATGCAGATGTACAGACACCAATCGTCTATGGAAAAAGCGAAGTGATACAGGAGGCTTCCGGTGTGGCAGTGCTTTCCTGTGGACATATGATGGAGGAAGCAGACAGGCTGGTAGAACAATTACAGACAATGCAGCTTCCTGTGACGCTGGTAAATGTGCGGTTTCAATCGATGCTTGATACAGAGCTTCTGGATCGGCTGATGAAGACACATACCGTGTTTGTAACATTGGAGGATACGATTGTGCAGGGAGGCTATGGCGAGAAGCTGCATGCGTATCTGGCGGAGAAAAACTGTCCGGAGCAGTATGCATTTATCAGTGGTGCGATTCCGGTTCCGAGTGTGCCACAGGGCACGATTGCGGAGCTTCGGAGTCATATGCAGATTGATGCCGGACATCTGGCTAAGCAGGTAGCAGAGCAATATCAAAAGCATTTGTAAGAGTAAATGATAGAGGAAAAAAGATGGAAAAGCAGAAGAAACAACGTCTGGATGTATTGCTGGTAGAAAAAGGACTGGCACCGTCAAGGGAAAAGGCGAAGGCAATCATCATGGCTGGAATTGTATATGTGGATGGCAACAAAGAGGATAAGGCCGGAACGACGTTTCCGGAGAATGCGGTAATTGAGGTGAAGGGGAAAACCCTGCCATATGTGAGCCGCGGTGGTCTGAAGCTGGAAAAGGCAATGCAGAAATTCCCGATCACATTGAATGGAAAGGTCTGCATGGATGTTGGCTCTTCGACCGGTGGATTTACAGACTGTATGCTGCAAAATGGAGCAGTCAAGGTGTATGCCATCGATGTCGGACATGGACAGCTTGCGTGGAAGCTTCGGAATGACGAGCGGGTAGTCTGTATGGAAAAGACGAATATCCGTTATGTCGTACCGGAGGATATTGATGAACCGGCAGCATTTTCTTCGATTGATGTGTCGTTTATTTCCCTGACCAAAGTATTGCTTCCGGTGAAGAATCTGCTGACGGAGGATGGACAGGTAGTCTGTCTGATCAAGCCGCAGTTTGAAGCGGGCAGAGAAAAAGTTGGGAAAAAAGGGGTTGTGCGTGACCGGGCTGTGCACGAAGAGGTAATCCGCATGGTAATGGATTATGCAGCATCCATCGATTTTTACCCATTGGCATTGGATTTTTCTCCGGTGAAAGGACCGGAGGGAAACATTGAGTATTTATTATTTTTATCAAAAAATAAGAAAGATCAGGAAATCGTGGATGCTTCATCCATTGATATAAAAGCAGTTGTTACAGCTTCCCATGATACGTTAGATAAGGAACAGGGCAATGAATAAGTTTTTAATAGTCGCAAATACTGACAAAGATATCAATTTAAAACTTTCCCAGGATATCGTTGCCTATATCAATGAAAAAGGGGCGAAGGCGGTGGTCGTAAGTGATATGCAGCAGCATTATAATGGAACTACGATCAAGCCGGAATATTTGGAAGATGTAGAGGCTGTGATTGTGCTTGGCGGAGATGGAACCATGCTTCGTGCAGCGCATAGCATTGGAACTTATCAGGTTCCTTTACTGGGCGTGAATCTGGGAACACTCGGTTTTCTGACCGAAGTGGAAGAGTCAAACGCCTATAAGGCAATCGACCGTCTTCTGGCGGACGATTACAGCATAGAGAAACGGATGATGATTGAAGGACGTACAGGAGATACTTCGTTTTCCTGCCTGAACGATGTGGTGATCACTCGTGCGGGATTTTCCCGTATCATCGGACTGAATATCTATGTCAATGAGCAATTGTTAGACACATATGAAGCAGATGGTGTTATCGTTGCGACGCCGACTGGTTCGACCGGATATAACTTGTCTGCCGGTGGACCGATCATCAGCCCAAAATCCAAGGCAGTTGTTGTGACACCAATCTCGCCGCATTCGCTTACCTCCAAGAGCGTCGTGTTTGACAGTGCTGACCGTATACGGATTGAGGTTGTCAAGAAGCGGAGAACACAGGAGACGGAGGCAATCGTATCCTTTGATGGAGCTGACAATGTTGAACTATCTGCCGGTGAGAGCGTGGAAGTGACCTGCTCAGAACGGGAGATTCAGTTAATAAAAATGTATGATGTCAGTTTTTACAGTGTACTTCGGGAAAAAATAGGAGGCGCTTAACATGAGTAAGCAGAAACGCCAGCAGGCATTGCTGGAATTGATATCAGAATATGAGATTGATACGCAGGAAGAGCTTACCAGACGATTACAGGCACTTGGATTTGAGACAACACAGGCAACCGTGTCCAGAGATATACGGGAACTGAAACTGGAAAAGGTTTCTTATGGAAGCGGAAAACATAGATATGCTGCAAGTCTGGAGCCGGATATTGGAACGCATGCATCGTATCAGCATGTGATGACCTCCTGCATTCTTTCGATTGAGGCGGCACAGAATATTATTGTAGTGAAAACTGTGTCAGGTATGGCGATGGCTGTAGGAGCTGCAATCGACAATCTTCAAATCGAAGGCATCATGGGCTGTATTGCAGGGGATGACACATTGTTTCTGGCAATCCGGGATGGGCAGCAGGCAGAACATATAATTGGAGAGATAAAAAAATGTTGTTGACAATGCACATAAAAAATATAGCACTGATTGAGGAAATTGATATAGATTTTCATGATCAGCTAAATATCCTGACCGGAGAGACAGGTGCCGGTAAGTCTATTATTATCGGTTCTCTGGGGATCTGTCTGGGAGGTAAATTTCCAAAGGAATTGTTGCGGGATGATGCGAAGGATGGGCTTGTAGAACTTGTTTTTTCAGTAGAACAGCCTGCAATTGTGGAAGCGCTTGAAAAGCTGGAGGTAACACCGGATGAGGACGGTACACTGTTGATATCCAGACGGCTATCGCCGAATGGAAGGACTGTAAACCGTGTCAATGATACAACCGTCACAATCACCCGTTTGAAAGAGATTGCATCGTTGTTGATCGATCTGCATGCACAGCATGAACAGCAGACACTGTTAAAACCGGCAAAGCATCTGGAGATATTAGACCGCTTTGGTGGTGAGGACATTCAGAAGCTGAAAAAACAGGTGCAGGAAGATTATCATATCTACCGGGAACTCGAAGCAGAAAAGAAAAAAGGCAACATGGATGAGGCTGAGAAGAATAAGCGGATGGATTTCCTGCAATATCAGATAAAGGAAATTAAGGATGCGAAGCTGGTTGATGGTGAGGATATCCAGCTGGAGCGACAGTATAAAAAGGCAGTTAATGCAAAGGAAATCCTGCAATATGCGAATGACATCTATGCACTGACCGGATACGGAGCAGCATCGGCGGCGGAACAGCTTGGACGCGCAATTAAAGATATGCGCAGACTCACAGAGCTGGATGAGGAGCTTATCGATGCTTCCGGCATATTGGAGGATGCAGATGGGCTGCTATCTGATTTCAACCGCGAGATCAGTGAATATATGAAGGACATGGAGTTTGACGAAGGTCAGTTTCATGAGATGGAAAGCCGGCTGGATCAGATTAATTCCTTAAAGGCAAAATACGGAAATACCATTTCTGCAATTATCGAGAGCCTTGCGTCATTTGAAAAGGAATACGAAGCACTTTCTGGCTATGAGGCACATATGCAGGAAGTAGAAGTGCAGTGGCAGAGGCAGAGAGCAAAGCTGGAAGCAAGCTGCCGGGAATTATCTGAACATAGACGAGCCTTGTCTGAGAAGCTCTGTAAGAAGATACGTGAATCGTTGGAGGATATGAATTTCAACATGGTTCGATTTGAGATGCGTTTTGAGACATCTCCAAACTATTCTGCAAATGGTTATGATGATGCATGCTTTTATATTTCCACGAATGTCGGAGAAGCGATGCGGCCATTGCATGAGGTGGCATCCGGCGGTGAACTGTCGCGAATCATGCTGGCGATGAAATCCTGTCTTGCGAACCAGGATGATACACCAACGCTTGTGTTTGATGAGATCGATGTTGGTATCAGCGGCAGAACGGCACAAAAGGTAGCAGAGAAGATGTCGATTTTATCAAGGCATCATCAGGTCATCTGTATTACACATCTTCCGCAGATTGCGGCGATGGCAGACGCACATTATCTGATTGAAAAAAATGTGGAAAATGAGAAAACGATTTCCAGTATCCGGCTTCTTTCCAAGGAGGAAGAAATCGAAGAACTTGCAAGACTCATCGGTGGCGCAAAGATTACAGAGACAACCATTCATACGGTTACTGAAATGAAAGGATTGGCAGAACAGGCAAAAATAAACTGAATTACATACATTGAAATATTCGATACTAAGAGTACATGGTGGAATCTATGTACTCTTTTTTATATCAAAAATTATAAGAAATAAAATGATTTGAAATAAAGAAATGAAATCAGGAGAGGAGGAAACGATGTGAGAAGGTATCGAATATTTTTAGTTGCATGTCTGTTGGTGGTGCTTGGTATCCTTGGATATCATAACCGTGAATATCTGTTTGCAAAACAGGAGTCTGCAACAACGGCAGAACAGACAGGTTCTCTGCCGGTCGTATCCAATGAGGGAGAGACAGAGTGTATGGTCAGTCCGTCGGGAGAACCCGTGGGAATTTATGTGAAAACAAAGGGCGTTATGGTGATCGGGGTAAATGCTGTTACGGATGAAGATGGAAATACATGCACGCCTTGTGAAAATCTTCTGGCGCCCGGAGATTATGTGATGCGCATCAATGGGCAGAGTGTGGGGGATAAAAAATCTATGATGGAGCTCGTGCAACAAAGCGGAGGACGGGAAATGCTTCTGCGTGTCTGTCGGGAAAATGATTATCGGACGGTTCGAGTCACACCGGTCAGGAAAAAGGATGGTGGATATGCGATCGGACTTTGGGTAAAAGATGATATTTCAGGTATTGGAACAATCACATATACGGATGGTACACGGTTTGCGGCACTTGGACATAGCATCAATGATAACGATACCGGAATTATGTTTCAGGTGTCGGATGGTGCGGTGTATGAAACGACAATTGTGCGGATCAAAAAACCGGAGACAGATAAACCGGGCAGACTGGAAGGAATTATCAATTATACTGGACGGTATGTGATCGGGCGAGTGGAGGAAAACAGCGCTTATGGGATCCATGGCTATCTGACAAAACGACAGCAAAAGACGCATATACAGGATGTGCAGGTGGCAATCGGACGCAAGGAGGAGGTTCATGTCGGAAAAGCGTATCTGTTATCATCCGTATCAGGAGAGTCGAAACAGTACGAGGTCGAAATTGTGTCGGTAGATTCCGGAAATGAGAATGGAAGATGTATGGAATTTAAGGTAACGGATTCAACATTGCTGGCTCTGACAGGGGGGATCGTGCAGGGGATGAGTGGTACGCCAATCCTGCAGGATGGCAGGCTGATCGGGGCAGTGACGCATGTATTTGTTAATGATTCGACACGCGGCTACGGCATTTTCATCGAAGAAATGATGCAGTAAAAAATGGGAAAATTTGACTGAAAATGCTGTCAATATTTACTGTCGCAACTTGCGTTTTATTATGTATTGCCCTCGCAAAATAATGAAACTATAATATCTTTGATATCAAGATTAGAGGGGGATAGTTTTATGAAGACAAAAGTGCTTATCATAAAACATGATACGAAGGCAGCGACGGAATTAAGACAGCAGCTTGCAAGGAATAAGGATATTTGCGTGTGTGATATTATTTCAGACGGCGGAAACGCAGTTTCGGCAATCCGCACACAAAATCCGAATGTCATATTGCTGGATTTTCTGTTGCCGAATCTGGATGGACTGGCAGTGATGGAGGAAGTGAACGGCTGGGGAAACCGTGGATACCGATTCCTGTTGCAGGGGAATGCGAGCCAGATTCGATTTGCACAAAATACATGCCGGGAGAATGTAGATCATATTTTTGTCCGGTTTATTGATGAAGAATGTAATGATCCGGATCTGGAGAAAGAAATCCTGACACTTGCCCGCTGCAAGCAGACGGGAATGAGTGTATGCCAGGCGGAGGATGCAGGGGAGGAGCTTCAGACGAAACTGGAGGTCAAAGTAACAGAGATCATCCACGAGGTAGGAGTACCGGCACATATCAAAGGATACCAGTATCTGCGAAGTTCCATTCTGATGGCAGTGCAGGATATGGACATCCTCGATTCCATTACGAAACAGTTGTATCCGTCAATTGCGAAGGCATATGCAACGACACCATCGCGGGTGGAACGGGCAATCCGGCATGCAATCGAGGTAGCATGGAGCAGAGGAAACTCGGACACAATGCACGAATTGTTTGGATATACGTTACAGCAGGGGAAGCTGAAACCGACGAATTCGGAATTTATAGCATTGATTGCCGACAAAATACGACTCGAATCGAAGATGAAAAGCGCTTAGACAAAATTATCCACAAAAAGAAAATTTCTGTGGAAATGCGCTTGACAATGGTATTTTGAAATTATATCATCTTCCTATGGTTAATTTAGATTGATAGGAGGTTGGTTCCAAGAAGGGGAGGATAATATGAATACGGAGAGAATCAGGGTGATGATTGCGGATGCCGGCTATGAGATGCTGGGACGGCAGTTAGAAGCCTATAATGGGGAAAGATTCGAGATTGTTTGCTGTACAGCGGATGGCAACGAGGTTTATGATCAGGTGCTGCAGACGCAGCCGGATGTATTGTTGATGGATGTTTTCATTACCAACGTAGATGGGCTGGAGGTATTGGAACAGTTGCGGGAGAATGCATCACTTGTTGATTTAAAGATTATTTTTTTATCAACGGTGGGATCGAGCCGGATCATTAATATGGCATTTAATTTAGGTGCTGATTATTATGTGATGAAGCCTTGTAATCCGAAAGTACTGGCGAAGAGAATTATTCAGATTGCAGACCTTGCAAAGGTTGGGGAGCCGATGGAAGGAAGCGAAGAAGAGGATACCAAACTGCCAGCAGATAATGTGTATGATTATGGTATGCATTCCATGGAGAATGATGTGACAGAGATCATCCGGGAAATCGGAATTCCGGCGCACATCAAAGGATACCAGTACATACGGGAAGGTATTATGATGGCAGTCAATGATATGAATATGCTCAATTATATAACGAAGCTGTTATATCCAAGTATAGCCAAAAAGTACAAGACAACGTCCAGCAGTGTGGAGCGTGCGATCCGCCATGCAATAGAAGTGGCATGGGGAAGAGGTAAGATCGAAGTAATCGAGGACATGTTTGGTTATACGGTAAGTGCAGGAAAAGGAAAGCCTACAAATTCCGAATTCATTGCCCTCATCGCGGACAAGCTTAGAATTGAGTATAAAATGCATGCAAGCTAAAAAATAAAATCCATGCAAAGTTACGAAAGGAGATAAAGACGTGGCAACGGAAGGAACAAGAGAAGGTGGTTCCAGCATGAACAGAGGACAAGGAAAATATTTTGATCGGGAGAAACGACCAGGTGGAGGAACAAGATTCCAGAAGTCGGATCGTTCTGGTGCACCGAGGGGTGACCGGAAAACAGGTGGAGACAGACCACCGCGTGGAAATGGAAACCGATCATCTTATGGAGAGAAATCATACGGTGACAGACCATATGGAGACAGACCACCGAGAAATGAGCGTCCAAACCGAAACTACGGAGGTGCTCCTAAGTTTCCGAAAAAGGATGAGGATGAGGAAGACAGAGGCAGAAGAAGTAAACCATCCCGTCCAAAGGAGAATAAACCGACGATGGCAATTCCGGACAAGAATAAAGTCCAGATGCGCTTAGAGAAGGAACAGAAATCAGTAAAAAAGAAGCAGAACAATAAAAAACGGGAATCCAGTCGTCCGCAGCCAAAGCAGAAGCGTTCCAGCAACATCAATTATACGAAAAACTATGCAAATGGCGCATATGATGATTATGAGGATTTTGATGATTGGGAATAAAAAGCGCAGGCACCATACAGCAGTTGTATGGTGCCTTTTTGCGTGTTTGTATGCATTGGTTTTACTTGTGTTGGAGAAATGAATGTGATATGATACTTTTATCTGTGGAATTTGTGATATACATGGAGGAATATTTTGGACGAGAATAATCTGGATAGTCTGTTGGATGAATTATCAGCCATGGACGGAGAATTGAATGAGAATATCGATATAGATTCCGGCGTGGATGTCGATGCAGATGATATGGACGACATTTCTCTGGATGAACTTGATCATCTGGATGGCATGGATCTGGGGGATCTGGACTTTGATGATATTGACTTTGATGATGTCGATATCACGAACCTGGATGCGGGTGCCAATCCGGTTATCAAGAAGAAACCACAGGTGAAAGAGCCGGAGGATATGAATCTGGATGCACTGATTGAGAAAGCAAATCAGGAGAGTGTGAAGCCAGAGCCACAAAAAGAAGAACCGGCAGAACCAATGGACAATACAGATGTCTTTGGTGAAGCAGATTTGCAGATGCAGGAGGATACTGCACTGCCGGAGGGCGTGTTTGATGATGCGTTATTTGGTTCGATGGATATGGGAATGCCGGAAGAACCGGGGCAATCAGAGAAAGAAAAGAACCCATACACAGCGGATGAGGACAGCCTGGATGCGTTGTTGCAGTCATCTATGGCAGAGAGCCTGTTGAGCGGGGATCTGGCAGATATCGAGGATATCGGTGAAAAACTGGAGAAAACGGCAAAAAAGAGCAAGCAGCCAAGAAAAAAGGCAGAAAAGAAGAAAAAAACGGAGATGGATGCAGATGAGACAGACCACAAGAAGAAAACGATTTCCGAGATTCTTTTTGGTGAGCCGGATGAGGATGATATAGAAGAGGAAGCTTTATTCAAGGAGAAGAAAGCGAAGAAGGAAGCAGAAAAGAAGAAAAAACAGGCAGAACGGGAAGCAAAAAAAGAGGAAAAAGATGCAGCCAGACAGGAGATGCTTACCGCGAAGCAGGCGAAGGATAAAGCAAAGCAGAAGGAAAAAACCGACAAAAAACGACAAAAAGATGAAGCTTATGCGGCGGAGCTCGAAGCGGAAAAAGATCAGAAAAAGGTTTCGACACCGACCGTCATTGTCGTATTTGTGCTGTTTTTTGCGCTAGCAGCCGGTGTTGTACTTGGTACGAACCAATTTAATTATTCGCAGGTAATCAAGAAAGCGACGAATTATTTCGAACGGCAGCGATATCGTCTGGCATATGACGAAGTATCTGGTGTGGATGTGAAGGAAAAGGATCAGGATCTGAAAGATCGTATCTATACTGTCATGTATGTGGAACGGCTCTACGAGTCCTATGAGAACAACATGAAGCTTGGCAGGTCGGACAAGGCACTCGATGCGCTGCTTCGTGGCATAGAGAAATATGATGAGCATTACGATGAGGCGGTAGAGCTTGATATCGTGAAGGATATTGATTCCTGCCGGGATAAGATTATAAATGCACTGTGGAACACGTATGGTATCACAGAGGATACGGCATATCAGATCTTAGCGATGGAAGGACAGGAGTATACCAAAACCTTGTCGGAGCTTGGCGCAAAAGCAGCGGAGACAGAGACGCCGACGGATGCGCAGGGAAAGTAATAAATGCAACTATTGACTGTATGAATGTGACAGAGGATCAGACGATGATAGCAATTTTAGATTACGATGCAGGCAACATTAAAAGTGTAGAAAAAGCAGTGCATTATCTGGGCGAAGAGGCCGTGATCACGCGGGACAAGGATCTGATTTTGTCTTGTGACAAGGTGATCCTGCCGGGCGTGGGAAGCTTTGGTGATGCGATGGGTAAGCTGCGGGAGTACAAGCTGGACCAGGTCATCTACGATGTGGTAGATGCGGGGACGCCATTCCTTGGAATCTGTCTCGGCTTACAGCTTCTATACAAGACGAGCGAGGAAAGTCCGGGGGCAACCGGGCTTGGAATCCTGGATGGTGAGATTCTCCGGATTCCGGATGCACCGGATTTGAAGGTTCCGCAGATCGGATGGAATTCCCTCGCGATTACACCGGGAGCAAAGCTTTTTGCGGGCGTGGAACAGAATTCCTATGTGTATTTTGTCCATTCGTATTATCTGAAATCGAGGGAAGAGGCAGACGTTGCAGCACGGACACACTATTCTGTGGATATTCATGCTTCCGTGGAGAAGGGCAACGTGTTTGCATGTCAGTTCCACCCGGAGAAGAGTTCAACGGTAGGACTTAAAATATTGGATAACTTTATACACTTATAAGAGACGAGGGAGGAAGAGAGTATGCATACAAAGAGAATTATTCCTTGTCTGGATGTCAACAATGGCAGGGTTGTAAAGGGTATCAATTTTGTAAATTTAAAAGATGCAGGTGATCCGGTTGCGGTTGGCGCTGCCTATGATAAGGCAGGGGCAGATGAGCTTGTATTTCTGGATATTACGGCATCTTCGGATTCGAGAAACATCGTGATTGATATGGTGCGGAAGGTTGCAGAGACCGTGTTTATTCCGTTTACCGTTGGTGGCGGTATCCGAACCGTCGATGATTTCAAGGCGATTTTGCGCGAGGGTGCGGACAAGATCAGCATCAATTCATCTGCCATCAATACACCACGTCTGATCAGTGATGCCGCAGACAAGTTCGGCAGCCAGTGCGTGGTTGTTGCAATTGATGCGAGAAGAAGAGAAGATGGAAGTGGCTGGAACGTATTTAAAAATGGCGGACGTGTCGATACAGGACTCGATGCGATCGAGTGGGCGATGCAGGCGGACAAGATGGGTGCAGGTGAAATCCTGCTTACCAGCATGGATTGTGATGGTACAAAGGCAGGTTATGATGTGGAGCTGACCAGACTGATCGCGGAAAATGTATCTGTTCCGGTGATTGCGTCCGGTGGTGCAGGAACAAAGGAGCATTTCTATGATGCTTTGACGGAGGGAAAAGCAGATGCAGCACTTGCAGCATCCCTGTTCCATTACAAAGAGCTTGAGATCATGGATTTGAAAGCATATTTGTCCGAGCGTGGAATACCGATGCGTATGTAGGCTCATATGACGGTAGAAGAAGGACGAAACAATGATTACACTGATAGAAAATGAAATCTCGCGAGAGGAATATCTGTCACTTCGTGAGCAGGTTGGATGGAAAAAACTGACAGACAGGCAGGCGGAACAAGCCCTTGCAAATTGTCTGTATAAGGTTAAAGCAGTGACGGAGGACGGACAGGTTGTCGGTATGGGACGTGTCGTCGGAGATGGCGCCGTGGTCTGTTATGTTCAGGATCTGATTGTGATTCCGCAGGTGCAGGCACAGGGGATTGGCTCACAGATTATCCGGAAACTGAAAGCATATGTGGAATCTCTGCGGGAAGAGGGAAGCACGATGATGTTATGTCTGATGTGTGCCAAGGGCAGAGAACCTTTCTATGAAAAACATGGATTTATGCAGAGACCGACAGAAGCACTTGGCCCGGGCATGATTCAGTATCTGACAGAAAAATAAGACAAAAAAACCTCCCGGTCTGGGAGGTTTTTGTTTACCGAATTCAGTGAATTAATTACTCAGCAAGATAAGGCTTTAATGCTGCCATGATGTCTTCTGTGTTCTTGTCTGTATGTACATTTAAGTCGATTGGCTTGGAAATATCCAAACTGAAAATTCCCATGATAGACTTTGCATCAATAACATAACGACCGGATACCAAGTCAAACTCAGCATTGAAACCGCTGATATCGTTTACAAAGCTCTTCACCTTATCGATAGAGTTGAGAGAAATTTTAACCTTTAACATATAGTAACCTCCTTGTATATTGTGAAAGCGAAAAATAATCTCAAAAATATATCTTTCGCACTTTTTTTATCTATGTTACTATAATAAAAGTTTACACTATAAAAGTCAAGAATCAGCAGGAGAAATTTGCGTAAAATGTATGTGAATATTTTAAATAAAAAAGTGGCAGTTTGCACACTTGGATGCAAAGTGAATCAATACGAGTCAGACAGTATGATGGATATACTGAAGAAAAACGGATGTGAGATTGTACCATTTTCACAGTTTGCAGATATCTATATCGTTAATACGTGTTCGGTCACGAATATGGCGGAGCGGAAGTCGAGACAGATGCTGCACCGTGCGAAAAAAAAGAACCCGGAAGCGGTGATTGTGGCAGCCGGATGTTATGTGCAGGCAGCTGAGGAGGCATTGGCAAAGGATCTCGGTATTGACATTCTGATCGGAAATAACTGCAAGAAGGATGTTGCACGTATTTTAAGTGAATATTATGAGGATACCTCCATGCATGAAGTCGTGATCGATATCAATCATACGAATGAATATGAGGAAATGACGCTGGTAAAGCCGAATGAACGCTGTCGTGCCTATGTCAAGGTACAGGATGGCTGTAATAATTTCTGCACATATTGTATTATCCCGTATACACGTGGCAGAATCCGCAGCCGGAAGCTCGCCGATGTTGTGCGTGAAGTGGAAGGACTGGCAGCAGAGGGCGTGCAGGAAGTTGTAATCACAGGTATCAACCTGTCTTCCTATGAGGATGAAGATGAGGCATCGCTGCTGATGTTGTTACAGGCGGTTGCCAAAGTGGAAGGTATCCGGCGGATCCGGATGGGGTCGCTGGAGCCACGTGTGATCACAGAGGAATTTCTGGATGGCATTACAGCGCTTGACAAGGTATGTCCACATTTTCATCTGTCATTGCAAAGTGCCTGCAATGAGACGTTAAAGCGCATGAACCGGAAATATACGATCGAAGAATATATGGAAAAATGCGAGATGATCCGTAAGGCATATGACCGTCCGGCGATAGCAACAGATGTAATCGTAGGATTTCCGGGCGAGACAGAGGAGGAATTTGCAACAACTGTGGCAAATCTGGAGAAATTGAATCTCTATGAGATGCATATCTTTAAATATTCGAAGCGTAGTGGTACGATTGCGGCGACAATGGAGCACCAGGTGAGTGATGCAATAAAGGAGAAGCGGAGCAATGTGCTGTTAGAGCTGACAGCAAACCAGAAGGCAGCATTTGAAGCACAGTTTTCCGGAGAATTGCTTCCGGTATTGATAGAAGAGTATGACTGTATTGACAAGGATGGAAATCCGGTGTATGTCATGAAGGGACATACCGATCGCTACATACTTGTGAAGCAGGAGACAACGAGAGAGGTCTGCGAGCAGAGTATCAATTCATTTGTGGATGTGCTTTACCGTCCGGAGAAGTCAAAATAAAAAGGCAGGAACTAGCAGATACGATTATGGCATATTGTCGTGCTTATTTACGAAAATATGCCATAATTGAAAAAATATTTAAAAAAATAAAAAAAGTTGTTGACAAACATCCATATGTTTGTTATAGTAACAAAGGTTTCAAGATGGTTCGTTGGTCAAGCGGCTAAGACGTCGCCCTCTCACGGCGAAAACAGGGGTTCGATTCCCCTACGAACTGCTTTTAAAAGGATACAGGTTGTATCCTTTTTTTTTGCTATTTTTTCCTTTTATTAAGAAAAGAATCACTTGAAGAAAAAGGCTGTGTGAGATATACTATACTACATATGATACAGAAGAAAGGGGTTAGTAGTATGGCTGTATGTGAATCATGTGGAGCAAGGGTGCAGGATGGAATAACAATCTGTCCGGAATGCGGACGCCCGGTAGTAAAGATGAAGACAAGTCTTGGCTTAAAAGGTGAGAACGGAAAGAAGCCGGTACAGCAGAGGGCATTCACACCGACAGATGATTATGGTGATATCTATGACGGAAACAGTATCGGGGGATCAGATCCTGTCAAGATTACAAAAGAAGATGTAAAGGAATACAAGGAGCAAAACAGAAAACAGGGCGGCGGAAGCGGCGTCGGAAAAGTATTTGGCACAATCTTCAAGTTCATTATATTTGCGGCGATTGTTTTTGGCATTTATCTGTTTGTAACAAAGGTTGTTTTGAAACCGGCTGGACCGGAGACCTATGAAGAAGCTGTCACAGCATTCCAGACGGCGGTAAATGAGAATGATAGTGAGAAATTACAGGCGTTAGTACCAAATTACATAACGGCCAATAAAGCTATGGTAGAGAATATGCTTCCGTATGTCAAGGAAGCAAATTATACATCTGTTAAGATCATAAAGGCAACAGAGTGGAACAGCGCGCAGGTGGATGAATTTAATGATAAGATTCAGGCGCAGCATGGTAAGACGGCTGATGCAAGAGAAGGAGCCACTTTGAAGCTGGGACTGCGTGGAAGTATGAAGGATACTAACGGAGTATTGAGACAATATATGGAAGTAAATATTGATTTCATAAAGATTAAGGGCGTTTGGTATCCGGATATAGAACAGGTACAGACGCAGTTGTTTAATCAGGAATAAAAAGATTGTATAAATAGCCGGGAGCAGAAACTTCCGGCTTATCTTTTAGTTGGAGGCGTACATGGCGTTACAGTTTATTCTTGGCCCAAGCGGGGCTGGCAAATCAGAATATGTCTATGATGATATTATACGGCGGACGATGCAGGATGAACGGAAGAATGTGATCGTACTTGTGCCGGAACAGTATTCTCTTGAAATTCAGAGAAAACTTGTACAGAAGCATCCACGGGGAGGCAGTTTTCAGATCGATGTTATCGGATTTAATCGTCTGGCATACCGGATTTTTGATGAACTGCATATCAAACCGAAAAAGGTGCTGGAGGATTTTGGTAAATCTATGCTGCTCCGGAAGGCTGCGCAGGATCATAAGGATGAACTGGCTTTGTATGCCGGAAGTCTGGATAAGGCAGGATTTATCGATGAAGCAAAATCGCTGATGTCCGAGATTTATCAATATGATGTTCCGCGGGAACGGCTGCGGGAGGCGTTGCAGGAGCTGGATGATTCTGAGGAATCTCGTGTACTTGCGAAAAAATTGCAGGATATGCTTGTGATTTTTGATGCGTTTGAGGAGAAGAAAGGACAGTCCTTCATCGTCGCAGAGCAGATGCTGGAGCTTTTAACTGCGGCGGCAGGACAATCACAGCTGATTGCCGGAAGTGAAATCATACTGGACGGATTTACCGGATTTACGCCGATCCAGTTGAATCTGATTTCGGTATTGCTGCGCAGGGCAAAAAAAGTAACAATTGTCCTGACGATTGATGCTGCAGCTTATGAGAAAAAGCATGTGGGAGAACATGAATTGTTTGCGCTCACAAAACAGACGATAAACAGGTTGCTTTTAACTGCGGAACAGGCACAGGTGGTTGTGGAACCAACGCTTTTTTTAGGGAGGGATGGCTGCAAACGATGGAACAGTGGACATCCGCTTGCGCATCTGGAGAAGAATCTGTTTCGTTATCCATATCATGTTGGACAGGATGAGGTGCAGGCAATCACAATTACGGCATATGATACGCCGGCACAGGAATTAACCAGAGTGGCGGAGCAGATCCGGACACTTGTGATGTACCAGGGTTACCACTATCGCGATATCGCGATCGTAAGTGGTAATCTGGAAGAAACAGCGGAGTTTGCAAAGCGTATATTACCACAGTATGAAATCCCATATTTTATAGATATGACAATGCCGGTAAAAAATCATCCTTGCGTGGATGCACTGACACATGTGTTGCGGGTGGTAGATGAAAATTTCAGTTATGACAGTGTATTTGCGTTTTTAAAATCCGGGGTGGTAAAAACATTGGAGTCCTCAGAGATTGAAACACTGGAGAATTATGTCCTGGCGCGGGGGCGAAAGGGAATTCGAAGCTGGAGTCAGACTTTTCAGAATGGCGATGATGAGACTGTGGATGACTTGCGGAAGGTCGTTATGGAAATTCTGCAGCCATTTTATAAAGCGGTTTCCAGAGGAAGAAAGAAGATAACTGTATTTGTCGATGCGATCTATGCATTGATGGATACACTTTCGATGGAGGAGCAGTTTGAGGATTCCGGACTTTATGAGAAGGTGTGCCAGATCTTTGATAAGATGGTAGAAATCATGCCTGAGGATGTAGTCAATGTGCAGGAGTTCGAAGAATTATTTGCGGTTGGCATGAAAGATGTCAGTCTCGGAATGGTGCCGCCGACGTTGGATATGCTTGTAGTTGGAGATATTACGAGAACTCGGCTGGGGGACATTCGGACACTGTTCATCGTAGGGGTGAATGATGGTGTCATTCCGAAAAGAACGAAACGCAGTCAGATTATCAATGACCGGGAGAAGGAACGCCTGGAGACATTTGGAATTCATATGGCACCCACGGAACGCGTAAACAGCTATACAGAACAGTTTTATCTGTATCAGAACATGACCAAGCCAAAGGATAGCCTGCATTTGTCGTATGTGTGTATGAGTGCACTGAATGACACGATGCGGCCATCTTATATTTTAGATCGAATCCGGAGGATATTTCCGGATAAGAAGGAAGTGCAGGGGGCACAGATGGAGAACCGGATCGTGACGAGAAAGTCCGGGCTGGAGGTATTGATTCTTGGAATCCGGGAGTTGCTGGAAGGCAATCATAGTCATGAGGCGGAAACCCTGCAGTTATATAAGCTGTATATGCAAACTGGAGATGCAGATATACTGGAACGGATGCAACAGGCCATACAGTACCAGAACCTTCCAGAGAAGCTTATGAAACAGGTTACAAAGCTGATTCAGTTACAGGACATGGCAATGTCTGTGTCAAAGCTGGAGCAGTATGCAAACTGTGCATATGCATTTTTCCTGAAGTATATACTGCATCTGGAGGAACGGCAGATACATGGGATTGATAACCGGAATGCCGGTATGATCCTCCATGGGGCGATGGAGCAGATGTTTTGTTATGTGCGGGATCAGCGGGATAATCAATGGGAAACGCTGTCAGATCAGGAACGGGATGCAAAGACAGAAGAATTTGTGAATGCAAATTTTGAGAAAGAATATGCCGGGCAGGAGTTGGAGCATGGACAGTATGAGGTTCTTCGAAAAAGTCTGGTACGGATTGGAAAGCGGACTGTACAGAAATTACAGTCGTTGATGGAAGATGCTTATAAGCCATGTTATTTTGAGTATGCATTCCGTAAGAAGCTTAAGGTCGGTGATGAGAAGCTCACACTGGTTGGTGTGGTAGATCGTGGAGATTTGTATGTGAATGAGTCAGAGCAGACGATTTCACTGCGGGTGATTGATTATAAATCAGGAGCACATGAGTTTGACCTTGGCGATCTGTATGAAGGTCTGGAACTTCAGCTTGCAATCTATACGGATGTGATGCGGGAACTGGTTGATCAGGATTGGAACAAAAACCGGGCGGAGGCAGACAGATACAAGATTCTGACAGACAGTATGTATTATTATCATATGCAGGATCCGTATGTGCAGGCGGAAAATGAGACAGAGGCAGAGGAGATAAGAAAAAAACAGTTCACCTATAAGGGGCTTGGACGTGAAGACGCAGAGGAATTTGATACCGTGCTTGCGTATGCGGAGTATAAGGCTTCCGCACTTGCCGCACAGATCAAGAATGGTGTGATCGATAAAAATCCGATGCGGGAGGCAAATAAAACTGCCTGCGATTATTGTGCATATAAGGATGTATGCCGGTTTGATGAAAAATACGGAAACAACCGTTATCATGATACAAAACACAGCGCAAAGGAGAAAGAGCAGTTATTGGAGGAGATGCAGAAGCTATGCCGTGGACAGAAAAACAGGAACATGTAATTAAAGAGAGAGACAAGACAATTCTCGTTTCAGCAGCGGCAGGTTCCGGAAAGACTGCCACGCTCGTGGAACGGATTTATCAGAAGATCATTGATACAGAGCATCCGGTTGATATCACTTCTTTTCTCGTTGTGACATTTACGAAGGCGGCAGCTGCACAGATGAAAGAGAAGCTTTTGAAGAAACTGGAGGAGGCACAGGAACAGTATCCGGAATCGGAACATATTGCGAAGCAGAATATGCTGATTCAGAGTGCAGATATTACAACGATTGACAGTTTCTGTCTGAATATTGTAAAAGAATACTTCAGTTTTCTGAATCTGGATCCGTCCGTTGGAATTGGAGATCCGGGTATGCTGGAAATGTTGAAATATGATGTTATGACAGAATTGTTTGAAACGAAATATGCACAGCTGCAGGAACAGCCGGATACAGAATTTGGACGTTTGCTGGAGTTGTTCTGTGATGGAAAACGGGACGACAATCTGAAGGATGTAATTGACAAAATCTATCAGCAGATTACGAGTTTTCCAGATCCGTCCCGATTTCTGGAGGAAGCACGGGCGGCCCTTCGGATTGAGACGGCGGAAGATCTGAATCGTGCTGCATGGATGCAGGCAATGCTTGATATCCTGCATAAAAAGGCAACGGCATCCATCCTGTTGGCGCAGAGATGCCTTGCGCTATGTGGGGAGGCGGATGGACCGGAACAATACCGGGAGCAGATTGTATCTGATATAGAGAAGCTTCAGGCGATTGAACAGGCGGATCGTTATGCTGCGATGAAGCAGGTTCTTGATACCAAATGGGCGACACTGTCAAGAAAGAAGTTTACCGGTGATAAGGAATTACAGGAAGCCTGCAAGGCACTTCGGAAGGAATATAAGGATGAATTTGACAGCAAAAAGCTGGATGGGTTTAAGCAGTCAGAGACAGAAATATTAGAGGATATGGCGCTGTTAAAGTCTTATCTGTTACCGTTGTTGTCACTCACAGAAGAATTCATGACGTTGTTCATGGAAGAAAAGCAGAAGCGGAAGATGCTGGAATTTTCAGATATTTCCCATATGGCATATCAGCTTGTGTGTGCAGGGTATGATGCGGATGGCTGCGCGATTCCGACGGAGATTGGGAAGACAATTTCCAACCGATATGAAGAAATTTACATTGATGAATATCAGGACAGTAATTATTTACAGGAAGACATCCTGACCGCAGTGTCTGGAAAATCGCGTGGCGATTATAACATGTTTATGGTTGGTGACGTCAAACAGAGTATTTACCGGTTCCGTATGGCGCGACCGGAGATATTTGTAAAAAAATACAACCGTTATCAGGAGACGGGGAAAGAGATAAAAATAGAACTCAATCATAATTTCCGCTCCCGTGCGGTTGTGCTTCGATCCATCAATTATTTCTTTTACCAGTTGATGGGAAGTGATCTTGGTGGAATCACATACGATGACAGGCAGGCACTCGTGCCGGGAAAACAGTTCCCGGAACCACCAGAGGGTATTTCGGTTTCTGATCATACGGAGCTCTTGCTCGCGGATGTGGATGATATTGGCAATCTGAGTGAGGATGCACTCCGGCAATATGGATCCCCGGATAAGGATGCCTTAGAGGGTTATCTGATTGCCAACCGGATTCGTGCCATGATGGATGCAAAGACGGGAATGCAGGTCTATGATGAAGAACTAGACCGGTATAGACCGGTACAGTATAAGGATATTGTCATTCTGGCAAGAAGCTTGAAGGATTATGGAGACAGTCTTTACAATGCGTTGATGGCGCAGGGAATTCCGGTATATCTGGAAAAATCCAAAGGATATTTTCAGGCAGTGGAGATTCAGGTGATTATGTCGATGCTGTCGGTGGTGGATAACAGCAGACAGGATATTCCATTATCTGCGGTATTGCTGTCTCCGATTGGCGGGCTGAATGAGTCTGAGCTTGCAGAAATCTGCACATCTGTGCGCAATGCCGTATCAGAGAAGCTTTGTCTGTATGAGATCTGTGAGTATTATGCGGAAGACTGTGAGGAGACCGTGCTTGGAGCAAAGCTTTGCCGTGTGCTTTCTTTGATTGATGAGCTGAAAGAAAAAAAACAGCACTTGTCTGTGTCAGACCTGATCTGGGTGCTGTTACAAAAGACCGGATATTATGAGTATGTGACAGCGATGCCGGCGGGAGATATCCGCAAATCAAATGTGGATATGTTATTGCAAAAGGCAGTTCAGTTTGAAAATGGATATTATAAGGGTCTGTTCCATTTTCTGCGTTACGTGGATAAGCTCAAGCTGATGGAAAAGGATGAGGGCGAGGCAAGCGTGCTGAGCGAGGATGCGGATGTTGTCCGGATTATGAGTATCCATAAGAGTAAGGGACTGGAGTATCCGGTTGTGTTTGCAGCTGGTATGGGACGACAGTTTAACCGCATGGAGTTAAAGGACAATGTGCAGGTGCATCCGGATTATTATCTGGCGGCAATGGCTATGTATACAACAGGACGGTATAAACATAACACAACGATCCGAAGCATCTATGCTTCTTTGGAGGATGTGGAGATGATGGCGGAGAATCTGCGTGTTCTTTATGTCGCAATGACGCGTGCAAAAGAAAAACTGATACTCACGGGAACAGTGCGCGGAGCGGACCGCCTGCTTGCGAAATATGCGTATGTTGCAGATATGGAAGCTATGCTGCTTCCTTACAATGTCCGTAAAAATGCGGACTGTTATGCAAAGCAGCTGTTTGCCTGTATGATGCGGTACAATCAGCTGGCGGATGCTTATAAGGTACAGGGGGCAATTCGGATGGAGATTTTAAATCAGGAGGAAATCCTGACAGCGATGCTTCCGATGCAGATACAAAGCCGGCTACAGGTGGAAGAGATTCGGCGCATGGCACAGCAGACAGAGGAAAGCGTATTCTATAAGAAAAATGAAGAAAGCTTTTCTTTTGAGTATCCACATATGGCGATGACAACTCTTGGGGCAAAGCTTTCCATCTCAGATATCAAGAAGATGAAAGCGTATGATGGAAAGGGCTACGATATCAGTACAGAATTTGCGCAGCCGGATAGTGGCAGGCAGGCAAATACGAAACGGACAAACAAACAGGAAGTACGACCGCGAGGGACACTCACAGGCTCCGAGCGGGGAACCATTGTGCATAAGTTTATGGAATTGCTGCCGTTTGAAGCGGTAAATGCAGATGACGATCTGGATACATTTATCAAACAGCAAAAGGTGAATCTATATCAGCGAGGGATACTGGAGGAACGGGAGCTTGTGGCAATCCGGGAATCTAAAATCAGGAAGATGTTGCAATCTGCACTTGGATGCCGTATGATAGAAGCTGCGCGCCTGGGTAATCTGTACAAGGAACGGCAGTTTTCGGCAGGTATTCCGGCATCGGAGGTTTATGATGTTGCGGAGATGGACATGCTTGTTGTACAGGGTATTATTGATGCGTATTTTTATGAGGATGATGGTGTCGTTGTCATGGATTATAAGACAGATGCTGCGGATGAGGAGACTCTGGTTGGAAGGTACCGGGCACAGCTTGCAGCCTATGCAGAGGTGCTGGAACGATTGACGGGGAAAAAAGTGAAGGAACAGGTGATCTATTCCTTCCATTTAGATAAAATGATTCGATTATGAGGTGATAGAGATGGCTAGAACAGAGGAAGAACAAAAAGGAATTTCTTTGCTGGGAAACCAGCATGTGGCATATCCGGCTGATTATTCTGCGGATATTCTGGAGACGTTTATCAACAAGCATCCGGACAATGATTATTTTGTAAAATTCAATTGTCCGGAATTTACGAGTCTTTGTCCGATTACCGGACAGCCGGACTTTGCAACGATTTATATTTCCTATGTGCCGGATGTACGTATGGTAGAGAGTAAATCGCTGAAGCTGTATCTGTTCAGCTTCCGGAATCATGGCGATTTTCACGAGGATTGTGTGAATACGATCATGAAAGATCTGATCAAGGCGATGGATCCGAAGTATATCGAGGTCTGGGGAAAGTTTACACCACGTGGCGGTATTTCCATTGATCCGTATTGCAATTATGGACGTCCGGGAACAAACTGGGAGCAGGTCGCATATGACCGTCTGGTTCATCATGATTTGTATCCGGAGAAAGTGGATAACAGATAAGAATACTGCGAAGCAAAAAGGAAGTAATAGGTTATGAACAACAGTTTAAAAGAGGCAGAAGATTATATTAACCAGATTCCACTGTTTGGTCCCCACACAGAGGGAAGAAATAAATCCGGAAATGAAAACTTAGAGGCGGTCATGGCATTGCTTGGCAATCCACATCGTGTGCATAAAGCAATCCATGTGGCAGGTACAAACGGAAAAGGTTCTACGGTCCAGTTTCTGCGTGCCCTGCTTACGGAAGCGGGATACCACGTGCGGACGTTTACATCGCCGCATCTTGTCTCTATCACGGAACGGATCGAGGGCATATCAGATGAAGATTTTGTGTCGTGTTATCAGATTGTCAGACAGGCGTGTGAGCAGGCAGAACAGCAAAACCTGCAGCATCTTTCTTATTTTGAATTCCTGTTTGCCATGGCGGCGGTATATTTTTCCAGGCTGGAGCTTGATTTCGTAATCTATGAAACCGGGCTTGGCGGAAGACTGGATGCGACAAATGTACTTGTGCCGGTGCTGACAATTATTACAGAAATCGGGCTGGATCATACCAAATACCTTGGAACAACGATTGAAGAGATTGCAGGGGAAAAGGCGGGCATCATCAAAACCGGAGTTCCCGTTGTATACAATACCGGAAGCATCGAGGCAGATACGGTAATTCGTTCGCGGGCGGAAGCTCTTGCGGCAGAAGCAATAAATGTCGCAAATGTGGAGTATATTATCGATGAAATTACAGATAAAACCATTGATTTTTCAATGAACAATCGCTATTATAGTTACAATGGTTTGCGGCTTGATAGTGTGGCCACCTATCAGGTAGACAATGCTGTAACCGCAATTACGGCGTGTGAGGTATTGTTGGGCAGGCAGCTTGCACAGGAGAAAATACAGCTTGCACTGGATGCATTTTTCTGGCCGGGCCGGATGGAGAAGCTTGCGGACAACATCATCATTGATGGAGCACATAATGTGAGTGCAATCGAACGTTTTACCGAGAGTGTGAACGCTGGGTATGCGGATTATAAGAAAACATTGCTCTTTGCGGTTGCAGGAGATAAGGATTATGAACCGATGATTGCATATCTGATGCAGAATCTGGATGTGGAATCTGTTTATGTGACGTCTCTGGATTCGGATCGTGCGATCTCTGCAGAATACATTGCAGCACTGTTTCGTGATTGTGCAAAAAAGGTAGAGCGTGTTGTACACGTCTATGCAGATAATGACATCCGGGGCTGCTTTGCAGAGGCATATGCATCTGTGGAAGCACACGGTGGCGTGCTGTTTGGCGTTGGCTCTCTGTATTTGATAGGAAAGATAAAAGACATATGGGAGGAAACCGTATGATAAATTTTGAAGAAGAATTAAAGCGTTTCACGCCGATTCCGGAGGTGAATCAGGCGGAGGAAGCGATTTACAGTAATGATTTGAAGGATATCAGTGATATTGTCTTGCAAATGACACAGGATTTGAGAAATACAGGCAGTATACTGGATAATGCAGTATCCGTACGAGCAAGGAGAAGATAAGATGGCAACAACAATGCGACCAGTGTTGTGTCCACATTGTGGTGCACAGGTTCGGAAAAATGGATATTGTTCAGAATGTTATCTTCCTCTGTCCATGCTGAAGAAAGCACAGAATACTTCCAATTACTATTATAATATTGGATATGACCGTGCATCTGCCAGAGATCTGTCGGGGGCGATAGAATCGCTGCTGCAGTCTCTTCGTTATAACAAACGAAATGTACCGGCACGGAATCTGCTTGGACTCATCTATTATGAGATGGGTGAGGCGGTGCAGGCGATGAGTGAATGGGTTATGAGCATCAACTATCAACGGGAAAATAACCTTGCAACGAAATACCTGAAGGAATTGAAAAAAGATCCTGCCCGGTTAGAGAGTGTCGACCAGCTTGCGCGAAAGTTCAATATGGCAATCCAGTATGCACATAGCGAGGATTATGATCTTGCAATCCTGCAGCTCAAAAGTGCACTCTCAGACAATCCGCATTTTGTCAAAGGATATCTGTTACTGGCGCTTTTGTATATTGGAACAGATAACTATGAGAAAGCAAGGGTGACACTGCGCCGTGTGCTGAAAATTGACAAGGCAAATTCACTGGCAGTACATTATCTGCGGGAAATGGGAGACACTGAGGAAAACATCATTGAGATGCGGAAGCAGAATGTGGATAACGATGGACTCTTAGATGATGATTATCTTGAGGAAATTGTCGTGACAGAGGATGGCAGAGCCCCTAAAAAGATTGAGAAGAAGAGTCTGTTTCAGGAGATCAAGGCAAAGAAGGATACGAGTGTTGTACGGACGGGACAGTTTGGACAGGTCAGTCTTGCCAGGTATTCCGGATTGTATATGTTGCTTGGACTGGTGTTTGGCGTTTTACTTTTCTGTTTTTTTATCCTGCCGGGGCAGAAAAAGAAGCTGCGGGTGGAAAATGAGCAGTTGATCAAGACATACAGTGAGGAGCTTGCAGGAAAAAACTCCACCATCGACAGCCTGAGTGCAGAGGTGGATAATCTGACAAAGCAGATTGACACATTGCAAAATGGAGCGGCAAAGGGGGAGACGGATCTCCCGGATTATTCCAATGTCGTATCGGGCATGTCAGATACAGATTTACAAAATATGATAGACAAAGAGTAATCGATGATTATTCGGACATACGAAAGAAAGTGAAAATTATTTCACTTTCTTTTTCTTTGCATTTTTTCTGGATATTTGGATATAGGAGGCAGTTTATGGTGTATGAAGTGGCAAATGGTGTGCTGATTTATTACCTTCCGGAGGAGCTGGATCACTATGCGGCAGATATGCTCAAACGAAAGACGGCACATGTGTTTGATGAGGAGGAAATCCGGTATTTAATCTTTGATTTTTCGAGGACACAGTTTATGGACAGTTCCGGTATCGGACTGATTACCGGACGATTCCGAATGGTGCATGACAAGGGGGGAAGTGTTTTTGCAGTACATGTAAATGAAACAATAGACCGTATACTTTTGATGTCAGGAATTTACCGGATTTTAAAAAAGATGGACTCGCTGGATGCGATAAAAAAGGAGATGGTAAAGGGAGGATATTATGAATAGTGCAAACGAAATGAATGTGGAATTTGACAGTGCAGCGAAAAACGAAAGTTTTGCCCGTGTGATCGTGGCGTCGTTTATCACATCGACGAACCCGACACTGGAGGAAGTCTCAGATATTAAAACAGCGGTTTCGGAGGCTGTTACCAATGCGATTATTCATGGCTATGAAAAAGGTTCAGGAAAGATTCATATCCGGACGGTCGTGGAAGACCGTTCAGTATACATAGAGGTAAGGGATAACGGAGTCGGAATAGAAAATATCCGACAGGCGATGGAACCACTTTTTACAACCAAACCGGAGGAAGAACGTTCCGGGATGGGATTTTCCTTTATGGAGGCTTTTATGGATCGACTGGAGGTCGAATCGAAGCTGGGAGAAGGAACTGTGGTAAAAATGTGGAAGGAGATCGGTGCACCCGCACCACATTATGAATAAATGAATGAATGGGAACTATTTCAACAGGCACAGATGGGGAGTAAGGCTGCAAAGGAAAAAATAGTTTCAGATAACACCGGACTTGTGTGGAGTATTGCTCGTCGGTTTGTGAATCGCGGTTATGATCTGGAGGAGTTATATCAGATTGGATGTATCGGTCTGCTCAAGGCATGCGACCGGTTTGAAAGCCGGTATGGGGTACAGTTTTCCACATATGCCGTTCCGCTGATCGCCGGAGAAATCAAACGGTTTTTGCGGGATAACGGTGCGATTAAGGTGTCACGTATTTTAAAACAAAATGGGTATCAGATCAGCAAAGCAAAAGAAGCATTGCTGCATAAATATGGAAGAGAGGCCACACTCGATGAACTGGCAAGCTATACGGGACTTTGTGTGGAGGATATTGTGATGGCAACGGAGGCAAACCGGGAGGTGGAATCCATCCAGCAGACGATCTGCGGCAAGGATGGTACACAGGTCAGTCTGGTGGAACGGCTGGTGGATGAAGCCGAGTCAGAGGGGGCAGCTGAAAACATCATGAACCGGATTTTAGTCGGACAGGCGATGGAAAAGCTGGGGGAGACGGAACAGGAGCTGATTCATCTGCGGTTTTTTGAGGATAAGACACAGACAGAGGTTGCAAAGGTGCTTGGAATCAGTCAGGTACAGGTCAGCCGGTTAGAGAAAAAAATACTGATTCAAATGCGTCAGAATCTGGATTATTATAAATCAAACTAGAAGTACGATTTATATATAAAAAGTATGATTATAGAAATAAAAGTAGAATAATAAAACTTGTAGTTGAAAAAACAAACTTCACGTTGTATAATGTCAACAATAGTTGTATTTGGCGGGAGAGTATATGGGAGCACGCAAGAAGCTTGCACTGGAACAGTTTAATCGCGACAATATTTTGACGGCAGCGAGAGAGTTATTTGAGACGAAGGGTGTCCAGGACACAACGATGGACGATATCGCGTTGCAGGCAGATTACAGTAAGTCGACGATTTATGTATATTTCCGGAGTAAGGAAGATATCTATAATTCCATAGTAGTTGATTATCTCGATATCCTGATCGGTGAGATGATGGTGTATATCGAGGGGGATACCTCTTTTGAGGACAGCTATTACAAGCTATGTGAGCGGCTGGTTTCTTTTTGTGAACGATATCCGAAGTATTATGCTTCTTTGATGTTTGAGGAGAAAGCAACAAACAGCCGGAAGCAGGGTACAGTAATTCTGCCGGAGATGCTGCAGGAACTATATGGATTGATGGAAGCGCTCGTCCAAAAGGGAAAGAACACAGATGTGTTACAGAAAACACTCGATACAAAGCCGACGGTTTTGTATCTATGGTCATCCTTAAGCGGAATCATCCAGATTTCCGCACAGAAGAAAAAAGAGATCACGAAACAGACCGGGATGACAATGGAAGAATATCGAAGCTTTGCTTTTCGTACATTGTATGAATCACTTGTGCAAAAGAAAGCTTCGGGAGAGTAGTGGGAGGATACAAATGAGGGGTATGGAATGGAAGAATGACATGGAGGAGACACGGAATTATATATTTTATGTGTCTGACTATGTGGACGTGTCTGCGGGACATGCATGGAAGATGGACTGCCGGCAGGCGATGACAGAGCAGATGGTTCAGAATCTGCCGAATTGTAAAGTAATGAAATATACAGAATATCATGGTGAACGTCTGGATGCGGACAGTGTGGGAATTCTCTTTCCATCGAAGATGTGGGGTATTTCCCTCGCTGTATATGCTTTTTTGCAGAATCTGAGGGTATCTGCATCGACTTATGTGTATGCAGTTGCGATGGGAGAGGTTTTATCTGCCGAGGTAAACGGAACTGCAAATGTACGGATGGAGACACTTGGACAGTTTCAGGATATCTTTGAGCGTCGGAGACTGGGGAATATCTCGGATATCTATATTCGCTGTATTGATTACAAGCGGGAATTTACGACGACAGAGGAGAAGCTGATGTGTTCGGTTACAACAGCAGAGCGGATCACGAATGTGATGGAGGGACTGCTTTTTTACAGTATGAAAGCGGTGAAAGAACAGAAGCTGCAAATCGTGACAGATAAGCGGATGCCTGTGCGGGTAAAACATGCGGCAGAGAAGAACGAAAAAGCACCGGTTGTACAGACAAAGATTCTTCCTATGCCGAACATCAAAAATGTATTTCTGGATGATGATCTGCTATCGGAGGTTCGGATATGCCAAGCTATGTGATACATTTATCGTGTGCGGAGCGCGCGCTGGAGTTATTGCCGGAGATGGATGCACGGGAGAAAAATATTTTTTTCCTTGGAAATATGATTGCAGATATGTGTCAGGATAAGCATTATACCCATTTCTGGAACGATGCGACGTATGACAAGCTTGTGCGCCGGCCGGATCTGGATTGGTTTTTACAAAAGTATGGTGATGCGCTACAGGAACCATATGTGCGGGGGTATTATGCACATTTGTTATTGGATTATAATTTCCTGGATCTATACTGGGACCGGCATTTCCGGTTTTACAATGAGAAAAAACAACCGGAAACCTTATATGATGCGGTTACTTATGTGGAAGTGCTGGAGCAACAGCGGATATATGACCGGCAGGAATTTTTCTCCCGAAAATGGTATTACGGTGATTACGACCGGATGAATTCATATTTTGCAAATAAATATAATGTAGAATTTCCGAATTTGAATCTGGCTGAGGAAGAATGGAATCAGGTACAGCGGATCACGGAAATTGACTGGAGGTATGCACCAGACGCTATGGGGAAAGCCAGAATACAGCTATCACAAAGCATTGCGGGTGCAGAGCCGGGAATGATTCCACGGTTACAGATATTTGATCTTCCCGAACTGGAACGGCTGGTGGAAGAAATCGCAAAAAAAGTGGCAGAGATTTAAAATCCCTGCCACTTTTTTATAGACATTAAATATTGATATGTGATTTTTGAACTTCCTCAACAATCGGATCGACCTGATCGAGGAGGTTGATCATATTTTCATACAGCTGATTCTTCCGAGTGATATCTCCGGATAACTGGTTGACTGTCTCGGATACGCCAACGTAGCCATCTCTGGCACTTAAGATATCTTCCTGAATCTGGTCTGCGGTTTCGTTACAGGTGTCGACAGCAGCGGCAATCTGCTGCTGTACCTCGATTACACCGTTGACAGAATCCTTAATATTGCCGAACAACTCGGTTGTCTTTTTTACCTGCTCCTGTTCATGTGAGAGCATCCGGTTTGCTGTTTCCATCGAAGCATTTAAGTTCGAAGCATCCTCCCGGAGCAATGCCATATTGGCATTTACGGTATCGACCAGTTTCTTGATTTCAGCCGAGAGTGTACTGACCTCAGTTGCGACAACGGCAAAGCCAAGTCCATGTTCGCCGGCACGGGCAGCCTCAATCGAAGCATTCAGGGAAAGCATGTTTGTCTGGTTGGCAATGCCGATAATACCGGACATGGTTTCCTGAATCTCATCAAAGCTGTTCTGGAATTTATTTAAGACTTCTACGACATGCTGGAAGTCTTTTAATACGTTGGAGGAGCTTTCCTGTAAGCTGTCGACATTTTCATTTGCCTGATCAGTTGCGGAGAGTACGCCGCTGACACTTGTCTCAATCTGGGAAGAAACTTCCACGATATTGGAGAATTCCTGTTTGATGGAATCCATGCCGGAAGCAACCTGGTCGGACTGGGCAAGGATCGTATCGAAGGAACCCTGAATATCGGAAATCTGGCTTGCGGTCTGCATTTCTTCTTCAATCAGGGATTTTCTGTTTTCTTTCAGACTTTTCGTAATCTGGGTAATCGGCTCTAAGCTTTGCTTTAAGGCAAGACCGGTTGCGGTTTCCGTTGGAACTCCATGTATTTCTGTTTTCTTTTTAAACATCATTGTTTATACCTCCTGAGTGTAATTATTCAAATGCGGCAAGCACAAGTGTCTGATTCATATGCTGGTTGTTATACTGTTGTCCGTCTCCGACAAAAATTGCAGCAGGTGTAGCCTTGCTGAATGAAGCGGCATAGTCTGTCAGGCAGCCATCCTCTGCAAATAGGTTCAGACGGTTTGCGCTGTCAAAGCCAAGCAGAAATGAGATAGGGGATGCCTGTATCGTGTTAAGCAGTTCTTCATGGATCTGCCAGTAGTCGTCGACATCCATGATATAGATGCTATCGTTCTCATAGATTGCTTTGCCGTTGAACATGACACCGTTTCGGTCAACAGACATCGCCTGGATAATACAGGTATCATCACCGAGAGCGCGGCCAAGTGGATGACGCGGCATGGCAGAGAGGATATCTTCAGGCTGCACACCAGTTTCCTCCTGGTAAAGCTCTAATGCAGGGACTCCGTCTAACTGGAACAACGTTTTTGTTCCGGGTTCCACCAGATTGGCAAAATGTGCACGACGGCTCTGTCGTTTGTAGATATTTTCCTTATAGAGGTGGATCTTGCCGCCTTTATTTTTAACAAATGCATATGCACAGCTTCGTGTATGGACTTTCCCGTTTAAAACCACACAGTGTTTCTCACCGAGCAGAACGCCATAAGCACTGGCACCGATCAGAGGAACTCCGGCTTCCTGTAAGGAATCATGGACGGTTGAAAGGACACGCTCTTCACATCCGGTCATAAATTCCAGACAGATTGTATTAGAATCACCTGGTTCGATCGTTTGCAGATTTTCAAGAAATGTGTGCATGGATTTGACTGGAGTTGTACGGACATTCTCAATCACACCGGTACATACTTCGACGCCTGCAAATCCGATTACAATGACCGCCTGTGTCAGGCGCATCTCTTTCGCAATGCCTTCCCCGCTGGTACCGATCATCGGTGTGCCCGGATATTTTTCTCCGAGCAGGGTGGCAGCAGATTCTATTTTTGAAAAGGGAGCAATCAGAATCAGGAAATCTGCTTTTTTCAATCCTGTAGTTGCTTCCGTTATGGCTGTTTCTACATGGTCTGCGCGACCAATGCCTACAAAACCTTTCATCTTAAGCCTCCGACTGCGACTATACTTATAGGGCATGTAAATGCGCAGTGAATTTACACGCGGAAATTCCGCGGCACCTAAATTTATTCTACCAAAAAATGGAGAAAAAGAATAGAGGAAAAGAAAAATGTTTAGAATAGGTAATATCTTGTATTTGCGGTAAAAGTTTGTTATAATGGCGTTTATCTGGATACTTATATGCTTAATTAAAGGGAGGCAGCTCGATGGGCTATTCAAAAGCGGAAACAGAGAAGAAACAGAGAAAACTCGTTTCCAAAACACAACGAAATACAAGAAAAGTGCTGGTTATACTTTTCAAAGTTATATTGGTTGGTATCATTGCAGTTATTATAGCCGGAGCCGGAGCCGGATTCGGTATGATGAAGGGGATTTTGGACAATGCACCGGATACCTCCAGTATCAATATTGTTCCGCAGGGATATCGGTCTAATATCCGGTCACAGGACGGTACGGTAGAAAAAGAGATTTCCACAATCGATTCGAACCGTGTTTATGTATATTATGACCAGATTCCGAAGGATATGGTCAATGCTTTTGTTGCGATCGAGGATCAACGGTTCTGGACGCATAATGGTATTGATGTGCGAGGCATTTTCCGTGCGTTTGCGAAAGGTGCAGCAAGTGGTAATTTTAATGAGGGAGCATCAACACTCACGCAGCAGCTGATCAAAAATCAGGTATTCAATGTCGGGCTGGATGAGACGACATTTATGGATAAGCTGGAGCGAAAGATTCAGGAGCAGTATCTGGCAATCGAACTGGAAAAGCAGTATACAAAGGAAGAAATCGTTGAGTATTATCTGAATACGATTTATCTTGGACGTGGTGTCAGTGGTGTTCAGGCAGCCTCAGAGAAATATTTCGGTAAGGACATGACGGAGCTTACAATTTCTGAAATCGCAGTTATTGCAGGTATTCCACAGAACCCAAGCCGTTATGATCCGGTTGCCAATCCGGACGAGAACAAGAAACGGCGCGCAGAAGTTTTGAAGAAGATGCTGGAACAGGAATATATCACACAGCAGCAGTATGATGAAGCAGTTGCAGATGATGTATATGCAAGAATTGATGCAGAACACGAAGTACAGCTTGCAGAGTCTGACGTGAACAGCTACTATCAGGATGCGATCATAGATGATGTGATAGCTTTGTTTATGGATATGTATAGCTGTACAAAGGCAGAGGCTGAAAACAAGCTGTATACAGGTGGTTACGAGATCTATTCTGCACAGGATAAGGCAATTCAGAAGATATGTGATGATGTAATTAACGATCCGGAATATGTGGGTAACAGCACAAAGGTAGGTTTGAGTTACAGGCTGACGCTTCTGGGGGCTGATAAAGAAACAAATTACAATTACAGCATTGGAGATCTGACGAATTATTTCGCAGAACAGACAGGAAATTCAAAGTACAACAATATTTATCCGAGTGAACAGGATGCGAGGGCCGCAGCGGATACGTTTAAGGAAGCGATGCTCGAAGAGACAGGCGGAACGTATGTTGCAGAGGCATTCTCTGTATCGCCGCAGCCGCAGTTCTCTTTCACAATCATGGATCAGCACACCGGATATGTAAAGGCGCTGGTTGGCGGACGTGGTACGAAGACAGTAAACCGTGCATTTAACCGTGCAACCGAGGGAGAGCGTCAACCTGGTTCTACATTCAAGATTGTTGCGGCCTATGCACCGCTGATTGACAGTGGTAAGGCGGGACTTGCTACTTCCTTTAATGATGAACCTTATCAGTATGCAAATGGCAATGAGGTTCGAAATGCCGGTGGCGGACATAGTGGATATTGTACGATTCGGAAGAGTATTGCAAGCTCTATCAACGTCTGTGCAGTAAAGGCAATTACAGAGGAAACACCGGAGGCAGCATTTGAATATCTGCTGAAGTTTGGATATACAACTCTGGTAGACCAGAAAGTGGACAGCAATGGAACTCTGCTGACCGACAAGACGCAGGCATGTGCACTGGGTGGTTTAAGTTACGGTGTCACAAACTATGAAATGACAGCAGCTTATGCATCCATTGCAAATGGCGGTGTCTACAATAAGCCGATCTTATATACGAAGATATTAGACCATGACGGAAACGTCGTGGTGGACAATACAACACCGACTTCCCACGAAGTAATCAAGGCTACAACGGCATGGCAGCTGATTGAGGCGATGAAGTCGGTTGTCACAAGTGGAACAGGTACGCCGGCGAGATTGCAGTCAGGTATGACATGTGCGGGTAAGACAGGTACGACGTCAGAAAACTATGACCTTTGGTTCTGTGGCATGACACCATATTATACAGCATCCATCTGGATGGGATATGACAGCAATGTCGACATGGGTGGACAGAATACACATAAGTATATGTGGCGTGATATCATGGATCAGATTGTGGAGTTAGAAGGACAGGACACATCCGCAGATTTTGAGAGACCGGAAGGTATTACAACAATCAGTGTGTGCGAGATCACAGGCTTGCTTCCGAGTGAAGGTTGTCCAACCTCTTCCGATTATTATGCACAGGCAGACATTCCATCACAGAGATGTAGCGGGCATGAAGCGATTGAATTCTGTACTGAATCACATAAACGGGCAAACAGTGGATGTCCTGAGAAGGTATCATTTACCGTAGAAATCGATAAGGACGGAAATAAGAAGCTGGTAGGCTCTGATGGTGAATCAGCAGATGGATATATATACACAGATGAAATATGTGATATCCATACACCATTGGAAGAGGGGGAGATTGAGCTTTCATCTTCTGCAGGAGAAGGAGGAACGATTTCACCAACAGTTAAGGTTGCAAAAGGTTCGAATGTGACATTCTATATTACGCCACATAATGGGTATCGAATTAAAGATGTACTTGTAAATGGAATGAGTTATGGCGCGATTTCAAGCTTTACATTTAATGATGTACAGGGAAATGGAAGTATAAGTGCTATATTTGAACCGGTTGGGGGAACAACTCCGGTAATACCGGATCCTGCACCGACGACGCAGGCACCAACAACGCAGGCACCGGAGCCATCAACACAGGCACCAACAACGCAAGCATCGGATCCTGCGGCACAGGTGCCACAGGTGCCACAGACATGATATAATGGAGCATACTGATGTGTGCGCAGGTCATCACGCTATCGCTTGGTGACCTATAATAAAAGAAGTATCTGAGAACAGTTTTATGACTGCTATCAGATACTTCTTTTTGTAAAAGGGAAGCTTCAATTCTTTGGCATCTTCGGAGAGAAGATGAGGGAAGCGAAGTAAGAAAAGATCAATGCTGCGGAGGTTCCGACAGCTGCCATTTTGAAACCACCACGGAACAGGCCGAGAAAGCCATCTTCGTTAACTGCATCCTTGATTCCTTTCCACAGATTGTAGCCGAATCCGGTCAATGGTACAAATGCCCCGGCTCCTGCAAAATTTATAAAAGGCTCGTAAATGCCAACCGCCCCTAAGATTACGCCCAGGCAGACTAAGATCACCATGACACGTCCGGGCATAAGCTTGGTTGTATCCATCAGAATCTGCGACAGTACGCAGATGATACCCCCAATGACAAATGCAAGAATATAGTCCATATAGAAAACCTCCTGTCTATGATATAATGAAGCACGCAGATGCGTGCTATGAGTCAATGTGTTCAATTACAACTGCATGCGCAACACCGGGAATCGTCTGTCCTTCGTTGAAGCTGACCGTAGAAAGTAAGGCACCGGTAGGAACAAATAACACACGCTTCCATTCGTCAGCCTCTAACTGATGCAGGATATAGCCGGCAAGAGTGACAGCCGCACAGCCACAGCCACTGCCTCCGCTGTGGGTATCCTGTTCCTCGTTGTCAAAGATACAGACGCCACAATCCATATGCTGTTTTTCAATATCATAGTCGTTGTCCCGCAACAGCTTTATCAGAATCTCACTGCCGACTTTTCCAAGATCTCCAGTAATAATTTTATCAAAATGGGATGGCTTGACAGCAAGATCTTCAAGACACTGGTAGATGACATCTGCCGCGGCTGGTGCCATACAGGCGCCCATGTTCATGTTGTCACGTACCCCGTAATCTACGATTTTTCCCGTTGTTACGGAAGTGATGCGCGGATATTCTTTCATCGGCTGATCCGGGGTGGTTGCAGATACAAGGAACGCCCCGCTTCCGGTCACTGTCCAGGTGGAAGAGAGTGGACGCTGGTTGCCGTATTCCAATGGAAAGCGGAACTGCTTTTCTGCACCGCCGAAGTGACTGCTGGTCACAGCGATGACATGAGAGGCATAGCCTGCATTCACAGTCATGGCTGCAAGTGACAATGCTTCACCGCAGGTGGAGCAGGCACCATACAGACCGAAAATCGGAATCTGGAAATCCTTCAGGCCAAATGTAGAACCGATCAACTGACCGAGCAGATCGCCACCGAAGATATAACGGATATTCTCCTTGGCAATGCCGGATTTCGTGATGGCAGTCTGTACCGCCCTGCGCACCATTTCGGATTCACCTTCCTCCCACGTGTCCATGCCGAAGGCAGGATCTGGTTCAATCTGGTCGAAATAGGAGGCGAGAGGTCCTTGCCCTTCCATGTCACCGACGATGGAGGCACGGCTTAAAATTGCTGGCGGACAGGCAAAACGTATGGTCTGTTTGCCGACAGCCTGATTTAGTTTTTCTAGTTCGTTCTGATTCATAGTAACTCCTTTCTGGATAATCTGTTATTACAGCAGTCTGAAGATCCAATAGATGAAACCGGCGACAAAGCTTACTACGATACCGAATAGGATAACCGGTCCGGCAATCGTGAACACTTTGACACCTTTTCCGAACACCTCGCCCTCTTTTTTATATTCAATCGTTGGGGCGGCAACGGAATTCGCAAATCCGGTAATTGGAACCAAAGCGCCGGCACCACCATATTTCGCGAGTGGCTTGTAGAGGTTTAACCCCGTAAGCAGGACGGAGAGAACTACAAGCAGGATCGAACAGACGCTCATTGCATCCGCCTCGTCATAATGAAACTGTGTTGTACATACATTGAAGATCACCTGACCGAGCAGACAAATGCAACCGCCGACAAGAAAGGCATGCAGGCAGTTTTTGAAGCAGCTGTGCTTCGGTGTGATCGCTTTGACATAACGGTTATACTCCTGGTCATTTTGCTTTACTTTCATAGAGATAAACTCCTTTCATTATAGTTTAAGATGGGAAAAACAGAATTTGCCAGGCACATCCGAGCGCCTTCCCCAGAGCAGCTGCGGCAATCACGTAAGGCAGCCACGTCCGGACCCCTAAGCGGCGGGATAAGATTGGCATGACCTGCAAGGTTTCTGCCAAAGCGCCGGCGAGACAGCCGATGAAGATTCCGCCGAACAGGTTGAAGATGCTGAAACCTGCAAGACCAGCCGGAATCCGGAGACTGAACAGATAAACAGCATTTCCAACCGTGACACCTGCGATAATCAGAGCTTCAAGCCGGTGGATGCTTTTGCCGGATTTCATCTGTTCCGCCAGCTTGTCGAAGATACCAAGCATCGTAATAAACGCAACAAAACCAGCAGAGACGGCGCTTCCGGCGCAGATACAGAAGAAACAGTAGGCAATTGTTTTAATCAACATCAAGACTTGTTCCCTCCCGTGCGCTATCGACAACGATCGCGTCGTTGACATCCCGCTCATATAATCGCATCTGCACCTGCAGAGGTGTCGGATCATCGACTTTTTTGTGGTTTAATCCGTGATTGAAGAAGAGCAGCATGCCGAAGAACAGTCCGACGCAATAAGATAATATGCCGAATTTGTATCCGGCATCGGTCGTGCCGGCATCCAGACCGGTGAACATAAAATACAAATCCTGCAGCAAATCGATTGCACCGACGTCTCCGTTGTAGGACATGATAGAATAAGCGGTCCCGAAAAAAGCGAGTACCATCAGAAATAAAGCTTTGATTTTCCCGGTGCGTTTATGTCCGTCATTTAAGTTCCGGTAATAGACGACACAATCCTGACTGCCGATGTTCTGGACGGTCACGGTTTTATCGTATTTAAGGATTTCTCCGATCACAGCGAGTGCATTGACAACGGATTGCCCCTGTTCATTGTCGTGAAATGTAAACAGTTTAATTTTCTTTACATTGTGCATAATATCCGGCTGGCTGCAAAAGACGGATGCGATATCTTCGATGTGTACCTGCCTGGACGCAACCATTGTACTTGCATCGAGGGAAAGATATATGGTTGTTTCTGCTTGCTCTGTATGATTCATAATGCATTCCCTTCCGTTTACTGATTGATTTGATATATATGGATAGTATGAGAATTTTTTGCAGGTATATCCTGTTAAATTCTAGCAAGAACATTTCTTTTTTTGTCGAGTTATGGTAAAATAAAAAATAATTATGGTTTGAAATTGATTCAGGAAGGAATACAAATCAGAATATGGAATTAGAACAGATACGAAAAAGGATCAATGAGGTAGATGATGAGATGCATCATCACTTTGCCGATCGTCTGTGGTACTCAGAAGAGGTGGCTGAAACAAAGCTGCAAACAGGGGATAGTGTCTATAAGCCGGAACGGGAAAGACAAGTGTTTGAGCGTTTTCCAGGTGAGCAGGACGAAGAAAAACTGTATCGCCTGTATGTGCGGAAGGTCATGCAGTTATCGCGGTATCATCAATACGGGATTTTCCTCAAACAGGAAATCGTGGATGCAGAGTTCGAGACCTTGTATACCGCAGTGAAGACAGCACTCGGCGAATCCGGCAACACGGATGTATGTGTAAAAATCGAATTGACACCCGATCCGCAGAGGAAACAGGGAATGTCTATACAGGATATGCTTTCCATACTCGGAGACTTCGGAACCGAAGTTACCGCGGTGGAATACGAAGGTAAGAAAGTAAGAGTGACCGTGCGTGTGACCGGCATAGATTCCCTCGAATCACAACGAAGGTTATTCTACATGTTATACAAGGAAAGTGTGACGTATAATATGTGTGTTGTTTAATTGTATGGGATATGTATATTAGGATAATTGCGAAATAAGTATCGTAAATATAACTATTGGTATGTATATATTTCGCAATTATCCGGATTTTAGATGATTATTAACATAATAGGAGGAACACAATGCTTATAATGGATGGTCACGTCGTCGATCCTGCAACCGGATTGCATGAGATCGCAGACGTATTGATTGAACAGGATTGTATAAAGAAGATATATGTGCGAAGCCGCGGTGAGCAGGCAGATTACCATGAAGCACAGGTAAACGGACATCTTGTGATTGATGCAAAAGGTAAATATGTCATGCCGGGATTTATCGATCTGCATGTGCATTTCCGGGATCCGGGACTCACATACAAGGAGGATATCATCACCGGATCGCGTGCGGCAGCAGCGGGTGGTGTGACAACTGTCTGTGCTATGCCGAATACAAAACCGGTTGTCGATAATGTGGAAGTGCTGCAGGATATTTTAAAACGTGCGGAGCATGCGTATGTGCATGTGAAGCAGCTTTCCTCCATCACGAAAGGCATGGAGGGAAAAGAGCTTGTCGATATGGAAGCCATGTTAAAGGCAGGTGCAGTCGCATTTTCCGAGGATGGCAAGAGTGTTATGGATATCCGCGTGTACCGCGAGGCGATGAAGAAAGCTTCTGGGCTTGGTGCTGTGATCATGGCACACTGCGAGGATAAGGATCTTGTTGGAAACGGCGTGTTAAATGAGGGTGTGGCATCGGAGAAGTTCGGTGTGCCGGGAATCCCGAATTCCGTGGAGGATGTCATCACGGCACGTGATATTTTCCTCGCACATGAGACAGGGGCGAAGCTTCATATCTGCCATTGTTCGACGATTGGTACCGTCGAGCTTATGCGGATGGCGAAGCGGCTTGGCGCGCATGTCACAGCGGAGGTCTGTCCACATCATTTCACATTGACGGATGCAGATATCAAGGAAGCGGATAGCAACTACAAGATGAATCCGCCACTTCGGACGGAGAAGGATGTAAAGGCGCTGGTGGAAGGCCTGGTAGATGGAACGATGCCGGCAATCTCTACCGATCATGCGCCACATTCCGCAGAAGAGAAGGCTCAGTTCTTCGATAAGGCACCATTTGGAATCGTCGGATTAGAGACGTCTGCCGCACTTACGTATACAGCACTCGTAGCGCCGGGTCTTATGGATATCATGGATATGGCAACGAAGATGAGCTACAATCCGGCGAAGATCATCGGCATCGATGACAAGTACGGAAGACTGACACCTGGAGCGAAGGCGGATATCGTAATCTTCGATCCGGAAGAAACCTGGGTGGTCGATCCGGTTAAGTTTGAATCGAAGGGACACAATACCCCATATACCGGACAGACATTGGTTGGAAAAGTTCTGACGACCATCGTAGATGGTGAGCTCCGCTATAATGGGGCAATTATAGAAGACCAGTAGGAGACCGCCGAACGAATGTGAGGGCACAAATTATTAGGAGGACAAATAAATGATTAACGAATTAGTAGCACAGATTGAGAAGAAGGACGCACCAATCGTAGTTGGATTAGACCCGATGCTTTCCTATGTACCAGAGTATATCCAGAAGAAAGCATTTTCTGAGTATGGAGAGACCTTAAAAGGTGCAGCCGAGGCAATCTGGGAGTACAATAAAGGCATTATCGATGCAACTTACGATCTGATTCCGGCAGTAAAACCGCAGATCGCAATGTATGAGCAGTTTGGAATCGAGGGACTTATCGCATTCCACAAGACATGTGCGTATGCAAAGGAGAAGGGACTTGTAATCATTGGTGACATCAAGCGTGGTGACATCGGCTCCACATCCACTGCATATGCAGTCGGACACCTGGGGAAAGTTCAGGTTGGAAGCAAGGAATATGCCGGATTTGATGAGGATTTCGTGACTGTCAACCCATATCTTGGAACCGATGGTGTGAAGCCATTTGTGGATGTATGCAAGCAGTATAACAAGGGTATTTTTGTACTTGTGAAGACCTCAAACCCATCCTCTGGTGAGTTCCAGGATCAGCTTATTAATGGCCGTCCGTTGTACGAGCTTGTCGCTGAGAAGGTCGTTGAGTGGGGTGAAGCCTGCATGGGCGATACATACAGCAACGTCGGATGTGTGGTTGGTGCGACATACCCGGAGATGGGGAAGGTACTCCGGAAGCTGATGCCGAAGACATACATCCTCGTACCGGGCTACGGTGCGCAGGGTGGTAAGGCAGCAGATCTCGTACATTACTTCAATCCGGATGGACTTGGCGCAATCGTCAACTCTTCCCGTGGCATCATTGCTGCTTACAAGCAGGACAAATACGCATCCTTCGGTGAGACCGGATATGCGGATGCGAGCCGCCAGGCAGTCAAGGACATGATCGCCGACATTAACGGCGCCAGAGCAAACCGCTAATAAATAAGGCAGCAGATTTATCGATACATTTTAGTAGATGTGTATAAATGTAATTGTGAAACTGATTCATAATGTAGATTGCATGTGTTTTCATACACATTCATGACATATATCATATGTTTGGAACTTAGAAGTTCTTGATGTTCTGGATGTAACAGCAATGTTTGAACACGATGTTCAAACAAGCCGCCACTGAGCCAAGGATGGCGAATTGGCGGCGGTTGCGTACGGTACTAATAAATGAATCAGAACATCTAGTACTTCTTAGTTCCAATACATGATATAGGAATGAAGTGTATGGAAATACATGCTTTGGAACATGTGCAAATCAGTTTCACAATTATAGAATATAAGAGGAGTCGAAAATGGGAAAGATAAAGATGGAGGCGAAGATCGTCCGTCAGGACGAGATCGCCACAGACATATATTCAATGGTGATACAGGCACCGGAGATTGCCAGCCAGGCAGTACCGGGACAGTTTATTGACTTGTATTCCGCAGATGGAAGCAAGCTGCTTCCACGTCCGATCAGTCTGTGTGAGATTGATCGTGTAGCCGGTACACTCCGGATCGTATATCGTATTGCAGGAAAGGGCACAAAGGAATTTTCACAGCTTACCTCCGATCATACGATCACGATACTCGGACCACTCGGAAACGGATTTACGAAGAAAGATAAGAAGGCAATCCTGATCGGCGGCGGAATCGGTATTCCACCGATGCTGCAGCTTGCGAAAGAGCTTACATGCGAGAAGTCCATCGTGCTTGGATTCCGTGATGAGGAATTCTTATCTGAGGAATTTGAACCATACGGAACGGTGTACAAATCCAGCGACAACGGCGCGATCGGCGTCAAAGGAACGGTTATGGATGCAATCCGCGAGTACGGCATCAAGGGCACAGAAATCTATGCCTGCGGACCAACACCGATGCTTCGTGCAATCCAGAGCTATGCACTAGAACATGGCATCGAAGCACAGTTATCTTTAGAAGAGCGTATGGCATGCGGTGTGGGTGCCTGCCTTGCCTGCGTATGCAAGTCGAAGGAAATCGACGACCATTCACAGGTGAAGAATAAGCGTGTATGCAAGGATGGCCCTGTATTTTATGCTGAGGAGGTGGAGCTTTGATGAATACAAAGGTTAGCATTGCAGGTGTGGAGCTTAAGAATCCGATTACCGTTGCATCCGGTACATTTGGCTCCGGTATGGAATACGACGAGTTCGTAGACTTAAATCTCCTTGGAGCGGTTACGACAAAGGGCGTGGCAAATATTCCGTGGCCGGGAAACCCGACACCGCGTGTGGCAGAGACTTATGGCGGCATGATGAATGCGATTGGGTTGCAGAATCCGGGAATTGATACATTTGTGAAGAGGGATATCCCATTCTTAAAGGAGAAAGATACGAAGATTATCGTCAATGTGTGTGGAAAAAGCACCGAAGATTATCTGGACGTTGTGGAGCGGCTTGGCAATGAGCCGGTTGACCTTCTGGAAATCAACGTATCGTGCCCAAACGTGAAAGAGGGTGGCATCGCATTTGGACAGGATCCAAAAGCCCTGTATGCTATCACGAAGGCAATTAAGGCGAAGGCGAAGCAGCCAATCATCATGAAGCTTTCTCCGAATGTCACAGATATTACGGAGATGGCGAAGGCAGCCGAGGCAGCCGGAAGTGATGCACTTTCCCTGATCAACACCTTGACCGGAATGAAGATTGATATAAAGCGCCGTGCATTTGCAGTTGCAAACAAGACAGCGGGTGTGTCCGGCCCGGCAATCCATCCGATTGCGGTGCGTATGGTATATCAGGTGGCAAATGCCGTGAAGCTGCCGATTATCGGTATGGGCGGCGTGATGAATACCGAGGATGCATTGGAGATGATCATGGTCGGTGCGACAGCAGTTGCGGTCGGAACAGCGAATTTCCACAATCCATATGCAACGGTTGAGATTATAAAAGGAATTGAGGAATATATGCAGGCAAACGGGGTAGAGGATATCAACTCCCTGATTGGCTGTGTAAAATAAAAGATTATGGGTTTGTTCAAGAAACGAAGATATTATTTTACAGATTCATCGTTTGCGAGCGATACGATCATCGCAGACTGCATGGGTGGAATCGCACTTACAATCGAGGTTGTCAGTGTGATTGTGTCCATTGCGACGGCGGGGCATGTGCCGGAGGTGTTCGGCGTGCTTTACATCATCGCCATGCTGCTGTCCATCGTTGGAGAGATCTTTGCACGCATGGGTCTGCAGTCCCAGAAGGGCGGCGTGCGTGGCAAGCGAATCTCCATCTGGCTGAACATCGTATCCTTTGTGGTTCCGGTCATAATCATTTTATTAGGCAGATTTTAAAGTCTTCGGACGAGGTAGGAGGAAACTATGAACGACGCAGATTTGCAGGAGCGTATGCAGCTTGCGATAGAACGAATCAGTGAAATAAAGGAAGAGGATCAGCCAATCTGGGACACACTTGCCAAGATGGATGCAGGCGCGCAGAAGCTTAAAACATATTTTGACAGTGTGGCAGAATTCATTCTGTATGTGTATGACGTGTACGAGATCGTGTCACAGCCGGGTAAGATCGACCTGCCGCTTTTAAAATTACAGGAGATCAATCACAATTTATATGCGGATATTTTACCAGAACATTACGAGGTAAGCTTTGCGAACCCGGATTATGCGGTGGAAAAACTTGGTGAATATGGCAAATATTTATGCATGTTATACGCGGAGATCCGTGCTATGATTGCGTACGCGTATGAGGATGAGATGCAGGCGATGGATTCCCTGATGGAGCTTTTCTTAGAGGTGTATGGAATCTTTACCGCATCCGGGGATGAGAAGCTTCCGGACGAGAAGGAGATCAAAGAAGCTATCTATTATTATATGTATGACTATGCGGATGTGCTTGTATCAGGAAGAATCCGGGAGACGGTTACATGTGTGAACCCATTTGCATATGACGTCATCATGCAGAGTGATCTTACAACACCGGATTATCTGTATGCGTATGGTGAATATATCGGTGAAAATGAACTCCGGATGGCACAGTATTTAGCGAAGCTTCCGGAGGAGAAAATCGAAAGTCTGGCACACACGTACGTGCAGGGCTTTATCAAGGGCTTTGAGACGATGCGAATCGACATCAGTCCAAAGAAAACTGTCAATATCCGCTATGCAATCGGACAGGAGCGCATGGTGAAAGCGGCAATCCGCATGTTCGAGCAGGAAGGATTGTCTGCGATTTTGTTCCGGTATCCGGTCAGCCGTATGAACCGGAAGGGAACAATCCGTACCGGATACGCTGCGACGCCGGCGAACAAGCAGTATGAGTATGACCATGCGGGCGATGATGCAGTCTTCTTCGACCGTGCGTACATGGAGCGTAAGCTCGAAGTCATGGAGCAGACCTATGAGCAGGAGAAAGAAGCTGCCCGTGTCTATGCAGGACCTGCGGTCATTGAAGTGTTCGGCGAAGAGCCGTTTGCTCCACAGACGAAGCCGACAGTCTGGAAATTATCCGACAAGCAGCAGAAGATGTCTGTGGAATATGGGTCGAAGACAGCGGAGATCACAAACCGCTACATTCCACACGATCAGTACAGCTTCACGATCATCGCATATCCAATTCCGGAGATCGGTGCGGATTTCGAGGAGATTTTCGATGCTGTTGTGGAAGTCAATACGCTTGATAATGAGAAATACAAATCCATCCAGCAGACGATGATCGACTGCCTTGATGACGCGCAATACGTGCAGGTGCTCGGCAAGGATGGCAACCAGACAGATATGAAAGTCATGCTGCATAAGATCGACCGCAGAACACAGACAAACTTCGAGAACTGCCTGGCAGATGTGAATATCCCGCTCGGCGAAGTATTTACTTCTCCGGTACTCAGTGGCACGGAGGGAACGCTGCATGTGAGCCGGGTATATCTGAATGAATTAAAATATACAGACCTGAAACTTACCTTCAAGGACGGAAAGGTCGCGGATTATACGTGTAAGAATTTCACAGATGAGACAGAGAACAAGCGGTTTATCAAGGAGAATCTGCTGTTTCATCATGAGACACTTCCAATCGGAGAATTTGCAATCGGTACGAATACGACAGCGTATGCGATGGCAAGAAAATACGATATCTTATACAAGCTTCCGATTCTCATCGTAGAGAAGATGGGACCGCATTTTGCAGTCGGTGATACCTGTTACAGCTACAGCGAAGACAGTCGTCTGTACAACCCCGATGGCAGAGAGATCGTAGCGAAGGAAAATGAGTGCTCCGCACTGCGAAATTCCGGGGACAAAGAGGCGCGGGCAGGTGCATATTTCAATTGCCATACCGATATCACGATCCCATATGAGGAGATTGGCGGAATCTATGCCGTGAAGCCGGATGGCACAAAGACGGCAATCATTGAGGATGGAAGATTTGTGCTTCCGGGTACAGAAGCACTGAATGAAGCACTGAAGTAAGCGTGCTAAGAGAAAGATTTCTGCAGAAGCCGGTTGCTGACTTCTGATAGATATAAAAATTATAAAATAAAAGACACAGGAAGGAAGAAAAAATGGGTACGAAAAAGATCGGTGATCTGATTACAGATAACATGGGGGTATATGAAGGAAAAACAAAGCTTTCGTTCGGAAAGCTGGTATTGCTCGGTATGCTGGCAGGTGCTTTCATTGCGATTGGTGCATCAAGCAGCAGCGCGGCGGTTTACGGAATCAGCAATACAGGACTTGCGAAGTCATTAGCAGGTGCAATCTTCCCGGTGGGACTGATGTTTGTTGTGCTGATTGGCGCAGAGCTTTTCACAGGTGACTGCCTGATGTCATTTGCTGTATTTGACAAGCGAATCAGGCTTCTCGATATGATCCGTGTATTGGTAGTTGTATTTATCACGAATCTGATTGGCGCGTGCATCGTGGTTGTTCTGGTCAATCGTTGTGGACAGCTTGACTATGGAAACGGCGCACTTGCAGCAGCGACAATCAAGACCGCTTATAATAAGATGAATTTAAGCTTCATGAAAGCATTTACATCCGGAATCATGTGTAACATCCTTGTATGTCTGGCAGTGCTTCTGGCAGGTGTATGTCAGGATGCGATTGGAAAGATCTTTGCATGTTTCTTCCCAATCTGGGCGTTCGTGATTGCAGGTTATGAGCACTGTGTGGCAAATATGTACTATATTCCTGCAGGACTTCTTGCAAAGCATGGCGAGGCATACTACAATGCGGCAGTTATGGCAGGTATGACACCGGATCAGCTTGATTCGATGACAGTTGGTAAGTTCTTCCTGAACAACCTCCTTCCGGTCACACTTGGAAATATCGTCGGTGGTGTCGTATTCGTAGCGTTACCACTGTATCTGATCTACAGAAATAAAAACAAGGCAGAAGCGTAAATCTTCTGCAGAAAGGACGTGAAATATGGCAAAACGTGTAATATGGATCGTACTTGACAGTGCAGGAATCGGAGCGGAACCGGACGCAGATAAGTTCGGCGATGTAGGTTCCGATACATTTGGACATATTTTAGAGATATATCCGGATGCGAAATTCGATAATCTGACGAAGCTTGGACTTCGGGCGATTGAGAAGACATCGTTTTACGATGCGGCAACAAAGCAGGATGTAACCGGCGTGTATGGAAAAGCACAGGAGTTATCGAATGGCAAGGATACGACAACCGGACACTGGGAGATGATCGGGATTCACACGAAGCACGCATTCCCGACATATCCAAAAGGATTCCCACAGGAGATTATCGATGCATTTATCGAGCAGACCGGTTGTGGAGCTATCTATGGAAACAAAGTCGCTTCCGGTATCCCGATTATTGCGGAATATGGAGAAGAGCACATGAAGACCGGATATCCGATCGTCTATACGTCGGCGGATTCGGTATTCCAGATCGCGGCGTCCGAGGAGAAGGTCGGACTTCCAAGATTGTATGAGATGTGTGAGATTGCAAGAAAGATTCTGGTCGGCGAACATGGCGTCGGACGCGTGATTGCAAGACCATTTGTACGAAAAGGCGATGGATTCGAGCGTACGAGCAACCGCCGTGACTATGCGTTAGAGCCATCGGAACACAACGTGCTGGTGCACCTGGCGGACGCGGGCGTGCGGGTATGCGGAGTCGGTAAGATCAGCGATATCTTCCACGGCAGTGGTATCTGCGATTCCGTGCATACGACCGGAAATACCGATGGCATGCAGAAGACGCTTGACTATATGCAGACAGAACCGGAAGGACTGATCTTCACGAATCTGGTTGACTTTGATATGAAATACGGACACCGCCGGGATACGCTTGGATATAAGAACGCACTCGAAGAATTCGATGCATGGCTGCCGAAGCTGTATGCACAGATGACGGACGAGGATATTCTGATCGTGGATGCCGATCATGGCTGTGATCCGACATTTAAGGGAACCGACCACACACGGGAATATATTCCGATTCTGATGTATGGAAAGGGATTGAAGCAGGGAACAGATCTTGGCACAAGGCCGACCTTTGCGGATATTGGCAAGACCGTGGAGGAGTACCTGCTTGGAAGCTGTGTGGATGATGCGAAGGCAATTGGGAACAGTTTCTTAAAAGAAATCATGTAGTTACGATAGGGGTGACGTTGGATGTATCGAATGTACGATATGATCATGAAGAAGCGGAGCGGTGCAGAGCATACCACAGATGAAATCCGTTTTATCGTGGAAGGGTTTACGAAGGGAGAAATCCCGGATTATCAGATGAGTGCGTGGTTGATGTGTGTCTATTATAAGGGCATGACACACGACGAGACCTGCGCACTGACACATGCGATGGCACAAAGCGGCGATCAGTTAAGTCTTGCAGCCATCCACGGTGTGAAGGTGGATAAGCATAGTACCGGAGGTGTCGGGGATAAGACGACATTTATCGTGGCACCGATCCTCGCAAGTCTGGGCGTACCGGTTGCGAAGATGAGCGGCAGAGGGCTCGGACACACGGGTGGTACGATAGATAAGCTGGAGGCGATTCCGGGCTTCTGTGTGAGTATCCCAGAGGAAGAATTTATCGAGCATGTGAATTCCATGAAGCTGGCGCTCGTCGGACAGACAGGTGATCTGGCACCGGCAGATAAGAAAATCTATGCGCTGCGTGATGTGACGGCGACGGTCGACAGTCTGCCGCTCATTGCATCTTCGATTATGAGCAAGAAGCTTGCGGCAGGGGCGGATGCGATCGTACTGGATGTGAAATGTGGCAGTGGCGCATTTATGAAGAACGAGGCAGATGCGAAGGCACTGGCACAGATCATGGTTGACATCGGCAAATCCGCGGGCAGAACATGTTATGGTGTGATTACCGATATGAATGAACCGCTCGGCTGCAAGGTCGGCAATGCGCTCGAAGTGATCGAGGCGGTGCAGGTGTTGGCAATGAAGGATGTGAAGGCATATCTGAAACCCGATTTATCATTGGTTGAAGATAATAACACTTCTACCCGCGAGGGCTACGACAGGCATGGCATTCATCGCCTGCTTACCGTGTCGCTCACACTGGCGGCATACATGTATATGGCGGCAGGTAAATCGGATGATTTTGAAACTGCGAAGGCACAGTGTGAAAAAGCAATCGAGAGCGGTGCGGCGCTTGATAAGTTCAAAGAGTTCGTGGAAGCACAGGGTGGCGATGGCAGTTACATCGACGATGTGAACAAATTCCGGCTCGCGGCAAACTGTGTTCCAATCGTCTGCGAAGAGGATGGATATCTGGCAGCCTGCAACACAAGCGAGGTTGGCATGGTAAACCTCATCTTAGGCGGCGGACGTGCGACGAAGGACAGCACGATCAACTTAGGTGTCGGGCTCGATATCCGAAAGCATCTGGGCGATGTGGTGCGAAAAGGCGACGTGCTTGCCTATATGTATATCGATGATATGGGTGTATTTGAAGAGGCAAAGAAACGGTTGCTTGGGGCATATACGGTTGAGCAGAAACAAATAAAACCAGAGAAACTTGTGAAAGATATAGTGGCGTAGGAACTACAATAACATAACAGCAACAAATACTGTTTCCTTTATCAGGAGATAGTGATACAATACAATATATTTAACATCAAGGAGGCAGAACAAATGAGAGTAGCAGTGATTATGGGATCCACAAGTGATCTTCCGAAAGTAGAACCGGCAATTAAGATTCTGAAGGATTATGGCGTACAGGTTGATGTGCGGTGCCTGTCCGCACACCGTGCACATGCAGGACTTTCCGCATTTATTGAGGAAGCAAACGGAAACGGCACAGAAGTGTTTATTACAGCCGCAGGTATGGCAGCCGCACTTCCGGGCGTTGTTGCAAGCCAGACCGTACTTCCGGTTATCGGTGTTCCAATCTCCGGTTCCGTACTCGATGGACAGGACGCACTTTACTCTATCGTGCAGATGCCATCCGGAATTCCGGTTGCAACCGTAGCGATCAATGGTGCAAAGAATGCCGCATATCTCGCATTGCAGATCATCGGTGTACAGCATAAGGAAGTGCAGGAGAAGCTCCTTGCAGAGAGAAAGCAGATGGAAGAAAGCGCCATGAAGGCAAACGAAGAGGTTATCGCAAAATATAACTAGGAACCGATAACTTGCAGAGACAACACCAATTTTTAACAAAATTCCATTTTACTTTACTATCTTTATCAAGTATAATAAAAGCAACGTGGATTTCACGGTATGAAGATGAGAATTATAGGAGGGTTTTATTACAATGGGAATTTTACAGAGATTTAAAGACATTATGGCTTCAAATATCAATGCACTTCTCGATAAGGCGGAAGATCCGGAGAAGATGATTGATCAGACACTTCGCAACCTGACAAAGGATCTGGCAGAAGTGAAGAAGGAAACAGCTGCCGTTATGGCAGATGAGCAGAGATGCAAGCGTGAGCTTGATGAAGTGAATTCTGAGATTACGAAGATGCAGGCATACGCAGAGAAGGCACTTCTTGCCGGAAACGAAGCAGATGCCATGAAGTTCTTAGAGCAGAAGAACCAGCTTACAGCGAAGCAGGCAAGCTTGCAGCAGACCTATGATGTTGCAGCTGCAAATGCGATGAAGATGCGTCAGATGCATGACAAGCTTGTGACAGATATCAACCAGCTTGACTCCCGCCGTGATGCAATCAAGGCGAAGATGAAGGTTGCTAAGACGCAGGATCGTCTGAACAAGATGACAAACAATCTGTCAGATTCAGCAAGCAGCATGGCTGCCTTTGATCGTATGGAAGCAAAGGCGAACGCAATGCTTGATCAGGCAAATGCCATGACCGAATTAAATCAGACAACACAGGAGAGTGGCATCGACAGTTTAGCAGCCAAGTATGATGCAGCTCCGAATGCAGCTGTACAGGATGAACTGGCAGCTATGAAGGCAAAGTTAGGTTTACAGTAAACCGATGCCGGGATTAAATGACAAACAGTTAGAGGCCTGTTGTACAACCGACGGGCCTTTACTTATTTTAGCTGGTGCGGGCTCCGGAAAAACCAGAGTGATCACGCACCGGATCGCATATCTGATTGATGAGATGTCAGTCAATCCATACAATATACTGGCAATCACATTTACGAACAAGGCTGCGGCAGAGATGCGGGAACGAGTAGACAATCTGGTAGGATTTGGCGCAGAGAGTGTGTGGGTATCGACGTTCCATTCGATGTGCGTGCGGATCCTGCGTAAACATATTGACAAGATCGGTGGAACAAGCAGTTTCACGATCTATGATGCAAGTGAACAGAAGACGGTTGTAAAAGAAGTGTTAAAATATCTGCAATTAGATCCAAAGCTATATCCGGAGCGTGCGATGCTTTCGGCGATATCAAAGGCGAAGGAAGGGTATATGACACCGGACGATTACGAAAAAGCACATGCAGCAAGTTTCCGGGATCAGAAGATTGCAGAGGTTTACCGGGAGTATCAGAAACGTCTGCAGAGCAATAATGCACTTGATTTTGATGATCTGATCTTCAAGACAATCTTCCTTTTTGAGACGAATCCGGATGTGCTTGCCGAATATCAGACTCGGTTTAAGTATATTATGGTGGATGAGTATCAGGATACGAACCATACACAGTTTATATTGGTGAAGATGCTGGCGGCAAAATATCGGAACTTATGTGTCGTAGGTGATGACGATCAGAGTATCTATAAGTTTCGTGGCGCGAACATCTATAATATACTGAATTTTGAGGAAGAATATCCGGATGCCAAGGTGGTAAAGCTCGAGCAGAACTATCGTTCGACAGCGAACATCTTGAATGCAGCAAATGCAGTCATTGCGAACAATGAGGGCAGAAAGGATAAACGTCTCTGGACAGAGCAGGAAGACGGAGACAAGATTACATTTACCAGATATGGGACAGAATATGAGGAGGCGACAGGCGTCGCATCCCGCATCAAAACATTGAAGAATCAGGGAATATCGCTCGATGATATTGCAGTCTTATATCGTACCAATGCGCAGTCCCGTGTGCTTGAGGAAAAACTTTTGTATGAGAATCTTCCGTATAAAATATATGGCGGACAGAACTTCTATGGAAGAAAGGAAATCATGGATCTCGTAAGCTATCTGAAGGTGCTTGCAAATCCAATCGATGACCAGGCAGTCAAGCGTATCATCAATGTGCCAAAGCGTGGAATCGGTGCGACGACCGTGGATAAGCTTGATATGTATGCGCAGTCGCATGATTATAATCTGTATGATGCGCTGTTAGATATCGAAGAAGTACCGGGTATGACACGTAACGTGGAGAAGATTCGCAAGTTTACAGATATGATGGAAGGCTTTAAGGCGCGTCTGGTACAGGGGGAATTCATCAGTGAAGTGTTCGATGCAATCATGGATGAAAGTGGATATCGTGAAGTGCTAGTGGCTGAGGCAACGGATGAGGCACGTGCAAGACTGGACAATCTGGAGGAATTGAAGAACAAAATCGTAACCTACGAGGAAAGCAATGATGAACCGACGCTTACCGGACTTCTCGAGGATATCGCACTTGTGGCAGATACCGAGGAGGAAGATGAGGATGGCATGCCGACGGCAAAGGCGACGCTGATGACGTTACATAGTGCAAAGGGACTGGAGTTCCCATATGTGTTCATAACGGGGATGGAAGAACGGTTATTCCCAAGTGGGATGTCGCTGGATTCTGATGATCCGGATGCGCTTGAAGAGGAGCGGAGACTCTGCTATGTCGGAATCACACGTGCGATGGTCAAGCTGTATCTGACAGCGGCCGGACAGCGGATGGTACATGGTTCGACGAATTTCGAGGAAGTGTCGCGGTTTGTCAAGGAGATTCCGAAGCATTATCTCGAGTATGAGGAGAAGGCATTTGGGTATGCTCCGGCGAATATGGACCGGATTCCGTCGAGAAAGCCTGCAGAGCAGGTAATTCAGTTAAAGGCATACGGAAAGAACAACCCGTATACACGACCTGCCACAGCAAATGTGAACCCAAGTGCAAATCCGGGATTCGGAAAGGCATTTCCGATGGAAAATACAGCTTCAGTACCGGCAAGCTATGAAGTGGGAGATAAGGTGCGTCATATCAAATTCGGAAACGGTGAGGTAATCGATGTGATTCCATCGGGCGGCGATCAGGAAATCGTGGTGAATTTTGACCGTGTCGGAGAAAAACATTTATTTGCATCGCTTGTAAAAATGAAAAAGTTGTAAATCACGGTAGAAATATCAGATAAGCTGTGGTAAAATCAATATATCAGTAGCGATGAAAGGAAGGTAGAAAACTATGAAAAAGTGTTGTGACGAAGTAAAAGTTGTAAAAGAAGACGAGTGCGTAACAGAAGCAAAGAACGCGTTTTTCTCTGTTGCATTGATCGTTGGTATTCTGACAATTATCGTAGGTATCTGCGTAGCAGTTTACAAGTATCTGACACCGGATTACTTAGATGATTTCGATGATTACGATGATGACTTTGATGATAGCTTCTTTGATGATGACGATGCAGATGCCTCTGCAGAGGAGAAGAAGGACGAAGAGTAAAACATACTTCGGAAGATGGTTACAAAGAGCCTGCCACACCAGAATTGGTGTGGCAGGTTTTTTTGTGGTGGTGCGCCTTGCGGTGCACGATTCTAAAATAGTCAAAAATAGCGTGTTTTTACAGGCATGATATATTGAAAATACGGATGGTTTCGTGTAGAATATTATGCAATAGTGGGTTACTGTCGATATACATAATAAACAGTAATTATTCTTAACTTAACCGGGCATAGCGAGATGCTTAGGTTTTAGCATAGATTGCTCAGATACGTGGATGCGGGAAGGTATCTGAAAAACAAAATGGAGGATGGAGTTTATGAACAAACAAAAAACCAGAAAAAAAGTAGTTGCATTTCTGCTTTCGATGTTGATGTTAATTTCATTATTCCAGAACATCAGCTATACACCGATTGCGGAAGGCGGGGAGACAGAAGCGACGGTTACGACAGAGACAGAGGAGATGACCGAAAGTCTGCCGGATGCTTCGGAAACCGATGCGGTATGTGCACAGCCATTAACATTGCAGGAAGATGGAATACAGGTATATGCCGGAGAGACAAAAGATCTGTTAAAAGATGCAAATGCAATATTAGATGGTCTGACATTAAAAGGTGTTTATAAAGATAAAGATGGAGTCAGCCATGTGATAGAGTTTACACAGGATAGTGAAATCACGATACCGGGTGATGCAGATATCAATATGGACTTGAACTTCCTTTTGAAAGATGGAAACAACATTGACGGATCTGCAAAGTATGTGTATAAGCTGCCGGATACAGTTCGTGTGGATGTAGAGAAAAAACATGAGCTGCTCGACAAGAATGGAAAATCAATCGGAAATGTACAGATATCGAGGGATGGTACACTGACATTCCAGTTCTATGAAGATGCAGTACAGAACAATAATGATATCCCATTCTATGTAAAATTTGATGGTAAATTCAGCTCAGAACTGTCGGAAGGAGATAAAAAGGGCGATCTTGTGTTCCCTGCCGGAGATACATCCTACACATATAAGGTTGATGTTACGAAACCAAACAGTAGTGACCCGTCAAAGGTTTATTCGGATTATGGTATTCAGAAGAGCGGTACGGTTACAACAACAGCGGACGGAAAAAAGGTGATTCGCTGGACGATATCGGTATGCCCGCAGGGAAGAAAAGATTTCTGTGGAACAGTCGTGGATGTGCTGCCGGAAGGACTTACATATCAGGGAAATGTAACATATGACGGATTGCTTGCAGGTGGAACGATCACACCGAAACTGGATGGAAATATCTTAAGCTTTGATATGGATAAGTGTAATACTTATTATGATATCAAAATTTCGTTTGATACAGAGATAACCCCGGATTATGGTGCCACTATTACAAATGAAACTTCTATAACAAAGGAGAATACATCTACCTTCAATCCGGATGATACGGAAGATAAGTCCGTTACAAGTAATAAGGCGAATGTAAAAGTAACGCCGAATGTATTATCAAAATCCGGCGTGAACAATGGAGGCGTGATTACATGGACGGTTAAGATCAACGCGGACCGGTTTGATCTTGCGGGAAGTACATATACAGACACGATTGGGGCTGGACAGGAATTGATATCGGACAGTTTTACATTCACAAGTCCGGCAGGTGCGAATGCATCCACTATTATATCTTCTAAATCCCAAAATGGATTCACAATTAACTTCGGCTCAGATAGTAATACAGGATACTATGAGTTTACCTATCAGACACAGCAGACGGATTGGGCTGCTTCCAGTCTGAGAAATACAGGTACTTTGAATGGCGGAAAGTTTAGCAATTATACAACAGGACCAGTAACGGTCAACGGTGTCTCCATGATTACCAAGCAGAGTACCGGATATGATAATATCCTTCATACATTAACCTGGAAGATCGTAGTGAATCCGGAAGCTTATGGTGATATGGGGGAGGTTATGATTACAGATTCATTTCCACAGTTGTCTAAGTGGACGAGTAGTGGGGAAACGAAATATGATACAATGGATTTGGTAAGTGTGACAGATGATACAGGCAAAAAAATTTCTGTAAATGAAACTGGAAACGGATTTACATATACATTTGCGAATGGAGCGCTTGATAACAAATCAATCACGTTAACAGTCGTAACAAAATTAAAAGACAACTGCATAGAGGCTTTTGATGGTCAGTGGATGAGAGTAAAAAACAAGATAGAGATGACCTCAGGGAAAAATACAACACCGGCCACGGCGGAAGCAGAACGGAATATCGAGATCAAGAAGACATCTCTGATTGAAAAGACAGGAAAGATCCAGACAGATGGAACAATCATGTGGCAGATCAGAGTCAATGCATCGGAGATGAAGAAAAATAAGATTCTGATTACAGATACGATCGATAATAAGCAGAAGTATATTGCAGGTTCTTCTAAGATTGCAACAGATGAATGGAGATTGGATCAGGACAATGGTGTATATGCGAGAGAACCACAGGTATCAGCAGATGGAAAAACGCTGACGTATACATTTGATGCAAGTGATGCGTTGTATGATTCCGGATATTTTAATTCACAGTTCTATATCCGCTATTATACAAAGGCAGATGTTACGGTAGATAAATCCAATATAGAAGATACATACAACAACAAAGCAAAGGCGGAAATCGATTTTGACGGGGATGTTCATCTCAAGGATGAGAAAACTGCAAGTGTAACCGGAAAAGTAGGCGGTGTAGTAGATAAGACTGCGAAATATTCCGAAAACCAGAATTATATTGACTGGGCGATTACAATAAACAAGCCTGGGTATGATCTGAGCGCGGCGGTTAATCCAAGAATCGTCGATAAGCTGGCATCTTATTATGATTACAGTGTGGGAACCCTCTATGAAGTGGTAAATGGAGTGGAGACAGAGGTACCAGGCTCTGAATATATTATTACAGTGGTAAATCAGGAACTGATAGTGCAGCTTCCGACAGATGGAAATGGCAAGTATAAAGGTACTGCAACCTATGTATTTAAGTTCCGTACGAGATTTAACTGTCTGGATGTAGAATTACCTTCAAGTCTTACAAATTCGGTATCTTTTATAGGACTGGCAGATGTATATGAGCAGACATCACAGGAAATTAAGAACATACATTTCTCTTCTTCTTCCGCCGGTGCAAGTACAAGACAGCGGATCCGGATTAAGAAGGTAGATGAGGGTGATTCATCAATGGTACTGAAAGATGCGGTATTCGAGATGTATGCGGGTACGGTAAAAGTTGGTGAGGCGCAGACAGATGCCCGTGGCTATGCAGTTTTTGATAATCTGACGATATCAGAAGATGCAACGGTTAAGATTCGCGAGACGGTTGCACCGGATGGATATGATCTTCCAAGCGAGACGGAGCGGGTTACGACGATTCCGATGTCTGCTTTCAAGACGGTATCTGTGATAAATGGTATGCAGACGATGGAAGTTGAAATCCAAAATAAGAAGACCGCTTCTCAGGCAGTGACCGGTAAAATTGAGCTTACAAAAGTGGACGCGGCAGATGCTGCTCCGTTGCAGGGGGCACAGTTTACGTTGTATACGGAGCTCCCAACTGCAGCATCAACCGGACTTACTCGGAAAACAGATGCAGATGGCAAGGTGGAATTTGGAGCTTTGGAGGCAGGAACTGCAGGAGCTCCGAAGAAATATTATGTTGTAGAGACGATGTCGCCGGATGGGTATCTGTATGATGCGGCAAAGCAGGTTGTGATAATGGCAAGTATTGATGACCAAGGGAATACGACCTATAAGCAGGGAACGATTGTCAGTGGCACGTTTATAGAAGACACGATAATAACAAATGCTCAGACGATTGCAAATACAAAGACAACGGCTGAATTGCAGATTATCAAGGTAGATGCGGCGAGTACCACTACATTGTTGCAGGGTGCGGTATTTGGCTTATACAAGGATGCGCAGTGTACTGACCTGGTAGGAAAGGCAACAACTGACGTTGATGGCAAGGCGGAATTTACCGGCCTGGAGCTCGGAAAAACATATTATTACAGAGAAGAGAAGGCCCCAACCGGTTATGTGCTGGATAGTAGCATCAAGGACGTTACAATTGGAAACGGTACAGAGACAGCGATTGAAACAAAGAAAATCACAGTGGAAGATGAGAAGCAAAATGGTTCTCTTCGCGTGAAGAAGGTGGATGACGGCGTACCGGCAAATCCGATTAAAGGGATACAGTTTAAGCTTAAAGACAGTAGCAGTGTATATGTACAAAAAAATGGCACGGATTACACTGTTACAACCGATGAAAACGGTGAAGCAATCTTCGAGAATCTTCCATATGGCAGCTATACTTTAGAGGAGGTAGCCGTCAGCGTTCCGGCAAAATATACATCTTCAACAGAAATCAGTGTGAAGATAGATTCCAACATAGCAAAAGATGTTACTGTTGTGAATGCTGTGAAGAAATTTAAACTTCAAGTTGTAAAGGTGGATAAGAATAACACAACAAAAAAATTGTCAGGTGCAACCTTTACACTTTATTCTTCTACTGGTGCTAAATTAGCGGAGAAAGAAACAGGGGCAGATGGAACAATTGAGTTTGATAACCTTGCATATGATGGTTATTATATCACAGAGATGAAAGCTCCGGATGGATACAATTCTATCGGCAGAATAGCATTCAGTGCAGACAAGTTCTCTGCTACGCAGAGTGGTACAGATTGGAGTTCTGTATGGGATGAAGCTTCGCGCACATTCAAAATTACGGTACAGGATACAAAGCAGAACGGACAGATTGTTATGACAAAGACAGGTAAAGATGGAGTGACAGTATTGGAAGGTGCGGAGTTTACGTTATACAAGGATGGTCTGAAAGTTGCGAAAGCTACTTCAGATACATATGGTAAAGTCGCTTTTACCGGTCTTGCATATGGAACTTATACCGTTCAGGAGACAAAGGCACCTACTGGAACTGGAAAGACGTATATTATGGATCCGACAGTTTATACCGTTGAGGTTGTGAGTGATACGCAAAACAAAATCACAGCTCCAGATACTCTGACAAATGTGGGACAGTTGATTGATTCAACAAATAGCCTTGTGACAGTGACTAATGATGAACAGGTAACAACGCCGCCAAACATCAGCTTCAAGCTTTTGAAGCAGGCAAAGAATGGCGTGACATCAGCGAAAACAGCGTTGAGCGGGGCAAGCTTTGGTTTTTATGAGCAAACAAGCAGCGGAACGGAAAAGTTACTTGCAACAGCTACCAGTGGTAATGACGGCAAGGTTTATTTCCGCCAGATTAGTATTGAAAGCTGCGCCAGCAATTCAGCCTTTGTTGTTCGTGAACTGCATGCACCGACAGGATATAAGAAATCAGATATAGATTATGTTCTAGGTAGTACGAAGCAAGATTTAACATACTATGCGGATGTTCCGAGTAGCGGAGGTTCCGGCAAGAGTGATGAACAGATATTATGGATGCTTGATAAGTCCATAAATCAGACTGCACCATCTAAGACAACGGTTGTAAACGAGCAGATACTTGGAAGTGTCTATGTACAGAAGACTTCTTCTTATGATAATACGGCACTTGCAGGTGCGGAATTTACGCTGTATAAGGAAGATGGAACAACTCAGGTAAGTGGAATGAATATAACGAATCCACAGAAAACAGACGCGACAGGCGGGGTAACGTTCGGTAATCTTCCACTCGGCAAATATGTGGTGAAGGAGACGAAGGCTCCGAAGGGATATGTTGTTTCTACAGAGACACAGACGGTAACGATCAGCGATGACACATTGCAGAGCTGCACATTCCGGGATAATCGAATTGATCTGAGTGTTAGCAAGCTGGCTGTTGGCGGAAGTGCAGAGCTTCCGGGTGCAAAGCTTGCAATCAAGAAAACAGATGGAACAACTGTAGTTGAATGGACGAGTTCAACGACACCAAAGAAGATTTCGTATGCGGAATTGGAGACAGGTGTAACATATATCCTGAAGGAGACAAGTGCACCGGCAGGGTATGCATATTCAGCGGATATTAAGTTTGAAATCAAGGCAGATGGAACGATTTCAATAACCAATTCTGCAGCAAATGCTTCTGTATCCGGTCAGACACTTGTGATGCGGGATGCACCGATTGCCATTTCGGTTGAAAAGGTAGATGAAACCACCAGTGCGCATCTATCGAATGCGATACTTGCAGTCATTGATGCAACAAGTGGTAAAGAACTGGAACGGTTCACGACGAATGGAACAGCCCATGCACTGGATATGAGCAAGATTACAGTTCCGGCAGATAATACAAAGAAAGATTATATTCTGCGTGAGATTTCTGCTCCAACCGGATATGAAATTGCAGAGGATATTATCTTTGCGGTAGATAAAACTGGAACAGTTTATACGAAGGATACAGTTGGGAATTATACGATGGTAAGCGTAGTTGGTACAACTGCGACTTTGACCATGACGGATAAGAAAATGCCGGAGGGAACGATTTATATTCGGAAACTGACACCGGCAGGTAATACTTTGAGTGGTGCAAGCCTTGCAATATATAATAAGAATGATTACGACCAGAATCAGGCTTCTGCAACGCCTGCAGTTTCGGAATTTACATCCGGGACAACGCCGTATGCAATTAAGGTTACTCCAAGTGAGACAGACACTCTGCATCCGAATGTAGAATATGTTCTTGTGGAGAAGTCGGCACCGGATGGGTATATTATTGCAAAGCCAATTACATTTAAAATTAAAGACGTCGGAGCAACAAGTGGGACAACTCAATACAGAATCACAACGATTTCCGATACTAACAGCCTGAATAGCGATAAGGTTACAATCATGATGACAGATCAGCCATTGTCACTTCGAATTAAGAAGGAGACGAGCTCTGGGGATCTGCTTGCAGGAGCAACCCTGAAATTATATGAAGGAACTGTTGCAGACGAAGCAAAGCTGGTAGAGGAGTTTACGACAAACCGTACGAATATGCATACGGTTGAATTTACAAAGCTGAAGGCAGGGCAGGAATATCTGCTTGTAGAGACGGCCGCTCCAAATGGATTCCTCAAGTCAGGAGATATAAAGTTTACAATAGAAGCAGACGGAAAGATTACCAAACAATATCTGCAGCAGGAAAATGGTACATGGAAAGAAAGTCGTGTGTCAGGAAATATAGTAATTATGACGGATGACGAAGAAGCAGTCACACTCAGCAAGATTGATTCTGGCACGAACGGTAATCTGGCAGGGGCAACTGTGAAGTTAGAATCAGTTGTGTATGGTTCCTATGGTGTGAGTGGATATGATCGGAATTTCACACCACAGATATTCACGACAACCAATGATGTGATTTCGTTGGATGCAAATCTGTTCCATACAGGCTGTGTCTATGCATTGTCCGAAGTAACTGCACCACAAGGGTATGGATATGCGAAGAATGTAGTGTTCTTATATACAGATGACCATCGTGTGCAGTATCTTACAAGCTCGAATACAGGGCGTGATCGCACGGTTTATATGTTTGATGAACCAATTGAATTAAGTGTTCATAAGAAGAACAGCGTGACGAATGGATATGTGAAAGATGCGAAGTTACAGATCCTTGATGATGCAGGAATAGTTGTAACAAGCTGGACGACAGGAACAGATGCAAAGGCAGTCGGTGGTAAGCTTACAGCACCGGTAGCTGGTCGTAAGCGGTATATTTTGCGAGAGACAGAGGCGCCGAAGGGATATACAAAAGCAAAGGATATCAGTTTTGAGGTTGCTTCGGATGGAACGATTTATATCGCTGATGCAAATGGCAATTATACACAGGAAGTAACAGAGATTACGATGCACGATGAGCCACAGCTTCAGGTCATCAAGCAGAATCCGGACGGGGATGAAGTCGCAGGTGCGACACTCACGATCACGAAGAAGGATGATACAGCATTTACCCCGATCACATGGGTAAGTACAGATGAACCAAAGGTATTTGATAACAGTCAGTTTGCTCCGGATGAGACATATATACTGACAGAGACGAAAGCACCGGATGGATATGGATATGCAAAGCCGGTTTCATTTACAATCGGAGCAGATGGCACAGTCAAGGCAGATGGTAAAGTCGTTTCAAATCATACAATTGGTATGACAGATACACCAATTGAGGTTGTATTTGAGAAGCAGGATGCGGACAGCAAGCGTACAATCGCGGGTGCGCAGATTGCAATTCAGAATGCGGCAGGGGATGTGATTTACACATTCACAACGACAGAGAGCGCAATCGCGATTCCGAAGGAAGTGCTTCAGGCACCGGCCAAAGAGGGCGTGCTTGCGAACTATACATTTGTAGAGCTTTCAGCACCGTTTGGATATGAAAAGGCAGAACCGGTAGCGTTTGCGATTGATTCGGAGGGAAATGTATATGCAAAGAATCCGGAGAACGGGGAGATGACATTACTTTCCTCACTTGGAATTAAGGCATTGATCATGTATGATGCACCGGATTATCTGCATATCAGTAAGGTGGATGCGACGAATTCAGAAGAGATTGACGGAGCGAAACTTGCAATCCGGGATGCGGATGGAAATGAGATTGTTTCATGGGAGTCTTCGAAGAAGGATGGTGCAAAGAAGCTTAGTATCAGCGAATATTTCGAGGCAGATAAGGAATACACGTTGAATGAGGTAGAAGCACCGAAGGGATATAAACTTGCGGAGGCGATTGTCTTCAAGATTGGAACGGATAATGTGATCTACGTGAAGGATGCGGGTGGAGCATTCGCAGCGGTTACAGATCAAACGATTGTGATGAAGGATCTGCCGTCAACATCAGTTGTGACTACAGAGACAACCACCACGACAACCACCACGACAACAACCACGACCACCACCACCACTTCTTCAACCACTTCGAAGAAGACAGGCGATACAGCGCCGGTTGCACCGATTACCGTAGTAATGCTTGTTGCAGCCGTTGGAATTATCATTCTGGGTGTTGTCAAGAAGAAACGAAACGATAAGTAAATAAGATTTACGAAGAAGGGCTTTCCATAAGCCCTTCTTTTAAGTAAACAGAAGGATTTTTCATAGATGAAACAAACATATTATAAGACAGCTCTGCGGTCGCTGATCAGCCTGTCCATCCCGACGATCTTGGAAGAAGTTCTGTCGACACTGCTGCAATATGTCGATACGGCGATGGTGGGACATCTGGGCGAGAAAGCGACAGCGGCGGTCAGTACGACAGCAACGATTGGCTGGCTGATTCACTCGATTCCGAGTGCGATTGCAGTTGCTGTGCTGGCAATTGCGTCGAAGGCAAATGGAGCCGGGGACGAAGCGAAACTGAAGAAGCTGGCGGGACAATCAATACTATATGCATTTACAATTGGTGCGCTGTTGGAGATAATCGTGCTTGTACTGTCCCCGTATATTCCGGTTTGGATGGGCGTTGAACCAGAGATTGTAAAACCGGCAAGCACATATTTCACGATTACGAGCATTTCGCTCATATTCCGGGCAGCCTCCCGTGTGTTCTCGGCGATGATACGATCCATCAAGGATACAAAGTCTCCGATGTTTATCAGTGTGGGTGAAAATGCACTGAATATTGTATTAAATACCGTATTTATTTACGGATTGAATCTCGGCGTTACAGGTGCGGCAATTGCATCCTGCATCAGCTTTGGAATCGGCGGCATCGCAATGTTTCTGCTGATGCTTGGCAAGACGAAGCTTCGCCCGTCAAAATCTGATATAAAACCCGACCGGGAGATTTTGGCGGAGACATTTACAATCGGACTTCCGGCACTTGGGACGACATTCGTCAGCTGCTTCGGATACATTGCGTTTGCGCGGATGGTATCCGGCATGGGAACGACGATATTTGCGGCACATTCGATTGCTATTACAGCGGAGCAGATCGTCTATATTCCGGGATATGGACTGCGTGTGGCGACAAGTACTCTGATTGGAAATGCACTTGGAACGAAGGACAGCAGGAAACTGAAGGCGATAGAGAAGGTGTCGATCCTGATTACACTATTGATCATGGGTGTAAACGGAATCGGACTTTATCTATTTGCGTATCCATTTATGCGCGTGTTCACGAACTCGGTAAATGCCGCGCGAATCGGAAGCGGGATGCTGCGACTGGTGGCATTCTCGGAGCCGTTCTTCGGACTGATGATCGTCTTAGAAGGTATCTCCTATGGTATGGGGCGCACGAAGCATGTGTTTGCGTGTGAGGCGGTAAGCATGTGGGGAATCCGGATACTTGGTACATTCTTGTGTGTAAATGTGTTTGGGCTGGGATTGAAAGCGGTATGGCTGTGTATGATCGCGGATAATATATGTAAGGCGGTTTTGCTGTATATGTTCCGACCGCGGATCATGGATTCCGGGCCGTATCAGGAGACAATAGTCTGAAAGCACCGTCGTGAAATCATTTGTTACCTGGAAAATAGTATGGTTGAAGTGAAAATTGATTACGAAGGAGAGGTACAGTGAATAATAGTGCATTTGATCCGATACAATTTTATCTGGCACCGATGGAATCCGTGACAGGGTATGTGTACCGGAATGTGTATCATGCGATGTTTGGCGATATGGATAAGTATGTGACACCGTTCATCGCACCATCGAAGAAGAAAATATTGAAGACAAGAGAGCGGAAGGATGTAGCACCGGAGCATAACCGGGGCATGTATGTCGTGCCGCAGATTCTGACGAACGTTGCAGAACAGTTCCTTACGACGTGTAATATGCTGTCAGAGCTTGGCTATCGGGAGGTAAATCTGAATCTGGGATGTCCGATGGCAACGGTCGTATCGAAGAAGAAGGGAAGCGGATTCTTAGAGGATCCGGAGCGGTTAGACCGGTTCTTTGATGCGGTGTTCGAGGGGATGGCAAAATTGCCGGAAGAAGATAGATGTGAAATCTCTGTAAAGACGCGGATTGGAGTGGAATTTCCGGAGGAATTTGAGGATATCCTGCAGATCTATAACCGGTATCCAATCTCCGAGGTGATGATCCATCCACGTCTGCAGAAGGATTTCTATAACAATCATCCTAATCTCGATATATTTGCGGAAACATTGCAACAATGTGTGCATCCGATCTGTTATAACGGAGATATCTTCACGGCGGAAGATTATCGTGTGTTCCGGGAGAGGTTCCCACAGGTAGACCGTATCATGTTTGGAAGAGGTGTGATTGCGAATCCGGGGCTGGTGCGGGAGATCCGGACAGGGCAGCTGGTGACAACGGCAGAGTTGAAGGAATACCATGACCGGCTCTATGCCGGATACCGGGAAGAAATGGACTGCGAGCGGGATGCGCTCTTCAAGATAAAGGAAGTGTGGTTCTATCTTGGGAAGATGTTCCCGGAAGCAGAACGGGAGCTGAAGAAGGTCAAGAAAGCGGATAGACCGGAGGAGTACCTGGCTGCGGTGAGAAGTGTATTTACTTTGCCAGTGCATGCGCTGCAATAACCTCCATTGCCTGCATATCCTCTGGTGTGTCGATGTCTGCTAGCTCATAGTGTTGTGTAACCGGTAGGAGACTTACATGTTCCCTGTGGTTTTGAATCACAGTATTGCCGCCATGTTTTGGAGGTAGCGCAGAAAGTTCATCAAAGTAAGCAGATGGAAAAACAACCGGGGAACCGGCAGTATTCTGATCGTAAGTTCGCCAGATCGTATCGGGTGCATTTTGGGCGCAGAAAAGCAATGCACCGATTGTCTCCCGTGAGACGAGCGGCTGGTCTGAAGGCAGGAACAGGCAGTGGCTTGCTTTGTTTTTTATTGCACCGGTTCCAAGCCGGATCATATCGTTCCGGTCCGGCAGATTATGCAGAAGAAATGGGATATCCTGTTTCTTACATATATGTGCAATTTCCGGGTGGATCGTCACAACCAACCGGTTTTGCCCAAGCATTTCGGTCGCATCAAACGCGTATGCAATCAGTGGTTTCCCATAAAAATCTGTGAGGAGTTTATTGGCACCGAAGCGTTTGCTTTTTCCGGATGCCATGATGATACAGAACGCGTCTCCATAAGGCTTATCTAAATCTACGAGAAAACAATCATCCCGCTTGCAGAGAGAGTCCAGGAAAGGAAGTTTTTGTTTACGGACAACTAAAAGTACATGTTTGGCTGCGAGCAGACGGGAAATTGCTTCCTGATACGCAGGCATTGTCTGTTCCAGATAACCGGTTTCGTCGATGGTTACCCAGTCGGATGGATGACGGATACACATATCCAGAAATTCGATGCCTTTTGTGAGAAATGCTTCCGGAACCGGTTGCATTTTGTTTGTGTTTCCAGGTGCATTTGCCTGATATCTTCCAATCTGGACAGTCTCGCCTGACAGGTTTTCTTTCATATAGACCCCATCTTCGGGTACTACATAGGACGTAAGCCCGGGCATTGGTTGTGGGAAAAGGGCAGAAAGAAGCGTGGACTTTCCGCTTCCGCGGCTTCCGGTCAGAATCAGATGCTTTTTGCTGCTAGCGCGAAAAGATCTCCAGATACAATTTGCGGTTGGCCTGTATGCAGGCATCTCGATACCGTTCATATTTTTCTATCCATTCCTTTCCTTCCTGTGTCAGAGTGCTTCCACCGCCGGATTTGCCACCGACAGTCCTGCTTGTGAGTGGAAATCCGAGTGCATGCTCGGCATTTTTTATCATACGAAGCGCTTTCGAGTAAGCAAGTCCCATCGAGCTTGCAGCTGCACGCAGGGAGCCTTCTGCTTCGATGGCATGCAGCAGACGACAGGGACCTTCTCCAAAGAATTTTTCATCCTGTTCATCGTAAAAAGTAATTTTTGTAACAGCTTTCATATGGACTCCTCCTGTATCATAACAAGGTGTTCGTTCCCGCTTTTGTCGTGGAGCTTTGTGATATTGATTGTACCATAAATCGAGGAAAGCAGCGACTCCATCTTTGAAACAGGAGTCGACTTCGGGGAGATTTTCCCGGAATGTGTGCCATTCGACAGGACAAGGAGCCCGTCACAGGTGTTTAATGCCAGAGAAGGGTCATGGAGTGTGACAAGCGCACAGGCGTCATGGGCAGTCACATATGTCCGCAGGTGCTGCATCATCTGGTTCCGGAACCGGAAATCTAAGGCACTTTCCGGCTCATCGAGGAGCAGAAGCTTACGTGCGCCGACGAATGTCCGTGCAAGGATACATAACTGTTTTTGCCCTTCACTTAGCTGGTTGTAGTTTGCCTGCTCACGATCGGGAAGACCGACCATCGTGAGAGTTGCTTTGGCATGTTCTTTCATCTGCGCGGTGGGAGGCTGCAACAGCGATAAGTCCGGATGATACCCCATCAGGACAACATCCAGGACTGTCAGATCAATTGTGATTCCGCTTTTTTGGGGGATATATCCACATTGCTTTGCAAGTTCCCGTGCAGAAAGCGATTCCAGTGTATTTTCTGCAAGCAGACAGGAACCTTTGTGCGGGAGGATGTTCGCAATCGCTTTTAAAAGTGTAGTTTTGCCGCATCCATTTGCACCGAGAATTCCGGTGATTGTTCCGGGACGCGACGTAAAGCTGATATCGTGTAGGATTTCTTTTCTGCCATATCCGGCAGACAGGTGACTGACTGTGAGCAGACTCATGATTCGCGGTTCCTCCTTATGCATAGATAGACCAAAAATGGTGCGCCGACAAGACTGGTGAAGATACTGACCGGCAGTTCTGTGGAAGCTACGCTTCGTGCCAGAATATCTCCGAGTGTCAGCAGGCAGCCACCGATGATCCCACTTAGAAACATCGTGGATAGCCGGTTGTTTTTGATGATCAGACGTGCACCATGCGGTGCAAGCAGAGAGATGAAGCTGATAAGCCCGGTCATGCTGATGATTCCAGATGTTGCCAGCGTTGCAATCAGGAGAATCAAAAGCCGGAGATGTTGTGTGTGAACACCGAGCATACGCCCTTCGTCATCGTGCAGGGAAAGCATCATAATCTGCCGGTACAACAAAAAAAGTGCGCTGATACAGAGGATACAGAGAATCACATTTCCTTTGATGGTATAGAGACTGATGCCATTTAAACTTCCCATAATCCAGTATTCGATGGATGAAAGCTGTTTTTCCGGGTCGGCGAGCAGCTTCAGGAAGATGAGAGTGGTCTGGGCTAAGCTGTGTACCGCGATTCCTGCCAACACGATTCCTCTGCCATCCTGCCCGGCAGTGAGGGATGCGAGCATAAGCGCTAGAACAACAGAACCGAGAGCACCGGCAAATGCAGACGCAGTCACTGCCATAGAGCCGGACAGAAACAGGATGCCGAACGCGGCACCGGCGCTGGCACCGGAAGATACGCCGATGATATCCGGTGATGCCAATGGATTCCGGAATACAGTCTGGAAGACAAAACCTGCTACGCCGAGAACGAAGCCGCCGATACAGCCGACGATTCCGCGGCTTGCGCGTAATGTCACAAACACCTGCCACTGTCTTGGATCACCGGATATAATTCCGGAGAGTGTGAGTGGGTAGCGGCCGACAAAAAATGAAAAAATCGTCAGAACCGTTAAGATAACGGTTCCGACGATAAGAGTGAATTTAATTTTATTATTTGATTCCATAAAAAGTTTCATAGAACGCTGCCTTTTCTTCTGTATACATATCTGCAGATACCTGATCCGGGTGCAGGATTCCGGCAAGCCAGATGGATGCAAGGATTCCGCCCGGTACAGGACTGTCTAATGCTTCGATATCGCCAGGGATTGCATAGACATTTCCGTTTTTGACTGCGGTGCACTCCTTCAGATTCTCGTCGTTTAATACATCTTCGGGTGTGTATTCTGCATCCGAAGCGAGAATAATATAAGAAGGGTCCCATGCCAGAAGCTGCTCGTAGCTGATCTCGGCCCAATAGGTATCCGTGATTTCGGATGCTGCATTTTTACCGCCTGCCAGTTCGATAAGCCCTGACTGATACATCGCTGGACCGGCAGTGGAAAGAAGGGAAGAGTTACCGGCGAGATAGACGCTTTCTGCATCGACGCCGAATAAGTCTTTTTCGAGCATCTCTTTTTTCTCATCAATATAAGAAAGAAGGGCATCTGCGTTTTCCTTTGTATTGGTTGCGGTGGAGACAAGTTCAATCATCTGTTCTAACTGATCTTCGCTTTCCGGATTGACGAGCAGGACAGGGATGTCAAGCTCGGAGAGGCTTTGCGCTGCATCCTTTAATTTCATAGGCAGGATGACAAGCTCTGGGGAGAGGGAAGCGCAGGTTTCTAAGTCAAATTCCTTGGCTGTGCCGACATTTGGAAGCTCGAGGAATTCTGGCGCCGCAAGTTTGTAGATTGGCCGCTTATCTGCTTTTGCTTCGATGCCTGTTACCTTGTCTTTCAGACCGAGTGCAAGCAGGAGACTTGTGGAGATATAGTATCCGCTCACGATTGACTCCGGTTCTTTTTCAATTGTGACTTCACGACCAGCCTGATCGGTGACTGTGACCGGATAGACCGTCTGCGCATCAGAGCCCTCTTCACTGGCATCTGCGGGGGTGCTGTCTGCCGTTGTAGCAGCATCCGATATGGAGGCTGCCGGTGCTTCTGTGACAGCTGCTTCCGTTGTTGTGGTTGTGTCTGTGGATGCAGGTTTGCCGCATCCGATCAGAGAGAGCAGCATCAGGCTGATGAGTATAAGTGCTACATGTTTTTTGAATCTTTGTTTCATGATAAAAACCCTTTCGTTGTACTTTTGATAATACAACGGTATTGTAACAAAACCGCTTTTCAAAGGCAAGTATTTTTACTATAATATAAAGTTGGAAAAAAGCGGTTAGAGAAATAGAAGGAGCTTTTATGGTAACAATACAGAATTATGTTCGTGTAAAAAATCTGGAAGAAGCTTATACGCTGAACCAGAAAAAAGGAAGCATGATCCTCGGTGGAATGCTTTGGACGAAGATGCAGGATCGGACAATTCAGACGGCAATCGATCTGTGCGAGCTGGGACTTGACAGGATTGATGAGAACGCGGATGCATTTTTTATCGGTGCGATGGTGCCTCTGCGTGAAATCGAGCTGCATGAAGGTCTGTATGCATATACGCAGGGCGCAGTCAGAGATGCCTTAAAGGATATTGTCGGTGTTCAGTTCCGGAACCTGGCAACTGTCGGCGGCAGTATCTGGGGACGGTTTGGTTTCTCGGATGTCCTGACGATGTTCCTTGCTATGGATACATACGTGGAACTGTTTCAGGGCGGTATAATTCCGTTGCAGGAGTTCGCCGAGAAAAAACCGGACCGGGACGTGCTTGTGCGTCTGATCGTGAAGAAAACACCGGGTGTCTATGCGTATGCATCGGTCCGTAACCAACGGACAGATTTCCCGGTTCTTGCATGTGCAGCGGCAAATGTTTCCGGTACATACCGGATTTCTGTCGGTGCGAGACCGGGCAGAGCAATCTGTATCACGGATGAGGAAGGATTTCTCACAGACGGAATCACGGAAGAGTGTGCAAAACAGTTTGCAAAATGGGTAGAGACAAAAATCCCGACAGCCGGCAATCACCGGGGCAGTGCAGCATACCGCACACGCCTTACAGGTGCGCTTTGCTATCGGTTAACAAAGAAAATCGGAGAGGAGCAGGCATAGACATGGATATCAAAATCAAAGTAAATGGAACACTGATTTGTGAATCAGTATCGCCGGATCTTCTGCTCCTTGATTTTCTGCGGAAGCATGGCTGCTACAGTGTGAAGCGCGGTTGTGAGACCGCAAATTGCGGGCTTTGTACCGTGCTTTTAGATGGAACCCCGGTCTTGTCATGTTCGGTGCTCTGTGCAAGGGCGGATGGACATGAAGTATATACGCTCGAAGGACTGCAGGAGGAAGCATCCGGTTTTGTTGGATTTATCGCTGACCAGGGGGCTGATCAGTGCGGATTTTGCAATCCGGGATTTGTCATGAATACGATTGCATTGCTCCGGGAGAATCCGGATCCTTCGGATGATGAGATACGTGCGTACCTGGCAGGAAACTTATGCCGGTGTTCCGGATACGAAGGACAGCTCCGGGGAATCCGGAATTACCTGGACTATATAAATAGGAAGAAGTAGGTAAAGGAGTAAGCGATGGAACATAAGAATTACAATGCCATTCACAAATCAGTCCGGAAGAAAGACTCCATGCAGCTGCTGCTGGGAAAACCGGTGTATACAGATGATATCACGGGTCCTGCGCTTGTCGTGAAGCTTCTACGCAGTCCGCATGCCAATGCGATTGTGGAAGAAATCCATACAGAAATTGCAAAGAAAATTCCGGGCGTGGTGGATATCTATACATGGGAGGATGTGCCGAAGACGAGGTTTGCAATCGCAGGTCAGACTTATCCGGAACCATCTCCGTATGACCGGTTGATTATCGACCGGCACGTGCGGTTTGTGGGAGATGTTGTCGCAATCATTGCAGCAGAGGATGAAAAAGCGGCATGCAAAGCGATGAAGCTTGTGAAAGTGAAATACAATGTGTTAGAGCCGGTGCTTGATTTTCACAAAGCGAAGGATAATCCGGTGCTTGTGCATCCGGAGGATGACTGGTATCCGCCGGTTGATGTGGGCGGTGATGCAAAACGGAATGTGATCGCACATGAATTGAGCGGAGATGGCGACGTCGATGCCGTGATATCGGACTGTGAGGTATCATTTTCCCACGCCTATCATATGCGTGCGTTCAACCAGGCAATGATGGAAACATTTCGCACATATACATGTCTTGACCGGTATGGAAGACTGCATGTGATTTCTTCGACACAGATTGTTTTCCATGTGCGCCGGATTTTATCGAGAGCACTTGGAATCCCGAAAAGCAAAATCCGCGTGGAAAAACCGCGGATCGGTGGTGGATTTGGCGCGAAGCAGACTGCAGTCAGCGAAGTGTATCCGGCGTTTGTGACGATGCAGACGGGGCGTCCGGCGAAACTCATCTTCACAAGGTACGAAAGCCAGATCGCCGGTTCGCCGCGGCATGAGATGGAAGTCACTGTCCGGCTGGGTGCAGACCGGGACGGACATATCCGCGGACTCGATCTGTACACACTTTCCAATACAGGTGCATATGGGGAACATGGACCGACGACGGTCGGGCTTAGCGGACACAAGTCAATTCCACTTTATACAGGAGGACTTGAGGCGTTTCGGTTTGGTTATGATGTCGTCTATACAAATACAATGGCGGCGGGCGCTTATCGCGGCTATGGCGCAACCCAGGGAATCTTTGCTCTGGAGTCCTCGGTCAATGAGCTTGCGGAGTCGCTTGGCATCGATCCGACGCAGATTCGGGAGAAAAATATGCTCCGGGAGGGCATGAAGATGCCGGCGTATTATGGAGAGACTGCAAATGCCTGCGCGCTTGACCGCTGTATGGCAAGATGCCGTGAGCTTTTTGGCTGGGAAGAGAAATATCCGGTCCGGGAGATGGGCGATGGAAAAGTGCGGACTGCCGGTATTGCGATGGCGATGCAGGGTTCCTGTATATCCAACGTCGATGTCGGTTCTGCAACTGTGAAGCTGGCTGATGATGGAACGTTTAACCTGATCATCGGTGCGGCAGATATGGGAACCGGCTGTGATACGATTCTGGCACAGATGGTGGCGGAGTGTATGGACTGCTCTGTGGATGACGTGGCAGTATTTGGTGCAGATACGGACGCATCTCCGTATGATTCCGGTTCTTATGCATCTTCGACTACCTATGTAACAGGAAAAGCAGTAGAACTTGCCTGCGAGGAACTGAAGAAAAAACTGTGTGCGATTGCGGCGGGAATGCTTGGATGTGAGCCGGAAGAAACGGTATTCGAAGATGGGTGTGTGCGGAAGATTAACACAGACGAGCGTGTCACACTGGCGCAGATCAGTGTGAAGGATCAGGTGGCAAATGATATTGCAGCGGTTGCGACTGCATCGCATTCTTCACCGGTTTCTCCACCGCCATATATGGTTGGTATGGTGGAAATTGAGCTTGACCGCTATACAGGGGAGGTAAAAATCCTCGATTATGTGGCAGTTGTGGATTGTGGAATCGCAATCAACCCGGCACTTGCACGTATCCAGGCAGAGGGTGGAATCGTGCAGGGAATCGGTCATACGTTGTTTGAGAATATCACATATGATGAAACCGGAAAACCGGTTGAGTCCAATTTTATGCAATATAAAATCCCAACGCGGCTGGACATGGGACACCTACGGGTTGAGTTTGAAAATAGCTACGAGCCGACAGGTCCATTTGGCGCAAAATCCATCGGAGAAATCGTGATCAACACACCGGCACCGGCGATTGCTCATGCAATTTACCGGGCGACAGGTGTATGGCACAGAGAACTTCCGATCACACCGGAGAAGATATTGATGTCGATGCCAGAAGATGATTTTAGATAAGTAAATACCGAATACAAGGAGAAAAACAGATGAAAAAGAGTTTTAAGTTATCGGATGCGGCATTTCAGATGGATGGAAAGATGCCGCTTGCGCAGGCAATTCCTCTTGGATTGCAGCATGTTTTGGCGATGTTTGTTGGAAACCTTACACCGCTTTTAATCATCACAGGTGCCTGTGGAATCGCAGGAGGAGAGTTTGCTGGGCTGCAGCTTTCCCTGCTTCAGAATGCAATGCTTGTTGCAGGAATTGTGACATTGGTGCAGCTTTTTGCAATCGGTCCGGTCGGCGGACGTGTACCGATCATCATGGGTACATCATCCGGGTTTATTGGTGTATTTAACAGCGTTGCAGCAACGATGGGGGGTGGTGTATCCGCATATGGAGCAATCATGGGGGCATCAATTTTAGGTGGCTTTTTTGAGACGGTGCTTGGGTTCTTTTTAAAACCGCTCCGGAAGTTTTTCCCATCGGTTGTGACAGGTACAGTTGTTATGTCCATCGGTTTAAGCCTGATTTCTGTTGGAATCAATTCTTTTGGCGGTGGAAACAAGGCGGAAGATTTTGGCTCGATGGAGAATCTGCTGCTGGCACTCTTTGTGCTGATTGTGATATTGATCTTCAAGCATTGCACAAAAGGATTTTTGAGTTCCTCCTCGATTTTATTAGGTATTATTGCTGGATATATTGCTGCAATCGTTATGGGATTTGTGCTTCCTACGACCGGGGTAACTGCCGATGGCGTCGAGTATACAAAAGCGTGGGTGCTGAACTGGGACAAGGTAGCAGATGCTGCATGGTTTGCTATCCCGAAGATCATGCCGGTCAAGCCGGTATTTGATATGCGTGCAATTCTGCCGGTTATGATCATGTTTATTGTTACAGCGGTTGAAACAGTTGGAGATATCTCCGGTGTTATGGAAGGCGGTCTGGGACGGGAAGCAACCGATAAGGAGCTGTCCGGTGGTGTTATGTGTGATGGACTTGGATCTTCGCTTGCTGCCTGTTTTGGTGTCCTGCCGAATACGTCTTTCAGCCAGAATGTCGGACTTGTTGCCATGACAAAGGTTGTGAATCGGTATGCGCTTGCAACGGGAGCAGTGTTCCTGATTCTCTGTGGACTCTGTCCGAAGCTTGCGGCGCTTATTTCTATCATGCCGCAGTCAGTACTTGGTGGTGCCGCAGTTATGATGTTTTCTTCGATTGTATTCAGTGGAATCCAGCTGATCACGAAGAATCCGATGAATTCGCGTAATCTCTCCATTGTCTCTGTAGCGCTCGGTGTTGGCTATGGTATGGGAGCAAATCCGGATATCCTTGTCCATGCACCGAAGCTTGTACAGCTTGTGTTTGGCGGCTCTGGAATCGTGCCTGCTGCGATCGTGGCAATCCTGTTGAATATTGTACTTCCAAAAGAGAAAGAAGAGCAGTAAAGTATCTGGCTGCGGTGGGAAGTGTATTTCGGGAATAGAAAAATCCGGCAAGTATGTCTGAAATATATTGATAAATTACAATGTAGATATTACGATATATTTGAGATAAATATTAAAGGGGGAATTATATGCCAGAGTTAAGTAGATTTTGGGGAATGGTAATTTATATGTTGTTTATGGATACAAAACAACATAATAAACCCCATGTTCATGTATATTATGGAGAGTATGAGGCAGCAATAGGAATAGATGGTGAATTTAAATCTATGTAAAGGAGGTGCTTCATGATGTACGTTGTAGATGGAGTTTGTTATGCGGCAAGTGAAGCAAAAGAAATAAAAGTAAAAGATGCAACATTGCTTCGCGGAGGAATGATTCTTGTGACATTTTCAAATGGTGAAAAAAGATTGTTTGATACGACATTGTTGACAGGAAGTGCATTTGAACCGTTAAAAGATGAGGAAGTGTTGAAAAATATGAGTGTTTTCCACGGTGTTATTACATGGATGGATGGTAAAATAGATATAGCACCAGAAACTGTCTATCAGGAAAGCTATCCGTATGATTCTTTGAAGAGCGCAATGTGAATGGAAATATAAAAACAGCAGTCAGTGGTTATTTGATTGCTGTTCTTATATATGAACAAATGAGGAGGCGTAATTGAAAGTGAATTTATTTAATAGTGGTGGAATATATGTAATACTTAATATTCTTGATTGGAAAGCTTATGTTGGTCAGGCAAAGAACTTTAATAAACGTGATCATATGTATGAACTTGAAAAAGGATATGATAATACAGAGCTTCAAGTGGATTATGATAAAGATAAAGAATTTGTTTATATGATTTTATATTATGATCCAAATAAAACTCCAAGCAAAAAAGAGCTTGATAAATATGAACAAATGTATATGACACTAATGGAACATTTTGGCTTTGTATTATATAACACTCAATGTAATAGATCGGAAAAAGATAAAGAAAAACGTCGAATAACCAGTTTGAAAATTGAGGATGAATTATATATTGAAGCTGAAAAAACTTTTATTGACGATTTTGTAAAACATTTTGGCGTTAACCCGACGGCGTTAATAGATAATCACCTTGATAAAAGAAAAAGTGCTTTGGATTATTATGCAAAGAAAAGATTGAATCCTAAAGAGAATGATTCATTTACTATGGAAAGATTTTTATTTAACAGAGATCGTATACAGACGTTGCTGGGAAATAAAACAAAAAGTATATATGCGCTAAATATTGAAGAGATGATTATATCTAAAGCAGGTACTTATTTGGAGGAAGGACTTGATCAAATTTTAAATTATGAATTATCGGCTATTCATAATAGAAAATACTGTTTATGGACATTTGCATATCAAGCATTATCATATGATACCGTGATAAAATATCTAAAAGATCGGCAGAGAAAGAATAAAGATACATATATTATTTTTGAATATACTCCTTCAAATGTTTATGCAAGTTCAGAACCGATGAAATTTGATTGCTTGAAAAAGAAAGATGCTAAGAAAATTTTAGAAAAAGAGCTGGATTTTTTGTCCTTTGAACAGGGAAAAGATGGAAATTATTATGTTCCATTAGAAATAAATTGTACTGCAACGAGTGCCCCTTCTACGCGAGCATTTGTTATTCAGGATTTATTTTTGCTAGATGAAGTAATTGATTCTGAGAAGTTAAAAAAATATTATCAAGCAGTTAGAGCGGGAGGATTAGGAGATATAAGTGAAGGAGGTTACCAAAGAAGCACCCATTATATAAAAGATAATGGAAAAGATTTTGAATTAACAGATATTTTAGATACGAAAAAACAAAGAAAGTTTTGCTTCGCTGGCAAGCTTGCAGCACCATACATAGTTCCGTTACATACAAGCGAACAGGCGTAGAAACTTAAGAAAAATAGTAATTAAATTGATTACTGAAAATAAGCAAGAGTTAAACTCTTGCTTATTTTTGTGGAATGCGGGTGGGGGGACTTGAACCCCCACGGGAACTCCCACTAGAACCTAAATCTAGCGCGTCTGCCAATTCCGCCACACCCGCATGTGGATAATGA